>JAESGL010000062.1_pt1 | contig 203990 bp, 180 predicted proteins | sample 9269711 | NCBI WGS metagenome assembly JAESGL01 (sample SAMN14515918, study PRJNA621676) | algae metagenome | isolation source: Kastovskya adunca ATA6-11-RM4 and co-occurring heterotrophs from soil and... | place: Chile: Atacama Desert | collected 2011-06-27
TAGGCGCAGGGGAACAGGAGTAGTCCGCTCCATCCTACGAAGACGAAGCGATCGCGTTTGAGCCAGTCGTCCAGGGTGTCGAACCATCCTCTGGCTGCTGGCGCGCGTCCAACTGCTATTGTCATAGTTTCAAATCCTCTTAACCTTACTAAGGATTCTGAATCGAACGCGAAAAGCGTTTATTTTCGACATCCCCACCACTTCAAGCGTGGGGTTTCTAAGAATATTGTCAGTTAATTTGACCCAGATTCTTAGTGGATGTGTCAAACATCCAGGGATCGCTGGCTAGATAACTAGTCTACATTAAGTTAATTTTTCTTAAAGTATCACATTTGCTAGGTGTCTACCCACTCCCTAGAGGGATCAGGCTTTTAACGCTAACAAATATAATATTAATGAATATCAGAAAATTTACAAAAGAATACATGTTTTCTCAGTATTTCTTTACATTAACTCGGTGCTAGCGCCCCCATAGCCATAAATGTCATAGTAGTGACAGTGTTTGTTACCCATTAATTGAGTTTGAGTCGGGAAGCAGGATCAGTTCATGACAGCACAGACAACTACTAAAGACGATCAAGTACTCAGTCAGCCGGTTTTAGGCTCTCGACGGTTCAGTAATTACTGGTGGGCAATTGTGGTTTCTATCGGAGGTACTGGCTTTTTCCTAGCGGGACTTTCCAGTTATCTCAAGGTCAACTTACTGCCCTTTGCAGACCCTACCGAATTACTCTTTGTCCCTCAAGGCATAGCGATGGGATTTTATGGGGTGGCGGCGATACTACTGGCGCTTTACTTGTGGCTAGTTATCCTCTGGAATGTCGGAGGCGGTTATAACGAGTTCAACAAAGAGACAGGCTTAGTCAAGATTTTTCGCTGGGGCTATCCTGGTAAAAACCGCCAGATTGAGTTTAGCTGCCGCACACAAGATGTCCAATCTGTGCAGGCGCTAATCAAAGAAGGACTCAATCCACGTCGCGCCCTTTACCTACGAGTGAAAGGACGGCAAGCGATTCCTTTGACTCGCGTCGGGGAACCACTCTCTTTAAAGGAACTAGAAAACCAAGCCGCTGAATTAGCACGTTTTTTGGAAGTTCCCCTTGAAGGCATGTAAAAATTTGGCTCTGGCGGAGGCATATCTGCTTAATATGAGTCAGTAGCTCAGGCTACTATTTGGTACAGAAAATATGCAGATAAAAATCCAACGCTGGTTAGTATTGCTGATAGTCGTTGGCGGCTTGGTTTTGGGGGGATGTAGCAATCCAGAAGCAGACTCCCTAGACCCAAACGATTCCGCAACGACTGCCACAACTTCTACACCCGCTACTGAAACGAGCAGCCCACAAGTGAACAATTTACCCACTCTCGAAGGCAAAGCCACGGTAGTTATGACCGTTAAAGGCTCACCGATAAAAATTGAAGTCAATGGAGATGAGGCTCCCATCACCGCTGGAAACTTTGTTGATTTAGTTCAACGCGGTGTTTACGATGGATTGGTTTTCCACCGGGTCGTGCGAGAGCCACAACCGTTTGTGGTTCAGGGAGGTGACCCTCAAGGGAAAGACCCAAATTTCCCGGTCGAGCGCTTGGGAACGGGAAGTTTCAACGATCCCGCCACCTCTACAGCCCGTTACGTTCCGTTAGAAATCAAGCCTCAAGGGGCAGAAAAACCCGTCTACAGTCAAACATTGGATAAAGCTGGAGTCACGGCTGCGCCAGTGTTACGACATACTCGCGGCGCGGTAGCGATGGCGCGTTCGTCGATGCCCGATTCGGCATCCTCGCAGTTTTATATTTCCTTGGCAGAATTACCGTTTTTGGACGGTAGCTATGCAGTCTTTGGCGAAGTCGTTGAAGGGATGGATGTTGTAGACAAAATCCAACAAGGCGATCGCATCGAAAAAGCTGAGGTGACACAAGGACTCGAAAACCTGAAAAAATAGCAGGTTTGGTTGAGATGATCGTTGCGGCGGGCACTTGGTAGACGTTGTTGTTACTGGCATTGGTTTAGTTTCTGCCTTGGGAACGCTAAAACCTAGTTGGCAGAGTCTTTTGGTAGGTGAGTCGGGTATTGGGTTATGTCAGCCCTTTCTTGAGCTACCCAAGCGACCCTTAGCAATAGTTGAGCAAAAACCCACTACTTTGAAGTGGCTCACTCAGCAAGCCGTCGCCGCCGCAATTGAGGACGCTAATATTTCTACGCCTGCGCCAGATTGTGGAGTCGTCATTGGGTCAAGTCGAGGCGCTCAAGCGACGTGGGAGCAACTGGCGCAGGAATGCGTTCTGGCAGGTACACCAACGCCATCTGCTGGTAACGGACAGATAGATTGGTTAGATACTCTCCCCCACCAAGGAGCGATCGCGGCGGCACATCAAATTGGTGCAACTGGAATTGTACTCGCACCAATGGCAGCTTGTGCGACGGGGATTTGGGCGATCGCCCAAGGCTTTGAGTTGATTCAAACCAACCAATGTCAGCGAGTGATTGCTGGAGCTGTAGAAGCCCCGATTACTCCCCTCACCTTGGCAGGATTTCACAAAATGGGGGCGCTGGCTCGTACCGGTTCCTATCCCTTCGATCGGCAGCGAGAAGGATTGGTGCTGGGAGAAGGAGGAGCAGTACTAGTACTGGAGTCGGCTGAGTTAGCCAGAGAGCGTTCGGCAGCAGTTTACGGTCAAATTTTAGGATTTGGTTTAACGGCTGATGCCTATCACGTTAGTGCGCCCGATCCCAATCGAAAAAGTGCGATCGCTGCCGTTTGGCACTGTCTCAGACGCAGCCATCTTGCCCCCACTAATATTGATTACATCCACGCCCACGGTACAGGAACTCAGTTAAACGACCAACACGAAGCGCAGTTGATTGAGAAAGTGTTTGCTCGCAAAGTTCCCGTCAGTTCCACTAAAGGAGCGACAGGACATACCCTCGGCGCATCTGGAGCGTTGGGGACAGCATTATGCCTAATGAGTTTGAAACATCAGATTTTGCCACCCAACGTGGGGTTAACAGAATCAGTATTTGATTTAGATTTGATCACCACCCCTCGCCACAGCCAAATTCGCCACGCCCTCTGTTTTAGCTTTGGTTTTGGAGGACAGAATGCGGTTTTGAGTCTGAAACGTTGGAAGTACTAAGGTGAGGTATTTCTTCCTTGTTTCCCTTTTGTTCTCATCACCGTAAGCCAAATAGGATAAAAGGAAATAGAGAAGCCTCTTAAGCAACAAACCGTTATGAGCCAAACTGAACAAATTCTCTCCCAGTTACCCGGAGATGTTTTGGGAGGATTGCGGAAGGCAGACCAGTTTTGGCAAGCCTTACGGGAAGATACAGCACCCGTTCCCAACGTTATTAAAGAAAGCCCTGAAGCCTTAGGCAGCGTTGATTGGGACGTTGTAATTTGTGGTGGCACCTTGGGAATTTTGCTAGGGGCTGCCTTGCAGTATCGAGGTTGGCGCGTAGCACTGCTGGAGCGAGGACTATTACGGGGACGCGATCAGGAGTGGAATATTTCGCGTCAGGAACTTGAGGTTTTTCTGGAACTGGGCTTGCTCTCAGAGGCAGAATTACAGCAAGCGATCGCTACTGAATATAACCCGGCGCGTGTCAGCTTTCACGAAGGCCCAGATTTCTGGATCAGGGATGTACTCAATATTGGCGTCGATCCCGTCTTTCTCCTCGAAACATTGAAATCAAAATTCCTAGCGGCGGGAGGCAAACTCTTCGAGCAGACTGCCTTTGAAGGCGCAGTGGTTCATCCCGATGGCATCTTCGTCGAAGCCGCAGGCGGTTTAAAAACCCGGTTACTCGTTGATGCAATGGGCAATTTTTCTCCCATTGTCAGACAAGCACGAAACGGGGAAAAACCAGAAGGTGTCTGTGTCGTTGTCGGAAGTTGCGCTCAAGGATTTCCCCATAATGAAACGGGTGACTTGCTGGTATCATTTACACCCATTGAGAATCAGTGCCAGTATTTTTGGGAAGCCTTTCCGGCACGGGATGGTAGAACGACCTATCTCTTCAGCTATCTGGATGCTGATCCCGAACGTCCTAGTCTGGAGTTTTTCTTTGACGAATATCTGCGCTTACTCCCCCAGTACCAAAACGTCGAACTCTCCCAACTCCAATTTCAACGGGCGCTATTTGGGTTTTTTCCCTCCTACCGCCAAAGTCCTGGGCGATCGCCTTGGAATCGGATTTTGCCTGTGGGTGATAGCAGTGGCAATCAGTCCCCTGTTAGCTTTGGTGGGTTTGGTGCAATGGTAAGGCATCTGCAGCGCCTCACCGAAGGAACTCATGAGGCGTTGACAAGTGACACCCTCTCGCGGAATGCCTTAGCAAAACTGCAACCCTATCAACCCAATATTGCCATCACCTGGCTCTTTCAACGCGCTATGAGTGTGGAGATAAGTCAAGAGTTGACTGCCAATCAAATCAATCAACTCTTGACGGCGGTTTTTCAGGCGATGGAACAACTAGGAGATGATGTGTTGCGTCCATTTCTCCAGGATGTTGTACAGTTTTCCGGTTTATCTAAAACGCTTTTGTTAACGTCATTTACTAAGCTCGGATGTGTACTGCCTGTAATTCCCCAAGTAGGAATCACCACGCTATTAGATTGGATGATTCATTACATCAACTTGGGTTTATACGCAAGCTTGTCACCCGTGGCGCAGTTAATGACACCCCTGGCAAAAACTCTCCCCCCCGTAGCGCAATACTATTACCATCGCTGGCTTGATGCCCTGATCTATGGGTCGGGAAGTGATTATAAATGAATTTCTCAATGGCTAGAAATCCGCCGATATCGTGCTTGCACTCCCATGTACAGACCATAGGCAACTAGCCCAAGGGCAACGATCGCCAGCAGCCATTTACCGTAAGCTTGCTGCGCTAGAGCCTGTAATGCCCCATCTAATCCTCGTACTTCACTAGCATCGGATTGACGTGCTGCTTGGATGAGGAAAAAACCAGTCATTACGAAAACGACGCCCCGTGCTGCCAACCCAAATCTACCGATGCGCGTTGCCCAAGTGTCCTCCTGAGAACTCATTTCCCGCAGTTTCCACTCTTTGCGAAACTTGGCACTGTAGGCTTTATAAAACTGATAAAAGCCAATACCAATAATAAGCGCCCCCAGTAACCCAATGAGCCATTGACCAAATGGTTGAGCCAGTACCTTTGCTGTCCAGTCTTGCTGAGTATTGTCACCACCACCGCCGCCTCCCGTTCCTAAAATCAGTCCGATAGCACTAAAGGCTAAACCCGCATAAATCAGACCGCTAATGGCATAACCGAAGCGCGTTGCTAATCCCTTCGCATCAGAGCCTTTGTTATCGGGATCTGCCCACGCTTCCACAAAGCGCCAAAGCGAATAACCCACCAGCCCAACTGCTACCAAGGCTAAGAGAAACTTACCAAAAGGCTGTGAGGCGATCGTTGTCAGAGCGCCCTGAGTATCCGTCGTTCTGCCACCTTGCCCAAATGCTGCTTGTACAGCAAGTACACCAACAATCGCATACACAATTCCCTTGGCGGCATACCCTAACCGCGCTAGTCGCTCAATCCACATATCCTCTCCTCCTCTTAAACCCTCTCACCAAGCCGCAAAAGTTGCTCAATTCGGATCTTGCACTAACCCCCATAAATTAGGAGAGAAACTAATTTTTTAATTACCAGTTCCCCCCATGCATGGAACAGGAGGATTAGGAGGGTGGTGCAAGATGTGAATCAGCCAACTATCAACTGTCTAGAAAATACTTACTTAGGTTGTATTCTTCAGGACAGGGGTTGATGCTACTAAAGCAAATTATCAGGGATTTAATCACCCTTGTCATCTATCCAAATAGTTATCTTTGAGAAAATTTCTCTTATAGTTTAGATGAAGAAGCAAAAGAAGAATAAATATAACCTTTTTTTAATGGAACTGTTAAGGCATCAACTTAGTTAAATATTAAATTCGCTGAATTTAAAGCGTGGGTTATGGCTACCCCTAACACGCTACTACCTCTTCTGTTTTTAGGTTGAGGTACTTATCTATAAAAAAGTAAAGGTAAAGCCAAGATCGCACCAAGTAGAACGAAGTGAATACTTAAAGGTTTTTAGTCAGAGCTGAAGGCCGCACTGTAAATCAATTTAAGAAAGTTTTACATTGCAACACAAAGTTTGATTTGTTTGGGTCTACTTATTTAGCAAATATTTTTTAATTTGTTGAGCGGTAATCTGTAGGGGAATACAATAATTGTTTGGAGTTGGGGCGATGCGATCGCGAACCAGGACTACAGGATTACGAATACAGTTATCGTCATCATGATTCAGTACCGACATCGCGACGACGATGATGATTAATGATTGTAGTTCTTGTTAAGAGAATATGACGAATTAATAATAAATAAGCGACTAATAAAGATACTTATTACTCGCCTCTAAAGTGTTTGTCCCTAGCTCACTCTGCCCTTCTTGCTTCTTTACTCCTGATGCTCTATAGCATAAATGACAGGAGTTTTCAGCTAATGTCATTGGCACTGACACAGACTAAAACTGTAGTGTAATGTCACGAATGATGACTGAGGCAAACAGCTCCCCTAGCCGTATAAATGTGCATCCCATGCGAAGCAGCACCCAAATTCAGGCAGAAATTGTAGCGGAAATCGGATATTTCCTCCCGTTCTTCGCCCCAGCCCTTGACATCCCTCAACTGCTGGAATCTCTTTGGCAACAGACTCGCAGTGCTTATTTCTTCAACCCGTTGCCGACTTTATTAAAAGAAAAAATTTTTGCTTACTTATCGCGCTATTGTTCGGTTTCATACTGCCTGTTGTGTCACTGTTGCAGCTTGCGATCGCTGGAAGTATCTGCCCAAGAAATTCTGGAACTCATTACTCAACCCGCAGCAATGCTTCTGGAAGATATCACAGCGGACTTGCAGTTTATCGGGGAGCGATCGCCTTTGCCAGACGAGCCCAACTATCCCGATATTACGTCGGGGATCGAGCCTGATTCGGCTGTGGAAGATGCTCTGGTGCGCCTGGGGGTATTTATGTTTATCCAGCCTACTAAAGCAGAGGCATGTCGCGCCCAAGTACGCTCGTTTTTAGGCCCTGTACTGTATGGTCATTGGGTAGCATTTTTGGGTTACATCAAGTTTTGTCATCAATGGGCTGAAAGCTATCCCGACCTTTGTGTTGCCGAGGATCAACGCGCTCAATTGCATTTAGCGCCGTTACTGCAAGCTGAACCCCAATTAGACGCATTTTTTCAAACCTATAACGCCCTCGTACAGAGGGAACGGCAGCAACGCGAAGCAGAGTTGGCGGCGCAGGTGAGCCAGTTGCAGCGTTTAGAACAAGAACTGCGCCAAAGTGAAGAACGGTTTCGGCAGGCGTTTGTCAATGCACCGTTTCCTATGCTGATTCATGCCGAAGATGGGGAAGTGGTGCAACTCAACTCCACCTGGACAAAATTGACGGGTTACACCCACGCGGAGATTCCCACGATAGCTGATTGGACACAACGGGCGTATGGAGAATCCTACCAACTCGCCCACGATAAAATTGAGCGACTTTACAAGCTTGAGAGCCGAGTGGATGAGGGAGAATTTACGCTGACAACCAAAGCAGGTATCAGCCGTGTTTGGGAGTTCAGTTCTGCTCCTTTAGGTCAGTTGGTAGATGGTAAACGATTAGTGATCTCGATGGCAGTAGACATCACAGAGCGTAAGTGTGCAGAAGCGGCATTGCTTACGAGTGAGTCACGCCTCAACTTAGCGCTCAATGCCACCAATACGGGGATTTGGGATTGGGATCTAATTACCAATAAAGTGGTTTGTTCTGAAAACACAAAAGTGCTGCTTGGCTTGGAAAAAGGGCAATTTATTAATACCTACGAAGATTTTTGCCACTTCGTCCATAAGAGCGATCGCGCAGTTGTGATGCAGGCGGTGGCTGATGCCGTTGAGAACCGGGAAGAGTTACAGATTGAATTCCGCGTTATTTGGTCTGATCAAAGTGTCCACTGGCTAGAAGTAAAAGGGCATGTTGTTTGCGATCAAGTCGGTCATGTTATCCGCCAGACGGGGATAGTAGTCGATGTGACCAAACGTAAACAGACGGAAGCAGCACTCCGAGAGAGCGAACAGCGCTTCCGGGTGCTATTTGATCAGGCAGCCGTAGGCATTGCCCAAGTCGCGATGGATGGACGGTTGCTTCTAGTTAACCAACGGCTTTGTGACATTGTTGGCTACACCGTAGCGGAGCTATCAGAGCTGACTTACTCAAAAATTACCCATCCTGATGACCTAGCGGTCAATGTTGGCTACTATCGCCAAATTTTAACTGGGGAGATTCAGACTTACTCCTTAGAAAAACGCTACATCCGCAAAGATGGTGCTCACGTCTGGGTTAATTTAACGGTGTCGCTGGTGCGGGATGCGGCGGGTACGCCAAAGTATTTTATTCAGATTGCCGAAGATATTAGCGATCGCTTAAGCGCCCAAGAAGCACTGCAAAACCTTGTGGCTGGCACAGCAGCGGTGACGGGTAGTGAATTTTTCCGGATGCTGGTTCGTCACCTAGCCGCCGCCCTCGGTGTGCGCTATGCACTGGTGTCGGAATGCGTTGATCAGCAAGTAGACTGCGCCAAAGCCATTGCCTTCTGGTCAGGGGAGCAGTTGGTGGAAAACTTTGAGTATGACTTGGCATCAAGTCCCTGCAAGTTAGTTACTCAGCACCAAGAAATACATTACTACCCGGATAATTTACAGACACTCTTTCCCAAAGATCCCACCGTTATCGGTATGGAGGCGGTGTCTTACCTGGGAGTGCCGATGTTCGACACTTCAGGAATGTTGATCGGTCATCTGTGCGTACTAGATGATAAACCCTTTACAGAAGAGCAGCGGACTAAATCCATTGTTAGTATCTTTGCGGCACGAGCAGGAGCCGAACTGGAACGCCAGCGGGTTGAGGAAGCCTTGCAAGAGGAAAAACTTCGCTACCAATTGGTAGCACGGGCAACTAATGATGCAATTTGGGACTGGAATATAGTCACTAACCACTTGGAGTGGAATGACGGTATTGAGACTTTAAGCGGTTATTCAAGAGCAGATATCCCGCCTGATGCCAACTGGTGGGATGAGATGATCCATCCCGATGACTACGAGCGATACACAGCAAGCATTCATGCGGTAGTTCATAACGGTGGCAACATCTGGTCGGAGGAATACCGCTATCGGCGCGCTGATGGGTCTTATGGTCTGGTCATTGACCGGGGCTATATTGTTCATGACGATGAGTGCAACCCAATCCGGATGATTGGCTCAGTGATGGACATTACGGAGCGGGTTCGGGCTGAGGAAGAACGGGACTTGACGCTCAAGCAGCTCGAACAAGAGCGATCGCAACTTGAAGCAATCCTGCAACAAATGCCTGCGGGAGTCTTCATTGGCGAAGCACCTTCGGGAAGGCTGACGATGGGCAACCAGCAAGTCGAGCAAATCTGGCGTCATCCCTTTTTGCCGTCAGCCAGCATTGAAGAGTACCGGGAGTGGAAGGGTTTTCATCCCGATGGACGAGCTTACCAACCCCACGAGTGGCCCCTAGCCCGTTCCCTAACGATGGGAGAAGTGATCGCCAAAGAGGAGATTGTCGTGCTGCGGGGTGATGGTACCTATGGGGTGATGCTGACTAGCTCGACTCCGATTCGTGACGTTTCTGGAGAAATTACGGCGGCAGTCGTTATCTTGTATGACATCACTGAACGCAAACAAGCCGAGCAGGAAATCCAAGAACTCAACGAACAGCTAGAAAATCGCGTACTGGAGCGCACTGCCCAACTCACTGCCGCCAATTTAGAACTGGAGGCGTTTGCCTACTCCGTCTCTCACGATTTGCGTGCGCCCCTGCGGTCAATTAATGGTTTTAGTCAGGTGTTGTTGACACGTTATAGCGATCGCTTTGATGAAAAAGGGCAACACTACCTGCAACGAATTTGTGCCAATAGTCATCGGATGGGAGAACTGATTGACGATCTGTTGCTGCTCTCCTGCATCACCCGCAGCGAAATGTGCCACGCGCCAGTGAATTTGAGCGCGATCGCTCTTATGGTTGTCGCCAACCTGTGCCAGGTGCAACCCCAGCGAGAAGTTGAAATCGCGATCGCTCCTGACTTAATTGCCAATGGTGATGCCAAACTCCTCCAAATTGTTTTAGAAAATCTTCTCAACAACGCCTGGAAATACACCTCCCATCACGATACTGCCCGAATTGAGTTTGGTATTACTGATCAATTTGACGACCAATTAGCCTATTTTGTCCGTGATGATGGAGCAGGCTTTGATATGGCTTATGCCGATAAATTATTCCAAGCCTTTCAACGGTTACACACTGAACGTGAGTTTCCGGGAACCGGAATTGGCTTGGCTACTGTCCAACGAATTATTCATCGCCACGGGGGAAAAGTTTGGTCTCAAGCAGCAATTGAACAAGGCGCAACGTTCTACTTTACGCTGCCTTCATAAAATTGGCTTAAATACTACTAAAAACGGATCACAATTTACGTTAGCTTCATAAATAAAAGCGACATCGGTTACTTTTTAAAGTTCTAGTAATTGATCTTATCGAAATTTTAAAGACTTTACACCATGAGCTTTTTGGATGAATGCTAGAATGCTTTTACTGAGATTTATCTCCTTAAAGAGTCGTGGAATTACCGTTACAAAAATCATTGAGTTTAGCTGAAAATATTGAGAATAATATTTTCTTAAGACTAAATAAATGACCAGCCAAGTTGTCTTATTGGTAGAAGATAATCCCGATGATGAAGAATTAACTCTACTAGCTTTTGAAGAAAGTGGGCTTTCCCCGAACTTTGTTGTTGCCCGCGATGGCGTGCAAGCACTGGATTATCTGTTTGCCACAGATACATTGACGAGCCGCAGACTCAACCCGTTGCCCACGCTTGTCCTGCTAGATCTGAAGTTACCCAGAATTGACGGCATAGAGGTTTTGCGCCGTATCCGTGCTGATGACCGTACAAAGTTACTTCCTGTTGTTATTTTGACTACCTCAAGCGAACAACAAGATCTGATAAACAGTTATAGTACTGGCTGTAATAGCTATATCCGCAAACCAGTAGACTTTAGCCAGTTTCAAGACGCAGTGCGACAACTAGGCTTGTACTGGCTACAGTTGAATGAAGTACCCCCGATAGCAAGAGTGTAATGAACAAGCCAGTGCGAGTATTGATTGTGGATGACTCGGAAGAGGATTCAGAGCTGCTGGTCTATGAATTAGAACGCGGTGGTTACAACCCTGTTTATCTCCGAGTAGACACACCCGCCGCGATGATGGCGGCTCTCAATCAGCAGCGGTGGGATATTGTCCTCGCTGACTATTCAATACCGCAGTTTAGTGCCACAGTTGCCTTAGCGTTGTTGCAGGAAAAGCAGCTCGACATCCCCTTCATTATTGTTTCCGGCAGCATTGGTGATGAGACTGCCGCCGCCGCGATGACCGCTGGAGCTCATGACTATCTACTCAAAGCGAAACTTGCACGACTGGTGCCGGCGCTAGAGCGGGAACTTCGAGAAGCACAGGTACGCCAAGAACACAAACAAGCACTCTTCAAACTGGAATACCTCGCGTTTAATGACACCCTGACGGGGTTACCTAACCAAAGGTCGTTTCTCAACAGTATTCAGAAACGCATCGAGCAAAGCCAGCGAAAACTCCACGGTTTGTTCGCCGTCTTGTTTTTGGATATCGACCGCTACCAAATCGTTAAATACAGTCTAGGGCACTTACTAGCTGAGCAATTGCTAGTGGCGATCGCTCGTCGCCTAGAGACGTACCTCAACCCTGGAGATATTTTTGCACGGGTCGGTACAGATGAATTTGCCCTACTCCTGGGAGATATTCAAAACCCCCAGTCAGCCCAAGACAGAGCCGATCAAATTCAGACAGCCCTAAAAACTCCCTTCAAACTCGATGGTCTTGTCGTCTCCTCCAGCACCAGCATTGGAATTGTCCTCAGCACTATTGGTTATGACCAACCGGAAGACTTTCTCCGTGGCGCTGACATGGCAATGCACCACGCCCGAACACAAGGTAGGGGCGGTTCGGCAATTTTTGATCGAGCCATGCAGACTCACGCCGTTGAACGCCTCCAGCTAGAAACTGACCTACAACGAGCGATCAAATGCCAACAGCTTCATCTCAACTATCAGCCTATTGTTTCCCTCACGACAGGCAGAGTTGTTGGGTTTGAAGCCCTAGTGAGATGGCAGCATCCCACGCTGGGGATGGTTTCTCCGAGTGAATTTATTCCGATGGCAGAAGAAACGGGGCTGATTGTCTCTTTGGGGGAATGGGTACTGGAGGAATCCTGCCGACGACTTAGCCTCTGGCAAGAGCGATTTCCCAAAAGCTCACCTTTGAGCATTAGTGTCAATTTATCAGCCAGAGAACTTGTACAACCGGGACTAATTGAACGAATTGACGAGCTATGCTTTGCCTTTCGGTTAAAAGCTGAAAGCTTAAAGCTGGAAATTACGGAGAGCATTCTCCTGGAAAATGCGGAGGCGGCGGCGACTATCTTGGCACAACTGAAACAGCGACAAATCCAAATCAGCATTGATGACTTTGGTACAGGTTACTCGTCGTTGAGCTATTTGCACCGCCTTCCCATCGATACGCTCAAAATCGATCGTTCATTTATCAGTTGCATAGACAAGCAGGGAAAAAATTTAGATATCGTCAAAGCGATCATCCCTCTAGCTCACAGTCTGAAATTAGATGTCGTTGCTGAGGGGGTGGAAACCGAGGAGCAGTTGCTGAAGCTCAAAGCCCTAGGATGTGAATATGGGCAGGGTTACTTTTTTTCGCCACCCCTAAATGATCAGGCTGTTGTTGCCCTAATTGCAACCATGCCGAGGATGGAGATAGAGAAAAAAAAGTTCGTTACCGCGATCGCGGATCATTCTTCAAGACGAAAAAATTCTGGCGCTGATGATTTTTTCAAGGCATCAGATAGCAGAGAATTACGCAGAGTATCGTCGAATCAAAGATTTTCCTCTACTACAGGATAAAGGATGCGTCTCAACTTCAACCTCTATGTACGCTCTTGAGTAATCCTGTATAAAATAATTCAACTAGGGGAACGTTTAGCCAAGTGATCTAAACCTAAAAACAAAGCAGCGATCGTACCGGAAACACAAATTTCCCCCGATGCAATCTTTCCGATAACATCCTGAATCGGAATCAATTCAATCTCAACCGCTTCAGTGATATCTAATTGTTGCTTACCTGTGGGTTGAGCATTACTAGCAAGAATAAGATGAATTTTGTTGGTATCTTTAACTGGATTATCATACAAAATTGCTAGTTCAGTTAGCTGCTGTGCCACATAGCAGGTTTCTTCTTCTAGCTCTCTGGCAGCCGCTGTTAGATGATCTTCTACTTGAGGATCGAAACTACCACCCGGAAGCTCAAGTAAGATTTTGCCAACTCCATGACGATACTGACGAACGAAGACAATCTCTTGATTTGTTGTGACGGCTAGCACAAGGGCAATATCGGGTCGAATATGGACGAAATAGTCATCAATGATTTTACCGTTTGGTAATTCAACCGTATCTTGCCTAACCTGACACCATTGATTATCAAAAACGAGTTGTGAGTGGAGCGGTTTCCACTTTCTAATAGCAGTCATTCAATTGATTACTGGTAAATTGTGGGGAATAAAAAATAGACCTCTTGCATAAGTCGAATAGACCCCCCTTAATCCCTCCTTACTAAAGGGGGAGACTTGAAATCTTGCCCCCTCCCCTTACTAAGGGGAGGGTTGGGGAGGGGTCTGGTACATTTTTGCAAGAGGTCTAATCTGAGTAGACTAAATAAATAGATTGACTCTGGTCTGAACCGATTGTACTCGGTATAGTGCCATTTCCCTTTTAGGGGGCAATACATAGATCCCCCTCAACCCTCTTTAAAAAAGGGGAGCAAGAAAAGTATCTGTAGCAAGCATTTAGAGAATCGGTACAATACCTCTTTTCAATTGTGAAGTATTAGTTGCAAGCGAGTGAACTACTTGAGTTTCGGCAGGAGGAGTGTTTACCTCAGCTAAAGTAATGGCGATCGCGATCGCGTTGAATATAGGTGTGGATGCTGATGAGCAAGTGCCATGCTCTAATGCTAAAAACCACCAACTTTTGCTAAACAGTAATTAAACTGATTGAAAAATCCTTAAAATCCCCGATGAAACTTCTCAGGAATTCGCTGTTGCTCTCTGTCAGTGTCCTGCTGCCTACTACCACGGCTGTTGTAGCCGAAACAATGGAATCGCGATCGCCTATGGATGTGATTGTCATTTCTGAGCCGCTCCCAACTCGTGAGGAAAGCATCTCCACCCCCGTCGAAACAATTGTGATTCCTGATGTCACCCCTGTCGAAGACGACGTACCGGAGGTGACAGGGGCAACTGAAGCAGTAGAAGCAGAGGCGGCATCTGAGGCAGTAACCAATGCTGAAGAGGTGGAAGTTGAAGAAGAGATCATAGACACGGAAGAAGACGCAGCCACCGCTACGGAAGAAGAACCTGCCCTCTCGCCAGAAGAAATTGCCCGCCAAGAAAAGCTGATCGAGGCAGACAGACTCTATATAAATGGGCAAACTGCCGCCGCCCAAAAGCTGTATCGGGAAGCAAAGACCCCCTTTGAGACAGAAGCCGCAGCAACTCAGCGTCCTGAGCCAATTTACGAGCCTAGCCAGCTTTCCCCCGCCGGAAGTGTGTACTGGCGTCAGTCAACAGCCGGGTTAGAGCAAAATCTACAAACGAAAGTTTTGGTACCTCTGCAGTTGTTAGTCGAGCAGTATCCAGAATTTATCCCTGGTCATTTGCGCTATGCTCAAGCGTTGAAAAAGTATGGGCGGGAAGAAGACTCCCTAGAGGTTTTAGAACAGGCGACAAATTTCTATCCCTATGAACCAGAGTTGTTGAAAGCCAAGATTGTTGCTTTGGGCGAAGAGAAAAAATGGCTGGAAGCCTCTCTAGCGGCACGTCAGTTTGCCTTGTTTAACATCACCTCTCCCCAAGCAGATGAGTTTGCTCAACTCGCCGATCAGAATTTAGAACGCTATCAGTCTCATTTACGTGCTGACTTACGAGGAAGCGCGATCGCCAATGCGATTACAGGTGTCCTCGGCTATGTTGTAACGGGAAATTTGTTCGGCCCGATCTCGGCAGTGCAAACCACGACTATGCTACTACGGGGTGAATCTGCTGTCGGCGAAAGCATCGCTAACCAAGCTCAACGACAGCTAACCTTAGTAGAAGACGAACAGGTACTGGAATACGTCCAGGAGATTGGGAATAAATTGGCGACTGTTGCCGGACGCAGCGATTTTGAGTATGAGTTTCATGTCGTGGCGGACGATCGCCTCAATGCCTTTGCTCTGCCAGGAGGCAAAATTTTTGTCAATGCGGGAGCAATTATGAAGACGAAATCTGAGGCAGAGTTAGCTGGTTTGCTGGCACACGAACTCTCCCATGCGGTCTTGTCTCATGGCTTCCAACTGGCAACACAAGGGAATTTGATTGCCAATGTGACCCAGTATTTCCCCCTTGGAGGTACCGCCGCCAATCTCATCGTCTTCAACTACAACCGGGATATGGAACGGCAGGCGGATGCTTTAGGGACACGCATTCTCGTTTCGAGCGGCTACTCCGCCGATGGGATGCGAAATCTGATGGTAACGCTGAATGAGGAAGACCGCACGGGGCCTGTGTTTGCGTGGCTTTCAACTCACCCAAATACAGAAGAGCGAATCCGTAATTTGGAAAGCGCGATCGTTGAAAATGGCTACAATCGCTATGCCTACGAAGGTGTGGAACGCCACAGAGAAATTCAAAAACGAGTGGCTACCCTGCTTAAGGAGCACGAAGAGCGTCAGGAGGAGTAAGCCGGGAATTTAACCTTTACTTTTTAGAAGCGATCGCCAAATTGAATTTTCTGGGTTGAAATCAAGACTGTCCTCGTGGGTGCCGATTCCCAGCTCCTACAAGCAAGCCTAGGGAGGCAAGAAACGACAGATTCAACTGGGCTATGCAACATCGCTCTAAATTGGCTAGGATCTAGGAAATTCCTGTTTCAATAATGATTGAAGATCGGCATTGTTTCAGGAATCTGACCCAGTTGAAGTGTCTCTAGACATACTGAAGAAAGAAACTGCTACTATCACATTTCCCCTAAGCCTCTAAAACTTCGTCAACGATGAAACGCAGATCCAGACCCCCTGAACCCAAACCCCCAATCGATAAGCGATCTAACCCGATAAGCGCCTTATTTAACTACACTTCTCTGGCACTGATTGGAGGCATTTTTATCCTGGGAATTGGCATTGGTATCGCCTTTAGCTCGACGGCGTCGTTTAACCCAGAAAACGTTGCCTCTCGTGAAGTTATTGACAGGAGTGCGCCCAATCCTGAGCTTTGCGTTCAATATGGAGCCAGCGCCATGGTGACGGATTTGCGCGTTTACTTGACTCTCAACCCTTTTAATGTGTACGTGACTCAGCCAGCTATGCGACCCGGATGCGTTCTCCGTCGCAATAACTGGTCAATTCTAGAACAACGGAATCTTATCTCCTCAGAGCAGGTACGCGATTGCAAAAACCGGATGAATACCTTTGGCTACACAGGTACTCTTGAGGGTTCGCCGGAGATTACCTGTGTCTATCAAAATGATTCTGCGAGTAACTTGTTCCTCCAACCAGGAGCAACGGGAACGCGAACAGAAACAGATAGTTTTTAAGGTAGTTGTACTCAATTAAAAAACCTCAATGACATCATCGTTATTGAGGTTTTTGTTTTTGGCGATCGCATTTGAGATCCAGAATCCAGGGAGTTGTAGAATTGACTGCCTTCTAACTGTTGCTTGCTTCTGCTGACTCAAACTCAACCTTGTCATAAATATCTGCAAGCGTTATTTGGAATGAAAGCGAGTTTAGAGAAACTATTTCATCGACATCATCATACTCAGCAAATACCCAGCGTTTTTGCTCAGTTTTGAAGTAGTGCTCAATGTGCATCGTGTATTGATCTATAAGAAGATATTCCTGAAAACTAGGAATCGTTCGATAGGCGGCAAATTTTGCATCTTTGTCATAGCTTCTAGTAGATTCTGACAACACTTCAGCAATCATCAAGGGATTAGTAATAGTGTCTCGCCGTCCTGCTTGTAGTTGCAATTCACCTGAAACTACCATGACATCAGGATAGGTATAGATGCGTTTTCTCGGAATCCAGAGTCGTTGATCGGTGACGAACACTCGATAAGGTTGACGCTTGAACGCAAAATTCAGCGAACTACTGAGGTTCAGAGTAATTTGATTGTGATTAGGGGTTCCGCCAGCCATCAGGACAATTTCACCATTGATATATTCATGCCGTTCTTCTGAGTTAACCTCAAACTCAAGATATTCTTCAGGTGTGTAAACCTTTTTCTCTTCAGCTTGCATAATCATTGGATTTTAATCTCCAAGGTTTCAATTGCCTGTTCCACTCCTGTTCTAACAAGTTCTCGCAGGAGAGCAATAGTAAAGAACTGCTGCAAGGTAGTGCTTTACTATTGATCCATACTTGTCTAACTCTAAGACCTAGGATTGTTGTTTCAGTTTCAGCTTGAGCGATCGCACTGTTAATCCTCCACATTCTGAGTGTGCGATCGCATTGAGCATGGTTCTTGGTCAAAGCAGCGATCGCATCCTGTGCCAGGATATCCAGTGGTAGTTGCGTCATCTTGTTATCCCTGTTCTGGGGATAACGGGAGGCGATCTCTCCTACGTTAAGATGTTAGAAATCGGTAGCCAATCATGGTTGTTATGAGCCAACTGCAAGCGAAACTACCAACCGATACCTGGGTAAATGCAACCTGGAACGAATACCTTCTGGCAATCAACGATCCTAGCTCCGAAAAAGCCAGAGGCTACTACTATGACGGACGCATGAGGTTGGAGATGTCTGCACTTGGTAATCCTCATTCCCGCGACCATTTCATTGTTATTGCTGCGATTTCTCTGTTCGCGGGTGTTCGAGACATTGACTTCGATGGTCATGACAACTGCACCTACCGCAAAACGGACTGTGCAGAAGCGCAACCCGATGTTTCGTTTTATCTGGGTGCGAATGCAGAAACAGTTCCTTGGGAAGTAACTATAATCGATCTCGATAGCTACCCACCTCCCGATCTAGTAATTGAGGTTGCCTACTCTTCCCTGGCAGATGACAAAGGTGAGAAACGTTTACTCTACGAAGCACTTGGAGTTCGGGAGTATTGGATTATTGATGTTCAAAATGTTCAACTGATTGCGTTTGAGATCCAGAATCAAGGTAGTCGCAGAATTTACCAGTCCCAGGTACTTCCAGGTTTGGATATTTCGCTGTTAGAAGAAGCATTACGGCGTAGTCGGCAAATGAATCATGGCAAAGTAAGTACCTGGTTATTGTCCCAATTTCAAGCTTGAGCGATCGCGCCGTTCAGCCTCTACATTTATTGGTGCGATCGCTCCTATCATTCATTACAATAGGCTGGTGAACACGCACCAGAGCCAACTCATGCTTCTGCGTTGCACATTGACGTAATGATTTGAAACGAAATTTGGAGTGTTGAACTACTAAGTCATTCTGTAACTATGCAACCCCCATGCTTCACTCCTAATTTAGGTTGCTCGCTCTTTTCATTAGGAGAGGCTGAGGATAAGAGAAATTAAATATTATTGAATGTGGATGTTGGGTTTTCTGACGTCAACCCAACCTTCGGCGAGGAGCGGTGCTATGGCATTTGATAAGGCATAAAGGTAAAGTTGAGTGGCGGCAATTAACCTCGAACGAAACACAAAGGGTTCCGAGCCGTCTGCTACAGTGAGGCGTGAGGCTGCGCTGATTCAGTATAGATAATCGTCAATAATTAGGCTAGGCGGACGAACCAGGATAATACTCTCTGAAGCTAAACCATCCTGTGTAAAGAGTACTGGTGTATTTTCTTCAGGAATTCCTTCCAAAAGTAAAGCGGCTACACCCTGATCAAAAGCTTGCTTGATAGAACGTCCAAATCCAATCGCAGAGTATAACTGGGCAGCAAATACTCGCGCAGCATTATCGCTAATTGCATGATTCATGCCGATAGCTATGTCTACGTGTTGTATAACTGCTTCTGCTTGAGCGTGAGAAAAGCAAGCGTTAAACACTACCATGCGAATGTTATCAGTGACGCTACTCATGGTCGTGACTATCGCTTCCTTACTTACTAACTTAGTGCTGCCATCATTAGTTTGAAAAACAAGTTCATTACTACTTGAACCGTGTCCACTGAAGTGGACAATGTGAGGTTTCAGTTCGTTTAATACTTGGAGAATATCAGAAGGACGTACTGCCCATCTAGATACGAGTTGAACCGAATCCCTGTGTTCTGACGCTCGAATTTTCTCTGTAATCGCACGTATTTCTTCATCTAGCCGGAGTTGGTTTTGGTCGATAGGGTTTGACGCTAAAAAGAGAACTTTAATTGTTTCAGGCAATCGGGCTAAGTCGATAATTAAACGACTATCTTTAAGTTGATTCTGGAGTTGTGCTTGTCTCTCTGTTTCACGAGTAACTGTTTTTGCATGACGCAGTTCCTCATCTCGACGACGTTTAGCGTCAGCATCTTGCTTCTTCTGCTCTTGCTTTTCAGATTGCTCTAACCTTTGCAAGTTGCGGTTTATATCAGCCATTTTCGTGGAAATTTTAGTCTCTAAATCCGCCAATTTCTTTTGGCATTGAGCTAAATCTTTCTGCTTAGAGTCGAGTTGCCGTTGCTTAGACTGTTGAGTGCTAATGCTCGTACTGCTTGTAATACTTCGCCTGATTGAAGATATATAGTTTTGAATCTGTGCGATTTTATTACGTTCGCGTGCAAGCTCCTGCTCTAAATTGGCTTTTTCCTTTGTGAGTCGGGTAATGCTTGAACGGTACAAGTTTATGGACATAAATCGATTCGGGCAAACAGCGAAACGGCTAGTGTGTTTGTTCTAGTCTATATGATAATTCTCAACTAGGAGTGGGATTGGCAGCCCAACTCAGAGCGATCATCTTCGGTACCCTAACGAGAGCGCCTCCACTACGCTACGCGATCGCATCCTCAAACAAACTTGCGCGATCGCTCCATCGCAGTCCCATCTATTTCATGCCACCATACCAGATAGGTTTCCAGTAGTTAAACCCCATGAAATACAACGGGCTGAAAATTCTTCGATGGGTTCTGATTGCAGTTCTCATTGCTCTAGCTATCTGGCTACTCAACAAAATTGGCATTGAGCAAGTGCGAGAACAAGTCGATCGCTTTGGCATCTGGGCACCTGCGATCCTGTTTGGACTGCGCTTTACCAGCATCATTGTGCCAGTACTTCCGGGAACCGCTTACGCGATTTTGGCAGGAGGTCTGTTTGGCTTTACTCAAGGATTGCTGATAGTTGCGCTAGCCGATCTAATCTCCTGTACATTCAACTTCTATATCGCTCGTCGCTATGGACGCGGCTTAGTAGAGCGGTTTGTCGGTCAGCAATTTATGGACAAGGTCGATCGCCTCGGTCAACGACACTTGGAAGGCAACTTTTTCCTGATGACAGGCTTTTTAATGACAGGATTATTTGATTTCGCCGCTTATGCTGTCGGGCTGACCAAAACCCCCTGGCGAAGCTACTTACTAGCGCTAGTTGTCAGCATCCTTATTGCCAAGCCACTTTGGGTAGCGGCTGGTGCTGGAATCTTTGAGGGTAGTCAGTTACTTTTAGGCTTTGCGTTACTCGGAGTATTCGGCATCGGCATTGTAACCGCCGTTGTTCAACGGAAGCGGGCGTAATTTTTCGGTACTCTGGACATGGCGCTTGTTACTTGGCGGAACGAAAGATGCGATCGCCAACCTCATGAAAAGAGCGATCGCCCCTACTAAAATTCAGCTCAAAGGAGCTTTCCACTACCCTTAAAAAAAGAAATTGTCGGGAGACATTGCCCCCCTACTGACTTGTATAGCCCTAGCCTTATGCAGACATGGCAAATTTTTGCACCTTACACCTGGAAAGGAAAAGTTTCCGGTGCGTCGCCCCTATCCCATTGGAAAGTGCGCTCTAAAGGTTCGAGTGCTTGGGTTTCATCAATATGAAGTATGGCGTCAAACTGATCGGGTAGCCGTGCCGAAAAGTAATGGCTAGCACGCTCCGATTGCGGGAGATAAATAACACCGATGGCGCGTTCCAATAACGGGTGACGCAACTTTTCTACGGCTGGACTATCTTGCCGCAGGTTCAGCATAAAGCGCGGCAACCCCGTCTCGTGGAACAAGTACTCGTAACTACCTGGGAGTGCCGGACGGACGCGCTTGCGTTCAGCGGGTGCGCCCCAATCTGAGGCAGCCGTGACAGTACCCGTATAGGTGCTAAAGCCGACCAAAACCGCATCGCGATCATAGCGCTGACGCACCAACTGACCGACATTGAGTTCCCCAGCATCCCCCATCTCTGTGGCGCGGGCATCTCCTAGGTGCGAGTTGTGCTCCCAAACCACGACCTTCATCGGCTGTCCCTGCTGCTCAAAATGCTCAACAAGTTGGTTGAGGGTTTCAGCCATGTAGCGATCGCGCAAATTCCACGAAGAAACCCGACCCCGGAACATCGAGCGGTAATATTCCTCCGCGTTCTTTACTAACCGTGCATTCTGCTCAGCGTAGAAATACTCATCCTCTGGCAGGCGACCATCGCGCTGGGCGTACTCAGTCGCACCGCGTTGCAGTTCTACAAGTTGGTTGACAACTTCTTTCTCGCAAGATTCATTCAGTCCAAAGCTAGCCGCGTACCCGTAGGATCGGCTATCCTCGCCAAAATGATCAAAACAGGAGTAACGGTAGCGTGCCCGTTGTGCTGCTTCTGGGTCAATCTTGTCAAGATACCGCAGCACCTCCTCGATCGAGTTATGTAGGCTATAGAGATCCAGACCGTAAAAGCCGACTTTAGAAGATTGAGGCAGGGCGTCATTGTATTCGCGCAACCAATTGACAAAATCGACCACATCTGTATTCCGCCACATCCAGGTCGGGAAACGTTGGAAGTTAGCCAGTGCTTCAATGCTACTGGCATCATCACTCGCGCCGCGTACATAGCGGTTAACGCGGTAAGCATCCGGCCAGTCGGCTTCAACCGCTACTGCTGTAAAGCCCTTCTCTTGAATCAATCGCTTCGTGATTTCAGCCCGCTGTTGATAAAATTCATGGGTTCCGTGGGAAGCCTCACCGATGAGTACAAAACGAGCATCACCAATTAGCTCCATCAAGGGGTCGTAGTCTGAAGCTGCCCCGGTGAGCTGATGCGCGGCTTCACGCACTTGATTCGTTAATTTGGTCAGTGTTGCATCTGGCATTTCCTTAACCCTCTTCTTATAGATTGCTGCGGTATAGTCCTTTGCTAATTGCTGGAAGCAACAGATTGTTCGTAGGAGGCACGTTTTAATAGGTCACGAACTTCTTCGTCAGTGGTTTGCGAGAAGTTGTCGTACCAAAGACCGACAGCGTGGAATGGCTGCGGAGTGGTAGCACAGAGCATTTCATCTACCTCCGCTCGGAGCAAATTGCAGGTTTTAGGTGCTGAGACTGGCACCGCCGCAATTAGTTTTTTGGGCTGTTGTTGTCGTAAAGCAAGGGCAGCAACGCGCATCGTGGCACCCGTCGCCAAGCCGTCATCGACAATAATGACTGTGCGATCGCATACATCCAGTGGGGGAAGATCGTCTCGGTAAGCCTTTTCCCGCCGCTCTAACTCTTCCTGCTCTTTAGCAGCGACTCGATTAATCTTCTCCTCAGATAACCGCAGTGGTTTGACGACATCTTCGTTGAGAACGCGAACACCACCAGAGGCGATCGCCCCCATTGCTAACTCTTCATGACGAGGTACGCCCAGCTTACGCACTAAAAAAACATCGAGTGGTGCCTTAAGTGCTTTGGCAACTTCAAACGCCACAGGCACCCCGCCGCGTGGCAATCCCAGTACCAGCACGTCCGGACTGTTAGCGTAAGCGTTAAGCTTCTGGGCTAACTGTTGACCAGCGTCTGTTCGATCTCGAAATAACATTTGATTCTTAGGCTTGCTTATCTAGTTTTTTAAGATTTGTATTGAGTTTTACGACATAAAGTTATAGCTCGTTAATACAAACGGTCTTAACGAAAATACTCTTGCTTATTTAAAGAAGCTGTTAAATCTTCAATTCAGGTTTATAAGCAACCCGTGTCTTTAATAAAAGGCTAGAGCTGCCTATTAAGCGATTCGTCGTCCTTAAGGTAGAAACTGTTTTTTATATAACCCAACTGATTTATCGTCTAGATAGAGCCGTTAGTTACCCAGAGGGCAAAGCTCTTCGTGCCAGTTTTGCGTAAGTTTTTACCGTTTCGTAAGGTATATCCAACTCAATCGCGATCGCTTCTTTCACCTGCTGCGCCGCTTCCCTGTCCGGACATAAACCCGCCAGAAAACCATATATAGGATGATGTCAGTACCATTGAGGCGATCGCTCGAGAGCTAGTCGTCTAACGTGCCACACTAGAAGCAAGGATTCGGGAACATCTCAGGACGCTTGGGTTATGACAATCTCCACTGAGAAAAAGGTCTGGACAGATGAGGAATTTATGGCATTGTCCAAAGATGGGCATCGCTATGAGTTGGTGAATGGGGAGCTTGTGGATATGGGCAACTCAGGGATGGAGCATGGTGAAATTGGCTCATTGCTGGGGGGTCTTCTGGCAATATATGTTCGGCAACATAAGTTGGGAACAGTTTGCGATTCCAGTACAGCATTTACCTTAGAGAATGGGAATAAGCGATCGCCCGACGTATCCTTCGTTTCTAAAGAACGGCTCAAGGGCTTAAAGCGTCCGCCCCGTGGTTTCTTTCAAGGTTCTCCTGATCTGGCGGTTGAAATTCTTTCACCCAGCAACACAGTTGAGGAAATCCACCAAAAGATTGTGGAGTACTTTGAGAACGACACTCGCTTAATCTGGGTCATTCATCCCGATGAAAAATATGTTCTGATCTACCATTCGCCCGAACCTGATCGCTTCCTTCGTTCTCAAGATGCGCTAGATGGTGAAGAAGTCGTGCCAGGTTTTTCCATGTCTGTTGCCGAACTGTTTGAAGAGTGGGATTTTTAGCGATCGCTCATCGCCAGGAAACTGAATAACCACGCCAAAAATTATCGTCAAGCGATCGCCCGAAACATCTGCTTGGGCATAACGACTCAGTAACGTCTGAATATACTGTCGATATTGGGCTACCTTGTCCATTGCGCGATCACCTCACTTACTGGCTCATACACAAGTAGCAAAACCTGATACTATTTTTAGTCTCCAGCTTTCATTGCCTGTTGCACCTTTTCAACTTGCTTTGGTGCTTCCATTTCGCTGAAGAGTCGAATTGCCTTTTTAAAATTTTCCTGACTCTTATGATCTTCACCAATTTTTTGATAAGTTAATCCTAGCTGATAGTAAGCTTCAGCTATATCGCATTTAGCGCCAATCTTATCCAACAATTTTATTGCTTCAGAATGATGAGAGAGTGCTGTTTCAAAATTTTCTTCTCTATAAAGCTCGGCTAACCCGATTAAAGCTTTGGCTTTCACTTGAGGATAGTTTGCTCTTTCAGAAAATGAAATTGCTTGACAATACAGATTGTAGCTCTTTTCTTTGTTTTTTAAATTTTTATAAGTTGCTCCTAAAAATAATAGGCTATATCCTGAACTCCACGCACTCCACTGTCTCGTTATTAGAGATAATTCTTGCTCAACTTTATTGGCTAATCTTAATGCTTTCTGTTCATGACCTAACTGGGAATTTAAGAAAGCTAGACAATACCAAGCAGACACTGCGCATCTGTGACATTCGTTAGTTTCAGCAAGAAAAGTAACTTTTTCAAACAAATTTATTGCCTCTTGGATCTCTCCAAGATCTATTTGGCAAAGACCTATGTTGAAGAAGGAAATTATTTCAAGCTCTTTATCTTTAGATTCGATAGCCATTTCTCTCGATTTTTCATGATATTTAATGGCTTTATGTAAACAGCCTGTAAGCCAATATAAATCACCTAAAATATTGTATACTCGACTGAATTCATGACCAGAACTAAATATTATTATTTTGTCTATTACAAATATCATTAATTGTAATAAACCTAATCTATAAAAGGAATTGCCAAGAAACTCATTCTTTTTCTCTGGGGTTTTTCTCTTTTTTATGATTACGTTACATGCTTGTTTATAAGCATTGATTTCTATGTAGTGGTAGTAAGCTTCCAATGCTCTCATTGCATCTTCTACAACTTCAACAACCTTAACACTCTCTGTCCAAAACTCTGCGGCTTTCCGGTTTGCTGTCTCCCAGTCTTCACTTGCCCTGAGCCGACTTATCGCCTCTGCCCGAATTACTGGATGCAGCCAGTATTCACCATTACCAAACTCAACTAAAGAGCGATCTTTCAATGACTTAATAACCCGCCGATGTTTTGCTTCCGGAACATCCCAAAGCAAACAAAAAAGCCCTCCTTCAGGTACAGTAGGCACATCTTGATAGCGATAGCATCCCATTCTGCACAGGAGTTTATAGGAATCAGAGTCAAGTTGTTGCAGACGGCTAAACTGAGTTGCAACTAAATCTTCTAAGTCTCTTTCAATTAACAAATCTCCCTGATTTACTTGCCAATATGCTTCTAAATCGCCTTCATAATCCTGAAGGATTGCACTGCTGAGGATATCCATTGCTTTAGCATTGCCGCCATATGCTTTGTGCATCTCATGTAAGGCGGGAGAATCAACCTCACCTGTGGGGAGAATCTCCCCAGCGTCCCTTTTTAAGGAGGGAGAAGAGGTTTGAATGTTGCGACTGTAAAAAAACGCCTGCCATGCTGCCACATCTAAACCCTCTAAGGGATAGTGCCGAACAGTGACAGCAGATTCTCGCAAGCACTCGCGGCTAGTAACTAACGTGACTGATTGCACCGTTGGATCGCTTAAAACTCTCAACAACTCTACATAGCCACGATGAGGTTCAATAAACTTGCCATTTTTATCCAGGGCGGGTTCAAGGTTATCAATCAACACGCCGATTCTTTCTGTCTGAAGCTTCCGCTTCAACCGATCCAGCGATACACCAAACTCCCTCCCCGGTTCCTCACCCAGTTGCTTTAATCGTTCCTCAACTAAGCTTTCTACTGATGTGATGTTTTGAGTTTCCTTGGCGATGGGGAACTCTATATATGAGCAAAATTGCTGCTGAAGATAGATTCGAGCCAAGGTTGTCTTTCCCACACCACCTTTGGCACAAATCAAGATAACCTTTGTGCCTTGGCTGACGAGGGTGTTGAGGTGTGCGATGTCGCTTTCCCGCCCTACGAAGCCAGGATTTCTTCCTTCTGACTCTGAGGAGGAACGTCTGGACACATCAGTTTTTAGAATTTGACCAGACGGTAATGCTGCTTTTGAGACGCGACATGAATATCGCTCTACTACTGCCCGTAAGGTGTTTCTTGTAACCCTCTCCTCAAAAAGTGTTGTCAATCGCTGCCACAACTCAGAAGCATCGTCCTTTATTGTTCCTAGCCCATACGCCTCACTGTCTGCAATCTGCTGATATGTTTTGCCTTGTCTCCCTTTCCAAACCTCTCGAAAAAGGGTGCTTTCAATGTTATCTAGGTTTTTCAGCCCTCGATCCACAAGTAACGAGTTGGTAAAACCAATTGCTTGATCAGCATCCATTGAATTGTCAGGTTTAGCGTCACTCTTAAGCCACAACTTTAACCGACTTTTTCCGACTTTGCTAATTTTTCAAACTACCAACTTTTAAAGATTTATACCGACTGACATAACATTTACCTCTCTGGCAGACTGTGAAGTGTGGGAAGCAAGGTTAATTCTTCACCCAACTTCCCCTCTCAAACACACTACTTAAACAAGAGGTCAACAAACCATGTCTAACGAACACCAAGGATACTCCAAGCAAGAAACTGACTTTTGGGGCGACCCGGTCACCCGGCACTATGACACGACTCACGAACAAACTGGCTACACCAAGCAAGAAACTGATTTTTGGGGCGATCCGGTCACCCGGCACTATGACACGACTCACGAACAAACTGGCTACACCAAGCAAGAAACTGATTTTTGGGGCGATCCGGTCACCCGGCACTATGACAAGTAGTTGACTGGCGCTGAATCGATTCTGTTGTTAATAGTATGCCGAGACAATCCCCCTTGGCAACTTAGCTGAGGGGGTTTCTTCCAACACTTTTCAGTTCACGAAGCCGAGTAAGCAAGAAGGGCAGTGTCTGCTCTATAGCTCAACCGTACCAGCCTTTCCAAAATCTTTTCAAAGGAATCTCAACTATGACTCGTTCCAAATCCGCCTCTCTATTTCTTTCGAGTTTTCTGCTTCTTTTCAGTTCCCTCGCGCTAGGCAGTGCTATGGTGTTTACGCCTTTAGCAAACACCAAGCCAGCTACAGCCCAAGGGATTGGGAATTGGTTGCCAGTACCCACAGGAATTTACTTTGAAATTGATGGCAAAAAGTTTTATTTCGGTGACTACAGCTACGACCCGACACTAGCCTATCCTGGTAGTAAATGGGAAGTTAAAGTCAACGGTCAAGTGTGGGCACATGGATACGGAGAAACTCCTGGTTGGCTCATCGCTCAAGCACGTAGAATATTTGGATTTTGAATTCTGCTTCTAGCTGTGAAATACACAGCAGCCTAGCGGCAACTTATTTCCACTAAGAAACTGGTCAGTTTTTGCTGGCTAGTTTTTCTTCATATTACAAGTTAGTAAAAATAACGCCTTTCTGACTTAAAGCTTAGGAGCGATCGCCTCTTTCACGCTTCTCCTAAAGTCAGCAATCCCGCCTTTTTATCTACTACCAACCGCCGGGTTTCTAGCCAAGGCAAACCAATCAAAACCTCATTAATTTCTTCACCCCCTAAAACCGGGATGACGAACTCCCGATCGTCAAAAATGACCCTACCTTGATAGAGACTAAAAGTTGCTTCTCCCCGTGCTGTCTGCCTATCCTGTTTGCGAACAAACGACCAGCCTAAACCTTCTACTTCTTGGATATTCATTGCCAGATAGTCAGTAAAACCTGTATCTAACAAGGCATCAACTGCAATCATTGCACCATCACCAGCAATCAAATCAATCTCAAAATAGAGTTCCCCCTGGCTGCCAAAATAGCCATGAATCATATTCTGCCGCAAGTCCCGGTTTCATTGACGCGCATTTCTAAAATCAGGGCTGTGGGATGCTTCTGACGGGCTTTTTGAAAAGCAACTTCTGGATCGGGGTCGATAAAATAATCGCCGCGATCTGGCTCAATCATGATTGCCCAGCCATAATGCTCCGTTACTAATTCCGGGTAAACTCGGTCAAAAATTACCCGACAACGCTTGGCAAAAGCTTCATTCTCCGCCTTGCGCTTGGCTTTTTCTTCAGGAGAAAGGGGAGGGCGATCGGGAAAAATGGGACTACCCAGGGGGACTCTGCGGTGGGTTTTTGGAGTCATGATTTAGCTCATTAACAAGCAACGTGCTTGTATTTTAGCGTTGGCGATCGCGCTAGCAAAAAAGGTACTCAATGGGGCAGTTATCTCCATTGAGTACGCAGGAAAATCAAAGCGATCGCCTACTCTACCGTCACCGACTTAGCGAGGTTCCTGGGCTGATCGACATCCAAGCCTCGCCGTGCGGCAATGTGATACGCCAAAAGCTGCAAGGGAATAACAGTCAGGATGGGAGAGAGAAGTTCTTCCACGACGGGAACAGGTAACAAGTTATCGAAGGTTTCTTCGGCGTCTTGATCATCTATCGGTGTCACCCCAATCAATCGCGCATCGCGGGCTTTAGCTTCTTGGGCATTGGAGAGAACCTTTTCAAAAACACTACCCGGCATCGCGATCGCCACCACAGGAACCTTTGCATCCAACAGCGCGATCGGCCCGTGCTTCATCTCCCCAGCGGGATAACCTTCAGCATGGATATAACTAATTTCCTTGAGTTTCAACGCCCCCTCTAAGGCGATGGGGAAGTTAATCCCGCGTCCTAGGAAAATAAAGTCTTGCGTTTCAGCAAACTCATGGGCTAACTCTTCGATATAGCGCTCTTGACTTTCTAATATCAGCTCAATCTGCGCCGGGAGTAGCCGCAAGCCTTCGATGATTTCCTCAATGCGTGCAGGGGGCACAGTTCGACGTTGATAGGCTAAATCGAGAGCTAAACAGTAAAACGCCACCAACTGGCTGATAAAGGTTTTCGTTGCTGCTACGCCGATTTCAATTCCAGCGTGGGTATCAATAATATTAGGCACTAAATGACCCAAAGAACTTTCAGGACGATTGGTAATGCCTAATAATCGCGGCTGGAACTTGGGATCTAAATCAATACGACGCCGTTTTTCCATCTCCAAGGCGGCGAGGGTATCGGCAGTTTCTCCCGATTGAGTAACGCCAATGGTTAGAGTGTTGGGGGTTAGCGGTGTCGGGGCGTAACGAAACTCAGAGGCGTACTGCACCTCTGTCGGAATTTCTGCGAGTTGTTCCAACAAATACTTCCCAACTAAGCTGGCGTGCCAACTCGTGCCGCAAGCAAGGATTTGAATGCGTTCTAAACTGTCGGTGAGTTGTGGTAGCAAGCTGAGATTAACCGGAGATTTAGAGGCATTTTCAGCACTCCAATTGGCATCTAGGTAAGCTTCTAAGCAAGCCCGCACCACCCCCGGCTGCTCGTAGATTTCCTTGAGCATGAAGTGCCGGAAGCCTTGCTTTTCAACTAAAACGGGGTTCCAGTTGAGGGTGCGGGGGGCTTTTTTGAGGCGATCGCCTTCAAAGCTGTACACCTCTACTCCCACTGGCGTCAGTCGTGCTAGTTCGCCATTTTCCAGCGTCAGCACCGCACGGGTATGGGGGACAAGGGCGGGAGTATCCGAGGCGCAGAAAAATTCTCCTTGCCCAAAGCCAATGGTTAAGGGGGCTTGTTGCCGTGCAGCGATCAGTTCGTCGGGATAATCGGCAGAAATAACAGCGATCGCAAACGCGCCCCTTAGCTCATTTACTGCCTGCCGGACTGCCTCTAGAAAGGAATCTGGCGTTTTCTGTAAAAATTCAGCAATTAAGTGAGGAATCACCTCTGTATCGGTATCAGAGCGGAATTCATGCCCCCTAGCCTTCAATTCCTCACGCAATTCCCGATAGTTTTCGATAATCCCGTTTTGCACCACCGCCACCCGCATTGCTGCATCCATGTGGGGGTGCGCGTTATACTCTTCTGGCTTGCCGTGAGTTGCCCAGCGAGTGTGTCCAATACCAACTTGAGCCGGATTTATCTCTCGTTGTAGTTTCTCGCGGAGATTGCAAAGCTTGCCCTTAGCCCGGACGCAGTGAATCTCTCCTTCTAAGACTGTGGCGACTCCAGCAGAATCATAACCCCTGTATTCGAGTTTCTCTAACCCTGCCATCAAAATATCTGTAGCCGTTTGGGTGCCGATGTAGCCAACGATTCCACACATAAGGCGGTCTCACTCCTGCACGCTAATAATGATTTCCACGCTACTTATCTCTTCAAGACTCGTCAAGAACCGGATCTTTTATGAAGTATGAAGGATATTCTCCCCATCACCTCATCTCCCTCTCCTTCTCTTACCTCTGTGGCTGGTGTGGTGTGGTTTATTAAAACTGCCATTCTTCCCATCCCACCTAAAAAACTCGCAAAAAAGAGGGGGCAGTGCTGCTCCCTCTATCTGATAAATGCATCTTAAAGACGCTTGCTATGGAAAATACCAGGACGGTAAAGACCTGAAGGACTGTCCAGCTTATTAGTAAGCAAGACCCATGCTACGGGTGGTCTCCTGTGCTCCCAGGTAAACCCGGATGCTCAGAAAGTCAGTTGGGCAAGCCGTTTCGCAACGTTTGCAACCAACGCAGTCCTCTGTGCGAGGAGAAGAAGCAATCTGACCTGCCTTACAGCCATCCCAGGGAACCATTTCCAGAACATCTAATGGGCAAGCCCGCACGCACTGGGTACAGCCAATGCAGGTGTCATAGATTTTGACGCTATGAGACATTGAATAACAGCTCCAAACGAGAGTTCTTTTGCTAACAAGACTCAGGATTCGTAGCTAGTTTACCGTAGGGCTTTCACTGCCTTATGTAAAAGGCAACAGAACTTCAAACAACGTAATGTTGAATGGCACTCTGGCACTCTGGTTAATCGCTGAAAAACTGCTCACGAGGAACCTCTTCCCCAAGCCGCTAATTTCGGGAAAACACTCCATCTAAATTGCGGTTTCCTTTACTGTCACTGGATTTGAGCTTTGGCATCATCAGGAGGTGTGAACCAGATACCGTTGCTGTCCAGAACGATAAAGTTCAAGCGGACTTCACCAACGGCATCTTGACGCTGACGCTGCCCAAGGTAGAATCCGTTCAAAACCGGGTTGTGAAGCTCAATCTAGGTCAAGAAGCCATTGAACCTAGCAACCAAGCTCAAGAAGACAAGGCTAATCAGCCAGCCGCTGTCTAGGATGAGCTAACAGGTTAAGCAAACGGCTTAACAATTAAATTTGGCATCTTTTGCCGCTGAGGAGTTGGAGTAAATTTTCCAGCCGCCCAGCGGCTATTTTTTTGTCAGTAGGATTTATGCAAAGCAAAGCCTACTCCTGTAAGGGCATGGCAACGCCGTATCCCTAGGAGAGAATCAATGTTTTTATGCTTCATTCGTGTAAGTCTTGGTCAATCTAACGAGGAGTAATTCCTCATCGCTAATGAGGGCGATCGCTAGTTTCCAGCTCCACAGGAGAAGTCATCAAGCATAATTGAGTTAACCTACCCACAATCTAAGCGTGGAGTTGATTTCCACTTTAGACCTCTTGCAAAAATGTACCAGACCCCTCCCCAACCCTCCCCTTAGTAAGGGGAGGGGGCAAGATTTCAAGTCTCCCCCCTTACTAAGGGGGGATTAAGGGGGGTCTATTAGACTTATGCAATAGGTCTTTTCAAATCAGGGAAAACTTAAGGCTTGCTGCGTAGAGTTAGTACTTGAATCATGCAAGAATTGCACTTCAACCAACGTTAGCTAGAAAATTGTTACTCGGACTCCCCAACTGAGCACTGCTCAGGTTGAAGCCTTTGACCGCTATCTTATAGATGACATTCTTGAGTGTCATCCTATCAGCGGCAGGTAAGCATGGGTTGCCGTAGAAGAGAGCCTCAATGAATTCTAATATCTTTACACCCGTTCAACAGTTTTTAATTACCTGGCTGCTCGTCCTGCTAGCAGCAACGCTGACGTTTAGTGCGTTGAGCTACATCGGCGAACTGATTAGCATTTTGCTGACAGCGGCACTGATTGCCTTTTTACTCAACTATGCGGTTGTGGTGCTGCGACCTTTCTTACCTCGAACTGTGGCAGCCGTCGTGGTGTATTTGGCGGCTGGGGTAGCTTTGGTGGTGATTGCCTTGACGGTGGTGCCTCCTGTCTTTATCCAGGGGCGGCAATTTGTCACAAATCTACCTTCTCTACTAGAGAAAAGCCAGCAACAGCTAGTTAATTTTCAAGCTTGGAGTGTGGAGCATAATTTGCCCTTTGATGTGCGAATTTTGGCGTCGCAACTGCTGGCAAGGGTGCAGGAGCAAGCAGAGGCGATCGCTTCTACAGGATTTGGCTTGGTTTTAGGAACCTTTAACTGGTTCCTCGATTTGATTTTGGTGCTGGTGATTTCGTTTTACATGCTAATCGATGGCACGCGGGTATGGCAGAGTCTCACTAGCATTTTGTCCCCGCGCATCCGCGAAGGCTTAACGTCCGCCTTACAACGCAATCTCCAGCGTTTTGTCTCTGGGCAGTTGCTGCTGGGGCTATTTATGGCAACAACCCTAGCACTGGCGTTTTGGCTCTTGCGGGTGCCCTTTTTCCTGCTGTTTGCCATCTTCATTGGCTTAATGGAAGTGATTCCGTTTGTCGGGGCAACCTTAGGAATTGCCACAGTGGTGATTGTGGTGGCGTTTATGAATTGGTGGTTGGCACTGCAAGTGTTAGGAGTGGCGATCGCTGTGCAGCAGGTAAAGGATAATTTAATCGCCCCCCGGATCATGGGCAGTTTGACCGGGCTTTCCCCGGTGATTCTCTTTGTCTCCCTAATTTTAGGCGGCAAGATAGGGGGATTACTGGGAGTGATTCTCGCGATTCCCCTCACAGGTGTGGTGAAAAGCCTCGTCGAAATTGTTCTCGATCCCACTTTGCCACCACAAACGGGTTCTTTCTTTCACAATCCTCTAGCAGGAGAACCTTGGCAACCCTCATTTACACCAACGGAGCCGGAAGATGAGGTGGAGGTGTCTGATAGCGATCGCCAAGGCGCTAGAGGCACTAACTAAATGTCTTGATGATGCTTGTGCTCAAGGAATCTGGAATATTACAGCAGTTTTCATTTCGGTGTGTACCTCACCCCATTGAAAACTGCTCAGGGTTGGCAGCAAAGAAGGCTTTACCCCTAAATCCCCCTCGGATGCTGGGACACGTCCGATTCCTCTGAGTCAGGAAGCATCAAGATGGGGGAATTTAACTGAATTCTCCCCCCTTTTTAAGGCGCTGGGGGGATCTCCGGGTTTTAAAACACTCCCTAGTCCCTCTTCCCTATTTACCGAGAACATCTATCTGCACAGGGGCGACACCCGTCTGCACCAATCCCAGAACCTTAGCCGCTGCCGCTGAAAGGTCAATGACTCGACCCCGTGCATAAGGCCCACGGTCGTTGATTCGCACGACAACCGAGCGACCATTATTCACGTTGGTGACGCGTACCTGCGTTCCGAAGGGTAAGTGGCGGTGGGCAGCAGTCATCGCATTTTGATTGAAGCGTTCTCCACTGGCGCTACGGCGACCATGGAAACCTGGGCCATACCAAGAAGCTAATCCGTTGACTTGGAGGCGCAGGGGCCCAACGGCGATCTGTGTGGGTTTCTGCGGTTGCGGTATCGGTTTGCCTGCCACCTCTCTCAGGGGGGCTGCATTCCCCATTAGGCGTCGCAGTCGGTTTGTCGCTTGCAGAGCATCTACTTCCAAGTTACGGGTAGTATCTGGCAGAATAGTTTGCTCGTTGACGGTGACTAACTCTTCACCATTGACTTGGATGGCGTAGCAGTTGCACTCTTGCTTCCATGTTACGGCGATCGCTTCTGCATCAACATTTTCTCGATACAACTGATTGAGTCTTGCAGCTACGGCTGTTGCCCGCCAAACCGCATCATCCTCTGGGTTGTTAGCCTGCCCTCTGTGTGCTGAAGGGCTATTTGGATTGGCAGTACTCGCTGCTTTTTTGGTGCCATTCGCCGCTGCTTGTGTGCGGTTAGCGGCAGCGGGCTGGGAACTCAAGAAGGTTAGAACTGGAATTCTTTGGACAGAAAGCGTTGCTGCCTGACGCCCGTTGATTTCATGGACGTTAATTTTAGCGATCGCTTCTTGTTCAGTAGCCGTATCTTCTGGCTGCGATTGAAACTCCCCTACTTTGACCACTTCTATCGCCTGGTTTGGTGCAGAAGTAGAGGCTGACATCATCTCTTCTTCCGACCGCACCGAAGTAGTAACACCCTCTTCCGCATCTTGGCTACCTGGCTTTGTTGGTTCAGCATAACTGGCTGTCGCCGTACCGAGAGCTGTGACTAACAAAGCAGCAGTGAAACCATTCCAAAATCGTTGATTCATAGATTCTTTGCCCAAAACATTTGGAGATTGAGACTGAGTATTGAGGTTGTGTGATTGAACACACATAAATTAACCAACAACTCGTACTCGTTCCGGGTTCGTCCTGTGTCATTGAACTGAAACAGACTAACATGAACTTTTTGGGTTCGGGATCAGGGAGATACGGACATTCCCCACAATTTTATTAAGGCTTCACCTACGTGTTAGCTCTGAAATTCCTACTGGATAAGCTTTACAAGCATCCTCTTCTTAAAATAAATTTACATCAACTTTACAAAATCTTTACAACATGATTTTTCCTTCTGTGAGAGAGAAGTCAGAAATATTGCTCTCTTTGCAATAAACCCCCAGGGAACTCGGTAGAATACATCCTGCACCTCTAGGAGCCGATTGCCAGGACTTTGATGGAGTAACAGCGGTAGAGCGCATGGGGACGAGATAAGAGTTAGATTTTCTGCTCTTTTTTGTGTCTAAGCCGAGCCTGAAGCCGATCAATGGGTGGGAAGGATGCAGTCAACGATTAGCTCAAACTATTGTTTTTGTCGTAATGGATTATCGAGAAGCCGGGGTCAATGTTGAAGCAGGTAGAGATTTTGTCCAGCAAATCCGCAGCCTAGTACAAAGCACGCACCGTTCGGAAGTATTGGGAAAATTTGGCGGCTTTAGTGGTTGCTTTCAATTACCAACGGGCTACAAAGAACCCGTTTTAGTCTCAGGAACCGATGGCGTTGGTACTAAGCTCAAACTGGCTCAAGCCCTCAACTCCCATGAGACTGTTGGGATTGACTTAGTAGCGATGTGTGTCAATGACATTTTGACCTCTGGGGCAGAACCGTTATTTTTCCTGGATTATTTAGCAACAGGCAAATTAAATTCTGAGCAACTAACCTCCGTTGTGGCAGGAATTGCCGAAGGATGCCGCCAATCGGGAGCCGCACTGCTAGGAGGAGAAACCGCAGAAATGCCCGGTTTCTACCAACTTGGCGAGTATGACTTGGCGGGTTTTTGCGTGGGAATTGTGGAAAAGAGCCAAATGCTGGATGGTTCCCAGGTGAATGTTGGGGACGTGGCGATTGGTTTAGCTAGTCAGGGAGTGCATAGCAACGGTTTTAGCTTAGTACGAAAAATTATTAGCGATCGCCAGTTGGATTGGAGCGAAAGCCCAGACTCCCTCGGCGGTCAAAGTTTGGGTGAAAACTTACTCACCCCGACTCAAATTTACGTCAAACCCGTTCTAGAAGCTCGTGCCGGAATCAACATTCATGGCATGGCGCACATCACAGGCGGCGGCTTACCGGAAAACCTGCCCCGTTGTTTGGGTAAAGATCAGTCCATCCGCATCAATCCCGGAAGTTGGAAAATCCCGCCCATTTTTCCCTGGCTAGCAGAGATGGGCAAAGTCAGCGCTGAAGCCATGTACAACACCTTCAACATGGGTATCGGGTTTGTGCTGCTCGTACCTCCCGATCAGGCAGAGCAGACAGTCCGATGGTTTGAGTCCCAAAAGATCGCTGCTTACACCATTGGTGAAGTCATTAGCGGTACTGGTGAATTAGTTGGTGTACCCGAGACTCTACAAGAGTAATTCGCCAAGGAATTAATTCCCTAGCGAACTCTCTGGGATTTTTAAAGGCGGCACCCAGATTTGAACTGGGGGTGGAGGTTTTGCAGACCTCTGCCTTACCACTTGGCTATGCCGCCGTAGTTTGCAAATACTAGCATACCAAATTAGAGGAAGGATGAAGTATGAAAGAGTTTATTGGTTCTCCTCATCTCCCCATCACCCTAACCTCTACTCAAGACTCACCGACTCCCTTCCCAGCTACTCAATCCAAGACAAACCTGCGCCTGGGTAATAGGTGCCTAAAATTTGCTGGTAGTCGTAACCCTGAACGGCTAAATCGCGAGCGCCGTTTTGGCTCATCCCAATGCCGCCAAAGACATTGACCACAATGTCATCTGATGCGGCATACATCGATTCCACAATCCCACCTTTGTAGCTGAGGAAAACACCCGCCGTTTCCATGACTGCTTGCGTGGTAGTATTCCACTCGGAATTGACCCCTTTATAGACTTGCCAGCGTTGCGTGCTGCCCAAATCGTACATCCGGCTAGCAGGTCGCAGGGAATGGACAATGGCGTAAGAACGAGCCGCGATCGCTTGTGCCTTCAAAGCAGCTAGTGGCCAACTTGAGGGCATTTCACTCCCCACGACACTTGCTAGGTAAGACTCTAGTTCAACGTAGTTTACGGCAAGCAGGGTGTCTCCCAAAGAAATCAGCAGCATATCGCCGCGATACCAGCGGTCGTTCACCAAAACTAACCCACCGCTTGCTGGTTTGACCCAAATCGCCTGGGGAGCTTGTACATCGCCAAGGCGAATCGTTTGTCCTTCTGGGAGAACGTGCTTTCCTTGACTGGCTGGCAGTTTGCCAATGCTTTTTCCATTAGCTGTTTGGAGTTCAGCCGCCGTTGAAGAGGCAACAACGAGGGAACTTGCTCCATCAGCGATCGCTACTCGCATCTCCAAACTTTGTGTCGCTTGACGCTGTGCGGGTATGGGTGTTGTCTTGCCTAAAGTAGCCGCTTTCGGTGTCTGCTGTTGTTTGCTTTGAGCTGGCTTAGACGCTGGAGTTTTAGGAGTAGATTGTTTCTCCTGTGGTGTAGAAGCCTTAGCCGTTGGAGACTGAGGTTTTGCGGTAGTAGATGCCTTAGCCGTTGGAGACTGAGGTTTTGGGGGATCAGCTTTGGCGTCTGGTGCTTTATTCGCAACCGTTGTACTCTTGGCGTTTGTAGCAGTCGGCGGCTGCAACAGAAGACTTTTGCTCATAATCTGCTGACGCCACTGTTGTTCAGCCAAGAAGTCTTTGTCTTCCTGAGGTGGTGGCGGCGACGCTTGCGGAGAAGGCTCAGAGGATGAGGATACCGTCAGGGGAGAACGAGACGGTAAGGCTCTAGCCAACACAATCGGCACAAAGACGGCAACGGAAACCAAGGAAACCGACCACAACCAAGAACGGGTAAAGACTTGATGCTTGTCAGGCAGACGGAACATGCTCACTCCTGATTTTGTGCTGACTAACTACCAGATTAAGATTAGCTGCAAAATTACTAATGTGGTATCCAGAGAAATTATTTCTTGCTCAGTATATGAAGAAATATTGCCACTGACAGGACATGCGTTACTTCGCGCCCGTTTCAAAGCGGAGCCATGCTTGTTCATTTTCAATAATTCAGCTAAAAGACGAGTAGCGATCGCATCTTGTTCTTCCTCTGGCAGTTTCTCAAGTTCTGCGATGACGCGCTGAAATCATTTAGTCATGGCTCTAAAACTTAGGTAGTCGTTTACGAGACATCATAGCGATGGCACTGTTGAGCGATCGCATCCTTGCAACGTTAACGACTGAAGTGAGATGGTAGGCGCGATCCGCTTCGCTGATGCCGTAGGAAATCGCTTTTATTGGCATAGATGGAAGCTCAATAATTGAAGTGAGATATCTAGTGCAGCGAGGTTATATGGAGATTGCTTACAGCACGATTGTGTTTCTTAATACACCTCGTCGTGGCTACCAATATCTACAAATACCGCATTCCCATCCTCAGTGAAGTAAAATAACACCCGTTCATCGTACTCCACACTAAAACTCCATAGGTCTTTGAGCTAGCCCGACAATTTGTGAGTTTTCAAGCTTTGCTCGAAGGGGTCTATGGTAAACTGCTCTACCTTTTGCCAGAATTTTGCTTCTAAATCTAAATTTCCCTTGATTCGCTTTTTGTAAGCACGTTGGAATGAAGAGCTAAAACTGATTTCTACCATCACTCCTCTATCAAGAGTCTCAGCTCATTAATATTAGAGGATAACTTCAGTTCGCCATTTTTCTCTTCTATTTGTGCTGTTTTGAAGTTTTCATATATTTCCTCTCGGCGTTCTTCCCGTAGATACTGTTTCACTAGCAATTGAATTTCTTGCTTTTCTTCTGTGGAAAGGCTTTTGATTGCCTCAACTAAATCACTGAAGCTCATAGCATGAAACACCGTGTAGGGCTTACTTTATCAATCTATCATGACAATAATTGTTTGGGATGAGTACTCCTATTAAGGCAGATTCAATGTTGAGCGTCTACTCAATCTCAACCTAAGCGCGATCGCATCCTTGGAATGCTAACGACTGAAGTGAGATGGTAGACGCGATCACACTCTTAGAGGGTTAGGTGCATCGATTTATTAGGGTAATTGATTCTCGCTAGCCATATATCAGTATTTTGAGAGCTTATTCAGCATTGTTCTACATAATTTTTCTCAATATTGGCAACAGGAATTGCTGAAAGTTAAATAATTTCTCTTCTGCACCCGCTACTGCTAATTTCAAATCACTCCTCTTCACCTTAAAAATTACAGGTTTTGGAGGTTCACCATATTCTGCTGTTCTCCTAAACTGAAGATATTCTTCTTCTATTGCACTTACCATTAACCAAGGATGACCAATCCAAAGCATTGTTTCTTGGCTATCTGTCCACTTAGAGATATCCTTCCATTCATGAATATCTTTAAGGCTACCGCAGCACTCAGGATAAATTTGAAATGTTTCATTAATTTCGAGAATGTAACCCCCATATAAAGCACTAAAATCTTCTTTGATATTTCCTTTTGAGTCAATCAGATGCTTTTGCAGCATAAGTTCTATTGCTTTGTTATGGTTAAGCAATTCTTCCGTTTCAACTAACCACAAACCCTTGGCATAAGGCTCAAGACTAATAATGCCTGAATCAGCAAGAGAATTTTTCCAGTAAGCATCCCAGTCATCACAGCAATTCCATTTTGAGCACTCCGGCATTGCATGATGCTTTGTTTGATAATATGTGGGAGCAAATTCTACAACTGGTAGTAAATTCATTTGACAATTAAAGAAATGGACTAAATGATACATTCAATCGTAAGGTGCGGTTAATATTTCTGTTACGCGAATCGCAAAGCGCATTCCTTGCTCGATCGCGATCGCTTTCAATAACTCAACGGTTCTTCAGGCGATAAAAAAGCAATACGACACCGTTTCCATAGATCTTGGTTTTCTGTGAATGGAACTGGGCAGTTGTGCGTGAGTTCACAATTACACAATTATTATTGCTACAGCTACCTGAAGTGGGTGGTATAGGAATCGAACCTATCTAGTGCGGATTAAAAGCCCGCTGCACAGCCGCTATGCCAACCACCCGTGAAAACAAAACTGCCAGAGTGGGACTCGAACCCACAACCTCACGGTTAACAGCCGCTTGCTCAGCCAATTGAGCTATCTGGCATTAACCCCTTACCCAAGAGTCGAACTTGGTTCCCGTCCTTCGGAGAGACAGGTCTGCATCCCGCAGGTAAGAAAAACCCCCTCTGGATGGCATCAAACTATCAAATTTGGCATAGCCTACGCCAAGGCTTCGCCAACGTAGTATTAGCTCCAGTTCCATTTACAGAGGGAAATCCACTGGGAAGGTACTGCCCCTTCTATAGCCGCGTTATCAGCACGGTGCTTCACTTTTCAGCCTCCAGTGGGCAGAGGAAGATAGAGGACTCTAACCCCTACAGCGTCAGCCGTACCACGGTTTTCAAGACCGCTTGCCGTCCATTCGGCGGTATCTTCCTTGAGGGTGTCTGACGGGACTTAAACCCGTTATGGCTTGCCTCACAAATAGCGTGCAAGTTTTCAGAGCAATATGTGTTTTCTCAGTTACTAGAGAAACTCCGCCGATAAGTTACTACACACTCTTTAAAGGAGGGCTACCTCTAAGCCCACAAACAAGGGTTCTTCGCACTCCTTGTTCGCCACGCCCACTATATTAGAACATCGTTACTTTTCCTCTCGTACTAAAGTATGTAAGCTCTAAAGATTAGGTCACGCTGTATGTGCGATCGCAATCTACAAACTTAGTTTATTTGCTGCTATAAATTTTTGCCCAATAACCTCTAGGAGGTTTCTCAATCCCATAAGCTTTACACCATTTTTCTACTGCCTTATCGCTCACACCAAAATCTTTAGCTATGTGAGCAGTTGGTTTAGTCCAGACTAGCTTATGCAATTCTTCTTTAGATGGACGTTCAACCTTTCTGGACTTAGGTCTTGCCGAATAACGCCTTTTTATTCTTACTCGGCTTGCTTGAAGCTGAAAATCTTTAAGCTCCCTTTTGAGAACTTCAAATTGAATTACCAGAAAGTCCTCCCACCAATAAAAAGGAGTAGTGCTATTGGGTATTTCGGTTCTAATTATGATGCCTCGGTAATCAAAACTGGGGTAAATAACCTTATCTTTATCCGGCAAGTAAATGGCGTAATAATCAAAATCATCTTTTTGATACTGGCGTTTATGATTTCCATGTTTGTCATTCCATGTTGTATGACCGAAAACTCGTCCAATGCTAGAATATTTAACCTGAATTTTCAGGAATTTATTTTCTTTCCATGCTACTAAATCAAATGGCAAGTGTTCGCAAATCAAAGGGGTGAAAATCACATAACCTTTAACAGTTAAATCAGCTATAGTTTTCGCTACAGCTAAGTCTGCTTTTCCTTTGGTATGATGAGTGATCATGAATTGAACCTAAACCATGAAAGTAAATTTATCATGATTTAGGTTCAATGACGCCCTCACCAGGATTCAAACCTGGGACTCTCATCTTAGAAGGATGTGGCTCTTTCACTGAGCTATGAGGGCTTGAATTGGTAGTCCTGACAGGGCTTGAACCTGTGGCATCCTCTTTGTGAGAGAGGCGTCCCAACTGAGCTACAAGACTACGGAAGCGGGTGATGGGACTTGAACCCATGCACTGAGTGTGGCGCACTCAGATGCTAGCCGCTACATCACACCCGCATTCTGGGGCTGGTGACAGGAATTGAACCTGCAACCGTTCGCTTACAAAGCGATCGCTCTTCCACTTGAGCTACACCAGCATTTGGTGGCGGGGGTAGGAATTGTTCGCGTTAGCGTTCCCGAAGGGTACCTACTAATAAGAGGCTTATGAGACCTCCAAGCCTACCGTGGCTACTTCACCCGCATCGTCACCAATACCCCTGACTGGACTTGAACCAGTAACCTCCTCGTTCTAAGCGAGGCACCTCTTGCCGATTGGGCTACAGGGGCGTATCGGGATGGCAGGATTTGAACCTGCGACCATCAGCTCCCAAAGCTGCCGCGCTACCAACTGCGCTACATCCCGTTGATACTCCTGGTGGGGCTTGAACCCACACGTAGACTGTTTTTAAGACAGCCGCCTACTTCCAATTGGGCTACAGGAGCATTACTTAGCTGCTCTCTCACTGGGATCGAGCAGAACTGGGGAGGCAGGAATCGAACCTACGAAACCCTGATCCAAAATCAGGTGGCTTTGCCAACGTCGCCTACTCCCCAATCAATGAAATGGCTGCCGGGGTAGGGTTTGAACCTACATGACTTCCGCTTCAGAGGCGGAGGACTTTACCAATTCGTCTACCCGGCAATAAATGAAATGGCTGCCTTGGTAGGGATTGAACCTACGACCATTCGCTTAACAGGCGATCGCTCTACCCCTGAGCTACAAGGCAACGACAGCCCCCCAGGTCGGAATCGAACCGACGACCTCCTGTGCTTCAGACAGGCGCTACTACCAACTGAGCTACCGGGGGAAATTTCAACGGAGAGGACAGGAGTCGAACCTGCACGCGGGAAACCCACGCTTCCTTAGCAGGGAAGTGCTTTAACCAATTCAGCCACCTCTCCAGATAGCCCTAAAGGGATTTGCACCCTTGTTTCTGCCTTGAGGGGGCAGCGTCCTAAGCTGCTAGACGATAAGGCTATGTTTCGTCAGTAGGAGTAGCAGGACTTGAACCTGCGACTAGTCCCTTATGAGAGGACTGCTCTACCACTGAGCTATACTCCCTTGTGTTTTACGACACGACTCCAAGGAGATTTGTTCGCGTTAGCGTTCTCCGAAGGAGTACTCCTGTCTCTGCTTCGACAGAGCAGCATCCTAGGCCAAACTAGACGATGGAGCCTTGTATGAAAGGTGGGAGTAGCAGGGATCGAACCCGCGACCATACGGTTAAGAGCCGTCTGCTCTGCCGACTGAGCTATACTCCCATACCTGTATTACAGGATGTAATTAGAGGTCGAGGTGGGAATCGAACCCACGCAAAGGAGTTTTGCAGACTCCCCCCGTAACCATTTGGGTACTCGACCTCGTTAGTCTATGCGATCGCCCCAACGGGACTTGTTCGCCGAAGGCGTTCCCGAAGGGTACCCGTGTCTTCTGGTCGAAAGCCAGAAATCCTTGGCCGCGCTTACGATGGGGCGATGTAGCCAGAGCGATGAGTTGGAACTTGATAATTGCTGTTGAGTAAAGTTGCATCAAGTTGGAGTTGCTTTTCTTGCCTTGTAAAGCAATGAACCCAATGATTAACAACAAACTCAAAGCGGGTATCAATCTCATGCTCTCTTTCTATTGATCGCATCTCTTTTAGTGGGGGCGATCGCCTTTTACGCGTCAGGTTTTATCAGTTGACTCAACCACCGCCCCTATAAGATGCCTGTGTCCAAAAACACAGATCAATTAAATGGAGTTTAATTATTTAGTTTTCAAGGTTCAGTAAAAAGACTTGTCTTGCTTACAAAAACAACCGCCGTTCTAGGTAATAGACTTGATAAATATTACGAATGGCTTCGGGATTTTTGTTGCAGGTATTAGGTTTACAACTGTTTTGTTCCATCTTTCCTTCAGGTTTTTGGGAAGGAAGTGGGCTAAGTTTTGTAATCAACTCTTGTAGCAATCTCGGTTGACCTGAGGGTCTTAGAGTTAGTGAGGACATGACGTTTTGTAGTAGGAGTTTTGACTCCTTTGTTGCTTCACTATGTTTATACTACAAACATACTACAAAAATGTCAAGGGTTTTCTAAAACTTTTTTTGTGGTGCTGGTGAATCCCTTGGTTTACTTGGTCAATAAAGTAAAAAGGCGCTCAGTTGAGCACCTTTGTAGTGGGCTTACTTCAGAAAACTAGGTGCTTAGGTTTCTAGAAAGGCGGCATGATTTTGAGATTCTTGCCACAGCTTCAGGAGAAAGAACTCAACAGCGTAATTCATCGATGTGACAAAAATACCCGTGTCGCTTTCTGAGTCGGAGGTGAGCCAGGTTCCTTGCAAGCTGACTTCGATGTAGTCAGCATCGCAGGGAGATAAGTCGATCGCCTCTTCTTGTTCTCCAGTTCGCTCTAGATGACGCAACTGCGGTAAGTTAGCTGGAAGCAGGAAGGAAGCGGTGCTGGGTTCAACAGCGATCGCTGTACCGATTCGCATCGCCAGAATGACCCGCGAAGTCACCCACTCTTCTAAAGGTTGAGCCAGATGCTCTAAGGTGAAGTTGTTTTCGGTATAGGTGAGTTTCAGCATTTTGCCTGGTGATCTCCTTCTATTCCAGGTTTTCTGTCTGTTCGCGCCAGAACTGTTCGGAAAATGCCACGGTAGGGTGGATTGGTGTTCTGGGTTTTGTGCGTAAGGTCATTCCGGCTTGAGCGGGAGTGCGATCGCCTTTTCGGGAGTTGCACCGTTCGCAGGCTATAACTACGTTGTCCCAGCTATGTTTTCCGCCTTTTGACTTGGGATTAACGTGATCGAGCGTTAATTTTTTTGTGCTACCGCAGTATTGGCAGGTGTGCTTGTCGCGCCGCAATACTTCTCGGCGGCTAACAGGCGGGACTTTCCAAACTCGCTCCGCATCAGTAATCGTCAAGCGGATATGGTTAGGTACCAGTAGCACGACACTCGGCGATCGCACAGCAATACTCTTGCTGTTTGTAAACGAGAGTGGTTCTGCTTTCCCTGTGACGAGTAGGGCGATCGCTCGCTTAATGTTGATGCTTGCTAACGGTAGGTAGTTCTTGGAGAACACCACCACTGACTGTCCTAAGATGTCTATTGCGCTAGTCACGGCTAGACTCCTGATAAAAAAAACGCCCCCGTTTCTTGGTCAGAAGCGGGGGCTGGAAAAACTTGTGGGGTTTTTTCGTCCTATATCGGTACAGTCACTCTGCGCCTGTACCTACCGCTTCGCTGATCTAATTGTGGATTTATACCCGGCAAATCACTGACATTACTAACGCTAAAATCAATTCCCGTACCTTTAATAAGCCTGAGTCTGCCATAGCCCTCTATAAACAAAATCTCCACCGACGCTACTGTATTTGACCAACCGTGTAGGCGGTTGGCGACAGAGCAGTTGGTGGAGGAAGTAGATATAAGAAGGCTCACGCTTAGAATTAATTGATTAAAGTATGGGCTGGAAACTTGAATCCTAACTTTTAAATACTACACTTGTATTACGAACATGTCCACATATTTTAGAGGAAAAAATCATGATGCGTACAATCAGCCGGACTTCGACCACCGACATGGAAGTCACCAGCATTCGTCTGGAACGAGATTTGAAGGAGAAACTCAAAGAACTTTCTGGCAACCAGGGGTATCAGGCACTGATTCGGGATATCCTCTGGAACTACGTGCAACAGAAGTCTGGCGATTACCGACCTGAGTTTTCCCGTTCCGATATTAGAGCCAGTATAGAGGCAACTGCTCATCGGGACGAGCGCTGCGTACTCACAGGTCAGTTTATTCAAGAGAACGAGCCAATGTTATTAGGCGTGACGGCAAGTGGGGATTTGGTTCCACTCAGTGTGGAGAGTCTGTCGAGTTAAATAACATTGTGTATGTAAATTTAGTCGGGGCATCCTCACCAGATGCCCTGTCATCCCTTATCAATGAGTGGGGTGGTGGAGGCGATCGCACTACCTCTATTTTCCCTGTGCGGTTTTCACCTGTGAAATGCGATCGCCTCAAATTCCCGACTTTTTAGACAAGTTGGAGATTTTGCCTTCACGAATTATTTAGTAAAGGGAATATAGCAGTTGAGCCTAACAGCGTATTGCCACCCAAAAGTTGTTTGATCCCCCTCGCATCCTCCTTTTTAAGGGGGACTTTGATTTCTGTTCCCCCCTTATTAAGGGGGGCTAGGGGGGATCTCTTACCAAGATGCAAAAGGTTGTCTGATCCCCCTCGCATCCCCCTTAAAAAGGGGGACTAAGATCTCTGTTCCCCCCTTTTTAACCCTGGCTAGGGGGGATCTCCATGATGCGAAGCCATCTCCTCCGACTTGTGTATACACCGTAGCCTGAGAGAGGGGTTGGGGGAGAGGTGCTTCAATTCTGAGTAATTTAACTTTCTTGCTCCAAAACTTGAATTTGCGCCCAAAGTTGCGCCCCCAAAGGATGATCTCGCAACTGCTCTAAACTAGCCCGACCTTCACTAATTGCAGATACCCAGAATAAGGCTAAATTTTGCCAAGTTCCGACTATATCAGGATGATTTTCCGGCAAGCTGCGCTGAAAGATCTCCAAGGCTTGCAGCAACAAGGGTTCCACTTTGCCGTAGTCTCCTTGGGAATAGTAGAGAAGAGCTAAGTTGTTGAGGTGGGTGGCTAACTGCGGGTGATCGCGAGGGAGGGAGCGACGACTTATTTTCAAAGCTTTCTGATACAAAAGTTTTGCTTTGCTGTAGTCTCCTTGGGCGCGGTAGAGTTCAGCTAAGTTGTTGAGGTCGATGGCTATCTCCGGATGGTCGCGAGGGAGGGAGCGACGATTTATTTTCAAAGCTTTCTGATACAAAAGTTTTGCTTTGCCGTAGTCTCCTTGTGACTTATAGAAATAGGCTAAGTTATTGAGTGGCAGGTTTAACTGCGGATGGTTTGGAGGCAAGGAGCGATGGTTAATCTCTATGGCTTGCAGGTACAAGGATTCGACATTTTCGTTCTGTCCTAGGGATTTGTAGAGTTCGGCTAAGTTGTTGAGGTGCAGGGCTAGCTGCGGATGATCTTTAGGCAGTGAGCGGCAATCTATTACTAAAGCACGCAGAAGTAAGTATTTCGCTCTTCTGTACTGTCCTAGGGATTTGTAGACTGCGGCTAAGTTGTTGAGGCTGACAGCTAACTGTGGATGGTTGTAGGGCAGAGAGTGGCGAAGAATATATAAGGCTTTCTGGTACAAGGGTTCGGCTTTGCTGTAGCATCCTTGGGAATAGTAGAGTGCGGCTAAGTTGTTGAGGCTGAGGGCTAAGCGCGGATGGTTGTAGGGCAGAGAGCGTTTATTGATACCCAAAGCTTGCTTCCACAAGGGTTTGGCGTCGCTGTAGCGTCCTTGGGAATAGTAGAGAAGAGCTAAGTTGTTGAGGCTGGTAGCAACATCAGGATGATCCGCACTAAGAAGCGATTTCGCTACTTCTGTACATTTCTCTAACCAAGGTTCTGCCAGTTGGTAGAATCCTTGACCTTGGTAGAACAAGCCTAAACCTGTAAAAAGCATAATTAAGTCTTCATCACTGAGCCAGTTTGTCAATTGGCTTGCCAATTCCTCAAGGTGGGGAATAGCTGGCTTAAGTGACTCAATCAACTCCAGCGTCGGCTGCTGAGGAATTTTCTTTGCCTCTGCCACCATCACTGCTGCAAAGGCATGTTTCATCTCATCCGCCTGAGCGAACCCCTCCAACTTCTCCCGAAAAAACTCCCGAATCAACTGATGCAACAGGTAAATCTCCTCACCCGCCGCTTGCAGTAAATGCAACTCCTCCAACGCCACTCTGGCATCTTCTAACTCTTCAGCCTCTTCCTCTGGTGCCGCAAATTCTACCAACACCCAAGGAATCGCAGCCAAGGCAAATAAACTCAGAAAACAGCCCAATTGTTGAGCCTTAAAATTGTCGTTCAACGCTTCCCAACTCAACTCAAAGGCGGCTCTCACCCCTCGCTCAGCCGTCATTTCTGATTTTGCTTCTTCCAGAGAAGTGTGCCTGAGTCCCTTGGCTTCTAGGCGCGACAGCATTACTTTCAGAGGCAAACTACATCTCTGACTGTCACTGAGATATCGCCCCACCAATTCCAGTGCTAACGGTAAGTAGCCCAGCCGCCGACAGAGTTGTTTAGCATCCTCCAACTCCCCCTCAATCCGTGCCACATCAGTCAAAAACTTGAGCAAATCCAACGCCGCCACTTCATCTAGCACATCTAGCCGCAGTAGTTGTACGGGTTTTCCCAACTGTCGCCGTGTCGTCATCAGCACTTTAAAGCGGGTTGGTTCTGGCAAGTAGGGCTTTACCTGTCCGTAATCCGTCACATCATCAATTACCAGCAACACCTCACCCTCAGCCCAGTGCTGCCAGCAGTACGCCACTTGCTCAGCCAGCGAGAAGTCCTCAAGACTGACATTAGGGAAGAAAAGCCGACGGGCAAATCGCACAAGATCGACTGCAAAATCATTAGCAGCCAAGAAGCAAACACCCCCCGGATAAGTTCTCAGGTGTTCCCGCGCATACTGAAGGGCAAGTTCACTTTTCCCCACGCCCCCCATACCAACAACAGCAGCAGTGATGGCTACCTGAGTGCTTCGCTGCAATAAGTTGTGCAGTTCCTTGAGTGATTCGTCACGCCCAACAAATCGTTCACGCTCAACGCCTCGGCGCTTGAGGTTTTCGTAAGGTCTTTTAGTAGGGGGATTTAACTTTGCCCGTTCCCATTCGGGCGGCTGTAGTCAAGGGTTAGGCGGATAGATGTGCTGATGCTTGCCACCTTGGAACGTTTGACCCCTGTTATCTATGGATTGATAACCTTCTCCACCGTAAACATTCTGGACGCCCTTCGCTTGTATCTTGTCAATATTAATTTGTTGATGAATCTCTTGTGCCAGCTCCCGCACTTTTTGAGCAAACGCATCATCCTCATCCATTGCAATTTGCAAGTACGCCGCAACCTGATCTAACTCTGCCTTCGAGCCTTGTTCAAGTTTAGTGAGTGCTTCCTCAGCTTTTGGCTTACCTCTGAGCTTTTGCCAAATATTTTGACGTAGCTGTTCTAAGTTCTCAATTCCCCCTTCAGTCAGCTTCTCTGCTACGGTTTCAACTGATTTATTGAATGCTAAGGTAGCGATCGCTGCTGCTGTCAATGTTACAGGTTCCATCACTCATCAATACCAGAACTCACTCAGTTGTAGCACCTCTCCCACTCACAGGCTAAAGCCTAAATCGCAGATGTGTAGAGATGTAATATGTTATGCCTCTACATTAGACCTTTTGCAAAAGTCAAAGCCAGATTCCCCGGACTGCGTCCCGCTTCGCTATCAGTCCCCTCTTGGTAAGGGGGGAAGCAAGAAAAATCTGGCTCCCTCCCCTTACTAAGGGGAGGGTTGGGGAGGGGTCTAGAAGATTTTTGCAAGAAGTCTATGTAGGTATAGAAGTGCAAGATGCGAAGCTACCCAACGAAAAAGCGATCGCTCTCTTTCCCCTGCCCTGGAAAAAGCGCGATCGCTCCTTTGATTCTAACGTACCTAAATTAGGCTGACCGATCTAACCCTAGGCTTAACGCCTGCAAGTTAGCTTTCTTAAACGTCCTGTTCACTCAACTCGCGAGTCATGTGGTCAAAGGGCTGATCGATAAACGAGGTATCGTTCACGCCCATTTCTGCCGCCATTGTCTTAACGATATCCTTCATAATCTGGATACCGCGTACAGTGGGAGCAATGGGTACACCCAAGGAATTGTAGGTTTCCCGCAATCCTTGTAGTACTCTTTGATCCAGCACATAGCTATCTCCAGCAACGAGGGCGTAGCTGGCATAGCGCAGGTAATAATCCATATCCCGCAGACAGGCAGAATAGCGACGCGTCGTGTAAGCGTTGCCACCCGGACGAATCAACTCTGGCAGTTCTTCAAATAACTGCGAACCCGCCTGCTTGACGATTGACGCAGCATTGGCATTGATCGCAGTAGCTGCCGTTACTCGTTCTGTTCCGCTTTCAAAGTAAGACTTTAATGAATCAATCGCATTACGATCTAAATAACGACCAGTGCCGTCATAATTTCTTATGAGAGTTGTAACTGCATCGCGCATTAAACTGCTCTCCCAACAACAATTTGCAAAACTCTATCTATAAATAATTGCATAGCCTTGACCAGCAAAGGCGTTAATCGGCAGCAACTTTACCTGAATACACAGATCAATCTGGCATTTTATCAGGAGGCTGTGGCAATGCGATCGCGTGACTTGATCCCTGGATGTCCAGCCCCAGCACGTTTTGGAAAATTATTTAACCAACAAATCATCATAGGTTGGGCAAGTAAGTTCAACTCGTGGGGATAGCGCGGCTTAGGGTCACCCACCAACCAGATCGAAGGAACCATCATCGGGTCGTATTCTGCGATCACAGCCACCACACCCGGTCGAGACTTTAACTCCACCCGCTGTCCGGCGCGGTATCGGTTAGCTTCTTGCTCCTCAAGAGTTTCATTGCCAAAAATAGAATTCATAATAAATTAGAAAATTATGTAGCTTTTGATACAATTCTATCGGTAATATGAGCGGCTTGGTCATGGTTTATTAATTTTGCTACAATTTTTAACCTTTCTTCAAACCACAGAAGCGGTCAGAGAGATTCTGTAACCTGGTATACAAAAGTGCAGGTAACGTCTCCTTAGGATGAGTCAGGTATAGAGGAACTTAGGCTTCAAGGAAAGTGGGAATTTACCAAGCAGGGTGTACAAATAGCGATCGCCTAGCGGCTTACCCTAGAAAAAATCGCCCATTCACGACCCCTCTAGATGCTAAAGATGCTGACGCCCTTGCCAAAGCATTGAGGTATGAGGTAAAAAGTGGCAGTTTTTCGCTTACTCAGAGCAAATCTAACCAGCCCCCCTACCCTTTTAGGCTCCAATTTCCCCGTCAGTAGCTATGCCTACTGTTGACCAAATCCTATACTTCCGGGCAATATCTTAAATTACTTAGTTCCCTTCACCAGTCACCCCGACCAAAGGAGTCTTTCATGCCAGAAACCCCCCAAGAAGTCTTGAAAATGATTCGAGACGAGAACATTAAAATAATTGACCTCAAATTTATTGACATGCCAGGAATCTGGCAGCACTGCTCATTCTACTTCGATCAAATCGACGAAAATTCCTTTGACGAGGGCGTTCCTTTTGATGGTTCCAGTATTCGGGGTTGGAAATCCATCAATGAATCTGACATGGCAATGGTGCCCGATCCCAAGACAGCCTGGATCGATCCATTCATGCAAGAAAAAACCCTGAGCATGATTTGCAGCATCAAAGAGCCGCGAACCGGAGAATTCTACGACCGCGATCCCCGTACAATTGCGGCAAAAGCCATTGAATTTCTAAACTCTACAGGACTGGGGGACACCGCCTTCTTTGGCCCAGAAGCAGAATTCTTTATCTTTGATGATGTCCGCTTCGACCAAACAGAAAACACAGGCTACTACTACGTAGACTCCGTTGAGGGACGTTGGAACTCCGGCAAAGAAGAACCCGGCGGTAACCTGGGATACAAACCCCGTTATAAAGAAGGTTACTTTCCCGTTGCACCCACCGATACGATGCAAGACATGCGTACCGAAATGCTGCTGACGATGGCAGAGTGCGGCGTACCCATTGAGAAGCACCACCATGAAGTCGCCACAGGTGGACAAAATGAACTCGGTTTCCGCTTTGCTCGTCTGATTGAAGCGGCTGACTACTTGATGACCTATAAGTATGTCATCAAAAACGTTGCCAGGAAGTACGGCAAAACCGTTACCTTCATGCCCAAGCCACTGTTTAATGACAACGGTTCTGGGATGCACACCCACCAATCCATCTGGAGAGACGGGAAGCCTCTGTTCTGGGAAGAAGGAGGCTATGCCAACATGAGCAAGATGGCATTGCATTACATCGGTGGTATCTTAAAGCACGCTCCCGCACTATTGGCTCTAACCAACCCCAGCACTAACTCCTACAAACGCTTGGTTCCTGGCTTTGAAGCTCCAGTAAACCTGGCTTACTCCCAAGGTAACCGTTCTGCCTCCATCCGGATTCCTCTGTCTGGCATGAATCCCAAGGCGAAGCGCTTAGAGTTCCGTTGTCCTGATGCCACCTGCAACCCCTACCTCGCCTTTGCAGCCATGCTCTGTGCAGGGATTGATGGCATCAAGAACGAAATTGACCCCGGCGAACCCTTAGATGTCGATATCTACGACCTCAGCCCTGAGGAACTGAGCAAGATTCCTTCTACCCCAGGTTCTCTAGATTTGGCACTAGCCGCTCTGCAAAATGACCATGCCTTCTTAACCAATCCCGGTGTCTTTACAGAAGACTTCATTTCTAACTGGATTGAGTACAAGCTCGATAAAGAAGTTAACCCCATGAAGCTGCGTCCTCATCCTCATGAGTTTGCTCTGTACTACGACGTTTAATAGCGATCGCCGATTAGGACGAAACGATTAAGACTCCAGGATAAAGGAAGAAGGAAAAATGCGGAAATTCCTCCTTTATCCTGCGTCTTTATCGACTTTTCCCCTTCTGACTACTTAGTTCATCAGTATTGACCCAGCCATCACCTGAGATGGCTGTTTTTTTAAGTCTAACTTCAGCCGCTATTTAGGCATAATCAGACTTTGAGCAGAGGAAGCGTTCTCATTTTTTCCGTTACACTTATTTACAGTCAACAAAACTTATTAAAATTCACTAAGCATTTCCCATGTCTGAAACGATAACCAAACTGGCTTATCAGTCCTTTCAGCAGGGCAAAAGCTACTTTGGTCTAGCCCACAAGGTAATCAGTTCGCAGCTACTAAACCTGGTTGCTCCCCCAGTTAATGAGCTGAAGACTAAACCTGTAGACCCGAAGCTTTTGCTTAAGATTCAGCAAAGACTCAATCAGATCATCGAAACAGATTGGGAGGATTCACAACGGGGCGTGTATCCCTCCAGCTTGCTTTTTGATAACCCTTGGGAAGACTTCTTTTTGTACTACCCCGCAATATGGCTCGATATGCCGAACATTTGGGAACGTGCCAACCAGAAGCGACATCAGGAGTTTTCACCTGACATTCCGACGGCAGGATATCCCAGCTACTACCTGCAAAACTTCCACCATCAAACAGACGGCTACCTTAGCGATTGGTCTGCCAACCTGTATGACTTGCAGGTAGAAATTCTCTTCAACGGTTCTGCTGATGCCATGCGACGGCGCGTGCTAGCTCCCCTCAAGCAAGGACTAAAGGCATTTGACACCGTACCACCGCACCAAATCCGTGTGCTGGATACGGCTTGCGGAACAGGTCGTACCTTGAAGTTTATTCGGGGAATGTTGCCGGAGGCTTCTTTATTTGGGACGGATTTATCCCCTGCTTACCTGCGGAAGGCAAATCAACTCCTATCGGAAAATCCGGGTGAGTTGCCGCAACTCATACAAGCAAATGCTGAGGAGTTACCGTACCTGGATAACTACTTCCACGGTATTACTTGTGTTTTCCTCTTCCATGAGTTGCCGCCAGCGGTACGTCAGCGTGTGATTGAGCAATGCTTCCGCGTCACCCAACCGGGAGGAGTTTTTGTCATCTGTGACTCGATTCAGGCGATTGACTCGCCAGAAATGATGCCAATGATGGAAAATTTCCCCACCATGTTCCACGAGCCTTACTACAGAAGCTACATCAACGATGACTTGGTAGAGCGTCTGGAAAAAGCAGGGTTTGAGAATATCTCGACGGAAAATCACTTTATGAGCAAGTACTGGGTTGCTTATAAGCCTGCGTAATTGCGGGTAGAGTTTGCTGAGGGCAAGGCACTATGTCTTGCCTTTCCTGATACTCAATCAGGTGTATTCATTAATTTGTTGTATTCGTGGCTACAACGGATGCGATCGCACTTTTCCATTTTTTGTATCTAAGAATAAATCCTTGTATAGACGCCTACACACCCTGTAGCCGTTAAAATCGCTATTATCAGCATGATTTAAGGGGTTTGGGGTAATGCAAGCGTTAGATAGTTCTGCCTCTAACCAAGTAGAGCAGTTTCGGGAACTTCAGAAGCAGTTACAAGTTCGCGCCACGGCGACAGTCGATTTGTCTGATTTGGAAGACCAAGACATTCTTGTCGTTCCCTCCTTCAGCGTCGATCAGCGAGAACTGATCAAGATTCCGGGCTTTTTGCACTACGAAGAGCGGCTGCTATTTTCTCTGATTCGCTTACGTAACCCCCGCACTCGGCTAGTTTACGTCACGGCACAGCCGATGTCGCCGATTGTGATCGATTATTACTTGCAACTACTGCCGGGGATTCCCTTTTCCCATGCTCGCGATCGCTTACTGCTCCTTTCCACCTACGACGCTTCTCTCAAGCCCCTGACTCAAAAGATTTTAGAGCGTCCACGATTGATGGAGCGGATTCGCCAAGCCCTGCGCCCGAACAAGTCTTACATGGTTTGTTACAACTCGACGCCTTTAGAGCGAGAGTTGTCGGTAGCCTTAGGGCTGCCTCTGCTTGCCCAAGACCCGGATTTATTGCACTGGGGTACTAAGAGCGGGAGTCGGAAAATTTTTGCTGAAAGTGGCGTTCCTTATCCCGATGGCTGTAACGAATCTGTCTGGAGTACTGACGATTTAGCCGAAGCTGCTGCTGAGTTGTGGGAACGTCAGCCGCATTTGCAGCGGATGGTTGTCAAGCTCAATGAAGGTTTTTCCGGAGAAGGGAATGCGATTTTGGACTTGAGAAACATCCAATCAGTAGCACCAGAGACAGCCTCCCACTCGCAACGGGTAGCTGTACTGGATGAGCAAATGGAAAAGCTGAGTTTTCAGTCGCAGGATGAAACTTGGACAAATTTCTCTAACCGGATTCCTGAGTTGGGGGCAATTGTCGAAGGATTTATTGAAGGAGAAGAAAAGCGATCGCCTAGTGTTCAAGGCTACATTGCGCCCAATGGAGAAGTGGAAATTCTCTCCACCCACGATCAAATCTTGGGAGGGCCAGATCAACAAATTTACCTCGGTTGCCGCTTTCCCTCTGACAGCGCTTACCGACTCCGGCTGCAAGACCTGGGAATGCGAGTGGGTAAAGTCTTAGCCGCCAAAGGTGCAATGGAGCGCTACGCCGTTGATTTTGTTGCGGTTCGTCAGCCTGAGGGCAAGGTTCCTGCCTGGGATTTACAAGCAATTGAAATTAACGTACGTAAAGGTGGCACAACCCATCCTTTTATGACCCTCAACTATCTAACGAACGGTCGTTATGACTATTCAACCGGGTTGTTTTACAGCCAGCAGGGTCAAGAGAAATACTATATGGCCTCCGATAACCTGCAAAAACCCCGCTATCAGGGACTGTTGCCTCACGACTTGATGGATATCATTGCCCAGCATCGGCTGCATTTTGATAGCAGCACCAAAACAGGCAGCGTGTTCCACTTGATGGGGGCGCTCTCGGAGTTTGGCAAGCTGGGAGTCACCTGCATCGGTGATTCGCTTCAGCAAGCAGATGATTTTTACAACCAGGTAGTCAATGCCTTGGATGCAGAAACAGGGCCGAACGCGCTGCAAAAACCCCTCGCCTGCCATCCAGTTCCTCCGATTGCCTGGACAATGGAACGTCAGTGATGGCATTAAATCAGCTCAAAGGACGATCTCTTGTCAGTTGTTGGCTCTTTGGCAGAAGGCGTCCACTCTGACACCAGCAGACCGTAAACTAACTCATCCAAATAGATCCCTCGAAGGTAGAAACTCTGGCGGAGATGCCCTTCGAGGGTGAAGCCCAATTTTTGGGCGATTCGCTGGGAGGGGATGTTGTTGGGGTCGATGTTGAGGAAAAGCCGATGCAATCCCCAGTCGGTGAAGGCATAGTCAACGGCTGACCGGACAGCTTCAGTGGCGTAGCCATAACCCTGATAATCGGCATGGAGGATGAAGCCCATTTGCGCGATCGCATCCTCTACGCCGTGGATTGATAAACTGCCGATGACTTGACCTGCTTTCAGGCAGATTGTCCACTGGCGCGAATTTGCCGCGTACTCCCCTTGAATAAATGCCTCAAATAATCCTCTAGTTTCGTCAATGCTGCGGTGAACTTCCCCAAAGAACCACATTGTTTCTGGATTACTAAACACAGGAAACAATACATCGGCATCGGCGACAGTTAGAGGACGAAGTTTAAGCCGGAGGGTTTTCAGTGTTGGATGGTTAGCCATAATCTACTCATTAGCAGGTCGAGGGAGTTAAGGGGCGATCGCCTTTTTCTACTACCAACAACAAACAACTCCTGACTCAACTGATAACAGTTTGCTTAAGAAATTACAGTAGGGGCATGATGATGGGGCAAGCCCCTACCTATAGCTCAGACTTAAAATTTGTTAAAGGGACAAATACTTGTCTCTATATCTAATATTGGTTTCTCTATATCCCAAGAAAACGGCTCTGGCGCGATCGCTTCTATCGGGTTATTGAAAGCCTGTCTACTACCGTGAGTTTTCCTTGGCGAACAGCACGCAGCATCCGGTCAATAGCACAATGTTCTTCTTCATTCAGGCTTTCCATCTCTAATACGGCTGCCATTAGCCCGTAGCGGTCAGCCAAGGTTAGATACCCTGAAGCCGTGGCTTGAGCATAAAGTTCAGAAATGGCACCAGGGAGGATTTGAAGTTGAAGAAACATGGCACTGAGGACTGAACTCGATACTTCTAAATATCCGTGATTTTACGGTAGCGCGCTGCGATCTCATCCTGAGTAAAATGCGATCGTGCTACAGCTTTCTAGTGATGCTACCTACGCCTGGTATGTGAGGAACATCACTACTGAGCCTCCAAAATTGTGAAGAGTGCGTGAAGAATAGTCTCTAGGGTAATTGTTGCTTTGAGCCGGTTTTCCTGGTTTTAGCTCAATTTCCGGCGTTTAACTATGGAATTAAAATGCGATCGCTTCTAAACAATTTCCCTGAGAGATTGACCCTGATTAGAAAAAGTGTATATTACAATACGTAAAGTAACTCGTTCATCTCCCCACTCGTAAAAGCATTGATAGACAGTATTCAAGCAGTGGAGAGACGGAAGTAGGGATTTTTCCCCCCAAGGAACGTACCCACATCTTGTCTTGTTAAGAGGTTGTAATGATGCTTCTAACTTTCATAGTCGCTCTGGTTCTTGCCTCTGTAGCTGCTTGTCTCAGTATTAATACCTCAGAAGAAATCGTCCAGGTAGCAGCAGCCGTCACCGCAGGGATTTGTCTGTTCTTCAGCCTTATCTTCGCCCCAATAGCTATTAAGCTGATGATTTTGCTCAGCCCGCTGTTTAGCAAGAAAATCCAGCTTGTGGCGTCTCGCTCAAGGTAAGGCGGCGACTCTCGTATCCCCAGGTGTCTCTCGTCCATCACATCTAGTAAGAGATGGGTACAGCGTAGATTATTAAGGGGGAGCTAGAAGATTATGTGTAGCAAGAATTTAGAGAATTCTCACCCTGTCTCTTCACTCCTACCTCTTACCCCTCTTTGGGAATTCGCCAGCCGTATCTTCTTTGTGTAGAATCAAATCGCACGCCCTTATTGAGAGCGGTTGTAACCTTTGTCTGTTGCTAGTGCCGTTCACTGTATTAATCCTGATTGTCCTCATCCCTATCCGCAGCGTTGGGATAACAAATTTTGCAATAGCTGTGGTTCCCTGTTACGGTTGAACGATCGCTACTTGCCACTGCAGCTACTAGGGACAGGGGGATTTGCCATCCTCTACAGTATTTGGGACTTACAGACGCAAACAGAGCGGGTGCTAAAGGTATTAGTGGAAACCTCTCCCAAGGCATTGCAACTGTTCGAGCAAGAAGCGGCGGTGTTGAGCAACTTAAAGCATCCCGGCATCCCCAGCAGCGATCCAGACGGTTATTTTCAAATCACCCTAGGGAATCCGCCTCGCATCATCCCCTGTCTGGTGATGGAGAAAATCAACGGTCATACCTTGCAGGATATTCTGGATAAAAATCCCCAAGGCTGTTCTGAGACGGTAGTGCGAAACTGGCTCAGTCAAGCCGTTGAGATTTTGCAGGAATTGCATCAACGTCAGATTATCCATCGCGACATTAAGCCGTCTAACTTGATGCTGCGCCTCCCCCAGGATGCATCCACTGCTATTCCCGGACAAATTCCGGGGGGTCAGTTAGTCTTAATTGACTTTGGTGGGGCAAAACAAATGGGTTCGGCGCAATCTAGAGCGCAAGCCAGTTCTACTCGCTTATTTTCCTCTGGCTACAGCCCCCCAGAACAAGTAGTGGGGGGAGTTGTGGGGCCTGCGACTGACTTTTACGCCCTAGGACGAACGTTGATTCACCTGCTGACGGGACAGTATCCACCGGATTTGGAAGACCCAATTTCCGGGGAGTTGCGCTGGCGTCATTGCCTTCGCGTCAGCCCAGATCTAGCGGATTTGCTGGATGATATGGTGCGTCTAGATGTGCAAGAACGACCTGCAACCGCAAGGGAGATGCAAGGGCGACTGGCAAATTTTTCCCAATTGAAGACGCAGATAAGCCAGCCAAAACCCATTTTCACAGATACGATCGCCCAAGTTGCTCAAAGAAGTATTACAGAAGTAGTCGGCGCGATCGCGGTTGTGGGTGGTGGTATGACCAATGCCTCGATGTTCTTCATCCGGGCAACAATTCGGCTGGTTAAAGCTTGTCTGGATACGACCTGGGAGATGATTCTCGGCGCGATTGGTGCGGCTGTCGGTACAGTGGCAGGGTTTGTGCTGGCGTACTGGACGGTTGTGGGTAACGCTACGGCAAGTATTCTCTCCCAACAGCTACTGCGTCTGTTTCCCGGTGCAGAAGGAACAATCGGCCCAGAAATTTTGTTATTTGTTGCCGCCGGATTAGGAACCGCAGGCGGACTAACGGCAGCAGGAGGCTTTGAACAGCGTCGGCGTCCGATAATTGCGGGATTAATGGGGATTTTTGGCTACGGATTGAGCGGCTTAATTTGGCAATTGACGCCCAATGCTCCTCCCGAAAGTTGGGTGGGATTAATTGCGATCGCTGCGATGCCGATGGCTCTCGGTTTAGGTTTGCCCAGCCATCACCTAGTTCACGCCCTCGTTACTGCCTTGGGAACTAGTGGCGTTCTGGCGGGTTTAGTTGCCTTAAATTTCTTGCCCCCTGACCCCTTCATGAATATCCTCTCCTACGCCAACTGGCCAAGTTTTGGAGCGAGTATTGCTCTGTTTTGTCTTTTTGCCATCACCTTCGCGTTCTGGCTGGGGGTCAGTCATTATTTACTAGTTCCCATCCTTCGCTGGCTGGGTTGGCGGTGATATCCTCCCCCAGCAAATCAAAATGCAGGCGGCTTCCCGTTCCCCTACCACTCAGCACTTTGTCTATACAGCAATTTTCACGCTTTCTGTACCACAAGGGTAGGAGCGCTCTTGCTTTGCGCCCCTACAGAATCCTGTATTGCAGCCAGTTGAAAACTACTATAAGCGCCTCTACTGATTACCGGATTTGGTTACAAGGGAAGGCATATCCAAATCCTGCCTAACGAATGTAGTAGCACTGCGTGCTGCTTCCAGAATGGTTAACAATCCGCTACCCGGATGAACGGCACCACCAATCCAATACAGTCGGCGGAGACTATCCGATCGAATCGGTGGGCGAAATGGCCCAAGCTGATTCCAGCTATGGGTGAGATTAAAAACAGCACCTAAATGGACTCGATAATCATCGCGCCAAGTGGGAGCCGTGTAACAAGTTTCCGTCACAATATGCTGCTCTAGGTTGTCGTAGCCTAGCAGAGACATCCGTTGAATAATCAAGTCGCGGTATGCCTGCTGCGACGTTACCCAGTCAACGTTATGAGACGTATTCGGAATTGGCACCAACACAAACAGCGTGCTATGTCCAGCAGGTGCATTACTAGGGTCTACGATCGTTGGATTGCAGACGTAAAAGGGCGGATCTTTTTCGTCCAAAGCGGAATCGTCTACCCAAGGGCGTTCTCGACTGCGAATGCGATCGGACAGATAAAGTTGATGGTGGGGTAAATTTTCGTAGCGACGATTAATGCCTAGATAGAGCATAAACGTTGAGCAGGAAAACTGCAGGCGATTGAGTTTGCGATCGCTATAGCGACCGCGAGCTGACTCTGGCACCAAGTGTCGGATACCATAGCCAAAATCTGCATTCACGACGACTGCATCCGCAGGAATGCGATCGCTGGTCGCTAATTCCACCCCACGAGCGCAATTCTGCTCAATCCAAACTTGCTTCACCGGACAATTCAAGTGAATTTGTACCCCCAAATCCCTTGCTGCTTGAGCCATAGATTGGGCGAGGGCGCGGAATCCTCCCTCTGGATGCCAAACGCCGTCAGCAAATTCTAGAAACGGAATCAGGCTAAAAATGCTAGAGCAAAGGGTGGGATGCATTCCTAAGTATTTCGATGAATAGCTGAGGGCGTAAACCAACCGCTCATCCTTGAAAAACCGCCAAAAATGTTGATAGAGGCTTTCCCAGGGGCGAAAGGACAAAGCAGCGGCAATTTCATCGGGACGCAGATACCCAAGTATTGGACGGACTGGCGTACCTAAATAAGGCTTATACCCCAGCAGGTTCTTCCGCACATGCTCTGCATACCAATGGTCAAATGCCTCCGGTAAATCTGCACGCATCGACGCTAGCTGGGCTTTAAACGCATCCAAATTGGAGGTCAAGTCAAGCTGGCTACCATCCCAGAAGTGAAGCCGTGTATTCGGATCGAGTTGCTTGAAATGGATATAGTCGGATAGCTTCAGTCCCGACTCGGTGAATAATTCCTCATATACGCGGGGAACCTGAAGAATGGTTGGGCCCGTATCGAAGGCATAAGACCCCTCTTCAAAGCCCCGCATTCGTCCGCCAACTCTGTCAGCCGCCTCAAAGATTTGGACTTGGTATCCCTGGCTTGCGAGTCGCATCGCTGTTGCTAAACCACCGGGCCCGGCTCCAACAATGACGATCTGTTTCGACATGCTTTGACTCCTCTTGCACTTTAAACGTGAGGATTTCTCGTATTTTTACTATAAAGCTTGAACGTGAGAATTTCTCACTTTTTCGTTTGTGCGATCGCCTGATTTGAGCAATGCCTTAAAACCTACCGATTACCCTGTTGCACATTTCCCCAAAACAGTGCTGATGATCGGCGGTTCAATGCTGAATCGCTAAAGTATTCCTGCTATAGTTCAAAATTCGCGTCTAATGTTATGAGTTAATGCTGGGGAGTGTAAACCGTTTGTGACCAAAATGCAGAAACCCGCTCGTTCTCTAGCAGGAATTGCTGGGATTGTGGCAGTTGCCACCCTGATTAGTAAGGTGTTTGGGTTAGTTCGCCAACAGGCGATCGCCGCTGCCTTTGGGGTAGGAATCGTTGCTGATGCTTACAACTACGCCTATGTGATTCCTGGCTTTTTGTTGGTTCTGCTAGGTGGCATCAATGGCCCGTTTCACAGCGCCATTGTCAGCGTCCTTGCCAAGCGCGATAAATCCGAAGCTGCGCCGTTGGTGGAAACGATTACAACAATGGTGGGAGGAATCCTGCTGCTGGTTTGTATCGGTTTGATTTTATTTGCTGGCACCTTAATCGATATCGTAGCACCGGGATTAGATGCAGAAGTTCGTGCGATCGCCATTCCCCAGTTACAGATTATGGCTCCGATGGCAGTCATGGCAGGGCTGATCGGTATTGGCTTTGGCAGCCTCAACGCCGCCGAACTTTATTGGCTTCCTTCCATTAGCCCCTTATTTTCCAGCGTCACCGTCATTATCGGACTCGTCTTCCTGACGCTGCAATTGGGAGACAAAGTTACAACCCCTCAATATGCCCTGATTGGTGGTCTGGTTCTGGCTTGGGGAACCCTAGCGGGGGCTGTCTTGCAGTGGTTGGTGCAAGTTCCCGCCCAGTGGAAAGCAGGAATGGGAACATTGCGGCTGCGATTTGATTTCAAGCAACCAGGAGTTAAAGAAGTCATCAAAATTATGGGCCCGGCGACCTTTTCCTCCGGCATGGCTCATATTAACCTCTACGTCATTTTATTTTTCGCGTCTTACATCCCTCAAGCTGCCGCTGCCCTTACCTATGCAGGCTTGCTGGTACAAACGCCCCTCGGCATCATTTCCAATGTGATTTTGGTGCCAATGCTGCCGATTTTTTCCCGACTTGCCGCACCAGAAAATTGGGTGGAACTCAAGCAACGGATTCGCCAAGGGCTGCTCCTCACCGCCCTCACCATGCTGCCCTTAGGGGCGTTGATGATTACCCTAGCTGTACCGATAGTCCGGGTGATTTACGAACGTTACGCTTTCGACCGCGAAGCCTCTCAGTTAGTCGCTTCCATCCTAGTTGTGTACGGGTTTGGGATGTTTGTTTACCTGGGGCGTGATGTGATCGTGCGGGTGTTTTATGCCTTGGGAGATGGCGAGACGCCGTTTCGGGTTAGCGCCGTTAGCATCTTTCTCAATGCCTTGCTTGCTTATCTGTTTGTCAGACCGTTTGGCGCACCGGGTTTAGTGATGGCAACCGTAGGCGTCAATCTTTTCTCCATGCTGGTGCTGATGTGGCTGCTGAACCGCAAACTGAATGGCTTACCCTGGCGGGAGTGGAGTTTGCCAATTCTGGCGCTGACAGGTAGTAGCTTCCTAGCAGGGATTGCCAGTTGGGGCGTCAGTTGGGGATTACAACGAACCTTTGGCAGCAGTGGCTTACTATCGCAGTTGTTGCAGTTGAGTGTAGCGGGATTAGTCGGTTTGGGAGTATTTGCCCTATTGGCTACGCGGATGAATTTGCCAGAAGTGGATATCTTTGTGGCTCGCATCCGGCAGAAGTTTGGGAGATAGATTTTTGGGTGGGGTGAAGTTAAAGTGCGATCGCGCTTCATCTTCACCTCAAGTAACTCTAGCGAGTCAGTCTCAGGCTCCAGACCAGTTTGAAAGGCATCATCCGGGCAAATCAAACTCGCAACTAAATTAGTGCAATGCCGAACTGACACTGAGGAGCAAGGCTTAAAACACCATTTTGGAAGCTCTTGTCCCCACCAAACAGGCTCGATCGAAGTCCACCCCGCTCAAGTTAGCGTTGTCTAACTCTGCACATAGCAGATTTGCCCCGATGAGATTAGCTCCCGCCAGGTTCGCCCCGCGCAAATCGGCTTCCTCAAGGTTGGCTTCAGTCAAACTTGCGCCACGTAAGTCAGCTTCAGACAAATTGGCACCTTTGAGATTCGCCTTGTTGAGATTGGCACCCCGCAGTTCGGCACCCCGGAGATCAACGCCTTGCAGGTTGACGCCCATTAAGTTCGCGCCACTTAAGAACGCCCCAGAAAAGGAAGATTGAGAAAGCTTTGCCCCCATTAAATTTGCACCTCGCAGGTTGCTCCCGCGCAAGTCGGCGCTAGTCAAATCCGCTTGCATCAAGTTGGCTCCCAACAAGTGCGCTCGCAAATCAGTAGCGGTGAGTCTTGCCCCAACCAAGTTTGCCCCATCTAATTTTGCCCCATTGAGATTGCCACCAGAAAAGTTGGTGCCGATTAATGTTGCCCCAGCGAGATTAATGCCCTCTAACTGGCAGCCAGAAAGGTCTTCATCTTCTAAATCTGCTCCGGGAAGTTGCTTGAGTTGCCCCGCTCGAATTGCTTCAATTTTCATCAGTCGTCCTTAGTGTGTTTCAGCTTTTTTTAGTTAATTTTCATCCTTGATAGCTTTCAAGTCTTTTTTGTTACGGCGTTCAGTTGCGCCTTTTCGTGGGGATGGGAGTCAAGCAGCCACATCCCTGCGGCAATTTTAGGTTGATTAGTTTGCAAGTCCATTCCCTGCTGCATCCCCATCACCATCAGAGCCAAGGTATCGACTAATTTGGGGTCAAAGGCTTGACCAGATTGAGATTGACACTCGGCTAGGGATTGGGATAGGGCTTCCTCTCGGCTGAGAGATTGTTCAGCTTTACGAATCTGGTTAACGCGTCGCTGAAAGTCTGCCACCAGAGCCAGGATTCTCGACTCCAAAGGAATCGCATCATAGGCTAAAGCACCGGGAGTGCCGCTACCATCCCACCACTCGGTTTGGTGGGTGATGATTTGCGCGATCGCCGTCATCTGGGGCATAGCTCGCAGTGCCTGCACACTAGGTAGCAGTTGGCAACACGGTGCCATCTCCTCGGTTGATTCTTCAGACTCCGAGGGGATTTCTGAACGCATTGATGGCACTAAAGCGTGTATTAAAGCCGCGAGGCGCAACCGCTTTAATTGCCAAGCGGGTAAATCCAAAAGCTGCCCCATTGTTTCTGCCATTGTCGCTACTTCCGCTGTGGAGAGCGAATTGTCCGTATTAGCTTGATCCATCAGCTGCGCCATCCGCAGAAATGCCTGGATTTCATTGGATACCAAATTGTCACCCAATGCCTGCTCGTAGATGGCAGAGGCTTCTGCCTTAGTACCATGAGGCTCAGCTAAAATCTGCTCACTGTTTTGCAGATAATCCACCACCTGATGAACAACTACACCCAAATCATCGCGGGGTTCAGTGCCAACCTTTGCCGTCAGCTGCTGCATCTGAGCCGTTAAACTCTGCTGCAACTCTGGGTTATAACGACCGATATGAGCGATCGCTATTTCCACTGTCTCCTGCACCAAATCCGGCTCAAACGTCCAGAAGCCATAGAACTTGCGCTTAATATCCTCACTCGGTACTCCAGCCATACCGTAGTCGCCGTCTGATAATTCCTGACACAACACCATCGCGGTGTAGGTCGGTGAAAAAACGATCAAGTGCCACTCTTGAGCAACGGGATCAACTGGATCTAAGCTCACCAGATCCACGTTCTCCCGTTGGCTCGTGGGATGCTCGGCAAAGCCTGACTCCGCTGCTGCCATAATCGCCACATGAGTGGTTTTCTCGGCAATTTCTCCGTACCGATCCGCCTCCTCAAGGTACCACTTGCCCCGCTGAAAGGCTGCAATCATTAAGGGCGAACTGTTCGACTTCAAAATGAAGTCTTCCAAGGCGTGACACAAGGCAACTAGAGTGTTCTTGTAATACACCCCAAAGTTCAGGGGTCGTTTACTATCTTGATGAGCGGCTTCTAGTTGTTGGAGAATCGAACCTTCTAGCATTGTTTCTAATTGACTAATGAGGATGAATATTAGGCGTCTATCCCAAAAAGATAGGTTGAAAGTATTTTTAACCGCAGATAAACGCCGATGAGATTTCAGGTGGGAGCAGGACGTTGAGCAGGGAGTTAGAGATGTTTAAAGATTAGCGCCCTACGGCTGTTAGCTGTTTTTTCTCTTTGGGTTCAACGGGGGCACTTAGGGCTTCTTCTAAGTCGGCACAACCGAGGCGTTCTTCAAGAATCTGCATCACTTCTCGTCCAAAGTCGTTGGGATTTTGCCGCCACGCCTGGAGACAAACTTCCCCAAAGAAGGAGCCAAGCGGTTCTGGGTTCCAAAGTAATTTCTTCGCTGTCCAAGGCATCAAACTCATGGGGTCGTAACCGGGTTTGAGCATGTCATTTTTAAAGGCATACTCTTCTAAGTGAGTATGTGGTTGTAAGCCGATGAAGAAGATGGCGGGTTCTACTTTGTCGGCACCAAAAATCCGCTCTAATTCCCGGTGATAGGCAAGGGTTTGGCGAATCGTTTCGGGGCGTTCGTCAATCACGTTAAAGGAGTAGTTGACAGAGACTAAATCGTTGAAGCCTGCGGCTTTGAGGTCACGACAGTTTTCCAGAACGGTTCGCAGGTTGTACCCCATCCGCATCTTCCTTACCAGTTCTTGAGAGCCGCTGGTGATGCCGATTTCAAAGTAGTTCATTCCGGTTTTCACCATCAACTCGCACAACTGCGGGGTGAGGTTATCTGCCCGGATGTAGGCAGCCCAATGGATATCTGTCATGCCGGAGTCAACAATTTTTTGCAACAGTTCTATCGCATCATCCATGTATTTCCGCGCTGGGATAAACTGAGCATCGGTGAACCAGAAGTTGCGAATGCCCCGATCATAGAGTTGGCGCATTTCGGCAACGACTTCATCAGCGGGGTTGATGCGGACTTGTTTACCTTCGACAACGGTGTAGATGCAGTAGCAGCAGTTGTGGGGACAGCCGCGTTTTGTTTGTACGCCGATATAAAAGTCTTGGTCTTGTAGGTAGTATTGAAATTCTGACCAGATGCTACTGATGTAGTCGTAGTTGCAGGCGGTTTTTTCAATGGGGGTGGGCCATTCGTGGATTAAGCGATCGCGCGGCTGGCTGTCTCCCGCAATGTAACAGCGATCGCTGCTGAGATCTTCCCCACGCAGAATTTTCTCTAGCAGGGTTTCGCCTTCACCCACAGAAACAATCGTGCCTTTGGGTACCTTATTTCCCAATTGCTCATAAAATACGCTAACTGCACCGCCACCAATAACTGCACGAGCATCGCTGTGGTAGCGTTGGGCGCGTTTTAACCCCCGCTTGATTAATCCCAAATTGCGCCAGAGTTCGGTGTAGTAGGATGCAGCCAAACGTAGTCCACCCAAGGCTCCCCGCAGTTTTATGAAGGGATGGGTAGCGTAGTAAAATTCAAAGGCATTTTGCAGGGGGTTGCCGCCTCTGCCACCTACTGGAGCATAGATTTGAATATCTCGCCAGGAAAATACCAGTAGCGTTGGCTGAAATTCATCTATACATTCATCTAATGCTTGCTTGAAATCTAACGGTGGTACTGCACCCAGGTCAAAGATGCGCTGTTCTACTTCTGGAAACAGCTTGTGGACGTGATCGGCTAGGTAAACGACACCGATTGGAAAGATTGGGTTGCAGGGAAGGCGAACATAGAGGATTTTCTGTGGCATTGGGGATTTTGTGTTAAGGATTTTTGGATTTATATAAGTCTTCAGTACAGTACTGTCGGGAGGATGAGGATTAGAGCTGCAACTTGCTTTAACTTTTCTGGGCAGTTTTAGGTTTCATCAAGATTGAACGCGATCGCTAGTCCAACTTGTACCAAGATTCTGAGAGAATTTTTCATATAACTTAACTTTAACAAGATTACTAGCTTCTCTCAACCTTCGCTGGTTGGGCATTGCTTGGCAGTTGAGGGACGATTCCGCTCAAAGCGGATAGCACCGCTGCACAGGATTTTGATTGTCAGTACTTTATCAAGCTTGCTGAGCAGCAGGATTGACAGTGTGAAAACCGACACCATTTTTTATAGTCTGTTTCAGTCGTTTCCCGGTATCTTCTTTGAACTGATTAACCAACCTCTAGCAGAAGCAAATGCTTACGAATTCACTTCCCGTGAAGTTAAGCAACTTGCCTTCCGCTTGGATGGTTTATTTTTACCCACTACCAACGACGTAGAAAAACCGTTTTATGTGGTTGAAGTGCAGTTTCAACCCGACGAGGATTTGTACTACCGCTTATTTGGCGAACTTTTCCTCTACTTGAGGCAATACAAACCGCGATCGCCTTGGCGCGTTGTCGTCATCTACCCGCATCGTGATGTAGAAAGAAACCAGTCGCTACAATTTAGTGAAATTTTGGCACTAAATCGAGTCAGACGCATTTATTTGAATGAGCTAGGGGACGCGGCGGAGAACTCCTTAGGAGTAGGTGTTGTCAAGTTAGTGATTGAGTCGGAAGAGGCGGCGGTTGAACAGGCGAAGCGCTTAATTGAGCAAGCAAGACAACAGATTACTGATGAAGCCACCAAGCGCGAACTGATCGATTTAATTGAGACAATAATTGTTTATAAACTACCGAAAAAAAGCCGCGAGGAGATTGAAGCGATGTTGAATCTAAGTGAGTTAAAACAAACGCGGGTATATCAGGAAGCTTTAGAGGAAGGTAAGCAGGAAGGTAAACAGGAAGGTAAGCAGGAAGGTAAGTTAGAAGCCATACCACGAATGCTCCGGTTGGGTTTGACTTTAGAGATCATTGCCCAGTCGTTGGATTTACCTTTAGAACTAGTTCAGCAAACAGCACAGCAGTATAGTGACGAGCTTGATTAAGATGAGATGCTGTTTTATCTTTATTGTTTGCGATCGCCTTCGGCTCGTTCTCGAAGGAGTAAATAGTCGCCTCAATTGTGGCATGGGTACTAAAATACAATACCCCTGTGCCAGATGAGGACGCTCAACCTGTGTTTCTGTTTGGGGGATGAAAATTGCCCAGACTAACAGGAGGCGATCGCTTTGTCTATCGCTGGTACTTAACTTTTCTTGCCAGATACAAAAATCCCGCACTCGCGTCTTGCGACTAAAGGGCGGGAGGCTACCAAAAGAAGACAACTAAATTCTATAGGTTACACATTAAACCGGAAGAGCATCACATCCCCTTCTTGGACGACGTACTCCTTCCCTTCACTGCGTACTAAACCTTTTTCCTTCGCCGCATTCATTGCACCTGTGGCGACGAGGTCTTTGTAAGCAACGGTTTCGGCGCGAATGAATCCGCGCTCAAAGTCAGTATGAATTACCCCTGCGGCTTGAGGAGCGACCATTCCCGATTGGATTGTCCAGGCGCGGGTTTCTTTGGGCCCTGTGGTGAAGTAGGTACGTAAGCCCAAGAGTTCGTAAGTAGCGCGGATTAAAGATTTTAAGCCGCCTTCTTCAACCCCCAAAGATTCCAGAAATTCGCCGCGTTCTGCTTGGGGTAATTCGATCAGTTCTGCTTCGACTTGAGCGGAAACCACGACAACTTGGGCATTTTCTTGGGCAGCAATTTGCTTAACTTGCTCTACCCATTGATTACCCGTCGCTAAGTCATCTTCTGAAACGTTGGTGGCGTAGATAATGGGCTTACTGGTGAGTAATCCTAAAGTAGCGATCGCGTTCATTTCCTCTTCAGTAAAACCCATTTGCCGCACGGGTTTACCTTCATTAAGATCAACGATTAACTTCTCCAAGATTTCCAGTTCTACTTGAGCTTCTTTACTGGAACGCGCTTGCTTGCGAACACGATCAATCCGCCGATCAACTTGCGCTAAATCAGCTAAAGCTAGTTCTAAGTTAATTACTTCAATGTCGCGCACCGGATCGATGGAACCGGAAACGTGGATGATGTCCTCATTTTCAAAGCAGCGCACGACATGAACGATCGCATCCACTTCCCGGATATTGGCAAGAAACTGGTTTCCCAGCCCTTCTCCCTTGCTAGCCCCCTTCACTAAACCCGCAATATCAACAAACTCAACGCGAGTTGGCACAATTTGGTCAGAGCTGGAAATTTTTGCCAGAACATCTAGGCGCTCATCCGGCACCGCCACAACACCAACATTCGGTTCGATCGTACAGAAGGGAAAGTTGGCAGCGTCCGCTTTAGCATTGGCAACTAGGGCATTAAATAATGTAGATTTGCCAACATTAGGCAGTCCGACAATTCCGGCTCTTAACATAGCAATTTGTAGCGTGTAGGGTCAGTTGGAGAAGAGAAATTTAACTATTTTACTGAGGTTCGGGAATCGGTTGAGGAATCGGGTACGGCAGGTTGGGGAACGGGAGCGGGTACGGCAGGTTGGGGAATGGGTGTTGGTATGGGCTGAGGAACGGGACTGGGTACAGGTTCGGGGGAGGGGGAGGGAGTTGGTTGCGGATTGGGTGAGGGTAAGGGATTTGGTTCAGTCGAGGGAATTTCCGGAGGGTTGGGTTGAGGAGTTGGGCTAATAATCATCATCTCATTGGGTGACGTGACCCTCTTACAGTAAGGAAAAATCTCGACTTCTCACATCTCCAATTAGTTACACCCTTGATTGGTCTACTCTGAGATAGATATCCGGTGCTGGCTCAACAGCACACAGGTTAACTACTCTAACAGATGCCCCCTGTGTGCCGCCCAGAAATTTTTCGGAAAAACTTGTTTCTCTCTGGTCTGTTTGAATCTAAAACAGCCATGATGGCGTCATTGCCATCAAAGGATATAGAATTCTTTCTCTAGCCCCTATTTTCAAAGGTTCAGATGCATTTCCCTAACTAGCGAGAAGCGATCAACTTAACAATCGGTAGTTGCCGTATGCCATCTTCTTCAGATTTTTCTCAGTCGCAAGCACCGCTGTTAGAGGCGTTGCAGACCTTGGCACGTAAGTCTCACGCACCGTTTTATGCTCCAGGACACAAGCGAGGACAGGGAATTCACCAGCCGTTAGCCCAATTGCTAGGGACATCGGTGTTTCCAGCGGATTTGCCGGAATTGCCAGAGTTAGATAACTTGTTTGCGCCCCTAGGAGTAATTAAGGAGGCGCAGCAATTAGCAGCAGAGGCGTTTGGGGCGGAACAAACCTGGTTTTTAGTCAACGGCTCCACTTGTGGAATCATGGCGGCAATTCTGGCAACCTGCGGCACGGGGGACAAAATCATTCTGCCGCGTAACATTCATCAATCAGCGATCGCGGGACTGATTCTTTCCGGTGCGCTACCCGTTTTTATCAACCCAGAATACGATCCAGGGCTGGATATTGCCCACAGCATTACCCCTGGTACTGTCGCGGCTGCCCTCTCCCAGCATCCGGATGCGAAAGCAGTGATGATGCTTTACCCAACCTACTACGGCGTCTGCGGGAATATTGAGGCGATCGCGCAACTTGTCCATCAATACGATATCCCCCTCCTCGTAGACGAAGCTCACGGGCCCCACTTTGCCTTTCACCCCGATTTACCCCCCTCCGCTTTGTCTGTTGGGGCAGATTTGAGCGTGCAATCGAGTCATAAGGTATTAGGGGCAATGACGCAAGCTTCGATGCTGCACGTTCAGGGAGACTTAATCGATCGCGATCGCCTCAGTAAAGCCTTGCAACTCGTGCAGACTACCAGTCCCAGTTACTTGCTTTTGGCGTCCTTGGATGCTGCACGTCAGCAAATGGCACTCTACGGTGATCAGCTGATGGCAAGAACACTACATTTGGCTGATGATGCTAGAGCCAAAATCAGCCAAATCCCCGGTTTATCGGTGCTAAATGCGGTCAAAACCTCCGGTTTTGTTGCCCTCGACCGCACAAGGTTAACTGTAACGGTGAGTAACTTAGGGCTAAATGGGTTTGAAGCCGATGAAATTCTCAACCATCAACTGGGTGTCACTGCCGAGTTGCCCTCGCTGCGCCATTTGACCTTTATTATTAGCCTTGGCAATACCAGCGCCGATATCGACCAGCTTGTTCAAGCCTTTACCCATTTAAGTGAAAAATATTGGGGAACAGTGGTACAAACAGGTTGGCAGGAGGTCTTCCGCAAGTGGAAGACAGAACTACTATACGTTCATCCCGCATCCTTCCTCCTTTGTCCGCCGCTTTCTCCCCGTAAGGCATTTTTTGCCGCCACCGAAACCCTACCCATCGAACAAGCGAGCGATCGCATCAGCGCTGAAACTATTTGTCCTTACCCACCAGGAATCCCTGCCCTAATGCCAGGGGAACTGATTACCCCAGCGGCTTTAGAGTACTTGCAGCAAATTATCGACCTTGGGGGCAGCATTACAGGCTCTAGCGATCCCAGTTTGCAAACCCTGAAAGTGGTGCAAGTAAGTAATGAGTGATTGACGGATCGGAATTTATTTTGGCAGATTTCCTCATAACTTAATACTTGGCACAAGCAATGCTATCTAGGTATAATCAATTTGTGTTACACGTGTAACACAAACAGTTTTTGATACTCAGCAACTTCTGGCGCTGCCCGATAGAAGTTGCAAATTGTAGGGATTTGATAGCCATGAACCGCCTTGAAGTAGAAGCCAGAACTATCCTCATCGCCTTGACAGGTTCCAGGGGCTACAGGCTAGCCACAGCCACCTCTGACTACGACTATCGCGGTGTTTTTATTGCTACCAAGCCTTATTACTTGGGATTTAGTCAGATTGAACAAAAAGACCGGGGATGGACAGAAGAACCGGGAAATTTTTCCTATTTATCTAAAGATACCTGTATTTATGAGTTGAAAAAGTTTCTGGAACTTTCAGCTAATAACAACCCAAATATTCTGGAACTGCTCTGGTTTAAAGACTACATTCACCTAACTGAAGTGGGTAGTATTTTGAGGCAGCATAAGCAGATGTTTCTCTCGAAAAAGGTGAAGCATACTTATGCGGGATACGGTTATGCTCAAATCAAAAAACTGGAGTCTCATCGCCACTGGTTACTTGACCCACCGCAGAAGAAACCACAATCGGAAGATTTTGGTTTAATGCCCAAGCAATTGCTGAGTGTGAGCGAGCTTCATGCTTTTTTGAGCTACCTGTACCTGTTAGTTCAAAACCGGATTCAGTTTCTGGAAGAATCCCAAGAATTGTATGAGTTACTGACGGCAAAAATTGATTTCAAAGGAGTTTTAAAACAATATCCGTTGCCAGAAGATACATTAGAATATACCAGGGAACTGACAAGTAGCTCCAAGGATTTCATCAAATTGCTACAAAAAAATCAGCAATATCACAATGCTGTTCGGGAGTATAAAAACTATCAGCAATGGAAGGAAAATCGCAATCCGGCGAGAGCAGCAATGGAAGCTAAGGTTGGCTACGATTGCAAATTTGCGATGCAAGCCATCCGTTTATTGAGAACGGGGATTGAGATTTTAGAGACTCAAACTCTAATGGTTGACCGACGAGAAGCGGGTGATGCGGAGGAGTTGTTGGCGATTAAAAGGGGGGAATATAGCTATGAAGAGGTAATGGCGATCGCCAATAATCTCTACAAAGAACTTGATAGCGCTTATGTTGCTTCTAAGTTACCCAAAAGTGTAGATAGAGAAGCCGTCAATCAACTTTGTATTGATTTAGTCTCAAAACAGGGATGGGGAGAAGGATGAAGGATAAAGGATGAAGTATGAAGTATGACGCGGGTTGATTGACAAAAGTTTTTTGTCCTCACTCTAAATCTGTCTCCCAGAGCGGAAGAGAGACTTTGAAGGATGAAGGATGAAGGATGAAGTATGAAGTATGAAATATGAAGCGGGTTGACTGACAAAAGTCTTTCGTCCTCACTCTAAATCTGTCTCCCACGGAAGAGAGACTTTAAGAACCCTCTATTGCTCTCTTTCCCCCTTCTATGGTTGGGGATGAGGGGTTAGATATTTGGGCAGAGGAAGTTGTAGGAGATCCCCGACTTCTCTAAGAAGTCGGGGATCTGAAGTGCTAATTAATTTGCAATCAAATTAGCCCATGCGTTTTTGCAACAGTTGTTTTGCCTTTTCTACTTCTGACTCTTGAGCGTAATACCGTTGATGGTAGTAGGAGGAGGTAGTGATGTGATTTTTGACACCGTTGGCGACTACACCTAAAACTGTGGCGCTAGAAAGTTTTAACCCATCTAAAGCTTGCATGATCGCTGAACGGTCGGTTCGACCGAGTCCTACGACCACAACAACGCCATCGCTGTGTGCTGCCAAGAGTCGGCTGTCTGCCAAGCCGAGGAGGGGTGGGGTGTCATAAATCACCAGGTCAAAGACAGCGTGGAACTGCTCCATCAGATAGCCCATCTTCTTGGAGCAGAGCAGCCGCGTGGGGTCAGGAGGCAGTTGTCCCGCCGTGAGTACGTAGAGATGATCCCACATGGGTAAGCGCTGGATGGCTTGTTTGGCGGGAACTCCTGTGGCAATGACATTGCTCAGACCTTGGTGGTTTTCCAACTCCAAAATGTGATGAACTTGCGGACGTCGCAAATCGGCATCAACTAGTAACACCCGTTGTCCCATGGCGGCGGCGGCTTGTGCCAAGTGGACAGCCGTAGTCGATTTACCATCGGCGGGGGTGGCGGAACTGATCACCAAGGAGTGAACTGGGGTATCGCTGCCTAAGAACCGGATATTAGTATGCAGAGAGCGGAAGGCTTCCAGGAAGGGAGAGGCGTTGTACCATTGCAGTTGACGGCGGTTACCACGGGGGGCAGGATTATCAGCAACATTGCCCGTTTTGGACATTAACCCGGCAATGCTAGTTAACGATGTCATCTGACGCAGTTTTTTGTGGTAGGGGATAATGCCTAATAGGGGAAGTTTTGTAGTGTCTTTGAGTTCGTCGGGGGAGTGGAAAACGTTGTCTAGTCGCTCAATTAGTAAAGCCGCACCCATACCGAGTAATAAGCCTGCGATCGCGCCGAGAGTAAGATTGCGCTGAGTGTTTGGTGAGACGGGGAATTTGGGTTCTTGGGGTTTGAGGAGCAGTTGCCAGGGTAGTGCCTTTTGCGCCGCTTCGATTTCCAAGGTTTCTTGAACACCGAGAAAGCGGTTCAAACTCTCGGTGGCGACGCCAAGTTCCCGCTGCAAATCGGTGTAGCGGCGGGCAATGACGGGCATAAATTTAACTTGTTGCTCCAGACCACTTTGAGCGGTGGCGATCGCATTTTGACGTACTTGTAAAACTTTTAGCTGATTAGCTGAATTCACTAATTCCTGAGTCAACTGCAAGCGAATTGAACTAGGAGAAGTCGTTGAGACACCAGCGGTAGACAAATTCTGTCCTAAGGCATTCTGGGCTTCTTGTTGGAGCAGTGGCAGCAAATTTCGCTGTTGTTCCCGCAGTGCTTCGACGCTAGGGCTTTCTTCGGTGAAGCGAGCTAACTCAATGGCAATTTTGGCTTCGACTTCTTGTAACTGGTTGAGCAAGCTTTGGTAGCGCGGGGCTTCACTTAAGGCGGCTGTCGCGATCGCTTGGTTGGGGGATAGATTGAGTTGGCGGGAAATTGTGGTGTAAAGAGTTTGGGTTTCTTGCAGTTCCACCTGAGTGGCTAATCGTTGCTGATCAATGGTACTGACCCGCTGCGATAACTCGGTTGCTTGGTTTTCAGGGTCGAGGAGATTATACCGTTGGCGAAAGTCCTGCAAGTCTCCTTGGAGTTTGTCTACACGGGTTCGTAGGGTGGGGAGTTGAGCTTCAACAAACTTCAATCCTTGATTGACATTGAGCTGACGCTCGCGAAGTGAATATCGCAAGTACCCTTTTGCCACTTCGTGTAAAACAAATTGAACTTTTTTAGGGTCAGGATTGCGATAACTAACTTCGAGAATTTTGGTTTCTCCCAGTCGAGTAATTGTCAGACCGTTGCCACTCATCAGTTCATCGTAGGTGATGTTAGGGTAGCGAGTCTGAAGCTCCTCAATAATCGGCAACATCAGGTTAGAACTGCGTAAAACCTGAACTTGCGTCTCGTAATCTAAACTGGAGCCTTGCCGTTCTGGATTAACACCAGGAACTCCAGAGGTCAGTTGGTCTAGCTTACTTTCCCCTGCTACTGGCTCGACTAAGAGCTGAAACTTGCTTGCGTACTGCGGGGTACGATTGAACGTCCAAAAAGCCACAGCGGAGGTAACGGCGATCGCTACCCCTGCAATCACTAGCGCCCGACGCCGCGCCACAACAACTAGTTGCCGCAAATTTAACTCATCAGCCGTGTCGGAAAACTGATTTTGGTACATAAGAGGCAATGACGGCACCGGGTTGCCATTTTTGCCGTTTCCATTCGACGATAACGATCCTTGATTGTTGCCCGATTCCATCTTTCCCCCTAGCCTGATTGATTTGATTTAAGGAAAGCCTTTATAAGGATGAAGTGTGAAGTATGAAGGATGAAAGGAGTCGGTGAGTCGGAAAGAAAGTATGTTCGGCGAAGCCGTTGCTGTTCGCGCAGCGTGGCGTAGCCAAGGCTAGGATGAAGTATGAACGATGAGGGGTTAGAGGTTCTACCCATTCCCTCATCCCCTCATCACCACATCTCCTCATCCCCTCATCACCCCCGCTCCCTATCATTAATTTCATCCTTCAGCCTTCATACTTCATACTTCATCCACTGCCTTTAGCGAAAGATTCTAAAGAAGTTGAACAAAGAGAAAATCCCCCCTACGGGACTTAAAACCGTGCCTAATGTGTCTGAGAAACGGGCAATACCAGAGCGATTAACCACAATCACATCATTAGGACGGAGGGGAGGATTGGTTTGATCGTTGATTCCCTCTGTAAAATCTACTGAGACTTCACGTTTGTCAACCGTACCGTTAGGTTGCAGGCGAATCAGCTCTACCTCACCCTGACGCGCCCGATTGTTAAATCCTCCAGCCGCGAGGAGGGCTTGATTAAGTGGGGCATTCGCTGGCACTTCCACAATACCGGGGTCCTTGACTTCCCCCACAACATTGATTGTGATCACGGCTGCCGAAAAACTGGCTGAGGCTAACCGGGTTGCTTCTTCAGAACTGAGGGCGGTTGCCGTCGGTACAACAATTGTGTCTCCCTCCTGCAAAATTACGTCTTGCGATAGATCCCCTTCCCGCAAAAGTTGCCAAAGATCGACATCAATAGTTTTATCACTGCCATTTCTGGTAGGTCGGCGCACTTGAACTGAGCGAATATCAGCCGATTGGGTAATACCGCCAGCGACTTGAATCGCTTGGGTAACTGTTGGTATTTCGTTGCTGCTCCCGCCACTGGTGCGGTCGGCACTGGTTGCTCCCGCCGAGGCTCCTGTTACGGTGTAGGGACCGGGGCGAACAACTTCTCCCACTACAGCCACCTTCAGGGGTTGGGAAGCCTCTGCCGCAAAACTGGCATCAGCGAGTTGACGCATTTCGCCAGGATCAAAAGCTTCTGTTGTGGGAATGAACACCGAGTCTCCATCCCGCAAGGTAACATCTTGGCTGAGATTACCTCTCTGGCTCAAGTCCCAGAGATTGACATTGAATGTTTGTTCGCCGCTACCTGGAGTGCGACGCCGGATTTCCACTTGTCGGACTGCTGCAGATTGGGTAATCCCGCCAGCTAGCTGAATGGCTTGCGTTACCGTGGGAAATTGTCTGCCGTCTGTGAGGGTGACGCTGTAAGAGCCGGGGCGATTAACTTCCCCCGCGACAGCAATTTTTAAGGGTCGGGGGGCGATTAGGGAAAGAGTGACGATGGGGCGTCGGACGTAGCGGGCGTAGCGGCTGGAAATCACATCGCTTGCCCTTTCGAGGGTGACTCCTTGGATGGGGATGCTGCCGACGACGGGTAAGTTGAGGGTGCCATCAACTAAAACGGTGTACTCGCCGCTATATTCGGGGACATCAAAGATGTCTAGACGGAGGCGATCGCCGGCACCAAGGGTATAAGCATCTTCTGTTGGCGTACTATTGGTATTAACTTGACCAGACGCGGGGGAAAACGTAGGCACTTGAGCCATCCCTGGAAGCGGGATGCCAACAACAACAAAGACTAGCAGGGTCAAGCCAATGATAGGTTGATTCGAGCGTCTTTTTAGACCAGCAGCAGCCATAGTTTCACAGTCGAAAGGTTTCAAAAATCTTTTTCCGCTCACCTTAACACTAATTCCTTTAGATATAAATTGAACTTTTGGCAAGCAAGTTTGACTAAATCTTGTGTAAAATCCTGACAAACTCGCTGTTGTCAGACGCAAATCAACGGCACAAAGTGCCAAAACCCAGGAGGCTTTATCATGCCAACCATTGTGAGGGGTGGTTTCTATCGAGTCAGCAACGATCTTCGTAGCTGGAGATCGATTTTAGTCGGTTCAATTTTGAGCAGTGCAATTGTTGCGATCGCAGCTAGCGTTCTTAACCCAGTCGCCGCCGCAGAACCTCATTCGGGAAATCGGATGGGTGCCTCTCTTTTGCAATCGATACTCGGAGGCGAGGCGGTAACCCCCAATCAGCCAGCTTCCAATTCCACTCAACCAACAGCGCCAACAGCAGCCCAGCTTGCTCAAGCGGGTAGATTTCCTGATACTCAGGGAAACTGGGCGCAAAGTTTTATTGAAGGTTTAGCCGCCAGAGATATTATTCGTGGGTTTCCTGATGGGACATTCCGACCAAATGCCCCTGTCACCCGCGCCCAATTTGCGGCAATGATTCGACAGGCATTTCCTAGAGAACCACTACGTTCTGGCACCGCGTTTGTGGATGTACCTGCCAATCATTGGGGTAATGAGGCAATTCAGTACGCCTACCGCACGGGGTTTATTGAAGGCTATCCCAACAATGTTTTTAATCCGGAGCAAAATATTCCTCGCGCTCAGGTGTTAGTCGCTTTAGCCAGTGGGCTTAATTTGGCGGCAGCCAATAACCCCGAACAAGTTCTCAGTTCTTACTTTCAGGATGCTGCTCAGGTTCCGGCTTTTGCTCAGAATGCGATCGCCTCTGCAGCCCTCAATCAGTTGGTGGTTAACTACCCCAACGTGGGGTTTTTAAATCCCAACCAAACCGCCACGCGTGCTGATGTCGCTGCTTTTATTTATCAAGCGTTGGTGAATGAAGGTAGAATTCCCCAGTTAGGTGCCACCAATGTCGCCACTCGCTACATTGTTGGCTATGAGCCGATTGCGACACCACCGCAGACGCCTGATGTGGCAACGTTGCGTCAACAGTATCGCCTGCCTGGGCCCCCAATAACCGAAGTAGAACGTCTGCGGCGGATCATTGGCGGCGGGGCTTCGATTGGCACTCCGACTGCCTTTGGTGCAGATGGAGGAGATTTCTTTGTCGGGGCAACTTATCAATCTCGCGCGCGCTTTACCAATGAAGATGATGGTGCAATTGTTGCGGGTTTTGGCTTGGGCGATGCGCGGCAGCTTGCCGGGTTAGAAACCGCCGTTTCAATTTATGACTTGATTGGTGACACCTTTGATGATGGCGGGGTCAGTTTCAAGCTGCATCGGACTTTGCCTGGGAATTTCGCCGTGGCAGTAGGCGTGGAGAATGCCATTGTTTGGGGAAATCCTGATGGTGGCAAGAGCGTTTACGGTGTTGTCAGTAAGGTGATCCCGTTGAAGGACGATCCCACTGCCCCCCTGAGCCGAATCACGGCGTCGGTTGGTCTGGGTGGGGGTCGTTTCCGTTCCCTCGATCAAATTGCATCGGAAGACCGAGGCACTGATTCGCCGAATGTCTTTGGCAGTGTTGGCGTGCAAGTAGTTGAACCTGTCTCCTTGATTGCCGAGTGGACGGGGCAGGATTTGAATTTGGGGGCTTCAATTGTCCCCATTCGAGGTACGCCGTTGGTGATTACGCCAGCGATCGCCGATGTCACTAACAATGCGGGTGATGGCACCCGGTTTATTATCGGTGTTGGTTACGCCTTTTAAGTTGTCCTATCTGTGGTGAAGTTATGAAAATTAGGCATCTGCCTGGATTCGGACTGGGCGTTGTGGTGGGGTGTTCGGTGCTGTTTTTGGCGGTCGTTCCGTCTGCCCGCGCTCAATCCGGTAATATATCGGACATGACTGGGAATATCATCACCACCAGTGATATTGTCGGTGGTGCATTGATCCCAGGGGCTGAGACAGACGGGACGGCGATCGCCTTTACGTCTAACCAAGTGGCGATCGCGGTTAATACTGCCGCCAACTCGGTGAATCGGTTCTTAGCGGCTAGTAACTTGCCCGTAGTTGAGACGGGACCTCCTACTGCTATTCCCGCGATCGTGCAGCAAAATCTGCAATGTCTCCTGAGTGAAGTTGGCAATGTCAATGCTTGTGTGGCTCAATTCCAAAGTGCGTTAGCTACGGCAGGAGTAGATGCGACTCTAGCCGCTAACTTGGCATCCAGCCTTAGAGGTTTAACCTCAGGGGGTACTGTAAATGCAGCGCAGTTTACTGCCGTTGTTGCGGCTTACAATGCTGTCATTAATGCCAGTGATGCCCAGTTGCTGCTCAACCCACCTGAACAATTGCGGGCAATTCAAGCGGTGCTGTCGATTTTGCTGAATGCCGCCTTTACTGCCGCAGGTTGATGGGTAACGTCTAGATAATTGCTGCTGAAGTCTGTTGACAAGGGTTAGTTACGGTTGCCTCACACCTTAATACTTAAAACCTTGTTACCTACTTCAGCAACAATCTAAGAGTTCAGAAAACGGCGTGAGTGATCAAACCCCATGAGTAGTGCAGAACTCATTATTGAAGCAGGTCGTACCGAGAAACAGTATTGGAAAGACCTGTGGCGTTACCGGGAACTGTTCTACTTCCTGGCATGGCGTGACATCTTGGTGCGCTACAAACAGACGGTAATTGGCATTGCCTGGGCGCTGATTCGACCATTTTTAACAATGGTTGTCTTCTCCATTGTGTTTGGCAAGCTCGCCAACTTACCGTCTGAGGGTGCGCCCTATCCCATCTTGGTCTTCTCAGCAATGCTTCCCTGGCAGTTTTTTTCCAGCGCCCTATCGGAATGCAGCAACAGCTTAATTACAAACGCCAACTTGATTTCTAAAATTTACTTTCCCCGCTTAATTGTGCCAGCCAGTGCAGTGATTGTCAGTTTTGTTGACTTTTTAGTTTCCGGCATCATTTTACTGGCACTGATGGCAGTATATGACTTTGTTCCAAGCTGGCGAATCTTAACCTTACCTGTGTTTATTCTCATCGCCTTTGCTGCCTCAATTGGAGCAGGATTATGGCTAGCTGCATTAAATGTTAAATACCGAGACTTTCGCTACGTCGTGCCATTCTTAGTTCAGTTTGGCTTGTACATTTCTCCCGTTGGTTTTAGTAGTAGTATTGTCCCAGGGCGGTGGCGCTTACTTTACTCAATAAACCCAATGGTGGGAGTCATTGACGGCTTCCGCTGGGCAATTTTAGGAGGAGCATCTAAACTGTACTTGCCTGGATTTGCACTTTCTTTAATACTAGTTACCTTACTACTGATCAGTGGTATCTGGTACTTTCGTAAAACAGAGCGCACCTTTGCTGATGTAATCTAAACCACAAAATTAAAGAATGTCAGATACAGTCATTCGAGTGGAGAATCTCGGTAAAAAGTACATCATTAATCGCAAAAATCAGGAGCGGTATACAGCGCTACGGGATGTAATTGCTGATAGAGCAAAGTTATTTGGACGCCGGATAAAAAAGCCTTTTGCACAACAAAATAAACATCAAACTTTTGAAGATTTTTGGGCGCTGAAAGATGTTTCATTTGAAGTTAAGCAAGGCGACAGAGTTGGCATTATCGGTCGCAACGGTGCCGGAAAATCAACACTGCTAAAAATATTAAGCCGCATCACGGAACCAACTACAGGGCGTATTTCTATAAAAGGGCGTGTTGCCAGTTTATTAGAAGTAGGAACAGGCTTTCACCCAGAACTAACAGGAAGAGAGAATATATACCTCAACGGTGCCATCCTGGGGATGAGCAGGGTTGAAATCAAAAAAAAATTTGATGAAATTGTTTCCTTTGCTGAAGTCGAGAAGTTTTTAGATACCCCAGTAAAGCGTTACTCATCGGGGATGTACGTACGTCTAGCCTTTGCTGTAGCCGCGCATTTAGAGCCAGAGATTTTGGTAGTAGATGAAGTGCTAGCCGTGGGAGATGCGGCGTTTCAGCAGAAATGTTTGGGGAAAATGGAGGAGGTGGGGAAAGAAGGTAGAACAGTGTTGTTTGTAAGCCACAATATAGGAGCAATCAGAGCTTTATGCAAAAGCGGAATATTATTAAGCGAAGGCACACTGGTTGCTAATGATTTAATTGATAATGTAATTACTAATTATATTAGCAGCCCAGTTTCTTGCTCTGATACGTATATAGCAGAGAAAAATCTAGAAAAACCTCATTTCAGAAAAATCGAAATTTCGCAAGGAGAGAGAATTTCAGGTAACGCTTTTGCTATTGACCAACCAATCAGAATTAAATTTCATGTTGAGAGATTAGAAAAGAAGGAAATAATAATCGGTATTGTTATACGCAATAGTCAAGGTTTATGGATTCACCACTCTAGTGATGAATTTAATTCTGAAACTGTCAATAACAGTTCCTCTCGGCGTGAATGTAGATTACCACCTTATGCACTCTCACCAGGAAAATATTATGTTGATGCTTATCTAGGTCAAAGAAATATTGAGACTCTAGAAAACATTATAGATTGTTTGATATTTGAAGTTGAATTTACAGGCATAATGTCAGATAGAACGACAGCTGGCGACTGGAAAGGAATCTGTGGACCGGGACTACTATCATGGCATTAATTCGCAAAATTATCCGAGAGCTTATAGGGATACTCTCAGAACTAAAATCTTTGATTTCTGAACCCAATAATTTTTTATATCTCAAACGCCTCTATTTGCGATTGCACAAAGTGAAACATGGTCAACTTCTCCGGTTAGGACGTAGTTTACGCTTGTTAAGAGCTGGTAATTTAATCTTGGGTGAGCGTTGTTCGTTAGGAGATTTCGTGATAATTGCAAATCATGCCCCCATAGAAATAGGTGATGATTTTATTGGTGCTATGGGATTACATTTAGATTCTGAAACCACAAGCCGAAAATGCTGGATGGACAGTTCTCACTGCTGATTTAAGACTAGTTAAGCGTGACTCAATTATCTTAATAAAAAGGGAATGACTTTCTGTTACAAGTAGTTGATGCAAACGATTATCACAAGGATTCAATGGCAATTAAATCTCGACTTAAGCACTTTGGTAAATTATTGGTGCAACCTGAGTATAGGAAGCATCACTTTACTCTGCAAAATATTAAGAAGCTACCCCGGTACATTCCTAGTTCTACTACTTTATTTGAAAGAGAGTTTGAACTGGTAGATTCAGCTTCTTTCCTATTTATGTATAAGGAGATATTTAAAGAGCAAATTTATAGGTTTAAAGCTCAAAACGAAAACCCATTAATTATAGATGGAGGAGCAAATATTGGCTTAAGTATATTATATTTTAAGCAACTTTATTCTGATAGCCATATTATTGCTTTTGAGCCGGATGTTCAAGTTTTTAGTACCTTGGAAAGAAACACGCACGGCATTTCTAACCTTGAACTAGTTAATAAAGCAATTTGGAATACGGAAACTGAATTAGAATTTATGGCTGAAGGAGCTGATGGGGGAAGGATTATAAAGATTGAAGCAGAAGAAAAAAAATATAAAGTTAAAACAGTTAGACTTCGTAAATATCTAGATAAACCAGTCGATTTACTTAAATTGGATATTGAGGGAGCCGAGACAGCGGTAATCCAAGATTGTCAGGATTTACTGCATAATGTTCAAAACCTTTTTGTTGAATACCATTCATTTGTTGATGAACCTCAGACTCTACATATAATAGTTAATATTTTGTCTGCCGCAGGGTTTAGAATTCATATTCATCCGCCTGTTACCTCTCCTCAACCTTTTTATCATCGTAATGTTCATATGGGTATGGATATGCAATTAAATGTATTTGCTTTTCGTGAATGAGATGAATTATCTTAATCTCGGTTGTGGTCGTCGCTTTCATCCTGGCTGGACTAATGTTGATTTTGTCTCGACTGGTGAGAATGTAGTTGCTCACAACCTCACTCAAGGAATTCCCTTCCCTGATAATTCTTTTGAGGTTGTCTATCACTCTCATGTTTTAGAACACTTTCCCAAAGCGGCGGCTGAGTCTTTTATAAGGGAGTGCGATCGCGTTTTGCGCCCTAAAGGTGTCTTAAGGGTAGTTGTTCCCGATCTAGAACAGATTGCTCGTACCTATCTCACCGCACTGGAACAAGCTAACCAGGGTTCTCAGGAGTGGCAAGCGAATTATGAGTGGATTTTACTGGAGATGTACGACCAGACGGTAAGAAGCTCTTCAGGAGGAGAGATGGCGGCTTATCTGTCTCAAGCAGACATTCCCAATCAGGAATTTATTTTGAAACGCTGCGGTACGGAAGCAAAAATCTTGATTGAGGCAGCACGTCAACAGCAAACATCATCAGTGGTGCCAGAAAGTCAACTCAAGTACCTCCTAAAAAGGCTTTACCGCTTTTTGCGTTATCCCAATTTTAGGCGAGAGTTATTAATCAAAAGCTTGTTGGGTAAGGAATACAATGCTTTACAGATTGGGCGCTTTCGCCAAGGCGGGGAAGTTCACCAGTGGATGTACGATCGCTACTCTTTAACGCGGCTACTGAAAAAGTGCGGTTTAGATAGTATCATTCAGCGTACAGCGACTGAAAGCTACATTCCTGATTGGACTAGTTTTAATCTTGACACTGAACCTGATGGAAATGTTTATAAGCCAGATTCCTTGTTTATTGAAGCCATCAAACCAGCCGCATGAATGTCCTGCATATTAATCAGTCCGATTTGGCAGGCGGTGCCGCGATCGCGGGTTATCGACTGCATCAAGGCTTGTTGGCTCAAGGGGTTGACTCGCGCCTATTGGTGGGGGAAGTGCGAACGAGTAGCGATCGCGTCGCGGCGATTCAGCGGAAGTACCGCCTGGAAAATCAGCTTTTTCGCTTCACTAAGCATCTTGGGCTTAATTACCTCAACATTGTCAACACCTTTGATATTCCCCAGCATGCTTTCTATAAAGAAGCTGACATCCTCAACTTTCACAACCTTCATACTGGCTACTTTAACTACTTAGCACTTCCCTCTTTAGTTAAAAATAAGCCGGCTGTTTGTACTCTCCACGATATGTGGAGTTTTACGGGTCATTGTGCCTACAGTTATGAATGCGATCGCTGGAAAATCGGTTGCGGCAAATGTCCTTATCCCGATACTTACCCCGCTATCCAAAGAGATAATACCCGCCTAGAGTGGACGCTGAAAAACTGGGTGTATCGCCAGTCTAATTTAACGATGGTGACTCCCAGCCAATGGCTAACTGAGCAAGTTAAGCAAAGTATGCTGAACCAGTTTCCCATTCATTACATTCCCTACGGCATCGACACGGAAGCTTACCAACCGCTAGAGTGCGAACAATGTCGATCACTGCTTGGCATCCCGGCGGGTAAAAAGGTTCTGATGTTTTGTGCCGCCAGTTTGACAGATGCACGAAAAGGAGGAAAGTTGCTGCTATCGGCGTTGTCTAGCTTACCTGCTGCTCTCAAAGCGGAGACAGTATTGCTCATTCTTGGTGAGGGGGGTGAAGCCATTTCTGAAGCCGTAGGAATCCCAACCCTCAACCTTGGCTATGTCAGTAGCGATCGCCTCAAAGCTATTGCCTACTCTGCGGCGGATTTATTCATTTTTCCTACCCAGGCTGATAATCTCCCTTTGGTACTGCAAGAGAGTATGGCTTGTGGTACGCCGATGGTTTCCTTTAAAGTTGGTGGCGTTCCCGATTTAGTGCGTCCAGGAATTACCGGATACTTAGCTCAACCAGAGGATGTGGAGGATTTTTGTAATGGAATTGTGCAGCTTTTGGAAGATCGGGAGTTACGCGATCGCTTGAGTCAACAGTGTCGCACAATTGCTTTAGAGGAATACCCGCTCAAACTCCAAGCAGAAAGGTACATTAAGCTGTATCGTCAGGTATTGCAGAATTAGGACGAGATCGCCCCACATCTTCTCGGTTGAATTTAAAGGATTATGAGAAAGAATCCCGTGGCGATTAACCTTAGCTAATCCCTAGTTTAATTAATCAATTCAGCAGTATTTTCTTCAAAAATGCCAATTCTGAATACTACCCTCACCTTAAAAGACCTACCACCGCCGCCGCCGGGTAAAACCGGATGGCCTTGGACAGAACAAAGTTTCCTACTACCTGATCGTATTCGCGATCGCCTTGAGTTGCCTCGTATTAGTATCGTCACGCCTAACTACAACCAAGGAGAATTTATTGAAGAAACAATTCGCTCAGTTTTACTACAAAACTACCCAAGTTTAGAATACATCATTATTGATGGAGGAAGTACAGATGAATCTATTAAAATTATTAAAAAATACGAGCAGTATTTAGCATTTTGGACGAGCGAACCCGACCGAGGTCAATCTCATGCAATTAACAAAGGTTTCGAGCGTTGTACGGGAGACTATATCGCTTGGATGAATGCGGATGATTGCTATTTGCCTGATGCCCTACATCATGTCTTTGTTGAAGCCAAGGCAAACAAGTTTGACTTTATCTACGGCTGCACCTATAACGGCAGCTCATTAAATGATAAATACCTTAGCTATCGTTCAGGAACTCAAACATTCGCGACTAAATATTTGCTGCGGGCGTTTTATGGAGAACAATATGTAATTCCTTCTCAGTCAGTATTTGTTTCTCGTCGTCTTTTTGAGAAAGTGGGATTGATTGATGAGAATTCATACTATTGTATGGACATTGATTGGTTCATCCGCATGGCCTTAGAAAGGCCGCGGTCGCTCAAAATTTCTCAGCCCATTTGTTTCTACCGACTGCATCCTCAATCTAAAACCATTTCTAGTGGAGTTGGTAATCGAGAAGAAGCCCTTAACCTGACACAAAAGTATGCTTCTCATCTTTCATTCCTTGAGCGTCTTCAGCTCAATCGGCTGATAAACTATTCAGAGGAGATTAGACCCTATTTCGCTGCCTATGCGGCAGGGAAGCAAAAACAGCCTTTCCAGAAGTTACTTGGAACTATGATGAAGTTTCCCTTAGAAGCTTTATCCAATCGAAAATTTATTGGGTTGCTGAAAAGAGCGGTCGCCCCCTTTAAGTAAAACTATTTTACTATCCCAGTGCGAGACAAAAAACTTTCTATTTTTATCTCCCATCCCTCAGATTTTCTAACCAACTATCAACCTCACGGTGATGGTTTAATTGCCTTTAACTTCATTAATAAATTAGCTCAACGGGGTCATACTATCCATATTGCTGTTCATTCTAAGGACATTAAAGGGGATTTACCTAAGAATATTAAGCTCTATCTCGTACCACTTCAGACTCCCTCAAGACTGCATTCTTTCGAGTACATACTGAGAGTTAGGCAACTTTTTAACAACATTCATCAACAGGATAAAGTTGATATCATTCATCAGTTAAATCCAGTCATCCGAGGATTGAGCGTTTCCTTGCTAAAAACTGGGATACCTGTCGTTCTAGGGCCTTTCTGGATTAATTGGCCTAAGGATGCAGAAACTCCTAAAGCCAAACAATCGTTGCGAGGAACTATCACTTCATCTTTAATCGAGCCGTTATTAGAAAAATTTTCCCAGCAGCAGCAAGCAAACGCAGCAGCTCTTTTCGTCTCTACACCAGCAGCAATAACCCAGTTGTATCGCCCAGAGACTAATCCTCAAAAAATCCATCAGTTATCACCCGGAATTGATACTACGCTATTTTCGCCGGCTTGCCGTCAAGACACTAGGCAAGAAACGCCTACTATTCTTTTCCTTGCCAACTTAGAACAGCGGAAGGGAATATTTACACTCTTAGAGGCGTTTGAGAACGTTGCTGAGACTCTACCTACCTGTAAACTAACAATTGCCGGAGCGGGGGCAGCGACAGAGAGGGTGCAGCAGCAAGTTTCTACAATGTCCTGTAAATCCCAAATCTTGCTACTGGGTCGAGTTGAGCGAGAGGAGGTTCCAGAATTAATGCGTCAATGTAGCGTATACTGCTTACCTTCCTATGGCGAACCGTTTGGAATGAGCGCTTTAGAGGCAATGGCATGTGGTAAGCCTGTTGTTGCTACTAATGCTGGCGGGTTAGCTCACCTAGTACCGGAACAGGGAGGGCGTAAAGTTGCACCAAAAGACGCGCAAGCACTAACTGAGGCTCTGCTTGAAATCCTGACATCGCCTGAATTACAACAAAAAATGGGGCAGTACAATTGCTCTATCGTTGAAGCAACCTACAGTTGGGAGCGAGTAATCGAGAAACTGGAGTGCATCTACTACAGTGTGAGAGAATCCAGACACCTTTAAAGTTAAGGAGTGCCTGTTGCGGTCAGTACGCCTACTCATAGTCACGCACGCTCCCCTTGCTGCTGAATTTGGTGCAGGTCAAGTCGCAATTAATCTTGCCGAAGCATTGCGATCGCAGGGACACGATGTTACGCTATGGTCGCCTCATCCTTTACCGTCCCAAACCAAGTGGTGGCAAAGCGTGCGGCAGATGCGTTCAAAACTGGATGCTTTTATTAAAACCCAAGCACCCTTTGATGTAATTGATAGTCCGGCACTGCTGATTACGCCACAAGTTAGCAAATCTGCTTTAGTTGTAGCTCGTAGCGTTCAGCCGGATATTTTGTATTTGATGCATAGCTTAAAGGATCGAATAGAAAAAAGTGTACGCGGTATCATTCGACTTCCTTTCAGTTATTCTTATTCGCTATTTCAAATAATTTTAGTTCTACAGGGTTGGAAAAGAGCAAGATACATTCTTTGCCTTGGCAGTCTAGAACTTCGCTGGATGAAGCGAGGGTTTCCCTGGTGGCGGAATAAATTAATGTCTTACGTTAATGCTCTTTCGCAAGCAGAGCAAGAAGCGTTAGCGAAAGTCCGGATACACCGAAAAAAGCCTTCACCAGAAGGTATCCGGTTTCTGTGGATTGGTCGTTGGACTTCCCATAAAGGCATTACTGAGCTGCTTGATTTTATTGTTAAATGGGCAGCTTTATGCCCCCAAGATACTTTTACGATCGCAGGCTGCGGTACGGAAGCCGAGAACGATTGTCCGGCTGAACTCCTACAATCTGGTCAACTAAAAATTCTGCCGTCATTTGAAAGAAACGAGCTTTACTCTTTGCTGGCTAACCACGATTGCGGGTTATTTACGAGCAGAGTCGAAGGTTGGGGATTGGTCTTAAATGAGATGCTAGAGTCAGGAATGCTCGTCTTTGCCACTCCCATCGGTGGAGTTCCCGATTTACAACCTTTTTTCCCGGAAAACCTCAAAGTCTTTCCTCCCCCTTTGGGGTTCAAGCTAGAAAGCTTTACCAACTCTATCTTTCAGGACGATTATTACAACGTGTTTTCCTGGGAAAGCATTGCCCAGACCTATGCCATGGCAATATTTGACACTCTCAATTCCCAGAAAATCCCAACTGGACAATTGAACCCATGACTCTAGCTACGCAAAATCGACCTTGGTGGATGAAGATTAGACCGTTGTGGTTAAGGGAAAAGCTTTTCTGGAAGCTTTACTCCAAGCACACCGCTACCTTTAACAATCTCTTTGAGAAAGCAACGCTAGAGTTTGCTCCTCAAATTTCGCTGAAGCTGATGCCGACAGATATCGGTCATAAGCAAATTGCCTTTCTCGGTTTCACTGAATTGTCGCTCTCTCTGAGAATTGCACAACTGGCGAAGGCTGGCGGTTTGATGGTTGACGTGGGGGCTAACTATGGTTATTACTCATGCCTTTGGGCAGCCCATCACCCTCAGAACCGAGTCATTACTTTTGAGGCATCTCCGAGAAACTTCTCTGCTTTGAAACATAATCTGGTTAACAATGAGCTAGAGTCTCAAGTGGATGTACGTCAGGTTGCTGTAGGGAAAGAGCGTGGCAGCTTGCCTTTTACGTTGGGGCCAGAGGAACAAAGTGGATGGGGAGGGCTATCGGTTGAGTGGGACAAGGGAGAGATCGAGGTCTGTGTTGTTTCGCTAGATGAGGTTTTCTTTAATAGTGGGGATGAACGGATTGATGTCCTGAAAATAGACACGGAAGGGGCAGATACATGGGTGCTTCAAGGAGCAAAACAGTTATTGCAATGCAAGCGAATTAACCATATCTTCTTTGAAGAGAACATTGGTCGCATGTCTGCTCTCGGTCTGAAGCCAAAAGAGGCACAATCCCTGCTTCAAGATTGCGGGTATCGCCTCGAACCTATCGGCAACGATGAGTGGTACGCCAGCCTTTAATCAATTTCAGGATTTGTTGCGAGATTTCGCTTAAGTTTGTTTCCGTCGTAGCGTAATGGTCATTATCCAGGTTGTACCCAAGCTTCCCCCTGCAATTAATGGTCTTGGGGATTATGCCCTGAGTTTAGCCCGCCAACTTCGTCAAGAATTTGCCATCGAAACGCATTTTATTGTTGGCGACCCCAGTTGGGAAGGTGCAGAGGAGATTGAAGGATTTCCCATCAGTACTGTATCAGAGCGTTCTAGCGCTGCCTTATTATCGTTGCTGCTTCCCTCCTCATCCGCCACGCTCCTATTGCATTATGTGGGTTACGGTTATGCGAAACGGGGCTGTCCGGTCTGGTTAGTGGATGGCTTGCAGCGTTGGCGGGCGGGGAGTACCCAAAGAAGGCTGGTGACGATGTTTCACGAACTCCACGCCTTTGGACCACCTTGGACGAGTTCCTTCTGGTTATCGCCGCTACAGAAAAATTTAGTAGCTCGCTTGGTAAAACTGAGCGATCGCGCTCTTACCAATAGACAACTTTACGCCAAAACGCTGTACCACTTAAGCCAAGATAAACAAATTGAAATTCCTACCCTACCTGTCTTCTCTAACATTGGAGAACCCAAGCAGGTACCCCCCTTGGCAGAACGTCAGCGACGGCTAGTGGTATTTGGTCATCCCAATAGCCGATTGCTAGTTTACCAACAATGCCTTCTGGCTCTAGAACAGACCTGCAAAGCGCTGAACATTGAAGAAATTTGCGATATTGGCGTTCCGACAAGGTTAAATTTCTCTGACATTAATGGCATTCCTATCGTTCAAAAGGGAGTAACAGACGCTACAGAAATTAGCGAACTTTTACTAAATTCTTTAGTGGGTTTCTTAAATTTTCCTCCGCCCGACTATCTAGCCAAATCGACAATCTTTGCCGCTTACTGCGCCCATAAGCTAATTCCCGTCTTGGTTACTCAAAGTGCTGTCCCAATCGATGGGTTACAAGCAGGCAAACACTACTGGGTTGCTGATGCTCAAAATGAACAATTAGGCTTGCCGGGAGGTCAGGCGATCGCCGACAATGCCTACAACTGGTATCAAGCCCATAACTTATCTGTACAAGCCAAGATATTTGCCGCACTGCTAGAAGGCAATAAACAAGTGAACTTGGATAATTATGAACGTTTCACAGATTTCTAATCAAAAGCTCTTCGGTAAGCTTTTACGCTTTCCGCTTCAATTCATTCCGGCGGAGACGGTAATGCCGATTTTGCAGGGAAAATTAAGGGGAAAAAAGTGGATTGTTGGTTCCGGTCAACATGGCTGTTGGTTAGGGAGCTATGAATATGAAAAGCAACGTCTTTTTGAGGAAACCCTTACCGAAGGAAGCATTGTGTTTGATATTGGTTCCCACGTTGGGTTTTACACCTTATTAGCCTCTGTTTTAGTAGGAACTCAGGGAAGAGTTTTTGCCTTTGAGCCTTTACCTCGCAATCTTTTATTCCTCAATCAACATTTACAACTCAATCAAATCGACAATGTAACGGTAATAGCCTCAGCTGTTTCTGATACTTGTGGAGTCACATCGTTTGCCACCCATTCCAACAGTTTTCTCGGTCAGATTTCCTCTCAGGGCGAACTGCAAGTCGAAACCCTTGCTTTAGATGAATTAGTGAATAGCGGTCAAATTCCCCTTCCCACTCATATCAAAATTGATGTGGAGGGGGCAGAAATGTCGGTTCTTAGGGGAGCAAAATCGCTACTCAGTAGCAGTCACCCAACAATCTTTCTCGCCACTCATGGGTACGAAGTGCATCAACAATCCTGTCAGTTTCTCGAATCCCTAGGTTACTGCCTCAAAGCCATTGGTGCTGAAAATATCCAGCAGTCGGACGAACTCATCGCTTACATCGAATAACGAGGAAGAACATCATCGAGGCGAAGTTGCAAGTTTTTTAGCAGAGGAGAACTAATCGGTTAAGCGAGGTGAAATTGTTGCTGGGTGTAATCTTCGTCAATCAGTGGGCAAACGGTGATAGTCGGTTGTTTGGGTTTGCCAATAAAAGCCACACCCCCCAAGGCGCGATAATCAACGATCCAATACTCAGGAATCCCTAGAAGGGCATATTCTTCAACTTTTCGGGCGTAATCTGTTTCCCAGTTCGTGCTGACAACTTCTACTACCAATTTGATCGATCGTCCCAGAGTAATTACGGGTTCTCTTTCCCATAGGGGTTCGCTGGCGAGAACGGTTTCATCTAACACGACAATATCGGGACGGCGGGCAGTCGCTACATCGGCAAAGGGACGGATTAAACAAGTGCGGGGAATGAACCAGGGAAGTTTTTCTGCTGCGATCGCGATGCGATTTGAGTGGCTAGTTTACCACTGACGGTTTCGTGAGGTTCCGTAGGTTCCATCTCAACTAATTCTCCGTCAGCGATTTCATAGCGGGGGTTGTCACCATATTGATCGAGGAATGTTTCAAAGTTTAGAAGTTTTTGGGGTATATAAGTCATTGGCAACCTCTCAAGCTTGGCTTTCCCGGAGTTAGGGCGATCGCAAGATTAATATAAACATATCCTCAGCGAGTGTTCTCGCGAACCAGTAAGATAGCAAGCGATGAATACCCGCAAATACCGCCTACTAATCGTTGCTTCCCATCCCGTCCAGTATGCCGTCCCTCTGTTTCGACTGATGGCGTCGCACCAGAAGTTGGACATTCTGGTAGCCTATTGCAGCTTGCAAGGTGCAGAACCGGAGGTAGACGCTGGCTTTGGGATAGAAGTGGCTTGGGATATTCCGCTACTGGATGGTTATCCCTGGATTCAACTGTCAAACCAATCTCCTAAACCCAGGTTAGGTAAGTTCTTCGGCTTAATCAACTCTAAGTTATGGAACCTAGTACGCAGCGGTGACTTTGACGCGGTAGTTGCCTTTACAGGCTACGCCTATGCCAGCTTCTGGATTGTTGCGGCGGCGGCAAAGACGACTAAGACACCGTTGCTGTTTGGTACAGATGCCCATGAATTAAGTCCGCGCGATCGCCAATTGTGGAAAGCTTCCCTGAAGAAGTTGCTGTTACCTCAGATCTTTCGCCTTGCAGATACCACCATTGTTCCCTCTTCTGGAAGCGTTAGATTCATGCATTCGTTGGGAATTCCCGAACAACTCGTGCAGCTAACGCCCTATGTCGTTAACAATGAATGGTGGATACATCAGGCTAAACAAGTAAATCGAGCATCTGTGCGAGAGCAATGGGAGATTCCCCAAGAGGCACCTGTTGTTCTTTTCTGCGCTAAATTCCAACCCTGGAAGCGTCCGCAGGATGTTTTACAAGCCTTTGCTAAAGCCAATGCGTCGGACAGTTATCTTGTAATGGCGGGAGAAGGGCCATTGCGAAGGGAACTCGAAGCAGAAGCTAAGGCGTTGAACCTGTCAGAACGAGTGAGGTTTCTTGGCTTTGTGAATCAGTCCCAATTACCCTCGGTTTATTGTTCTGCCGATTTGTTTGTCTTTCCCTCAGAGTATGAGCCTTTTGGTGTGGTAGTCAACGAAGCCATGCTTTGTGGTTGTCCTGTAGTGGCAAGCGATCGCGTCGGTGCGGGTTACGACTTGATTCGTCATGGCGAGACGGGGTTAATTTATGCCTGCGGTGATGTGGATGCCTTGGCAGCAGTTTTACAGGACGTGCTGCCGCACCGCGAACGATTAAAACAAATGGGGGAAGCTGCCTACAAACGGATGGAAACTTGGTCTCCACGGGAGAATGTCGAAGCGTTAGTGGAGGCGATAGAAAAGGTCGTAGCTAGCCGTCGAGGCGATCGCTAGGCTTGCATCTGTTACCAAAAACCGAGATTGTTGATACAAACTGAAGTATTGTTTACCCATCTCAGGTCAATCTCAATTAGTCTTTCAACACGCAATGAGGCAAACAGCAAATGCCAGACGATCGACTTGTAGAGCGTACAATTTCCGGTTTGCATGAGTCGCTAATTCAATCCCTCCCTCAACTCAGTCGTGACACTCCTGTGCTTGACCTTGGCTGTGGCACAGGGGCGTGGCTAGAACGACTGGCAACTCATGGCTTTACTAATTTATATGGCGTCGATCGAGATAGCACTCAGTTTAAAACGCACAAAGCTACCTTTTTACCCGCTAACTTAGATTATGACGATTTATTCTTAGATAAAGAATTTGGATTAATCACCGCCATTGAAGTTGTAGAACACCTAGAAAATCCCGGTCGTCTTTTTTATGCGGTCAATTCACATCTTGCTGAGGATGGATACTTCTTGCTCACAACTCCTAATATTCATTCCGTAAGTTGCAGGCTAAAATTTCTGCTGGCTAGCAAACTCGCCTCATTTGATGAAAAAGGAGACCCCACTCATATTTATCCCGTACTACTAAACGCATTAGACAAAATCCTGCCCCGCTATTCTCTACAGATTGTCGAAAAGTGGGGTTATCCCGAAAAAGGGTCATTAATTTATCGCCCCTCTACGCAACTTATCGCTAATTTTCTAGCGCTTATCCTGCCCAACGATACTCCTGGCGATACGTTGTGCCTACTGATTCAAAAGGTTAAATAGCTTCAGGATTTTCCTATTATTTAGCTGTAGAAATCCCCGCAATCGACGTTAAAATTCCTACAAAACGTTTTTTTAGGCAATGTTAAGCTTACCTTTAATTAGCGTCTGCTAGTTTATGAAGATTTTGATATACTCTCCCTTATTTTATCCGAGCATTGGTGGAGTAGAAACCGTTGTTTCTATCTTAGCTCACGAGTTCGTACGTCAGGGACATGAAGTGAAGCTAGTCTCCCAAACACTAGCCAAAGACTCCAAAGAATTTCCTTTTGAAATTATCAGACAACCGAACTTAAAACAACTCTTAAACCTTACCCGTTGGTGCGACCTCTACTTCCAAGCCTGTATTAGTTTGAAGGGAATTTGGCCATTGTTTTATATCCATCATCGTCCTTTAGTAGTGACGCACCAAACTTGGTATCGTCGCCCCAATGGAAGTTATGACCTACAAGATTATTTGAAGCGTTTTGTTTCTCGTTTTGCTACAAACATTCCCGCTAGCTGTGCTTTAGCTGAACGCATTCCCGCGCCATCGACGGTCATTCCTAATCCCTATCAGGAAGATATATTTTATGAAAGAGCAGAGATTCCTCGCGATAAAGAACTTGTCTTTTTGGGGCGCTTAGTTTCTGATAAAGGAGTCGATTTACTCCTAGAAGCCCTGGCGAACCTGAAACCCTTAGGACTAACTCCCAAGTTAACAATTATTGGTAGCGGGCCAGAAGAATCCTCGTTACGTCAACAAGTTAAAGCGTTAAAAATTCTCGAACAAGTAGACTTCGTTGACGTGAAAGTTGAGCAGGAGTTAGCACAATCGTTAAATGCACACAAAATTCTCGTTGTGCCATCTCGTTGGGACGAACCCTTTGGCATTGTGGCATTGGAAGGGATTGCCTGTGGGTGTGTCGTTGTTGGTTCGGAAGGAGGAGGATTAAAAGATGCTATCGGGCCTTGCGGAGTGACTTTTCCTAATAGCGATGTTAAAGCCTTAACACAAGCTTTATTGGATTTACTCAGCAATCCCGATAAACTCTCTCATTACAGGGCAGCATCGGCATCGCATTTAAGCCAGCATACTAAAGCCAAGATCGCTCAGGAGTATCTACAAGTCTTTGAGAGGGCAATTCAGTGAAACTGATAATCGCACTAATCGCCATTGCAGGTATAGCTTTTTTTTCGGTGATAAATTGGCGGACTGCTGCTAAAAGCGTATTTTTTCTCGTAGTTTTTGAGGGGGCACTGAGAAAATGGATATTACCCCAGGCTAGCGAGATAATTTATTTCCTAAAAGACTTCGTTATTTTAGGAGCTTATACAGGTTACTTTGGATTTTCAAGAATTAAGAGAAATCCGGCATTACAAAATAAAAACTTTTTGATAAACCTTTTAGTATTTTTAGCTGCAGGATGGTGCTTATTTCAGGCGTTTAATCCCAGCTTAGGTTCGCCAATAGTTGGAATTTTGGGAATTAAAGCCTATCTTTTGTATATTCCCCTGATGTGGATGCTACCAGCCTTGTTTCCCTCTGAGGAGGAACTATACAAATTTTTGCGATCGCATCTTTTATTAGTCATTCCAACTGGCGTTATCGGCATTATTCAATTCTTCAGCCCTCCCACCAGTCCAATTAACGCCTATGCCCCAGGCATTGAGCAACAAGTGGCGACCTTCGGATTTGGTAGCGAAGCCGCCGTCCGAATTACAGGAACCTTTTCCTACCTCAACAGTTACGCCGGATATTTAATCGCCTGTTTTGGGCTACTGCTACCCTTACTTTCAGTTAAGCAGTCTCGGTGGTGGAAGCTGGTTACTATCGTTGAACTATTTTTGATCGTTACTAACACTGTAATGACGGGTTCTCGCACTCCAGTAATTGCCGAGATCATAATTCTAGTAGGCTATTTGGGCGCCTTATTCTTGATGAATCGGGGAAGCCTCCGGGGGGGAACTAAACAGATTCTTTTACCAGCGACAGTGATCGTTACTGTCGCTATTTTCGGATTTCGTTCAGCGTTTGAGCAATTTGAGCGCCGTCTTACTTCTAACACCGACTTGTCCCGACGTATTGGAGAAAATTTCCTACAGCCTATAGATTTTTTCAAGTACAAACAACTGGATGGCTACGGCACGGGAGCAACACATCCAGGAGCTGTACCCCTTCGCAATTTATTGCGCTTGCCAGCGGGTGAATATATTCCAGGATATTATGAAGCCGAAATGGGCAGAGTCGCCTTGGAATTAGGCCCAATTGGGTTTACGTTTTGGTACGGGCTGCGAATTTGTATTGGCTTGAAACTCTGGAGTTTATTCTGGAAATTAAAAAGTCCTTTTTTGCGTCAATTAGCCGCGATCGCTTTACTGATTCATCTAGTCCAACTATCAGGACAAATGGTGTTTCACCATACTTTTTCTGTCTACTACTGGTTTCTCAGTGGTTTTATATTTCTCTTGCCGCAGTTGGAGTTTATTAACCATTGGCACCAAGAACAACAACTATTGCAACAAAATGCCCAAGCCTCGTATTTCTCTGATTCATCCTACTAGTAGCCCCTTTTCTCGTAACGCAGCGATCGCGTTATGGGAAGCCGATTTACTCCACGAAATCATCACCACAGTTGCCTATAATCCCAAAGGAACGGCGTCGCACTACTTGAATCTCCTCCCCGCGTCCCTTAGACTCCGTGTTGCCCAAGAACTAGGGCGGCGAACCTGGATTGCCCCTGAAGGGGTGCCGATTCGGACTTATCCTTGGAAAGAAGCAACGCGAGTCGCTTTAATGCGGACAGGGCTAGGTCGCCAGTTTAGTCTTAATTCTCAAGATTTGGTGGCTTGGGTATATGCTTCCCTCGATCGCCACGTCGCCAAGCGTCATCTTCAAGGTCTTGATGCCGTTTATGCCTACGAAGATGGGGCAGCAACCACCTTCCAAGCCGCCAAAGCAAGGGGCATCCTTTGTTTGTACGAACTACCCATTCTCTTTTATCGGCGCAGTCGAGAAATTCAAGTGCAAGAAGCGGAGTATTTTCCCGAACTCGCACCAGCTTTACAGGCAGTACAAGAACCCGCTTGGAAAATTCAACGGAAAGAACAAGAAGTCCAACTTGCCGACCATATTTTTGTGCCCTCCTCGTTTGTCAAACAATCTCTACTAGACTTTGGGATTAAACCAGAAAAAATTAGCGTTATTCCCTATGGTGCTCCTGTCGATTACTTCCGTCCCCAACCCAAGTTAGATGAACGTTTTCGAGCCTTGTTTGTTGGACGAGTTGGACCGCGCAAAGGTGTCCATTATTTAATCCAAGCATGGCAAAATTTACAGCTTCCTGATGCAGAATTAGTACTCGTAGGAGCAAATGAATTTCCCGTAGGTTGGTTAGATAAATATGCAAATATTTGTCGTTACATTCCTTCTGTTCCTCATGCTTCATTAATGAACTATTACACCACAGCGAGTGTTTTCGTTTTTCCCTCTCTTGTCGAAGGATTTGGGCTAGTTCTCCTAGAGGCGATGGCTTGTGGTATTCCTGTAATTACAACTTCACACACCGCTGGTATTAATTTATTTACCGATGGTGTAGAGGGATTTATTATTCCGATTCGAGATGTAGAGGCAATTCAAGAAAAACTAGAGTGGTGCTATCGCCATCCGTTAGAATTAGCCGAAATGGGAAAAGCGGCTCGTCGCAAAGCAGAACAGCTTACCTGGAAATCCTATCGCCAAAAATTAGCAAGTCGGGTACAGGAAACGCTCGACAAGTAGGCGTGATTTAAAAGGTTGTAGTAGGCGCTGTCTTCGCCGCAGCAATGAATTGCTAACTACGAACCTATATTGTGTCAGTGCCATTCAGTCTACGTTTAACTAAATCCTGCTTAGATGCGTTAGAAGTTAATTTATATTTAATAATGCCACAACCGTTAGTTAAAACTAAGTTTCACTTATGGTTTCCTAATATTTTTGAATTCAAAGGTGGAATTCAAGTTTATTCGGCAACTTTATTAGAAGCCCTGCAAAACTTATATCCTCAGGTAGATTTCCAGGTTTTCTTAAAGCACGATCGCCGTTCATCCCCAAGTCTTTCTTTCTCAAACCCCCCTCAATTTCACTTCAGCGGTAGGTGGTTTTTACCTTTACGGACAGCAGCCTTTGCCGCTCAAATAGTAGGACAGGGTATTTGGAAACGTCCTGACTTAGTTATTGCCACTCATCTCAATTTCACACCTGCGGCCTATCTGTTAAAACGTCTTACAGATGTTCCCTACTGGGCAATTGCTCACGGTATAGAAGCTTGGAATATTCAAAAACCTGGCTTAAGATCTGCCTTGCAGCACGCCGATCGCATTCTGGCGGTTAGCGGTTATACTCGCGATCGCCTCTTGAAAGAGCAAAATCTCGATCCCGCAAAGGTGGCAGTTTTACCAAATACTTTTGATGCGACTCGCTTTCAAATTGCGCCCAAGCCTCAATATTTACTAAAGCGTTATGGGCTAACTGCCGAACAACCGATTATCCTAACCGTCGCTAGATTAGATAGCAGGGAACGCTACAAAGGATATGACCAAATTTTGCAAGCTTTACCGAAAATACGAGAGCAAATTCCCAATATTCACTATGTTTTGGTTGGACAGGGAAGCGATCGCCCCCGTATTGAGCAAATGATCACGCAGTTAAACCTGCAAGAGAGCGTTACTTTAACGGGGTTCATTCCTGACGAAGAACTGGGCGATCATTACAATCTCTGCGATGTCTTTGCCATGCCAAGCAAAGGCGAGGGCTTTGGTATTGTTTACCTAGAGGCTTTAGCTTCTGGCAAGCCGACTTTAGGAGGCGATCGCGATGGTGCAATTGATGCCCTCTGTCAGGGAGAATTGGGGGTTTTGGTCGATCCTGATGATGCGGAGGCGATCGCGCAAAGCCTGATTCAAATTTTGAACAAAACCTATTCTCACCCACTTTTATATCAGCCTGAAAAATTGCGACAGAAAGTGATTGAGTACTACGGGTTTGAGCGTTTTAAGCAAACCTTAGCAACATTACTCCAAACGGCTGAGTTGAGAGGTTGAGTCATGAAAGTTTTGCACGTCATTCCCTCCGTCAGTCCCGCCTTGGGTGGCCCAACTCAAGTTGTTCTCAATCTGGTAAAAGCGTTGCGAGATTGCGAAGTTGAGGCGGAAATTGTCACGACAAATGACAATGGCAAGACTCTCCTAGACGTGCCTTTGAACCAACGCATTGAGTACGAACAAGTTCCGGTGTGGTTTTTGCCGCGCTTTTCCCCACCGCTGAAAGAGTTTATCTTCTCCACCGCACTGACTCAGTGGTTGTGGCAACATAGGGGAGACTACGACCTAATTCATACCCACTATCTTTTTTCCTATGCCTCGACTTGTGCCGGAGCGATCGCCCGTTGGCAAAATATTCCTTATGTTGTCAGGACAATCGGTCAACTCACTCCGTGGGCATTAGCGCAAAGCCAGCTCAAAAAACAGATCTACACCTTCTTAGTTGAGCGACACAATCTCAACCAAGCCGCAGCAATTCATTGCACTTCCATCGGTGAAGCCGTCGATGTCCGGAACTTTGGGGTGAAGACTCGTAGCCTTACCTTACCTTTAGGAGTCAATCCGCCCGGACTTCAAAAACAAGCAAAGTCTAGGCTACGCAAACTCTACAACATCCCCGATCGCCTGAGCGTCGTATTATTTCTTTCTCGTCTCCACTACAAAAAACGCCCAGATTTGCTGATGCAGGCGCTTAAGTCCTTAGCTGAGCAAAGCTACGAGTTTCATGTAATTTTGGCAGGTGCTGGGGAAGCCGAGTATGTCAGCGAACTCAAAAACTTAGTGAAGTCTCTGGGCTTGGACGCTTGTACCTCGTTTGCGGGTTTTGTGACGGGTGAAGATAAAGATTTGCTGTTGCAAGGTTCAGATCTGTTTGTACTACCATCGTTCTCGGAGAATTTTGGAGTGGCGGTAGCGGAAGCGATGGCGGCGGGCTTACCCGTAGTTGTAACTCCGGGGGTGCAGATTGCCCCAGAAATTGCACAAGCTGAGGCGGGATTGGTGGTTGAGGGAGACGTTGAGGCACTAGCAGGAGCGATCGCGCAACTCCTCCATCAGCCCCATTACCGTCAGCAGTTGGGTGAGAATGGTTTGCAGCTTGTGAAGGAACGATATGCTTGGAAGGCGATCGCGTCTGATTTAGCATCTGCTTACCGGGCGATCATCCAAAAAGAACCCTTTCCTCAATATTTAGGAACTTCAGCCTCCTCTGAGGGTTCAGAAAAACTTGGCTATTGAGGTCAATTACTGCCTTGCTACTACATATCAACAAAGTAAACAAGCATGTTGATAAATCGGTTTCATCGCCAGCGCCAAAGACTCCGCCTAGTAGCTAGCTGTGCTTTCATTGGACTTCTGGGAATAATCCCCGTGCGGTTGGCGATCGCCTATTATCAAGCACCTATTCCTGAAGCGATTTTGACCTTAGGGGGAGATTTTGAGCGAGAACCCTTCACTGCCCAGTTTGCTCAAGCCTATCCCGATCTCAATATCTGGGTTTCGACTGGTTCACCACCAGAAAAAGCGCGTGTAACCTTCCGCCAAGCTGGGATTGCCGAGGAACGCGTACATCTCGATCGGCGTGCGGTGGATACAGTGACTAACTTTACGACGTTAGTGCCCACCTTTAAAACTCAGGACATTCAGCACGTCTACTTGATTACCTCAGACTTTCACATGAGACGAGCAAAAGCGATCGCCTTTTTCGTTTTCGGTAGCCGAGGCATTGCCTTCACTGCCGTTTCTGTTCCTTCCGACAAACCATCAGAATCTTTGCTGCACATTCTGCGCGATACTGGACGTGCTGCGATCTGGATTGTAACAGGGCGCACGGGGGCAAGCTTCAATCCTCACCTGGATGCACGGCGATGAAGTTTTCTGCTAAATACTGGATACCAGGGGCTTGCGTTGGAACATTGGCAGCGACGGAAGTGCTGCTAAGACTGATTTTCGGCTTGGGTAACCCTGTGTTAGTACAAGCGGATGCCCAGATGGGTTATCGCTTTCAACCCAACCAAAAAATTTTCCGATTTGGCAGAAGGATTGAGTACAACCAGTACTCAATGCGTTCTGAACCGATTAATCCTCAGTCTCCTCTAGGAACGCTACGAATTGTGATGACGGGGGACTCGGTACTCAATGGGGGCAATCCTACCGATCAAAAGGAAACGATCTCAGAACTGTTTGAAACAAAAATCAAGTCATCGAACCCGCGAGTTGAGGTACTTAATGCCTCCGCTGGTTCTTGGGGAATTGGCAACCACTTGGGGTATTTACGAGAATTTGGCACCTTCAACAGCGATGCCGTAATTCTCCAAATCGGCACCCATGACCTGACTCAGCCAACCAGTACAAGCGATCGCGTCGGAACTGACCCCAACTATCCCACTTCACCCCCCCTTTTTGCCGTACAAGAGGCATGGACTCGCTACGCTTTCCCCAGATTAGCCAATAGCTTAAACCTCAATCCTCCCGCCCCTGAAGTTCAGCCTCTTAATCCAGAAAATGCTGAGGGGCAGTTTGAGCAGAATATGCAAAAACTCAAGGCGATCGCTAGCTTAGTTCGTGCGGAAAAAATCCCCCTCTTCGTGCTGTACACCCCCGATCGCAGCGATCTAATTCCCCAGCCCAAAGTACCTCCCTACCAACCCGAATTTCTCCAATTGCTAAAGTCCTTGCAAATTCCCGTTGTCGATACTCATCAGGCGTGGTCAACCTCACCCCAAAAAACCATCGAAACTTATTTTCGAGATAACGTACACCTGAGTGTTGCTGGCAATCAAGCCGCCGCTAATTTACTATTTGAAGCACTTTGCCCAACTAAGCAGCTACCAGACTGCTAGCTTTAGCGCTACTTCCCCATAACATAGCCTCACCTCTTGCACCAAAACCTCCGCGTCCTCTGCGTAAACCTTTGCGTTCCTCTGCGTTAAAAAAATCAACCCTTACAAACTTCTTAACCAAAGTGCCAGATCTAAATTGATCGACTTAACAACACAGGCATTTTGCCAACCTTCAGGCGGTTCTGTAGGGAGAGCAAGGCTTCTTTGCCTGTCAAATCCCTTACCTGCCGGACGCCGAAGCTTCTAGGCACCTCCAGGGTTATTTCTCCCTTTGGGTTCCAGACAATCCAGGCGCGATCGCCACCTTCTTTAGTTAACTGGCACATCCAGGTTTCATCACCGTCGCGATCGCATCCCTCCAGCCGCGAGCCTATTAGCCATTTTTGCACCTCACCATAGGCTTTTCCTGCGGCGGTGAGGGTTTTACCATCCTTCTCAACTAAAAGAATCGTCACCACATTCCGGTTATCCCAGGCATACCAGTAATAGCGAGGAATCCCTAGCGCCCAGTTGAGAATGTAAGCCCTAGCGACGTAAGCTGCACTATCTTCCTCGGAAAAGAAGATATTTTGACCTTTCTCCCCAAAACCTGTTTCCGTGTTCCAGAGGGGCTTTTTTTCTAAGCCGTGTTTTTTCATCACCGCTTGAATTTGCTGAATTTGCGGTATGGCGGCTTCAGGCGGTAAATCGTGTTGTTGCTGATAGAAGTGGGCACCGACGATATCGGTGTAAGCGTCTCCTCCCTTGCTGAAATACTCATCTAGCCAAGCTGCCCCGCCTTTAACTAGCCACCCGTAGTCTCCGGCAATGACAGACGGGGAGACGACCTGAATCGCGGGGTCAACCTCTTTGAGGATGGTGTAGGCTTCACGGGCTAACACCAGCATTTCATCGAGGGTGCCTGTGTAGAAGTTTTTCAGATTCGGTTCGTTCCAAATTTCGTAGTAGCGAATTTTGCCTTTATAACGAGTAGCAACGGTGCGGACGTAATTGCGCCAGTCTTCCAGGTCTTTTGGTTCGGAGGGGGTAGGGCCATCGCCGTAGGGAGAGGAGTCATCAGGGCGAGCGGCTGCCCACTTTGGCGTTAGTCCCATAACGTAGATCAAGTCCACGCCTTTTTCCTGGGCTAACTGCACGCAGTCATCTAGGGTTCTGAAATCCCATTCTCCTTTGTGTCGTTCTAAATGCGGCCAAAAAGGAAGCCCCGCCGAGCTACTCGTATCCCACAATCGCCAACTCGCAACTCCCTCTGGCCAAAGGTTGCTGAAGGGTTCGGCAATGTGCATCCCAAACAGCGATCGCTCAATTACTGCCGATTGTCCTGATAGAGTAGTCTCCCTCAAACGAGAGTCCGGCGCTTTCTGGGCGGCAAGCTGATGGAAGGCGATCGCCACAACCACGATCACAGTAGCGATCGCTAAACCGAAAAATTTGACCAATTTGAGGCTAAATTTATTAGTCATTCTGTAGTTCTTAGTTCAGTACAACGGACAACTGACCACTGCAATAACTAAGCGACGGAAACAACCATCCCTTCCCGTGCTAAGAAGCCACCAGAGAAGCGTTCTTGAACTTCCACCTCAATGCCATCCAGAAAATCGTCGCTGTGGTTGGGTTCGTGGTGAAAAATTGCCACCTTCTTGACACCTGCTGCCTCTGCCACTTTTATCGCTTCCTGCCAAGTGGAGTGTCCCCAGCCCACTTTCGGTGACTTGGGGTTGTGATACTCCTCATCGGTGTACATAGCATCGTAAATTAGGATATCGGCATTACGGGCAAGGTGCAGCACATTTTCATCCAAGCGGTCTGGAAAATGTTCGGTATCCGTGCAGTAAAAGACAGAATGCCCTTCCCACGTTATCCGATAGCCCATTGCGCCATTAGGATGATTCAAGGGACTGGTTTCGATGGTAATGTCATCCAGAGTGAAGGTATCGCCACAGACTACATCGTAAAATTTCAGGTCAGCCTGAACTTCTTTAATGGGAACGGGGGAGTTTAAATGCAGGACACGATCATTGAAATGCTGTTCCATCACTTCTCCCTGTGGTGCCGCCCCATGAATGTGGAAGCAATTGCCCTTGTTAAAGACGGGAGTAAAGAAGGGAATTCCTTGAATGTGATCCCAGTGGTAGTGGGTAAAAAACCAATGGGCTTCTATAGCCTTCTGAGACGCTAAAGTTTTTCCAAGCATCCGTAAGCCAGTACCGCCATCAAAAATCAGGCGTTTTCCACCCACGCGCATTTCGACACAGGAGGTATTGCCTCCATAGCGAACCGTTTCTTTTCCAGGGGAGGGAACACTGCCTCGTACTCCCCAGAACTGGATAACAAAATCAGAGTCAGAACTGGTTTCCATTGTAGGGATTAGGGACTAAAGACTAGAAAGCAGGGGAGACAAGGACGAAAAAGGACGAAATATGTTAGCGCAGCGGGGCGAAGCCCAAGATGAAAAATGAAATTAACAGTTGGGAAATGGCGATGAGCTATAAACCCGGCTTGTGTAGAGCCAGGAAGGGCAAAACCTGAACCCTAAGCCACTGACTCCGTACTGTTTGCTCAATCGCCAGCTCACTAGTTACCAGTCTCTTTAGCCTGTAAAACACCACACTGACCCTGATGACGCAGCAGGTGATCGCATAAAACTAAAGCAACCATTGCCTCTACCATAGGCACGGCTCTAGGCAAAACGCAAGGGTCATGTCGTCCTTTTGCTGCCAAGACTGTCTCTTCACCTGTACTAGTGACGGTACGCTGTTCTTTTCGTATGGTAGCAGTGGGTTTAAACGCTACCCGTAGAATAAGGTTTTCTCCGTTACTGATGCCGCCTTGGATACCCCCAGAGTTATTGGTTACGGTACGAATATTTCCGGCTTCATCTGTATAAAATTCGTCATTATGTTCGCTTCCGGTGAGCAAGGTTCCAGCAAAGCCCGAACCAATTTCAAACCCCTTGCTGGCAGGGAGGGACATGACAGCTTTTGCTAAATCGGCTTCTAATTTATCAAATACAGGTTCTCCCAAGCCTTTGGGCAAATTCCGGGCGACACATTCGACAACGCCACCAAGGGAATCGCCACTTCGTCCAGTCTGCTCAATTTTTTCAATCATCCGTTCAGCGCATTCCCCATCTGGGCAACGGACAATATTGCTTTCGACTTGTTCGAGAGTCACCGTGTTGGGATCGACAATGCCTTCTAAATCTTTGATGCGCTTGACATAACCAACAATTTCCACCCCGGTAACTTGCTTGAGGATTTTTTTAGCGATCGCTCCGGCGGCGACTCTGCCAATCGTTTCCCGTGCGGAAGACCTCCCGCCCCCTTGCCAGTTGCGAATGCCATACTTGGCATCGTAGGTGGCATCGGCGTGAGAAGGACGATAAGTCTGCACCATCTCACTGTAGTCCTGCGATCGCGTGTCCTGATTCCGCACCAGAATCATCACTGGTGTTCCTAGGGTTTTTCCTTCAAATACTCCCGACACAATTTCGCAGGTGTCACTTTCCCGGCGCGGCGTCGTGATTTTGCTTTGTCCCGGACGCCTACGGTCGAGTTCAATTTGAATTTCTTCAGCGGAAATTTCTAACTGGGGTGGACATCCATCTATCACTACCCCTACGCCACCGCCGTGGGATTCACCAAAAGTTGTAACTCGAAACAGATGCCCAAAGGTATTGCCCATAATAGTTGAGGAAGCACAGATTCGATTTTAACAGTCGTTACTGATTGAGACGGTGATTTCCGTGACCTCTCAACTCATAACGCTGTGACCTGAGAGGGCGTCGCGCTGACTGACAAAGTAGAGCAACAGAGAAAAGCTTGATATGAAGTTTACACCACTACTTTTTGCAGATGTAGAGCTGTAACTACTTGTGCTTATCTGAGTGGGTCTTGGGCAAAACAAGCGCCTGAGTACGGGCGATCGCACTAATACTTCACTATTTGGGACTATGCCGCAATACTTTGGAGCCTTGCCAACTACAGAATCATCCTGGTCAACCCTCAGCAGGGTAGAAACGGTTGAACGTCACGAACGAGGCATCTTCTGCGATTGTGGCGGCCCTCGCGTCTCCATCAGCATTCTGGCAGCCAATTTAATTCGGGTGCGGATGTCCCCAAGCGGAGAGTTTTTGCCACGCCGACCTTGGGCTGTCACTCAAGCGGATGAAGAGTGGGTCTCAGTTCCCTTTGAAGTTGAAGAGAGCGCCGATGCCATTGAACTTTCGACAGAACAGATCCGGGTGCGGATTGGGCGCGATCCTTGTCGAATTGAGTACTTTGACAAAGACGGGAAGCCTTTTGCTCGCGATGAGGCAACTCTGGGCAGCGGTTGGCACAAGGGAACGGTAGCCGGGTGGAAGCACATTGAGGCAGAGGAACACTTTTACGGGTTTGGGGAACGGACAGGATTGCTCGACAAGCTGGCAGAAACTCAAACCAACTGGACAAAAGATGCCTTAGATTACGGCCCGCTCACGGATGAGATGTACCAAGCCATTCCCTTCTTCATGGCACTGCGTCCTGGTGTCGGTTACGGAGTATTTTTCAACACCACCTTTTGGAGTCAGTTCGATATCGGTGCCGAACATCCGGGAGTGTGGCGGATGGAGACTCGTGGCGATGAGTTGGACTACTACATCATCTATGGCCCCTATCCCCAGCCAATTTTAAGTACCTACACGCAGCTAACTGGACGGATGCCTCTGCCGCCAAAGTGGTCATTGGGATACCACCAGTGCCGTTGGAGTTACGAATCAGAGGAGATTGTGCGGGAACTCGCGCAAGAGTTTCGCCAACGCCAAATCCCCTGTGATGTCATTCATCTCGATATCGACTATATGAGAGGCTACCGGGTTTTTACCTGGAGTCCCAAACGCTTTCCTAACCCCGAACAGTTATTGAGCGACTTGAAGCAGGATGGCTTTAAGACCGTGACGATTATTGACCCTGGCGTGAAGTACGAACCAGAAGCCGACTATAAGGTTTTTGAGCAAGGGTTAGAGAAGGATTATTTTGTGCGGAAGGCGAACGGTAGATTGTTCCACGGCTACGTTTGGCCAGATAAAGCCGTGTTCCCAGATTTTTTGCGCTCAGATGTGCGGGAATGGTGGGGGAATTTGCACAAAAGCCTCACGGAAAGCGGAGTGGCGGGCATTTGGAACGATATGAATGAGCCGGCAATTGATGACCGCCCCTTTGGAGATAAGGGCAATAAAATCTTTTTTCCCGATGATGCCCCCCAAGGGCCCGACGATGCCAAAACGACCCATAGGGAAGTACACAATCTCTACGGACAGATGATGGCACGGTCGGCGGCGGAAGGGCTAGAACGCGCTCGTCCGACTGAACGATCGTTTGTCTTAACGCGCTCTGGTTATGCGGGGATTCAACGCTGGTCGGCAGTTTGGACGGGTGACAATCACGCCTTGTGGGAGTATCTAGAATGGTCGCTGCCGATGCTCTGCAATCTCGGTTTATCGGGGGTTCCCTTTGTCGGGTCTGATATTGGTGGTTTTGCGGGCAATGCGACGGCAGAACTATTTGCCCGTTGGATGCAAGTAGGGATGCTCTATCCCTTGATGCGCGGTCACTCGGCACTCACCACTGCCCAGCACGAGCCTTGGGTATTTGGCGATCGCGTGGAGAAAATTTGCCGCGAGTACATCGAACTACGCTATCGCTTGCTCCCTTACCTCTACACCTTCTTTTGGGAAGCCGCGCAAACAGGTGCCCCGATTTTGCGACCTCTACTTTACCAATTCCCCGAAGATCAAAATACCTACAAACTCTACGATCAGGTGCTACTCGGTTCATCTTTAATGGCAGCCCCAGTTTATCGACCGGGAGTAGAATGCCGTAGCGTGTACTTGCCCGCAGGTCGCTGGTATGACTGGTGGACAGGCGAATCGCTTACCGGATCAACCCACATCCTTGCCTCAGCCCCCTTAGAACGGATGCCGCTTTATGTCTGTGCCGGGGGAATCATCCCCATGCAACCCGTGATGCAGCACGTCGATCAGCGTCCTATCGACCTATTGACGCTGCGTGTCTTTCCCGGTGAGGGCGAGTTGACGTTTTATGAGGATGACGGTCGCTCCTTTGATTACAAGTCCGGGGCGTTCTGTACGACGACCTATCGAGTGCGCGTTGAAGGGCAAGAAGCGATCGTTGAAATAGAAGGGCGGGAAGGTAACTGGACGCCACCAGCGCGGGAAGTTGTAGTGGAGTTGGTGGGTGTAGGAGAGCAGCGCTTTAACGATGACGGCACAGCACGACAGTTGAGGTTTGCTACGAACGATTAAGCTCTGTTCTACTGGCAGCAAGGGTTAGGGGATGAGGGCTTTCCCCTACCCGACGGATAGATATTTGCTGTAAGCCGCCTTATCTCGCCGCCACAGCCTCGGGGCGATCGCTTTGTAGCAAACCAGTCAGCAGGGAAGCAGGAGGCTGCTCGTAGGGCCAAGCGAAGGCATGGCGGAATGCCGCATTCTGACAAGCCTCTAGCTGCTCAAAGTCAATGATGTCTAAGGTCAGTAAGTTTTCGTACTCGAAGGGCAGACGGACGTTGTGCAGTCCCGCATTGTCTGTACAGATGGCGATATCCACACCCGCTTCAAAACAGCGGTCAAAAACGATCTTCAGTTGCTGCAAATCCTCTAACGTGCCTGTTTGGAGGTACGTAGTGGGGCAAACTTCCAGGCATTGCTGGCATTTTGCCACCTCTGGTAATAACTCTGGATACTGCAAGGGAATTTGGATACCGTGACCAATTCTCATCAGATAGGGGAGCAGTTCTGGGTAGCAGCCGTTGGAGGTTTCGTAGAGATGACCAGTGGTTTTAATGTTGAGCGATCGCGCATACTGATACAACTGCACAAACTCATCCAAACGCTCGGCAACATGGGCATCTCCCCCCGCTAAATCCACCGCGCAAACATACTCGCGATGTTGAGCCGCAAGGTCAACAATTGCCCGATTCACCTCATAAGGAAGGCGCGAGTGCATACACAGGATTTGGCTAGTCACGATCGGATACTCCGGAACCTGGCTAGCGCGTCCGACAATCTCCACAATCTCTGCCATCTGCTCAATGCGTTCAGATTGGCTTAACTTCTCTGAAGTCCGCAGGTAGGGAGTGTAGCGCAACTCTAAGTAAGCGAGATTTTCAAAAATATAAGCACCGCGTAGCAGTCGGTAAATAAAGTAAGGCAATGTTTGTGCTGTTTGGACACTTTCCACCAGCGTATGCAATTCTAAATATTCATCTAGAGTGTTTCGAGGACGGGTATAAAACTCCTCAAACTCCGAGTATTCAGGAAATCGGTGTGCTAAATCAGGGTTTTGGCGTTGAAAATATCGCCAAAGAATACGAGGCACAACCGATCCACCCAAATGACGATGCAGATCAGCGTATAAAGTCACAAGAATAAACCTCTTTTAATATCTTCAGGAGTTTTTGGTACTATTAGTTAGTCTGTGGAAGTAAGTTTTCCCAGTCGCTTATAGCCACTGGAAGTGCTGCAATGGCTCATTCACAGTACGCCTGTCACTAATGATCAGTGAGGAGCGTACGCAAAAATAAGTTGTCCACACGTTGACATCGGGAGCAAAAGCTGCCGATAATTTTCATTTGTGTAAACTTTAGCGCTTTTAATAAACCCTTGGCTAACGTCATTGTTATTGGTGCCCAATGGGGCGATGAAGGAAAAGGTAAAGTTACCGACTTACTCAGTCGTTCGGCAGATGTCGTCGTCCGTTACCAGGGTGGAGTCAATGCTGGACATACCGTTGTTGTTAAAGATCGAACCTTTAAGCTACACCTGATTCCTTCAGGGATTTTATACCCGGAGACTGAGTGCATTATTGGTTCTGGAACGGTCATTGACCCGCAGGTTTTGATCCAAGAACTGGATCAACTCAAAGCGCTGGGGATCTCCACGGACAACTTATTTATCTCAGACACTGCTCACGTTACGATGCCGTATCATCGTTTGATCGATAAGGCATCAGAAGAACGACGGGGAAATCATAAAATCGGCACGACAGGTCGAGGGATTGGCCCCACCTATGCCGACAAATCCGAGCGCATAGGGATTCGCATCTTAGATTTGATGGACCCCCAAGCGATCAAACAACAGTTGCACTGGACAGTCAACTACAAAAACGCCATTCTCGAAAAACTCTACAATCTACCACCCCTCGACCCAGAGGAGGTGATTTCTCAGTACTTGGAGTTTGCCGAGCGGCTACGTCCCCATGTAGTGGATTGTTCGCTGAAGATTTACGACGCGATTCAGCAGCGGCGCAACATTTTGTTTGAAGGAGCACAAGGAACGCTCCTCGACTTAGATCACGGCACCTATCCCTACGTCACCTCTTCTAACCCCGTAGCTGGTGGTGCTTGTGTCGGTGCTGGGGTCGGGCCAACGATGATCGACCGCGTGATTGGTGTGGCGAAGGCTTATACCACCCGCGTTGGGGAAGGGCCATTTCCCACAGAACTTGGCGATAAACTAGGAGAGTTGCTGTGCGATCGCGGAGCGGAATTTGGCACCACCACGGGTCGCCGCCGCCGCTGTGGTTGGTTTGATGCGGTCATCGGTCGTTACGCTGTCCGCATCAACGGTATCGACTGTCTAGCGATTACTAAATTGGATGTCTTAGATGAGCTAGACGAAATTAAGGTCTGTGTCGCCTATGAAATCGGTGAAAAACGCTGTCAGGATTTCCCTAGCAGCGCTCGCCTGTTTTCCCAGTGCCGACCGATTTACAAAACTCTGCCCGGTTGGCAACAATCGACGGCGGATTGTCGGTCTTTAGAAGACTTGCCGAAGCAGGCGTTGGACTATCTGAAGTTCCTGGCAGAGTTGATGGAAGTGCCGATTGCTCTTGTCTCCATAGGAGCTAGCCGCGACCAAACCATCATCGTAGAAGACCCCATCCACGGCCCTAAGCGAGCTTTGTTGGATGCTAATGGTACGCCTGTCGCCTCCTACAAGGCGTCATAAAGCCAGAAAGATGAAGGATAAAGTGTGAAAGATGAAACCAGTCATCTTCTGCTTGATCGATCATCTTTCAATCTTCAGTTGAGGCGCTGTCCGGTTTGAGACGGAAGAAAATTCTGTCTCAAAACGCAACAATTTCTAAAGCTAGCCGATAATAGCTTTCTGTCAACACTTATAAACCCTAAGAGCGATTGAGATGGACGTTACGATTGAATGTCAGAAAAGACCAGAAGGCAGCAAGCCGAGAGCGCTGCGTCGAGAGGGTCTAATTCCAGCGGTTCTTTACGGTCACAATGGCGTAGAATCCGTTGATTTGACTGTAAAAGCCAAAACTGCAGAAATTTTACTCAAAGATGCTTCAGTAAACAACACCCTGATTCAGGTAAATGTTCCTGACATTTCCTGGAGTGGCAAAGCTATCCTTCGGGAAGTACAGGCTCACCCCTGGAAACGTAAAATCTTGTACCACTTGAGCTTTTTCTCTGTAGCCTCTCAAGACAGCTTGGATGTTGTGGTACCCATTCACTACGTCGGAGAACCGGTGGGTGTCAAAGAGGGAGGCATTTTACAGCCTGTACTAACAGAACTTGCTATACAGTGTGCCCCGGATAACATTCCTGAGGTAATTGAAGTTGATGTCACCAACCTCAACGTGGGTGACAGCCTACAGTTGGAAAACATAACTTTACCCTCCGGCGTCACCTCCCAAATTGAACTAGAGCGCACTATTGTCACCATCGCAACTCCCCAAGTGGTAACAGAAGAACCCACCGAAGCCCTTAGCGATGAAGTGGCAGCCGCAATGGAAGCCTACTCTGGCGAGGAAGAAGCACCTCCCTCAGAAGCCGCTTCAGAATCAGAGTCATAAGATTTGCTAGCTATGCAATAGTTAAGTCAGGGATGCGTTGTCGTCCCTGGCTTTTTTTTTTGGAATTGGCGATCGCTTCCTATTTGGTCAACACAGTTGGCACATACTGAGGTCGTTTCGCTCGTGCTGAATCATTCTGCCTATCTACCCACTATGGGATCTTAGGCGGAAAGTTTCAGTCTATTAATAGTTATGCCGCAAGTCCTCGGTAAGGGCAGTCTTTCATCTTTTCTGTCAGTGTTTGGGGTTTAGTTTCATTTAGGTTATCTGTGAGACGGCACTTGAAGTTAAGGTGGGGGTAATCAGCGTTAAATTTAATCTGTCTTGAGTTTTGAGGACAAAGGATGGAAATCGTTCTAGCTCGATTTGAGCATCTTGAGGAAGTGTCGAATTTGTTTGATCAATATCGCGTTTTCTATAAGCAGTCCTCAGATCTTGAAGCTGCTACGAAGTTCATTCAGGAGCGTTTCCAAAAGAAAGATTCTACTCTCCTTATAGCGAGTGACGACGGGTACGTGGTTGGGTTTACCCAACTTTATTCCAGCTTTTCCTCAGTGTCGATGAAGCCTGTTTGGATTTTGAATGATTTATTCGTGGAGGAAACCTGCCGAGGGAAGGGCGTTGCAAAGTTGCTGATGAGTACAGCAGAAAATTTTGCACGAGAAACAGGAGCAGTCCGAATCATTTTAGCAACGCAAATTTCTAATATTGCAGCGCAATCTCTTTATGAATCGCTTGGGTATAGCAAAGATGAAGGGTTCTATCACTATGCGTTACGGTTATAGTGGCGGTGATTTGAAGTTAATCCTGCAACTAGGGAAAGGTAGTTCGCATTGTCTAAGTCACTGTAACGACGAACTGTAGTTACAATAAGCCAACTGTAGCGGTTGTTTGGTGATGGAGTTTGAATGGGATGAAGCAAAGCGCCTTGCCAATCTTCGCAAGCATGGGATTGATTTTATTGACGTTCTAGCAGTGTTTGATGGAGACACGGTGATCGTCGAGGACGAGCGCTACAGTTATGGGGAACAGCGTTTTGTCACATTTATTTGGTTTGTTGCAAGGGCGCGTTATTGCTGTTGTCCATACAGAGCGTGAGGATTGTACCCGTATTATTTCTGCAAGAAAAGCGACGAAATATGAACAACGAGTCTACTTCGAGCAACTCTCAAACTGATTGGCAACGACTGGATGCCATGACTGATGAAGACATTGATTTATCAGATTGCCCAGAGATTACGCCGGAAATGTTTGCCAAGGCAGTGGTGCGACGGGGTTTACCTGTAGCAAAAGCCAAAACTCAAGTTACGCTCCGCATTGACAGCGATGTATTAGAGTGGTTTAAGTCTCAAGGGCAGGGCTATCAAACACAGATCAATCAATTGCTACGAGCTTATATGGAAGCACATCAATAATAATAGGCTTAGTTGGTGTTGCGTTTGAAGGTGAGATTAGTTGCGGCGGCATAACAATTCAAATGCAGCGGACGTTTCTAAACCACTGGTGGTGTGTTTAAGCCTCATCGTCGCCGCTCAATAGTGGTGGTTCAGCCTTAGTTAATACTGAGAATGGAATGCAGCTAATTGGAGTTAGCTCTAGAGGTCGTTATAAAAGTATTGTTAGAACGATTTTTGATCGGCAAGGGCGTTATGGTTGGCAGGAGTATTATATTCGTGTTTCAAAAATGTATAGCTGGATTAATCAAGTAATTAATGAAAGCAGTTAGTCTGCCTTGCCTAACATAGCCCATGCACACCGACCGCCAAAAGCTGATCAGTTGTGGTGTAAAAGTTATCTGTGTCTGGTGATTGGGAACGTTAGGCGGCTGGCAAAAGGATAAAAGAATGACATCAATGCAGAGTAAGAATCTACATTTCGAGCCACTCACTGCTGCCCATGCTGACGATCTCTTTGCTGTTCTGACTACACCCTCCGTCCTCGCCTTTATTGATCCAACAGGAAAACCACCAACCTTAGAGGAACTCAGAGCAGAATATGCTGCTCGTGCGAGTGGGCCAGTGAATCTGATAACGCCCACCGAGAAATGGTTCAACGTGGCAGTACACTTGAAAGCTGATTCCTCTAAAGCGATCGGTCGGCTTGAGGCGACAAGGTACAGCAAGTGGGGTGAGGTAGCCTACTTATTAGGTGAAGCGTGGTGGGGAAAGGGATTGGCATTCGAGGCGATGCATTGGTGGCATGATTACCTTGAAGCGGTTGTACCAGGAACCCAGTGGTGGGCTACAGTACATCCAGCGAACCAGAGGAGCATCCGGCTCCTGACACGTCTTAAGTACGAGGAGGTAGACTCGAGTAGGCGACCGAAACTCCAATCCTATGATTTAGGAGATCGCTGCTTCATTCGTTCTGATCATGTTAAAGAACATACCGCCTAACAATCCCGTTGCACACCGACCGTGTCTATACAGTCGGTTGTCCGAAAGGTTTTAGCGGCGGGTGATGGGCAACGTTGGGCTGCTTTTCCTTATCTGTGAGACGGCACTTAAATTGCTTCTGTTGAGTGCCAAAAGCGATCGGTATGCCCGAAGATGTGATTGAGGATTTGAGGCGAGTAGCACCATTACTTGGTTTTTCTGGGTATCAGCCTTTAGCGCGTGCATATATTGGGCAAGGATTGCGGGCTGACTTGGAGCGTTTAGAAGGCGATACGGTGTTTGCATTGATTGCAAGTCTAAAGCGTCATGGTGTCAGTGATGAAGTGATTCAAGAGGCACTAGGCGAAGTGACTGGGCATTAGTATAGGTTGGGGTTGCAGCTAGCATCCCAACAACCCCAACGCAGCGGACAGACAAAAGTCTACTGATGCTGAGTTTGAGGTTTCTTTTCTAACAAGCAATCACTCAATAACAATATCTCTAGCTATTTCAATAACTCTTTCAATAGGTAAATCACTTGCTACGGTAATGATTAAACCACGTCTTTGAAAAGCTACCTGGCTAGGTGTTCTACTACCTTGAATACACCCATAACCATTAGCAATAGCTTCAGCTTCACTAGTGGGGGAATCGCAATTCACCATGACTGTAACGGGTGTTCCATCAGTAAGACGCACTCGATTATTACCATGCACAAATCTTAAACTGATGCCTGGAGTAATAATTAGGGAAACGGTAATTACGAAAACAGTGTGTCCACTTCCTCGGTAACGAACACTCGATATCACTTGGTAGCTAACTGAATTGGGGGAAGGTGTAAAGTTTTCTAATTGAGGGCTAACATTATCACGAGGAGACCAAATAGCAACCTCTTCTGCTATGTCAGATGGTGGATTCGCTAATCGAGCAGATGGAAGACCTTCGCTACCAGGAATTCTTTCATCTCGTTGAACTACAACGTAATCTGTTGTCTCATCAGGTACAAGTCGAGGAACAACTCTAGCTATCCCTTGATTCCGATTATCTCCACTATTTTGGGCAATTTCAGAAGCCATTGCTACACCGCTAAGCACAAAAACTGGGGTGAGAACGAGTGGAAAGAGCCGTAGTATAAACATATGACAAATACAGGAATTCCGCCTTTAATCCAGCAGATGATGCAGCCGGGGTTTTATCCTCATGCGGTGACAGAACCGATTCAGATGATGCAGACCCATGTGTCTTACGTGTTGCTCACGGGAGACTATGCCTACAAAGTGAAGAAAACGGTGAATTTTGGCTTTCTGGATTATTCCACTGTGGAGGCACGGCAACACTTTTGCTTAGAAGAAATTCGCCTTAATCAGCGGACTGCACCAGAAATCTATCTGGAAGTATTGCCGATTGTACAGGTAGGCGATCGCTTTCAACTAGGAACGGCAGGGGCTGAAAACCCTGTGGAGTACCTCTTGAAAATGCGTGCCTTTAATCAAGATGACCTCTTGAGCTGTCGGTTTGAGCAGGGGAAGCTGACAGAAGCCGAGATGGAGGAGTTGGGGCGGGTGGTTGCCCAATTCCACGCCAAGGCTCACAGGGATGATTACATCCGTAGCTTTGGGCAAGTTGCGAAAGTGCGAGAAGCCCTTGATGAGAACTACCAACAGACGCAGAAGTATATCGGTAGTGCCCAAACGCGCCAGCAGTACGAAGAAACACAAGCGTTTACCGATGAGTTTTTTGCCAATCGGCAAGCCCTTTTAAATAGCCGGATTGAAAATAACTGGATTCGGGAATGCCACGGCGACTTGCACCTACGAAATATTTCTCTGTGGCAGGGCAAAATTACGCTATTTGACTGCATTGAGTTTAATGAGCCATTCCGATTTGTCGATGTGATGTACGATGTGGCGTTTATGGTAATGGATTTGGAGGTTAGGGAAAGCCTCGACTTTGCCAATGCGTTTTTGAATAGCTATGTGGAGCAAACTGGCGACTGGGAAGGGTTGCAGGTGTTGCCGTTGTACCTGTCTCGACAGGCATATGTGCGGGCGAAAGTGACTTCTTTCTTGTTAGATGACCCGGCGGTGCCAGAAGCCGCTAAAGAAGAAGCCGCAGCAACGGCGGCTAGTTACTACAAGCTGGCATGGCAATATACACAACCTCAAAATGGTCAGCTAATCTTGATGTCCGGGTTGTCCGGTTCTGGGAAGACTACTGTAGCAAGAAAAATTGCCCGCAGACTTAGAGCGATTCACCTACGCTCCGATGCCGTGCGGAAGCATCTGGGAGGGGTGGGGTTAGAGCAGCCGGGTGGTGCTGACTTGTACACAGCCGAAATGAGTCAAAAAACCTACGATCGCTTACTAGAGCTGGGGATAACTTTGGCAAGTCAAGGCTTCTCGGTGATTTTGGATGCTAAGTACGACCGCTCTGAGTTGAGAGGAAACGCGATCGCCAAAGCCCAATCCCACGACCTACCGATTAAAATCGTTCACTGTACAGCCCCCCTAGAAGTATTACGCGATCGCCTATCAAAACGTACTGGCGATGTCTCAGATGCCACCCCAGAGTTAGTGGCTCAACAACAAGCCACCGCTGAACCGTTTTCCGAGATAGAACAACCCTTGGTTATTGCTCTGGATACAACACAAGACTGGCAATCTCAATTAGACAAGCTAATTACTAACAATTAAAAAACATTTAGTTATTAACTAATTCTTCGTGACCTTCTAGAAATGAGCAATAAAGAGGGCAATAAAGTCAGATTAATCCCTTCAGCCGATGGGATTTCAGCCGGGTTGCAAATCTGGTTGTTTTTCTTGTTCAGCTTTGTTTTGCTCCGGTACTCCATACCCCTAAGTATCTTCATGGGAGCCGTTGCCGGATTGGCTGGAGGGTGGATTGTTACCTGGTTAAAAAGCAAGGACAGACCAAGAAAGCTCGCCTCTGGAGAGATAGAAGAACCAGAAGAAAATTCACGAAAAGTAAGAGGGCTTCGTCTCGCCAAAGAGCAACGAGATATCAAAGCCAAAAAGCGCAATCAGCGTTTGATGGTTCCTCCTAGCTGGTTTTCTAGAAAGAAGAAATAACGCTGCTAATGGCTAATCCCCAGTTCACTGTCATAGAGATGAGGGGATAAGGGGATGAAGAGATGAGGAGATGAGGAGATGAGGGGATGGGTGAATTTATTAACTAAGATAGCTGTTTACTTCTAACCTAAGCACCCTTCATACTTCATACTTCATCCTTCTATGTTCCTCTTTCTCTCTAAGCTACTACCTCTATTTTTCTACCCCCTAGGGCTAGCTTGCGTACTGCTATTAGTCGCGTTCGTGTTGTCGTGGAAACGCTCTCGCTGGGTACCTTTGCCCATCGTCTTAGCGTTGGTTGTTTTGTTGGTAGCGGGGAATGGTTGGGCAAGTAATGCCTTAGTGCGATCGCTGGAATGGCAGCACATCCCCAAAGGAGAACTTCCCAACGCTGAGGCAATTGTGATTTTGGGAGGGGCAACGAAATCACAACTGCCTCCCAGACCAGGGGTAGATTTGAGTGAAGAAGGCGATCGCGTTTTTTATGGTGCCCAACTCTATCGTGAAGGCAAAGCACCGATTGTCATTGCCTCTGGAGGGCGAATTAGCTGGCGCGGTAGCGGGTCTTCGGAGTCAGCAGATATGGCGGAGATTTTGCAAGTGTTGGGAGTGCCTACCTCGGCAATTGTGCAAGACCCTACCTCTTTGAATACTTATCAAAATGCCGTTAATGTGAAGCGAATTCTCACAGAGCAAGGTATCCGACGGGTATTACTTGTCACATCTGCCATGCACATGCCGCGATCGCTAATGATTTTTCAGCGTCAGGGAATTGAGGCGATCCCCGCGCCCACTGACTTTTTAGTGAGCGAACAAGATGTCGAAGAATCCGATAGGAGCAGGGAAGCAACGCTCTTAAATCTCCTCCCTGACGCAGAGCGACTGCAAAGAACAACCCGCGCTTTAAAAGAGTATGTCGGTACAGCCGTCTATCGTTTGCGGGGATGGCTCTAGTTGAAGTATGAAGGGTGAAGTATGAAGGATGAAAAGAGTGCTGAGTGCTGAGTGCTGAGAAGGATAAAGTATGAAAGGTAAGAGGTTAGAGGTTACCGTTTCACCTTATCACCTCATCACCGGGCTACGCCCCGAATCGCTAACATCACCTCATCTCCCCATCCCTCTATCTTCCCTGCTCCCAGAGGCGAATGCCCTTGTCTCTACATTCTCTCCTACTCAGGACTCAGGACTCAGGACTCAGGACTCAGGACTTAGGACTCACCGACTAAAGATTGAGTTATTTTATGGGGAATAAAAGGCTTCTTATTCTTAGGATGTTACGCAAATTATTCTCAGAAAAGCGGGTTCAGATTTGCACCTTTGTGGCTCTGGCGTCGGGATTGTTTGGAGCTTACCTCGGTGGGCAAATGAATGTCATTGCTCGTACCCAGCAGTGCCAAGATCTTATAAAGCTAAAGCTACCGGGCAAAGAAAGACTTTGCAGAATCGGGGTAACGCCCCTTGCCCTCTGGCAGGGTAGTACCAGCGGTTTATGGGTGGGAGTGGTGTTGGGAGCTTTTGTGGGGGGAGTCGTGACTCGCGAGCAAACCCTTCAAACTCCTGAGGAGGAGGCGGCTTCGCTGTCACCAAAAGAGCGGGAAGTGTTGCAGCGAGCGTTGCTACCTTTAGCAATGAAGTCATTGGAACCCGTAGGCGAGGGGGAACTAGACTTTCCTCTCCTCAAGGAGCCGGAAGCACTAAAAAAGCTAACGCGATCGCAAGTTAGTCAGTTACTATTAGCACTGGGTTTTTCCGATTCCGCCATTGAGGCGGTATGGCAGGAAGTGACGGTAGCAAGGATGAACGATGAAGGATGAAATTAATAGGGGTGAGTACCAGTGTGAAGCTCATCTTGATCTGTATGATTCGCCTAGTTGCCAGTCTCTCGCTACGCAAGCTGCAACTGGGCGTCACTTACAGGTGCTATCAACGCTAAACAAAGACGCGATAGAAGTGCGCTTGTGTGAAGACGGTTACTCAGCTTGGTTGCCAATGCCAGACTTGGACAAGCTAACGTTAGCCCAAACAACTTATCAAGCGATCGCTCTTACCCGAACAGAGATTCACCCGCGTCTCCCTGACGTTATTGCCTTTACCCAAAATGCCAGCAAAGTACCTAACTATTACCTTTGGGGTGGCACTGTTAGCCCAAATTACGATTGTTCTGGGTTAATGCAAGCCGCTTTTGCCGCTTCTGGGATTTGGCTACCCAGAGACTCTTATCAACAGGCAGATTTCACTGAGTCTATCAGCGTTGAAGAACTGCAACCGGGAGATTTAGTCTTCTTTGCCAGCGACCAAAAAGTTAACCACGTCGGGCTATATTTGGGAAACCATTGCTATATTCACAGTTCTGGTAAAGATAAGGGACGCAACGGCATCGCCATTGATCGCCTTTCAACTCAAGGAGATGCGATCGCTAGGGCTTATTACCAGCAACTGCACTCTTGCGGTCGAGTCGTGGCAAACTATCAACTTAATCAATAGCCAAGGAGCCAATGATACAAGAGCAAGAGCTTCAAGGAAGCCCTGAGTACTACTCACGGCTTCCGGTAGAACCTGTCAAGAAACTGAAATTTAGCAAGAACAATGCTTTTCAAGTTGAGCTGCGGCGGCGCGTCGATGCCTTCTTCCGAAACACTGGGCGAAGGGAACGGGACTGCGTGCAGATGTATGTGAAGACAGCCATTCTGCTGCTGGGTTTCGCCGCATTCTATTTGTTGTTGGTGTTCTTTGCCCAAACATGGTGGCAGGCTCTGCCCCTGTCCATCCTCCTGGGTCTAGTAGCGGCAGGAATCGGTTTCAACATTCAGCATGACGGCGGACATCAGGCTTATTCAAATATCCCCTGGGTTAATCAGCTCATGGGGATGACCATAGAACTGATCGGCGGCAGTTACTACAACTGGCGCTGGCAGCATACTGTGTTCCATCACATCTATGTCAACATCACGGAGCATGACACCGACCTCGACATCGGCATCTTCGGTCGGCTAACCCCACATCAACAGTGGAGACCGTTTCATCAATGGCAGCACTATTACCTCTGGCTGTTGTACGGGTTGATGGGGATCAAGTGGCAACTTTATGATGATTTCCACAGTGTCCTAACTAAACAGATGGGCGACCATCAGTATCCACGCCCTCAGGGGTGGGATTTAGTAATTTTTCTAGGTGGGAAAGCAACCTTCCTCTCCTTGGTCTTTGGGATTCCCCTGTTTTTCCATCCCATCTGGGTCGTCCTAGTATTCTATGGAGTAGCGGCGAGCGTGTTTGGTGTGGTGTTGAGCATTGTCTTTCAATTAGCCCACGCCGTTGAAGAAGCGGAGTTCCCTCTACCCCAGAAGGACACCGGGCGGATCGATAACGATTGGGCGATGCATCAAGTCGAAACCACTGTGAACTTTTCCCGCTACAACCCTGTAATCACATGGTTCCTCGGCGGACTCAACTTTCAGGTTGAACATCACCTTTTTCCCCGGATTTGCCACGTCAATTACCCAGCCATTTCGCAGTTGGTGGAGGAAACCTGCCAGGAATTTGGGGTGAAATACATAGAGCACAAGTCCTTCTGGGCAGGTGTGGTTTCCCATTTTCGTTGGTTGCGCCGCATGGGGATGAAGAATTTTGACCCTACTCAACATCTAGTCTCAAGGACTAAGCTTGGTGCGTAAGCTCTGATCCCTGGAGAGAACACCAATCTATCGGGTGAGGGCAGTCGTCGCAGATAATGTTAAGAATAGTAACTAGGAACGACAACCTGCTTAACATTCTGTAAGGTGCCTAGGGTTTGTGAAGATATTTAGCACGCTTGAACCAGAACAACGTAAAAACCTCCAGGTTTTGTTTATTACGGGTCTACTGTTTTGGTCAAGCTTGGCTTCGCTGCTGCCAACGTTACCCCAATACATTGAGGATATTGGGGGAACGACGCAGCAGGTGGGAATTGTCATGGGCTGCTTTGCCATCGGTTTGTTGCTGTTTAGAACAAAGCTGGGGCATATTGCTGACCACCGCAGCCGTCAACTGGTTGTAATCATTGGCACAATTGTTGCCGCGATCGCGCCGATTGGCTACTTATTTGTGCAGTCGATTCCTTTATTGATGCTACTGCGGGCATTTCATGGCATTAGTATTGCGGCATTTACCACCGGTTACAGTGCCCTGGTTGTGGATTTGTCCCCGATGCGCCAACGGGGTGAATTAATTGGCTACATGAGTCTGGTGACTCCAATTGGGATGGCAGTGGGGCCAGCCTTGGGTGGATTTCTCCAAGAAGGGTTAGGCTACAGGGCATTGTTTCTCTGTTCCGGGGGACTGGGGTTGCTGGGGACATGCTTTGCCCAGCGCATTCAGGAACCAAAAGTTATTCGTGATACCAACATCGTGACGCCCCAACCAAAGTTGAGGGATCTTTGGAACTTAGTAAATAGTCCTCGCCTGCGGATTCCGGCAGTAGTTCTGATGCTGGTTGGGTTAGCCTTCGGGGCGATCAGTACGTTTGTGGCGTTGTTTATTCGAGAAACCGGGGCAGATTTGAATGCGGGGTGGTTTTTTACTGCCGCTGCGATCGCTAGTTTTAGTATGCGCTTAGTTGCAGGTCGCTCATCGGATCGTTACGGACGAGGAATCTTCATCACAGGTAGCTTGGTTTGTTATGCCTTAGCGATGTTGATGTTGTCCCAAGCTCAAAATCCGCAAATGTTTCTACTAGCAGGCTTCATAGAAGGCGCGGGAGCGGGGACATTACTACCGATGATGGTTGCCTTGATTTCTGACCGCTCAGCCGCCAGTGAACGGGGCATGGTCTATTCTGTGGCAATTGGGGGGTTTGATGTGGGAATTGCGATCGCCGGCCCTGTCTTCGGTTCCTTTGCTGGCTTTTTGGGCTACCGGGGCATCTTTATTCTCACCGCCAGCCTTGGGTTTCTCGCCTTGATCGTCTTCCTTACCCAGTCCAGCAAGAGCCTCTATCACTCCTTCCGCTTTGCCACCGGACGCGAACGAGACATCTACGCCTTAGATAAAAGCTTCTAGAACCAACAAAAAAGGCAAAAGAAAAAACTCCTTTGCCTTTTTGTATTTTACGGTTTGGACGGGCTAGGAGGGATTCGAACCCCCGACACCGTGGTCCGTAGCCACGTGCTCTAGTCCACTGAGCTACAAGCCCTTGACGAATATTTATAGTAGCATAGACGACTCAAATGTCAAAGAATCCTCCCAAAAATTCTTCCCAACCACAGCTAACCCACCTGAATAGCGAGGGTCAAGCCCAGATGGTGGACGTTTCTGACAAAGCAGTGACCAAGCGTCAAGCCGTCGCCGCCGCCCAAGTGCGGATGCTGCCAGAAACCTTCGCCGCGATCGCCGCCGGGAATGCTCCCAAGGGCGATGTCCTCGGTACCGCAAAGCTAGCCGGGATTATGGCAGCCAAGCAGACTTCGCAACTGATTCCCCTGTGCCATCCCCTACCGATTCATCAAGTCGAAGTACAGCTAACACCTGACCCCCAGTTACCGGGATACCAAATTCAAGCCTCCGTCACCACCAAAGCAGAAACAGGGGTAGAGATGGAGGCGTTGACGGCTGTATCTGTTGCAGCACTGACGTTGTACGACATGGCGAAGGGACTAGAGAAGTCAATTCAAATTGAATCGATTCGGCTAGTGAGTAAAAGTGGCGGTAAATCGGGGGATTATGTCAGTTGTTGAGGATACCGCCTTAAAATGAAGGTAGCTCAATAGCTTACTGAGGTTGAGAGTGAGTTCAGTCCAGTGATTTTATTAAAGCTGGGAACTCATACCTCTACAAAACTGACCACTGACGACTGACAAATTTTATGCCTCCTCGTTGGCCCCGCAAACCCGATCGCGCAGACCCCGATTATCGCCGCTTAGATGACCGGATGAACTTTGCTATACATGTGGCAATATTTGCCCTGTTTAATTCTGGCATGTGGTTTTTTAGAACCCTAAAGTATGCCGACTGGCAATGGTCTTATTTAATGACAGGCATATGGGGCGCAATCCTTTTGGGTCACGCCATCTATGTTTTTGCGATCGCTGATTATTCTCCCCTACCTGCCAAAGATACAGGGACGAAGAAATAAACCGACATTATCTCAATAAAAATGGTGAAGTCCTATGGTTAACCAAATCCCTACCGAAGCAATCGAAAAACTCGCCGCTGAGATTGGTCAAAATATTTACATGGATATTGCCAAATGGCATCTCTATTTGTCTGATGCCCACTTAGCTGTCGCGATCGCAGAACGCGTCTATCCGATGCTCAGTAGTGGCAGTCTAGACGAAAGCAAAGTGCTAGAGATGCTCGGAGATATCCCAGTCTCCCTAGGTGGTGGTAAGCGAGAAGTTCCTTTAATCGATATGCTACCCACACGCTGCCAGGTAAACTTGATCGATCTTCTCGAAGAGTATCAACGAAATATGTAGCCTCAAGGGGGCTGGGGAGAAATTTCCAGCCCTCTTCCTTTCTCCTGTCCTAACCAAACTAGCGATCGCTACACAGCAAAGTTCTGAGTGTTGCAGAGCGATGCGGAGCGACTACGAGGCATCTTACACCGCCAAAAACTTCTGAATCACATCCTGACTCAACTCGCTTGTTGAACCCGAAGCCACAATCCCGCCTTTTTGCATCGCGTAATACTTATCCGCTTGTCGGACAAAGTGCAGGTGCTGTTCAACTAATAAAACAGAAATCCCAGTTGATTCCACAATGCCACGGACAGCGGCTTCGATTTCCAGGATGATTGAAGGTTGAATCCCTTCCGTGGGTTCATCCAGAACGAGTAAGCGGGGTTTTCCCATTAAGGCGCGGGCGATCGCTAACTGCTGTTGTTGTCCGCCACTCAAGTCACCCCCCATCCGCGACAGCATTGATTTTAAGACAGGAAACAGCGCAAAAATTTCATCAGGGATTTCCATCTTGCCGTTTCTTCCACTGCGACGCGCCTCTAAACCCAGCCATAAATTTTCCTTTACCGTCAAGCGAGGAATAATCTCTCGCCCTTGAGGAACATACCCAATTCCCATTCTTGCCCGTTGATCAGGGGATTTGTTGGCAATCGATTCCCCAGCAAAAGCGATCGCCCCTGTGCGGGCTTTAAGTAGCCCCATAATAGCTTTGAGGAGTGTTGTTTTGCCGACACCGTTGCGCCCGATGAGGCACACCATTTGTCCTGCGGGTACGTTTAGATCGACATTGCGGAGAATATGACTTTCGCCGTAGTAAACATTTAAATCAGAAATTTGCAGCATGAGTAAAGATGGGGATAGGGCTAAGTTCAAAAGCGATCGCTCTATCGGTTGGAGCTATTATTTGTACCTCAGTTGAATGTTTTTACAGACTTGCCAAGAGCCAAACTAAGGGAGTACTTTTCTTGTGGGTGAGAACAATCGATTTCCGTTAACGCTCATAGAGAGTTTGAGTCTTTTATTTCTGCTGCTGTCTCCAGGACTGGTAGTAATCTATTCTCTAGTTATCAGTTTTCCAACACTTTGGCTGTGGAACTGGTTAATGCCAGATATTTTTGGGTTGCCGCAGATTTCCTGGCTTCAGGCGCTGGGTCTATGTCTTTTAGCAAAATTGCTATTTCCTCTTCCTCCCAGTCCTCAGTAGCCGTCTCTAGAACGCTGTTTTCATCTCTAAGGAAGTGAAGTTTCTAAGGGTTCGCCGAGGTAAACTTCAATCACGCGCGGATCGTTTTGGACTTCTTCGATAGTGCCTTCACACAGCACAGAACCTTCGTGCAATACAGTTACTTTCCGGGCAATCTGGCGCACGAACTCCATATCGTGTTCGATGACTAAGATCGAGTGACTTTCTGCCAGCGCGAGGAGGAGATTGCCGACATTTTCCGTTTCTTCATCTGTCAACCCCGCCACAGGTTCATCGATGAGTAACAAGTCTGGCGACTGGGCGACTAACATGCCAATTTCTAAACGTTGCTTTTCGCCGTGAGAAAGTAAAGCCGCCGGAAAATCAGCCTTCACCTCTAAGCCAACAGTTTCTAGCAATCCTACAACCCGGCGGCGATCGCTAGATGATGGACGCTCAAACAACGTAGCAAAGACATTTTTATGGCGGGTGCAGGCTAAATCTAGATTTTCCCGCACCGTCAGATTCAAATACACTCGCGGCGTCTGGAACTTGCGCCCAATTCCCAAACGAGAAATTTCGTCTTCCGGTAAGCGTCGGAGATTGCGCCCCTTAAACAACACCCGCCCCTGAGTCGGCTGCACCTTCCCAGTAATCGCATCCAGAAACGTCGTTTTCCCCGCCCCATTCGGCCCAATCACCACCCGCAACTCCCCAACATCCATACTGAAGTTCAGGTCATTGAGCGCCTTAAACCCATCAAAACTAACCGTTACATGCTCTGTTTCTAAAATTTTCCCCTTCAAATCCCCCGCCCTCTCTTCTCTGTTCTCAGTGTCCTCTGCGTGCGTGTAGTTCGTTAACTTCTAACGCTCCAACTCCTCACGTTCCCGCTGCACCTCCGGGTCTTCCTCCAAACTGGGGTAAGTAATAACCTGCCTGCGACCTGCAAAAAGCGATCGCCCCCATTCCATCCCCTGAGATCGGCACCAGCCAACTATTCCATCCGGTAGCACCGTCACCACAATTAAAAACAGCGCCCCCTGGAAAAACAGCCAACTTTCCGCATAATCCTCACTCAAACGAGTTCTGGCAAAATTTACCACCAGCGCCCCTAAAATCGCTCCGACAAGCGTGCCACGACCGCCCACAGCTACCCAAATCACCATCTCAATCGAAAAAGCAATATCCATCGCTTTGGGGGAAATGATGCCCGTTTGCAGCGTAAACATTGCTCCGGCAATCCCAGCTAATGCCGCCGAAATCGCAAACACCAAAACCTTAAATCCGGTGGGATTGTAGCCTGTAAAACGCACCCGGCTTTCGTCATCGCGAATCGCCACCAGCAACCGCCCAAAGCGCCCTCTGGTCAGCCAACGAGACAATGCATAAGCAGCGATTAAAAGCAATACCGTTACGGTGTAAAAAATAAACTGGCTTTGCGAGGCATTCACATCTGCCCCTAATAAGGTTTTGTAGTTAGTTAACCCGTTAGTGCCGTTGAAGAGTTTTTGCTGACCGTTGAAGAAGTTGAAAAAAACAATGACGGCAGCTTGAGTGAGGATGGAAAAGTAAACGCCTTTGATGCGGTTGCGGAAGACCAGATAGCCTAGCACTCCCCCCAATAAGGCAGGAATAAAGATAACGGCAACAGCAGCAAAGCCGAAGGAATCAAACGGCTTCCAAAACCAGGGCAGTTCCGTCACCCCGTAAAGACCCATAAATTCTGGTAAGCTACCTGCTTCCAAAGGCGACAGTTGCAGGTGCATGGCGAGGGCGTACCCACCCAAGGCAAAGAAGATGCCATGACCGAGACTGAGTAACCCGGTGTAGCCCCAGATTAAGTCAATACCCAGTGCCGCGATCGCCAGCGCCAAAAATCGCCCCAACAACGTCAGGCGAAAGCCAGACAAGACGAGGGGCATCACCACGATCAGGATCAGCGCGATCGCGATAACTATCCCCACTTCCAGCCCTAAGCGCTGCTTTTCCCTGCCTTTGACTTCTAGTACTGCATCTTTCATGCGATCGCCTTTGAGCAACGTTTGAATCCTACGCATCAATCGTGCGCCCCTTCTGCGGGAAAATGCCTCCCGGTCGTACTTGCAAGAACGCAATGATTAACGCAAACACCATCACCTTTGCCATACTCGTTGTTGCAAAAAAGGAGAAAAAAGCGGCTAATGGCTGTACAGAGGCAAACATCAGCGCCAGTATCCCAGAACCGAGCACATAGTTCACCGTCCCAATGGTTAACGCCGCCACAATCGTGCCTGTTAACTTTCCCACACCGCCGACGACCACCACCATAAAGGCATCAACAATGTAGTTCTGACCCGTATTTGGGCTAACCGAACCGAGCAAACTAATCGCACACCCTGCCACCCCTGCCAAACCAGAACCCAAGGCAAAGGTCAACGCATCCACCTTTTGAGTCGGAATGCCTAGGCAAGCACTCATACTGCGGTTTTGCATCACTGCCCGAATCCGCAACCCCCAAGGGGATTTTTGCAGGAACAGGTAAATCCCAATCACGCAAAGGATAGTCAGCCCAATGATAAATAGCCGCACGTAGGATAGTTGAGAGCCTGCCACAGGTACCCCTCCCCGCAGCCAACCCGGTGCGGTGACAGACACGCCCTGAGCGCCAAACCAGAGCTGAGTAATAGTTGGCTTGTATAGCTCACTCAAAAAAGACCCAGTCGTCAGAGCAATGCCCAGAGATAGGGGCAAAATAATCGCGATCGCCCAACCGCGAATCCGGGCAAAATCGGCGCGGCGAGACAAAATCTTCAGCGCCCCAAAAAACAGCAGGCAAAAAACAGCAATGTTAATCACCATCACCCAGTTCACGCTGCGAATAAACTGCTGCAAAATTAGGCTCACGCCCCACGTTGCCAACAGAGTTTCTAAAGGGCGTCCGTATAAAAAGCGAATTACTCCCCTTTCCAAAATCAACCCCACCAATGCCGCCACCAGAAACGCGATCGGCAAGGCAAAAATAATATAAACCTCAAACCACGGTTCACCCAGCAGCCGAAAGCCATTTTGCACCACGAAGGTGGTATAAGCGCCGAGCATCATCAACTCGCCATGGGCTAGGTTAATCACACCCATTAACCCAAAAACAATCGCTAGACCCAGCGCCGCGATTAATAAAACCGTACCAATGCTAATACCGCCCAAAAGAGCGTCCAGTAATCCCGCTAACAAAATTTTTCTCCTATAAGCAGGGAAAAGTTTTGAGTTGTGAATTGGGGAACTCAAACTTCACAACTCTTACCCTGATTCCTAAGCCTTCGTCTTGTATCTGCCACCCTTTGTAGGGTCAGACCAGTCGCAGGCATATCCCTTAGTCTCAGCAACGAACTGATTCCAGGGCACGGGTTCTACTGCTTTATCCGTAGAGTAGACAATCTCAAATAAGCCGTCGTCCCGAACTTCACCAATCCGCACGACTTTTGCTAAGTGGTGATTATTATCCAGCGTTACGGTTCCCTCTGGGGCTTCAAAGGTTTGACCCATAGCTGCCTTGCGTACGGCTTCAATATCCGTCGTTCCCGCTTTTTCTACTGCCTGCTTCCACAGATAAACGGCAATGTAGGCGGCTTCCATGGGGTCGTTTGTCACCCGGTCTTCGCCGTACTCTTTTTGAAACGCCTCAACAAACTTTTTGTTTTCCGGCGTATCTACCGTCATGAAGTAGTTCCAAGCCGCGTAGTGACCTTTGAGATATTCTGGCCCAATTGCCCGCACTTCTTCCTCGGCAATGCTCACTGACATCACAGGGTACTTATCTGGCCCTAAACCTGCCCCTTGCAACTGCTTGAAGAAGGCAACATTGCTATCACCGTTGAGGGTGTTGTAAATGACGCCGCCATTGGGGAGGGCAGCGCGAATTTTAGTGATAATTGGCGTTACTTCCGTGCTACCCAGGGGTAAGTAGTCTTCGCCAACAGTTTTGCCGCCTTTTGCTTCTAATTGCGCTTTGATAATTGTATTAGCCGTACGGGGGAAAACGTAGTCAGAGCCAACTAAGAAAAATTCTTTACCTTTGTTTTCTAACAACCAATCCACTGACGGTTCGATTTGCTGGTTTGGGGCAGCCCCGGTGTAAAAGATGTTCTGAGAGCATTCTTGCCCTTCGTACTGCACGGGATACCAAAGCATGTGTTTGTTTTCTTCAAACACAGGTAGCATCGCCTTGCGGCTAGCAGAAGTCCAGCCGCCAAAGATCACTGGAACTTGGTCTTGATCGATCAGTTTTCTGGCTTTTTCTGCAAAGGTCGGCCAGTCTGAGGCACCATCTTCAACAATTGCTTCAACTTGCTTGCCTAAGACGCCGCCGGATTCGTTAATTTCTTTAATTGCTAGCTTTTCAGCATCGACGACGCTCTTTTCACTAATTGCCATCGTGCCGCTGAGGGAGTGGAGAATCCCTACTTTTACGGTGTCTCCACTGCCACCTGCTGAAGCAGTAGGAGCAGTTGAATCTACTGATGTTGTGGTTTGCTCGTTGCTAGTACAAGCTTTTAACAACAGGCTTGTTCCCAATGCTGCGGAGCCGTAGAGTAGAAACTTTCGTCGCCCTAGTCGCCTTGCCATGCTTTCCTCTCGCCGTTTCAAAAATCAGACTCCTGGGATAGAGACAAACCCAGTAAGCTGTGATGTTAGAGCGAGTATCGACCGCAAATTGTATCAAGGCATACAATTCCTTGCTGGGTGGCGTCATGGCTGACTTATGCCAATTGTGAAAGTTTCCCTGTTTTGAGGTTTAGAACATCTTTAGTATAAAAACTCCGTCCCCACAGAGCCTTATAGTTTCAGCCCATGTGAAGTTTAATAAAGTCAACAACGGTTAACAGCCCTTGCTGAGTTTTTAAATTTGTAAAGACAAAGGGTTTATGCCCACGCATTTTTTGGGTGTCGCGTTCCATTACTCCTAAGTCAGCACCGACTTGCGGCGCTAGGTCAATTTTGTTGATCACAAGTAAATCAGACTTAGTGATTCCGGGCCCGCCTTTGCGGGGAATTTTATCGCCAGCGGCAACATCAATGACGTAAAGGGTGAGATCGACGAGTTCTGGGCTAAAGGTGGCGGCGAGGTTGTCGCCGCCGCTTTCGAGAAAAACTAAGTCTAAATCGGTAAATTTCTGTTCTAGCTGTTCGATGGCGGCTAGGTTCATTGAGGCATCTTCGCGAATGGCGGTATGGGGGCAACCTCCGGTTTCGACACCAAGAATGCGATCGCCATCTAATGCCTGAGAGCGTACCAAAAACTGTGCGTCTTCTTGGGTATAAATATCATTCGTTACCACCGCAATCTGATGTTGCGATCGCAATGCCTTACACAAGGCATCTAATAAAGCTGTTTTCCCTGATCCCACTGGGCCTGCAATCCCAACCCGAAATGCACTCATAAATTAACCATCATCCCTCAAGCAAGCAGTCTAACTCCGAAATAAGCGGGTGTACTGGGTTTCGTGTGCCATGCTAGCGATCGCTAATCCCCAGCCACAGCTACCAAGAACCTCATCGTCTAGCAATAAGACCTCTTCAGCAGCCTGGCTAAGGTCAGCATAGAGATTCAGGAGTAACTTCTGACCTGCGGTTTGACCGAGGGGTATAAGTTTAACTCCCGCACTAACTAAATTAGATGTCCAGCTATGGAGATAACCCAGTACCGCTGTATGGAGGTCAATCTGCCAGTGGGCAGCAGCAATGCCAAAGGCGATCGCATAATTACAAGGAGAACCCACTGCCGTCGCTATCGGTTGCAGAGAAGGCTGTAAATCGATTAGTAATCGCATCAACGAGCGACCCATCTGCCAGCTTTGCGATCGCAATTCTGCCGTTTCTCTAGCTGCCGAAGCCCAGTCATTCCAGTATCCCAACCCTGCCAAATCTTCACAGGCTAAACTGCGATAGCTACGCACCATCACCGCTGCTTCTAGGCGAACTGCTCCAACGCGCAGTTCTCGTTCTAGCCAATGCCGGAGCGTCTTTTCTCCCTCGACTACCCCCCTCTCCACCAGCATCTCCAGCCCCTCAGAATAGCTGTAAGCCCCTACAGGTAACGCCGGACTCGCAAGCTGTAAAAGATGTAACAGCGGGCGGTCAGTATTAAGTCCTGAGGGGGGATGAGTCATGAGTCATGAGCCACTAGTTTTTTCGTCCCATCTGTTGCCGAACAAAACCTAATGGCTTTGTTCATAAGCCCCTGCTTCCGGTTGAAAGGGTAAGACTGCCTCTTGCACCTGTACGCCTAATTGTTCCAGCATTGCCTTGAGAACTGGATCGGGGGATAAGCGAAGATAGCCTGAGGCGACTTCCAAGGGGACATGGCGATTCCCTAGATGGTAGGCTGCCCGTAGTAAATGTAAAGGGGAATTTGCTGTGACGACGATTACATGCTCAGGTTTGGCAGTAATCTGAACCACCGCATCGCCTGTCTCTGATTGGAGAAAATCGCCATCCCGCAGCACCGTTCCTCTAGGGAGACGCAAAAAAAACACTTGATCACCTGGCATCTCGAAACGATGGCGACTGCGAGTTCGTTCTTCTGCTGTAAGAGCAAGGCTAAAACTGACTGGACGCTCAGGAATAGCCTCCAAGCGTTGGGTGAAAGTCAGCATTACTCTGTAATCTCGTGATGACGTTAGCGTTGGAGACGAATCAATTCATTTTGAATTCGTCGCTCTAAAGTGGGGTTAGATTGAATGGTCTGAGTCATGGCATTAAACCGAGCAATGGTGAAGCCGTTGCTTTCAACAATGCGTTTTGACTGGTTGCAGTAGTTTGTGGCAATTCCCTGAGCGTCTCTAGGAAGGGCACGCAAACTGTCTTCCTGGCTGCATATAATGTTGGGAACTGGTCTAGAACCTTGAATTTTTTTGATTTCGTTATAGGCAGCTTGGCGGAGCGGCTCCATTAACAAAACGGCTCTAGCATAGTTGGTTGCCTCTTCGTTACTAATATCTTGAGCGTAAGCAGAAACCCCAGTCACAAAAGATGCCGAGTCCTTCGATATCCCAGGGGTGAGTCCAGAGAGTAGACCCATTGCCGTCAAAGCACCGATAATCAGAGAACGAGAGAAGATTTTATTCAATTGAGGATGAGAACAGTTAAGAGTCATCATGGCGATCGGATACGACCAAAAACGAGAAACAATTGCCCAAATGGGCTTAGTTTGCTCTGAACTATTTTAAGGAGCAGAAGTTCCTCAGCCGTCAGTATTCATCAGTCACTAGTCATTAGTCAAGAACAATTATTTACTGGCAAATTTGGCACAGTTGTATTACCAAAGATTGCAGAGTGGATAAGGGGTCTGCGCCTCTCTTGAGAGAGACTTCTAACTCTAGCATGATCGGGAGAGTAGCCATGAGTTGCTGTAATGATAGCGACTGGACTTCACTGCGGAGAAAGTAGATTCGTTTGGGGTTACTAACTTCCGCCGCCGTCGCGATCGCTTTTTCATCTCGCTCTCCTGTACTCACCATGAGTTTCACCCAAAGCCAGGTACGAAATTGCCCAATTAAGGTGGCGACAATCTTTAAAGCTGGTTCGTTTTTATTAATCAAGTCCTGTACTAACTCTAAGGATGCTGCTATTTTGCCTTCCCGAATTGCCGAGGCTAGCTGCAAGCTATTTTGAGTATTGGTCATGACTAACATCGCAATCTCCTGTTGATCAAGAGGTTTTTGAGACGTCACCGCAAACAGCCGCAATTTTTCCAGCTCATTAAATAACTGCCGCGTATCGTTACCAACGGCGGCGGCTAAAAACTCACTTCCCCTCGCTGTCAGCCGCACCCCAACCTCTTGAGAGGCTTGCTGAACGCGCCGTGCAAGTTGGTCGGTCTTCCAGGGAGGAATTAAGGCAAATTCGCGGATATGACCATGTTTTTGCAGCAGTTTAGTAGATTTTAAGCGTCCATCGGGTCGTCGCGTGGCGGTAAAGAGTAACACCGTGTCATCAGGAATTTCTGGGAAAGTCTGTTCTAGTTGTGCCAACAGATCCTCACTGCACTGCTGGCAAATGGTTGTATCTACCAGCCACACCAAGCGTCCTCCCATACCGAAGGGAGGTGTCATTGCTTGATTTAGCGCCTGGATTAACGCATCTGGTTGATCGGGAAAAATTTTGTCATAGTTAAAGCTAGCCCAGTTGGGGTCAAGGGTTTTATCGATAAGTTCCTTGACAGCTTGCGTGATTACGAAGTGATCTTCTCCCCAATAGAGGTAAATTGTCATAAGGGATAATGAGGCGATCTAAGAATTGGACGAGACGTATCAAACTTATTTAAATCGGGTGGCACGCTTAACTAGACCAGCAAGCTATCAAGCTCAGCTACAGAATATCCAGCGGTCACCCAAGTTTAAGCGTGATGAAACAGGCACAATACAGGCGGTGTCTTTTCCTGGCTACAGCGTAGTCACACCCCCTTGGGAGGAAGAACCCGAAAATTCTGCATTTTACAAGCGCTTGGAGCGTTGCCAACAGCAACTGATAGAGCCGCTAGACAAGGGGCTGCTTGTGACAGTCCCTCCTGAGAGCTTCCATTTAACTCTAGCTGACTTGATTTGGGATAGTGCCTATCGCGATGTTCAAACCAAAAATCCAGAGTTTGAGCCACAGCTACGCAGTGTCATTGATCAAAGCTTTCAGCAGTACAACCAGAAGACTTCTGAGGGGAAACCGATTCTGTGGCAGTTGCTGGGATTTATGATTAGACCCCGCGCGATCGCGGTTTGTTTGATTCCCCAGGATGAAGACTCCTACCAGCGAATTTTAAAATTGCGGCGGGCGATTTATCAAAACACCAGTTTGATAGCTTTGGGGGTCGAACAGCAGTATCACTTTACGGCTCATATCACCCTGGGATACTTTGGTGATGTTTCGGCAGAAGAGGTGAATCGCGATCGCCTCTCTAATATCCTCTCAGACCTCAGTATGCAATGGCTTGAAGCAGACGAACCTAGCCTGCTGATTACCCGTGCAGAACTGCGGAAGTTTGACGATATGACCCGCTACTATCGCCAACCAGAATGGCCCGCTATACAGCTATGAAGTATGAAGGGTGAAGTATGAAGGGTGAAGGGTGAAGGGTGAAGGGTGAAGGGTGAAGGGTGAAGGGTGAAGGGTGAAGGGTGAAGGGTGAAGGGTGAAGTATGAAGGGTGAAGTATGAAGGGTGAATTGAACAGCTAGTAGAGGGGAAATGATTTCCTAATTGTTGATGCCGAGACTCAGTGAGTAAAAGTACCGAATCTCCAATCACCGATTGTCTATCAGTTAACCTAATTTGATCATTCATACTTCTATTTATGACCTCTCTCAATCATCCAATTCTTGAGCAGAGTTTCGCCGTCATCGACCGCGAGATCGGGGAACACAACTTCAGTCCGGCTGAGTACGCCATTGTCCGGCGAACAATTCACAGCACGGCTGACTTTGAGTTCGCGCAGTTGTTGCGGTTTAGTCCGGGGGCAATTGAAAAAGCGATCGCGGCTCTCCAAGCCCAAGTACCCATCGTTACTGATGTTGGTATGGTGAAACAGGGAGTCGCTGGGATGGTTGCCAAAACTTTTGATAATCCCCTAGTGACGGCGGTGGAACGGGCGGCTGTTGCTCTTCCGGGAAAAACTCGCACTGAGACTGGCTTAATGCAATGTTTTGAGGAATTTCCTCAGGCGGTTTACGTCATCGGTAATGCTCCCACTGCCTTAATTGCTCTTTGCAATCAGTTATCTACTTCCCCCATCCAACCCGCGTTAGTTATTGGCGCACCCGTGGGTTTTATCTCGGTTCTGGAATCTAAAGCTACTCTGGCACAAACCCCCGTGCCGCAAATCCGCGTTGAAGGTCGTAAAGGGGGTTCCCCCGCTGCTGCTGCAATCCTGAATGCGTTGCTTGTGCTGGCGTGGGGACGCCGCCAACATAAAGCATAGTGAGATAACCAGGGGGACACAGTAGGGTCGTCTACGCCTCGCTCCGGTGCCAACGCTTCTACAAAATGTTACCTATATTAAAAATAAATTTATGTTTATCTGCGTGACCTGCGGTAAGGCTTGCGCCTACAGATAGTGGTTAACTCTCCTCAACTAACACTCATTCATGTTGTAGGTATTGGTTTAGATGGTGCAGCCGGACTCACCAGTGCGGTGCGTTCAATAGTGGAGTATGCCACTCTCCTAGTAGGAAGCGATCGCCACCTCAGCTACTTCCCCAACCATCCCGCACAACGCCTAGTACTGGGAGATTTTACTAGCGCGATCGCAGAAATTCATCGCCGTTTAGCAGACAGTGGCGATCGCATTGTCGTCCTCGTTAGCGGTGATCCCTTATTCTTTGGCTTAGGACGCCTACTCCTAGCCGAACTCCCAGAAGAACGACTGATCTTTCATCCCCATCTGAGTTCCGTTCAACTGGCTTTCAATCACATCAAACTACCTTGGCAAGATGCCCAGATAATTAGCGCTCACGGACGCTCAATGGATGAGCTGACAGCGGCGTTGCAACAAGGGGTTGAGAAAATTGCTGTCCTTACCGATGGGACAAATACCCCCAAGGCGATCGCTCGTCTCATCCTTGCCCTTGGTTTACCTAGTGCTTACCAGTGCTGGGTTTGTGAAAACTTAGGCGGGATTGATGAGCAGGTGCAATGTGGGGAATTAGAAGCGATCGCCAACCAAACTTTTGCACCCCTAAACGTCGTTGTCCTCCGGCGTCAGCCGGAAAGCGAACAGCCCCTCAATCTGGACGCCCTACCGCTATTTGGATTACCCGATAGCGCCTTCATTAGTTTTAGCGATCGCCCCGGCTTAATGACCAAACGCGAAATCCGTCTGATGGTACTAGGAGAACTCGCCCTCCAACCCGGGCAAATCGTTTGGGATATCGGTGCAGGGACAGGTTCCGTATCTATTGAAATTGCCCGCTTGTGTCCTACCTCTGGGGTATACGCGATTGAAAAAACAGCGATCGGTTCAGCCTTAATTGAAAAAAACTGCCAACGCTTACAAGTCCACAACGTTACCTCAATTCACGGGTTTTGCCCCGACATTCTGCACCATCTCCCATCCCCAAACCGCATTTTTATCGGCGGGAGTGGTGGCAACTTAGCTCAAATTCTTGATACCTGCGAAGCCCAGCTTGCACCCAATGGCAGCGTTGTCCTCACCTTAGCCACCATCGAACATTTCCACACCGCTTGCCATTGGTTCAACATTCATGCCTGGAACTATCATCTCTTGCAAGTGCAGCTTGCACGTTCCGTCCCGATTAGTTCCCTCACCCGCTTTTCTCCCCTAAATCCAGTCACCATTGTTACCGCAACTCCTCCCGACTCTTTACGGCAATCTTCAAGGATTAAAAACTAGCCATCTTAATCACTGAAATAGTACAAATCATTGACTGAGAAGGAGATGTGAAACTGGGGGACAGTTGGTTTAATTTTATCAAGTCTGCCAAAGCCCTTACAAGCTGCATGAGGAGATAAAAAGCCTTAGCAAAATAAAGGTTAGAGAATATCACTTCTGCTACTACAGCACCAAAATGGTAATTAGTCTTGGAATAAAATATTTTTATTGTTATCAGGTCTTTTATAACCTTTTTTAGCTCCGTCGAAAGTTAGATGAATTTTTTAGCAGCAGAAGTAATTTTAGAGATAACTGAAAATAACTATGAATGATATGAACAGCGGAAAAAAAAGTTACGAACCTGGGGCTAACGATGATATTTCGAGTGTTATAGACCACGGTCAAGATGGTCTAAATCCTAAAAAGAGCATTCCTCTGCAACTGACAATCAGTATTTCAGTGGGAGTTCTGCTGATTCTCACTGTTGCTAGCCTTTACTATTATGGGTTTTTCTCTTAATGCTACTTATTTAGTAATGGCATGTGACTGAGTTTAGAGATCAGCTCAACCTAATCAAACTTCATGGCAGTGTCTTTGATTTGTCAAAACGTATAAAGGCACTGTCATTTTCTGTAAGTCAGTAGGCGATGGATTTTTACATCAAGTAACGACTCCTCAAGGTGGAGGGTAGCTCCGCTTTAACTGAGGTAAGCGGAGACTCTCCTTAAGACAGAAGGTAATTAAGTAAAAAAACAGCGATTATATAAGTATAAGATTGCGAAATTTAAAAACTCTTCTAAGCATTTTTGCTTAAAGCGGGGCTTTGTTTTATGGTGCCTTTTCAAGCTAAACATCAAGCTAAACGCATTCTGGTTGTAGATGATATAGAAGATAATGTGTTTCTTCTAGAGACAGTTTTGACCGAAGAAGGGTATGAAGTTGATACGGCTACAAATGGCAAATCAGCGTTAGCCAAAATAGAAGCTTCGCCACCGGATTTGATCTTGATGGATGCCATGATGCCAAAAATGGATGGCTATGAAGTCACTCGACGGGTTCGGCAAAATAAAGAGCTTCCTTTTGTTCCGATTCTTCTAATCACAGCTTATATCAATGCCAATATACCCCAGGGCTTAGAATTAGGAGCTAATGACTTTCTCCGTAAACCCATTGATTATGATGAGTTAATAGCAAGAGTGAAAGCATCTTTGCGATTGAAGGAGATTATGGGTTCCCCTCAGTAATAAGCTTTACCTCTGAATACGAAACACTTTAAGAAAATCCTATCGATTGAAAGAGCTGGATTTATTCTTGCCTACTTACTTGGAGGCGAAATAACTTAATACCAAAAGTTAAGTAATTGATTCAATTTTGACTTCTAACGGCAAGATGACAGTGAAGGTGGAGCCAACTCCAACCTGGGATACCAGCTTTATTTCGCCTTGCATGAGTTTTACTAGCTGCGAGACAATTGCTAACCCTAAGCCAGTACTATCGGCTAAGCGAATGCCGCTATTGCTAACTTGAAAGAAGGGGTCAAAGACACGCGGTTGATTTTCTGGCGCAATCCCCACTCCCGTGTCACTAATCATAGTAGACCAGTGGTTATCAGATGACATCTGGCAGGTTAATTGGACGCTTCCCGACTTTGTGTAGCGAATTGCATTGCTGAGGAGATTTGTGACAATTTGCTGTAATCGTAAAGGATCTGTCAGAACTTTTTCGGGAGCGCGATCGCAATCAACCACCAGTTCTAGCTCTTTGGCATCAGCTAAAGGCTTCAACATATCCACCACATCATTGATTAAAGAGCACACATCTGTCGGTTCTAGGTGCAACTCTATCTTCCCTGCCGAATACCGGGAAATTTCTAGTGCATCGTTGATCAGCCGAAGTAACTGTCTACCATTGCGTAGCACTCGCTCAATGTGTTCCAAATGAGGAACGTTATTTTGAGGCTCAACGTTCTTGCGTGTAGACCGCAAAAATAGTTCCGAATAGCCAATAATTGAGTTCAGAGGGTTTTTCAGTTCGTGGGCTAGTTGAGAGAGATTGTCTTGATTAGCTTTTGCTAAGCGAGTTAGTTCCTGATTATTTAGCTCTACTTGACTTTGTAGCTGCTCATACTCCCGCAATCGCTCCTCTACATAACTTTTGAAGCACTGGGCAATGGCTTCGTCGATTACGGCGTCAACCAGATTATAAACTCGTATTACTTCCGGAACCGTAGCCTGTAGTAGGTCGGCTTCTAAAGAAGAATAGATTACCCGACGTAGTAAGCGATACTCTCGCGCAATTTCTGTGGGAGCAAAACCTTGTTCCGCCCGCAGAACACCATGATTCCAACTATTGTCAACAATAGACTGAATATCGCTCTTTTGCGACTGAGAAAGCGCGGTTGCCATCGCCTTGAGAACATTGGGAATGTGATTTCGTATAGCTGAGACTGGTAAATCGTCAGCGCTGGAAATCTGCTTATCCAAGCGAACTGCTTCAATCCAGTTTTTGACGATCGCGTCTATTTTTTCAACAAGTAATTGACTAAAATCCATTCTTTATGGCAATCGGGGGGAGAAGTCGGTCGGAAAACCCTTTTGACATCATTTTAGGGGAGCGATCGCTATAAGCAGGGTTTCAGCTGAATTTGCCCAACCCAGCCAATCAATCCCGCATTACTGGTAGTGGTTGTCAGCCTCGCCGTGGGGATTGGTAGAGACTAAGCCTTTATTAATAGGTGGAGTATCAGGTGGGTTTTCTGCATCAACCCCAATCCCCTAAATGTGAACCAAGAGACCTTGTATCCATGCTCACATTCGGGCTTAACACCAACTCCATTCCTTGCGGTAGAAGCTAGGGGAAAGCGTAACAGTTAATCTAATTCTTAGGATATACCAATTGGCAATAAATCCATGGTAATTTTCCTAAAAATGGCTAAAGATTAAGCGGCAATACTAAGCCTGGGCTGATGTTGCTGCCTCAAAGAAGACGAGTCTTTTCCTTTAAAATTCCTAGTCATTTACTTTATGTATATAGCAACACTCTGGCCAGGTAAGGTGTATCCCCTAGGGGCGAAGTGGGATGGCAAAGGGACAAACTTTGCTTTGTTCAGTGAAAATGCAACAGGTGTAGAACTTTGTTTGTTTGATAAAGACGATGAGGAGACACGCCTACCCCTGACGGAGGTAAGTAACTTCGTTTGGCATGGCTATGTGCCGGGGGTGGCACCGGGTCAACGCTACGGCTTTCGAGTGCATGGGCCCTATGCGCCGGAGTCAGGTCATCGCTTTAATCCCAACAAACTGCTGATTGACCCCTATGCCAAGGCGATTGATGGCGAGATTGGCAATGGGCCAGAAATCTTTGGCTACTCTTGGGATGCTTCCGAAGAAGACCTATCCTTCTCTGACTTGGATGACGCCCATCTGATCCCCAAGTCGGTTGTCGTCGATCAGTCCTTTGATTGGGGGGACGATCAGCCGCTGATGACGCCGTGGCACGAAACGGTGATTTATGAAACCCATGTCAAGGGCTTTACCAAGCTGCACCCGGAGATCCCGGAAGAATTGCGCGGTACCTATGCCGGACTTGGGCATCCCGCCGCGATCGCTCATCTCCAGTCTATCGGTATCACCGCCGTTGAGCTGCTTCCGGTGCATCACTTCCTCTCCCGTCCCGGACACCTCGTTGATAAGGGACTCAGCAATTACTGGGGCTATGATTCCATCAACTACTTGGCCCCCCACTCCGACTACAGCGCCGACAAAACCCCAGGAGGGCAGGTGGCGGAGTTCAAGGAGATGGTCAAGGCGTTGCACTTTGCTGGGATCGAGGTGATTCTGGATGTCGTCTACAACCATACGGGAGAAGGCAATCATTTAGGCCCAACCCTTTCGCTGCGCGGTATCGACAACGCCATTTACTACCGCGTTATGGAAGACGATCCGCGTTACTACATGGACTTTACCGGCTGCGGTAATTCTCTAAACGTGCGCCAAGCTCAAGTCCTGAAGTTAATCATGGATAGCCTGCGCTACTGGGTCACAGAGATGCATGTCGATGGCTTCCGCTTCGATCTTGCCTCAGCCCTAGCGCGAGAACTCTTTGCGGTGGATAGTCTTTCCGCTTTCTTTGACATCATTCACCAAGACCCAGTGCTGGCAGATGTGAAGCTCATTGCCGAACCTTGGGACGTGGGAGAAGGTGGCTATCAGGTCGGAAACTTCCCCGTTCTCTGGTCAGAGTGGAATGGCAGGTACCGCGATACTGTGCGGGACTTTTGGCGCGGCGAGGAAAGTGGTCTGGGGCAGTTTGCTTACTGTTTCACAGGTAGCTCTGACCTCTATGAGGTGAATGGGCGTAGACCGAATGCCAGTATCAACTTCCTCACCGCCCACGATGGCTTCACTTTGAATGACCTCGTTAGCTACAACGAGAAGCACAATGAGGCGAATGGGGAAAATAGCCAAGATGGGGAAAGCCACAACCGAAGTTGGAATTGTGGAGTCGAAGGGGAAACGGATGATCTAGAAGTGTTGCTGTTGCGGGAGAAGCAGCGGCGGAACTTCCTCGCGACTCTGATGCTTTCTCAGGGCATCCCGATGCTGCTGGGGGGTGATGAGATGGGGCGGAGTCAGTATGGTAACAATAATACCTACTGCCAGGATAATGAACTCTCTTGGTTCGATTGGAACTTACCAGAGGGAAATTCGGATCTGCTGAAGTTTAGCAGTGAGCTAATCTACTTCCGCCGTCAGCATCCGGTATTTCGACGGCGCAAGTGGTTTCAAGGTCGCGCCATCCACGGTTCGGGTGTCAGCGATATCGGCTGGTTCAATGCTGATGGCGGTGAGATGACGGAAGAACAGTGGCAGGTTGGTTTTGCCAAGACGCTTGCGGTTTTCTTGAACGGAAAAGAGATTACCGCTGTTGGCCCCCATGGGGAGCGTATCATTGATGATGATTTTCTCCTATTCTTTAACGCTCACTATGAAACAGTTGAATTTACTCTACCGGAGGGGCTGCGGGATAACCAGTGGGCAGTTGTGATTGACACCAAAGAGCCTCGCTTCCTGGAGGGGGAGCAAGTTTTCACAGATACTCAAGCTGTACCTGTGACAGAGCGATCGCTAGTGCTACTACGCCGCCTAGAATAAATCCTGATCTGATTACTTGAATGACTGGAGAGCCGGGAAGGCAAGCAATTGCCCTGAGATCCCGGCTTCTCGCTGTCTATGGCAATAGTGTAGATGGATCTATAGAGACGTTGTAGGCAACATCTCTATAGATTTTTTGAATCCTCAGAATTAATGATTTAGTTGGTGCCATTCAATTTATAGAAAAAGTTAGAGGATTTACCTGCTTCTATTGACCAAAATAAATAAGTAAAAACTCCATTTTTAGTCAATTTTATGGCTCAAACAGCATTGATTACAGGCGCTTCTCAAGGCATCGGCAAAGCCACCGCGCTTTTATTTGCCCGTAATGGCTACGACCTTGTCCTTGCTGCTCGTCAGAGCGATCGCTTAGAAGCTGTCGCCTCAGAGATCAGAGCGCTTGGTCGGGACGTCATAGCCGTTTCTACGGATGTTCAAGATGCTGAACAAGTACAGGTACTCATCCAAAAAGCTCTAGACTACTACGGTTCTATTGACGTACTAATCAACAATGCCGGGATTTATGTCTTAGGTTCGGTAGAAGACTTCACCCTTAGTGATTGGCACACCTGCATAGACACTAATTTATGGGGATACATCCATACCATTTATGCGCTATTGCCCCATTTCCTAGAACGCGGTGCAGGAACTATTGTTAATGTCAGTTCGATTGCGGGCAAGGTGCCGATTTCTTACCAAATACCCTACACGACTAGTAAGTACGCTGTCACTGGGTTGACCGAATCGTTACACGCGGAACTGGAACCCAAAGGCGTTCAGGTTTGTGGAGTTTATCCAAATTTCATCAGAACCAGTCTCATGGAACGGGCAATCTTTCGCGGCAAAGATCAACAGGATGCTCAATCGCGTGAGGACTTGATGAAAAAAGGGCTGAGTGTTCCCGTTATCGAGAAGCCTGATGATGTAGCTGAGGCAATCTGGGATGCGGTGAAGCATCAACGAGCTGAAGTAGTGGTTGGCGCGGCGAATCTCTCAAACGTCTCTTATCGGCTGTTTCCTGGTTTTATGCAGTGGGTATTCCGAAAAACTTTAGGGACGAAAGAGAGCTGAAGCCGCTAACCCTATTGTTTTACTTTGGGAAAACTTAAGGGCTTTATTTTTGCCGCGATGTTTCAGTCTGAAACCAACGTCCCCATCATGGGGACAAAACTTGTACTTTCCCAGTTTAAAATTTTTACTGCTACGGGAATGAGCATCACTCATCCCGCAGCAGGGTAATTCCTCTTAAGCTCTAAGCGATTAGCTTATCTGTGACTCTGCTTGTGATGGTATAACAAACCCAAAGTAAGCAGCGGCGACGGCTGTTGAAGCGTTGAGCCAAATATTGTTACCAAAGATCGGCATTAAACCGAAGGTTGTCTTAGCGACGGGCAGAAAACCCATGGTAGCGATTAAGGCATAGGCGATCGCAAAACAGCGATTGTATAAGCGAGAAGCTCTCAATGTGCTGTAAGAAGCAATCCCCAACAGCCCAACAATCAGGTGAACAAGATTATGCACAAGATTGGTGGGAAATAAGCCAAACAAATAGCCATAACCCGCAGCATAAGGGTCAGCTACATCAGCCGGGATATTAGCTGCAGCCGTTCCAGGTAGTGACATCAAAGCGGGTACAAATCCAGCTATACCTACTATTAAAAATAAAGCTCCAAGGAAGAGAGCGCAGTAACGCTCTCCCATGCTTTGTGGTCTCATAGTACCTGTGGTCATGGTATTTATTACCTCTTTTGTCTAAGTTTCAATCTCGATGATGCGATCGCCTTGCAAAAATATCGTTTCAGCTAACTTCCGTGAAGAAGCAACTGAGTGCAAGGTGTTACAACTCTTAATTTAATTAAACTTATATTTACAAAAACTCCTTCTATCTAAAGTAAGGGCTGATTTTGATAGAACAATGTGTCAATCTATACGTTGAATGTCAGCAATATTACTTTTGTTAGGGATAGCTGAAAAAATAAATATTTAACTTTGTTTGAGATGCTTTGTATAGAAGAAACCATCTTTGTCGTGAAGACGAGATCCCCAACTTCCATAAAAAGTCAGGGATCTGAGACGCTAGCATCTATCGTCTTAATTGTTAGCGATCGCGGAAGATGACAGCACCGACTCGTCAATCTCCTCCGCTTCAATAGCTCTAACTTGTTGAGAGCCTTCTAAACTAGCACCATACAGGTCAACAAATCTTCTAAACAGCCACATTGTTTCTTGATTTGAACCTTTACCTGAGTTGAATAAGCGCTGTATGTTTCTTTGGGCTAGTTGATGAAGATAAGGCAAATCTTCAAAGAGTGTTAAACAAGCAGCAAAATGCAAAATCCCTTGCAGCATGGGTTTTGGCCACTCTAGGTTGCTGTAAATATCGACTAGGAACCGATGCTCGTTGTTGTTTAGAGGGAGGGCGTTAAAGATGACAATTATTTTCTTGTTGTTGTAAACCGGAATTCTCAGCTCAACCGTGTAGGGAGTATGCAATATTAGCTCTACTTCCACTATCGGTTGTCGCCAGATCCTTAGAGCATTGAAGGGAGAAACTAAAACTGTTTGAAACTTAACTTTTCCGCCGATAGTAGTAGGTTGTAACTGGCTTACTTTAATAACCTTCAGGTTATTGAGACTAAAGTTATGAACTGTCTCCAAATGCTTTAAGTTCAGTAAATGATAAATCTGACAGATATAGGGGACAGGCAAAATATATTCTTGACTAATTAGATGTTGCTTTTTCAGCTCCAACATCCTAGCTTGAGCTTGGGATAGATAAACTTCATGCTGGCGCAGAGGAGAATCGTATTGGTAGCTTTGAAGCGCTCCTACCTCACTGCTATCCAAGCTTGTCTCTGTCTCTGGCTTCAAAGACAGCCAGCCCATAAAGAAGAAAGAAGCTGTAAATAGGTGTAAAACTTCTATGGGGGATATATACCCATCAGAAAATAAAGCAACACTTCTATCAGCGATCCCAAACAGCCAAGAAGGAATACCAAACAGCCAAATACCGCTTCTAAGCTTGGATATGAGCAGAGAAAGCTCTACAAATTGGCTATTCTTAATGAGATTACAGGTTTGATTAGCAGATATGTTTTTAGACATGGCGATCAAGCTTTTCAATTTTTGAAATCACACAAAGTTTCTTCTGAAAAGCCAAATCTAGGGATGCAATAAACTTAGACTCTTACGGGTATGTAACGAATGGTAAAAGTTTGAGCAACAGTGTTTTTGTTAGGAATAAACTAAAAAAAAGAATGCATCCGTTCTAGAGCTACTAGAGTTATTTTTTGTGCTTAACAATAAGCTAACGTTTGGTGTTTTATATACCCTCTCTCTGGGGTAGAAGCTGATCTTCTATCCAAATATACAAGCTAAGTTAAGCAACTATGTGTTAATAGTTGAAAAATGAGATTTAGTACTGAAACTAATCAGTTTAGAGAAGTCGGGAAGCTGACACTTCTGCGTAATTAAGGGCATGGCAGTGCCATGCCCCTAAAGGTTTTAGTCTCCGTTCTCTAGTTGGAAAAGAGCTAGGAAGAGGCGGGGGTTGCTACTCTGTTGGCGTGGGAGGCGATCGTTTCTTGTTCAGCCTGACGTGCTGCTCGTACTACCGCATTACTAGCGCGATCGCTCATGCGTCGTTGATGGTCGTAGCCCAACAGGAGTTCCCATGCATCAGCCGGATACTGTTCTACTAAGGGTAGAGCGACATCTTCCAACATCCAGCGCCCATGCAGGGCATCTACTTTAATATGCAGATCCCAATAGCTTGTTGCCCCTGGAGGGAGTTCCAGCCGTTCAGCGGCAGCTCGATAGGGTCTGAACCCTGCCGGAACCGTCACCTCGAAATACAGGGTTCCGCCCATATAGCGTAGGAAGTAGCGCTTACGCTCGGTCAGCAGAAAACTATAGTTGATGGTGGCAAGCACTTCCCACGGCACCAAGTCTAAGTAAGCCTCTGGTTCAGTTTCCATACCGAGGGCGTCAAGCATCTGCGTAAAAAAGGTGGAGTGCTTACGGGCAAGACGACCGCCGCCGTACTCTTCCAGCAGCAGCCGCGTCAGCGTTGATTGCACTTCATTGGCAACACCACCTAGGGTGCGGGATAGCTGGCTTGCCTCAACCAATCCATCAAGGGAGCCGATCGCCAGCAGCCGACGGTAACCTGCCTCAGTTATCTCGTCTCGAAAGAAACGACCATTTTCTGATATCGGGGGATCAACGTCAGCTTCTACCCAGTCGGTCAGTGTCTGAGCAACATCCAGATTTTGCAGCGAGTCAACATCCAGTTGTGCCAGCTCCCACTGCTGCCAAGCTTCCTCAATGCGATCGCGACAGGAGCGCAGGTAAGAAGAGCGCTCGTTAGTATAATTCTGCAAATCGTCATACCAAAATAGCTTCAGACGATTGATTCGATAAAGCACGCGTTGCAGAAAGCGATGAGCTGCATCTGAGGCGCTCTCTTGCTCGTAGGCAGCGGATATAGCGGTAGCGATCGCCTTTTCGACGTTACTAATTAGGGAAGGTTGTGACTCAATTTTTTTGTCTAAATTTTCTAGTTCGATTAGGGCGATAAATTGTTGTTCAGCATCATCATAGGTTGTAGATTTTAGGTCATTTATGGGCATAGATTTCAACCCAACGGGCAACTTTTGGGATGTAGTGGCATTACTCTGCATGTAAGTTTATTAATTCTCGTACAACTTAAAAATTTGGCGATCGCTACTTGAGGGCTGATACAAATCCGCTTCCCAGCTTAATTAGGAAATGGTGTTTACTCTTCTCTCTGGAGGTGTATATAAACCTGTCACTCCTACTCCTTTATGTTTGGGTTCACGTCAGAACCAGGACTTTTTACTGAAGAGTTGGAGAATCAGGCGATCGCTAATTTGAGAAATTGCCACTTCTTTACCTCTATGTAAATCAAATGACAAGATTTTCAGCCTATTTGAGGATTCTGCTCAATCTTATTTTTAGCTATGTTGCATTAAGTAGGACGAACGCATCGTCCCCATGAACAGGAAGAAAGATAAGTCAAAATCATTGTTCTTTGGGGTTTAAAGGAGCTTTTATAGCTAAAAATTTCCTAAAATTCTGAAGCTTTCCGTGCGTAAGTCTTAAATACAGAAGCATTCAGAGGATTAATAGGCATTATGACTAATAGCGCTGACAAAGCAAACATCGCCAAAACAACCGACGAACCCATCATTTCGGATATCCCCGTAGAAGATACTGGCGAACCGATTGTTTCAGATCTACCCGAAGAAATTACCGAATCCTACGGGACTGGCGTTCAGCCACAGCCTGGACTCAACGTAGGCGGACGCTCCATGCAGGACTCCATGAATCAATACAACGCCGTTAGTCCAGAGTTATCTGGAGGTGATGTTGATGCGGCTTGGTCTCAGGCAGAAGGCGCGGCAGAAGAAGCAGTTGGGGGAACTGCCCCCACACCAGACCAAGATGTTGTGGATGAGCTGGGAAAGGCAGTGGGTATAGAAATGGACGACAGGTCATTTCTTTGGACAAATGAGATGTTGGAGAAGCGAGACTCGGCTCGCTGGGAGTTAGACCCTAAGTCTTCTACTGATTATGAAGATCGTCGGGAGTAATCTCTTCTCTACCCGCAACAAAGCATCACGAGATGACTTAATCAGGAAAAAAAGCAGTTGTAGAGACGTTGCCAGTAACGTCTCTATAGGTTTCAGTAGAGAACTATTAGCGGAGAGTTTGATGTTTAGCTTCATTGAAAAAAATTGAGGCTAAACCTTGTTTGTGCCAAAGGAAGGAGGTTTATAGCGAGTCCTTCTTGCTCTTATGGTAAACAGAGTCAAACTTAAAAATAGATTTTATCAATACAGATTCCGCGTGCAGTCGAAAAGCTGATTTCTTCAACCCGTTGATCAGTTAATAATTACTTTAGCGAAGTACGAAGCATAAGTTTTCGTTTGGTAGTAGTTCTCGGCAACTTTGGCAACTTAGCAGTAGCTCTACTGCCTAACTACTCTCTTCTGCAACCACGCGATTGCGACCCGCAGATTTGGCACGCAGCAGGTTTTGGTCGGCACGGTTGATCAGGCTTTCTCCTTTGGGGTCGTCTGCTGCTCTTAACGACGAAATTCCTATGCTGATTGTGATGTTAAGGGCGGTGGTTTCGTTGATGGTGAAGTCTTGCTCCCCAACCAGCTTACGCAGGCGTCCCGCCACTAAATTAGCTTCTTGAAAGGTGGTTTGAGTGAGAATGATCACAAATTCTTCACCCCCATAACGGAATAGAGTGTCTTGCAGCCGCAGGTGATGTCGGAGACGCGCCGCTAGAAGTTGCAGGATGCGATCGCCAATTTGATGTCCGTAGGTGTCATTAACTACCTTAAAAAAGTCTACGTCCAAAATAATCAAACCCAAAGAGGTTTCCTGGGAGCGAGCATTCTGAATCTGCCGGGGTAATTCCCACTCTAGCGCCCGACGATTACTCAGTTCTGTCAGCGGATCTGCCAGTGCCATTGTTGAGAGCAAATCGTTCATGTGTTGCAGTTCCCGGTGCATTTGCACCCCTCTCATCCCCAGTTGAATTTGTGCCGTTAGCAGTCGGTCTTCTGCTTGAATTAGTGTTGTATCACTTTCTGGCTTTGAAACCAGCCGCAAGTACGCATCTGCACCATTTTCTAAGGCGTCGGCTGTTGCCAACAATTCCTGAATTTGCTCTAACGGTATTTCCGGGCTGCATTGAATACGATCATCGACTACAAGGCAGTAAATCCCTTCTAGGCTGTTCTGTTCCTTGATCTGACGACAGAGTTTGAGACTATCTGCTTGACTTGCCTGCACGATGATCAGATTAGGTAGCTGGGTTTGAATCTGCACAATGGCATCAGCGAGTAAGCATCCCTGTACTTTAGCCGCGACTAGTTGGCTGACTCGTGGAACAAATCTTGCCAAAAAGCCCTTACCTCCAACTACTGTTACCAAAACATTCATGTGCGTTAAGTAGCCTTATAGATTCAAGGCGTTGACCCTGACAAGACAATATAAAAACCCGCATCCTTGAAGAGACAAGTGTTGCGAAGGATACCAAAGATCCTGTAACAGTTTGAGGTTTCTACAGTCATAAAAGGCAACAATCCTTACAAATAGCAGCGAAATTTGCGAAATCTTCACATCTCAAGTGTCTGCTCCCCAGATTTATAAACTTTCAAAATCTACTCAGATTTTTTGGTGCATCTAGTTCATCTATGTTGACGACTCTAGAGAGTAGCAAAAAATCTGGCAAGAATTCGTGCTTACTTGGTTAGACTTGGATGGCAGATTCTGGTAGGGATGGAGTGACAGCAAGGCAGACAAGGATGAGCCAGACTTGATACACGAGCGCCAACAGGCTTGTAGGGTTTAGCGAATGTTGCTTTTTCTAAAAACGAAACAACGTGTCAGTTAGTACCATTATCTTTCGACCCTCTGACAAAATGGTGTTGCAGAATGGAAATAGGGATGAAAGCCCTGACTATAAAATGTCCAAGATGTGCATCAACTCACTTTCGTAAGAATGGCAGACAAAGGGGTAAACACGCCTTACATTTGTGTTGACTGCAAACGTCAGTTTATTGATTCTTGCAATCAAAGTTGTAGATTGAATTATGGGCAGTATAGTTTCTAGAATCTTTAAACAATTTTAGATAAAAATAAAATATTGGCATTTTTATTTCTAAGTTACAATCGATTATTCTGCCCACTTTTATTTTATTTAATTAAAATCACATTTTTTAAACATATGACAATAATTGATAAAGCAACCATTTAATACTTTCTATTGATTAGTTAAATTGTAAAATCTTTTGTTAGTCAAAACCTAAATAAATACTTAAATATCTAATTTGATTGGTAATACATTATTTTAATTCTGGCTCAGTGGCGATGCGGGCAACGAAATGAATAGCTAATTTTTTACTCTTCCCCTTGACCCTGACGGACGTGAGGCTTCTAAGTAGCCAGGTGGAATTAAATTTAAAACACTTAACATCCACATGGTAGGTTGCAATCTATACTGTTGAGCAACCAAACCCAGCGCAAATGGGGCTAAACCGCTCACGAAACCCGCCAGGTTTTGGGTACTAAGCAATCACCTTTGGAGTCAGACAAGTGAGCGATCGCGAGTTGCTAGAACCTGAGTTTCAGTCACCTTGAAAAGGCACAGATAGATTCAGGTTTGACAGGGCAAGTTTTATCGGTGAGCGTTTGATTGTTATCGAGGTTGAGGGAAGTCAGGTTGGTGAGTGTTGATAAGGGTTTGATGTCAGTTATTTGGTTGTTATGGAGGTTGAGGAAAGTCAGGTTGATGAGTGTTGATAAGGGTTTGATGTCGGTTATGGAATTGTCACTGAGGGAGAGGTCAGTCAGGTTGGTGAGTGTTGATAAGGGTTTGATGTCGGTTATGGAATTGTTACCGAGGGAGAGGAAAGTCAGCTTGGTGAGTGTTGATAAGGGTTTGATGTCGGTTATTTGGTTGTTATGGAGGTAGAAGTAAGTCAGCTTGGTGAGTGTTGATAAGGGTTTGATGTCGGCTATGGAATTGTCGTCGAGGGAGAGGTAAGTCAGGTTGATGAGTGTTGATAAGGGTTTGAGGTCGGCTATGGAATTGTTATCGAGGTAGAGGGAAGTCAACTTGGTGAGTGTTGATAAGGGTTTGAGATCAGTTATTTGATTGTCTTTGAGGGAGAGGTAAGTCAGATTGGTGAGTGTTGATAAGGGTTTGAGGTCGGTTATGGAATTTTCGTTGAGGAAGAGGTGAGTCAGATTGGTGAGTGTTGATAAGGGTCTGAGGTCGGCTATTCGATTGACAGAGAGGTCGAGTTGAGTCAGCTTGATGAGTGTTGATAAGGGTTTGATGTCGGCTATTTGATTGGTAGAGAGGGAGAGATTAGTCAGGTTGGTGAGTGTTGATAAGGGTTTGATGTCGGCTATTTGATTGGTAGAGAGGGAGATATTAGTCAGATTGGTGAGTGTTGATAAGGGTTTGATGTCGGTTATTTGATTGTCAGCGAGGTTGAGATTAGTCAGATTGGTGAGTGCTGACAAGGGTCTGAGGTCGGATATTTGATTGTTGTTGAGGTCAAGCTGGGTGCGAGTTGAAAGAAGCTTGTCAGCCTGATGACAATCTTGAGTTTGGGCCTCTTGTAACAGAACATCAACAGTGTGTTGTGTCTCCACACTCTCTTTGTTTTTATTCAAACACCAATCAGCAAAGGTTCTAGGAGTAGTAGTCTCCTGAAGGGAGACAGCACATGAAGCGAACAGGACAATCGCTAGAGCGCCCAGAGGTAGAACGCCTGATAGTGTAATAGCCAGGTTTTTGTTTAGTCTCAGATGCTTTTTGACCTTCATACACCTATCTACTCTCTCCAAAATTCTGCTCTGAGATAAGGCTAACAGGAAGCACTGAAAATGCAAAAGGTAGAATCAGCAGTTGGGAACTTTGCAAGGGTGCAAGCGAAAGCATTGCGAGGCGTTAGCCACCAAGGAACACTATCTGCAATCCGAGAGTTGCAGTAGTTTTGACACACTTAAAGTGACTTGCTTGTTATGTAAGTGAGAAATGTGAATGTAACAGTCGAAAAGCACTCGCCAGTATGCTTGATAGGCAAACCAATCAAATAAGCCCAGTACAGTGAGAGGCTGCACACCAAGCAGAGGAACTCACTGGCTTTGCTGGCTCCAAAACATTTCTGTTGGCTCTATGGCTGACAAAATCAAAAGGTGCTTGATTTATCTGAGGCGATCACACTCACCTTAAATTTAAGTTCAGCCTAACTCTTTGTACGGCTAGATCTGAATGTCGTTGACTACGAAAAAGCCTGAACTGCCCTGAGGGTGGTCAATCCCAACTCTTTTAAGCTACCGCAGAGATTGTAAAAGTGCGACATTTCCTAGACCAATTTACCGCCAAACTTTGCAGAGACACAGAGGGTCAAGGAAAGCTTATCATGGTAGTGTAACAATCTGCAATAAAAGTATTTATTAACGATTTTAACTAAAGTAGAAATATCGCCTTGAGCTTTTCAGTAACGTCAAGTCACCCTAACCCCTGAAGGGCGGCAATTACAAAACACTTATTTATTTATATAGATAAGTCAGCCCTTGAAAATGCCGATGGGGTTGCCATCACAACGATGCGGGTAGAAGTAGGTTAAGTTAAATTGGCGATAGATCAAAATCCCCAGACCAAAGTCCGGATTTGTCAGTCGTTCATGGTTCGTGGCTAATCCCCAATTCCTTGTTAACGTTCTCCCCACTCTTAACAAAAAACATAAGAGGTTTAAAAACATCCCATGTTTGACGCCACACAACTACTAATTGACTATTTTGTTCTCCAACTCAGAGACGGCTACCACCGGACGTATGGTGGCTGGAAGTCAAACTATGCAGACATCCTTGCCTGGGCGGGGAGTATGGCTTTAGAAAATATCGCCAACAGCGATGCCCTATATCACAACGTCGAACACACGATCTTAGTGACCTTGGTAGGGCAGGAAATTCTGCGCGGTAAGCACATCAAAGAGGGTGGAATCTCCTGCGAAGACTGGATGCACAACATTATCTCGCTGTTGTGCCATGATATCGGCTACGTCAAGGGCGTTTGTCGGCAAGACAAAATTGCGATGCGGTTGTATGCAACGGGAGTTGATGGCAAGATGGCGAAGCTAGAAGAAGGCGCGTCCGATGCTAGCCTCACCCCCTACCATGTAGACCGAGGCAAACTTTTTATTGAGGAGCGCTTTGGGGGTCACAACTTAATTGATGCGGAGGTGATTAAGCACAACATTGAACTCACCCGTTTCCCCGTTCCGGCTGACGAAGATCATCAAGACAAAGTAAATTCCCCAGGTTTAGTAAGAGCCGCAGATTTAATTGGTCAACTTAGCGATCCACGTTACCTGAAAAAGATTAGTGCGTTGTTCTATGAGTTTGAAGAAACTGGTGTGAACCGCGCCTTGAATTACCGCCATCCCGGAGACTTGCGGCAAAATTACGCTAAGTTTTACTGGAACGGTGTTTTTCCCTATATCACGGACGCCCTCAACTACTTACAACTGACTCAACAGGGTCAACAGATTGTCGCTAATCTCTACGCCAACGTCTTTGTCGTGGAACATGAACAGTTAATGGTGAATGTGGCGTGATAGTTAGCCTCATTTATACCTGGTCGTGATTTGTGACGGTAGTTGAAAGCAGTGAGGCGGCGAGTTCCGCTGGACTCATTTGCTCGTAACGCTCAAAGGGTTGGTGAATCCAAGGATTATCGGCGAGGTAGTCTACGTAGTAGTCAGGGGCGATCGCAGAGCAGTCTTTGTACCAAATGACGCCAGTACGAATTTCTGCGATGTTCGCCCCGTGGTGACGCTCTAGCCAGCGGATGGATTCCTCAAGGCTAATCCCAGAATCTACTAAATCATCAAGGAGTAGCACCCGCGCCCCTAATTTTTCCGTGGTCATGCTCAGGTGGCGGGAAAAGATAATCGTGCCGCGATCGCGATTTTCGGGCCCACCATAGGAAGATGTGGAAAGAATCGCTAGGGGTTGGCGGAAAATGCGACAGAGAATATCGCCAACCCGTAGCCCCCCCTTGGCAATGCAGACAATTTGGTTAAAATCCCAGTTGGCTTGATAGATTTTGACTGCTAACTGCTCGATTTTGTGATTGTATTCTGACCAAGAAATGTAAAGATCGGGCATAAGAAGCGTCTAGAAAGGCATCAATAGATGAAGTAAATCTAAATAAATAGTACAACGATCAACTAAACTCCTCTGATGGCAATCGAACAACAAAGGAGATTGTTTTACGTTTGTGCATTTTTTTGAGACCCCTTTGCGAAAGTCAAAGCTGTTATGAGTAATATTTCCTCATCTGAACCGTCGGATTCCTTGCCAACACCCAAGTCAGAAAAGCTACGTTTTAGAACCAAACTTGCCTATGGTGCAGGGGATATGGGTGCGGCAATTACGGCGAATATTCTGGCGTTTTATCTCCCGATTTTTCTGACGGATATTGCTAGCTTAGGGGCAGGGTTAGCCGCTAGCTTGTTACTCCTCAGCAAGATTTGGGATGCCGTAAACGATCCGATGGTGGGAGTGTTAAGCGATCGCACCAGTTCCAAACGCTGGGGGCGTCGTCTCCCTTGGATGCTCTATGGGGCAATTCCCTTTGGGATTACCTTCGTTTTGCAATGGATTGTCCCCGACTTCAGTCAGTGGGGATTGTTTTGGTACTACCTGCTAGTTTCCGTTTTATTCAATACTTTCTATACCGCCGTTAATTTACCCTATACGGCTCTCACCCCAGAACTGACCCAGGATTACAACGAACGCACCACCCTCAATAGCTTTCGCTTCACCTTCTCTATTGGCGGTAGTATCCTGTCTGTTATTTTTGTCGCGATCATCGCTGCTCTGTTTCCCACCGACCGACAGTTCCAGTATTTAATGATCGGTATCGGCTGCGGTGTAGTTTCCGTATTGACGTTGTATTGGTGTGTTTGGGGAATACGCGATCGCGTTATGGAATCAGAGGCAAGAATCCCGGCTGAGACGCAACCCGTTACCCTGCCAATATTAGAGCAGGTGCGGATTGCTTTTAGTAACCGCCCTTTTCTCTACGTCATTGGCATTTATCTGTGTTCCTGGTTAGGTGTCCAAGTCACCGCCGCCATTATTCCTTACTTTGTCATCCGCTGGATGGGCGAACCCGATTCAACCGTCGCCCAAGTCATCCTGGCGGTTCAGGGGACTGCCTTATTGATGCTGTTTGTCTGGAGTGCCGTTAGCAAGCGAGTGGGTAAAAGAGCGGTGTACTTTATGGGTATGGGCTTGTGGATTATCGCTCAAGCTGGACTGCTTTTCTTACAACCCGGTCAAATCGTTTTGCTGTACATCCTTTCCGTCATGGCAGGATTTGGCGTCTCTACTGCTTACCTCATTCCCTGGTCGATGTTACCTGATGTGATTGAACTGGATGAACTGCAAACAGGGCAACGGCGCGAGGGGATTTTTTATAGCTTTATGGTGCTACTGCAAAAAGTTTGTTTAGCCGTAGCGATCGCTCTAGTTTTAAAAAGCTTGGATTGGGCAGGATACATCGCCCCAACTGCCGAGAACCTAACCCCTGCTCAACCAGAGGCGGTACTGTGGGCAATTCGCATCGCCATTGGCCCGTTACCAACGATCGCCTTGATTGTGGGCATAATTCTCGCCTACTTCTACCCCATCACTCGTGAAGTCCATGCAGAAATTTTGCTAAAACTCCAAGAGCGTCGGGCAACGCAGAATCATTAGGGACTAGCGATCCGCACTTTTACAATCACTGACAATTAGTGATGTTTCACGCGGTCAAACAACCACAGGGAAGCAATAGTCCCAAAGAAGTGAGCGCCAATACCATTGACATTTGCCACAGCAACAAACACGTCAAGGGTACGAACGATTTTGTAAGGGTCAGTGATGGCAACCCCTGGAGGTTGGGAGACTGTTTTTGCCACTAGTACACTCAGAGTAAAGCTAGCACCCAGTAGGTTTAAGAAGATTCCCACTAAGCCAACAATTAATCCCAATCGCACCAGTTTCGTAGTCTCGGCTTTTGAAGGACGCACCTGTGATAGGGGACTACGAAGCAATCTGGCAATGCGCGTGTAACGGAAAGCCAAATAAACCGCAAATGCCAGGGCAAGAATACCGCAAACGGCCCAAAATATACCAATACCAAGGCCTGGGCTTTCTTCTGCGGCAAATCCGATACCTATCTGGGCATATAACAAAGACAAGCCTGATGCCACAGCCAGCCCCAACTGTACCCAAAAGGCAATCCAGCCCGTTAGACGCAGCTTTTCCGCAATGTCTTCGAGCAGCGGGGCAACTGGAGAATTAGAATCTGGCTTGGTTTCCATAGCGATTTCGATAGGGCGTCACGGAAACTGGTCAACAGCCGTGCATGGCAGGGGGTAATACTTCCCTCAATCGTTCCTGAATTGGGGATCGTTTGTCACTTATCATTAGGTAGATTTTGGCCAAGTAAAATAAAAAGTTGCCCCCGCCCCTACTTCCGACTCTACCCAGACGCGTCCCCCTCGGCTCTCAATAATTTTCTTCACAACAGAAAGCCCAATACCAGTACCTTCCACTTTGTCGCGAGCCTCTAATCTCTGGAAGATGATCCAAATTTTCTGGTGATACTCTGGTGCAATTCCTTGTCCGTTATCGGCAACGGAGAACTGGTAGTAGCTGCCGACCTCTTGAGAGCCGATCTCGATCCGGACATCGGGGCGATAGGAGTACTTGATCGCATTGCTAATCAAGTTCATAAAGATTTGTTCTAGGGGGATTTTTTCAGTGTGAAATGTCGGCATTCCAGGCTGAATAACGATCGCGACTTCCGGTGAGGGATCTAGGAGTTCAACAACGTCAGCTAGCAGGGCATCAACATCAACGGTTTGAGTCTGATGACAAAGGCGACCGGCGCGGGAATACTGGAGAATTCCGTCAATTAAGGATTCCATACGGTGAACCCGCCCGCGCATCAAGTTCAAATGCTGGCGGGAATCTTCATTGAGGGTGTCTCCTAAGTCTTCTTCTAGCCACTCAGAAAGATTAGCGATCGCTCGTAAGGGGGCTTTCAAATCGTGGGAAGCAATATAAGCAAACTGCTCAAGTTCTTGATTGCTGCGCTCTAATGCCTGAGTCAGTTGAGTCAAGGCTTCTGCTTTTTTCTCAACCTCCTGCCGCGCCCTGACTTGTGCTGTCACCTCTACGGCATGAGTCATTAAGCCATACACCTGGTTTTCACTATCAAACAACGGTTGATAAACAAAATTCCAAAAGCTTTCTTCCAACTCACCATCACCGTTGCGGTCAAAGACGGCTCGCATCTCCTTCCCCACATACGCCTTGCCCGTGGCATACACCCGATCAAGCAGTTCAAAGAAGCCTTGTCCTTCTAAGTCCGGAAATGCCTCACGAGCCGTTTTCCCCTTGATCTCCCGGTTGTTTACTAGCTGCCCATACAGGGGATTAGATGTTTCTATAACATGATTGGGGCCGCGAGAGGTTTGAATGGCAGCAGGTGCCTGCAAAAACACGCGTTGCAATTCCGCACGGGCGGTTTCAGCTTCCCCTAATGCCTTCGCTAGTGCCTCCTGCACTCGCTTGCGCTCGGTGATGTCGTGCATCAAAGCCACTGCACCAATTTTGCGTCCTTTGTCGTCAAACAGGGGGTCGCCATTGGCGAGAATATAGCGGGGCGGTTGACCTTTTGCCACAATCGCCATTTCCGCATTACGTACAGACTCGCCTTGGAAGGCACGCACGAGGGGAATGTTTTCGGTTGCTAGTGGGGTGACTCCGTCTTCCTCGTAAAGGTCATAGAGGCTTGTCCACTGCTCCGGTGGTACAGTCAGAGGATCTAACCCATGCCATTCACGAGCGACTCGATTGAAAAGTGTTAGCTTTCCATTGGCATTACAGGCGACTACAGCTTCCGAGAAGTTTTCCACCAAGACCTTGGTAAATTCCTGCTCCTGTCGCAAAGCTTCCTTTGCCTGCTTGGGATCAGTGATATCGGTGTGGATGCCCACCCACTCCCGAATGCTACCGTCGGCTGCTAGCACTGACACACCGCGAACGCTCATGTAGCGGTATTCTCCGTCATGACGCCGCAGCCGATACTCGACTTCGTAATGTGTTTTGTTCTCTACGGCATTTAGCCATGCTTGGGCTGTGTTGTCTCGATCGTCCGGGTGAACACAATTGAGCCATCCCCAGTCTTGATATTCCTCAAAGGTTTGCCCAGTAAAGGCGCTCCATCCGGGTTGGGGGGAGACGATTTTGCCTTCTGCATTGGTATTCCAGACGATTTGGGTAGTTGCTTTGAGAAGGGAGCAGTAGCGCTCTTCATTCTTGCGGAGTGCGTCCTGCACGGCTTCCCACTTGAGGCGTGTGGCTTGTTCCTGAGACAGTTGCTGTTTTTGTTCTACCGCTGCCTTTTCTTGGGTAATATCTACTAGCACGCCGCGCCGCCGCGCCGCACGACCGTTTTCATCTGCCACCACTCGCACCCGGTCTTTGAGCCAGATGATGCGACCATCAGTAGCTAGAGCGCGATACTCAAGCTCGTAATCTTGGGACGCTTGGGTTGCCGTGGTAGAGAGGGTGATACACCAATCCCGGTCTTCTGGATGCAACAAGCGGTTTTGCCAGAAGTCCGGCTCCTCTAGCCATTGGCGGATCGGATAACCGAGAAGATCTTCAGCACGACGAGACACGAAGGTAAATTTTCCGGTGGTGGCGTCCATCTCCCAGATGATGGCGTCAAGTCCTTGAATTAAATCAATGAAGCGATCGCGAGATTCTACTTCCACTGGTTTTACGATTGGTGAATCGATGTCTAGGGGTGATAGTGGCAGCTTAGTCTCACTCATGCTTAAGTTTCCTGGATAAACAGATCTGGGAATGCTTGCTAGGAGGCGATCGCGTTTACAGCAATTTCTGGCAGGGAATTAAAAATGCTCGCTCATCCACGGCTCTGATCCAGAAAATAGCTGAGTCGCCGCGACAAGAGCCGCGTCTGTAGATGCTAATAATCCAGCCGTTTTGAGTTGCTCCGGGGTAAATAACCCGGTGTAGAGGGGGGCGAGTCCTCCGATGTTGAGCTGCAAGTCACCGCGACCGCCTCTGGTGACTTCACCGCTTCCCCCGGAGACGGTTAAGACAAATTTTCCGGTGTTTTCCGGCAGTACGTCGTCTTGAATATTTAGGTGTAATTCAGCGTCTACTCCCACAGGATAACCTCGTTTTTCTAAGGCTTTGGGGACATCCACTACCCGCAACAGCCAGCGTTCTACATGCTGCACCGTGCTAGTTTGTTCGGGGAGTTGTAAGAGTAAGGGGTCAACAGATGGCCCGCGCCACAGCACCGACTGAGCAATAGAGCGGTGGTCAGCAAAGAAAGTCCACAACTGCTGCTCCGCTGCCGGGGTCAGCACCACGCAGTCTTGAACCACGAGGTCATAACCCGTACTCGTCTGCTGCTGCTTGAAGATGACATAACCGACGAGTTGGGTTTCACTGCCGATGGTGTAGGCATAAACTTCTGCCCTTTGCGGCTGGAGCACTCGCGTCCACAGTGCTGCATTGCGCTCTAGCTTGCCGTTTGTCTGGCTGGCGGCTTTTTGGTAAAGGTCTGCAAATACTTCGGCTTGACGGGGAACGGCACGGACAGGAAGCGTTCGCGATCGCATCAAAATACTGTCAAGGGGCAACTTCCACAGACACCGCGTTCCGGCTTGTTCGTAACCTACCTTCCGGTAGGGACGTTGCGTGGCGGCATAGAGGGTGGAGAGAGGGACACCGTTTTGATGCAGTTCTCTCAATGTTTGAGTCAGCATTTCCACCGCCACCCCAGTTCCTCGGTGTTCCGGTGGTACGCCGACGGAGGCTAGTCCTGCCATCGGTATGCATTGACCGCCAAACCACTGAGCGATTGGGTAAATTGCCAAGCTGCCCACGACTTCCCCTGCACGCTGCAAGCAGCGAAAGTTTTCTTGTCCGACGTTCTGGTAGTAGGACGACCAATGGCTACTCGATTCGTTGAAGCACTGGCGAGTAATTTCTTCCAGACGCTGCAATTGCTCGGATGTGGAGGGAGTGCAAAACTTAAACTGAGATGTCATCGGCAAGGCGCATGAGATTTTCCCGGCAGTCGGAACGGATTGACTCGCTAAAAATGGCAAAATTTAGTCCTGCCTGTTCTGGAGTCTAGTACTGGAGGAAGAAAATGGCGGCTTCCGGGATAATAACAAGCTAAATATCACAGGATAAATCTAGCGTAGGTCTGATCTTTGCCACCAATATTTCTTTGTGGTGGTGCCGAGAATTTACCAATCTCGGTATTGGTATATATACGCTCTTTGACTCTATGTCTAGGTGAAGACCGGATTTGTAGCGCTATTTATCAAAAATTTACACTTCTCAATGCTTGCCCCCAAAAATATTTAAACTTCATTGCAGAATAAGAAGAGAGCGGTCACATCGTGATAATTTCTATAACGTTAGGAATAGCTTAGAGTCTTAGAGTTACAACGGGAGAACACCTTGGATTTGCATTCTACTCAAGCTCAAAACCCATCTTTTCATGAAGATATCAGTGAGTATGTGGCTCAGTTACAGCTTCACATGGCTTTACAAGCCCGTAACTTAGTCCCGACCCTTACTAAGGCAGCCGATAGCAGAGAGCAGCTATTACAGCAAACCCAGGCAAACATCGAAAAACTGGTTTCGCGGCAAGCCATTTAGATTTAGTTTGATGGTTCAACAATTAGATTAAGCGATCGCCCGCCAAGGGTAGAGAACAGATTCTCACAGTTGGCAAAAAGCGATCGCTTTTTATTTGGTCGCCTGTCTCGGCTGAGAGGCAAAGGTGCGAAGTGCTGAGTTGTTCAGGATTCGTGGCGAGTAGCAAGGAGTGCTAATCACCGACAGGGCATTACGGGGATCTGGTAGCGTAACATCCTGTAACATTTGGCATAGTGATAAATAAACGACCTGCAATAATTGCGTTCACGGCTAGCAGCAAAGGACGGTGCGTGGCGCTATCTTGCCTTCTAAGCTGTTATGCAAACGAGAACAATGAATGCAGATAGGAAAGAGGAGACTTTCGTAATGCTTGAATCTTATCGTCAACACGTCGCACAACGGGCGGCGTTGGGAATTCCACCCTTACCGTTGGATACTCAACAAACCTCCGAGTTGTGCCAACTGCTAAAAGCGCCAGCGGCGGGTGAAGAGGAGTACCTACTCTCATTATTGCGCGATCGCGTTCCTCCCGGAGTCGATCAAGCGGCGTATGTAAAAGCCTCATTTCTCACCACCATTGCCAAAGGTGAAGTGAGTTGCCCCTTACTCAAACCCATCGAAGCCATTGAACTCTTGGGGACAATGGTCGGCGGCTACAATGTCCAATCGTTAATAGATTTGCTCAATAGCGACAGCGAGTTAGCGGGTGCAGCCGCCGCCCAGTTGAGCAAAATCATGTTGGTTTATGACGCCTTCAACGATGTCTACGAGCTATCAAAAACCAATAGCTACGCCAAGTTAGTGATTGACTCTTGGGCAGCCGCCGAGTGGTTTACCGCCCGTCCGTCATTACCAGAAACCATAACGGTGACGGTGTTCAAAGTACCGGGAGAGACAAATACAGATGACTTGTCTCCCGCCACCCACGCCACCACACGCCCCGATATTCCCTTACACGCCCTGGCAATGCTGGAATCTCTGATGCCGGAGGGATTGGAAACCATTAGCAAGCTCAAGGAAAAAGGGCATCCCGTTGCTTATGTCGGCGATGTTGTGGGTACGGGTTCCTCTCGCAAGTCAGCGATTAACTCCGTATTGTGGCATATTGGGCAAGATATTCCCTTCGTACCTAATAAGCGGGCAGGGGGTTATATTTTGGGTAATGCGATCGCGCCTATCTTCTTTAATACCGCTGAAGACTCTGGTGCCTTACCCATCGAGTGCGATGTCACCCAAATGGAAACTGGGGATGTAATCACCATTCATCCTTATAAAGGCGAAATCACAAACGAAGCTGGAGAAGTCATTTCCACCTTCACCCTCAAACCTGAAACCATTACCGATGAAGTTCGTGCAGGTGGACGCATCCCCCTACTAATTGGACGTTCCCTCACCGATAAAACCCGTGCCGCCCTAGGATTAGAACCTAGCCCCCTCTTCATCCGTCCTAGCGCCCCGGCGGACACAGGCAAAGGCTTCACCCTAGCGCAGAAAATGGTAGGGAAAGCTTGCGGACTCCCCGGCGTGCGCCCTGGCACCTCCTGCGAACCGATCATGACCACCGTTGGCTCTCAAGATACCACGGGGCCAATGACGCGGGACGAACTCAAAGAACTCGCCTGTCTTGGCTTCAGCGCTGACTTAACTCTGCAATCCTTCTGCCATACCGCCGCTTATCCCAAACCCGTTGATGTTAAGACGCATCAAGACTTACCCGACTTCTTCGCGACTCGTGGCGGCGTCGCTTTGCGTCCTGGCGATGGCATTATCCACTCCTGGCTAAACCGGATGCTGCTACCCGATACCGTCGGTACGGGGGGCGACTCCCACACCCGCTTCCCCTTGGGAATTTCCTTCCCGGCGGGTTCTGGGTTAGTTGCCTTTGCTGCCGCCTTAGGTGTGATGCCTTTAGATATGCCCGAATCCGTTCTCGTGCGTTTCACAGGGGAATTGCAACCCGGTGTTACTCTACGGGATATCGTCAACGCCATCCCCTACGTCGCCATCCAAGAAGGCAAGCTAACCGTTGAGAAGCAGAATAAGAAAAATCTCTTCTCTGGGCGGATTATGGAAATGGAAGGCTTGCCGGATTTGAAAGTAGAACAAGCCTTTGAACTCACTGATGCGACGGCTGAACGTTCCTGTTCCGGTTCCACCATCAAGCTGAGTGAGGAAACCGTTGCCGAGTATCTCCGTTCTAATGTCGCCCTGCTAACGAATCTGGTTGCACGAGGCTACAAGGATGAGCGCACTATGATGCGTCGGGTTGCCAAGATGGAGGAGTGGTTGAAAAATTCTCAGCTGATGTCGGCGGATGCGAATGCAGAGTACGCCGATATCCTGGAAATCGACCTCAACGAAATCAAAGAACCTATCGTTGCTGCACCGAACGACCCAGATAACGTTAAGTTAATGTCCGAGTGTGCTGGGGACAAGATTGATGAGGTGTTCATCGGTTCCTGCATGACCAATATCGGTCATTACCGCGCTGCTGCCAAGGTGTTAGAAGGGGCGGGTAAGGTGAAGGTGCGCCTTTGGATTTGTCCTCCCACTCGCATGGATGAGCAACAACTGCGGGCAGAAGGTATTTACGATATCTTTAACGCGGCAAGTGCCAGAACGGAAATGCCAGGATGTTCTCTCTGCATGGGTAACCAAGCACGGGTAGAAGATGGCGCAACAGTGTTTTCTACCTCTACTCGTAACTTCAACAACCGCATGGGGAAAGATGCGCGGGTTTATCTCGGTTCTGCGGAATTGGCGGCGGTTTGTGCGCTATTAGGAAGAATTCCCACGGTTGAAGAATACATGGAGATTGTGGCGGAAAAACTTAATCCTTTCGCAGGCGATTTGTATCGGTATTTGAACTTCGATCAAATTGAAGGTTTCGAGGATGAGGGACGGGTGATTCCGTTGGAAGAAATGCCCAGAATTGAGGATATTCTGGGGATGCCGACAGCAGCGAGTCGATAATGAAGCTAGGGTGGGCAGTTGCTCCCCTTACTATTGCTATCTTGCTATCCCAAATTTAGAGGTTAAACTTGGGATAGCACCCTATGAATTGTAGAAATTAAGATTTTTAGAAGCATTTACGTCGGCAACTAAAAGGTAATAACAAAAATGTTAACTTCTGCTCAACTAATGCAAGAGCTTGAACCGATTGCTACTAATTTAGGATTTCGTAAATCTATAAGAGAAAATAGTATAGTTTGGACGCATCCCAATGGACAGATAATTATTCCAATCGATCTGCAACTAAAACCTGAGCATTTGCTAAGAATAATTAGAAAAATGCAACAAATTACTATGCAAAGGTATACACCTCTAACAAATAGATATCCAAGGAGTGCAACTTCAAGAGATAGGTATCAGCGGATAGATTTATCTCGTTTTACTGAAGAAGTAGCATCAAAGCAATACTTGTCTGCTGAAACGGAAGAAACTACCCGCCTAGCAGAGCAACATAAAGCTTTGAGCGAACTCACTAAGTTATGGCTAGAGGAGGGAGATGAACAAGAACAAACGGAAACTTGGGAATATCTCCGTCAAGTACTTGATGAAGATCGACCTTCTAATCGTCCATTGTTTCCATGAGCAAAATTGTTATGCTGGACTCTGGTCCATTAGGAATGGTCACTAACCCTAAAAATTCCTCTACCTGTAAAGAGTGCAAACTTTGGTTAGATTCTTTGCCGTTGAAAGGCTATGAAGTTGTGTTGCCAGAAATTGCTGATTACGAAGTGCGGCGGGAATTACTGCGGGCGAATAAGGTAGCAGGGGTAAAAAGACTAGACCAACTCAAAGCAGCAATTACATATTTTCCTATTACCACAGAAACGATGCTTTTAGCAGCTCAGTTATGGGCTGAAGCACGAATGAGAGGGCAACCAACCGCAGATCCCAAAGCCCTTGATGGAGATGTGATCTTGGCAGCTCAAGCAAAATTAGAAGAAAATCAAGAGAATGAAGTTATAATCGCCACAACGAATGTAGGGCATTTGTCTCAGGTTATTGATGCTCGTGAGTGGCAGTGTATTCAGTAAAACTTGAGCTTGTTTTAACTTTCCAGAATTAGCAGAGGCTCCATTTTTAGCCTATCAAAGCATCAATCTAGCTTTCGCTGAAGAGACGCTGACGTTCCTTCAAAAAACTCCTGTGCCTCACGACTGACAACAACTTAATATAAATCAATATTTTCGTTTGAGTCGGTCAACCGGAGTCACCTTTCCTTCTGCAATATCTTTTTTCGCCTTATCAAACGCTTCCTTAAAACCTGAAATAGCTAATAATTCCTCAGTTGCCTCATTACTTTCTCGTTCTACCAGATAAGCTAGAAAATCAGTAGCAACCTGCAATCTCTCAGGTGATAACTGCTCAATATATTGCTTAAGTTGGTTGCGAGCTTCTGTGGTGTTCATCAGTCAGTAGGCAGGTAATTGTGTAACTATTTTAGTTGGGTAACGATAGCGCGATCGCGCTTTAACATCCATTCGTCCTAAAATACAAACATACTGGGTAGTAGTTCCTTTGTTCTAAATTGCCCCCTAAAATGCCTGAGCCGCAACTTCAATGGCAAGTCTCGCCACCGCCTCACTTACCGCAGTGGTTTATTGATGCTGTCAAACGCCACTCTCCCACCTCAGACGGACGTTATGCGGCGCAATTGCTGTGGCAACGAGGCATTCAAGACCCAGAACAGTTAGCAGGCTTTTTAGACCCAAAATTGTATAAACCCGCCAGCCCCTTCGCCTTTGGGCAGGAAATGCACTGGGCAGTGGAACGCTTACAACAAGCCCGCGATCGCCGGGAAAAAGTTGCCGTTTGGGGAGACTTTGACGCCGATGGCATCACTTCAACAGCGGTACTTTGGGAAGGCTTAGGACAGTTTCTCCCGCAGCGTCCAACATCGCCATCTGCAATCCCCAACTCAGGACTCAGTACTCAGCACTCAGCCCTAACTTACTACATTCCCAATCGCCTCACAGAATCCCACGGACTCAACAACCGAGGCATTGACGCCCTCGCCAGCCAGGGAGTCACCCTAATCGTCACCTGCGACACGGGCAGCACTAACCTTAGTGAAATCGACTATGCCGAGAGTTTAGGCATGGGGGTGATTATCACCGACCACCATACCTTGCCCCCAGAACGTCCCCCCGTTGTCGCCATTATTAACCCCCGCTATTTCGCCGAAGACCATCAACTCTTTCATCTTTCTGGCGTTGCTGTTGCCTACAAACTGGTAGAAGCCCTCTACTCTGCGATGCCAGATGTGCCCAAACAGCCGTTAGAGAATTTGTTAGATCTGGTGGCAATTGGGTTAATTGCTGACTTGGTGCAACTGAGTGGTGATTGTCGCTATCTGGCGCAATTGGGGATTGGACGGTTGCAAAAGAATTTGGAATCCCTGCCAATTTCCCAACGACGTCCGGGGGTAACGCGTCTGCTAGAACTGTGTCAACGCAGTGGCGATCGCCCGACGGATATTTCCTTTGGAATTGGGCCCCGCATCAACGCCGTCAGCCGCATTCAGGGCGACGCCTCCTTCTGCGTAGAACTCCTCACCAGCCGCGACGAACAGCGCTGTCACGAGTTGGCATGGGATACCGAACTCGCCAACGCCCGCCGCAAGTCTTTGCAAAAAGATGTCATGCAGCAAGTCCAACAAAAACTTGCTCAACTCGACCTTTCCACGACTAGCGTCATCGTCCTCTGTGACGAACAATGGCAACCGGGTGTCCTGGGTTTAGTCGCCGGACAAATTGCCCAAGAATACGGACGCCCCACCATCCTGTTAAGCACAGCCGACAATTTCACGGCGGATGCTTTTGACTCTGAACGACCGATGACCGACGCCGGAGAGATCTTGGCACGCGGTTCTGCCCGTTCTGTCAATCAAATCGACCTTTACCAGTTGGTGAAGTCCCAAGAGCACCTGCTGCATCGTTTTGGGGGACATCCCTTCGCCGCCGGATTAAGTTTACCCGCAGAGAATATCCCTTTATTTACAGAAGCGATCAATCAACAACTACGGCAACAAGGCGTTATTACGGGTAAGCCAACGATGACCGCCGATTTGGTCGTTCCTGTGGCAGAGTTGAGCAAAGAATTATTCCGAGAATTAAAACTCCTTGAACCCTGCGGTATGGGCAATCCTGTCCCCAAGTTGCTGATTGAGAACTGTTGGTTTAGTAATGTTTGGAATCGCAATACTCAAGATGTAAAGGGGCGCAAAGTTCAGTACATCAAAACTGAATTTGAAATATGGGACGACTCTAGCCCTGAAGCTTTTGCTGGTATCTGGTGGGGACACTACCAAGATGAGCTACCAAAAGGGAGATGCGATGCCATTGTAGAGCTGGACTATAACAACTATAAAAAACGGACGGAAGTGCGTCTTTTGGCGGTGCAACCTCGCTTGGGCGCTAATGGGTTTAACCGTTCCACTCAGCAAGAGTGGATTTTAGACTGGCGTGAGGAAGAGGATTTATTGAGTGTTCAGGCTTCTAACTACATCATTTTGAAAGAATGCCCTAGTAGTTGGGATGAGTTGCAAGTTTGGTTTCGACGGGCAACGCAGTCAGAACGTCCTTTAGCGATCGCCTATTCCCCTCCTGAACCACCTTCTCCCCGCGACGTTTGGGAACAACTGATCGGCATTGCTAAATACCTCAGCCGCACGGGGGAGTCTGCCACCTTAGCGCAACTGAGTGAGAAGTTAGATTTAAGCGATCGCAGCCTTCACCTCGGACTTCAGGCACTTTCTCACCTCGGTTTTCAGGTAAAACACCAAGATTGGGCTATACAAGTCAGTTGGCAGGCTTCTGGTGGCACTGCCGATGTCACTCATGACACTATCCTCACCTTCCTCGCCGCCATCAAAGAAGAACAATTCCGCCGTCGGTATTTCTCTCAAGTTCCTCTGTCCACCATCCAAAGCATGGCAGCACAAACTCTATTGAATCAATAGCTGCTAACGTGAGGATTAGTTATTAGCTGTCAACAATGGAGCAAAACGGATTAACCGTCCCTCAAGTCGAAAAACAAGCAAAAATCGCCGCAAAAAAGGTGGTGTCCAGTCCCTTGCTTGAAAAACTGGCACGGTCTGGCTATGCCGCTAGGGGAGTAGTCTACGTCACCATTGGTTTACTGGCAGCTCAAGTTTCCTTAGGAATTGGCGGTCAATTCACCAATATAAAGGGCGCACTCAAAGCGATTATGATGCAGCCCTTTGGGGAGTTTATACTCATCGCTATTGCTGCCAGTTTAGTCGGCTATGCCATCTGGCGATTCGTACAAGCAATCTTAGACCCCGAATACCAGGAATTTAGTCCCAAGCGCATCATCCCGCGCCTGGGATTTGCCGTCAGTGGTCTAACTCATGTGGGTTTAGCCATTGCTGCTACTAAGATCCTTACAGGTTTGGATGATGGTGAAACGGATGAGGCATCCTCGATAGCCTGGACAGCAAAATTGCTCGCCCAGCCTTTTGGTCGTTGGCTAGTGATAGGGATGGGAGTTTCTGCGATCGCCGTTAGCCTATCGTACTTCTACCGCGTTTATAAAGCTGACTTCCAAAATTTCTTCAAGCTGATTGAGATGAGCAAAATTGAGCAAGTCTGGGCAATCCGCCTCGGCAGGCTTGGTTTTACAGCTCGGGGTGCGATTTCCGGCGTAACTGGCAGTTTTTTGATTCAAGCCGCCCTCCAGTACGATCCCGAAGCCGCCAAAGGATTAGAAGGCGCACTAGAAGCGATCGCCAGACAACCCTTTGGTCTAATCCTCCTAGGCATTGTCGCCCTCGGTCTAATTGCCTACGGTAGCTACGAGTTAGTCCTGGCAAGGTATCGCCGCATTGCTGAGGTAGTTGGGGAGAAAGGATGAAGTATGAAGGGTGAAGTATGAAGGATGAAAGGGGTTATTGGTTCTCTTCCTCTCCCCTGCACCCCTGCACCCCCGCTCCCCTGCACCCACGCTCCCCCGCTCCCTATCAATCCAATCCTCCTTGACGCTCGCACTTAAAGCCTGAGCTGCGCCATGCTTCTAGATCTACAGAAGAAAGCGGAATCACCTCGGAGCAGCGGGGGTGAATTACCTGACTTAGCCCTGCCCAGATCACGCTACGAGCCACGTCTAGCCCTGTTTTTAACCAACTCTCGCGATTGCCGGGAATGCCTTGCTCCTCCACAAGATCTGTTTCTACCCAGATCCCATGTGCCCCCAAAAGAATCCTCGCTAGCCACTGGGCGCGTGGCATGTGAGTGGGGGAAGTGATTAATTTAACTTTACGAACGCCCCATTGATGCAAAATTGGGATATTAAAGTAGAAGTTCTCAAAGGTAGATTTAGCACACTTTTCTAACCAAACCTGAGGGATTGGTGCATTTTCCCGCTGAAAAAGCTGCAAAATGCAAGGGTCTTTTGAGCCTTGAGAAATTAAAACTCGCGTATCAGGGTGCTGTTTTGCCAGTTGCGCGACGTAGATTTCTCGACGAATACTCCCCCCCAAAACAAAAAAAGTATCTACGGGGGCTGATGCGGCTGACCACAAGGTCAAAGCCTTAATCAACAACCAACCACAAAGGAGGACACTGAAGCTCGATAGCCCCACGAGGAGCAAACGTCGGCGAGGTTTGACTCGTGGGGATTGATTTTTGTGACTACGATGCTTCATAACGATTAATTAACCTTACGCTTCAGTCAACCTTGTCTTTTGGCAGTATTGTCTAGATAATCGGGACACTGAGTAAACTGGCACAAAATTCCTGTTACTTGTCTTGGCATTTTAAGTATCTTGAAGCTAGGGTGTTGCCAGCTTTATCCGTGCGATCGCAGCAAAGTAAATCTAAGTGCACCAGTTCCAGAGCCGGGTATCCCTTCAACTGTCTGCTTCTCTAAATAGCTATGTAGTTATTTAAACTCCCCCGTTTCAGCCACTCTCCATCAGCCACTCTTCATGAACCAATCCCCAAAACACTTCCAATTCCTCAGAGGCGCTGTATTTACTGGAGCGCTTGCCACAACAGCCGCTTTGTCTTTGTTTGGCCCAATCTGGTGCCGTTCAGTCGTTGCCGCCCTTCAAGACAGCCCTAAAAATATTGTCGATGAAGTTTGGCAACTGGTTAATCGCGAATATGTCGATCCCTCCTTTAACCAAGTTGATTGGCAAGCAACGAGGCAAACTTTACTGAGCAAAAACTACACCTCTAGGGCACAAGCGTACACGGCAGTTCGCGAAGCTTTAGAAAGATTAGGCGACCCCTATACCCGCTTTCTTGATCCGGAACAATATCAAGCGCTCACGAGCCAAACGGCGGGCGAGCTTTCCGGGGTGGGGATTCGGATGGAAGTGAATACTAAAACACAAACGCTAACGGTGGTTGAACCGCTACCGGATTCTCCGGCGTTTGCAGCGGGGATCAAAGCCGGAGATGAGATTCTGGAAATTGATGGCAAACTGACAAAAGGAATGACCGTCGAGGAAGCCTCCAGTCTGATTCGGGGGGAACCTGGACTACCGATTAAGTTGAAGATTTCCCGGACGGCTAGTAGTCCTTTTGAGGTCTCTCTGACCCGTGCCAACATCGAACTACCCTCCGTTCACTACACCCTGAAGCAAGAAGGTCAACTGCGGGTGGGCTATATCCGCTTGACGGAGTTTAGCTCCCACGCGGCAGAACAAATGCAGCGGGCAATCTCCTCCTTGGATAATCAGAAGGTAGATGCTTATGTTCTCGACTTAAGAGGCAATCCCGGTGGTTTGCTCCATTCCAGTATTGAGATTGCCCGGATGTGGCTAGAGTCGGGTACTGTTGTTCGCACCACAGACCGCAAGGGAGGTAAGCAGGAATTCACAGCAAACCGCACCGCCCTGACTAAACGACCTTTGGCAGTTTTAGTGGACGGGGACTCGGCAAGCGCTAGTGAAATTCTCTCCGGTGCTCTGCAAGACAACCGCCGCGCCAAGGTGATTGGTTCTCAAACCTTTGGTAAGGCATTAGTGCAGTCTGTTCATCCGCTTTCTGACGGTTCTGGTTTAGCAGTAACGGTTGCTCACTACTACACCCCCAACGGCACGGATATTAGTCATAAAGGCATTACACCGGATGTAAAGCTCGACTTGAGCCGCGAACAAGTGCAGCGATTGTCATTGCAGCCAACGTTGGTTGCCACGAATGATGACCCGCACTACAAACAAGCGGTTTCGGTGTTAGCCACTGATGTTGCTGGTCGAACTGTTATCGCGCCTGTCAGACCGATCAGTATCCGCTAATCAGCCGAACGTGGGAGTTTAAGGTGGATTAATTTTGAGGGTAGCAATGTACCCGTTTTAGCAAACTATCCAGTTCGCAGTTGTGTTACCAAATGAACCAGTTCCGGTAAGATGAGCTTTTTGATTGCGAGTTGGACAGCATTGCTAGAGCCAGGAAGTGAGAAGACCAGCTTTTTTTGATAGATTCCTGCAACGGCACGAGAGGCGATCGCCCTCGTGCCGATTTCTTGGTAGCTCAAGAACCGAAACAACTCTCCAAATCCCGGCAACGTCTTTTCTAATAAGCGTTCGAGAGCATCGTAAGTTGTGTCGCGAGGGGCAATACCCGTACCGCCATTGAAAATCAAGGCATCTAAGTCTGCTCGTCCCCCTAGGGTAGTCAGTTGTGCCTGAATTTGCCTCGGTTCATCTTTGAGAATCTCATAGACTCCTACCTGATGACCCGCCTCAACTAGTAACTGCTGAATCAATTGACCACTGCGGTCTGTTTGGGGCGATCGCGTATCGCTTACCGTAATCACTGCACAACTTATGGCGATCGCTGTCGAATCAGGATGAGGCTGGTGCATCATAGGTACTATTGCCAGTTGTCCTTCAAGGGTTAGAAGTTATACAGGTTAAAAGCTGGAATGTTAGAACTTTCAACCTGTCAACCTTCAACGATTCCTACTGAATCAGGACTAATTATGATTTAGTAAATTCCAAACCATGCTCCTTGGCATATCGCTCCATAAAACGTAGGAAGCGCTCCCATTCAGCAGGAGTTGTCATCAAGTGAATCGCTTTGATATCTTTTGCCTGACCATTCACAAAAACACCCTTCACCTCGCGGGTGACAATTTCCCCTTCCTCATCAATCATGTACATCCCAGTAATATCTTCAGATGTATCACTATTGAAGGCACTGGGGCTTTCAAAGGTGAATGTAGCCGTGCCACCACTACCATTTTTGGAACGAGTCAAACGGATATCTGGTATAACGTCTTCGTTAATGCCTTTAGAAAACTGAATTTGTGCCATTACGAATCCCTTTTAGTTAATCTTGATAGTTGGTTATAAAACCATCTTCTCATCAGATAGGGTTTCAGTTAAGCGCCGACTCTCGCTCTAGAATCAGCGTCACCGGCCCATCATTCTCAATGGAAACTTGCATCATCGCTCCAAACTGACCTGTTTCCACCCGCAAGCCACTTTGCCGCAACTGCGCCACAAATTGGTCATACAGTTTTTGGGCGCGTTCAGGAGCCGCAGAACGGTCAAAGGAAGGACGGCGACCTTTGCGACAATTGCCATAGAGGGTAAACTGGCTAATTACCAGCAACTCTCCCTCAATATCCAAGACAGACTTTTCCCCGCGGTCGTTTCCCTTGTCCTGAGCAGGAAATAACCGCAAGTCCAGACACTTTCGCACTATCCAGTCAACTTCTGTCTGGGTATCCGTCTCAGCAATACCGACAAGCAAATTTAGCCCTCGTCCAATTTGACCGACGACAGTACCTGCTACCTCAACTTTTGAGGCTGTTACTCGCTGGATAATAACGCGCATGGTTTAGGAGTTAGGAACTAGAGGCTAGATTCGTCGGGTGGGTTATAGTTTGCCTAACCCACCATCAGACTGACTTACTGTAGCCTTCGCTCCACCGAGCTACTTCCCAAACCCTTTCCCACGATTGGTGGAAGGGAAACAGACACACTTTTGCAGTTGTTCGCGCAAAGTATCGTGGTCTAAACCCTGACCAATCAGCACGATCTGATTTTTCGGTTCTCCTTTCCACTCATCGTCCTCAATCGTGAAACGCTTGCCACTGAGGTGGAAAATGTGGCGGTTAGGGCTTTCATCAAACCAGAGAATCCCTTTTGCACGGAACACATTTGAGGGCAATTGGTTATCTAGGAAATTCTGAAACTTCCTAATCGCTAACGGCTTTTCACTTTGGAAGGATAGGGAGGTAAAGCCGTCATTTTCTAAGTGATGGGAGTGATGGTCGTGATGCTCGTGGTCATGATGGTCGTGGTCGTGGTCATGGTCATGAGCGTGATCATGATGGTCATGGTCGTGAGCGTCGGAACTAAAATGCTTGTCCGTCTCAAACAGACCGACACTGAGAATCAGAGGTAGAGGAACCTGAGCATTAGTTGTGCGGAGAATTCGCGATCCCGCTTTGATGTCTCTAATTCTGAGTTCCAGAGCATCGACATCCGCTTCATCAACCAGATCGATCTTATTGAGCAGGATAATGTCGCCGTAAGCAATCTGGCTGTAAGCCGCTTCGCTGTTAAACAAGTCGAGGCTAAAATTTTCTGAGTCTACCACCGTAACAATCGAATCTAGGCGAGTCATATCTCGCAATTCGGTTCCCAGGAAGGTGAGAGCAACGGGTAGGGGGTCAGCTAAACCTGTTGTTTCTACAACCAGATAATCAATTTTGTCTTGGCGTTCTAAGACTTTGTAAACGGCTTCAACCAAGTCATTATTGATGGTGCAGCAAACACAGCCGTTGTTTAGCTCCACCATGTCCTCACCCGTGGTGACAATCAGCTCATTGTCAATGCCAATCTCACCAAATTCATTAACCAACACAGCGGTTTTGATGCCCTGCTGATTGGTCAATATGTGGTTGAGTAGTGTGGTTTTGCCACTACCAAGAAAACCAGTGATGATGGTTACGGGTAAGCCTTGCTTAGGGAGGTCTATGCCTTGTGAGGAGGCGGCTTGAGTAGGTGTTGATTGCATAATGACAAGATGCGAGAACGTCAGAATATTAAAGGATAGCTACAAATGCTATTAATATCGACAGGGGGATGTTTTAATCACATCCTTTGCCTGTCCCTATTATTGCTTATCCATCCGCTGCTGATTTATTCGCTGCTGTGACATGACCCTAACGCTTTACAATACGCTGACTCGTCGCAAGGAACCGTTTGAGCCACTAGAACCCGGTAAAGTCAAAATGTATTGCTGCGGCATCACAGTGTATGACTACTGTCACTTGGGTCATGCCAGAACTTGCATTATCTGGGATACGGCTCGCCGTTACCTGCAATGGCGAGGATACGATGTGCGCTACGTGCAGAATTTTACTGATATCGATGACAAAATTCTCAATCGGGCGATAAAAGAAGGCGTTTCGATGGAAGTGATTTCCGATCGCTTCATTCAGGCATATTTTGAGGATATGGCGCGGTTGCATGTCATGGAAGCGGATGCCTATCCCCGTGCAACCCATACCCTAGATGGCATCAAGCAACTAATTTACGAGTTAGAACAAAAAAATTACGCTTACCCAGCCGATGGGGATGTTTACTATGCGGTGCGACGCTTTGATCCGTATGGCAAGCTTTCGGGACGCAAGTTAGAAGACTTGCAAGCGGGGGCGAGTGGGCGAGTGGATGCCGAAGATCCCAGTGGCTCTAAGAAAAGAGACCCCTTTGATTTTGCTTTGTGGAAAGGGGCGAAACCAGGGGAACCTGCCTTCTCGTCTCCTTGGGGTGCGGGGCGTCCTGGCTGGCATATTGAATGCTCGGCAATGGTTCGAGATGATTTAGGGGAAACGATTGACATTCATACGGGTGGGGCGGATTTGATTTTTCCCCACCACGAAAATGAAATCGCCCAGTCGGAAGCCGTTACAGGTAAGCCCTTGGCACGTTACTGGATGCACAGCGGCATGGTAACGGTGGATGGAGAGAAGATGTCTAAAACTTTGGGCAATTTTATTACAATTCGCGATTTGCTAGACAAAGGAACTGACTCAATGGCAGTGCGGTTGTTTGTGCTGCAAGCAAATTATCGCAAGCCGATTGATTTTACCGATCAGGTGATTGAGGCAGCAACTAACGGCTGGAATACCCTCAAAGAGGGGTTACTGTTTGGGGAGCAGTGCGCCTCTGTGTTGGGATGGCAAGATTCATCCTCCCCTTCAAAAGGGGCTACAAGCCCTAATCCTTATGTGAAACGCTTTCAAGAAGCAGTGGATGAAGATTTGAATTTTGCTGGGGGATTAGCAGTTTTGTTTGAAATGGCGAAGGAGCTAGTCCGAGAGCGGAATCTGCTGACCCATCAGGGAAAACCTGAAATGCCAGCGCCAGAGTTGCAAATGCTCTGGCAAACCCTGGTGGATCTAGCACAAGTTTTCGGGTTGGAAGCCAAGCCAGAGGGGGTGAAGGAAATCGGATCGGGATTGAGCGATACAGAGATTGAAGCGCTGATTCAGCAACGGACTGAGGCGCGGAAGGGAAAGGATTTTGAGATGAGCGATCGCATCCGAGATCAACTCCAGTCCCAAGGTATTACCCTCATCGACCAACCGGGTGGTGTTACTCGCTGGCGTCATAACTAAACTGGGATTGTCGAAAAACTTCATAATTGAGGAAGCGGTTAACTTGAACAACATGCCTAAGCAGCGCTTTGTTATTTCTTTATCTAACCTGCTCTTGATTGTGGGGGTAATTGGCAGCACCCTCTTACTCTGGCAGTTACGAAGTCTGCTAGTAACGTTGATGATTGCAGTGGTACTAGCGGCGGCATTGGCTCCCATTGTTAATGGAGCCGAAAGGTTACGGCTACCTCGTTGGCTAGCCGTCGTTACTGTTTATTTAGCGTTGATTGGCGGTATAACGGGAGCCGGGATTTTAATTGGTCCGACGGTTGTTGAGCAGATTGAACGCTTGATCCGGAGACTGCCAACTTACCTGGAAAATCTCTGGATTTTGATAGAAAACTTGGCAATTCGTCTGGGAGTGACTGACCCAGAAACCGTTAGTCCCATCAGTCAGCTGTTTGATACTCAAGCGCTGACATCTTGGATAATTCGTTCTAGCCAACAGGTAGCGATACGTTCCTACAGCGTTACTAGAGGGATTGTTGGTGGGGTTCTTAGCATAATTCTGGCGTTGCTGCTTTCGGGCTATATGTTGGTAGGGAGTAAGAACTTAATTAGCGGTTTGATTAGCCTCTTCCCCTACCCCTGGAATCAGCATTTGGCAGCACAGGTGGTACCAGTAAGCAAACGCATGGGGAGTTATATTCAGGGACGGGTTCTCGTTTCTGGAATTTTGGGTATAGCTATTACCTTGGGTTTGAGAATCTTGGGACTATCGGAGTTTGCCCTGGGCTTGGGAGTGATTGCGGGCTTCACCAATTTGATTCCCTTCGTCGGGCCGATTTTGGGGGCGATTCCGGCGCTGATTGTGGCGATCTCTCACGAGGGGTTGACTTTCGGGTGGGTGCTGCTGCTGTTTGCGATTATCCAAAATCTAGAGACTTATGTCCTTGACCCCTTGCTAGTTGGCCCTTCGGTGAAGGTTCACCCGTTGTATCAACTGCTGGCAGTATTGGGAGGGACGCAGGTTTTGGGGATTGTTGGCGCGTTGATTGTCCCGCCTTGGGTGGCGGGTGGAGCGGTTTTACTAGAAAACCTCTACTTACAGCCCAAACAACAGGCAGAACAGCAGCAAAATGCGATCGCTTCCCTTTCCCCATCTGAGGAGAAAGCTGCGGATACGGTTTCACTGAAGCGCTAGTTCTCTACGCAGTCAGGATTTGTGTGAAAGACGAAAGGGAAACAACGCTTCAGTGAAATAAGACTAAGTTTACTAAGCCGCTGTACAGCTAGTTACTCTGTTTAAATAACCAGTGTTTGCGATGGGGGACTGGGGCGATTCTTCCTCATCCCCCAATCCCCAATTCCCAATCTCTAATAACTGTTTATGAATCGCTTTTTACGCTTTCAGTCTCTCCTGAGCCGAATCCTGCAACTGATTATTGTGGCGGTGGCGCTGGGATTTATCCTCATCGCCGTACCCGCATTAGCCCAAAGAGCAACTACTGCTCCCGTCACCCTGGATGGACGACGATTGTTTGATGTCAGCCAATCCGGGCAATACACGGCTCAAGAACGCGCCGCCGAAGCGAATCGTTTTCTCCGTGGAACGATTCAAGCAGACGAACCCGTGCGCGTAGAAATCGAAGAACGTCAGGATTTGCCTGTCATTTTGATCAATGGCGGTCATTTGTTGTCGGTGACATCGGCAGATGCTCCTCCAGGACGCACCATTGAGGAGCAAGCCATCCAATGGAGGAGAGAACTACAAGTGGCTCTCGCTCGTGCCCAGCGAGAGCGTAGCGTTGAGTACCTGACACAGAAAGTCTTAATCAGTATTGGCTGCTTGTTATTAGCACTCGCCCTGAGTTGGGTGTTGAGTTGGATTTGGCAACATTGGCTACAGCCGTTACTTCCTGCAGAAATCAGAGAGTCCAACGACTCCCAACCGTCCAAAAGTGTGAAAAAGACGGTGCAGGTTATTCTATCGGTTATCCGTGCCGCCATTTGGTTCGCCACAACCCTCTACATCACAAATTTATTTCCTCAAACGCGGGAATGGAGTCGTAGTGTTGTCGATTCCATCACCTTTACCCTTACCTCACCCTTCATTCCTCTAGGGCAGGAGTCCTACTCGGTTCTTGATATTTTAATTCTGATCGGGCTGTTTGTCGGTCTATTTGTCTTAACGAGAACGGCAAAAAAATTATTGCGATCGCGAGTCTTAAATTTGACCGGATTAAGTCGCGGTTCCCAAGAAACCATTGCCGTAGTTGCCAACTACTCTCTGATTTTCATCGGCACGATTGTTGTTTTACAAATCTGGGGATTAGACCTTAGTACCCTAGCAATCTTTGCTAGCGTCCTGGGTGTGGGGGTTGGTCTTGGCTTGCAAGGAATCGCCAAAGAATTTATTAGCGGTTTGGTGGTAATTTTTGAGCGCCCAATTCAAGTCGGTGACTTCGTTGAGCTAGGCGAGTTGCTCGGTACAGTGGAACGAATTGGCGTCCGCAGCACAGAAATTGTCACCCTAGATGATTTATCCATCATTGTGCCAAATTCTCGCTTTTTAGAGTCAGAAGTAATCAACTGGACTCACAGAACCCCCATTGCTCGCCTACGACTCCCTGTTGGTGTCGCCTATGGTTCAAACTCAAGCGCTGTACGCATTGCTTTGATTGATGCGGTAAAAGAACATCCCGATGTCTTGTCTGAACCTACACCGAAAGTCTTTTTTGAGGGCTTTGGTGAGAGTTCGTTGAAATTTAATTTGCTCATTTGGATATGTGAACCGCGCAAGCAATTCCGCATCAAAAGTGACATCTACTTTCGGATTGAGGCAATTCTCCGCAATCGCGAGATTGAAATTCCCTTTCCCCAGCAAGACTTGCACGTTCGTTCTGGTAGCTTACCCATTGAGCTTTCTCCGCAGTTGGCAGAGTCTCTCTCTCGGCTATCTGACGGACTCGAAGGCTGGCTGAAACATCAGACGGACATGGCGATGCAGGATAACCGCAATGGTAAGGGGAAAACGGACAAGAATCAGCACGGCGATTAAATTAAGAGGTCTACTAAGTGAGGTTGAATCCTTGAAAAGCATTAAAGTTAATTTCCTCACAGAAGCGATCGCCCTAACCTCTCCTACACAAAGAACATCACCCTTTTTGCCGCCATCCTTCCCCAAACACCCACTATCTGCCCAGAACAGGGAAGTCTTAAGAACGGGGTAGACCTGGAATTATAGAAGCTTGAATTTTTGGATCTTCTGGCGGTTTAGTGTACCACCATGCCCAGGCAAGTAAAACCGCTTGCAAAGGAAGCCGAATGATCTGAAACCAGGGAGAGTCTGGTATACCGTCTAGATGAATTTGATTAACTGCCATATTTATATTGGCAGGAAACACCGCAATAAATAGCGCAAACAGTCCCCAAGCGGCTGCCCGACTTACTGGAGGCACCAAAAGCCCAATTCCGCCCAAAATCTCAAAAAATCCGCTGATATAAACCAACTCTAAATGGTAAGGCAGATAAGGCGGCATGATCTTCACAAACGGCTCTGACTTGACAAAATGCAAAATGCCAAGGGTGATTATTGAAACAGCCAGGATAACTCGTAAAATCTCCTTGTTGTACTTATTGAGCATATGGCGCGAGATTAATTTCTAAATTTCTAGTAATTGCTTTCTATAGTGACAGAAAGTTAAAAAAAGCTTGTTGTTCGTTGGTTTGATTTAATGAGAAGATTTCGGCTTTATGTAGATGACATACCTCAATCAGTGTTGAGTCGTATCAACTCCAATACCCTCACCGTCCTATAAGACGTTTGCTAAGAACGATAACTCTCCAAAATAACCATAACAGAAGACTATAGAACGTAATATTCAGGGCGAATGTTACAAGATTTCCATAAATGTAATCCTCCGAACCAACCTTACCCCAACCAGTTGTGGGAGAACCTCCTTCCTTATCCCGCACGATTGGTAATGGAAAGCCTGCTCTTTGCTCGCCAAATTTACATTGACCAACTTGACAAGGTTCGTGTGTGCACAATTGCTGGCAGTTAGTGGGCTGTTTGTAGCGTAATGAATATATTGTTAATCCTGTCGCAATCAGGATAGTTAGGGCAATTGAAATTCCTCTTCGAGTTACAGAACCATTTGTTGACATTGATTTGACGTTATAGAATGCCAGCCTTAGTACTTCACCTGATCGGCAATCCACTGGAGGTAGGGCTGAGAACCTGCAACAACCGGGAGCGCAATGATTTCTGGAACGTCGTAGGAATGGAGTTCGCAAATTCTCTTCTCTAAAGCCGGAAACGCCGCCTTGTCAGTCTTAATCAGCAGTTGCCACTCGTCTTCAGAATTTACCTCACCCTCCCAGGTGTAGATGGAATGGATGGGGAGCAAATTCACACAAGCCGCGAGTTGCTCTTTAACCAAAGCTTGGGCGATCGCTTCCCCCATCTCCTTCGAGGGTGTTGTTACCATCACCACAACCGCGCTCATTGTGCCTTCTTGCTCTGTCACCCTAGCTACTCCTCACATCGCGGTTAAATAGGATACCTCTTCTGTAGCTTCCTCCATCACCATTCCCCCCGGTAGCACTTCCTCCAGGTTGATACCCGTTAACATTGCCTGACTCAAGTCAGCATAAGTCAACTTGGCTCTCGTCAAAACTGTCCAAGCCAGATTTGCTTCCTCCAAAGACGCTCTGGTTAGGTTAGCTCCTGTCAAATCCGCCCTTTTCAAATTAGCCCGACACAGATTCGCCTCGCTCAAATCCGCCGCCACCAAATTAGCTCCCTCCAGATTTGCCCCATTCAATCTAGCTTCCCTGAGATTAACCCCCTCTAAATCTACGCCTCCTAGATCTACTCCTTTCATACAAGCCTTGTACAAGTTGACGCTATTGAGAGATGCTCCATACAATCGCGCCCCTACCAACCTCGCTTCCGACAAATTTGCCCAATTCAGGTTAACCCCACTGAGGTTAGTGTCCCGCAGGTTCCCCCTCTCCAAATTTGCCCCACAGAGATTTGCCCCCCACAAGTTAGCACCTCTAAGATTAGTTGCACTAAGATTGGCACCACTAAGTTTAGATCTGGGCAGTTTGGACTTCACCATAAACGCCCCACTGAGATTAGTTTTTGTCAAGTCAGTTTCTACCAACTTTGCTTCACTCAGCTTAACAAAGCTCAAATTTGCCCAGTTAAGTTGTGCCTCACTCAAGTCAGACTTGGTTAAAAATGCCCGACTGAAATCAGCTCCCTTCAAATTGGCTCCGCTCAGGTTGATCCCAATGAGGGTAATGCCTCTGAGATCTGCCCCGCTCAGGTCTACACCAGCAAAGTCTCTGATTCCCTGCTCATAAAGTTTGAGGAGACGGTGTACATGCATGTAGGCACTCCAGGTAGTTCATCGTTGGCGATGATTGTTTCAAATTCTATAAGTCCAGCTTTTTTTAGGATTAAGCTTACCCGTTCCTGCTACAAGCAGCCTAAGCATGATTGCTTTTGAATTCCGACTATTGCTGACTTATTGAATTATTAATTACAATTTTACTGCTCTATATAGGTAGGTTTCTGAGTCTATTGAAACTCCGTTACAAATATTTTGTGAATATTTTTTAAACTAAATAAATTCAATTTATCAAAATAGTAAAAATAGTAATATTTTTCCGTAGCAATACGGATATTCACTAGATTTTAAAATTTGCTCTACAGTAAATATTCGAGATTTTAGATAATCTTAGCTAGCTTTGTTTCTAATTAGTCACGAACAGTACCTTTATACCCAACAAGCCTAATTTTTTACACCTTTAGAGGATGAGGAGTTGTATAACAGTAGACCAGAAGCTAAGACAATGTGAGATCAATAAACTCGCTATGCAGGCGCACTGGCTTGTCATAGCTCACTAGCTACTTCTATAGAAGCAGATTTGGTGCCGTCTTCATCCCCCTAGGAGTACCTTTGCAAAGGGTAGCTAGGAAAGAGGCAAGTTGCTAGTTAAGTAACAAATACATTTAAATAAACTTTATCCAAAAGTCACTGAACCGACTCTATCCCCTACGCTCAGGCAAAAGATGGTCAGCATTTTTTCCACCGAGGGATGGAGAGAATTTTAGATATTATTATAAAAGGTTCAACATGGGTGGTTGCCGCCAGTTGAGGAGAAGCAAAAAATCTTTTTCCTCCTCTCCCCCACCGTCTTAGACAATCAAACGCAGACGATATAAACCTCGTTTGCCGCGAATCTCCTATCAGTTAATCTACCCTTACTCTTCAGAAGTAGGACTAGTTCTGTAGGTTTTCCTGGCGCATGGGTAACAAGGAATAAACCTGACCATCCATCAACAGTCTAGTAATTCCTTTGGCATGTAGATGAGAAGAGGTTTTTTGTAACATCTGCCCATCTGGGACTTTAATTACCCGCTGAGAACGATTGGAAAAACGCCGTGCTACCCGGTGGTTGTCAAACACAGGCAAGGTCTTCTCCTGCACTTCCTCCGCCGGAATTGTGCCCAAGTCACTAAAATCCTTTAACGGTCGAGCAATTAACTCGGCAGCTTTATCTACAACCAAATAACAAGTTTTTGGAAACGATGCCTGAGATATGGGCAGCACTTGCACAAGGCTGTTGCGTTTTTGTGGCAGGGTGACACGGGCATACTGACTTTCTGTGTCCGCTAGGTCATCGTCCTCATCCCAGTCATCGTCCTCATCCAAGTCTTCTAGCTCATCGTCGTCCTCATCCAAGTCTTCTAGCTCTTCTCCCAACATCTCTAAGACTTTGGGGCTTGGGGAAACAGCATGATTTTCCGGTGGAGGTATGATGGGACGCTCCGGCGGCAGCGGCTCCGCCTCCTCCAAGCGGTCATGTTGAGCCGAGGTTTCCTGTGATAAGGATTCGCTTAGCGCCGACTCTCTGGCTGCTGGAATAGGCGTAGAGGGACGTTTGCGCCGCCGTCGTTGGGAGGAGTCCAGTATCGGCACTTCCCGAACAGGTACTTCTTGTACTTCTTCTTGACTAGCCGACTCGTTTTCTGGCGGCTTTATGGCTTCAGTAACCGCCTGGGAAGAGCTATTTTGAGTACGCCCAGAACGCTTTTGCTGAATTAAAACTTCATAGTCAGGCTCTGACAGGTTGCTTTTGAGCAGGCGGCTAATCGTGGAATTACTCACGCCATAACGACCTGCCAGAGTAGAAGTGGTTTCTTCTGGCAGTCGATACAAGCTCAGAATATCTTTTTTGTCAGACTCAGATAATTTTCTAGGACTCATTCGGTGACCTCAAGCACGCTTGCGTACACCACGGCGGGAACGGCTCGACACATCATATTCTAGGGCGGCACCAATGGCAAATAGTACGCCGCTAAATACAAAAAATACCTCTAAAAGACCGCCACTTTCGTACTCTACAGCACGCGCTTCAATATATTTGAACCACATATCTGCAATGTATAGCGAAAAGGCAGCGGCGGCAATCATTCGCCAAGATTGGGCAAAACGCCCTCCCCAAAAGGCAAGTAACAGAGTAGAGGCAATAATCAAAAGAAAAATATCACCGAGGATATAGAGGAAATTGATCGGTCGAGCCAGGGGACTGAGAATACTTTCTAGATCTAGGATAAAGCTTGGAGGCTGTCTTACCCCATCCAAATCCGCTGCTGTTGTCGTTTCCCCTGTCGATATGGGGGCAGGGGCAGCCTGGGTAGGGCTAGGTTTAACGATGGGCGAGGCAGAGGGAGATCCCTGTGTTGTTGAAGGTGCAGAGGCATCCACTTGGGCAGTCTCAGAACTGGCGGGTGTAGAGAAGAAAAGCCAAGCCGCAAAAATGATTCCAATTGCGCCAATTCCTGCTACGGTGACCCACTGCCATTTTTCCAAATTCAAGCGCCGAGGAAGAACAGCTAGCGTCATGCCCCAGCCGAGCAAAATATAGAACGCAATGTAAAACAAGTCAGCAGGCGATACATCGGGGTCAAGACCCCAGTACACTTCCCACCAACCAAAGAGCAAATTGCCGATGAAAAACGACAGCATTCCTAACCCAATGCCCAACCACACATTCCGTCCGCTAGCAATTTGAGGACTTTGCCAATTTCTATAGCAGAGTAAAGCCGCCCCTAAGAAGGGCAGAGTTTCCAAGACATAGGTGCCAATCAAGTACCAAAAGGGACTGTCTTCTCCAGGGACATTGATGCTAAACAGCAAAAAAAATAACAGGGAGAATACTGCCCACCCTACTCCGATGTAGACAATGTTCTGACCGCTGAGAAGAGATTGAAAACCGGATGGCTTGTCCGCAGAGGCACTCATAAGACTTCCTAAGATAACTGGTGTCGATGATTCTCCAGCCTTGAACGGGATGCTGAATGGTGAATTTCTACCTCAATCCAGTATTACATCTAGAGCTTAGACCGATTACAAAAGTTAAATATTTTCTTGTTTATCGCCAGAGTTTGCCTAAAGGAGATTGATTGAGCCACTCCAGAAATTGGTTGCGGTCAGAGGCTGGCATATCTTGCAAAATTTCTCCTACACCTTCTGCAAAATTAGCATTGCCAAAATATTCCTTACCGAGGCGATACAGCTCTTGAAGCAAGGTGATTAGATGATGTTCTTCCCACTGAGGCACCTGAAGCGTTGTCAGGGGGTCCATGGTGAACAGATAGTTCACGGCTTCTGAGGTATCTGCCTGGGGAAAGTGCCACTGGCGAAAGACATCGGTAATATCTTTCTGAAATAATCCTGCCTGACGATTGCCTAAAAAATCTGCAATATCGATATAGACAGTTTGCAGCAACAAGATGCAGGCTTGAGTAAAGGGGAGGGCTTTGGTATCAGTGCCGACTTCACTGCCAAGTTGTTCTAAGCGAAGTTTCCCCCAGACGCTGTAGCGGTCTGGTTCTTCTAGGAGCACACAGGCTTTACCGCGATTATCGGTAAGATCACGCCAGAAGGCTTTCGCTTCTTCTTGTTGATTGGCAGCAAAGACGCTAATCAAACGAAACGTCTGCCCCTGATAGCTCAGAACCGGGATTTGTTGCTCCCGCTTTGGGTGCTGAATTGTCGAAATTTCAACATCCTGCCGCTTCAGAATAAACATGACACTGGCAAATGACTCCTGAGCTGAAATCGGGGCGCACAATGCGAGGAATGGAATAAAGCAATTAGCAACTGTAATATCCAGACTGCGTAGGCTTTGGTTTCTTCTAAGTAGCGATCGCCTTGACTCTATACACTATCCTATATAAGTGCCTATTGATGGATGGTTTCCAGTGTACATTGACCGTCAAGCCACTTGAAACGTTGAGTTAAAATTTGAATTGCTTTGCCTACCTCATCGCCGATACAATCTTTGATAATATAAGAGTCTTGTGGGTGCGTAACTCAGGTGGATAGAGTAGCTGCCTTCTAAGCAGCGAGCCGCAGGTTCGAGTCCTGCCGCACCCGTTTCCTACAAATGAAAGTTTACTCCCGGTTGGCAAGTTGCCTGAAATTGTGCGGCTTGACAGAAATCATTCATGAGTGGAATTTTGGGAAATTGGGAGTTTCAGCAAAGCCCTAACTACAAATCAAGCACTCGCCGTGGCGCACAAGGCTTGCCTTATTGCTTAGGTTACCCAAATTTCCACAAACTGAATCACTCGCTTTAATACTAATACTCTCGTTACTACAGTAGGTTGACCCTAAACTTTAGGTTTTGAGAGCAAAAAAATAATCCATGGAAGCCTTGTGGGAGAGGTTTCCATGGATTGTTTATCAAGCCCGTGGCGAGGATTGAACTCGCGACCTCACCCTTACCAAGGGTGTGCTCTACCACTGAGCTACACGGGCGCAAAGAAGGAAAAAGTAATAATAACTTTTCCCTTCTAGTGAAGTGGGCCGAGCTGGATTTGAACCAGCGTAGGCGTAGCCAGCGGATTTACAGTCCGCCCCCATTAACCGCTCGGGCATCGACCCATTTGTCCCACGGTTAAACAGCATAACATAGTCTTTAAGGAATTCAAATAAATGTTTGCAAGGAGTGTTATTCTCTCTCTCCTTGGTGGTTAGCCTCCAAATTTTCGTGGGGCGTTGTAGGCGCTGGGGACTCTGGCTGTTATTAGCCGAGGGAAGTCGCTCTCATCGTAGATTTCGCCCACTAGTTCCTCCAAGATATCCTCTAGGGTCACTAAGCCAACTGTGCCGCCGTATTCATCAACAACAATCGCCATATGCAACCGCTGTTGTAGCATTTCCTTCAGCAAGTTAGTAACACGTTTGGTTTCCGGTACATAAACAGGAGAGTCCATCGCTTCTGTCACTGGGACATCGTGGCGTCCTTCTTTTTGGGAGACGGTAAGCTGCTGTAAAGCACGCTTAAGGTTAACGATGCCGACAATTTGATCTTTAGATTCTTCCTGGATGGGAATGCGGGTATGACCAGTTTCCAAGCAGAAATTGATTAAAGCTTGTAGAGTAGCTTCGTGGGAAATTGTTCGCATCTCAATACGGGGCTTGACTAAGTCACGCGCACTGAGGCTATCTAACATCAAGGCTTTACTGAGGAGTTGGTGTTTATCTAGGTCAAGTTTGCCTTTACCACCCAACACCTCAATCATCAGCTTCAAGTCTCGAACCGACTCGCCTTCTTGGACTACACCGCCTTGGAAAAAGCGAATCGCCGTTTGAGCGATCGTTTCTAGAAAGTAGATGATGCCAAAGAAAGATAGAAAGCGGGACAGCCAGTAGATAGGACGAACGACAATGGTAAAAATAGGTAAGACGTTGTTGATGGCTAAAGATTTTGGTGTAATTTCGCCAAAAATCAACACCAAGAACGTTACAACCGCCGTTGCCACCCCAAGACCAGCGCTGCCTAACCAGATAGCAAATAAGTTACTGGTTAAAATCGCTGTAAAGTTGTTGACTAAGTTGTTACCGACTAAAAGCGTAGTGATGAACCGCGATCGCTTTTCTAAAACGAGACGAAATACACCACCAGGATCGCCCCGGTCGTTGATTAACGCTCTCAGCTTTAGGTTATCCAGGGCAGTAATTGCTGTTTCTGAACCGGAAAAGGCGGCTGAAAGGACTAGCATCAACATCAGAATGGAAATGTCTAGCCAAACACTTCCCAAAAGTGGGCTACCAACATTAGAAACAGCAAGCATAGATGGTACTGGCAAAACAATCACGCTGAAATGGCAGGGTCTGATGGATGAAAGCGTACCAGACGCCACTGGTAAAAAGATTGAGAAATTTGTCAGGGAGATTCAATCTTAATTTAGGAGTACTGAAATTGGCAGCGACAAGAGCAATTGAAGGCAGCAATTTTCCTTAGGTTACACAACATCGAAGGAAAACCAGAGCAAGCCAGAGCCAGCTGAAAGAATTTTCACTGCTGACTTGCCCTCTCTATTTGGCTTATAAAGAGAATTTATTGGCTAGATCAGCCACCTGAGGAACGGTTAGCTCACGGTATAAGCAGTTTGCAGTGCCCACCAAAGGAGAAAGCCGATGCCGCCTAGCAATACAACCGCCGAGACAATAACTACGGTGGGTCTATCCGCTCCCTCAAATTTCATGATGCCACGGTTGAGATCTGACATATCTCTTAATTACTCTCCTATTTGAGCGTGGTAACAACTTGAATATATCCTGCTCTACTCTAACGAGCAAAATCTGTGAGCGTATAACTCGCAGGGGTGAATTGATTAGTGGAAATGGCACCTTTTAAAAAGCGATCGCCTTAACATAACCTTGACACCGCTACCTTAATTAGGACTCAGCTATTGTCTTGGGTACTTGTAAGTTTTAAGAACGGGATGTGATCCCATTTTTTTTCGTCAATCGTGGCATTATGATCGCGCTCAAGTTTACATCCGCAACACGGGGACAACTATGTCAGCATTGAAAGATTGAGAGCGCAGGCATTGAGGAGTAGCAGATTGAGACTATTGCTGTTGAGTTTGGTGTTTGGGGTGGGGCTAGTAGTTGCCTTGGAGGTTGGCTTAAGGGTTCTATTTGGTTTTGGCAATCCCCTGACGTATATCTCCGACAAGGAAATTGGATATTTGCTTGCCCCTAATCAGCGCACGCGTCGCTTTGGCAATCGCATCATGATCAATGATTATTCAATGCGGAGTTCAACGATAGATGCGACGCGCTCTCCAGCGTGTCTGCGGGTGCTACTTTTAGGTGATTCTGTTGCTAATGGTGCCTGGTGGACAGACCAGGACAAGACTCTCTCTGCTTTAATGACGCGACGCCTGAAAGTTGACTTACCGAGCTATCACGAGGTGGAAGTCCTCAATGCCTCTGCTAACTCTTGGGGCCCCCGGAATGAACTCGCCTATCTCAGGCGGTTTGGTACGTTTGAGGCTCAGGTGGTGGTGTTGCTGATTAACACAGACGACTTATTTTCTACTGCACCAACGTCTATTCCTGTCGGACGCGATCGCAATTACCCTAGCAAAAAAAACCCCTCAGCCTTAGCGGAAGTATTTGAGCGCTACTTTACGAAAGCTCCCCCTATCCCGGAAATGAAAGCGGTCAATAGTGAAGAAGGCGATCGCGTTGGGTTCAATTTGGAGGCAATCCGACAAATTCAACAACAGGCTAGCAACGATGGTGCTCAGTTTCTCCTGGGTATGACACCGTTACTAAGAGAATTGGGCCAGCCTGGTTCCCGTGATTATGAGCAGCGAGCACGGTCGCGCCTGCTGGAACTGACACAAAAGGAACAAATTCCCTATCTAGATTTTCTACCCAGCTTTAACGATACTCCAGCCCCAGCGTCGTTGTACCGCGACCACATCCACCTCAGTCCTGAAGGTTACCAAAGAATCAATGGAGCGATCGCGCGATCGCTTCAGAAACTACTACAGCAATCTGAGGAGTCCTTTAATGAGGGCGACTCTAGGATCGGCACTGGAGACTAAGGATTAGCAAAGGGGAGGATTGGCGAGGTGGGCAAAAAGGCCTCTTTTCTCACCGTTCGCTGCTGATCAATCTAAGCGACTTCCCCTTCAACCCAGTGAAGCAGGAGTAATTGGCTAATAGGAGACGCTCATTGTGGAAGAGTTGATCTGGCGATTGTCTTTGTCGTTCTGGTGCCAGATTTGACCATCTAGAGCCATCTGTTCAATCAGACTCGCTAGACGGAGCGCCTTTAAGGCTTGTTCACCACCCACTGAGGGTTGATTACCGCCTCGCACACAGTTAACAAAATGCTCTAATTCGGCGTGCAATGGCTCAATATTGCTGGTGTAGACCTTTTCAATTAAACCATCTTGCCGATAAAGCACCTGACCGTAGTCAGTCCTACAGTTGGCTGTCGTTTGCCGATGGATCAGAATCTCGTTGTTAAGAAAATCTGCCTCAGTTAAAGAGTTTTTGCAGTGGGCGGCAATCCGACGAATTTTTCGGTGCGTCACCTTGCTTGCTGTCAGGGTAGCGACAATACCGTTGGCAAAACCTAGAGTGGCTGTGACGTAATCTAAGTAGCCGGAATCCGACGCCCGACTGCCACTAGCGGTTAGTTTGGTCACGGGTGCTGCTGCCAATTCTAACAGCAGGTCAATATCGTGAATCATCAAGTCCAAGACGACGGAAACATCATTAGCTCGATTGGAATAAGGACTCATGCGGTGAGCCTCTAGAGCTAGTAATTCTTCCGTTTTTAAGACTTGGCTGAGTTCCTGAAACGCTGGGTTAAACCGCTCAATGTGCCCCACTTGTAGAATACACTGAGACTCTGCCGCTGCATTGACGAGCAATTCTGCCTCAGCAATGTTAGCAGCGATTGGTTTTTCAATCAGTACATGAACCCCCGCCTGCAAACAAGCTAATCCCACGCTGTGATGTAAGCGGGTCGGGACGGCGATACAGACTGCATCCACATAAGGGAACAAGTCACGATAGTCTTCAAAAAAGCGTACACGATACTTGCTTGCCGTATCTAAACCGCGTTCAACATTTATATCTGCCACACCCACCATTTCAACGTCTTTGAGAAGACTTAAAACGCGAGCATGGTGTTGTCCCATGTTGCCAACGCCGATCACACCAATCCGAATGGGTTGCGGCTGATTGCGTTGCAAATGGGCTTCTGGATGTCTTTGGCTAATGCTATTTTGCACTCCTGTTCTGCTCCTCCACCACTGGAACTACGTCAATTTGCCATCCTGAGCCGCCTCAAGCCATCCAGATACTACCACAACACCTCTAAATATAAAGAATCTCTAAGTTTTGCTGAAATTTCTAAAATAAAGGAGGTCTTTGGCGCGGTCAGTCCTCTTTTATTGTGGTTTTATCCGCTCTGAGAGGATTTTCGGATGTGTCAGTTTCTCGGTCGTCCATTTGATGGAAATCGAGGGCTAAGTTTAAAGAACATGCGGGAGAGTGTATGCAAGTGAAAGCTGTAGTTTTGTTATCTGGAGGCTTAGACTCTTCTACGGTGCTGTATCAAGCCCTTCAGGATGGTTGTGAATGTTATGCCCTTTCGTTTGACTACCAGCAACGACATCGCCGGGAATTAGAGGCGGCGGCGGCGATCGCGTCTGCTGCTCAGGTCAAAGAACACCAGGTGATCACCTTTGATTTGCGGCAGTGGGGAGGATCGGCTCTAACAGATAATAATTTGGATTTACCGAGCGATCGCTCTTTAGGCGAAATGTCTCAAAATATCCCAATTACCTATGTTCCTGCTCGCAATACCATCTTCCTGAGCTTTGCTTTGGCTTACGCGGAAGCCGCAGGTGCAGAACGAGTTTATATCGGGGTCAATGCTTTAGATTATTCCGGCTACCCAGATTGCCGCCCTGACTACATCCAGGCGATGCAGGAAGTATTTCGACTGGGAACGAAACAGGGGCGAGAAAAAGAAGCGATCGCCATTGTCACTCCCCTAATCAACCTCAAAAAAACTGAAATTATCCAGATCGGAAATCAACTAGGCGTTCCCTGGGAGCAAACGTGGTCATGTTATGCCGGAGGGGAGCTGGCTTGTGGAGTCTGCGACTCTTGTCGCTTACGATTTGCGGCTTTTGAAGAATTAGGGCTAGAAGATCCGATCCTTTATGCCCAAAGGTAGAGGAAAGATGGGGTGAGACTAGTTTAATTATCTGAGTCTTCAACGGAGGTATCACCATCTTTGTTAAATTCGCTGTTTAAGGCAGTCACCTTGGCGACTGTTGTATCCAGGGAGTCTGATTCCAGGGGAAAAGTGCTATTTGCCTCGTCAGGAGGGGTTATATCGTGGCGATGAATGCGGATTTTTTGCAGACGGGGGCCTTCCACTGACACCACAGTCAAGTCTAGGTCGTCATATCGCAGGGTTTCGTCTTGGGTCGGGACTTTTTGAAACTGGTAGAGCAAAAAGCCGCCTAGCGTTTGATATTCGTCAGTTATCGGCAAATTTAAGTCCAACAGTTCGTTGACTTCTTCCAAGTCCATTTGCGCCTGCACGAGGAAGGTTTGCTCGTCCAGGATTTGGACAGGTAACTCTTCTGTACTTTCGGGTTCGGGATTTTCACCGATAATTTCGGCAACCAAATCTTTAAGGCTGACTAACCCGGCTGTACCGCCGAACTCATCAACCACCATTACCATTGCTAAATGCGATCGCTGCATTAGCGGTAGCAGTTCGCTGAGGGGCGTGAATTCTTGGACAAACCGAGCCGGACGAATCCAGGACTCGATTGATGTTTCCGGGGTGATTTGTCCTTTGGCAAGGGGTTCAGCTAGCTCTTTAAAGTAGATAATGCCCCGAACATCATCAAGGGATTCCCCCATAACGGGATAGCGAGAGTGCCCAGTTTCAGCAATTTCTTCTAAGAGGATCTGGAATGTGGCAGTGCGGGGAATCGCGGCAATACTAGTACGGGGTACCATTACTTCCCCTGCCGAAACCTCCCCAAACTCAAAAATGTTATTGAGAAGTTCCCGTTCTTCCGCTTCTAGTCCAGTGGATTCTCGTTCTGTGGTGATAATTAACTGCAACTCTTCTGGAGTAACACGGTTATACCAGCCTTGCCCGCTGTACTGGATACCCCCCAGCCGCAAGAGACACTGAGTAGATTGATTCAAAATCCAGATGAAGGGAGTAAACACGCGGGCAATTACGCCGATGGAGGGCCCTAAAAACCGCGCTAGATCTTCTGAATAAATCAGGGCAACTGATTTTGGACAAAGTTCACCTAAAACAATTTGGAGATAGGCGATCAGAAAAAAAGTAAGGGGAATGGCTAAGGAGTGGGAAAGGCGCTGACTCCACTCTAAGGAGAGCGGCAACTTCATCAAGTAGGACGCCACTAGAACCGCCATCGTATTTTCACTAATCCAGCCGAGGGCTAGACTAGAAAGCGTAATCCCGATCTGTGTAGTTGACAGCAGTCGGTCGATACTGCGTTGCAGTGACTGAACTGTCTTTGCTTGGATGTCCCCCGCATCGACAAGCTGATTAATTCGCGATCGCCGCACCGACACGATGGAAAACTCGGCGGTGACAAAAAAAGCATTGATTGCTATCAAGAGGAAGATTGATAACAATCGCAACAAAATGTCTCGACTAGTGAGATTAATTGCCGTCCTCACCGCTAAGAAAACCAAAGGGTCGGAAACCATAAAAAGCGCAACTTAGGCAAAAGGCATGGAGCAAGCAAAAAATTGTGACTTTTACCTTGCCGTTGGTTTACCTCGCTACAGGAATCTCAGACATGTTCAACCGAAGTTTTTGATCGGGATAATCTGTCAGGGTCAGAGAAAGCTTTTGGGCATCCTCTAGCAAAGCGGTCGGAATACTCACTGTACCAGAAAACTCTTCTCCATTAGCTGGAACTTCTCCTGGCAAACCCTCGGTAATCGCACTTAATGCACGTCCTTGGTCATCGGTGACGTTTAAGAAGCTATAAAGAAAGCGAACTGCATCACTCCCTTCGTTCTTCAATCTCACTTTTAGCAGCAACGAGCCGCCTTCTTGGCTAGCCGAGGTAACGGCTAGGGAGACGCCTCGATCTTCGCTTTGTATCGGGAGCTGGATATTAGAGCTTGTACTGGTAAAGGAGGCTTGCGTGTTGAATGCGTCTGAACTAGACGACACCGCCTCTTTTGCTTCCGGCTTGCTGCTTTGCTTTGTTTCCTCTTTCGCTTCAGAGTCTTTGCCCTTGCCGTTAATATAGGCGTGGACATTCACGAGAATGTCCTCTTCACGCAACATTGCAACTCCTTCCTTACCGGAAGACGCTTGCTGTTTACCCGCGAACTTTTTAGTAGGACGGACATCTGGTTGGGTAACACCTTTGAGGGCTTCATGACCAAGCGTAAACCCCCACATTGCACTTACAAATCCGGCACCCAACATCATTGCCAGTAGGATTAAAGTGAGTGCCACAGTTGAATTTAATTTCATCGGTGATTCAAGTTACTCCGAGTTGCTGCACAACTTGCGGCTAGGTTACGCCTGCTTTGACATCCTCCCGTCGCTAATTCGGAGTACCGAGTATAGCGGGGGAGCCATTCATCTCGCCGCCAAAGCCTATTATGGCGGGAGCCTTCTTGTGGTTGAAGGTAAAACTGACAATTGGACATTAGCAGAAGCGCGATCGCCACATGCTGTGTTATTGGTCACAAACAATTACTTGATTGTTTTAACACGTACTGCCAGAAAGTTAATTTACATCAGTTGTATCTTATTCACAACGATTGTGGCGTAATCGGAATAAGTTACAAAGGAATAAGCCTCCACACCAGGCATTCTGAACGTTACATATTTTAAGAGGGGCGAGGCTCAAACCCATTAGGAGATGAGCCAGGGGGTGCACACTCAGATTACAATAGGTAGAGTAACCAGGGTTGGCCGAGCGGTTGAGGCAGCGAACTCATAATTCGCCCCAGGCAGGTTCAACTCCTGCACCCTGGATTTAAAAAACCTGCAGGTTTACCGCAGCTCACCATCAGCCGTTAACGTGGCAATGGTGATTCAAAGAAAAACTCACTGCCTTCTACCGGACCGAGGTAGCCCTCATTCGGACCTACAAAACGGCGGGATGCAGGTAGTAGCCGAATCGAAGTGTCGTAGGGATTAGGTAGATCCGGTGTTCGCAGTACGGGATCGCTAGCCACTTGCTGCTCTAGCAAATCTCTGTAAATATCCTCAACTAGTTCGGCATCTCGCTCAAGCTCTAAATCGGGGAAACCTGGCCCAATGATGAATTCAGCCTGTCGTTGAGGCGAACGGTTGCGGAAGAAGTCTCCCGATTCGTTAAAAAAAGCGCGTTCAAAGAGATTGGGAATGGTCTCGAGACGGCTGGGTGTGCCAGTAGGTGCGTCAATACCGAGAGTTCTCGGACTGACAGGAACGTTGGGAGTGAGAGTAGCAGGAGCCGCTTCAGTGCCAAAAGTTCTTGGACTAACGGGGACATTAGGGGAAGTTGGGGTAGCGTTAACACTTCCTGCGCCGGGACTAGAAGGGCCGCCACCCGCGATCGCCGAGGAGGCAAATACACTAGACGAGGCAGCAACAACTAACGTACCCAGTAATATAGTCAACCGCATTTGCATAATACTCACCCACACGTTTTCTCAATAATATCTGATATGTAGCAGCGCTAAATCATTCGTGAAGGCGATGTCCCCGACTGATTAAAGAAGTCAGGGATCTGAGCCACTGGAAGCTTACAACTCAAAATGAGGTAAGTATATTGTTAGGAAAATTTTCGGCGCTTGCCCATTCCTGACGTTATTTGCCGTAAGTAATGATCGACAACATTCAAGCAACACTTAATCCCGACGCTTCAACGGATTTAACTTCCCTACGCCAGTTCTTACTGGATTTATTTTGCCAATTTGCTTATAAGGAGGGGGATTTTGTCCTCTCTTCTGGGCAGCGTAGTAGTTATTACATCAACGGCAAACCTGTTACCCTCCATCCCTATGGAGCTTTAGCCGTCGGTCGTCTTCTACTGGCTCAGTTACCCGCCGACACGCAAGCCGTAGCGGGTTTAACTTTAGGTGCAGATCCGATTGTGGCAGCCGTTAGCGTGGTTTCTGCTTATGAACAACGACCGATTCCAGCACTGATTGTGCGGAAAGAGGCAAAAGGGCATGGCACGATGGCATACATTGAGGGGCCGACTTTGCCCGAAGGTGCGAAAGTCGTCGTTTTAGAAGATGTTGTCACGACGGGGCAATCGGCGATGAAAGCTGTTGAAAGACTGCAAGCCGCAGGTTACAGCGTAGAGCAAGTGATTTCCCTGATCGATCGTAAACAGGGGGGTGCGGAGTTTTACCAGTCAGTGGGGCTGAAGTTTCAAGCCTTATTTTCCATTGAGGAAATTCAAGCGCGATTTGCTGCACAGCAGTAAACACCAACAACTAAGGGCACGGTATACCGTGCCCCTACTACAGACAAAAAGCAGAAGTTAGCTTTGCGCGATCGCTTCTTTATCTTTCGCCAAAAACTTCTCCAGTTCCGTCAACGCATCGGCATCAACTTTCGTTTGCATTGGGCAGAACTTCGGCCCACACATCGAGCAAAACTCAGCGGTTTTGTAGATGTCGGCGGGTAGAGTTTCGTCGTGATATTCCCGGGCGCGTTCGGGGTCGAGGGAGAGTTCAAACTGACGGTTCCAGTCGAAGTTGTAACGGGCTTGAGAAAGTTCGTCATCGCGATCGCGTGCTCCCGGACGATGCCGTGCGATATCTGCCGCATGTGCCGCAATCTTGTAGGCAATTAACCCGTTCCGCACATCTTCCGCATCCGGTAGTCCCAGGTGTTCCTTGGGAGTCACGTAACACAGCATTGCCGTGCCGTACCATCCCGCCATTGCCGCCCCAATCGCTGAGGTGATGTGGTCATAACCGGGAGCAATGTCCGTCACTAGCGGCCCTAGCACGTAGAAGGGGGCTTCTGAGCACTCTTCCATCTGCTTTTTGACGTTGAACTCAATTTGATCCATTGGGACGTGTCCTGGCCCTTCCACCATCACCTGCACGTCATGTTCCCAGGCTTTGCGGGTCAATTGTCCTAAAGTTTTGAGTTCGGCTAATTGAGCGGCATCTGAGGCGTCGTGCTGACAACCGGGACGTAGGGAATCTCCCAGACTGAAGGAGACGTCGTATTTTTTGAAAATTTCGATGATGTCTTGGAAGTGGGTATAAAGCGGATTTTGCTTGTGATGATGCAACATCCACCGTGCCAGAATGCCGCCGCCGCGAGAAACAATCCCGGTGATGCGATCGCGCACTAAAGGCAAATGCTCAATTAATATCCCGGCGTGGATAGTTTGATAATCTACCCCCTGCTGTGCGTGCTTCTCAATGATGTGGAGAAAGTCATCAGCCGTGAGGTTTTCAATCGTGCCGTGGACGCTTTCTAAGGCTTGGTAAACTGGCACCGTACCAATGGGAACAGGCGAGGCGTTGATAATTGCCGTGCGAATCTGATCCAGATTGCCGCCGCCAGTGGACAAGTCCATGACGGTATCAGCGCCATACTTCACAGCCAGCTTTAGCTTATCGACTTCTTCGTCCAGATTAGAAGAGTTTGGAGAAGCACCGATATTGGCATTCACTTTGCACTTAGAGGCAATGCCAATCGCCATTGGTTCTAAGTTGGTGTGATTGATATTAGCCGGGATAATCATCCGTCCCCGTGCCACTTCATCACGAATTAACTCAGCCGGGAGGTTTTCCCGCTGGGCGACATAGTGCATTTCTTCTGTGATCACACCCTGCCGAGCGTAGTGCATTTGAGAGACGTTGCTCTCGCCTCTTCGTTTAGCAATCCATTCTGAACGCATATTGTGTTTCCTCTAGTTACAGCTTCCCTCCGCTGGTGCTAACCAGTCTCAGGTTCTCAGGGTGTAATCTCAGCCTGGTTGCTCAGGCACCCCTAGCTATCTATGGTTGAGAATTGTATCACTATTATTTTGGTCAGGATGGAATGGGATGAGTAAATCTTTGCTCAACTCAGCAAATCTTCATCGCCTAACACCTAATGTCACAAAAGGCATCAGGTTTTACTAGCGATTCCCTGAACGACTTATCGTCTTGTTGGAAATAGAGGCGATCGCAGTTTTATTGCTCATGATGCCGATCTTAGTGCCAAGTCACTTCCTGGTTTGACATTACTGGAGATCGCTAAACGAGATCGAAGAGAAAAAACAATGAATTTATTGCAGAGTAATTGAGATAGCGATCGCCCTTGAGAAAGTAAAATCATCCTAAATCTTAAGGTAAAACTATGAGCTTTCAATTCACTCTTAACCAAGGACAGTTGTTGCTCGTTAGATTCTATCCTTTACTGTTTTTATTGTTAATTGCTTTTATTTGGAAGTTCAACCTTTAGTCTCACTTAGACTATTTGTTCTTTCTGCTAGTTTTATACATTCTAGGAGGTCTATTTTTTAAGTTATCTCTACAACAGTAGGGAAGTAAAAGCAAAATAAGAAAAGAAACCGCTCACTAATAGTATTAATGGCACCCAGAAAACGGCGGCTTTTTCTGAGAGTTGGGAGATTTGAGTGCAGCCACTGTAGAGGGTGAAAATGGTGTAGCAACCTGCAAATATGGTAAGAATTGGCATGGTGCTACTGGGCAAGAAATTAACAAGACTGCTGAGGAGAAGAAGAAGAGTCAAAGGTAGAAGTGCTGCGCCTGCTAGAAAGGTGTCGCCAGCAAAACTATTTCCACTATGGCGCAAAAGCCCCCTGACGATCGCGATCGCAAGTCCTAAGCTGATGAAGGGAACAGCGCCAACAAAAATTAGACTAAGGATTGACAGGTTGTTAATTAGATCCTGCCAAATTAGGTAAATAATGCTGACGAAGCAGAAGTTGAAAAATAGGGCATAGGTAATCCCCACTGCGATCGCCTGTTGTTTATCGAGATGAGAGAAGGCATGGGGTAATCCTTCAATGGGATTGAAAAGAAAGAGTTTGGCAACCGCCAAGGCATTACTTAATGCAGAATTTGCCCCTGTAGGAACTTTTAATTTCTGGGAAAATTTACTTAATGGCGATTTCTTGCGGTTGAGGTTTTTCAGCGTATCTCGTGCCAGCTTGTGACCAGCGAGATCGCCCTGTTTGCGAAATAAAGCGGCGGCTTTCTTTAAATCCCCTGTAGCCGCCGCGCGATCGCTTAAATCGTGATGAGCTAAGCCCCGGTGATAATGAGCTTGGGCATAATCGGCTTCTGTGGCGATCGCCTGATTGTACGCTTCAATTGCCGCTTGAGTGTAGCCGAGGCGATAACGCGATCGCCCCCGGTAGTAATGCGCTTCGGCTAAGTTGGGATTAATTTGCAATGCCAAATTGCAGTCTTCTAGCACGCCCCGATCGTCACTGACTTTGTAGCGGGATGCGAGGCGCTTCATGTAGGCTTCGACAAAGCCAGGATTTAGCTCTATGGCTGTAGTGTAATCAGCGATCGCTCCTTCATAGTTTCGGTTGAGGGCTTTTTCTACTCCCAGAACATAGAAGGTGTGAGCATTCTGTTTTGTGGGGTTGTCCCCAGTCTCGTCTAAATCATCCCTCTGCTCTGCATGAGAACCGAGAATCAGATGGCATAAGGCTTCATAAGCCTCATGAATTTCCTTAAAGCGTTCAGCCGCCACCCTATTCCCTGGATTTAAGTCAGGGTGGTACTGGCGAGCAAGACGCCGATACGCATGCTTGATTTCTTCAATCGTGGCGTCTGTGGAAACTTCGAGAATTTCGTAATAGTTGCGAGAAGATTCCGACATGTTACTGAGAGCAAAAGTCAGGATTAAATACTAGCGTGACACGCTGAGATAAAAAGTTGCAAAAATAGCCTAATCGGGACACAAAACTTGCTGGTTTTGACGTTACTGGGAAATGTTGACCGGATGCTTATCAACGCTCACCCGCAGCGGCTCCCAGTTCCTGTAAACAAGTTGCTAGTTTTTGCGATCGCTGTCGCTGTTCTGTCCTAGGTTTAATTAGATACTGCTACTTCATACTCCACCCTAAATCTACTACCCTAGTGAACGCAACTCCGTACTAGGTAGCAGGTGGCGATTCTGTCGTAGCAGGAACTTCTTCAATGGGTGAAGGAGAAGCAGAGGGTGATGGGGATGGGGATGGGGATTCTGTAGAAGTAGGTGTGGGCGTTGGCTCCTCCGGCTCCTCAGCTTCTGCTTTTCGCTGCTTGGCGATCGCAATTAACTCATTCAACCGCCCGCGCCAGTAGCGTTGCTCTGGGAACTCCGTATCTGTTTCATAGGCGATCACATCATCCCAGCGTCCTTGATTGAGAGCTTGTTCCAATTCGCTAAATTTCGTTTCTGCAAACGACCATTCTTTCTGCCAACGGGCGATCGCTCCTTGAGCATCTCTGTAAGCAGAACTTCTAGAGGGAATCGATCGAGCCTCAGCCAACGCTGCATTTAAGTCTCCTGACTGATACTTCTCCGCAGCAGTAGCTAAAGTACGCGCTCCATTATCAACAGGCTTTGGTTGAGCTGGGGTGGGCTTAGGCGGGGATGGTTGTACCGCTTGCACCGAATCAGGACAGTCAACATATTGACTATCGTTAAACACCCAACCACTTTGGGGTGAACTAATCTCTACCCAACCATTTTGCTGATTGCCAGTTAAGGCGAGAGTCGTTCCTTTGCTAACCCTGCCAATTACATTGTTATTGCTTGTTCCCGGTTCAGAGCGGACATTGAGTGAGGGAATGACCACCGTGCAACTTTCCTCTGAGGTGACTACCCCGGAATTGTTATTAGGATTGCCAGCTAAATTCTGATCGATCCGGCGCTGTTGAATCGCGTAAGCCATTGTAATGACGGCAACGGTAACCGCCGCAATACTCGTAAAAACAATAAACGGCAGCCTGCTTTGAGGAGAAGTCGGTGATAAGTTGGCGGGGGCTATTGGCGGGGGAGGAGATGCCGCCGGGATAGTGTACTGTCCAGAAGAATTCGCGGGTGGGTAGGAGTTGGAGGGTGGGGCTTGTGTGGGGAAGCGTTCAGACGGGTTAGTGTACCCCACTCCTGGATACTCAGGGGAATTCGGGTGCTGCGTCGCGGGGAAAGGAGCATTGAGCTGTTGCAGGGCTTGCAGCGCTTCGGCTGCTGTTTGATAGCGGTCTTTGAAGTGGTAGCACACCATTCGAGTTAGCACGGCTGCTAATCCTGGACTGACTTTGGTAAGGTGCTGCCAAAGGATTTCACCTGTGTGGCGGTCATCCGGTAACTGACTCGGCATCAACCCTGTGAGCGCTTGAATGGCAATGACACCTAAGGAGTAGAGATCGCTGTTAGGGCGGGGTCTACCTTGAGCTTGCTCGGTTGGCATATAGCCAGGGGTGCCAATAGCAACAGTAGCTGCACTGAGTTGTGCTTGCGCCGCCGCCGCCATGTTGGGAGTCCGGACTTGCTTAACAGCACCGAAGTCAACTAAGACTAATTGGCGATCGCTAGTGCGTCTAATCAGATTGTCGGGTTTGATGTCGCGGTGAATGACACCCTGGCTGTGAACAAATTCCAGGATAGGTAAAATGCTTTGCAGTAGCTCAATGACTTGGTTTTCCGCCCAACGCTTGCCAGGAGGCAATTCAACGCTGAGGGGATGCCCGTCAATGTAATCCTGTACGAGGTAAAACTCCCGTTCTTCCTCAAAATAAGCCAGCAACCGGGGAATTTGGTCATGATGCCCCAATTTTTCCAGGGTTTCTGCCTCACTAGTAAACAAACGTCTCGCCGTTTGCAAGAAGTTGGCATCGCGACTAGCAGGCTTAAGGTGTTTAACAACGCAGACTGGATTTCCAGGGCGTCGAGTGTCTTGAGCTAGGTAGGTTTGTCCAAATCCACCAGCCCCCAAAACTTGGACAACCTGATAACGCCCGTCGAGTAACTTGCCTAACATGAATCCCCAGTTGAAGTATGAAGGGTGAAGGATGAAGTATGAAACATGAAGGATGAAGTATGGAGGGACACACCTAAGGATTTAAATTTCAATCTTGGCACATTAGGAAGCGGGGGTGATGGGGAGCGGGGGAGCAGGGGAGCAGCGGAGCAGGGGAGCAGCGGAGCAGGGGAGCAGCGGAGCAGCGGAGCAGCGGAGAAAATAACCAACCCTATTCATCCTTCACCCTTCACCCTTCATACTTCATCCTTCATGTTTCATACTTCATACTTCATCCTTCATACTTTCTCCCCGACTCAGGACTCACCGACTCAGGACTCTGTCTTTTATCCCACCGGGGTAGCGGCACCCAGTTGTAGTGAATAGAGATTGGCGTATACTCCCTGTTGAGCCATCAATTCAGTGTGGGTGCCTTGCTCGACAATTTGACCTTCTTGAACGACTAATACTTGGTCGGCTTGAGTAACGGTGCTGAGGCGGTGGGCGATGACAAAGCTGGTACGACCGGAAAGTAAACGCGCGATCGCTGCCTGAACTAGTGCCTCTGTCCGCGTGTCAATGCTACTCGTCGCTTCGTCCAAAATTAAGATGCGAGGATTCACCAAAACCGCACGGGCAATGCTGATTAGCTGTCGCTGTCCCTGACTAAGACTTGCCCCACGTTCGCCTAAAAGGGTGCAGTAACCTTGGGGTAGAGACGTGATGAACTCATGGAGATTGGCAACTTGGGCAGCGGCTTCAATCTCGGCTTGGGTTGCTTGCGGACGACCAAAGGCAATATTTTCCGCAACGGTACCGCCAAATAAGATATTGTCTTGCAGGACAATGCCAATTTGACGACGCAGACTCGCCTGAGTCACGCGGCGAACATCAACACCATCAATCTTCACCGCCCCTCCAGAGACATCGTAGAAGCGCAAAATTAAGTTAATGATGGTACTTTTACCTGCCCCCGTTGGCCCGACTAAAGCAATCATCTGCCCTGGCTTGGCGTGGATATTCACTCCTTTGAGAACAAGTTGGTTCGGGTTGTAGCCAAATTTGACGTTCTCAAACCGTACATCGCCCTCAATTGCAGGCATTTCCACCGCATCGGGCGCATCGTTGAGTTGAGACGGTTCATCTAAGAGCCAGAAAATGCGCTCTACCGCTGCCAAAGCTGATTGCGCCTGGGTATAGAACTGGCTGAGGATTTGGATCGGTCGGAAAAACTGCTGGACGTAGAGTAAAAAGGCGGTCACTGTTCCCACCGTTGCTGCGCCAGTTACGGCAAGGTAGCCGCCATAAGCGAGTACGCCCCCAGTTGCTAGGGTGTTGAGAAAATCAATTGAGGGTAAAAAGGCTGCCGTAATTGCCACCGCGTTGACATTGGCGTCGCGGTTAGCCGCATTCAGCGCGTCGAACTCAGCAATATTTAGTGATACCCGATTAAAGGCTTGTGCTTCTCGAACGCTGCTGATGCCTTCTTCTATCTTGGTCGATAGATTGCCAATGGTTTGCCGGGTGAGGCGAAATCGCTGCCTTGCCCAACGAGCAAATAAGCTGGTAGTGACAATCATTAACGGCACAACCAAGTTGCTCAATATACCCAGTCGCAGGTTAATGGCAAGCATGGCGATGATAATACCCAGCAAGCTGAAGAAGTTGCCCAACATTTGCGCGATCGTTCTGCCAAAGGTCTGATCGATGACGCTCACGTCGTTGAGCAGTCGGCTCATCAAGTCCCCGGCTTCGCTGCGGTCAAAGTAGCTAATTGGCAGGCTTTGGACTTTGAGGAAAATGTCTTGGCGCAGTTTTGCAAGCATATTTTGCACAATCCAACCCACCCGGTAAATCTGGGCGCGGATTGCCAAGATTCCCCCAATGTAGACCGCTACCAGCACAACTAGAATCATTATCAATCCCTGTAAGTTGCCAGGAACGATTAGATTGTCAATTGACCAGCCGATTAAGAACGGCCCTAGTGCTTGCGACGCTGCACCGATCGCCACTAAAGTTAAGGCGATAAAGACTTCTTTTTTATAGGGTTTCAGATACTGCAAAAAGCGTTGCAGGGTTGAGAGTTGCCTGCTGGCTTTTTGCTCGGGTGCAACAATGGGGCTAGAACCTCTCATCTTTGCTCCTTACAATTACGGTTTGAACTGAAGCACAAGCGTGTAGTTTGGCGATCGCTTGCGCCTATACTTTCGCCGACGCCTCGATCAAATTCCAGTTGCATAGCAGTTTTGGGCAAACGACTTTTAGCATCATCACCCCTTTGGCAGGAAAACACACCTCCCTCTAGCGTGACTCAAAGAGGCGATCTCACCTTCACGAATCTGCGGTAATTATCGGAAAAATTCTAGACAGGTTGAGGGATGAATCAGGGGAAAAGGGTATGGCGATCGCTTGATTAGGAAGAATAATCCGTTTGACACTATAACCAAATTTCCCCAGTAAACCTTGATAAGGTTCGCTGTTCACTTCTAAGTGATTTTCTAGTAAGTTAAAAATCCAATAATTAGTAATCCCTGCTTCAGCATAAAGGGATAATTTTTCTTCTTGGTCATAACTCACAGAAGAAGCTGAAATTTCAATGATCAGCAGGACATCTTCGGGGCTAGGGTGAGAATTGAGATAATCATCAGCGCGATTTTGGACAATTGTAAAATCTGGTTCGGGTTCGCTGTCTGGGGGTAAAACAATGGGAGACTGGCAACGTAAAGTAGCGCGATCGCCTATCTGTTTTGGCAACTCCCGCAGTAATCGCGTTAAACAAACCTCATGAGCAGTTCCCTTGGCTGCCATTTGAATGATTTGTCCGTGGATTAACTCAACGCGATCGTCTTCACTAAAGAAACCTAATTCTCCTAAACGATTGTATTCTCCAAGAGAGAAACGTTTGAGAGTAGTGGAATTCATAAGTTTAGGTATTGGGATTTAAGGTATTCCTACTCAGACAAGACTATGTTTTTTAACTTGTGACTCTAGAATTGAGCCGTAGAGAGGACTCCTTCGCATCAGTTCCTCATGGGTGCCTTGGGCGACTAATTGTCCTTTGTCTATTAGTAAAATGCGGTCAGCATTGCGGACTGTCGTAATCCGTTGGGCAATGACAAAGGAGGTGCAGGTATGCTGTTGCATGAGGTGATCAAGAGCATCTTGAATCTCGGCAGCGGTTTTGGCATCAACGGCGGAGGTGCTGTCATCGAGAATCAGAATTTTGTAGTCCGTGAGGAGAGTCCGCGCGATCGCGATCCGTTGCTTTTGTCCCCCGGATAAACCAACTCCCCGTTCCCCAACTATCGTGTTATAGCCATCGGGTAAACTGCTGATGAAGTCGTGAATTTGGGCAGTTTTGGCGACTTCGATCACTTGTTCAATGGGCGCATCCGGTACCGCGTAGGCGATGTTATCGCGCAGAGTGCCAGAAAAGAGGGTGGTTTCCTGGAAGACGATGCCAATACGCGATCGCAAACTTTCCAGTTGAACATCCCGCACATCTCGCCCATCGATGCGAATCGCTCCCTCAGTCACATCGTAGAAGCGGGGGAGCAAGTTAATAATCGTACTTTTCCCAGAACCTGTCATCCCCAGAATGGCGATCAATTCTTTTGGCTTTGTCTCAAAGGAAATCCCTTTTAGCGCTTCTGTAGACGCGCCGGGATAGCGGAAATGGACATTTTCAAAGGCGATCCGACCGCCGCATTTCTCAAAGGGTACAGCATCAGGGCGATCGCGAATTTCTATCTGTGCATCCACCACCTCATACACTCGTTCTGCCGAAGCCGCCGCTTGAGCAATCACCGGAGCAGCAAAGCCAATCAGTAAGATCGGCTGGAGGATAAATAGCAGGTAGGAGTTAAATGCCACCAACTCGCCAATCGTGAATGTTCCCCCAATCACCTGTGCGCCGCCATAGCCGATGACCACCACCGTAATTAAGTTACTGATTAAAAAGATTAGCGGGAAGGTGTTGCGGATAGCACTAATCGTCTGCATGTTCACCGCCATCAACTCATCATTGAGCTTGGTGTAGCGAGACCTTTCCACAGGTTCGCGGACAAACGCCTTCACCACCCGCACGCCGAACAAATTCTCTTGCAAAACGGCATTGAGGTCGCCAAGTTGTTCTTGGACTTGCCCAAAAAGCGCTTGATTTTTTACAAGAAAATTCGCTAACAGTAATGCCGCAATCGGCACTAACACTAAGGTAATCAGTGCCAATTGCCAGTTCATAATCAGCAAGATTATGGCGACGCTGACTAATGTCACGACAGAACCCACCACCTGAATCAAGCTCGTACCCACAAATGAGCGAATTTGTTCGACATCGCTCGTGATGCGAGTCAGCAGTTGAGAGGTTTGTGCTTGATCGTGGTAGCTAAAACTCAGGTTTTGGATTTTATTAAATATTTTGTTTCGCAAGTCATACGCCACTTCCTGGGAAGCTTGTTCTGACCAAAAACTCTGCCCAAAATTGAATAAACCCCGTCCAATGGCAACCACCACCATCAAAACGGCACTGTAGAAAACGACTTGCAGGTCTTGCTGGGCAATTCCTTGGTCGATACCCCAACGAAAGAGTTGCGGTGTCACCGCATTCGCCGCCGTCAGCAGCAGCAAGCTCGCAAAAGCACCCAAAACAATGAAGCGGTAAGCCTGTAAACTGACCAGGACGCGCTTAAGAGCTTGCATAGTAGAGAAAATCCTTCTTCAGTCGGCTTATTGATCGCGATCGCGGAATACCCCATCCGTCTATACGGTAGGGACGGAGCGGAATATTGTGAGGATGCGATGTTCTCATAATATTCAATTTGATGCGTGGCTGACTAACTGATGCCGTGAAGATGCACATATAGCACCTCGCCTTATAGGGCGCGGACACTCCTGATTCCTCAAGGAAGCGTGCTAGTTGAATCTTGAACTCACCGACTCAGCACTTCATTACTCAGGACTTTGCTATATCTCATCGCTATCCCTTGAAATGAAACTCATAAAAAACTCCGGGAAACCCATCGGCTTTTAGCCGTGGGAGGAATAGGAGGGAAATCGACGGGACTCAATGTCCCTGAGATTTTCAAATGCCAATTATCGGGATGAGTTATAATATCTATATGA
>JAESGL010000063.1_pt1 | contig 201955 bp, 182 predicted proteins | sample 9269711 | NCBI WGS metagenome assembly JAESGL01 (sample SAMN14515918, study PRJNA621676) | algae metagenome | isolation source: Kastovskya adunca ATA6-11-RM4 and co-occurring heterotrophs from soil and... | place: Chile: Atacama Desert | collected 2011-06-27
CACCACAAGCGGCGACACCGCCATTGCCGGCCTCCGGTTCCGCTTCGCTCCACCTACGACCGGCAATGGCGGCGGAGACGACAATGCACTAACTAATAACCCGGACCACCCGATGGGGGCTGCTCAGATGCTCGCCTCGGCATCCGTTGCCACTTCGAACAGCTGGCGCTCGGCCTGGTCGAGCACCAGTTCGCCATTTTCCGGGCAATATTCCCAGACGCCGATGCCCGCCGCCTTGATCGCGAGGTCGAGCCGCTCGCGTTCGGCCGCCAGCTGCCGTTCGAGCGACAGCGCGTCGGTGATGTCGGTCAGCACCAATGTCGCGCCATCCACCTCGCCGCTCTGCGTGCGATAGGGGAGCACCCGCATCGAAAAGATATGCTGCCCGTCGACGGTGTGGACCCGCCGCTGCACCGGCGACGCGCCGCCAGCAACCGCGCGCGCATCCTCCAGATGGCCGGCATCCTGCAACCGGTTGGCGACGTCGGTCAGCGGGCGGCCGCGGTCGGTGGGTTTCAGCGGGAAGATGCGCGTGGCGGCATCGGTGTAGCTGCGCACCTTCAGATCGGCATCGAGCACCACGACCGCCAGTTCGGTCGATTCATAGAAATTGCGCAAGTCGGAATTGGCGACGGTCAGCTGGTCGACCTTGCTCTTCAGCTCGTCATTGACCGTCGACAATTCCTCGTTCGTCGATTGAAGCTCCTCGTTCATCGACATCATTTCTTCGTTGGAGCTTTTCAGCTCCTCGTTCGCCGTCTCCAGCTCCTCGATTGCCGAGCGCAGCCGGTGGCGGGTCAGCCGCAGCTCGTCCTCCAGCGATTCCAGATGATCGTCGCTCGGCTCCAGGTCCTGCAACTCGCCCGGATCGGACGGCACGAACGGCCCGGTGTCGCGGAACACGAACAGCAAGGTGCCATCGCCCAGCGGATCGCAGATCACCTCGACCGGCTGCGTGCCGTAATCGGCCTCCACCGACACGTCGCGCGCGATCACCCGGCGGCGTTCGTCGCGCGCCTGGCGCAGCAACGGGCCGATGACGTTGCGCAGGCCGGCGCGCGCCAGGTTGACCGCGCTGCTGCCCCCGGTCCGCGTCACCGGAAATTCGAAATAGCGGCTGAGCTTGCCATAGGCCGAGATGATGCCGCCGTCCTGATCGACGATCAGGCTGGGCGGGGCATAGCGTTCCACCATCCGCCGGGTGGCGAGCGATTCGCTGCCGAGCGACGCCGTGTCGCCGCGGCTGTCGCGTTCGCGCCGCGGCACGGGCTGGCGCTGGCTGCCGGGCAGGTCGATCGGATAATTGGGCGCACCGGGTCCACGTTCGAACAGCCGCGCCTGCTGGTCGACCGGCTCGAACAGATGCTCGAACCGCCCGACGCTTTCCGACGGCCCCAGGAACAGGAAGCCGCCGGGCCGCAGCGCATAATGGAGCAGCGGCACGACCGCCTGTTGCAACCGGTCGTCGAAATAGATCAGCAGGTTGCGACACGACACCAGGTCGATCCGCGAAAAGGGCGGGTCCTTGACCAGGCTGTGGCTGGAAAAGCGGATCATGTCGCGGATCGATGCCGCGATGGTGAAGCGCTCCGCATGCGGCACGGTATAGCGTTCGCGTAAGGCCGGCGGGATGTCGGCCATCGCAGCGGCGGGATAGCTGCCCTCGCGCGCGATCGACAGCATCTGTTCGTCGATATCGGTGGCGAAAATCTGCACCGCCAGCGGCGATCCCGATTTGCGCGCGGCCTCCGCGAACAGCATCGCGATGGTATAGGCTTCCTCGCCGCTCGAACAGCCGGGCACCCACACGCGGATATCCTCGTCCGGCGCGCGGTCCGCCATCAGCGGGTCGATCACCCGCATGCGCAGCGTTTCGAACGCATCGGGGTCGCGGAAGAAACGGGTGACGTTGATCAGCAGGTCGCGGAACAGCGCCTCGCATTCGGCGGCATCGCTGCGGATGCGCGCCAGATAGGCCCGGCCGGTATCGATGCCCAGCACATGCATCCGCCGCTCAACCCGGCGCACCAGCGTCGAGCGCTTGTAGCCCGAAAAATCATGGCCGATGGCGGTGCGCAGTACCCGGCACATCTCGTCGACATGATCGGCGACGACATTCGCTTCCGGTTGCAGCGGTTCGGACCCCCGCCGGCGAAAGAACGCCTGAAGGCAATGGAGGATTTCGCCGGCCGGCTTGACGAAATCGATCAGGCCGGTGCCGACCGCCGACAAGGGCATCCCGTCATAGCGCGCGCTCTCGGGCTGCTGCACGACGCAGACGCCGCCATTTTCCTTGATCGCGCGCAGGCCCGTGGTGCCGTCGGCGCCGGTGCCCGACAGGATGACGCAGGCGGCGTTGGACTGCTGGTCGCCAGCCAGCGACAGGAAGAAATCGTCGATCGGCCGGCGCATGCCGCGGGGTTGCTGGAAATCGGTCAGTTCCAGCACGCCGTCGCGAATGGCAAGGCCACGGCCGGGCGGGATGATATAGACGGTATCGGCCTCGATCCGCTCTCCGCCCGAACTTTGCAGCACGTTCAGCGCGGTGTTGCGGTCGAGCAGCTGCGCCAGCATGCTTTCATGGTTGGGGTCGAGATGCTGGACGATGACGAAGGCGAGGCCGGTCGGCAGGCTGGCCGGGGCGAGCATTTCGCGCAGCGCCTCCAGCCCGCCGGCCGATGCGCCGATCCCGACCACCGGCACCCCGGCCGGGCGGTGCGAACGCGCGTCGACCTTGGCACTCACGACGTCATGCATCGGGGGGGGACTCCAGGCCGGCCAGCATCATCTTCGCCTGTGCCACGATCGCCGCACTGTTGGCGATGGTCAGCAACGTACCCTCCACCACGATCCCAGCATCGCTGGCGATCGGCACCAGCCGGCCGAGCGTGGCGGTCAGCTGCTCGTCATATTCCGCCAGCATTTCGGGCTGCGACCGGCTCACGTCGAACTGCGACGCGAAGATATAGCTGGCCTTGCCGTCGATCGAGCGCAGCCGCGACATGTAGAGCAGGTTGACGAACGGCGTCCCGTCCTTGCGGAAATTGACGATCGGCGTCCGCACATTGGGCTGGGACGGCCGCGTCAGGAATTCGCGCAGCCGGGCGCGCGGTTCGACATTCGCCGCATCGCGCTGCAACAGCCGGCAATTGCGCCCGACCACGTCCTCGGGCTCGTAGCCGGTCAGGCGGCTGAACGCCGGGCTGACCAGCACCAGATGATTGTCACCCTCGGCCGAGGCCAGCGCGAGCGCGACCCGCGACTGTTCAAAATATTCGCGAAGCGCTTTGGGCAGTTCCGACGACACGCACATTCCGATCGACAAGGGAAAAGCTCGATTAGCCGCAAAACTCGTCCGGTAACAGCCCGCCCTCACCTATTGATTGGCGGTGGCATCGAGACGTTTCGCGCGGGCGTATCACAATAGTACATCGTCCATCCGCCACTTGCGCCGAACCGATGGCGCCGAATGGCGCATCGGCGCGTTACATGGGACGGGCAGTTTATTCCCGACGTCGATTGAGCTATCAGGAAAGCCGCGCGTGCGCGAAATTCCGGTGCTCACCGGCATTTCGCGGCCATCGCCATTGCAGGATATGTCGTTTCCAATGTCCGACCTACACTCCGTCGAACCCCGGCCGCTTGACCGCGATCTCGCGTTTCTTGCCGGGGGCGGCGACTGTGCGGGGCTGATCGCTGCGCTCGACTGGAACGCGACGCCGCTGGGGCCGATCGCCCACTGGCCGCAGTCGCTGAAGACCGCGACCGCGATGCTGCTGCGGTCGCCGGTGCCGATCGTGATGCTGTGGGGCGAAGACGGCGTCATGTTGTACAACGACGCCTATTCGGTCTTTGCCGGCGGGCGCCATCCGCAACTGCTGGGATCGAACGTGCGCGAGGGGTGGCCCGAGGTCGCCGACTTCAACGATCATGTGATGCGCGTCGGACTGGCGGGCGGCACGCTCCGCTATCAGGATCAGGAGCTGACGCTCCACCGCCATGGCCGGCCCGAACAGGTCTGGATGGACCTCGACTATTCGCCGGTGCTCGACGAACGCGGCGAGCCGGCCGGCGTCATCTGCATCCTTGCCGAGACGACCGACCGGGTCACCAACACGCGGCGGACGCAGTTCCTGCTGTCGCTGGCCGATGCGCTGCGTCCGCTGACGACGCGCAACGACATCATGGCACTGGCGGCCGAGCGGCTGGGGAAATGGCTGAACGCCAACCGCGCCTTCTATGCCGAAATCAGCAGCGACATGGTGATGCGGATCGATTGCGATTATTGCGACGGGGTGCAGTCGCTCGCCGGTGCGCATTCGCTCGCCTCGTTCGGCTCCGGCCTGCTCGACGCCTATCGCACCGGCGCGCCGGTGGTGGTGCCCGACATCCCCGGCAACATGCAGCTGTGCGAGGCGACGCGTGCCGCGCTCGCCGAGCGGCGGGTCGCGGCGTTCATCGACGTGCTGCTGTTCGACGAGACCGAATGGGTCGGCGTGCTTGCCGTGCAGTCGGCCACCCCGCGCGCCTGGACCCCGGCCGAGGAGAGCCTGGTCCAGGAGGTCGGCGAACGGGTCAAGAACGCGGTCGAGCGCGCGCGGGCCGAAGAAGATCTGCGCCGGCTGAACGAAACGCTCGAGGAACAGGTCGCAACCCGGTCCGCCGAGCGCGACCGGCTGTGGAACCTGTCGCAGGACATGCTGGCGCGCGCCGGCTATGACGGGATGATGTCGGCGGTCAGCCCGGCCTGGTCGCGGGTCCTGGGCTGGAGCGAGGCCGAACTGCTCTCGCGCGGCTATGCGCGCTTCATGCATCCGGAGGACGAGCCGCACACGCTGGCCGCGATCGCGCAGATGGCGGCGACGCATCGCCCCAACCGTTTCGAGAACCGCATCGCGACCAGTACGGGCGAATGGAAGCATGTCGAATGGACCGTCGCGCCGGAAGCGGATGGCCAGAATTTCGTCGCGGTCGGCCGCGACCTGACCGAAGCGAAGGAGCGCGAGGCCGATCTGGAAATTGCGCGCGAGGCGCTGCGTCAGAGCCAGAAGATGGAGGCGATGGGCAGCCTGACCGGCGGCGTCGCACATGACTTCAACAATCTGCTGACCCCGATCATCGGTTCGCTCGACATGCTGGTGCGCAAGAATGTCGGCACCGAACGCGAACGCCGCCTGATCGAGGGCGCGCTGCAATCGGCCGAACGCGCCAAGATGCTGGTCCAGCGACTGCTGGCCTTCGCCCGGCGCCAGCCGCTGCAACCGACCGGCGTCGACGTGGCTCGGGTGATCGACAGCATGACCGGACTGATCGCCTCGACCCTCGGGCCGACCATCGTGGTCGAGGTCAGGCTGGACGAACTGCCCCCGGCCCATGCCGATCTCAACCAGCTGGAAATGGCGCTGCTGAACCTCGCGGTGAACGCGCGCGATGCGATGCCCGAAGGCGGCACGCTGACCATCGCCGCGTCCCGGCGCACGATCCGGCCGGGCGACGTCCCCGGCCTCGCCCGCGGGCACTATGTCCGCCTGAGCGTCGGTGACACCGGTTGCGGCATGGACGAGGCGACCGCCCGCCGCGCGATCGAGCCGTTCTTCTCGACCAAGGGCATCGGCAAGGGCACCGGCCTCGGCCTGTCGATGGTCCACGGCCTGACCGCGCAGCTGGGCGGCGGGCTGACCATCGACAGCGCACCGGGCAAGGGCACCACGCTCAGCCTGTGGCTGCCGGTCAGCTCGGTCGTGCCGAGCGACGAGGAACGCCCCGCCGACCCGCAGCCCGCCCCGACCCGGCTCGGCACCGCGTTGCTGATCGACGACGAGGATCTGGTGCGGATGAGCACCGCGCACATGCTCGCCGACCTTAGCTACAATGTCGTCGAAGCCGCCTCGGCCGAAGAGGCGCTGACCATGCTCGACGCCGGCCTCACCCCGGACGTGCTGATCACCGACCATCTGATGCCGGGCATGAGCGGCGCCGATCTCGCCCGCCGGCTGAAGCGGACCCATCCGACGCTGCCAGTGCTGATCGTGTCGGGCTATGCCGACGAAGACGGGATCGATGCCGATGTTCCCCGGCTGACCAAGCCGTTCCGCAATGCCGAGCTCGAACTGAGCCTCGTCGCGCTGACGACGCCGGCGATCATCGTCGAACCGGCTCAGTCGCTCGGTGCGGGGCGGGTGACGATATAGGCGGCACAACCGCCCATTACCGCCGCGACGAGCACCGCCAGACCGACCCCGGGGCGCGCGCCGAACAGGAACAGCGCATAGCCGATCGCGATGCCGCTACAGGCCATCCCCTTGGCCCGGCGCCCGATCGCCCCGTCGCGCCGCCACGCCACCAGCGTCGGTCCGAAGCGCGGATGGCCGAGCAGCCACGCCTCCAGCCGCGGCGACCCGCGCGCGAAGCATCCCGCCGCCACGATCAGGAAGATCGTCGTCGGCATGACCGGCAGCAGCGCGCCGATGAACCCCAGCGCGACGAACAGCCAGCCGAGCGCGATCCAGCCCCACCGCGACAGGCGGCTGCGAACGGACACGGGCGGGTGCGGCGGCATGACCGCCACCCTATCGCGCTCCGCCCGCCGCCGATACCGGTTTTGCGAGCGCGACGCAGCATCGTCAGCGAAACATTGCGTCTCGCGTCCTCCGCGACGAAGATGCCGGCATGACCGACCTGCTCGTCCGCCTGTACGACCTGCCCGATGTGCAGCACCGTCCACAACTTGCCGAACACGGCGTCAATATCCGCCGGGCAATGTCCGCCGAACGCCATGTCGTACTGGCATGGGTCGCGGAAACGTTCGGTCCGGCTTGGCGGAGCGAGGCGGCGCGCGCCTTCATCCGGCCGGTCACGACGCTGTGGATCGCGGTTCGGGGCGATGCCGTGATCGGTTTCGCGGCCTATGACTGTTCGATGCGCGGCTTTTTCGGTCCGACCGGTGTCGATCCGGCGGCACGCGGATGGGGTGTCGGCGAAGCGTTGCTGTTCGCCACCCTGCACGACATGCGCGCGATGGAATATGGCTATGCGATCATCGGCGGTATCGGGCCGGAAGCCTTTTATCGACGGTGGCTGGACGTGAGCGTCATTCCGGGATCGCAGCATGGCATCTATCGCGGGATGCTCCACTCTCCCGGCGATGCGCCGCCGGACGAGGACGACTGATCCGGGCTGATCCAAACTCGGCGTTGTCCGACCTTGGTGACCTGCGTTCAGCGTCTGCGGCCGCGATTGGCACAGGCGGGTGGAACCGTTCGTGCCGAGTAGGGACTGAGCGTGTCGAAGGCCCATATCGAAGCACTTGGGCCGGCCCTTCGATACGCCGCTTCGACAAGCGCAGCGGCTGTTCACGACGATCGGTTCCGCCGGACAGCATCCCGCTTCACCTTGCGCCGTGCCGCGGCCAGTTCCGCCTCGAACGCCGCACGCTGTTCTGCCACCATGCGCGGCAGCAGGCCGGGATCGACAAAGGCATCCACCCGCCCCGCCCTGCGCCGTGCACCGCGCGCGATCACATCGGCGAACTCGGGATGGCCCGGCAGGACGATGTCCGCACGCATCGTCGCCAGCTTGGCAAAGGTGCGGCGGAAGTCGCCGACGATCCCCGGATAGCCGCGATTGCCGATCAGCTTGTTGCCCGCCACGGTGATGCTGCACGGAAATAGCACCCGGCGCAGCTTGCCTCCGTCGCGCGCGACCATCGACCAGCTGGTGCAGCCCGGCGTATGCCCCGGTGTCAGATGCGCGGTCAGCGCGACCTCGCCCAGCCGCACGACCTCGCCGTCGCCGATCACCCGGTCGACCTGGATCGCAGGATAGCGGGTTGGACGATAGGTCACGTCGCTCTGTCCGGTGCCGTGTTCCAGTGCCCAGCGATCCCCGGCACTCGCCAGAAACCGCGCGCCGGTATCGCGCTTGATCCGGGCGATCGCGCCGACATGATCGTTATGGGCATGGTTGCTGACGATCAGCTTCACCCGGTTCAACGGCACACCGACCCGCCGGATACTACGTTCGATCAGCGCCGCATTCTGTTCCAGCGTCCCGTCCAGCAGGATCGCCCCGTCGCGCGACACGATCAGATAGGCCGACAGCCCCTTGGTCCCGACATAATAGAGATTGTCGGCGATGCGGAACGGTTCGGTCGGCGTCGACCATTCGGGCGGGTCGGCGGCCAGAACGGGACCGGCCGCCACCATCGCCGCCAACGCCAGCCATCCCCGAACGAGCTTATGGTATCGCATTGTGTCCATCCCCTTGCCCATGCTTCGCTACGGGGAATTGACCGCAAATACACGCACCGACAAAGGATCATATCTCGGTTCGATCCTTAGGAAATCTCGGCATCCATGGCGCGTGCACCGGTTCCGCTCAATGCCCTGCGCGCGTTCGAAGCGTCCGCGCGGCATCTGTCGTTCACCCGCGCCGCGGACGAATTGTGCGTGACGCAGGCGGCGGTCAGCCATCAGATCAAGGCGCTGGAGGCGCGGCTGGGCGTCACGCTGTTCCGTCGCTCTAATCGCGGGCTGCTGCTGACCGACGAAGGGATGGCGCTGGCCCCCACGCTGATCGACTCGTTCGGCGCGATCGATCGGCTGTTCGACCGGTTCGATACCGGCGGCGTGGCCGAGGTGCTGACGGTCAGCGCGGTCGGCACCTTCGCGGTCGGCGCGCTGCTCGAACGGTTGCCGGCCTTTCGTGCCGCCTGTCCGGGGATCGACCTGCGGCTGTTGACCAACAACAACCAGGTCGATCTGGTGGCCGAGGGTCTCGACTATGCGATCCGCTTCGGTGACGGCGCATGGCATGGCGTGGCGGCGGACGTGATCTGCCCTGCGCCGCTCACCCCGCTCTGCGCGCCGGTCGTCGCGCGGACGCTGCGCGAACCCGGCGACCTGCTGCGCACGACGCTGCTGCGCTCCTATCGGTCGCAGGACTGGCCGGCATGGTTCGCGGCGGCGGGGCTGGAGGTCGGCGCGCTGCACGGGCCGCTGTTCGATTCCTCGCTGGTGATGGTGCAGGCGGCGATGCTTGGCAACGGCGTCGCGCTGGCCCCCGCGGCCATGTTCCGGCGAGAGTTGGACAGCGGACGCATTGTCCAGCCTTTTGCGATCGAGGCGGCGGTCGACAGCTATTGGCTGACCCGGCTGAAATCACGACCGACCGGGCGTGCGATGCAGCAATTCCGGCGCTGGCTGCTCGATGAATTTGCGCGGGAACGCGGCGACGAATCGAAATAGTCGGACGGCGGGACAACGCTCGGTTCTACGGACGATTCGCGACAATCCGGCGACAGGAACATGGTTTCCGCGCGTTTACGTTCGATTATTTTATCGTTTCGGCCGTGGATTGATCGGACGCCACGAACGGTTCGTCGCCGATGAACGGTGCAAACGTTGACAGTTTGCCGCGCCGGCCCGAAGGACGTCCCGGTTTTCAGCCGGTCCGGCCATCCGCCCTTTCCAAAGAAGCGGAAGTCGCACGGCGAGACGTGGGGGATCCCGACGGCCGCTTCTTTTGTCCGCGTTTCTGCGGCCGATGGCGGGCACCCTCGCGCACAAAAGATGCGTTGGAATGAATAAGCGTTGGTCCGTATTGGTGTTGTGGAGCCTGACGGCGGCAAGCGGCGTAGCGAGCGCCCATGTCGCGATGAACACGGATCCCGAACTCCCGGTCGTACAGCAACCGGCACCGATCGCCCCCGCTTCCACTCCCGTTACCTTTGCCGCCGCGACCCCGGTCGTGCAGCCCCTCCCCACCGAAGCAGCCGACGTCGCCACCGACGACGCTGACGTCGATACCGCCGATCTCGACAAGTCCGAGATCGAATGTGTCGCCAAGGTCGTCGTGCACGAAGCCGGCAACCAGCCGCACAAGGGCCAGCTGGCCGTCGCCCAAGTCATTCGCGCCCGCATGAAGAGCGGCCGCTTCGCCCCCAGCGCGTGCGGCGTCGTCAAGCAGCGCGGCCAGTTCTTCAACGTCGATGCATACAATCCGCCGCGCAACAACGGCCGCTGGAACACCGCCGTCGACATCGCCAAGCGCACGCTGGCCGGCAAGGGCGAAGACGTCGCCCCGGGCGCGCTGTTCTTCCACTCGGCCGGTGCTTCCTTCCCGAAGCGCACCCGCGTCGCGCAGATCGCCGACCACACCTTCTACCGCTGACACGCTCCTGGCATCCGCCAGGACCTCCGCAACGCCCGCGCCGAGCCATGCTCCCGCGGGCGTTGCCGTTGGTGGGTCGACACTCTTCCGCCACCTCCGCAAACCCGTTCGGTTCGAGCAGCTTCGAGCCTGTCGAGAAGCGTCCGTCGAGAACCCTGAGTTTGGGGCAGCCCTTCTCGACTACGGTTCTCGACAGGCTCGAACCTGCGCTCGAAGCAAACGGAAGCGGACGGTAACTACCGCGCGCTCCCATCCTCACCCGGCTGCTCACCCCCGAACCGCGCTGCCTGCGCCGCTTCCCACCGGCTCCGCACCGCAGCCCGCGGCGCATCGAACCCCAGCCGCTCGGTCAACCCCGCCCATGCCGCGATCGGCGCCCGCAACGGCTCGGTATAGGGCGACGGCGGCAGCTCGTCGAACCACGCCGCGATCGCATGCGCGTTGAACAGCGCCAAGAACAGCGTCGCGGTCACGATGATCGTCGACATCCATGCGAAGGGCCGTACGACATCGACCGGATCGGGCGCGACCAGCACCGGCGACCCGACCTCTACGATCTCCCCCTGTTCGGCACCCGTGGTCATCGGCGGCTCCCGCTCAGAACTGGTAATAGATGAACGGCGCGACCCCTTCGGGCCGCATCGCGTCGACGATCAGGATCAGCACGCCCAGCGCCAGCCCGATGATCGGCGCGGCATGGTGGCGGACCCGCACCGCCAGCCCCTGCAGGATGCCGGCCGGCACGGCATGGATGGCAAGGCCCAGCACGACCAGCGCCAGCGACAGCGGCGTGACCAGCGTGTTGCGCCAATCGCCGGCGAACAGCTGCCCCAGATAGGCGAACGCCTCCCCCTCGCCCTGCGCACGGAAGAAGATCCAGCCGAGCACGACGATGTGGAACGTCAGCAGGATACCGGCCCAGCGCGGCGCCGTGGGCAGGCCGGCGGGGCGATGCCGCGCCCAAAACCGCTCGATCGCCAGCCAGCCGCCATGCAGCGCGCCCCAGATCACGAACGCCCAGCTGGCGCCATGCCACAACCCGCCCAGCAGCATCGTCAGGAACAGGTTGATATAGGTCCGCACCGGCCCCTTCCGGCTGCCGCCCAGCGGGATGTAGAGATAGTCGCGCAACCAGCTCGATAGGCTGATATGCCACCGCCGCCAGAAACCCTGCAGCGAGGCGGCGCGGTACGGCTGGTCGAAATTGCGCGGGAAAGTGTAGCCCAGCAGCGCCGCCAGCCCGATCGCCATGTCGGAATAGGCGGAAAAGTCGCAATAGATCTGCACCGCATAGCCATAGGCGCCGATCAGCAGGTCGAAGCTCGACCGGCTGGCCGGATCGAAGAACGCCGGATCGACCAGCGCGCCGGCCAGCTGCGACGCGATCACCGCCTTCTTGAACAGCCCCCACAGGATCAGCAGCAGCGCGGCGGCAACGACCCCACGATCGATCGTCGGCACGCGACGGAACTGCGGCAGCAGGTCCGCGCCGCGCACGATCGGCCCCGCCACCAGATGCGGGAAGAACGACATCAGCAGCGTCAGGTCGAGCAGGTTCGCCGCCGGGATGCGCCGCCGATGGACATCGACCAGATAGGAGATCGCCTGAAAGGTGAAGAACGACACCCCGACCGGCAACACCACCTGCAACAGCGGCAGGTCGCGCGCAAAGCCGAGCGGAGTCAGCAGCGCGCTCAACTGTTCGAGGAAGAAGCCGGCATATTTGAAATAGCCGAGCACCCCCAGATTGGCGACGACCCCGACCGTCACCAGCGCGCGGCCGGTTCGGTCGTCGTCGCTGCGCACGATCGCCTGCGCCAGCGCCCAGTTGACGAAGGCCGATACGAACAGCAGCGCGACGAACCGCGCATCCCATGCGCCGTAGAAGAACCAGCTGGCCAGCAGCAGCGCGATCTTGCGCCATTCGTTCGACCGCCCCAGCGACCACGTCACGCAATAGACGACGAGGAAGAACAGCCCGAAGCTGAGCGTGGGAAACAGCATTTAGCGAACCGGTGCAGAAGGAGCGGTGGTCGACCAGCCCGAGGATGGCGCGGCGCCGACGATCCGGGTCATCGCCGCGTCGAGATCGGCCTGCAACAGTCGCGCAATCTCCGCCCCGCCGCGGCTGGTGAAATGGACGTGGTCGCCCCGCATCAACGGGGTCGCCCCCTGCGTCCAGCCATCGGCGACACAGCGCCCGCCCATGCGCTGCGCCCAGTCCCAATAGGCGATGCCGAACGCCCGGGCCTGTCGCCGCTGGACCGCCTGCACCGATGCGAGCGCCGCGGTCGGCCGCCATCCGCCACCGTCCGCGCATGGCGCACTGGTGCCGCTCTCGCCGCTTTGCAGCCCCGGCTGCTTGGTCGCCGAATCGGGCGCGCCGATCAGCAGCATCGGCACATCGGGCGCCAGCCGCCGCAACCGCGTCAGGTCGGCACGCAGCGTCGCTTCGTAGGCGCTGGCCGAAAAACCGGGGCGGAACGCCTCGTTGGTGCCATAGGCGACAACGATCAGGTCGGGGCGATAGGCGGCCAGCTCGGTCGCGACCACCCGGTCGTCGGTCCGCCCGAAATGCAGGAACTGCGCGCCGACCGTGCCGAGGTTCGACAGGATCACCCCGCCGCCCATGCGCCGTTCGGTGCTCCATGACGTAATCGTCACCGGCCCGCCGATGACCGTCGCCGACGCGATCGTCGCCTCGCCATTGCCGTCGAGCGTGCGACAGCGACTGCCCGCCTGCGCCCCGTCGAGCGACCATGCCACCACCGCCGCGCCCAGGCTCAGTTGCAGCGACCCCTGTCCCGGCCCGCTCAGCGCGCAGACGGTCAGCCGGTCGAAATTGCGGCCGTTATCGGCGCTCAGCGTCACCGTCGCGCCGGGTTGCTCGCTGGTCAGGCTGTAACCGCTCAGCCCCAGCCGGATATTGCTGTTCGCGGAATAGGCCGCGCCGAAGATGCCGTTGACGCTCCATCCGATCGACTGGCCGGCGGTGATGTCGCGGGTCAGATAGCCGGCATAGGGGCGACCGGGCGGCAACACGCCGCGCCCCGCCCGGCCGAAACGCGTCTGCAATGCCGTCCGCCAGCTGCCGGTGATCTGGTCGCCGGCGGTATGGCTGTCGCCGATCTGGAGGATGCGGACCGGCTCGGGCGCTTCCTTCGCGCTGGCCAGCTTTTCAAGGAACGGGCGAAGCCGTTCCGCGTCGCACAGCCCGCCGATACAGGCCTGGGCGCTTGCGGCCTGCGCCAGCGCTAGGGCGAACAGCGCCGACATCAGCGCGCATTCCCGGTCGGCGTCGGCGTCGGCGTCGGCAGCGGCCGCCCCGCCTCACGCCGGGCACGCTCGGCATAGCGCCGCAGGTCGTCCGCCACCTTGGCGGTCAGCCGCTGATAACCGACCCCGATCATGTGCAGCCCGTCGCCGGTCCGCATCAGCACCGGCTTGCCAGTCTTCAGGTCGGGTAGATAGGCATTGTACTTGCCCTCCGCGTCCAGCGTCAGCGGACGGGAGTCGAGGAACGGCACGCCCAGCCGGCGCATATGCTCCTCGTAAAATGCGTCCATCGCCTGCATGTCGGCATCCAGCTGCGGATCGCGCATCACCGGCAGCCCGACCCAATAGACGACCGCCCCGGTCGAGCGCAGCGCCTTTACGTAGCTGTCGATGCGGTCGCCGATCACCTGTTTCCAACCATCGCTCATCAACGGGTGGAGATGGCCGTCGGCGAACACCGCCTGATTGTCGTTGGCGCCGAAGCTGATCACGACGGCATCGACGGGTTGGGCAGCGAGTTGTTCGCGGGCGCGCTTTTCGAGGTCGATCACGCGGTAGCGGGTAAAGCCGGTCGCCTCCTTGGCGAATTTCAGCACCTCGAAGCCGTCGTCCTTGGGCAGCTGCCGATAGAGCGCGTCCCAGATGCCGTTGCCGAAGCTGTCGCCGAACACGCCGACGCGTAGCACCCCGTCGCGCTTCACCCGGTTGATGACTTGGCGGTCGATCGGCCCGTCGACGGTGCGCGCGGCGATGGCGGGCGCGGCCGGCGTCGCCGGCGCGGCATCGGTCCCGGTCGAGGATGCGCCGGGCGCCACCAGCGGAGTCGGCGACGCGACCGGCGCGGGCGTTTCCGGCAGCGCGATCCGGCCGTCGCCCGCAAAGGACAGGCCGACCACGAACCCGGCGATCAGGCCCAGGACCAGGACCGCCATCCGGTCCCCCAGCCACCACAGCCTGGATTCCGTCGCTCGATTGGCAGCAGTCACGTACCTATACCCGTTCACATCTGGGGTGGCCCGCGGACGCGCGGGCGGATCACGCTTGCGGGTAACTGTTCGCGCGGTGCGGGGCAAGACGTCGGCCATATGGCGTGCGCCACGCCGTCGCACCGGCATGACGGACCGCGCCGGACGCCCGACGGCGACGGCGGCACCAGGCGCCCGAAGGGTTCGCAAATTGCGAGATAACGCAGTCGGTTACGGGAAACCGTCCGGTCACCGCACCGCCCTATCCTGTCGATCGGGAGGAGTGCAGCATGGTCGTATCGATCGGCTTCCGCGTATCGGACTACAGCGCAACGACGGCCGCCGGCCCCGTTCGAACGGGCGGGAGCGGCAACGGCGCCATCCCCCTGCGATCGTTACGTAAATTGCGCAGGATGCGTCCGCTCCGGCGCGTCGCGGCCGACCGGCGCGGTGCCGCGCTCATCGAACTGGCCCTGGCGCTGCCGGTCCTCATGGTCTTCCTGTTCGGCATTATCAGCGGCGGCAGCTGGCTGGCGATGTCGCATGTCGTGCAGGAAAGCGCGAACGAAGGCGCGCGTGCGGCGCTCGCCGGGATCACGCCGGCCGAGCGCGTGACGTTGGGGACCGGCGCCGCGCTGCAAACCCTGTCGCGCAGCTACGGCATCCGCAGCACCGACGTGTCCGTCCGCATCGACGATGACGGCCGGCTGCTGACCGTCCGCGTCGCCTATGACGGATCGGCCAACCCGTTGCTCAAGCTGCCGATCATGCCCGCCGCGACGACCATGATCCAGCGACAGGCCAGCGTCGTGCTGGCAGGATTCTGACGATGGTCGTCCGGGCTATGCGGCGCCTGGTCAAGGCGCGGGAGGGCAATGTCGCGCTGATGCTGGCCGGCGGGCTGACGATGCTGACCGGCACGGCGGTGCTGGGCGTGGATACCGCCAGCCTGTATCTGGAAAAGCGCCGGTTGCAGGGCGCGGCCGATGCCGCCGCGCTGGCGGCCGCCGGCGACCTGTCCAACGGCACGGCACGGGCACAGGCGGCGGTATCGCTGTCGCCCGACAACGGCACGCGGCTGACGGTGATGACCCCCGGCCGCTTTACCCGCGACGAACGGCTGGCGGTCGATGCCCGGTTCCTCGCCAACGGCACGCCGGGCAATGCGGCGCAGGTCGCACTGGAAAGCCGCATCCAACCGGTCTTCGCCCGCGTGTTCGGCTATCGCGACGTCACCATCGAAGCCCGCGCCACCGCCGCGCGCATCGACCTCGCCGCATTTTCGCTCGGGACACGGCTGGCATCGGTGCAGGGCGGCCTGCCCGGCGCGCTGCTGTCGCAACTGGCGGGCAGCGAATTGTCGCTGTCGGTCATGGATTACAATGCGCTGGTGTCGGGACAGGTCGATCTGCTCAAGACCGCCGAGCTGCTGCGAACCACCGGCGGCGTGCGCGCCGACACATTCAACGACGTGCTGGCGACCGATATCGCCCTGCCGAAACTAGTGACGGCGATGGCCGGGTCGACGACCAGCAGCGCCGCGGCCCAGCTATTGCGTTCCATCGCGGGCAAATTGCCCAATCGCACGGTCCGCCTCGACAAGATCGTCGACCTCGGCGCGCTGGGCAGCCGCAACGTCGCCGATCCGCTGCGACCGGTCGAAACCGATGCTTATGCATTCCTGCGCGAAGTCCTGCAGATTTCGGGCGGCTCGCGACAGGTGCAGAGCGATATCGACCTCGGCATTCCGGGCATCGGCCAGACGCGGGTGTTCCTCCAGATCGGCGAGCGGGCGGCGAACAGCCGCTGGTTGTCGGTCGGCGAAGCGGGACAGGCGGTCGTGCGCAGCGCGCAGACCCGGCTGTGGATCGACATCGCGCTGGTGAACGCCCCGCTCAGCCTCGGGTCGGTGCGCGTGCCGATCTATGTCGAACTGGCCGAGGCGGAGGCGCGGCTGGCGCAGATCACCTGTCGCGGCGGCCCGGCGAACGCCACCGCCGCGCTGGACGTCACGCCGTCGCTCGGACGCGTCGCGATCGCCGATCTCGATCCCGCCGCATTGCCGAATTTCCAGCAGGCGGTGGCGCTGCGCCCCGCGCGGATGGTCACGCTGCCGCTGGTGTCCTTGACCGGTCTGGCGAATGTGCAGCTCGGCGGCACACAGGCGCAGCGGGTCAATTTCTCGACGGCCGAGATCAACGACCATGTCGTCAAATCGGTCTCGACCAACGACATCGCCGCCGGCGTCGCCAGCAGCCTGCTGCGCACCATCGACATCCGCGCCAATGTGCTGGGGCTGGGCGTGTCGGCCGGCCTGTTGACCAGCACGCTCGGCAATACGTTGAGCGCGGTCGCGCCCGCGCTGGACCTGGTGGTGGGGCAGGTGACCGCGCTGGCCGGGGTGCATGTCGGCCAGGCGGACGTACGGATCGACGGCGTGCGCTGCGGCACGCCGGTGCTGGTCGGCTGATCCTATCGCCGGGTCAGCAGGACGATCGCGCCTTAATTGCCATAGACGCCGCGCAGTTCCGCGATGGTCACCCGCACCGCGACTGTCGCGCCGTCGTTCGACAACAGCACGCTGTCGATGGTGCGCGCGCCCTCGCCGCTCAATACCTTGTCCAGCGCCTCGCGGAACGCGACGCGGTGGGCGACGGGGACCAGGTCGGCGATGGCGACATGGTGCAGCCGCTCTTCGGACAGGTGCACCATCTCGCAAAAGGTCGGCTCCGCCCGGTCGATATGGCCGCGCGTGTTGAGGCAGACATACCCGATCCCGTCATGTACCCCGATCGCCTCGCGCAGCGACTGACGCACATCGGCCAGCCGGTGCCGCTTCATGTCCTCGGTGATGTCGTGGAACAGGATGGTGACATGGCGGGCAAAGGGATGGATATCGACCCGCACCCAGCTGTCGGGGCGAAACAGCGACGGAATTTCCGCCGATGCCGGTTCGCGGCTGGCGACCGATCGCCGGACATAGGTTTCGACCAGCGACCCGTGCAGCGTCGGTACCGCCTTGAAAACATGGTGCCCGACCAGTTCGTTTTCCTCCCGGTCCAGCTGGGCATGCGCGACATGGTTCGCGGCCAGGATGCGCATGTCGTAATCGATCAGCAGCACCCCGACCGTCAGGCAGTTGGCGAAATCCTGCAGGCTGGGCGGCGCGATCGGCGCATCGCCGTCACCTTCGTTGTCGCGCAGCGCGTTATAGTGGCGAACCGTCGTCAGCACATGGGTCGCACGGCCATGATGCGTGACGAAGATCGCTTCGTCATCCTGCATCTGGCGCAACTGACCGAAGCGGCGGGCGAAGTCGGCAGACGATACCGTCGGCTGATCGGCCTCGTTTCGCATGATCACTTCGCCGCCCGTTCCTGGCATACGCTGTCCTCCCGGTTGTCCGTTAACCCTGCCACTTCCTTCAGACCGCCATCAACGCGGCCTTTGCGCAAACCCATCAATATAAATGGATTTATAGTGGATGAGTTTCCAAAGAAACAACCGGAACCATCGCAAGGGCGAATTTATACACTTGGCCAATTAGTGCATTTGAAACATCTAATCACGCAAACAACGGAGCAACATCTATGCGTATACTTTCGACCGTAGGCTTTGTTCTGTTGTATTGTGGCATCGCATCGGCAAATCGTTCTCCTCCGCCGACCTGGGTCGCGACCTGGACCACCTCCCCGATCCGCTCGAACCCCGAACACGCACTACCTTCGCCAACTTCCGGCAACACGACCGTCCGCCAGGTCGTTCGACTGACGCTCGGCGGAGCGGCGCTGCGCGTGCGCTTCACCAACCGGTTCGGCACGACCCCGCTGCGGATCGCCGGCGCGCATGTCGCGGTCGCATCGGGCCCCGCCGCCGCCGGGATCCAGGCGGGCACCGACCGCGCGCTCCGTTTCGGTGGCCGCCCGGACGTCGAGGTTCCCGCCGGCGCGGATTTCTGGTCCGATCCGGTGCCATTTGCCGCCAAGCCCTTGTCCGACCTCGCGATTACCACCCACTTCGCCGCCCTGCCCGACCAGCAGACCGGTCATCCCGGCGCCCGGACGCGTAGCTGGATTGCCGGCGGGGATCGGCTGGCCGACACCGCCTTCGCCGATGCCAGACCGGTCGAACGCTGGTTCCAGATCGCCGCCGTCGAGGTGACCGCCGCCCCTCCGGCGCGGGCGATCGTCGCGCTCGGCGATTCGATCACCGATGGCTATGGCGTGACCGACGGGCGGCATCTGCGCTGGACCGACGATCTCGCCCGCCGCCTGTCCGCCGCCCCGCGCACGCGTCGGATCGCGGTGCTGAACCAAGGCATCGGCGGCAACTGCCTGCTGGCGGAATGCAGCGGCCCCAATGCCTTGGCGCGCTTTGACAGCGACGTGGCAAGCCAGCCCGGCGCGCGCTATGTCATCGTCCTCGAAGGGATCAACGACCTGGGCCGGCTAGGCCGCGAACGGCCGGTCTCGCCGGAGGAGCGCCAGTCTCGAGTGCAGCAGATGATCGCCGGATATGCCCAGATCGTCGCGCGGGCACGGGCGCTCAGGCTGACCGTCATCGGCGGCACGATCACGCCGTTTGTCGGCAACGACTATTACCACCCCGACGCCGCCGCCGAAGCCGCACGGCAGGCGATCAACGCCTGGATCCGCACCCCCGGCCATTTCGACGCAGTGATTGATTTCGACCGGATAGTACGCGACCCGGCGCGACCCGACCGCCTGCTGCCCGCCTATGACTCGGGCGACCACCTGCATCCCTCGATAGCGGGCTATCGGGCGATGGCGGATGCAGTTCCGCTCACCCTGTTCGCTCGCTGACGCCTTGGTTTGCGCGGGGAAGCACACCATCTGCCGCGCCTACCCCGTATCGGAGCCGTTCCATGATCGACCTGCACTACTGGCCCACGCCCAATGGCCACAAGATCACGCTGTTCCTCGAAGAAGCCGGCCTGCCCTACACCATCCACCCGGTCGATATCGGCAAGGGCGAGCAGTTCCGCCCCGAATTCCTCGCCATCGCACCGAACAACCGGATGCCCGCGATCGTCGACCATGAACCGCTGGGCGGCGGCGATCCGCTGTCGATCTTCGAATCCGGTGCGATCCTGCTCTATCTGGCGGAAAAGACCGGCCGCTTCCTGCCCGCCGACACCGCCGGACGCTATGACGCGATCCAGTGGCTGATGTGGCAGATGGGCGGCCTCGGTCCGATGGCCGGGCAGAATCATCATTTCAACATCTATGCGCCGGAGAAGATTCCCTACGCGCAGGACCGCTATATCCGCGAGACCGCGCGGCTGTACGGCGTGCTCGACAAGCGACTGGCCGACCGCGACTTCATCGCCGGCGACTATTCAATCGCCGATATGGCGGCCTATCCCTGGATCGTCCCGCACGAGGCGCAGGGACAGAAGCTGGAAGACTTCCCGAATTTGAAGCGCTGGTTCGACGCCATCGCCGCCCGCCCCGCGACGGCCGCGGCCTATGCCAAGGGCAAGGCGATCAGCGACGGTAGCAAGCCGATGACCGACGAACAGCGTCGCAACCTGTTCGGGACGCCGCCTAAAAACTGAGCCTTGCGACAAACTGCGACAAAGCCGCGGTTTGTCGACAAAGGCTGGCGACAATTACCGGCGACAAGCGGCGCATTCTCCACCGGGGGTGCGCCCCTTGTTCAAAGGTACAGTCCCATGCGTTCGTTGATTGCCGCTGCCTCGCTCGCCGGTATCGCCCTGCCCGCGATCGTCACCGCCCAGACGCCACCGCCCACGCCCCGTCCGATGGCCGACGGCGTCCTGACCCGCGAGGGAGCGCTTGCCCGCGCCGACCGCCGGTTCGACGCGCTCGACACCGACCGCGACGGCACGATCAGCGCCGCCGAGCGCGCAGCGATGCCGCAGCGCCCGCGCGGGACCGTCGATGGCACGACGCCGATGCCCGGCCGGTCTATGGGCGACCGCATGCTGGAACGCGCCGATGTCGACAAGAACGGCGTCGTCACCCGCGAGGAATTCCGCGCGGTCGCGGCGCGTGCCTTCGATCGGCAGGATGCCAACCATGACGGCCGCGTCGATGCCGCCGAACGCAAGCAATGGCGCGACCAGCGCATGGCACACCGCGGCGGTCAGCCGGCCGAGTAACCCCTGACCGGACGGCGCGGTCGCGTACCGCGCCGTCCGGCATTTCCCTTATGTCGATGGGCCGCGTAGCATGTCCGACATGGCCGATATTCCTCATTTACTGCTGGTCGACGACGAACGATCGATCCGCGAACCGCTTGCCCAATATCTGACGAAGCAGGGTTTCCGCGTCACCCAGGCGGGCGATGCGGAGGGTGCGCGGGCGCGGCTGAACGCCTATGCCATCGACCTCGCTATCCTCGACATCATGATGCCGGGCGAGGACGGGCTGTCGCTGTGCCGCCATATCCGCGAGACAAGCGAGACGCCGGTCATCCTGCTGACCGCGCGCGCGGAAGAAACCGACCGGATCGTCGGGCTGGAAATGGGCGCCGACGATTATGTCGTGAAGCCCTTTTCCCCGCGCGAACTGGCGGCACGGGTGAAGGTCGTGCTGCGGCGGACGGCTGGCGGCGCGGTCAGGCAACACGCGCCGGAGGCCGGGTCGTTCGCCTTCGCCGGATGGGTGCTCAAGACCGGTGAACGCGCGCTGGTCGATCGTGAGGGCGTGTCGGTGCCGCTGTCGACCGGGGAATATAACCTGCTGCATGCTTTGGTCACCCGCCCGCGCCAGGTGCTGACCCGCGACCAGTTGCTCGACCTGACCCAGGGGCGCGAGGCGGCGGCGTTCGATCGCGCGATCGACAATCAGGTCAGCCGGTTGCGCAAGAAGATCGAGACCGACGTCCGCAACCCGGAGATCATCAAGACGGTATGGGGCGGCGGTTATACGCTGGCGACCGAGGTGACGCGCCTGTGAAGCGGCTGTTGCCGACCAGCCTGCCCGGACAGATCGCGTTGCTGGTCGCGGTGGCGTTGTTCGTCGCGCAGGCGCTGAACTTCGGGCTGTTGCTGCGCGAACGCCGTGCCTTTCGCTTCGCCGAAATCACCCTTCCCGCCGTCACCCGGCTGATCGACGCCGCCGAACGCCGGATCGCGCCGCGGCCGGGACAGGCGAACGCAACCCCGCGCGATCGGATGCGTGGGGTGCGGCTGGTCACGGATCGCGTGCCGGCGATGCGCGGCGAGCCGGAGCGAGACGTCGAAGCGGCGATCAGGTCGGGCTTTGCCGAAGCCGGCATCCGGGTCGGCACCATCGCGGCCAATATCCGCCCGATCGACGAAGCCGAAGTCCGGGCGCGGGGTATCACTGGCCCTCGCGCCGACCGGTTGCGGCGGATGGGCGCGGTGCTGGATGCCGCGGTCGAGCTGCCGGGGCGCGGCTGGCTGGTCTCGCATACGCCGTGGCCGATGGCCGAGCGCGGGCTGTTGTGGCAGCTGCTGGCGCAGACCTTCATCCTCTACGTCATCGTGCTGCTGCCGGTATTGTGGATCGGGCGGCGTATCGCCAAGCCGCTCAGGCGACTGGCGGGGGCGGCACGCGCCTTTCATCCCGCCCGCCCGCTGCCGGCAATTGAGCCTTCCGGGCCGCAGGACGTACGGCTGCTGATCTCCGCCTTCACCGATCTGGGGCGGCGGGTGAATGCGATGGTCGACGAAAAGGACCGGATGCTGGGTGCGATCGGCCATGACCTGCGGACACCGCTGGCGGCACTCCGGGTGCGAGTCGAATCGGTCGAGGACGATACCGACCGGGCGCGAATGGTCGAGACGATCGACGAGATGAACGCGACGCTGGACGACATCCTCTCGCTGGCGCGGCTGGGGCGGCCGAGTGAGGCGGCGACCGATGTCGACGTCGCGGCGCTGGTCGACGCGGTGGTCGACGACTTCCGCGACCTCGGCCATGATGTCGACTTCGTGGAGGCGGCACGGGTGCCCCTGCACCTGCGGCCCAATCTGATGCGGCGGGCGGTGCGCAACCTGATCGAGAATGCGATCAAATATGCCGGCGCTGTCGAGGTTCGGGTGGCAACGAGCGCGCAGGCCGTGGCGATTATCGTCGCGGACCGTGGCCCCGGCATTCCGGCGGACCGGATGGCGGAGGTGTTCGATCCCTTCACCCGTCTGGAAACGTCGCGCAATCGCGATACCGGCGGGATCGGGCTGGGATTGGCGCTGGCCCGGGCGATCGTACGCGATGCGGGGGGTGAGGTCGCGCTGACGAACCGCGAGGGCGGCGGGCTGAACGCGACGATCCGGTTGCCGCGCTAGGGTCGCCGACTGCGTCAGCCCGACGTCCGCCCAACCCGTCACCCCGGGCTTGACCCGGGGTCCCGCTTCTTTTGCTACCGTCGAAAGAAAGCGGGACCCTGGGTCACGCCCGGGGTGACGGACTAAACGAAGCGCTCAGCACCACCCCGCTGGCGCGGGGCGAATGACAAGGACTCAAATCGCCCCCGGGCGATTTGAGTCCTTGTCATTCCCACTCGATCGTGCCCGGCGGCTTGCTCGTATAGTCGTAGGTGACGCGATTGATGCCCTTCACCTCGTTGATGATCCGGGTCGCCACGCGCGGCAGGAAGTCGCCCGGGAACTGGAATGCCTGCGCCGTCATGCCATCGGTCGAGGTGACCGCGCGGAGGGCAAGGACGTTGTCGTAGGTGCGGCCATCGCCCATCACGCCGACGCTGCGCACTGGCAGCAATACGGCAAATGCCTGCCAGATCGCGTCGTACAGCCCGGCGGTGCGGATTTCCTCGAGGTAGATCGCGTCCGCCTTGCGCAGGATGCCGCAGCGCTCGCGGGTCACCTCGCCCGGAATACGGATGGCGAGGCCGGGTCCGGGGAACGGGTGGCGCCCGACGAACACGTCCGGCAGCCCCAGTTCGCGACCCAGCGCCCGAACCTCGTCCTTGAACAGTTCGCGCAACGGTTCGACCAGCGCCATGTTCATGCGTTCCGGTAGGCCACCGACATTATGATGGCTCTTGATCGTCACCGACGGTCCACCGGTGAAGCTGACGCTTTCGATCACGTCGGGGTAGAGCGTACCCTGCGCGAGGAACTGCGCTCCGCCCAGCTTCTTCGCCTCGGCCTCGAACACATCGATGAAGGTCTTGCCGATGAACTTGCGCTTGGCCTCCGGATCGGTGACGCCGGCGAGGCCGTCCATGAACAGGTCCTGCGCGTCCACATGGACCAGCGGGATATTGTAGTGGCCGCGGAACAGGCTGACGACCTGCTCCGCCTCGCCCGCGCGCAGGATGCCGCCATCGACGAACACGCAGGTCAGCTGGTCGCCGATCGCTTCGTGAATCAGCAGCGCGGCGACCGACGAGTCGACCCCGCCCGACAGACCGCAAATGACCTTGCCGTCGCCGACCTGCTGACGGATCTCCGCAATCTTGGCATCGCGGAATTCGGCCATCGTCCAGTCACCGGCAAGACCGCAGACGTGGCGGGCGAAATTGGCGATCAGCTTGCCGCCATCGGGGGTATGCACGACCTCCGGATGGAACTGCGCACCGTAATAGCGGCGCTCGTCATCGGCGACGATGGCATAGGGCGCGCCGGGGCTGGTCGCGACCGCGCGGAAGCCGGGGGCGAGTTCGGTGACCTTGTCGCCATGGCTCATCCACACCTGATGCCGTTCGGTCCTTTGCCACAGGCCGTCGAACATCGCGCAGTCGTCGCCGACCTCGATATAGGCCTCGCCGAACTCGCCCGAATTGCCCTTCTCGACCTTGCCGCCCAGCTGCGCGGTCATCACCTGCTGGCCGTAGCAGATGCCGAACACCGGGACGCCGGAGTCGAAGATCGCCTGCGGTGCGCGCGGGGAACCGTCGTCGCACACCGATGCGGGGCCACCCGACAGGATCACGCCCTTGGGCTTCATCCGTTCGAACGCGGCCTCCGCCGACTGGAACGGGGCGATTTCGGAATAGACTCCGGCCTCGCGCACGCGACGCGCGATCAGCTGCGTCACTTGGCTGCCGAAATCGACGATCAGGATGGAATCGGGGGTCTCGTTCATGCCCCCCGATAGCAGAGCGCCGCGCGGGTGCCAGCCCCGCGCGGCGTCATTTGTCAGTTGACCGGCTTGACCGCCAGCCCGGTCCATTTGGCGATGAACGCCCATAGATCGGCGGTTTCCTCGATCACCTTGTCGGTCGGCTTGCCCGAGCCGTGGCCCGCGCGCGTTTCGATGCGGACCAGATGCGGCTTCGGCCCGATGTCCTTCGACTGGAGCATCGCGGTGTATTTGAACGTATGCCCCGGCACCACGCGATCGTCGGTGTCGGCCGTCGTCGCCAGGATCGCCGGATAGGTCACGCCGGCCTTCACATTGTGATAGGGCGAATAGGTCAGCAGGTTGCGGAAATCCGCCTCCTTGGCCGGCACGCCGTAATCGTCGACCCAGTAGCGCCCGGCGGTGAACCGGTCGAAGCGCAACATGTCCATGACACCCACCGCCGGCAGCGCGGCGGCGAACAGGTCGGGACGCTGGTTGACGACCGCACCGACCAGCAGGCCGCCGTTCGACCCGCCCTGGATCGCCAGTTGGCCCTTGCCGGTCACGCCCTGCGCGATCAGGTCTTCGCCCGCGGCGATGAAGTCGTCGAACACATTCTGCTTGTTCAGCAGCTTGCCGCCGTCATGCCATTCCTTGCCATATTCGCTGCCGCCGCGAATGTTCGCGACCGCCAGCACGCCGCCCTGTTCGAGCCACGCGATGCGGCCCGGCGAGAAGCCCGGCAGGATCGGCACGTTGAACCCGCCATAGGCGTAGAGCAGGGTCGGCGCGGGCTTGGTCACGTCCTTGCGCTTGACGATGAACATCGGGACCTTCGTCCCGTCCTTCGACGTGTAGAAGCGCTGGCGGACGTCGTACTGCGCCGGGTCGAATGCGACCTTCGGCGTGGCCCAGGGGGTCACCTGTCGCGTGGCGACATCGTAGCGATAGATGGTGGTCGGGGTCGCGAAGCTGGAGAAGGCGAAGAAGCCCTCATTATTGTCCAGTTCGCCGCCGACGCCGCCGACCGTGCCGATGCCCGGCAGTTCGATCGTACCGTCGGGCTTGCCGTCGAGGGTGAAGCGCTTCACCTCGGTCTTCGCATCGACCAGATACGCCGCCATGATCCGGCCGCCGACCAGCGACGCGCCGTTCAGCACCGCCTTGTCCTCGGCCACCAGTTCCTTTGGCTGCGGGTTGGCCGCTGCCATGTCGAGCGTGACGATGCGCAGCCGCGGCGCGCCCTGTGTCGTCGTCAGGTACAGCGTGCTGTCCTTCGACCCCACCGTGTTCCAGTCGACATTGTCGGTGTTGACGATGGTGCGTGGGCGGTCGTTCGGCTTGGTCAGGTCGAGGACCGTGATCTCGGTATGATCGCCCGGACCACTGGTCGAGATGACGAGCCAACGGCCGTCATCGGTGATCCCGGGATAGAAGGTGAAGCGCGGCTGGTCGGGCCGTTCGTAGATCAGCCGGTCGGCGCTCTGCGGCGTGCCGAGCCTGTGGAAATAGACCTTGGCGTTCAGGTTCTGGCTCTGGAACTCCTGCCCCTTTTCCGGGGTCGGGAAGCGGGCATAGTAGAAGCCCGACCCGTCCTTCACCCACGATGCCGACAGGCCGTACTTCACCCAGTCGATCTGGTCGTCCAGCACCTTTCCGGTGTCGACGTCCAGCACGCGCAGCTTGCGCCAGTCGCTGCCGCCGTCCTGGATCGAATAGAGCAGCCGCTTGCCGTCCTTGGACGGTGCCCATTCGGCAAGCGCCGTCGCACCATCCTTCGACCAGCCATTGGGGTCGATCAGCACCCGCCCCTGCCCATTCAGGCTGTCGCGGACGTACAGCACCGACTGGTTCTGCAACCCCGAATTGCGGCTGTAGAAATAGCGGCCGCCCTCGCGGTTCGGCACGCCGAAGCGTTCATAGTCGAACAGCTTCGTCAGCCGCTGCTTGAAGATGTCACGGCCGGGCAGCGTGGCCAGATACGCGTCGGTGACCTTGTTCTCCGCCGCGACCCAGGCCGCGACCTGCGGGTCGTTGCGGACGTCGTTCTCCAGCCAGCGATAGGGATCGGCGACCTTCACGCCGAACTGCTCGTCGACCTGGTCGACCGTGCGGGTCTGCGGATAGGCGATGGTCTGGGCTAGGGCAGTCGTGCTGGTCATCAGGCACGCGATCGCGACAAGGGCATGGCGGTACATCGTTGCTCCACGGGACGAGCCGGAAGGTATCCGGCGTTACCAGCAGGATACGCGAGCGGCGCGCCCGTGCAACCCCGCGGAGACAATGTTACCCACCGCAACGAAAAAAGGCGGCCGTACCGCAGTACGACCGCCCTTCCCCGTGTCACTCGAACGAAAGGCCGATCAGGCGGCTTCGTCGAAATCCTCTTCGCTCAGGACCGGACCCGAATCCTGGCCCTTCGCCGACACGTCGCGGTCGACGAATTCGATGATCGCCATCGGCGAGGCGTCCGACGCGCGGATGCCGGCCTTGATGATGCGGGTGTAACCGCCGTTGCGATCGGCATAGCGGGTCGCCAGCACGTCGAACAGCTTGGTCAGCTGCGCATCGTCCAGCAGACGAGCGTGGGCGAGACGACGGTTCGACAGGCCGCCCTTCTTCGCCAGCGTGATGAGCTTTTCGACATAGGGACGCAGTTCCTTCGCCTTGGCGACGGTCGTCGTGATCTGCTCATGCTTGATGAGCGCGGCCGACATGTTGCGGAACAGCGCAATGCGGTGTGCCGAGGTACGCTGCAGCTTACGGCCGCCGACGCGATGACGCATGGGTATTTCCTTCGTTCGTTAAGGGGCCGTGTCACGGAATCCCCAGAGCTGGTGGCTGTTTAGAGGCTGCCACCGGTTCGCCTGTTCGCGGCAAAGTTCACTAAGTTCACACTTGCCGCCATTTCAAAACTGGCCCGACACGGGCGAAGCCCGTGTTGTCGGACGGCCTGAAAGGCCGCCGGCCGGGCTGGTTTTGTCTCCGGGGCAGGCTTGCCTGCCCCGGTGCAAAATCAGCCCATAATCTCCTGTTCGAGCTTCTTCGCCATTTCTTCGATGTTCTCGGGCGGCCATCCGGGGATGTCCATGCCGAGGCGAAGACCCATCGACGACAGCACTTCCTTGATTTCGTTCAGCGACTTGCGACCGAAATTCGGGGTGCGCAGCATCTCGGCTTCGGTCTTCTGGACCAGGTCGCCGATGTAGATGATGTTGTCATTCTTGAGGCAATTGGCCGAACGAACCGACAGTTCCAGCTCGTCGACCTTCTTGAGCAGGTAACGGTTGATCTGCGCGGTGTCGCCCTGGCCTTCGCTCTGCGGCGCTGCGACCTGCGTGCCGGTTGCGGCGGCGCGGGGCAGCGTCGAATCGTCGAAGTGGACGAACAGCGCGAGCTGGTCCTGAAGGATGCGACCGGCATAGGCCAGTGCGTCCTCAGGAGTGACGGTGCCGTCGGTTTCGATCGTCAGCGTCAGCTTGTCGTAATCGAGTTCCTGCCCGACGCGGGTGTTCTCGACCTTATAGCTGACCTGGCGGACCGGCGAATACAGCGCGTCGACCGGGATCAGGCCGATCGGCGCATCGGCCGGACGGTTGCCGGCAGCCGGCACATAGCCCTTACCGACATCGGCGGTCAGTTCCATGTTGAGCGTCGCACCATCGTCGAGATGGCACAATACCAGATCGGGGTTCATCACCTCGATATCGCCGGTGACGGCGATGTCGCCGGCCTTCACTTCGGCCGGACCGGTGACGGACAACTGGAGACGCTTCGGGCCTTCGCCCTGCATCTTCAGTGCGATCTGCTTCACGTTCAGCACCATGTCCGTCACGTCCTCGCGGACGCCGGCAAGGCTGGAAAATTCGTGAAGGACGTTCTCGATCTTGATCGAGGTGACGGCGGCGCCCTGCAGCGACGACAGCAGCACGCGACGCAGCGCGTTGCCGAGCGTCAGGCCGAACCCACGCTCCAGCGGCTCGGCCACGAAGGTCGAACGGCGCTTGGGATCGCCGCCCGGCTTCTTCTCGAGGCCGCTCGGCTTCTTGAGTTCCTGCCAGTTCTTAGCGTTGACGGACACGGGCTTCCCCTAGCTTGGCGGCGCGGAAAGGACGGGTCCGCGCCATGAAAGAACGGCCCCGCCGGACGAACCCGGCGGGGCGGCAGGCACGGATCAGACGCGACGACGCTTCGACGGGCGCACGCCGTTGTGCGGGATCGAGGTCACGTCACGGATCGACGTGATCTGGAAACCGACGGCCTGGAGCGCACGAAGCGCCGATTCACGACCCGAACCCGGGCCCTTCACTTCGACTTCGAGCGTGCGCACGCCGTGGTCGGCAGCCTTGCGGCCGGCGTCTTCAGCAGCGACCTGAGCGGCGTACGGGGTCGACTTGCGCGAGCCCTTGAAACCCATCATGCCGGCCGACGACCAGCTGATCGCATTGCCCTGCGCATCGGTGATGGTGATCATGGTGTTGTTGAAGCTGGCGTTCACATGCGCGACGCCGGCGGTGATGTTCTTGCGCTCGCGACGGCGAAGGCGCTGCGGTTCACGTGCCATTATTGGAAATCCTGACCTGAGTATCTTGCGTGGTGCGGAGATCGGGAGGCGGTCGGCCTCTTACCTCTCTCCGACGGAGAAGAAGTTAGAAACAGTCCCCCGGACTGTTTCTTACTTCTTCTTACCCGCGATCGGCTTCGCCTTGCCCTTGCGGGTGCGCGCATTGGTGTGCGTGCGCTGGCCGCGGACCGGCAGGCCCTTGCGGTGGCGCAGGCCACGATAGCAGGCGAGGTCCATCAGACGCTTGATGTTCATCGCGGTCTGGCGACGCAGGTCACCTTCCACGGTGTGGTTCGCGTCGATCGCTTCACGGATCTGGAGGACTTCCTGGTCGCTCAGGTCCTGCACGCGGCGCTCGGCGGCGATGCCCAGCTGCTCGGTGAGTTCCTTGGCCTTGGCCGGACCGATGCCGTGAATGTACTGCAGCGCGATGACGACGCGCTTGTTGGTCGGGATATTAACACCCGCGATACGTGCCATGAACTAAATTCTCCCAGCTCCACGAGGCGCCGCATGGCAGCGGCCCCTCATCTCGTAGCGTTGCAACCCGTCACGCGCGATCGCGGCGAACGCGCGGAAGCGCCGCCGTAAACCGGTTTGTCGGGGTGGATCGCTGATACGGACCGATTCCCACCCTGTCAACCGGTGGACGGAACCAAATTCGGGATGGGGCGTGAGGTGCGCAGGTAGCGCATCCGCAACTCAGCCTCCCCGAACACGTCATCCCAGCGCAGGCTGGGGTCTCCGAGGAGCGGGCGCTGCGCGCTCCAACGGGGAGACCCCAGCCTGCGCTGGGGTGACGGTTGCGGCTGGCGGACCGAAGCCCGCCCTGCCCTTACGTGTCGAGGATCACCGCGATCTGTCCGGTCACGTCGTCCATGTCGGCCATGCCGTCGACGCGGTGAACCAGGCCGCGCGCTTCGTAGAGCGGCAGGATCGGCGCGGTCTTAGCGCGATATTCGACCATGCGGGTACGCACGGTTTCCTCGTTGTCGTCGGGACGCCGCTTGAACTCGGTCGCGCCGCACGCGTCGCACACCCCGGCAACCGCGGGTTGCTTGAACGTGTCATGATAGCCCGCACCGCAATTGGCGCAGGTAAAACGGCCGACGATGCGCTCGACCAGCGCATCCTCGTCGACCACCAGCTCGATCACATGGGTCAGCTGACGTCCGCGATGTTCGAGCAGCAGGTCGAGCGCGTCGGCCTGCGCCGCGGTGCGCGGATAGCCGTCGAAGATCGCGCCGCGATCGCCCAGCTGGTCAAGCCGCTCGCCGATCAGCGCCGACACGATCGCATCGGACACCAGTTCGCCGGCATCCATCACCGCCTTGGCTTGCAGGCCGACCGGGCTGCCCGCCTTCACCGCCGCGCGCAGCATGTCGCCGGTCGACAGCTGCACCATGCCGCGCGCCGCTTCGAGCCGCGCGGCCTGGGTGCCCTTGCCCGCGCCCGGCGGTCCGAGAAGGATGATGTCCATAGCTGCCCCCTTAGTCCTGTTACGCTCAGCCGCGCAGGCGTCCGCCCTTCAGCTTGGCCTTCTTGATGAGGTCGCCATACTGGTGCGCCAGCAGGTGCGACTGGATCTGCGTCACCGTGTCCATTGTCACGTTCACGACGATGAGCAGGCTGGTGCCGCCGAGATAGAAGGGAATCGACAGCGCCGATACCAGATATTCGGGCAGCAGGCAGATGATGACCAGATAGGCCGCACCGATGACCGTGATGCGGGTCAGCACATAGTCGAAATAATTCTCGGTATTCTTGCCCGGGCGGATGCCGGGGATGAACCCGCCATAGCGCTTGAGGTTATCGGCGGTCTCTTCGGGATTGAAGACGATCGCAGTGTAGAAGAACGAGAAGAACACGATGCCCGCGCCGTACAGCAGCATGTAGAGCGGCTGGCCATGCGCCAGATACTGGTTGAGGGTGATGATGAAGTCGCCCCAGCGGCTCTCGCCCGCCGTCGCCTGTCCGGCGAACTGGGTGATGGTCACCGGCATCAGCAGCAGCGACGACGCGAAGATTGGCGGGATCACACCGGCGGTGTTGATCTTGAGCGGCAGGTGACTGCGATCCGCCTGCACCCCGCGCGCCGTCTGACGCTTCGGGTACTGGATCAGGATGCGGCGCTGCGCGCGCTCCATGAAGCAGATGAACAGGACGAGGCCGGCGACCGCGACGATGATGCCGATCAGAGTCAGCGGGTTCATCGTGCCCGACCGGCTGCCTTCGAACAACTGGAGCAAAGTCGTCGGCAGATGTGCGACGATGCCGGCCATGATGATGAGCGAGATGCCGTTGCCGATGCCGCGGCTGGTGATCTGCTCACCCAGCCACATCAGGAACATGGTGCCGCCGATCAGCGAGATGACCGCCGCGATGCGGAAGGTCATGCCCGGCTCGATCACCGCCTGCGCGCCGGCCGAAGCGCCGAACGCCTCCAGCCCGACCGCGATGGTGTAGCCCTGGATCGCGGTCAGCGCGACCGTGCCGTAGCGGGTGTACTGGTTGAGCTTCTTGCGGCCCGATTCGCCTTCCTTCTTGATGGCGGCGAGCTGCGGGCTGAGCGACGTCGCGAGCTGCACGACGATCGATGCGGTGATATAGGGCATGACGCCCAGCGCGACGACCGACATGCGCGTCAGCGCACCGCCCGAAAAAGTATTGAAGAAGTCGAGAACGCCGCCCTGCGTCTGGTTCGCGAGCAGGCCGAGCTGCGTCGGGTCGATCCCCGGCAGCGGCACATAGCTCAGCATGCGGAACACGATCAGTGCCCCAAGCGTAAACCACAGGCGCTTCTTGAGTTCGGTCGCCTGACCGAATTTCGACAGATTGAGATTGGTCGCAAGACCGTCTGAGGCGGCTGCCATGGATATGTCCCGAATGATGCTGGCGGGCCATCAGCCCACCCCCCGGGCGACCATATAGGGGTTGCTGCCGGGATGTCTAAGGGGACGATACACGCCCCCCTAGGAAACCGTTCGGTTCGAGCAGCTTCGAGCGCAGTCGAGAAGCGTCCGTCGAGAACGGTCCGCTAAGCGGTACCCCGTTCTCGATATGCGCTCTCGACAGGCTCGATCGCTACTCGAACCCAACGGGAGCAGGCTTACGCGTGCGCAGCCTTCTTGGCGGCGAGCGTCTTGCCCTTCTTGGCAGCGGCCTTTTCGTGCGCGGGCACGACTTCGATGACCGACACCGAACCACCCGCCTTCTCAACCGCTTCGATCGCCGACTTCGACGCACCGGCAACGGTGAAGGTCAGCTTTGCGGTCAGTTCGCCCTTGCCGAGCAGACGGACGCCGTCCTTGCCGCCACGGGCCAGGTTCGCGGCCTTGAGCGCAGCGTGGTCGAGTGCCGCACCGGCTTCGATCTTGCCGGCGTCGACCGCCTTCTGGATCGCGCCGAGGTTCACTTCGGCGTAATCCTTGGCGAAGATGTTGTTGAAGCCGCGCTTCGGGATCCGCATGTGGAGCGGCATCTGGCCGCCTTCGAAGCCGTTGATCGAGACGCCTTCGCGGCTCTTCTGGCCCTTCTGGCCACGGCCGGCGGTCTTGCCCTTGCCCGAGCCGATGCCCCGGCCGACGCGCATCCGGCTCTTGCGGGCGCCGTCGTTGTCGCGGATTTCGTTGAGTTTCATGTGTGCACTCGCTTTCGCTATGTTCGCGCTAAAGAAATGAGGAAGGGGGCCGCATAGCCCCCTTCCCCGCATTTGTCACCGGTAAAGGTGGAAGGCGTATCAGCCTTCGACCGACACCATGTGCTGCACCTTGCGGATCATGCCACGCACCTCGGGGGTGTCGGCCAGTTCCACGGTCTTGTGCATCTTGTTGAGGCCGAGACCGATCAGCGTCGCGCGCTGATCCTTGGTCCGGCGGATCGGCGACCCGGTCTGGGTGATCTTCACGGTTGCCATCGCTCGTTACTCCACGATCGCCGCGGCGTCAGCCTCGGCGGTCTGCGATCCACCACGACCCAGCAGGTCGGCGATCTTCTTGCCGCGACGCTGGGCCACCGCCTTCGGCGACGACTGGTCGTTCAGCGCCTCGAAGGTCGCACGGATCATGTTGTACGGGTTCGACGTACCGACCGACTTGGTCACCACGTCGGCGACACCCAGCGATTCGAAGATCGCGCGCATCGGACCACCGGCGATGATGCCAGTACCCTGCGGCGCCGAACGCACCGTCACGCGACCGGCACCGAAGTGGCCGTTGCCGTCGTGATGCAGCGTACGACCGTCCTTCAGCGGAACGCGGACCATCGCCTTCTTGGCAGCGGCGGTCGCCTTCGAAATGGCTTCCGGCACTTCGCGCGCCTTGCCATGCCCGAAACCGACGCGGCCCTTGCCGTCGCCGACGACGACGAGCGCTGCGAAACCGAAGCGCTTGCCGCCCTTCACGGTCTTCGACACGCGGTTGATGTGGACGAGCTTTTCGATCAGCTCCTCGCCACCATCCTCTGCGCCGCGACGATCGTCGCGGCGGCCACGGCCGCCGTCACGGCCACCGCGACCACGGTCGCCGCCGCCCTGGCCACCACGACCACGGCCGCCACGCGGACCACGGCCCTGCGGCTGTTCGCCACCGGTCGCCTCAACGGCGGGTGCTTCGGCCTGATTGTTTTCGTCAGCCATGTCTTAGAACTCCAATCCGGCTTCGCGGGCGGCCTCGGCCAGCGCCTTGACGCGGCCGTGGAACAGGAAGCCGCCACGGTCGAATACGACCTGCGTCACGCCCGCGGCCTTCGCCGCTTCCGCAACGCGGGTGCCGACGCCCTTGGCGGCATCGATGTTCGCGCCGGAGGTGCCACGCACGTCCTTTTCCAGGGTCGATGCCGAAGCAACGGTACGACCCGCTGCATCGTCGATGACCTGGGCGTAGATGTGCTTGCCCGAACGATGGATCGACAGCCGCGCACGGCCGCCCGAACGCGCACGAAGCGCGGTGCGATTGCGCCGACGGCGCTTCTCGAAGAGGGAGAGACCCTTGGTCATTACTTCTTCTTCCCTTCCTTGCGGAAGATGAACTCGCCGTCGTACTTGATGCCCTTGCCCTTGTACGGCTCGGGCTTACGCCAACGACGGATCTCGGCAGCGATCTGACCGACCTTCTGCTTGTCGATCCCGCTGATTTCGATCGTGGTCTGATCGGGCGTCTTGATCTCGATGCCTTCCGGCACGTCGATGTTGACGTCGTGGCTGTAGCCGAGCTGCAGCTTCAGATTCTTGCCCTGCGCAGCCGCACGATAGCCGACGCCGGTGATCAGCAGCTTCTTGGTGAAGCCGGTGGTCACGCCGGTGATCAGGTTCTGCACGAGCGTGCGCTGCATGCCCCAGAACGCGCGAGCGCGCTTGGTGTCATTCGCCGGCTGCACCGAGATGCTGTCGCCTTCGACGGCATAGCTGATGTCGTCGGCCAGCGGCAGCGTCAGCGTGCCCTTCGGACCCTTCACGCTCAGCTCGCGCCCTGCGATGTTGGCGGTCACGCCGGCCGGAACCGGGACTGCCTTCTTACCGATGCGGCTCATCAGAAGACCTCCGCGAGGACTTCGCCACCGACATTCTGTTCGCGCGCTTCGGCGTCGGACAGAACGCCGCGCGGCGTCGAGACGATAGTGATGCCGAGGCCATTGCGCACCTTCGGCAGTTCCTGCGAACCCGAATAGACGCGGCGACCGGGCTTCGAAACGCGCGCGACGTGCTTGATCGCCGGCTGGCCTTCGAAATACTTCAGCTCGATGCGGATGCCGGCCGCGGGGCCCATCTGCTCTTCGCTGTAGCCACGGATATAGCCCTCACGCTGCAGCACGTCGAGGACACGGGCCCGCAACTTGCTGGCAGGCGTCAGGACGGAGTCCTTGCGCGCGCGCTGGCCGTTGCGGATGCGGGTGAGCATGTCACCCAGGGGATCGGTCAATGCCATTGCTGTGTTCCTTACCAGCTCGACTTCGTGACGCCGGGGATCAGGCCCTTGTTGGCCAGTTCACGCAGCATGACGCGGGCGAGACGGAACTTGCGATAATAGCCACGGGGACGACCCGTCAGCTCGCAACGGTTGCGGATGCGGGTCGGATTCCCGTTGCGGGGAATCTCGGCCATCTTCAGCCGCGCGATCAGACGCTCGGTTTCGTCGAGCGACTGGTCGGCTGCGATCGCCTTCAGCTTCGCATATTTGGGTGCGAACTTCTTGACGAGCGCGCGACGGCGCTCGTTCTTGTTCACGGAACTCAGTTTCGCCATGGACTTAAGCTCTCTTCGTTAAAGCGAACGGCCGCCCCCGTGGCCGGGGGCGGACCGGATTAGGCCGCCTTCTTTTCCTCGGCTTCCGCTTCCTGCGGGAAGGGGAAACCGAACAGACGCAGAAGCTCGCGAGCTTCGTCGTCGGTCTTGGCGGTGGTGGTCACGATCACATCCATGCCGCGCACCTTGTCGATGCGGTCATAGTTGATTTCGGGGAACACGATCTGTTCCTTGATGCCGCAGGCATAGTTGCCACGGCCGTCGAACGACTTCGGGTTCAGGCCACGAAAGTCGCGGACGCGGGGGAGCGCGATGGTGATGAAGCGATCGAGGAATTCGTACATCCGCTCACGGCGCAGCGTGACCTTGCAGCCGATCGCCATGCCTTCACGCAGCTTGAACTGCGCAATCGACTTCTTCGCCTTGGTGACGACAGGCTTCTGGCCCGCGATCAGCTCCATTTCGGAGCTGGCCTGCTCGACCTTCTTCTTGTCCTGCGTCGCCTCGCCCACGCCCATGTTCAGGACGATCTTTTCGATCCGGGGCACTTCGAGCGCGTTCTTGTAACCGAACTTCTCGGTCATCGCCTTCACGATGCGATCGTCATAGATCGACTTCATGCGCGGCGTGTACTTATCAGCCATTGATGACCTCCCCGCCCTTCACGGCGACCCGGACCTTCTTGCCGTCACGCACTTCGAAACGAACGCGGGTCGGCTTGCCGTCGACGACGTGCGCGACCTTGCTGACGTGCAGCGGCGCTTCCGAGCGCACCAGACCGCCCTGCGGGTCGGCCTGGTTCGGCTTCTTGTGGCGAACGGCGATGTTGACGCCGGAAACGACGACCTTGCCATCCTTCGGCATCGACTGGGTGACCTGGCCGGTCTTGCCCTTGTCCTTGCCCGACAGGACGATCACGGTGTCGCCCTTCTTGATCTTCGCAGCAGCCATTACAGCACCTCAGGGGCGAGCGAGATGATCTTCATGAAGCCCTTCGAGCGCAGCTCGCGGACCACCGGGCCAAAGATACGGGTGCCGATCGGCTCCTCGTTCTTGTTGACCAGCACCGCGGCGTTGCCGTCGAAGCGGATCACCGAACCGTCGGTGCGACGGATGTCCTTGGCGGTGCGAACGATGACGGCGCGGTGCACGTCACCCTTCTTCACGCGGCCGCGCGGAGCGGCTTCCTTGATGCTGACGACGATGACGTCGCCGACACCGGCCGTGCGGCGCTTCGAGCCGCCCAGCACCTTGATGCACTGCACCCGCTTCGCGCCGCTGTTGTCAGCGACGTCGAGGTTGGATTGCATCTGAATCATGGATGCGATTCCTTGTCCATGGGGCCGATTCCGACCGGACCCCGCCTGCTAAAAATGAACCCCCGGCTGCGGGATACCGCGCCGGGGGGAGCGGCCCATTAACCGCCCCATAGCGAAAAGGCAAGCCTTCCCGCGAATGTTCGTCACATCCGGGTCCGACCCCGGAATTGCTTGGGGTGGCAACGCCGAAGCGCCCCACCCCTGCAAAGGCTTACGCCTCGGCTGCGACTTCCGCCGGCGTCGCGTGGGTGTTCACCCGCTCGATCACCTTCCAGGTCTTCAGCTTCGAGATCGGCGCGGTCTCTTCGATGCGCACGGTCTCGCCTTCGCGATACTCATTGCCCTCGTCATGGGCATGGTACTTCTTCGAACGGCGGATGATCTTGCCGTAGAGGGGGTGCTTCACCTTCCGCTCTACCTTGACCACCACCGTCTTGTCGGTCTTGTCCGAGACGATCATCCCGGTCAGCACGCGCTTCGGCATGTCTCTCGTCCTTACTTGTCGGACGAGCGCGAACGCTCGCCCTGCAGCGTCTTGATCCGCGCGATGTCGCGACGGACTTCCTTCACGCGGGTCGGCTTTTCCAGCTGGCTGGTCGCCGCCTGGAAGCGGAGGTTGAACGCCTCACGCTTCAGGCTCGACAGTTCCTCGACCAGCTGGTCGTCGCTCTTGGCGCGAAGATCGGTTGCCTTCGTCATTTTCAACCCTCCAGGTGCGAGGTGTCGCCCAGACGGGCAACGACCTTGACCGCGATCGGCAGCTTCATCGCGGCGCGCGAGAACGCCTCCGCGGCGAGCGGGCCGGGCACGCCGTCCAGTTCGAACAGGATCCGACCCGGCTTGACGCGGGCGACCCAGAATTCGGGCGAGCCCTTGCCCGAGCCCATGCGGACTTCGGCCGGCTTCGACGACACCGGCAGATCCGGGAAGATCCGGATCCACAAGCGGCCCTGGCGCTTGATGTGACGCGTGATCGCGCGGCGGGCCGCTTCGATCTGGCGGGCGGTGATCCGCTCCGGCTCCATCGCCTTCAGGCCGTACGACCCGAAGTTCAGCGACGTACCGCCCTTGGCATCGCCATGGATGCGGCCCTTGAAGGCCTTGCGGAACTTGGTGCGCTTTGGTTGCAGCATCTCAAATTATCCTTAGCGGCGGTGATCGTCGCGCGCGGGGCGCACGCCGGAGGTCTGGGCCTCCATCATCAGCCGGTCCTGCGCCATCGGGTCGTGGCCGAGGATCTCACCCTTGAAGATCCAGACCTTGACGCCGCAGACGCCATACGCGGTGTGCGCTTCGGCCTCGGCATAGTCGAGGTTCGCGCGCAGCGTGTGCAGCGGAACGCGACCTTCGCGATAGCCTTCCGAACGGGCGATTTCCGCACCGCCCAGACGACCGCCGCAAGCGACGCGGATGCCGTCGGCACCCAGGCGCATCGCCGACTGCACCGCACGCTTCATGGCGCGGCGGAAGGCGATACGACGCTCGAGCTGGTCGGCAATGCCCAGCGCGACGAGCTTCGCGTCGATTTCCGGCTTGCGGATTTCAACGATGTTCAGCGACACGTCCGAGCCCGTCATCGTGCCCAGCTTCTTGCGAAGCTTTTCGATGTCGGTGCCCTTCTTGCCGATGATCACGCCCGGACGGGCTGCGAAGATCGAGATGCGGCACAGCTTGGCCGGACGCTCGATGACCACCTTGGAGATCGCGGCCTGCGGCAGCGTCTTCATGATGTACTGGCGGATCTTCAGATCCTCCAGCAGCAGACGGCCATAGTCGGCGCCTTCGGCATACCAACGGCTGTCCCAGGTGCGGTTGATCTGCAGACGCAGACCGATGGGATTGGACTTGTGACCCATTACGCTTCCTCCACCTCGGACACGACGATGCGCACGCGGCTGAACGGCTTCAGGATGCGCGTCGACTTGCCGCGACCGCGGGTCGCAAAACGCTTCATCGTGATCGACTTGCCGACCGAGGCTTCCTTGACGACGAGCGCGTCGACGTCGAGGTTGTGGTTGTTTTCCGCGTTCGCGATCGCCGAAGCGAGGCACTTGCGGACGTCGACCGCCATCGCCTTCTTCGAGAAGGCGAGGATGTTCATCGCGTCACCGGCCTTGCGGTTGCGGATGAGCGCGGCGACGAGGTTCAGCTTCTGCGCCGAGCCGCGGACCTGGGTCGCGACCGCCAGAGCTTCCTTGTCACCAACGCGGCGGGGTGCTGCCTGCTTGCTCATCAGCGCTTGCCCTTCTTGTCGGCGGCGTGGCCGGGGAAGAAGCGCGTCGGAGCGAACTCGCCGAGCTTCATGCCCACCATGTCTTCGTTGACCGAAACCGGCACGAACTTGCGGCCGTTATAGACGTTGAACGTCAGGCCGACGAACTGCGGGAGAATGGTCGAGCGGCGCGACCAGGTCTTGATCGGGCCGGCACGGGTGCCGGCGTCCTGCGCCACTTCTGCCTTCTTCAGCAGGTTGAGGTCCACGAACGGACCCTTCCATACGGAACGAGCCATCGCTTAGCCCTTCTTCTTCGCGTGACGGCTACGGATGATCATCTTGTCCGTCGCCTTGTTGTGCCGCGTGCGCGCGCCCTTGGTCGGCTTGCCCCACGGGGTGACCGGGTGACGGCCGCCCGAGGTCCGGCCTTCACCACCGCCGTGCGGGTGGTCGACCGGGTTCTTGGCGACGCCGCGGGTAAGCGGACGATGGCCGAGCCAGCGGTTGCGACCGGCTTTGCCCAGGTTCTGGTTCTGGTTGTCGGGGTTCGACACCGCACCGATCGTCGCCATGCAGGCGGCGTGGATGTAGCGCTGTTCACCCGAGTTCAGACGAACGATGACCATGCCCTTGTCGCGGCCGACGACCTGCACGTACGTGCCGGCCGAACGAGCGATCTGACCGCCCTTGCCCGGCTTCATCTCGATGTTGTGGACGATCGTGCCGACCGGCACCTGGCCCAGTTCCATCGCGTTGCCCGGCTTCACGTCGGTCTTCTTGCCCGCGATCACCTTGTCGCCGACGTTCAGACGCTGCGGCGCGATGATGTAGGCGACGCGGTCCTTGCCCGCTTCGTCCGCACCATAGTTGATCAGCGCGATGAAGGCGGTGCGGTTGGGATCATATTCGATCCGCTCCACGGTGCCCTCGACGTCCCACAGGCGACGCTTGAAGTCGATGATGCGGTAGCGCTGCTTGTGACCGCCGGCGATGCCGCGCGAGGTCACATGGCCCTTGTTGTTGCGACCGCCGGTCTTGGTCTTGCCTTCGGTCAACGACTTGACCGGACGGCCCTTGTACAGCGCCGAACGGTCGATCAGGACCAGGCCACGCTGCGACGGCGTGGTCGGATTATATTGCTTGAGTGCCATGTTACTTGGCCCCCTCGGTAATGTCGATCGACTGGCCTTCGGCCAGCGTCACGATCGCCTTCTTGAAGTCCGAGCGAGTGTAGGGCGCGCCCTTCCACTTCTTGGTCTTGCCCTTGGTCACGATCGTGTTCACGCCGGTGACGGTGACGTTGAACAGCGCTTCGACCGCTGCCTTGATCTCCGGCTTCGACGCCTTGTTCGCGACCTTGAAGACGACCGCGTTATGCTCGGAGAGCATCGTCGCCTTTTCGGTGATGTGCGGCGCGAGCACCACGTCATAGTGACGGATGTCGATCGCCTGCTGCTGCTTAGCCATTGAAGCGGGCCTCCAGCTTTTCGACGGCGGCGCGGGTCAGTACCAGCGTGTCGTGCTTCAGGATGTCATAGACGTTGGCGCCACCGGCCGGCAGGACATTGACCTGACGGAGGTTGCGCGCGGCCAGCGCGAAGGTGGTTTCCACGGCGTCGCCGTCGATGACCAGCGCGGTCTTGCCGAAGCCCAGCTTCGACAGGTTGCCGGTCAGCGCCTTGGTCTTGCCGTCCTCGACGGTCAGGCCGTCCAGGACCACCAGCGAACCCGCCTTGGCATGGCTCGACAGCGCCATCTTCAGACCCAGTGCACGAACCTTCTTGTTCAGGCCCGGGTTGAAGTCGCGGACGCGGGCACCGTGCGCCTTACCACCGCCGATGAACACCGGCGCGCGACGATCGCCGTGACGGGCGACACCGCCGCCCTTCTGGCGACCCAGCTTCTTGCCCGAACGCGCGACATCGGCGCGCTCGCGGGTGCCGCGGGCGGTGCCGCGACGCTTTTCGAGCTGCCAGGTCACGACCCGGTGCAGGATGTCCGCACGCGGATCGAGGCCGAACACCTCGTCGTTCAGCTCGATATCGCCGCTTTCGACGGCGTCGAGGGTCTGTACCTTGACCTTCATGATCAGCCCTCCTGGCCGTCGGTCGCTGCCGGTGCGGCCGCGTCGTTGCTGTTGGCGCTCTTCAGGCCCGCGGGATACGGCGCGTCGGCATGGCGCGCGACCTTCACCGCGTCCTTGACCGTCAGCCAGCTACCCTTGTGGCCGGGGACCGAACCCTTGATGAAGATCAGCCCGCGTTCGACGTCGGTCGATACGACCTGCAGATTCTGCTGCGTGCGGTTACGGTCGCCCATGTGGCCGGCCATCTTCTTGTTCTTGAAGACCTTGCCCGGATCCTGACGCTGACCGGTCGAACCGTGCGAACGGTGCGATACCGACACGCCGTGCGTGGCGCGCAGACCACCGAAGCCCCAACGCTTCATGGCGCCCGCAAAGCCCTTGCCCTGCGTACGGCCCGAAACGTCGACCAGCTGGCCGGCGACATAGTGATCGGCACCGATGGTGGCACCGACATCCAGCAGCGCATCGTCCGCCACGCGGAACTCGACCACGCGCGCCTTCGGGGTCACTTCGGCCTTGCCGAAATGGCCACGTTGCGGCTTGGCGACGTTCTTCGCCTTGGCGGTGCCGGCGCCGAGCTGCACCGCGACGTAACCGTCACGATCCTTCTCACGACGGGCGACGACCTGCACGTCCTCCAGCTGCAGGACGGTGACGGGCACGTGGCGCCCATCGTCCTGGAACAACCGGGTCATTCCCATTTTCTTCGCGATCACGCCAGTGCGCATGACCCACTCCTCCAACAGAGGCTCGTCTTGACGACGAGCTTGCCTAACGAAAAAGGCCCCGGTGCGCGGTCACCCGCCTCCGAAGCCCCAGCCCTTGCGATCTGCACGCCCCCGCCAGGGCCAGACATCGCCGATATTCCCCCACCGAAGGGCTGCATCGACGATAGCGGGGACGCGGACAACGGCACTTCGTCCGCAGACTTCGTGCCGTTCGGTATCCCTATGGTTGCTTTCCCGGCTTCGACCGCCTTTGTTCAGAACGAACCGGCGGGAAGCGAAAGCGCGACGCAGGGCGGAATCACCCTACGTCGCGGCAAGCGGCTATTACGCCAGCTTGATCTCTACGTCCACCCCTGCCGCGAGGTCGAGCTTCATGAGCGCGTCGACGGTCTGCGGGGTCGGCTGCACGATGTCGAGCAGACGCTTGTAGGTCCGGGTCTCGAACTGCTCGCGCGACTTCTTGTCGATGTGCGGGCCGCGGTTGACCGTGAACTTGTCGATGTGCGTGGGCAGCGGAATCGGTCCACGGATCAGGGCGCCGGTGCGACGGGCGGTGTCGGCGATGTCGCCGGCAGCCTGGTCGAGCACGCGATGGTCGAACGCCTTCAGGCGAATACGGATATTGTTGTCCATGGTCCTACCGATGCGAAAGAGCGGGCCGTTGGGACGGCTCTTGATTAACAACGAATGGCTTAGTGAGCACCCCAGCTACAAGCGAGGCGCCCTCATAAAATAGCAAATGGCGGCCCCCGTCTCCGGGGACCGCCACCTGTTCGAGTCGCTATATTACTTGTCGATGCCGCTGACAACCCCTGCGCCGACGGTACGACCGCCTTCACGGATGGTGAAGCGCTGGCCGACGTCCATGGCGATCGGAGCGATCAGCTTCACGCCCAGCGCGACTTCGTCGCCCGGCATGACCATTTCGGTGCCTTCCGGCAGTTCGATGGTGCCGGTCACGTCGGTCGTGCGGAAGTAGAACTGCGGACGATAGTTGGCGAAGAACGGCGTGTGACGGCCACCTTCGTCCTTCGACAGCACGTACACCGACGACTGGAAGTCGGTGTGCGGCGTGATCGAGCCCGGCTTCGCCAGAACCTGACCACGCTCCACTTCGTCACGGGCGACGCCGCGGATCAGCGCGCCGATGTTGTCGCCGGCCTGGCCCTGATCGAGCAGCTTGCGGAACATTTCGACGCCGGTCACGACGGTCTTGCGGACCGATTCGTGGATGCCGACGATTTCGACTTCTTCGCCGACCTTCACAACGCCGGTTTCGACGCGGCCGGTGACCACGGTGCCGCGACCCGAGATCGAGAACACGTCTTCGATCGGCATCATGAACGGCTTGTCCAGCGGACGTTCCGGCTGCGGGATCGACTCGTCGACGGCCTTCATCAGCTCGAGGATCGCGTCCTGGCCGAGCTTCTGGTCCGAACCCGACAGGGCGCAGGTGGCCGAGCCACGGATGATCGGAATGTTGTCGCCGTCGAATTCACGCTTCGACAGCTCTTCGCGGATTTCCATTTCGACGAGTTCGAGGATTTCCTCGTCGTCGACCAGGTCGACCTTGTTCAGGAAGACGACCATGGTGGGAACGCCGACCTGCTTGGCGAGCAGGATGTGCTCCTTGGTCTGCGGCATCGGGCCGTCGGTGGCCGACACGACCAGGATCGCGCCGTCCATCTGCGCCGCGCCGGTGATCATGTTCTTCACATAGTCGGCGTGACCCGGGCAGTCGACGTGCGCATAGTGGCGGTTGGCGGTCTCATACTCGACGTGCGCGGTCGAGATGGTGATGCCGCGCTCGCGCTCTTCCGGAGCCTTGTCGATGTTGGCGAAGTCGACGGCGACGCCGCCCATCGTGTCCGCCAGCACCTTGGTGATCGCGGCCGTCAGCGAGGTCTTGCCGTGGTCGACGTGGCCGATGGTGCCGATGTTCAGGTGCGGCTTGTTCCGCTCGAATTTTGCCTTTGCCATTTTCCTACCTTCTGATTCGAATTCGGTGCCGCATCAGGGGCCACGCGAACGCGGCCCTTTAGCGGGTGTTGTTTCGTAATGCCAGCCCCCGAACCGGGGAGAGGACGACGAAGTAAATTCGCCGTCGGTCGGAGCGGTCGTGGGACCGCTCCGCCGGCCGGCCTTTCGGCGTCTCGGAGCTAAGCTGGCTTAGCCCCGTGCGCCTCAGGCCATCTTCGCCTTGACCTCATCCGCGACGTTCTGCGGCACTTCGTCATAGTGCGAGAACTGCATCGAGTATTGCGCGCGGCCCTGCGTGAACGAGCGGAGCTGGTTCACATAGCCGAACATGTTGGCGAGCGGGACCATCGCTTCGACGGTCTGCGCGTTGCCGCGGCTGTCGGTGCCCTGGATCTGGCCACGACGGCTGTTCATGTCGCCGATGACGTCGCCCAGATAGTCTTCCGGGGTCACGACCTCGACCTTCATGATCGGCTCGAGCAGCTTGATGCCGGCCTTCTGCGCCGCTTCGCGCATCGCGCCGCGGGCGCAGATTTCGAACGCCAGCGCCGACGAGTCGACGTCGTGGTACTTGCCGTCGATCAGGTGCACTTCGAAGTCGATGATCGGGAAGCCGATCAGCGAACCGGTCTGTGCCGTCTCGCGCATGCCCTTTTCCACCGACGGGATATATTCGCGCGGGATGTTGCCGCCCTTGATCTCGTCGAAGAACTGGTAGCCCGAACCACGCTCGCCGGGAACGACCTTGACCTTCACTTCGCCGAACTGGCCCGAACCACCCGACTGCTTCTTGTGGGTGTAGGTCAGCTCGACCGGCTTGGCGAGATATTCGCGATACGCCACCTGCGGCGCACCGACATTCGCTTCCACCTTGAATTCGCGCTTCATGCGATCGACGAGGATTTCGAGGTGAAGTTCACCCATGCCCTTGATGATCGTCTGGCCCGATTCATGGTCGGTCGACACACGGAACGAGGGGTCCTCGGCAGCCAGGCGGTTGAGCGCGATGCCCATCTTTTCCTGGTCCGCCTTGGTCTTCGGCTCCACCGACAGCTCGATCACGGGTTCCGGGAACTCCATGCGTTCCAGGATGATCGGGTTGGCCGGATCGCACAGCGTATCGCCGGTCGTCGTTTCCTTCAGGCCCGCGATGGCGACGATGTCGCCCGCACGCGCCTCGTCGATGTCCTCACGCGAGTTCGCGTGCATGAGGAGCATACGGCCGATCTTTTCCTTCTTGTCCTTCACCGAGTTCAGGTACGAACCCTTGGTGAGGGTGCCCGAATAGATGCGGGCGAAGGTCAGCGAGCCGACGAACGGATCGTTCATGATCTTGAACGCCAGCAGCGACAGCGGCGCGGTGTCCGACGCCGGACGCGAATCCGGGGTCTCGCCGTCGAGCTTCACGCCCTGCACGTCCGGAATGTCCAGCGGCGACGGCAGATAGTCGACGACCGCGTCAAGCAGCGGCTGCACGCCCTTGTTCTTGAACGCCGAACCGCACACGATCGGCACGAAGTTCATCGCCAGCGTCCCCTTGCGGATCAGCTTCTTGAGGTCGGCGACCGACGGCTCGTTGCCTTCGAGATAGGCTTCCATCAGGTCGTCGTCCTGCTCGACGGCCATTTCGATCAGGTCGCTGCGATACTTCGCAGCCTTTTCCTTCATGTCTTCCGGAATGTCCTGATATTCGAACTTCGCGCCCAGCGACTCTTCGAGCCAGATGATCGCGCGGTTCTCGACCAGGTCGACCAGGCCCTTGAAGCCGCCTTCGATACCGATCGGGAGATACAGGACCGCCGGACGCGCACCCAGACGCTCGATGATCGAATCGACGCAGAAATAGAAGTCGGCGCCGGTGCGGTCGAGCTTGTTGACGAAGCACATGCGCGGCACGCCGTACTTGTCGGCCTGACGCCACACGGTTTCCGACTGCGGCTCGACGCCGGCAACGCCGTCGAAACAGGCGACCGCACCGTCGAGCACGCGCAGCGAACGCTCGACTTCGATGGTGAAGTCGACGTGGCCGGGGGTGTCGATGATGTTGATCAGGTGCTCTTCACCCTTGCCCTCTTCCGCACGCCACTTGCAGGTGGTTGCCGCCGAGGTGATGGTGATGCCGCGTTCCTGCTCCTGCTCCATCCAGTCCATGGTGGCGGTGCCTTCGTGCACTTCGCCGATCTTGTAGGACTTGCCGGTGTAGTAAAGAATACGCTCGGTGGTGGTCGTCTTGCCGGCGTCGATGTGCGCCATGATGCCGATGTTACGATACCGTTCGAGCGGATGGCTGCGGGCCATGATCGTGCTTCCTTAGCAATGTGGGGAGCGAGGCATGACGCCCGCTCCCCACGATATAGGCGGTTAGTTCAGCGGTGAAAAGCCACCGCCTTTGCTTACCAGCGGTAGTGCGAGAAGGCGCGGTTCGCTTCCGCCATGCGGTGCGTGTCTTCGCGCTTCTTGACGGCGTTGCCGCGGTTGTTGGCAGCGTCCATCAGCTCACCCGACAGGCGCGCCGACATGGTGTTCTCGCTGCGGTTGCGGGCCGAGGCGATCAGCCAGCGGATGGCGAGTGCCTGGGCGCGTTCGAAGCGGACTTCGACCGGGACCTGGTAGGTCGCACCACCGACGCGGCGCGAACGCACTTCGATGTTCGGCTTCACGTTGTTCAGCGCATCGTGGAACACGCCCAGCGGATCGCGCTTCGCACGGGCTTCGACGGTTTCGAATGCCGAATAGACGATGCCTTCGGCGACGGACTTCTTGCCGTCCAGCATCACCGAATTCATGAACTTGGTCAGAACCTCATCCCCGTATACGGGATCAGGCAGGATTTCCCGCTTTTCGGGACGACGACGACGAGCCATCAGATATTCCTTCAATCTTCAGCCGGTTCCCGAACCTGTCGGGGGCTTACTGGGGGTAGATGGACCTCAGGCCGCGCAGAAGCTGCGCGGCACGGGATCACTTCGGACGCTTGGCGCCGTACTTCGAACGCGACTGGCGGCGATCCTTGACACCCTGCGTATCGAGCACGCCGCGCAGGACGTGGTAGCGAACGCCGGGAAGATCGCGCACACGACCGCCGCGGATCAGCACGACCGAGTGCTCCTGGAGGTTGTGGCCTTCACCCGGAATGTAGCTGATGACTTCGCGGCTGTTGGTCAGGCGGACCTTGGCCACCTTGCGCAGCGCCGAGTTCGGCTTCTTCGGGGTCGTCGTGTAGACGCGGGTGCAGACACCGCGCTTCTGCGGGTTCTGGTCCATCGCAGGGACCTTCGACTTGGCCTTCTGCGGTTCGCGGCCCTTGCGGACCAGCTGGTTGATCGTCGGCATGAAGCCCTTCACCTTATCTTGCGGTTACTTTGCCGGAGCCGTTCCTGTCAGAAATGCGCAAAGGCCACGTGGGCGCAAACCCTCGGGGCCGATGTCTCCAGCAATGTTCAGCTCTTTGAACCCACATGCAGGCCAGTGACGGCTACGACGCCGACCCAGCGGGACGCGCGGCCTATACCGATCCGCCCCCGCGCGGTCAATGGTGCTGGGCGGACACCCGAATGCCAAACGGACGGCAAGGCCCCTGCCCTGCCGTCCGCCGTCACAGCATTCCGATCGCCGGGCGATCAGTTCATGCTGTTGCCCATCGTCGCGTTCATCGCGTCGGGCGTGTTGCCCATCATCGCGTCGCCGGCGGTCGTGACCGAATTGGCTTCGGTCTCCATCGGATTGATCGCGATCATCTCGTTGCCGACCTCGCCGTCGTTGCGGAAGGCGGCATTGGCATAGACGTCGTTCGACACGACGTTCGCATCGTTGGTCGTCACGATTTCCTGTCCGCCGCACGCGCCGAGCAGCGCGACGAGTGGCAGGGCGGCAGCGGCGGCGAAACGGGTCATCGGTTTGTCTCCAGCGGTTCGGCGGTCCAACGTCGCGCGGTGCCGTCGCGTTCCGGTCCGTCAGCGCGCCGAGAAGCCGGTATCGATCGCAAAGCCGACCCACATCGCCGCCAGCACCGCATGCGACGCGACGAAGAACAGGAAGCGCGGCCGCACCCGGCCGTCGATATGCGCGATGCTGTGCCCGGCGCGCAGCGCGACATAGACCCAGGCGAGCGAAACCTGCGCCAGCGTCGCGAGCCCCGTGATCAGCAGCAGCGGGACCAGCGCGAAATAGAGGACCGGCATCTCGAACAGGTTGGCGAGATTGGCGGCGGGCCGTTCGACCGGGCGGAAATAGGCGCGACTCGCCTCGCTGTCGACTAAGTCGGTCGCGCGGGGCCGCTGCCGCCGCATATGGCCGAAGCGCGCCTGTACCAGCGTCAGGCTGACCAGAAAGATCAGCGCGACGAGCGCGAAGCTCGGCCACAGGATCGCCCGCGTCATCATCGTCATCACCCCCATTTGCCCGGCCCGCCGCACAACCTATACCGATGCGACCTGTTGCGCCAACGGAGCGATGCGATGCCCCCTGCCCTGCCGATCGACGGGAGCTGCCGCTGTGGCCGGGTGCACCTCCACATCGATGCCGCGCCGATGATGACGATGGCGTGCCATTGCCGCGGATGCCAGCGCATGTCCGGCAGCGCCTTCTCGTTGACGCTCGCGGTGCCGAGCGCCGCGCTGACCGTCACCGGCGATACCGTCATCGGCGGGCTGCATGGCGAACAGGTCCGCCACCATCATTGCGACCATTGCAAGGGCTGGCTGTTCACCCGCATCGAACCCGATCCCGGCTTCACCAATGTTCGTGTCGGCGTACTCGACCGGCCGGAAGCGTTCGCGCCGTTCATCGACACCTGCGTTGCCGAGGCGCTGCCCTGGGCGACGACGCCCGCGCGCCACCGCTATCCGGGCTTTCCGCCGCCCGAGGCGTTCGGCCCGCTGCTGGCGGAATATGCCGCGATGCGGACGGACTGACGCGGCGCTTCCGCCCGGCGGCGAGCGGCGATAGAAGCCGCTCCATGCGTATCCTGTTCGCCCTGTTGCTGATGGCGCTCGCGCCCGCCGCCCACGCCCAGTCCGCCACCCGCGCCGCGCCGGGCTATGTCCGGGTGAAGATCGACACCAATGTCGGGTCGATCATCGTCGCGCTGGACGTCAAACGCGCGCCGGCGACGTCGAAGAACTTCCTCGCCTATGTCGATGACGGTCGGTTCGACGATACCGACTTCTACCGTTCGGCGCGGCGCAAGGCCGATCCGAAGCTGGGCTTCATCCAGGGTGGCATCCGCACCGATGCCCGCCGCATCCTGCCGCCCTTTCCGCACGAACGGACCGACCGCACCGGCGTGAAACATGTCGACGGCGCGATCTCGATGGCGCGGCGCCCCGAGGCCAATTCGGCGGGCGGCAATTTCGTGCTGCTGGTCGGCGCGATGCCCAGCATGGACGCGAAGGACGACTTCGCCGGCTATGCCGCGTTCGGCCGGGTCGTCGGCGGCATGGACGTGGTCAAGCGCATCCTCGCCAGGCCGACCGGCGGCGGATCGGACGCGATGAAGGGGCAGATGATCCTCGACCCCATCCGCATCCTGCGCGCCCGGCGACTGGACGGAAAGCCGCAGCCGACCGGCCAGCCGAAGGTGTGGCTGATCGGCGTGCGGCGGTAGTTGGACCGACGCCCGTTGCAAATCGTCGCCCCAGCGAAGGCTGGGGCCTCCCGCGGCGAGGCGCGCGCGCCTTTACCGGGAGATTCCAGCCTTCGCTGGAATGACGTACTGGTCGATACTCACCCCGCCGCCTGCATCTCCGCCATCGCCGCATCGTCCAGCTCGCTCGCCCGGACATGCGCCGGACGGTCGGCCAGCCGGGCGGCATAGGCCAGGAACGCATCGCGCTTCGGCAGCGTACCGAACTGCGTCCCCCACATCACCTGCGACCCGACATAGACATCGGCGGCGGTGAAGCGGTCGCCCGCGATATAGGGGTGCGCCGACACCGCCGCCTCCAGCACGTCGACCACCCGGTCGTAATCGCCATAGCCGACCATCCGCTGCTGATCGTCGGTTGGCACGACGCCCAGCGAGCGGTTGGTGACCGCCTGCTCGACCGGCCCCGCCGCGAAGAACAGCCAGCGATAATAATCGGCATGTTCGCCCGCGACCGGTGCAAGACCGGCGTCGGGAAAGGCATCGGCAAGATAGGCGCAGATCGCGGCACATTCGGTGACGACATGACCGTCATGGACGATCGCCGGCACCTTCCCCATCGGGTTGATTGCCAGATAGGCGTCGGCCTTCATCGTCCCGCCATAGCCGAGCATCTCGACATCATAGTCCGCGCCAACCTCCTCCACCATCCAGCGCGCGATCCGCCCGCGCGACATCGGGTTGGTGTACAGCGTCAGTCCGGCCATGGGGCATCTCCTCCAAATCATTGGAACGAAGGTGGAACATCTACCTATTTGGCGTCAAGCTCGTGACGCAGAAAGGCGATGGTCCGATCCCAGGCCAGTTTCGCCGCAGCAGCATCGTAGCGCATCGCAGAGGTGTCGTTGTTGAACGCATGGTCGACCCCGGGATAGACATGCGTCGTCGCGGTCTTGCCGGCCTTGCGCAGCGCCTCGCCCCACGGGATCGCCGTCGCATTCACCCGCGCATCCTTCTCCGCCAGCTGCAGCATCATCGCCGCGCGCACCTTCGGCGCTTCGGCCGGATCGGGGGCCGGCCCGTAATAGCTGACTCCGGCCGACAGCAGCGGATCGGCCACCGCCAGCCGGTTGACGAACGCCCCGCCCCAGCAAAATCCGACCGCGCCGGTCTTCAGTCCCCGGCGCTCACCCCGCGCCTTGGCGAGATACGCCCTCGCCTGCGCGAGCGCGACGTCATAATCGATCGTGCCGATCATCGCGCGGGCCTTGTCCTCGTCGGCTGGCGTGCCGCCCTGCGGCGCGAGCAGATCGGGGGCAATCACCCGGAAGCCGGCCAGCGCGACCCGTCGCGCGACATCCTCGATATGGGCGTTGAGCCCGCGATTTTCGTGGATGACCAGCACCAGCGGCAGCTTGCCGCCGCCCTTGGGCGCTGCGAAATAGGCGGTGGCGGGATGCCCCGCCTCGGTCCCGCTCGCCTTCGCGACATCGAGCCGGCCGTCACTCGCCGCGACCTGCTGCGCGGCGGCGGGCGACGCGGCGATGCCGGCGATCAGCGCCTCGGCGGCGGCCGCCGATCCGGCGAGTGCGACCATCTGCGCCATGAAGGTGCGGCGGTCGTGATGCTCATGGGTGAAGGCGTCGTACAGCGCGATGGCGCGGGCGTTCAGGTCGTCGGACATGGGCATGGCACTCCGCTTCGGAAGGGTGCAGCCTAAGCCATTGCCGCCGATACGCAAACGGCCCGGCCATCGCGGGATGGCTGGGCCGGCAATGCCTTCGGGTGAAGCGTATCAGCGCTTGAACGGGTCGAAGAAGCTCGACGGCTCGGCCGATTCGCCGCGCTCGGCCAGTTCGGCGTCGCGCGCCGCCTGGGTCCGCTCGTTGCGCAGCTGTTCGATCAGCGCCTCGCGGTCCCCTTCCAGCCGTGTGTCGGTCGGTGCCTCGATGCCGGCGGCCTTCGCCGCCTTGCCGACCAGCGCGTCGAGCTCGCGCTGCGAACACAGGCCCAGCGTCACCGGGTCCTTCGGCGTGATGTTGGCGATGTTCCAATGCGTCCGGTCGCGGATCGCGGCGATGGTGGTGCGGGTCGTGCCGATCAGCTTGCCGATCGCGCCGTCGCTGATTTCCGGGTGGTTGCGGATGATCCAGGCGATGCCGTCCGGCTTGTCCTGCCGCTTGCTGACCGGGGTGTAGCGCGGCCCCTTGGTCCGGCGGACCTGCTCGGGACCCTTCTGCATCACCAGGCGGTAATCGGGGTTCTTCTGCCCCTTCTCGATCTCTTCCATCGTCAGTTCGTGCGCGCGCACCGGGTCGCGACCGGTCAGCTTGGTCGCGGCGGTGTCGTCGGCGATCGCCTGCACCTCGAGGACGTGCAGGCCGCAGAAATCGGCAATCTGCGGAAAGGACAAGGCGGTATTGTCGACCAGCCAGGAAGCGGTCGCGTGCGGCATCAGCGGCTGGGCCACGACGGGTCTCCGAAATAGAAAGGGCCGCCCAAACCGGGCGGCCACGTTGGGTCCGATGTAGTCCGGGCAGCCGAACTAGGCAAGACCGCCGTTCAGCGGGGGCACAGGTCGTACAACCGGACCCGCTGGGCACGCGTCATCCGGTCGCGCAGTTGCCATAGCTGCGCGCAATCCGCCTCGTGCTTCCTCTGGGCGGCACTCTTGGGCGGAACACCCCGCCGCAACCGCGCGGCGTCCCGCTCGGCGTGGCCGCGCATGGTGGCAGACAGCAACTGTCCCTGTGCGGTCACGACCGGGTCCATCTGTGCCGCCGCCGGAACTGCGCTCGCCATCGCAACCAGGCCGAGGATCGTTCGCATCACCACTCTCCCAAAGGAATGGCGATCGACTACCGCGGCCGACCCCGGCCCGCAGCAGCACCGCGTCGGACCGGTCTATTCTAGGGTCAGCACGATCTTCCCGACATGATCGCCCGCTTCCATCCGGCGATGCGCATCGGCGGCTTGTTCCAGCGGGAAAGTCCGGTCCATGACCGGGCGCAGCCGCCCTTCGGCGACGTGCGGCCACACCGTGCGCGACAATTCGTCGGCGACCATTTCCTTGAACGCCGCATCGCGCGGGCGCAGCGTCGATCCGGTCAGCGTCAGGCGGCGGCGCATGATATCCCATAGCGGCACCGTGGCGCTCGCCCCGCCCTGCACCGCGATCGAGACGTGGCGACCATCCTCGGCCAGGCACTTGATGTTGCGCGGCACATAGTCGCCGCCGACCATGTCGAGCACGACGCTGACGCCCTTCCCGCCGGTGATCTCCGCCACCCGCTCGACGAAATCCTCGGTGCGGTAGTTGATCGCATGTGCCGCCCCCAGATCGCGGGCGGCCTTCGCCTTCGCATCGCTGCCAACGGTGACGATGACGGTCAGCCCGAACAGCTTGCCGAGCAGGATCGCCATGGTGCCGATGCCGCTGGTGCCGCCATGGACCAGCACGCTGTCGCCCTCCGCCGCGTAGCCGCGCTCGAACAAGTTGGTCCACACGGTGAACAAGGTTTCGGGCAGCGCCGCCGCCTCGACCATCGACAGCCCGTCGGGCACCGGCAGGCACTGCCCGGCCGGCACCGCGACATACTCGGCATAGCCGCCGCCCGCGAGCAGCGCACAGACCGGCTGCCCCACCAGATGCGCGTCACCCTCGTCGCCGACCGCGACGACATGGCCTGCGACCTCCAGCCCGGGGATGCTCGGCGCGCCGGGCGGCGGGGCATAGCCGCCGGTGCGTTGCAGGACGTCGGGGCGATTGACGCCGGCCGCGGCCACCCGGATAAGCACCTCGCCGGGACCCGGCCGCGGGGTCGGGCGATCGACGACGACCAGCACCTCCGGACCTCCGGCTTCCGTCGGATCGATCGCACGCATCGCCGCTGGTACGTCCATAACGCTCATCCCCCTGTCTCCGGCGTTATTGACATCGCCAGCCGTAGGGTCAACGCTGCATCGTGATGGAACCCGACGAAAATGTTAACCATGTTCGTGGCAACCTGCTGGCCATGGTGCTCGCCGAGGATCTGGACCCGCTGTCGGTCGACGAACTGACGAAGCGTATCGCCGCGCTGGAGCGCGAGATCGAGCGATGCCGCGCGCGGATCGAGCGAGCCAATAGCCACCGTGCCAGCGCCGACGCGCTGTTCCGGTCATGAGATGTTCCGCCCCGCTTGATGCCGGGCGGCGGCATACCGACATTGGGGGAGACCCGGGATACCGGGACGCAGGGCCGGCGCGTTCTCGCCGGCCGACCGGAGTGAACTGAATGCCATCCTTCGCATCCGCACTGGAATCCACGCTGCACAAGGCGCTCGAGGCCGCATCCTCGCGCCGGCACGAATATGCGACGCTCGAACACCTCCTGTTCGCGCTGACCGACGATGTCGATGCGGCCAAGGTGATGACCGGCTGCGGCGTCGACCTCGACGAACTGCGCGCGACCGTCGCCCATTATCTCGACACCGAACTCGACACGTTCAAACTCGACGCCGCGACCGACCCCTCGCCGACCAGCAGCTTCCAGCGCGTCGTGCAGCGCGCGATCCTGCACGTGCAGTCGTCGGGCCGTGACGAAGTGACTGGTGCCAATGTGCTGGTCGCGATGTTCAGCGAGCGCGAGACCTATGCCGTCTATTTCCTGCAACAGCAGGATATGAGCCGCCTCGATGCCGTCAGCTTCATCAGCCACGGCGTCGGCAAGGGCGGATCGACCGCCACCGAAACCCCCGCGCCCAAGGGTGCCGAGGAAAAGGAAAGCCCCAAGGCTGCCGATAAGGGCAAGAACGAGAGCGCGCTCAAGCAGTTCTGCGTCGACCTGAACGAGAAGGCGAAGACCGGCAAGGTCGACCCGCTGATCGGCCGGTCGGCCGAGGTCGACCGCACCGTGCAGATTCTCTGCCGCCGTTCGAAGAACAACCCGCTCTATGTGGGCGACCCCGGCGTCGGCAAGACCGCCATCGCCGAAGGCCTCGCGCGCAAGATCGTCGAGGGCGACGTGCCCGAAGTGCTGCTGCCTGCGGTGATCTATTCGCTCGACATGGGCGCGCTGCTCGCCGGCACCCGCTATCGCGGCGATTTCGAGGAACGGCTGAAGCAGGTCGTGACCGAGCTGGAAAAACTGCCCCACGCGGTCCTCTTCATCGACGAAATTCACACCGTCATCGGCGCCGGCGCGACCAGCGGCGGGGCGATGGACGCGTCGAACCTGTTGAAGCCCGCGCTGTCGGGCGGACAGATTCGCTGTATCGGCTCGACGACCTACAAGGAGTTCCGCAACCACTTCGAAAAGGATCGCGCGCTGCTGCGCCGGTTCCAGAAGATCGACGTGAACGAACCCTCGGTCGAGGATACGATCAAGATCCTGACCGGCCTGCGCACGGCGTTCGAGGAGCATCACAAGGTCAAGTACACCCCCGATTCGATCAAGTCGGCGGTGGAATTGTCGGCGCGCTACATCAACGACCGCAAGCTGCCCGACAAGGCGATCGATGTGATCGACGAGGTCGGCGCGATGCAGATGCTGGTGCCGGCGCCCAAGCGGAAGAAGACGATCACCGCCAAGGAGATCGAGGCGGTCATCGCGACGATGGCCCGCATCCCGCCAAAGACCGTGTCGACCGACGATACCCGCGTGCTCGCCAATCTCGAACTCGACCTCAAGCGGGTGGTGTTCGGGCAGGACGACGCGATCAAGGCGCTGTCCTCGGCGATCAAGCTGTCGCGCGCCGGCCTGCGTGACCCCGACAAGCCGATCGGCAACTATCTCTTCACCGGCCCCACCGGCGTCGGCAAGACCGAGGTCGCGCGTCAGCTGTCGGAGATCATGGGCATTCCGCTCCAGCGCTTCGACATGTCCGAATATATGGAGCGCCATTCGGTCAGCCGGCTGATCGGTGCCCCTCCGGGCTATGTCGGCTATGACCAGGGCGGCCTGCTGACCGACGCGATCGACCAGCAGCCGCATTGCGTGCTGCTGCTCGACGAGATCGAGAAGGCGCATCCCGACCTGTTTAACATCCTGTTGCAGGTGATGGACAACGGCAAGCTGACCGACCACCACGGCAAGACCGTCGATTTCCGCAACGTCATCCTGATCATGACGACCAATGCGGGCGCATCGGACATGGCCAAGGAATCGATCGGCTTCGGCCAGATCGACCGCGAGGACGTGCAGGAGGAAGCGGTGAAGAAGCTCTTCACCCCCGAATTCCGCAACCGCCTCGATGCGATCGTGCCGTTCGGCTATCTGCCGCCGGAAGTCGTCGCGCGCGTCGTGGACAAGTTCATCCTCCAGCTCGAACTCCAGCTGGCCGATCGCGGCGTCCATATCCATCTGGACGACGAAGCGAAGACGTGGCTGACCGAGCGCGGCTATGACAAGCTCTACGGCGCACGGCCGATGGGCCGCCTGATCCAGGACAAGATCAAGCAGCCGCTGGCCGAGGAGCTGCTGTTCGGCAAGCTCGTCCATGGCGGCGAGGTGAAGGTCCGGTTGAAGGACAATGCCCTCGCCTTCGAAATGACCCCCGCCGCGCCCAAGAAACCGCGCAAGGGCGGCAAGACCAAGGCCGCCGCCGGCGCCTGACACGACTCCGCCCCGTAGAGCGATCTACGGGGCGGTTTTCGTTTAGATCCAATGACATGAACTCTACCCGTTTGTGCTGAGTAGGGGCTGAGCTTGTCGAAGACCCGTATCGAAGCATCTGTGGCAGTCCTTCGATACGCCCCTTCGCCAAGCTCCAGCGGCTACTCAGGACGAACGGCTATGCCTGAAGTCATCATGCTCTAAGGCCGGATGCCACCTGCTCGCGTCATCCCGGCGAAGGCTGGGGTCCTTCCTGCGTTAGCGCAAAACGATCGCCCACGATGACCCTTTCCTACAATTCGCGGCATCGTCATGATCGCTGGCGCTCTTTCCAACGGAACACGCCACGCCGCCGCCGAATGGCCAAGTCCACGCAACGCACGCACTGCGCACGAGTGTGAACTTAGTGAACTTTGAAACGCCTCTGTCCGGTAACTCCTTGTAATCATTACACGAAACCGTTCGGTTCGAGCAGCTTCGAGCTTGTCGAGAAGCGACCGTCGAGAACACGCCGTCCGGACCATAAGCTCGCCCGGATACTCCCGTCACTCCCACGCAGGCGGGAGTCCCGATGCGCCAGCGTCGCGAAGCCAGCCGAAACCTCGGCGTCTATGGACTTCCCGCCTGCGCGGGAATGACGAACACTCACGATTGTCGCTGAACGTCGATCGGTGCCAAGGACGGAGAGGTCACTCCGACCCCTGACGGTCGACATGGGATAACTCCCGCCCTCCTTGCCGCCGCATGCCCCGTCGCTCGCGCGGGTGACGACCAACCGACAACCCTTACCCCGCGCCACGCGCCACGCGCTCGACCGACCCGTCGATCCGTTCGACCTCCAGCGCGACGATCCGCCCGCCCTCCTCCACGAAGCGGAAGCGCGACAAAGGGTCACCTTCCGGCACCATGACATTCCCCTCGATCGGCACCAGCGGCGACGGCGCGCGTCCACCGCGGCTGCTGGTCAGCCGGTCGCCGCTGACGACCAGCCGCCGCTCGCCATAGCTTCCGGCATAGTCCGCCAGCGGATGCGCTGCCCGCACCGGCGTCGCCATGGCCCGGTAGAAGGCGGCCAGCCGCTCCGCCTCGCGCCGTTCGTCGCCGCCGGCCTTCGCCGCAATCGCGCTCATCGCCGCCGCCTGCGCCGCAGCCAGCGCCCGATCGACCGGCACGGCGATGGCGGGAGCAACCCCCACCGCTTCCCAATCCTTGCCGGTCTTCAGGCTGATCGCCCGCCCGCTCGATACGCTCAGCACATAGCTCTTGCCGATGGGCAGCAGGTCGTTGCGAAAGCCCGCCCCGGCGGTCCGCTCGCCGACCAGCGTACCGAAGCCCAGCGCCGATACATGGGTCGCGAACTCCTCCGCCGCCGATGCGGTGCCGCCGCTGGTCAGCACATAGAGCGGCTTGCCGGCCAGGCTGAACGGCGCCTTGGGCGCGGTGGTCGCCTCGCCCGGCTTGCCGCGCATCTCGAAGCGCATCAACGGCGTGCCGGCGGGCACGAAATAGCTGGCTAATGCCGCGACCGCTCCCGGCGACCCGCCGCCATTGCGGCGCAGATCGATGATGTACGCGTCGCCACCGCGCAGGAACTGCATCGCGCCGACGATCGCCGCCTCGGCCTCCGGCGTGCCCCAAGCGAACCCGTCATAGGCGACCATGCGGATATTGCCGGGCAGCACCTCCATCGCCCGGACGCCGCCATTCTGCCGCGCGATCATCCGTGCCATGGCCGGCGGCATCGCCGCGTCATCGTCGGGCAAAGGCTGACTGCCCAGCATCGCCGCCATGGTCGGGTCGTACCGGATGCCCAGATGCTTGTCGGCAGTAACCGTGCGCAGATCGGCATTGATCCGCTCGGCCAGCGCCTCACCCGACAGACCGCGATAATGCGCCGGCGAAGCCAGCGCCGCGCTCAGCCGGGCGGCGGTATCGGGCAGGACATAGCGTTCGCTGATCGCCTTCCGGGTCGCCGCGACGACGGCGGCGGGATCGTCGGCGGGCGCCTGCGCGACGGCGATGCCGGCCATGGCCAGCGACAATGATGAAGCAACGATCCAGCGACGCATAATTCCTCCCGGTGACGTTCCGTTTTATCGCTTGGCTGCCCTGCCCGATTTCGGCAAAGAACGGGGCGACATCGCCGAAAACCGGCAATGCGGCGGGGGCCTGGAACGGGAATGCGCGATCTGGATCGCTATGATCGCGAACTGCTCCACTGGCTGCAACGCGACGCGCTGCGCACCGCCGACGATCTCGCGCGCGACGTCGCCCTGTCGCCGTCCGCGATCACCCGGCGGGTGCGGCGGATGCGGGAGGACGGGACGATCGTCGCCGATGTCTCGATCGTGTCGGACCGGGTCGGTCCCTTCCTGTCGGCGCTCGTCGATATCCAGCTCGACCGCCACGCCCTGCCGCATATCGAGGCGCTGCTGCGGCGGCTGGATGCGGTGCCGGAGGTGCAGGCGATCCTCGAAGTGACCGGAACGTTCGACCTGACGCTGATGGTCGTGGTCGCGGACATGGCCGACTACAACCGCTTCGCCGATGCGATGCTGGCGGGCGATCCGGTCGTTCGCCGCTACGAAACCCGCTTCGTCAAGAAACGGCGCAAATGGTCGGCGGCACGCCCGCTCGACTGACCGGCGGCGGCGCGTCGCGCACCGCCGCCGCATCGGATTACTGGAGGACGACCGTGACGGCGCGACGGTTCTGCGCCCACGCCGCTTCGTCCGAACCCAGCGCCAGCGGGCGTTCCTTGCCATAGCTGATCGTCGTGATCCGCGACGGCGAAATGCCGCGCGTCGCCAGGTAGCTGCTCGCGGCATTGGCGCGACGATCGCCCAGCGCGAGGTTATATTCGCGGGTGCCGCGTTCGTCGGCATGCCCCTCGATCGTCACGCGGACATTGGGATAGCGCGTCAGCCACTGCGCCTGGCTGTCGAGGATCTGCCGCGCGGTCGCGTCGATATCGTACTGGTCGAGACCGAAATTGATCGTGTCGCTGGCGACCGACTGCTGGAAATCGGCGCGCGATCCCGGCACGACGCCATTGGCGCCGGTCCCGGTGCCCGTGCCGCCGGTGCCCGCATTCGGATCGACGGTCTGGCCCGGTGCGGGCGGCAGCACTTCGGGCCGCTTCTTGGCGCAGCCCGCCGTCGCCAGCAGCGCGCCTGCCACGATCAGCGTGGTGGAAAACTTGGTCATCGAAACCTCCCTTGGTCGTTTCGCTCCTCGCTACAATGCCCCTGTAGCGGATTGGTCCCCGTTGGTGAACGATCAGGGGCGCAGCGGCCCCCAGCTCGGGTCCGACCCGTCGAGCGCGGTCGGAATGCGGCGGATGTTCGCGCCGGTCAGGTCGACCGACCAGATCTGCGTCCGGCCCGACCCCTGCGCGCTGCGGAAGAAGGTGAGCACGCGGCCATTGGGCGACCAGCTCGGCCCTTCATCGCCCCAGGCGTCGGACAACAGCTTTTCGCCCCCGCCGCTGGGCGACATGATGCCGACGCGGAACGATCCGCCGCCCTGCCGGGTAAAGGCGATCAGGTCGCCGCGCGGGCTCCATACCGGCGTCGCATAGCGCCCGCCGCCAAAGCTGATCCGCTGCTGGTTCGACCCGTCGGCGTTCATCACATAGAGCTGCTGCGACCCCGACCGGTCGCTTTCGAACACGATCTTGGAGCCATCGGGCGAATAGCTGCCCCCGGTGTCGATCCCCGGCGCATTGGTCAGCCGCTGCGGACTGCCGCCCGATGCGGACACGCGGTAGATGTCGGTATTGCCCGCCTGCGCCATCGAGAACAGCACATAGCGGCCATCGGGCGAGAAGCGCGGCGCAAACGTCAGCGAGGCGTTCTGCACCAGCAACCGCTGCCGCCCGCTGTCGAGGTCGAGGACATAGATCGCCGGCCGCTCATTGGCGTAGCTCATATAGACGATCGACTGCTGGTTCGGCGCGAAACGCGGCGTCAGCACGATCGACTGGCCGTTGGTCAGGAAGCGGTGATTGGCCCCGTCCTGGTCCATGATCGCCAGCCGCTTGATGCGATTGCCCTTCGGCCCCGTCTCGCTGACATAGACGATGCGGCTGTCGAAATAGGCGCTCTCGCCCGACAGGCGGGTATAGACCGCATCGGCGCATTTGTGGGCAGCGCGGCGCCATTCGGCGGGCGCCACGTTGAACCCCTGCCGCGTCAGTTCGGTGCGCCCGAACGTGTCGTAGAGATAGCAGCCAATGGTCAGCGTGCCGTTACCCTCGGCGCGGACATAGCCCTGCACCAGCGCCTGCGCATTGCTCCACGCGGCATAGTCGGGCGCCTGCACCTGCGCCATCGCGATGGCGGGCAGCCCGGCCGGGCCGGCGGGCTTGAACAGCCCCGAATTGCGCAGGTCGTTGGCGACGATCTCCGCCAGCTGCCGCCCCAGCGCGTCGGTCGACCCGGCGGGGGTGGAGGCAATCTGCGGCGTCGGCATCACCGGCACCGCGATCGGCAGCGGTTCGGAAATGCCGCCCTCGATATCGACCTCGACCTGCGCGAAGGCGGCCGGTGCCGCCAGCAGGCTCGCGAGGACCGCGCCCAGTGCCATCGTCAGTTTACGCATACATCCCCTCCGGTCAGCCGGGCAGCTTGTAGTTGATGATGATGTCTTTCCACCCGCCTTCATACAGGTCGGCGGGCAATTCGTACGGCGCGCACTGCGTCAGCGCGGCGATCGCCAGTTCGGATACGCGCTGCGCATAGCGGCGATTCTCGTCGTCGATTCCCGTCTGCCCGCGCAGTTCGGGCCTGGCGGCAAAGGTCCCGTCCGACCGCATCTGCAACCGGATGCGCGACCGGATCTGGTTCGCGCCGGGGCCGGGGTTCGGAATCTTGTTGGCGCAGGGCTGCACCTGCCGCTGGATCGCGCTGGCGAGGCCGGCGACCGACTGCGCGCTGACCGCGGTGCCGCGCGGCGCCGGCGCCTTGCCCGGCGCGGGCGTGTCCGCGATGCCCTTCAGGAAATCATTGCCCAGACGCCCGCCGCGCGGACGCTGCGCCGTTGCCTGTGCATTATTCCCCTGTCCGCGCGTCGTCGCAGGCTTGGTCGCCGGTTTGGCGGGTGCTGGCGAAGGCTTGGCCGGGGCGGCCTTGGGCGGCGCCTTCGCAACCGCCGTCGGGCGGGCGGGCGCAGGTCGAGCCGGTTGCCGCGCCGGAGCCGGCTTGGGTTCGGGCTTCGGCGCCGGAGCGGGCTTCGGCGCCGGCTTGGGCACCGGTTTCGGTACGGGCTTGGGGGCCGGCGCCGGCTTGGGCGCAGGCCTGGGTTCCGGGCGTGGCGCCGGCTGCGACCGGGGCGCAGGCGCCGGCGGGGCGGGTTCGGGTTCCGGTGCGGCCTCCGGCTCGCTCACCGGTTCGCTCGGTGCCGCCTCCTCGGGCGCGCCGGTTTCCGGCGCCTGGCTGATCGCCGGCGCGTCGGTCTGTTCGGGCGCGCTCTGTTCGGCCGCAACCTCTTCGGCGAAGCTGACGTCCATCGGCTGGTTCTTCAACTTCACCGGGTTCGGCGTGGCGAGAAAGCCGACCGACAACAGGCCGAACAGGACGACATGTCCCGCAACCGCCGCGCCAAGCCCGATCTTCTCCGCCTTCTGCATGGGCTTACTGCGCCACGCTGATCAGCGACACGCGGTTCAACCCGGCGCGGTTGAGTTCGCCCAGCACCGCATTGACCCGGCCATAGTCGAGGCTGCGGTCGGCGCGCAGCATGACCTGCCGAGGCTCGGTCGCGCCGGCACCCGCCGCCGCGATCTTTTCCAGTTCGCCCGGCAGGTTGTCGGCGGACACTTCGACATCGTCGATATAGGTCCGCCCATCGGCATCCATCGACAGCGTCACCGGCTGCTGGGTCGGCTCGACCGCCTTGGCACGGCTGTCGGGCAGGTTTACCGGCACACCCGCGGTCATCAGCGGTGCGGTCACCATGAAGATGATCAGCAGCACCAGCATCACGTCGACCAGCGGCGTGACGTTGATCTCCGCCATCGGTGCCCGGCGCCCTTTTCCCTTTGCCGACGGCAGGTTGATGCCCATGGATCAGACGCCTTCGAGCTGGCGCGACAGCGTCGCGTGGAACGCATCGGCAAAGCGGTTCAGCCGCGCCTCGATCCGGTTCACGCGGTGGCTGAAGCGGTTATAGGCGATGACCGCCGGGATCGCTGCGAACAGGCCGATGGCGGTCGCGAACAACGCCTCGGCAATGCCCGGCGCGACCACCGCCAGCGAAGTGTTCTGTTCGGACGCGATCGCGGTGAACGACCGCATGATGCCCCACACCGTACCGAACAACCCGACGAACGGCGCGACCGATCCGACCGTCGCGAGGATGTTGAGCCGGTCGGCCAGCGTCTCGCTCTCATCCGCCACGCTCGACGCCATGGCGGTGGCAAGGCGTTCGCGGGTCCCCTCCCGATCGATCTGCTTCGACGCGGTCGAGCGGCGCCATTCACGCACACCCGACGAAAAGACGCGGGCGATGGCGGTGTCGCGCGATCCCTGCAACCGGTGGAACGCGTCGATATCCTCGGCCTGTTCGAACTCGGTTTCGAACCGGTCGATGTCGCGCCGCACCTTGCGGGCGCGGACCAGGAAGCCGACGATGATCGCCCAGGTCCAGATGCTCGCCGCCAGCAGCCCCAGCATCACCGCCTTCACCACCCAGTCGGCCTGAAGGAAGAGCGCGACCGGCGACATGGTCGCGGCGTCGGTGTTCACGAAAACGTCCATCATGCCCCTTTATCGGTTGCGACCAGCGCGGCGAAGGTGTCGATCCACGCCGCCGGCTGGCGACGCGGCCGCCCGCCGGGGGCCACGAACGCGACCTCCACCCGTGCCGACGCCAGTAGAAGATCGTCGCGGATGACTGTTTGCTGAATATCGACCGCCGCCGCGCGGACCCGTTCGACGGTGCTGACCACGACCAGCGCATCGTTCAGCCGTGCGGGCGCCCGCCAGTCGAGCTGCATTGACCGCACCGCATAGGCGCCCTCGCCCGCTTCATGCGCCGCGCGCTGGTCGATACCGGCGATCATCAGCATGTCGCTGCGCGCCCGTTCGAAATAGCGCAGATAGTTCGCATGATAGACGACGCCCGACAGGTCGGTGTCCTCGAAATAGATGCGGACGGGAAAGCGATGCGTGCCGCCGACGAAGCGGCCGCCGGCCGGCTGGTCGGGGTCGGTCATTTGTCCGCTTTAACCATCGCGGCCGGAACGGGAAAGGGGGGACGGTCCTCCACGTACCCTCGGAGTGGCGGCAGGCGAAGTTTATACGGTTCTTAACGGCTTCATCCATAGCGATACCGCCATGCCGTCGGCCCATATCATCGAAGATTCCGCTTTCACCATCCACCTCTCGGCACAGGACCGGTTCGTCGAAATCCGGATGCGGGGATTCTGGGATGCCACGACGATGCGGCGGTTCGATCGGACGCTGCGGCGGGAATTGCCCTGGCTGCCGCAACGCGGCTGTCCGATCGGCCAGCAGGTCACGTTGTTCGACCTGCTCGATTTTCCCGTCCAGAATCAGGAGACGCTGGCCGCGCTCGGCGCCATGGCGGCCGATCCGTCGATCGGGTCACGGCGTATCGCCGTGCTCGTCGGCAGTACGCTGCTGAAGCAACAGGCGCGCCGGACCGCGCCGGGCTATGGCCTGTTCGGCGATCGGGAATCGGCAATGGCGTGGCTGACCGAGGCGATCGCCGCCTGATCAGTCGAACAGCCCGTCCTGAACCCCCGCCGGCGGCTCGAAACCCAGATGTTTCCACCCGCCCGCATTCAGGCACCGCCCCCGCGCGGTGCGGGCGATCATGCCGATCTGGATCAGATAGGGCTCGATCACTTCCTCGATCGTGTCGCGCGGCTCGCTCAGGCCCGCCGCCAGCGTCTCCACGCCGACCGGACCGCCGCGATACACATCGGCGATCATGGTCAGATAGCGGCGGTCCATCGCATCGAGGCCCTTGGCATCGACCTCCAGCCGGTTGAGCGCGGCATCGGCGGTGCGCGCGTCGACGATCTCGACGCCCGCGACATTGGCGAAGTCACGTACGCGGCGCAGCAGGCGACCGGCGATACGCGGCGTGCCCCGCGCCCGGCGGGCGACCTCGGTCGCGCCGTCCTTGGCGATACCCAGGTCGAGCAGCCCGGCGGCGCGCGTGACGACACGCGTCAGTTCGTCGACCGTGTAGAATTGCAGGCGGATCGGGATGCCGAACCGGTCGCGCAGCGGCGTGGTCAGCAACCCCTGTCGCGTCGTCGCACCGACCAAAGTGAAGCGCGGCAGGTCGATCCGCACGCTGCGTGCCGACGGCCCCTCCCCGATCATCAGGTCGAGCGCGCGGTCCTCCATCGCCGGGTACAGCACTTCCTCGACCGCCGGATTGAGCCGGTGGATTTCGTCGATGAACAGGACGTCGCCATCCTCGAGGTTCGTCAGCAGCGCGGCGAGATCGCCGGACTTCGCGATCACCGGGCCGGAGGTGGCACGGAAGCCGACGCCCATCTCGCGCGCGACGATCTGCGCCAGCGTCGTCTTGCCCAATCCCGGCGGGCCGAAGAACAGGACATGGTCGAGCACATCGCCCCGCCCGCGCGCGGCATCGATGAACACGCGCAGATTCTCGCGCGCCGCCTGCTGCCCGACGAATTCGTCGAGCGCCTTGGGCCGCAGCGCGGCGTCGACGTCGTCGGGGCGGCGGATCGGGGTGGTGATACGGTCGTCGGTCACGCCTGTTCCCTAGACGTTCGCGTGCAGGCGGTCGAGATGCGTCGCACCGTCAGCCATCAAAACGTGACGTAGCGCGGTTTCAGCGTCACCTTGCCCATTGCAGAAACCGTTTGCGTCCAGCAGCGCAGCAGGTCGACCCGAAAGAATTGCGGGTCGCGACAGCGCGGTATCTCCCGAACGCGCGAAAGGTCGCTCGCGCGGTAGATTACGGTGCGGTAGACGGGCTGTCCGGCGATCTGCTCCACGGCACAGGCAATGGCGATATGATCGACTCCGCGCATCACTTCGGGAGCGTTGCAGTCGCGTTCGATCGGGCGACGGCGGCCATCGATCATATCCTCGACCGCCACGCGCAATCCCTCGCGCGGGTCGTTGGCCAAATCGACATAGTAAGGACGGACCAGCAGGTTCGCGCGGATGAAGGTGACGATGTCCTTGCCGTCGAAATTGACCGGCCGTGCACGCAACGCCGCAAAGCTGGGGTCGACCGACGGAATGCCGCGCCCCGTCGCGCTATAGGGTTGGGCGATACAGCGCCGGACATAGGCATCACGCGTTCGCGCGGACGAACCGGGCTTCACCACGAGGATGAACAGGCCGGGACGCATTCCGTCGCATTCCTCGGTCGCGATGACCCGTGCGTCCGGCACGCGCTTGGTGACATCCGCTCCGACCAGCGCCAGCGGATCGGCGGCGGTCTGCAGGACCAGCCACGCTTCCCCGCGTAGAGGCGGCGCGGTACCCGCTGGCAAGATGGCGGCTGATTGGAGTGTCAACATCAGCAGGAACATGCCACGCCCCCGCCCGATCAGCGTGCCGCCTTGCGCAACGCCAGCCGCACCAGCGCGTCAAGGCTGGCACCCGAACCCAGCTCCTCCGCCGCCTTCCCGACCGCCGTCGCCGCCTCGGCCGGTTTGAAGCCAAGGTTCAACAACGCCGATACTGCGTCACCTTCGACACCATCACCGCCAGCCGCGGGAGCGACCGCACCAGGACCGATGGCGATGCCACCGACCTTGTCCTTCAATTCCATCGCGATCCGCTGGGCCAGTTTCGGACCGACGCCATTGGCGCGGGCGATGCTGGCCTTGTCCCCCCGCACGATCGCGGTGCGCACCTCCTCGGGCGACAGGGTCGACAGGATGCCGAGCGCAACCCGCGCGCCGACGCCCTGCACCCCGGTCAGCAAACGGAACCAGTCGCGTTCGTCGGCGCTCGCGAACCCGACCAGCCGGATGAAATCCTCGGCAACCAGCATCTCGGTATGGATCGTCACGCTGCCGCCGACCGGTCCCAGCGCCTGCAAGGTGCGCGACGACGCGCCGACCAGATAGCCGACGCCGTTCACGTCGATGACCGCATGGTCGATGCCGGAGACGGACAGCGTGCCTTTGAGATGGGCGATCATGCGGGACTTCTCTCGATACGGCGTATCCCCGCGCAGGCGGGGATCCAGGGCGACCATCGACGCCGGTTCTGTTTGGCTCTGGGTCCCCGCCTGCGCGGGGATACGGTCGCGGCCACGCTCACGCGCCGATCCCCGTCGACCGCCGCGCCCGCGCCTGTGCGCTGGCAAGGTGATGCGCATGAGTGATCGCCACCGCCAAGGCATCCGCCGCGTCGGGACCGGACAGCTTTACGCCCGGCAGCAGATGGCCGACCATCGCCTGAATCTGCTTCTTGTCCGCGCCGCCGGTGCCGACCACCGCCTTCTTGACGATGCTCGGATGATATTCGCCGATCGCGAGGCCCGCCGTCGATGCGGACAACAGCACGACTCCGCGTGCCTGGCCGAGCTTCAGCGTCGATTGCGCGTTGCTGTTGCCGAGCACCTCCTCGACCGCGGCGCCATCGGGACGCTCGGTGCGGATCACCTCGCCCAAGGCGCCGAACAGCAAAGCGAGGCGGCGGGGGAGCTGCATCGACGGGTCCGTGCGGATCTGGCCGTTGGCGACATGGGACAGGCGGTTGCCATCGGCGCGGATCACGCCCCAGCCGGTGGTGCCGAGCCCGGGGTCAAGGCCGAGGATCAGCAAAACGATCCTCCCCGGCCCGGGGAGGGAGACCAGCCGCACTCCGGTGCAGGGGGGCTTTCACAGGCGATGCACTGCTTGGACATCCCCCTCCACCACCGCTTCGCGGCGGTCCCCCTCCCCGTGCCGGGGAGGATCGGATCCATCAACCCAGCTTCTCCATGACCTCGTCGGACACTTCGTAATTGCCCCACACGGTCTGGACGTCATCGTCGTCGTCGAGCGCGTCGAGCAGCTTGAACAGCGTCGCCGCATCGTCCTCGCCGACCGACACCATCGTCTGCGGCCGCCATGCGAGCTTGGCACCTTCCGCCTCGCCCAGCACCGGCTCCAGTGCCTTCGCGACTTCGTGCAGATCGCCCTGAGCGGTCCAGATCTCGTGGCCGTCCTCGCTCGACGTCACGTCTTCGGCTCCGGCTTCCAGCGCCGCCTCGAACACCTTTTCGGCGTCACCGGCCTTGGCGGGATAGTTGATGAGGCCGACCCGGTCGAACCCGTGGCTGACCGAACCGGCGGTGCCGAGGTTGCCGCCATTCTTCGACACGGCGGTGCGCACGTTGGTGGCGGTGCGGTTGCGGTTGTCGGACAGCGCCTCAATGATGAGCGAAACCCCCGCCGGGCCGAAGCCTTCGTAGCGGATTTCCTCGTAATTCTCCATGTCGCCCTTCGACGCCTTGTCGACCGCGCGCTGGATATTGTCCTTGGGCATCGACTGCGCCTTGGCGGCGTTGATCGCCGCGCGCAGGCGCGGGTTCATGTCGGGATCGGGCAGGCCCATCTTCGCCGCGACGGTAATTTCGCGGCTGAGCTTGGAAAACATGCCCGACCGCTTCTTATCCTGCGCACCCTTGCGGTGCATGATGTTCTTGAATTTGCTATGGCCTGCCATCGGTGCCTCTTTAGGTTCTGGTCCGCTCTTAGGCGGTGGGCGCGGTTCGCGCCAGCGCGTCGATCTTCGCCTCCAGCGCCGCCAGCCGATCGATCACATCGGTATCGAGCTTGGCGTGCAGCGCGAGGATGTCGATCTCTGCGCGCAAATTGGTTTCATAGTCCAGCCGCGCGGCCAGCCGATCCTTTTCCGACTGCCGGTTCTGGCTCATCATGATGACCGGCGCCTGGATCGCGGCGAGGGTCGACAGCATCAGGTTGAGAAAGATGTAAGGGTAAGGATCGAACGCCAGCCCGAAATGCGAGAGCACGTCGGAATTGAGCAGCATCCATCCGAGCAGGACGGCCGTGAAAGCGATGATGAACCCCCACGACCCGCCGACCGCCGCGACCCGGTCCGCCAGCCGATCACCGAACGTCGCGCGCGCATCCGATTCGTCGGCGGCGTCGCGGGTGACGGGGGTGCCGCGTTCGATCGCGGAGAGGACATGGGCCTCTTCCTCGCCCTGCGGGTCGCCATGCCCTTTCAGCAGGCGCGTCGCGAAGTGGAAGACGCTGGCCATGTCCCTGCCCCCCTGGTCCTGCTTAGATGCCGAGCGCCTGCTTGTAGGTTTCGAGCAGCATGTCCGCTTCGTCGCGATGGTGCTTTTCCATGCGGCGCAGGCGGATGATCGTGCGCATCGTCTTCACGTCGAACCCGGTCGACTTGGCTTCGCCATAGACGTCCTTGATGTCGTCGCTGATGCCCTTCTTTTCCTCTTCGAGGCGTTCGATGCGCTCGATGAGCAGGCGGAGCTGTTCCGCCGAGACGTTGTCGGTCATGGGGTTCCCTTAACGATGGTCAAGAATTCGTGAACGGGCGCGCCTAGCCGATCCGCGCGCCCGCCTCAACCGATCAACGGGGTTCGGTCATCGCCGGCGGGTCGCTCGCCGGAAAGCTGTCGTCCAACGCCTCGTCCAGCGCGGCATCGGTGCGGTTCTTCGCGACGCTCTCGTCCATGCGGGCGATCTGTTCGGGGGTCGCGGGCAGCTGATGCGTCGCCTTCCACTGGGCATAGGGCATGCCGTACACCGCCTCGCGCCCTTCGTCCTTCGACAGGCCGGCGGCCTCGCCCAGCCAGTCGCCCAGGCAGTTGCGACAGAAACCGGCCAGCCCCATCAGGTCGACATTCTGCGCGTCGGTGCGATGCTGGAGGTGGCGGACCAGCCGGCGGAATGCGGCGGCCTGTGCGGCGTCGCTGATGGAATCGATTGATGGCATGAGTTTCCGCTCCAAGGTTGAACCTTTACGAATAAGCCTTAGAGGCAGGCGCGCAACGCCCGGAGACTTTCATGACCAAGGCCATCAGCCCCCGTTCGCGCAAGGTTCGCGTCCTCGCCACGCTTGGCCCCGCCAGCAACACGCCGGAAATGATCGCCAAGCTGTTCGAAGCCGGCGCCGACGCCTTCCGCGTCAATATGAGCCATGGCGACCAGCAGTCGAAGGTTGCCGTGATCGAAGCGATTCGCGGGCTGGAGAAGCAGTTCGGCCGCCCGACGACCATCCTCGCCGATCTGCAGGGACCGAAGCTGCGCGTCGGCCGCTTCGCCGAAGGGCGCGTCATGCTCGAAGCCGGGCAGCGCTTCACGCTCGACCGTTCGAACGAGCCGGGCGACGCGACCCGTGTCGAACTGCCGCACCCGGAGATTTTCGCCGCGATCGCCCGTGATGCCCGCCTGCTGCTCGATGACGGCAAGCTGGTGCTGCGCGTCCTCGATCATGACGATGACAAGATCGAAACCGAAGTGGTCGTCGGCGGTGCGCTGTCGAATTCGAAGGGGTTGAACGTGCCCGACGTCGTGCTGCCGATGGCCGCGCTGACACCCAAGGACATTTCCGACCTGCACTTCGCGGTCGACCAGGGCGTGGACTGGATCGCGCTGTCGTTCGTGCAGCGTCCGGAGGATCTGGCCGAAGCGCGCAAGCTCATTCAAGGCAAGGCGGCGCTGCTCGCCAAGATCGAGAAGCCCTCGGCCGTCGCCCGGCTGGAAGAGATCGTCGAGCAGTGCGACGGCGTAATGGTCGCGCGCGGCGATCTGGGCGTCGAGCTGCCGCCGCAGTCGGTGCCGCCGCTGCAGAAGCGCATCGTCGAGACCGCCCGCCGCCTCGGCCGCCCGGTCGTCGTCGCGACGCAGATGCTCGAATCGATGATTACCTCGCCCTCGCCGACCCGCGCCGAAGTGTCGGACGTGGCGACCGCCGTCTATGACGGGGCGGACGCGATCATGCTGTCGGCGGAAAGCGCCGCGGGCAGCTGGCCGGTCGAATCGGTGGCGATGATGAACGACATCTCGCACGCCGTCGAACGCGACCCGGCGCATGGCGACCGCGTCCACTTCACCGTGCTGCGCCCCGATCCCACCACCGCCGACGCGCTGGCCGAAGCCGCCAAGAACATCGCCGCCACGGTCGATGCGAAGGCGATCCTGTGCTTCACGAAGTCGGGTTCGACCGCGCGCCGCATCGCGCGCGAACGTCCCGCCGTGCCGATCATGGTACTGACGCCGCAGATCGACACCGCGCGTCGCCTGGGGCTGCTGTGGGGCGTCCATGCCGTCCACACCCGCGACGTCGAATCGTTCGAGGAGATGGTGGCGAAGGCCAAGCGCATGGTCCTGCGCCACAACATGGCCCGCGCGGGCGACCGTGTCGTCGTCTGCGCCGGCGTGCCGTTCGGAACGCCGGGGTCGACCAACGTGCTGCACGTGGTTCAGATCGTCGGCGACGAACTGAAGAACTATCGGGGGCACGAAGCCTAAAAGCTCCTCCCCGGCACGGGGTGAGGGACCAGCCGCAGGCTGGTGGAGGGGACGCTCCGCAAGCGGAACGCTCGGGACGATCCCCTCCACCACAGCTTCACGGCCCTCCCCCGTGCCGGGGAGGATGTTACTCCGTCTCGCTGCCTACCCGGACATCCACGTCCAGTTCCTCCTCGCCCGCCCCCATCCGGACCCCGGCGATCGGCGCTGCACCCGCGGCATCCAGCGCCACCGCGACCCGGATATGATCGAGGCCCGAACGCCCGCCGGTCGCGGGATCGAACGCGTACCAGCCGCCTGACACATACGCCTCCGCCCAGGCATGCGGCGCAGCGGTCCGCCGTTCGTCGTCGCCGGAAAGGCTGTAGCCCGATACGTAGCGCGCGGGCACACCCTGCGCCCGTGCCGCGGCGATGAAGATTTGCGCCATGTCGCGCGGTCCCAGCCGCTCGTCGCCTGCCGCCTCAGCCGCCGAGCGGATCGCCGGGGTCGGTCGCCGGTCGAGCGGCCAGCGGGCATGGATCGCGCCGGCCAGCGCCGTCATCGCGCCAAGGTCGTCGCCTTGCCCCAGCCCCTCGATCAACGCATCCGCGCGCGTCAGCGGCCTTACGCGACGGAACAGGTCGGGGGGAAACGGCTCGTCGGTGACCTCGATCGGGCCGTCCTGTTCGGTCAGCAGCGCTTCGCCGGACACGGAGAGGACGAGCGTATCGACCGGGCCTTCGGCATAGAGCATCCGGGTGATGTTGCCGTAGCCGTCAAACCCTTCCCGCAGCCGTGCGTCGCAGTCGACATCGATACGCCAGTTGACCACCGTCTGATGGCTCGTATCGCCGGGAAACAGCCGGAGCAGCTGGACGATGCGCGCCTGCGGTTCGGTGAAGCGATACCGCGTCTCATGGTGGACCGACAGCCGCATCAGATGAAGCGGAACTGGCGGGCGATCGCGGCGTCGAGCATCGCATTCTCCCGGATGAAGGCATTCAGATATTCATGCAGGCCGCTGACGATGACCTCGTGTGCGCGGGTCTTCTGCATCCGGGCGAGGCGTGCGCGGGCCATGCGGTCGGCCTCGCCCTGGAAGCCGGTACGCTTGCCGAGCATGTTCAGCATCTCGACCGTTTCGTCGACGCACGCGGCGAGGCTGCGCGGCACTTCGCCACGTGACAGCAGCAGTTCGATGACGTTCGCGGGCTTCAGCCCCTCGCTGTACAGCCAGCGATAGGCGGTGACGGCCGAAACCGTCTGCAGGATCGTGGTCCACTGGTCGCGGTCGATCGCGCCACCGATCCGCTCGCCTTCGGGCAGCAGCAGGTGATATTTGACGTCGATCAGCCGCGCGGTGTTGTCGGCGCGTTCGATTGCGGCACCCAGCTGGACGAACCACGTCGCCTCGTTCTTCATCATGCGCTGGACCGCGCCTTCGAAGCCGCGCGCCTCCGCCTTGATCGCCTCGACCAGGTTGAGGATATCCTCGCCCTCCTCGCCACGCGGTGAGTTGAAGACGATCCACGCGCGGTTGATCGCCGTCCATGCGTCGCGGGTCAGCGCGGTGCGCACCGCCTTCGCATTGTTGCGCGCCGCGTCGAGGCACCACAGAATCGACCCGGCATGGCTGCGGTCGCAGGTCAGGAAGCGGGCGACCGAGGCCTGCCCGACCGCCTGCCCGGTCGCGGCAAAGCTGTCTTCGGTATAGCTGACCGCCAGCGCGCTGGCCCAGGCGGCGTCGCCCGCCGGGCGCGACGACAGCGCGTCGAGCCGCACCGTTGCCTCAACCAGCCGTGCGAGGAAATCGGCGCGTTCGACATAGCGGCCCAGCCAGTAGAGGGAGGCGGCGGTGCGCGACAGCATCGCCATTTCAGCGCCCCCCCTGCGACTGGGTCATGCCGCCCATCGATTGCGCCTGCACCTGCGACTGCACCGGACCATCGTCCATGAGCACGAAACTGTCCTTGGTCCCGCCGCCCTGGCTCGAATTGACGACCAGCGACCCTTCCTTCAGCGCAACGCGGGTCAGCCCGCCCGGCACGACCTGTACCGTCTCCGCACCGGTCAGCACGAATGGGCGGAAATCGACGTGACGCGGGGCGAGGCCAGCGTCGGTCAGGGTGGGCACGGTCGACAGCGCCAGCGTCGGCTGCGCGATATAACGCTGCGGTTCGGCGATCAGCGCGCGGCGGAAATCCTCGATCTCTTGTTTGGACGCAGTCGGCCCGACCAGCATGCCGTAGCCGCCCGACCCGTCGACCAGCTTCACCACCACCTCGTCCAGATGGTCGAGGACGTATTTGAGCGCATCCGGCTCCCGGCAGCGCCATGTCTCGACATTGGGGAGCAAAGGCTCGCTCTCCGCATAAAAGCGGACGATCTCGGGCATATAGCTGTAGATCGCCTTGTCGTCGGCGATGCCGTTGCCCGGCGCATTGACCAGCGCGACATTGCCCGCGCGATAGGCGGCGATCAGGCCGGGTACCCCCAACAGCGATTCCGGCCGGAAAACCACCGGATCGATGAAGTCGTCGTCGATCCGGCGATAGATGACATCGACCCGCACCCGCCCGGCAATGGTCTGCATCCATACCACGTCGTCATCGACCAGCAGGTCGGCCGGCTCGACCAGTTCGACACCCATCGAATCGGCCAGGAAGCTGTGTTCGTAATAGGCCGAATTGAAATGGCCCGGCGTCAGCACGACGCAGGTCGGATGCGCCCCCGCCCCGGGCGGAGCGACGGAACGCATCGTCTCCAGCAGCTTGTCGGGATAGCTGTCCACCGCCGCCACGCGGAAATTGCGGAACAGTTCGGGGCACAGCCGGATCATCGCCTCGCGATTTTCCAGCATGTACGACACGCCCGACGGGGTGCGGGCATTGTCCTCCAGCACGAAGAACTCGTCCGGCCCGGTGCGGACCAGATCGATGCCGCAGATATGCGCCCAGACACCGTGCGGCGGACGGATGCCGGCGATTTCGGGGCGGAACTGCGCGTTGCCGAAGATCAGGTCGGGCGGCAGCACCCCGGCCTTCAGAATGCGGCGTTCGCCATAAATGTCGTCGAGGAACGCATTGATCGCCTGCGTCCGCTGGATCAGCCCCTTGGACAGGCGTGCCCATTCGTCGGCCATGAACACGCGCGGCACGATGTCGAACGGGATGATCCGCTCCGCCGCCTCGCTATCGCCATACACGGCAAAGGTGATGCCCAGCTGGCGAAAGGTCGCTTCGGCGGATTGCAGGCGGCGTTTCAACTCATGGGGCGGCACCTCGCGCATCCACCGTGCCAGTGCCGCAAGGTCGGCGCGCGGATCGTCCGGCCCGCCTTGTCCCCAGATTTCGTCGAACGCTTGCCCCATTCAACCCCCAACGCCGCCTGACGGATTATGCTCCGCATGCTGCGCTGCGAAATCGGTGCTGGCAAGCGGGTTTGGCGGCTCAGGATACCAGTTCGGTCAGCGTCGCCGGCGTAAGTACTTGCGGCAGCACGCGTGCCTCTCCGCTGCCCGGCGCATAATAAAGATATAGCGGCACGCCGGCACGGTTATGCGCCTCGATAAAACGGCCCAGCGCTGGGTCGCCATCGGTCCAATCGCCGACCAGCACCTTTACGCCACCCTTGCCGAACGCCTCCGCCACCGCGCGAGTCTCGATTGCGGCGCGTTCGTTGACCTTGCAGGTCAGGCACCAGTCCGCGGTGAAATAGGCGAAGACCGGTTTGCCCTCTGCGCGCAGCGCCGCCAACCGTGCCTCGCTGAACGGTTCGGCGCCGGCGATCCCGGTAGTCGCAGCGCCGGCCGGCGGTGCGCGCTGCACCAGCGCGGCACTCGCCACCGCCAGCACCAGTGCGGCGATCCCCGGCCTCCATGCCCGATCGCGCCCGCGCAGCTGTCGCCGCCCGGTCCACCACAGTCCCAGCCCGGCGAGCAGCAGTGCCCCCAGCCCCATTGCCATCCCGTCGACCCCGGACTGCCGCCCCAATATCCATGCCAGCGCCAGCGCGGTCAGGAACATCGGCACCGACAGCGCTTTCCGGAACGCGTCCATCCACGCGCCGGGCTTAGGCAGGCGCCGCCGCAGCGCCGGAACGAAGCCCAGCAACAGAAACGGCAGTGCAAGACCGAAGCCCAGCCCGGCAAACACCGCCATCGCCGCGACCGGCGGAAGGACCAGCGCCGATCCCAGCGCGGCACCCATGAACGGGCCGGTACAGGGAGTGGCAACGAACGCCGCGAGTGCCCCGGTGGCGAACGCCCCGCCCCGCCCGCTGCGGTTGCCGACCTGTGGCGTAGGCAGTTCGAACAGCCCGGCGAGGTTCAGCGCGATGCCGCCGGTCAGCACCAGCAACAGCAATACGACGCGCGGATCGGTCAGCTGGAACGCCCATCCCGCCGCCACGCCCGCCGCACGGATCGCGAGCAATATGCCGCCCAATGCCATGCAGGTGACGACCGCTCCAGCGGTATAGGCAACACCCTCCGCCCGCGCATGGACCGCGGACTCGCCCGAACGGGCCAAGCTCAACGCCTTGAGGCTCAGGATCGGAAAGACGCACGGCATGATGTTGAGCAGCAGTCCGCCGAGCAGCGCCCCGGCAAAGGCGATCAGCACGGTGCGGATCGGTGCCGGTTCGGCCGCTGCCGCCACCGTGCCGGGGGTCGCGCGGATCGCGAAGCCCTTCCCCGGACCGGTCGCGAGCACGCCTTCGATCGCAGCCGACTTGCCCGTAGCCTTCGTTTCGATAACGAGGGCGTCGCCGTCGCGCGCGATCTTTTGCGGCGCATCGTAATCGACCGCGCTCTCGGTGAGCGGGAAGAAATAGGGATCGCCGATCGCCTGCGACGCCGGAAACGGCACGCGTAGCCTCAGGGTGTCGCCAGCCTGGAACAGTGCGGGCGATCCTAGCGGCCGGGGCAGCGCGCGCCGCCAGCCATCGAAATCGGCGCGACGCTCCGGGTTGATCGCGCCGTCACCAATCGTCAGTTCGGTGGCGAGCTCCGCCTTTTCCGGTACGCAGATTTCGCGGGTGCAGACCAGATAGTCGATCGACAGCCGCACCGGCACGATGGTGCCCTTCGCCAGCCCGGCGGGCAGTTGCAGCTCGGTCAGGATGGTCCAGGGTCGCTCATAGACATAGTTCATGATGCCCGCGACGGTCAGCCGCTCGGGCACCGGATAGCGCAAGGGACCGACGCTGGCACCCGCCGGCAATGTCCAGTCGAGCTGCGGCTGGGTGCCGACCGCGCCGGGATTCTGCCAGTAACCGTGCCATCCCGCATCGGGCATCGATACCAGCGCCAGCGCAACGCGCGATCCCGCCGCCGGGGCGTCGCTCTCCGCTACGATCCGCATCTGGACATGCCGCTGTCCCGGCACCTGTGCCGCCACCGGCAACGCGCCCAGAAATGCGAAAAGGATCAGGACGAGTCGCCACAGCGTTCTTGCCGGTGTCATGTACGCCGGGTAGCGAAGTTTCGGGACGGATGCACCGTCCGCGGAGTTCCTTAATGCGTTTCCTGACCCTCGCTGCGCTACTGCTTGGCACCGCCGTCCCCGCTCTGGCGCAGACCGCCGCACCGGCCCCTGTCCCGGCCGCCCTACCGGTGCCGCCGACCTATCCGGCGACGCCGCCCAAGCTGATCGTCGCGATCTCGGTCGATCAATTCTCCGCCGACCTGTTCGCCGAATATCGCGCGCGCTTCACCGGCGGGTTCGTGCGGATGATGCAGGGCGCAGTGTTCCCCTCGGGCTATCAGAGCCATGCCGCGACGGAGACCTGCCCCGGCCATTCGACGATCCTGACCGGATCGCGCCCGTCGCGCACCGGCATCATCGCCAATGACTGGATCGACCAGCGCGGCAACAACCGCCCCGATCACAAGGTCTATTGTGCAGAGGACGAGCGCGTCCCCGGCTCGACCTTCAAGGACTATACCGTGTCCGACGTGCACCTGATGGTGCCCACGCTGGGCGAGCGGATGAAGGCCGCCGATCCGCGCACCCGCGTCGTATCGGTCGCGGGCAAGGACCGCGCGGCGGTGATGATGGGCGGGCACAAGGTCGACGAGCTGTGGTGGTTCGGTAAGGACGGCTTCACCAGCTATGCCGGTCGCACGATGCCGCCGGTCGTCGCACGCGCCAACGCAGCCGTCGCGAAGCAGATCGCCACCGCGCAAGGCCCGATGACGCTGCCGACCTTCTGCCAGCCGCTCGCCCGCGCCGTTGCGGTCGCGGGCAAGACGATCGGCACCGGCCGGTTCGAACGCGCCGCCGGCGACGTGAACAATTTCCGCCGCTCGCCCGAATATGACGCCGCCGTCCTCGCACTTGCCGCCGGGCTGATCCAGGACATGAAGCTGGGTCAGGGGCCGCAGACCGACATCATCTCGATCGGCGCGTCGGCCACCGACTATGTCGGGCACGGCTATGGCACCGAAGGCAGCGAGATGTGCCTGCAGCTGACCTCGCTCGACCAGAGCCTCGGTGAGTTCTTCAAGGTGCTCGACGCGACGGGTGTCGACTATCAGGTTGTGCTGACCGCCGACCATGGCGGCAGCGACGCCAGCGAACGCCATGCGCACCACGCAATTCCCGACGCCGTGCGGCAGGACGGCGAGCTGACCGTCGAGGGCATCGGCAAGGCGATCGGGCAGAAGCTCGGCATCGCCGGCCCCATCCTGTTCGGCGGGGTCAATGGCGATGTGTGGTACGACATCAAGCTCACCCCGGCGCAGAAGGCGGCGGTCGAGCGCGAGGCGATCGCGATGTTCATGGCGCATCCGCAGACCCAGGCGGTCTTTACCCGCGCGCAGATCATGGCAACGACCGTGCCGAACACCCCGCCCGAAACCTGGACGCTGGTCGAGCGCGCCCGCGCGTCCTTCTATCCGCCGCGCTCGGGCGACCTGCTGGTGGCGATGAAGCCGCGAGTGCTGACGCTGCCGCATCCGGTTGTCGGCAGCGCGGTCGCGACGCATGGCAGCTTCTGGGACTATGACCGGCGCGTGCCGATCCTGTTCTGGCGCAAGGGCGCCGGCGGGTTCGAGGAGCCGTTCGGTGTCGAGACGGTCGATATCCTGCCGACGCTGGCAGCCACCATCGGGCTGAACGTGCCGAAGGGAGAAATCGACGGCCGCTGCCTCGACCTGAACCCCGGCGAAGGGTCGACCTGTCGCTGATCCGACCGTTCGGTTCGAGCAGCTTCGAGCTCGTCGAGAAGCGTCCGTCAAGAACTCCGCTCGACGGACGCGCCCACTCACGGCAACCGCAGCATCGCCGTCGCCGCCGCTGCCGGATCGGCCCGCTCCTCCAGCGAGCGGACGATCGCGGCGGCGGTGCGCGGCACCTTGCCCGCGAATACCCGCCCGCCGTTGACGGTCACCCGCACCGGCCGGTCGAGATCGACCAGCCGGTCCGACAGGCGCAGCACCAGCCCCGCCGGGACCGCGCCGTCGATGGTGATCGCCTGTCCGTCGACGCGCGCATCGATCCGGTCGCCCGCTTTGGGCGCGGCGCCGTCAGGCAGGTGCAGCCAGTAGAAACGGTCGTGGGTCACATCGTCCTGCACCCAGACGACTCGCTTCGGCCACGGATTGCGGACGAATTGCGCCATCCATGGCAGGGCCTCGGCATCCCTGCGGTTCATCCAGTGCGGCAGGCCGGGATAGATGCGGGTGATCGAAACATAACCGCCCGGATCAGCGGCGTGGAGCTTCGCCAGTTCCGCGCTCTTTTCGGCGGCGATCCTGTTGCGGTCATAAGCGGCGTCCGCTCCGCCCATGAAGATGCCGAACGGCAGGTTGCGTAAGGACGCCACGCCCGCCTCGTTCGGATGGCCCGCCATCATCGATGCCGCGGCGAAGCGATCCGCCATGCGCGGCGCCAGTTGCCACACGCCATCGCCGCCGGCCGAATAGCCGAGCAGATAGACCCGATCCGGATCGACGCCGTTGATCGCGACCTGCGCATCGATCAGCCGTTGAAACAGCGGATCGATATGCGCCTCGTGCCACAGATTCCACGTATCGGTCGGTGCGCGCGGCGCGAGGTAGATGCCCTCGGCCGGTTCGTAGAGCCGGATCTGGTTGCGCCATTGCTGGTCGTTGACCGCCGGCGCGGCATTGCCGCCGCCATGCATCGAAATCCACAGGCTGCGCTTGCCATGGAGAGCGCTGCCGAACTGACGACTTTCCCAGCGCAGCGTCTTGTCGCCCAGCGTGATCGCCTTCGCCGCCATCGCCGCCCGATAGTCGGCTGTCACTTGCCGCATCCGTGCCGCCGCCAACAGTTCGAGCGCCACATCCGCCTCTGCCTTCGACAATGGCCGACGAAGCACCGCAGCGTCGTTCCGCCGCACCGCATCCGGCTGCATCGTCCAATTTGACAGGTCGTTCAAAGTGCGCACGGGCGGTGACTGTCGGGGCGCGGCAAGCGTCGGCATGGCCGACAGCGTCAGAAGTGCAGCGAGCGTAAAACGGCTTTTCATGGATGCACGAATATCGCGTATTGCCGTTCGACCGAAGGGGAAAGCGTGGCCGGCTAGCAATAGCCTGCGTCACCGCGTCTCGAATTTGCGAACCCCCGGTCCCAGCCGGTTCGCGCCGACCGCAACGCCGTCGCCGGTATAGTCGGCGACGAACGCCGGACTCTTGTCCATGCCGGGCGCCAGCCGTGCGTCGTTATCGTCGATGCGCAGCCCGCGCGCCGGGAAAGTGCGCTTCTCAGCACCGACGACGATGAAGCCGGTCCAGTTCTCCTTAGCCTTGCCCTGGACGAAGGTGTTGCGTGCGATCACTCCGGTCGCGCCTTCGGGTAGGTCGATCATATAGTTGGTCTTGTTGCCACGACTGTCGTCGAAGCTGGAGTCAGTGATGTCGATGCGGGGCGCGCGGATCTTCACATAATGGCCGCCGGTGCCGCGTTCGAAGCGCGACCGGGTGATGGTGATCGAGCCGTTGTTGCCGAGATAGACTGAATGCGAACAGTCGGTCGTCTCGTCGCACTGGCCGAGCCCGGCAAAGGTCGAGCGGTCGATGACGATGCGCTGCCGCCCGTCCGGATTGCCGCCCAATATTCCTTCCTGGCTGTCGAGGAAGGTGGAGTTGGTCACGGTCAGGTCGCCGATCTCGGTACGGATGCCCGCGCCATTGCCATCGGGCACGCGGATGCGACGGAACACGATTCCGTCGACGGTCGAGCGCCGTCCGCGCAGGACGAAGGTCGCCTTTTCCTCGCACGCCCCGCCGTCGAAGATGACCGTGCCGGGCGTACGCGCGCGAAAGGTGATGTCGCCGCCGGTCTGCACCGTGCAGTCGCGATAGGTCCCAGGCGCAATCAGGATGGTCGCGGTGCCGTCGCGCACCGCCGTCACCGCCGCATCGATCGTCGCGAACCCCTCGCCGGTCTGTTCGATCACGAACGGGGCGGTGCGCTGCTGCGCCGGCAGCGGAGCCGCCAGCAGCACCAGCGCGAAGGGCAGGAAGTGGCGAACGTGCATCGGCCGGTCCTCTATCGGTTCGGCCCATGCCATGCGCCAGCAAAGCCCTGCGCGAAAGAGGGCAAAACCGTCCCGGCGCGGTACGCGCTCAGACGTTCAGCCGCGCGCGCATTTCCTTGCCGGGCTTGAAATAGGGCACGCGCTTGGCATCGACCTCGACCGCTTCGCCGGTGCGCGGGTTGCGGCCGGTACGGGCATCGCGCGCGCGGGTTGAAAAGGCGCCGAAGCCGCGCAGTTCGACACGACCGCCTTCACGCAGCTGTTCGGTGATCGCATCGAAAAAGGTCGCGACGATCCGTTCGACATCCCGCACCGGCAATTCGGGATTTTCCTGGGCCAGTTGCTGAACCAGTTCCGATCGGATCATCTTTTCCCCCACCAAATCAAAACCATGTCGCGGAACGGTTCGATCCGGACATTGGGTTGCACTAACCTATGTTGATCGTTCCTCACAATCCGCCTTTCGAATGAACGCAAAAACGGGGCGCTCCAAACTGGAGCACCCCGTCCCTGTTTCCACCGATCGGCGGACGAAAAGCTTACTTCTGTTCGCCGCGCGCCTTCAGCGCCTCGCCCAGAATGTCGCCCAGCGACGCGCCCGAGTCGGACGAACCGTACTGCGCAACCGCCTGCTTCTCTTCGGCGATCTGCATCGCCTTGATCGAGAAGGTCGGCTTCTTCGAACGATCGAAGCCGGTGACCATCGCGTCGAACTTCTGGCCAACCTGGAACCGCTCCGGACGCTGTTCGTCGCGGTCGCGGCCGAGATCGGTGCGCTTGATGAAGCCGGTCGCGCCATCGTCGCCCTGCTGCACTTCGAGGCCCGCATCGCGGACTTCGAGCACGGTCACGGTCACGATCGCGTTCTTGTTCAGGCGATCACCCGCCTGCGCCGCGACCGGGCCACCACGCTCCAGCTGCTTCATGCCGAGCGAGATGCGCTCCTTGTCCGGCTCGACCGCCAGCACGACGGCCTGAACCGTCTCGCCCTTGCGGTGCAGATTGAGCGCGTCTTCGCCCGAAATGCCCCAGGCGATGTCCGACATGTGGACCATGCCGTCGACGTCGCCGTCCAGGCCAATGAACAGGCCGAATTCGGTCGCGTTCTTGACTTCGCCCTCGACGGTCGAACCGACGGGGTGATCTTCCGCGAACTTCTCCCACGGATTCGCCTGTGCCTGCTTGAGGCCCAGCGAGATGCGGCGCTTGTCCTGATCGACCTCGAGGACGATCACGTCGACTTCCTGCGAAGTGCTGACGATCTTGCCCGGATGGACGTTCTTCTTGGTCCAGCTCATTTCCGAAACGTGGACCAGACCTTCGATACCCGGCTCCAGTTCGACGAACGCACCATATTCGGTGATGTTCGTGACGCGGCCCGACAGCTTCGCCCCGACCGGATACTTGGCACCGGCGCCATCCCACGGATCGCTTTCCAGCTGCTTCATGCCGAGCGAGATGCGCTGCGTGTCGCGGTTGATGCGGATGATCTGAACGCGGACGGTGTCGCCGATGTTCAGCACTTCCGACGGATGCCCGACGCGCTTGTACGACAGGTCGGTAACGTGCAGCAGGCCGTCGATGCCGCCCAGGTCCACGAACGCACCGTAATCGGTGATGTTCTTGACCACGCCGTCGATCACCTGACCTTCGGCAAGGCTCTGGATCAGGCCCGAACGCTGCTCGGCGCGGGTTTCTTCCAGCACCGCGCGACGCGACACGACGATGTTGCCGCGCTTGCGGTCCATCTTCAGGATCTGGAACGGCTGCGGGATGTCCATCAGCGGGGTGACGTCGCGAACCGGACGGATATCGACCTGAGAACCCGGCAGGAACGCCACGGCGCCCGACAGGTCGACGGTGAAGCCGCCCTTGACGCGACCGAAGATGACGCCTTCGACGCGCGCGGTCTTGGCGAATTCAGTTTCCAGCTTGTCCCACGCGGCTTCGCGACGGGCGCGGTCGCGGCTCAGCATCGCTTCGCCGTTCGCATTCTCGACGCGGTCGACATAGACTTCGACTTCGTCACCGACCTTCAGATCGGCCTTCTGGCCCGGCGCCGCGAATTCGCGCAGCGGCACGCGGCCTTCCGACTTCAGGCCGACGTCGATGACGGCGAGGTCGTTTTCGATGCCCGTGACGGTGCCGATGACAACGCGGCCTTCGAAGCTTTCCGAAGCACCGAACATGTCGTCGAGCATCGACGCGAAATCGTCACGGGTGGGATTTGCCATGCTGGCCATATAACTCTTGGTTCCTAAACGTATCTGTTTCCGGCCGGCCGGTTGTCTCCGGCGGTCTTTGACCGGCATTGCCGCGCGCGCCGAATACGACACGCGGCATTCCACGACCCTGTCGTCACGAAAGGCTTGCCCCGGCAATGCGGAAAGGACGCCTGCGCATCCGGCCTACGCGAGTCTGTGCTCGTCGAACCGGCGCGCCATACGCCTTTTGGGCGGATCACGCAACGGTTTGGGCAGCGGAAGAAAGGTTGGTTCACGCGAAGGCGCGATGACGCGGAGAAGAAGGGAGAAGGTTAGATTTTCGCGCAGAGACGCGGAGGCGCAGAGAAGTTGCGTGTCGAACGCCTGACGCTTGTCCGGCGAAGCCTTTCGACTACCCTGCAGCAGAGGAGAACAGCCGCTGTCGCGGCGGATGGTCGCCGCGACCGCAACCCCTCCGCGCCTCCGCGCGAAAATCAGCTCACCCCCGACGCCCGCCGCGATACGGCTTGGCGGAATGGCGAGGCGGTGCGCCATTGGTCCGGCGCTGCGGAGCGGCCGGCGGACCCGACATCTGTTCGAACATCAGGTCATCGTCCGGCATCGCCGTGCGCTTGACCGAGGCGATGAACTTGCCCGCGATCGCCTTGGGAATTTCGAACGCCGATTCATCGTTCGCAATGCGGATCGCGCCGATCTCACCCTTGGTGATGTGACCGCGACGGCACAGCAGCGGCAGCAGCCAGCGCGGATCGGCATTGTGCCGGCGACCGACATTCATGCGGAACCACACCGTGTCCTCGAACCCCGGACGCGGCCCTTCTTGGCGCTCGCGTCGTTCGGGCATGCCGCCAGCCGACAATTCCTCGGGCGCGGGCAGCTTGGCGCGATAGGCGCGGACCAGCAGCGCGGCGATATCTTCCGGCGTCTTCTCGGCCAGCAGGCGCGCGCCCAGTTCGACATCGGCCTCGTCGAATTCGACCGGCTCGGCCAGCTTGGCGAGCAGGCGCTCCCGATCGGCCGCGTGAATCTGCTCGGGGGTCGGCACGCCGATCCATTCGGCGTTGATCTTCGCATCGCGCAGCAGTCCTTCGACCCGGCGACGACGCTGGAACGGCACGATCAGCGCGGCGATGCCCTTCTTGCCCGCGCGGCCGGTGCGGCCCGAACGGTGCTGGAGCGCTTCGGCATCACGCGGCAGTTCCACATGGACGACCAGGCTCAGCGACGGCAGATCGATGCCGCGGGCGGCAACGTCGGTCGCGACGCAGACGCGCGCACGGCGGTCACGCAGCGCCTGTAACGCATGGTTGCGCTCCGACTGCGAATGCTCGCCCGACAGCGCGACCGCATCGAAACCGCGCTCGACCAGATTGGCGTGCAGGTGGCGCACCGCTTCGCGCGTCGCGCAGAACAGGAACGCGGTGTCCGGTTCGTGCAGGCGCAGCAGGTTGACGACCGCATTCTCGATATCGTTCGGCGCGACGGTCATCGCCTGATAGCTGATGTCGCCATGGCCCCGCTCCGCCTCGCGCGTGTCGATGCGGAACGCGTCCTTCTGGTAGCGCTTGGCCAGCGCCACGATCGGCTTGGCGAGCGTCGCCGAGAACAACAGCGTGCGGCGCTCGGCCGGCGTGCCGTCGAGAATCCCTTCGAGATCCTCGCGAAAGCCCATGTCGAGCATCTCGTCGGCTTCGTCGAGGATCGCGACCTTCAGCCCCGACAGGTCGAGCGCGCCGCGTTCGAGGTGATCGCGCAGACGCCCCGGCGTCCCCACGACGATATGCGCGCCATGGCTCAGATTCCGGCGTTCGCGCGCCGCATCCATGCCGCCGACGCACGACACGATGCGCGCGCCGGTTGGGCCGTACAGCCACAGCAATTCGCGCGCGACCTGCAACGCCAGCTCGCGGGTCGGGGCGATGACCAGCGCCAGCGGCGCGCCGGCGCGCGGCATCTTGTCCTCGGCGTCGAGCAGGTCGCGCGCGATGGCGAGACCGAAGGCGACGGTCTTGCCCGATCCGGTCTGGGCGGACACCAGCAGGTCGCGTCCTTCGGCATCAGGCGTCAGGACGGCCGCCTGAACGGCGGTCGGGGCTTCATAACCACGCGCGGAAAGCGCCGCGGCGAGCGGTTCGGGTAACGTCGAAAAAGGCATAACGCGCCAAATGGCCCCAAATTGCGGCTACGGCAAGGCCATGCGTATCGTTTACCATGCAACCGGACCGCGAAATTGGCAAAAGATTTTCGTTTGTCGGCTTCCGTACCCGGACATTGCCGGTGCGACGCCCCTTCCCCACATCGGCGGCGAAGGGAATCGCACGATGCCGATCGATCGCCGCCGCCTGCTCGAACTGACCGGAATGTCGGCGCTCGCCGCGCTGATCGGCTGTGCACCGGAGGCGAGCGAGGCTGCGCAGACCTTCCCGTTCAAGCTGACCGACGCCCAGTGGAAGGCGCGCCTGACCCCGGCGCAATATAACGTGCTGCGGCAGGAGGGGACCGAACGCCCCTATAGTAGCCCGCTGAACGACGAAAAGCGCAAGGGCGTCTTCGCCTGCGCCGGTTGCAATCAGCCGCTGTTCCTGTCGACGACCAAGTTCGAAAGCGGCACCGGCTGGCCGAGCTTCTACACCCCGCGCCCGGGCGCCGTCATGACCCGCGCCGACCGCTCGCTGATGATGACCCGGACCGAGGTATTGTGCAGCCGCTGCGGCGGGCATCTCGGCCACGTGTTCGACGACGGGCCGCCGCCGACGGGCAAGCGCTATTGCATGAACGGCGTGGCGATGACCTTCCGCCCCGCCTGAACACCAAAAGGCCCGCCGCATTCCGCGTGCGGCGGGCCCTTTTGGCAATGGCGCGGGGATCGGATCAGTCGTTGAGCGCGACGACCATGCGGGCATGGGCCGGCTGGGTGCTGGCACCGCCCTGCACCGGAGCGGGCGGATCGGTCTTCACGATCACCAGCGGCGCTTCCAGCTCGCTGCCGCGCGGCGCGTGCTTGGCATAGATGAAGCCGTTCGCTGGATAGGCCGAGGTGCCGAGACCGCCAAGCGGACCGTACCACACCTTCACTTCGCTCCAGTCGCCGGCGGCCGACACGTCGATCGCGCGGACATCGCGCTCGATCCCGCCGCGGCGCGACCAGTTGGCATGGGTCAGCAGGACTTCGCGGTCGCTGACGACCTTCGACACCATCGCGACATGACCGAGGCGCATCTTGGAGGTGGCGGCAAAGGACAGAACCGCCCCTTCCTTGGGCGCATGGCCGCGTTCATACTTGCCGGCGGCCTGGCCCCACCAGGTATGGGCGTTGCCGAAGATTTCGACGCCCGAGATTTCGCGGGCATAGGGGGCGCATTGCCAGAACCGGGCCTGGGCCGGAGCCACCATCGCCAGAGCGCACGAAACCACCAGCGCGAAACGCGCTGCCACAGCACCAAACTTCATCTGACCCCCACGGCCCCACGAATGTCGTGAGCGGCATGAAGCAGGGTTTACCGCCCACGAAAACCCCACCCCTGGCCAAATGGGAACCAATTCCGACGAACCGTGTTTGCGCGGCGATGACTGGCGGATGAACCGTGGAACGCCGGTCGTTTTGCCCTGCCCGCTCCCGACGTGTCGCCGAACGCCGATGCGACGAACTGCATCAGGTCGTTGTTGCAATGCAGCACCGAACCTGTTCGGATATGTCGTCGATCGGGGGTGCCGTGTTTCGTTCAGCAAGCCGTTAACTATTCTTCGGCACTATTCGGTCGGTTGTAATCTTGGGCGGGGAGTTCACAGATGGCGATTGCACGCAGGCCGGCGGAAGGCGCGATGACGCTGGCGGAGATGAAGGAGTTCGCGACCTTTTCGGCAGCGACGCAGCGGTACATCCGCCGCTCGCTCGATATCGGGCTGGATCGCGACGACGCGATGCGCCGCTGGTCGCGAGACGTGGTGGAGGCCGCCAGCATCCGTGCACAGGCACGCATCTATGATCGCCTGCCCGACATCCGCGCGTGCATTCCCGAGGACAGCGGGCTGGATGCGATCGAACCGTTCATGACGCCGCTGCTGACGGTGACCGCGTTCGATCTGGGCCAGGGGCGGCTGACGACGTTCGGCGCCTATCGCTTCCTGTACGAACGTCTGGTCGGGCCGGAGGCACGCCCATGGCTGCCCGCCGCCTTCTGCGCCTCGGCCGCCTTGCCGCATCTCCATCCCGAACTACGTCGCAAGCTGCTGCAATCGCTCAGCGAAGCGGCGGCAACGGCATCGGGCTGGTCGATGCGTCAACCGGCCTTCTATCCGGCGTGGGTCGAAAAGGTCGAAGCCGGCGCGCCGATGCATTGATCGCGGGGGCGGATGGGGCTCCGACCGTTCCGTGATATGACGGCCCACTCTGTCCTAAAACGTCACCCCGGCCTTGAGCCGGGGTCCCGCTTCTTCTTCGTCCGGGGGGGAGTAGGTAGAAGCGGGACCCGGATCAGGTCCGGGAGTGACGGACAGGATTTGGACTGGTGCCACCGCATCAGCCGCGGCCGGTCAATCCGTGCCAGCCTTACCACGCCCAGCAGCCGGCCCCCTCACCTGCATGCCCCGCCGAATCCGCGCGTAGCCTGATCGAAGTGGAAATGGTCGCGGTGCGCGGCATTGTAATCGGGCGACAGCACGGTCGAGAAGACGCCACACGCGCCATCGCGGACCTCGCGCAGGAACGCCGCCTTCGCCGCATCGTCGCGGCCCTGCCCTGCCGTCCAGTCGCCGACGACGCTCACCCGCCGTCCATCGGCCAGCACGAATGCAGCGATGTCGAGCGCGTTGGCTGTCGCATGCTCGCTGAACGCCCCGGTGTCGCGGCCATACATCCGCCGGCAATTATAGCTGCCGAAATTCTCGATTCTGACGACCGGTTCGCCGAAATGCTTCTGCGCGGCGGGCTGGACGACCTGCCACTCCCATAGCGCCATCCCGGTCGCGACGCGGCACGACACGCCGACATCGGGCGTGATGGCAATGGTCCGCGACCCGCCCCCGCGCATCCGCACCGCATCGTCGTACCCGCATTGCCCCGCATCGTCGCGCGGCGGCAGCGCGGTGTAGCGCACGCCTGCCACATCCAGCAGCGCACGGCACCCCGCGAAGTCGCCCGCCAAATCACCTATCTTCGCACGCGTGAACATGCCAACCGGCTGCGACAGGTCGAGCGGGGTCCAGGGCACGTCCTGCGGGCGACTGCGGGAAAAAGCGTAGATGGCAAAAGCGATGGCAGCGAGGACGGCGAGCCATACGAGGGTACGAACGCCGACCGACAGCGCCTTCATGCGCGCACCGCGCGGTCGGCGGGTTCGGCCGTGACCGGATAGCCCAGATCGTCGGGGATGCAGATGAAGCGGCCCTCGTCCCGCTCCTCGACCCACGGCGTTATCGTCCGGACCGGCCAGCGCGCGGCATCGGCCAGCACCTCGTCGGCCGACTCATGCTGCGCGAGCCGCTCCAGGACCCGGCGGGTCGGAAACAGCAAGGTCGCCTCCCCCCGGTCGGCGGAGGCGAGCGCGTCGGCGGCTGCCAGCCACAGGGTCCGGACATTCTCCGTCGCATCGACCCGTGCAGGCGGTGCATCCTCCGGCAGGCGGGCGACGTAGAACCACGTGTCGAACACCCGTACCGGCACATGGTCGGGACGCCACCGGGCATAGGAGATCAGTGGTGACGGATCGACCGGGCCCAACGCCCCGATCGGTGCGCCATCAGCCAGTGCCGCGCGCATCGCTTCCACGTCGCCGGATAGGCCGATCGCGATCCCGGCCTCCTCGATCGTCTCGCGGATCGCGGCCAGTCGCGGCGCAAGATCACCGTTACCCATCGCCAGCGCCAACGCCCGGTCGCCCGGGTCGATCCGCCCGCCGGGAAATACCAGTGCGCCGCCGGCAAAGGCCATTGCCGCCGACCGCTCGACCATCAACAGTTCGGGCGGTCCGACGGCCCGGTCGCGCAACAGGATCAAGGTGGCGGCGGGAATCGCGGTCGTCATCGCGGGGAGTTGGGAAGCGCCCCCGGCAATGTGAAGTCGCCGCCTGCGCGAACCAGTCGCCAGCCATCGGGCAGGAAGTCGAGCGACATGTAATAATAGAAGACGCAGGTCCCGTCGGGACGGTAGCTCGCCCCCTTCAACAGCCCGATCGCGGTCGTGCCGACGAACACCGGCCCGCCGCTGTCGCCGCCCTTGCATCCCGGCCCTGCCACCGCGACCCAAGTCGGCAGGCACGGCCCGCCGCACAGGTCACCGGAAGGCGCGAAGTCGACCATTTCGACCTCGGCGCAGCTATAGCCGCTATGTTCGCCCCGGTGGCACACGATATCCCCGACCCGCGTGCCGGTCCGGCTGCGCTGCCCCTCGACCGGGCGCAGCACCGTGCGCGCCGCGTCGGAATAGAATCGCGGCTGCACCGCATCGGGGCTGGCATTGACCTGTACGTCGTGAAACCCCCAGCCCCATTGACCGATAAAGGTCAGCGGGGTGCGGGTACCGTCCTTGGCAACATGCTCCAGCGTGTCGGGGCAGTGGGCGGCCGTGACGATGCCGTTCTGCACGCCATCGGTCACGACGAAGCCGGTCGTGCAGTAGAAGCGCCGCCCGCTGACCGGATCGGGGCCGATCAGCCGCGATCCGCCGACGACCTCGCCCGACAGGTCCAGTTCGGGTCGACCGCTGGTCGCGATCCGGACGGGCACGCCGGTCAGCGACTCGATCCGCCGCTTGAGCGCCGCAACATCGCCCGCTGCATCCGCCGCGCCGATCAGGACCAGCAACGTGCCGTTCCGGGCGTCGATTCCCATGGCCGGCGGACGCTGCACCATCGCCCGGATCGCCGCCTGGTGATCGGCAATCGCCGCCAGCATCTGCGTACGCGTGGCGGTCGCACCGATGCGGAACCGGATCGGGATCGACAGGCCGTCGATGGTCACCTGCCCGTCCGGTACGGCTCGCTTGCCGGTCAGCAGGACGGTGACCGCGCCGTCCCGCTCGACCGAGGTTCCCGCCAGCCGGTCGCGATATTCGCCCTCGATCCATTCGGTCACGGCGACGCTGGCCGCCTGCTTGCGCAACAGGACCAGCGCATCGGCCGGATCGATGCTGCGGATGCGAGCGACTTCGGCCGCATCCTGTGCCAGTGCGGTGTCGGCGGAAACGACGACGGCGGCGTCCTGCGTCGCGGCGGGGGTTCCCGCCGCCAGCGCAAGCGCCGCCGTCCAGTATCGCAGCATCGACCGGATCAATCGAGCCGGCGTGCCAGTTCCTTGTTGAGCGCCAGTGCCGCCAGCGTGCCGACGGCACCCGACAGCAGGTACAGGCCCGATGCCAGCAGCCCCAGCTTGTCGGCCAGCGCCAGTGCCACGAACGGCGCGAAGCCCGCCCCGAACAGCCACGCTAGGTCCGACGTCAGCGCCGCGCCGGTATAGCGCGAATCCTTGGCGAAGTTCGACGCCACCGTCCCCGACGACTGACCGAACGACAGGCCCAGCAGGATGAAGCCGGTGATCATGAACGCGATCTCACCCGCGTCGCCGCCGTTCAGCAGCAGCGGCGCAAGGCCGGAGAACAGCGCGATGGCGATGGCACCGATGCCTAGCAGGGTGCGGCGACCGACATGATCGGCCAGCACGCCCGAAATGATGATCGCGAAGATGAAGAACAGCGCGCACGCGGTCTCGATCCACAGGAAGCGTTCGATCGGCTGCTCGGTCTTCAGCAGGATCCACGACAGCGGGAACACCGTGACCATATGGAACAGCGCGAAGCTGGCCAGCGGCACCAGCGCGCCGATCACGATCGTCTTCCACTCGCGGCCGACCGTCGGCAGCACCGGGGACGCCTTCAGCTCGCGATTCTCGAACAGCTTGGTATATTCGGGCGTCACGACGATGCGCAGCCGCGCGAACAGCGCCACGACGTTCAGCGCGAACGCCACGAAGAACGGATAGCGCCAGCCCCAGCTGATGAAATCCTCGGCGCTCATATAAGCGGTGAAGAAGGCGAACAGCGCGCTGGCGACCATCAGGCCGAGCGGGGCGCCCAGCTGCGGGATCATCGCGTACCAGCCGCGGCGATCCTGCGGCACGTTGAGCGCCAGCAGCGAGGCGAGCCCGTCCCATGCGCCGCCCAGCGCGATACCCTGCAGGATACGCAGCACCGCCAGCAGGATCACCGACCATGCGCCGACCTGGGCATAGCCCGGCAGGAACCCCATCGCCACCGTCGCCGTGCCGAGCAGGAACAGCGCGATGGTCAGCTTCGTGCCGCGCCCATGGCGACGGTCGATCCACATGAACAGCAGCGTGCCCAGCGGCCGCGCGAAGAACGCCAGCGGGAACAGCGCGAACGAGTACAGCGTGCCCGTCAGCCGATCGACATAGGGGAACATCAGCTGCGGGAACACGATCACCGACGCGATCGCATAGACGAAGAAGTCGAAAAATTCCGACGTACGCCCGATGATCACGCCGATCGCGATCTCTTCGGACTGGACGTTCACCTCGCCGCCGCCATGGTTGACGGCCCGGGCATCGGCCTCGAGTTCGCGGGAGTGGACGAAGGCCTCGGCCATAGGGACTCCAAGAGCAGCGCGGATGCCGCGCGGATAAACAGAATGTGCGCCCGTTATCGCAATGCACCAAACGCGGGGATAGGACAAAATGTCCTATCGCAGTGCAGCATCGCACGGCATAGGTCGCGCCCATGATCCTGCCCCGCTCGCTCCCGTGGCACCGGCCACTGCGTTCGCTCCTCCCGCTCGCGGCCCTGCCGCTGCTCGGCGGATGCGACCTGGTCGTGCTCAATCCCGCCGGCGACATCGCGCGCCAACAGGCCGACGTCCTGATGATATCGGTCGGCCTGATGCTGCTCATCATCATTCCGGTGATGGCGCTGATCGTCTGGTTCGCGTGGAAATACCGCGCCAGCAACGAAACGGCGACCTACAAGCCCGACTGGGACCATTCGACCGCGCTCGAACTGGTCATCTGGTCCGGTCCGCTGCTGATCGTCATCGCGCTCGGCGCGCTGACCTGGATCAGCACCCACCTGCTCGATCCCTATCGCCCGATCGGGCAGATTTCGTCCGGCAAGCCGGTGCCCGAGGACCAGCAGCCGCTGGAGATCCAGGTCGTCTCGCTCGACTGGAAATGGCTGTTCATCTATCCCGAACAGGGCATCGCGACGGTCAATCGCCTGGTCGTGCCGGTCGATCGCCAGGTACGGTTCCGTCTGTCGTCGTCGTCGGTGATGAACACCTTCTACGTGCCTGCCATGGCCGGCATGATCTACACGATGCCGGGCATGGAGACGAAGCTCCACGCCGTGCTGAACCGTCCGGGCACCTTCGACGGCATGTCGGCGCATTATAGCGGTGCCGGCTTCTCCTATATGAACTTCAAGACGACGAGCACCGACGCCGCCGGCTTCGACAAGTTCGTGGCAGGCGTGAAGGCGATGCCGAACCGGCTGGACACCGCGCGCTATCTCGAGCTGGAGAAGCCGAGCGAAAAGGTGCCGCCGATGGGCTTCAGCGGGGTCGAACAGGGGCTGTTCACCCGCATCGTGCAGATGTGCGTCAAGCCCGGCACGCCGTGCATGACCGAAAGCATGGGCCATGGAGGCCATGGTTCGGCGGTCAACAGCCGACTGCCCGAAGGGGAGCGTACCAAGGGCGCGCTGGAAAAGGCACCTTCCGAATATGGTGTCAGCCCGCATAGCAGCGGCGATGCGCCGCAGGGGTCGTCGGCCGCTCCCGGTGCCGCCGATCCGGGCAACGACGCCAACCGCAACATGACCCGCATCGCGCCGCCCGCGATCCCGGGCCGCACCGCTCCGGCACTTGGCTGAGAACGAGATCATGTCCGATACCCTTACCAAGCTGATCTTCGGGCGCCTGACGCTCGAAAGCTTCCCGATCCACGAACCGATCATCGTCATGACCTTCATCGCGGTCGCCATCGGCGGCGCGGCGGTGCTGGCGGCGCTGACCTATTTCAAACTGTGGGGCTATCTCTGGAAAGAGTGGTTCACGACGGTCGATCACAAGAAGATCGGGATCATGTACATGATCCTCGGCATCGTCATGCTGCTGCGCGGCTTCGCCGACGCCATCATGATGCGCAGCCAGCAGGCGATCGCGTTCGGCGACAACGAAGGCTTTCTGAACGCGCACCATTATGATCAGGTGTTCACCGCTCACGGTGTCATCATGATCTTCTTCGTCGCGATGCCGTTCGTCACCGGGCTGATGAACTATATCGTGCCGTTGCAGATCGGGGCGCGCGACGTGTCCTTCCCGTTCCTGAACAATTTCAGCTTCTGGATGACCGCATCGGGCGTCGTGATCGTGATGGCCAGCCTGTTCGTCGGCGAATTCGCCCGCACCGGCTGGCTGGCGTTCGCGCCGCTGTCGGGGCTGGATTATTCGCCGGACGTGGGCGTCGACTATTATATCTGGGCGCTCCAGCTGGCGGGCGTCGGGACATTGTTGTCGGGCGTCAACCTGATCGCGACCATCGTCAAGATGCGCGCACCGGGCATGGGCCTGATGAAGATGCCGATCTTCACCTGGTCGGCGCTGGTCACCAACATTTTGATCGTCGCCGCCTTCCCGGTCCTGACCGCCGTGCTCGCCATGCTGTCGCTCGACCGCTATGTCGGCACCAACTTCTTCACGAACACGCTCGGCGGCAACCCGATGATGTACGTGAACATGATCTGGATCTGGGGCCACCCGGAGGTCTACATCCTGGTCCTGCCGGTGTTCGGCGTGTTCTCCGAAGTCGTGTCGACCTTCTCCAGCAAGCGGCTGTTCGGCTATACGTCGATGGTCTACGCGCTGCTGGTCATCACCATCCTGTCGTATCTGGTGTGGCTGCACCACTTCTTCACCATGGGGTCGGGGGCGAGCGTCAACTCGTTCTTCGGCATCACCACGATGATCATCTCGATCCCGACGGGCGCGAAGATCTTCAACTGGCTGTTCACCATGTATCGCGGCCGTATCCGCTACGAGCTGCCGATGATGTGGGCGATCGCCTTCATGCTGACCTTCACCATCGGCGGCATGACCGGCGTTCTGCTCGCGGTGCCGCCGGCCGACTTCGTGCTGCACAACTCGCTGTTCCTGATCGCGCACTTCCACAACGTGATCATCGGCGCGGTCGTGTTCGGTACCTTCGCCGGCATCAACTACTGGTTCCCCAAGGCGTTCGGCTTCAAGCTCGACCGCAAATGGGGTCTGGTCAGCTTCTGGTGCTGGTTCGTCGGCTTCTGGGTCGCCTTCACGCCGCTCTACGTGCTGGGCCTGATGGGCATCACCCGGCGTCTGCGCCACTTCGACGATCCGAGCCTGCAGATCTGGTTCGTCATTGCCGCCGTGGGTGCCGTGATCATCGCGGTCGGCATCGCCGCCTTCCTGGTGCAGATCGCCGTCAGCATCTTGAACCGCGACAAGCTGCGCGACGTGACCGGCGATCCGTGGGACGGCCGCAGCCTCGAATGGGCGACCTCGTCGCCGCCGCCGGACTATAACTTCGCCTTCACCCCCGTCGTTCATGACATGGACGCGTGGTACGACATGAAGAGCCACAAATATGCCCGGCCGACCGAAGGCTTCCAGCCGATCCACATGCCGAGCAACACCTGGGCCGGTATCGTGATCGCGGGCGTGTCGACCGTGTTCGGTCTGGCGATGGTCTGGTATATCTGGTGGCTGGCGGCGCTGTCGTTCGTCGCGGTGATCGGCATCGCGATCTTCCACACCTTCAACTACAAGCGTGACTTCCACATTCCGGTCGAGGAAGTCATCGAGACGGAGCGGCGGCGCACCGCCGACCTCCAGGCCGCGGGGGCGTAAAACATGGGTTCGTCGGTACAAGTCCCCGCGGGCGCGGAAGGTCGCGCCTACCACCTGGCGGAGGAGCATGAGCATGAGGCCGGGTCGAGCACCATGCTCGGCTTCTGGCTTTACCTGATGAGCGACTGTCTCATCTTCGCCATGCTCTTCGCCGCCTATGGCGTCTATTCGGGTAGCACCGCGGGTGGCCCCGACGCCAAGGAGCTGTTCGACCTGCCGCTCGTCGCGCTCAACACCGCGATGCTGCTGTTCTCGTCGATCACCTACGGCTTCGCGATGATCGCCGCCGAAGAGGGCAAGAAGGCCGCGACGCTGCGCTGGCTCGCCATCACCGGCGTGTTCGGCCTGTGCTTCCTCGGCATCGAACTCTACGAATTCAGCCACCTGATCCATGAAGGCGCCGGGCCGCAGCGCAGCGCGTTCCTGTCGGCGTTCTTCACGCTGGTCGGCACCCACGGGTTGCACGTCACCTTCGGCTCGATCTGGCTGGTCACGCTGATGGTGCAGGTCGCCAAATACGGCCTCGGTGCTGCCAACATGCGCCGGCTGATGTGCCTGTCGCTGTTCTGGCACTTCCTCGACGTCATCTGGATCGGCGTCTTCACCTTCGTCTATCTGCTGGGAGTCCTCTAATGGCCAGCCACGCCCATCACGACGCGCACGGTCATGGCGCTCACGGCCATGGCGACGCGCCCGCACATGGTTCGCGCAAGGACTATGTCATCGGCTTCCTGCTGTCGGTGCTGCTGACCGCGATCCCCTTCGCGCTCGTCATGACCAACGCCTTTGCCGATACGCGGATCACCGCGGGCATCGTCATGCTGTGCGCGGTCGTGCAGATCGTCGTCCACATGATCTACTTCCTGCACATGAACACCAAGTCGGAAAGCGGCTGGACGTTGATGGCGCTGATCTTCACCGTCGTCCTGGTCGGGATCGTGATCGCCGGGTCGCTGTGGGTCATGTACCATATGAACGTGAACATGATGCCGCAGATGTCCGGGGACATGGGCGCGATGTGATGCGGGGCCGGCCGATCCGACGCATCCTGATCGGCACGCTGATCGGATGCGTCATCGCCGGCCTGATCGGCCTGGGCGTGTGGCAGCTGCAGCGTCGCGCATGGAAGCTGGACCTGATCCAGCGGACCGAAGGGATGCTCCGCTCCCCGCCCGTCCCCGCCCCGCCCCCAGCGGCATGGGGCACGATCACGAGCAACGACGCCTATCGTCCCGTCATCGCTACCGGGCGCTACCGCCCCGACGCCGACACCTATACCCAGGCCGCAACGGCGCTCGGCGGCGGCTTCTGGGTCCTGACGCCGCTCGATACCGGGCGCTTCACGCTCCTCGTCAATCGCGGGTTCGTGCCGGCTGACCAGCGCGGCAAGGTGCCCCCGCCACCCGGCACCGTGACCGTGCGCGGGCTGCTGCGCATCAGCGAACCGGGCGGCGGCTTCCTGCGCAGCAACGTGCCGGCCGAGGATCGCTGGCATTCACGCGACGTCGCGGCGATCGCGGCCCGGCGTGGGCTCACCGACGTCGCCCCCTATTTCATCGATGCCGTCGCCGATCCACAGGTCGAGTGGCCGCGCGGTGGGCTGACCATCGTCTCGTTCCGCAACAACCACCTCGTCTACGCGCTGACCTGGTTCGGCCTCGCGCTGCTGCTGGGTGGCATGACATGGTGGGTCGCACGGCGCGAACCACGGGCGTAACATGCGCCCGATGCAACCCGCCCCTCCTTCCACGACTCCGCGCCTGCCCATGGCGGACGGAGTCGGCCGCAACATGCTGTTGCTCGTGCAGCTGCGCTGGCTGGCGGTCGGGGGGCAGCTGGGCACGATCCTGGTGGTCGACGGGCTGCTCGGCATCCGCCTGCCACTGATCCCGATGGCGAGCGTGCTGGCGGCGCTGGTGGTGCTGAACCTCGTCACGCTGGCGCGCCGGTCGCGGTGGAGCGACACCAATTTGCCGCTGTTCGCTGCGCTCGTCCTCGACGTCGCCGCACTGACGGCGCAACTGTACTTGTCGGGCGGGGCGCGCAATCCGTTCGTGTCGCTCTATCTGTTGCAGGTCGTGATCGGCGCGATCCTGTTGAAGGTCTGGTCGAGCTGGGCGCTGGTCGCGATCACCAGCGGGGCGTTCGCGCTGCTCGGCCCGTTCCACCGCCCGCTCGACCTGCCGCCGGCCTATGCCAGCAGCCTGTCCGACGCCTATCTGATCGGCAACTGGATCAATTTTGTGCTGGCGGCGACCCTGCTGGTCGCCTTCGTCACGCGCATCGCCGCGAACCTGCGCGACCGCGATACCAAGGTCGCCCAGCTCCACCAGCGCGCGGTCGAGGAAGAGCATATCGTCCGCATGGGCCTGCTCGCCAGCGGTGCGGCGCACGAGCTGGGCACGCCGCTGTCGTCGATCTCGGTGCTGCTCGGCGACTGGAAGAACGAACCGGCGATCTGCCGCGACCCGCGCTTCGTCGCGGAGGTCGACGACATGCGGGCCGAAGTCGCGCGCTGCAAGGAAATCGTGTCGGGCATCCTGTTCGCCGCGGGCGAAGTGACCGGCGAGGCACCGACCCGCACGACATTGCGGACCTTCCTGACCGCGACGCTCGACCGCTGGCGCGGCAACGATCCGGCACGCGCCGTGTTCGAGGATCGCTTGGGGCCCGACGTACCGATCGTCGCCGACCGCGCGCTGGCGCAAGCGCTGACCAATCTGCTCGACAATGCTCTCGAGGCTGGCGGGCGCAACATCGCGCTGCTGGCGCTGCGCGACGGATCGACGCTCCGACTGACGGTGCGCGACGACGGCAATGGTTTTACCGACCGCATTCTCTCACAGCTCGGCAAACCCTATAATACCAGCAAGGATCGGCAGGGCGCCGGGCTCGGCCTCTATCTCGCCACCAATGTCCTGCGCCCGCTGGGCGGCACGATCGAGGCATTGAACCGTGATGGCGGCGGGGCGGAGACGACGCTGATCCTGCCGATCGATTCGCTGGCGCTGGAGAAGACGCGATGACCGAGCGCCGATTGCTGATCGTCGAGGACGACGCGACCTTTGCCCGTACATTGTGCCGATCGTTCGAACGACGCGGCTATGGCGTAGAGGTGATCGACGGTCCCGACCGGCTGGAGGATGTCGCGCGCAGCTTCGAACCGGAATATGCGGTGGTCGACCTGCGGCTGGGCGGCGCGTCTGGGCTGGCCTGCGTCTCCGCGCTGTCGGCGATCGATCCGACGATCCGCATCGTCGTGCTGACCGGCTTCGCCAGCATCGCGACCGCGGTGGAGGCGATCAAGCTGGGTGCGACCAACTATCTGACCAAACCGGCCAACACCGACGAAATCGAGGCCGCCTTCGCCCGGGTAGAGGGCAATGCCGATGCCGACCTGACCGCCGCTCCCACCTCGATCAAGACGCTGGAGTGGGAACACATCCATCAGACGCTCGCGGACACTGGATTCAACATCTCGGAAGCCGCGCGAAGGCTGGGAATGCACCGCAGGACGCTCGCGCGAAAGCTCGACAAGCGCCATCTTTCTTGAGCGGCAGGGGTTCGAAACCACCCCGTCCCTGTGGTAACATGCCGCCAAAGGCGGAACGGTTCATCGTGCGGCAGGTTCGAAGAGACTATAGCCTGCGTGCCGCACCGGAAGAGTATAGGATGATTAGCATTACCGACCATCGCCCTCGTTTCGCCCGCCTTGCGCACCGCGCGCTGCTGGCCGGCATCGCGCTGACCGGTGCGACCGCCGCCGTGGCGCAGGTGACGCCACCGCCGGTCGTCCCGACGCTGCCGACGACCCAGTCGATGGTGCAGCCAATCCCGGCCGCCGCCCCGCTGCCGACGCTGACCGCGGCGCAGGAGAGCGAGCTCGCGCGGTTGCTGGCACGCGATGCCGTGGCGCAGGGGTTGAAGGATCGCGAACCGTCGCTGGCCGGGCTGACCGGACCGGCACTCGTGCGTGCCGCGCTCGATCATGCCCATGCGGTGCGCGCGGGGCGGCTGGACAATGCCGATTTCCAGAAGGACTGGGCGATGCGCCCGCAGGCGTTCGACCCGCTGCCGTCGTTCCGCGACGCGCTGGCGAAGGACCGGCTGGCTGCCTGGATCGCGTCGCTGCCACCGCCCTATGCCGGCTATGACACGCTGGTGACCGGTCTGGCCCGCTATCGCAAGATTCAGGCGAATGGCGGTTGGCCGACGGTTGGTGCCGGCTCAGAAATGCGGCTGGGCGGCAAGGGTCCACAGGTCGCGGCGCTGCGCAAGCGGCTGGCGATCGAGGATGCCGACCTGTCGCCGACCGGCGATACCTTCGATCAGGCGATGCTGGATGCCGTCCGCCGCGCCCAGCGCCGCTATGGTCTCAACCCCGCTGGACAGGTCGGCGCGCAGACCGTCGCGTCGCTGAACGTGCCGGTGGGCGAGCGGATCAAGCAGATCAAGGCGAATATGGAGCGGTGGCGCTGGCTGCCGACCGAGCTGGAAAAGAACCGTATCCAGGTCAACATCGCCGCCGCCGTGCTGACCGTGTTCGATGGCGACCAGCCGGTCACGTCGATGAAGGCGGTGACCGGGCGTCCGGGTGACGAGACGCCGATGCTGACCTCGACGATCCATTCGATCGTGCTCAATCCGCCGTGGAACGTGCCGTCGTCGATCGCCGACAAGGAATTGTGGCCGAAGGAGCGGGCGAACCCAGGCTATCTTAAGCGCAACGGCTTTCGCGTGATCGAGACCGAGGGCGGCGGGCGTCGCCTGCAACAAGCGTCGGAGAATAGCGCGCTAGGCCGGTTCAAGTTCGATTTCGACAATCCGTTCGCGGTGTATCTGCACGACACGCCGGCGCAGGCCGGCTTTGCGAAGTTCGACCGGCTGGCCAGCCATGGCTGCGTCCGTCTGGAAAAGCCCGAGGATCTTGCGCGGCTGTTGCTGCGCACGACGCCCGAATGGCCGGATACGCAGATCGACGCGACGCTGGCATCGGGCAAAACGGTGCGGGCCAAGGTCGCCGATCCGGTAAAGGTCTATCTGCTGTATTGGACCGCGTTCGCGACACCGAACGGCACGATGAGCTTCCGCGAGGATCCGTATAAATGGGACGGCGTGCTGGCGAACAAGATCGCCGCACGCGCCGAAGCCAGCCAGATGGCGGCTCGATAAGGGGATGACGATGTTCAACGGATGGCGTGTGGCGCTGCTGGCTGGCAGCGGCCTGTTGCTGGCGACCGGGCTTGGTGCCTGTTCGAACGAGAATGTGGACGAGGCACCGATCGAGAACAGCGCGTTCGACGAGGACGCCCCGCCGCCGACCCCGCTACCGGAGCAGAATTTCGAGGCGGCGCCGGTGATTACGGAGAATCTGTCGGCACCCGCCCCGGTCGAGGATCTCCCCCCGCCCCCACCGGTCGAACCCGACCAGCAGGTGCTGGACGACGCGTCCGCCACCGGCATGACGTCGCGATCGACCCGCGGGCAGGAAAGCAGCGACGACGCGCCGGTCGACGATGCGATGGTGAACCAGCAGGGGGAATAGGGCTGCGGTTTCGTGGAGGCCCGGCTCCGGGGGCGCTGCGTGCTTCCGGTCGGCTTGGGGATCGGTGCTGGATCAGCGGAGGGCGTGAGGCCTTTCACAAGATCGGAGGCGGTTCTCCCCATTCGTCACCCCGGGCTTGACCCGGGGTCCCGCTTCTTCTCCAATCTTGGAAGAAGTGGCACGTCAACCAGCCCAATCCGACCAGGCGCAGCACGAACGCGTTGGTGTACTCCTTACTCGCCACGGGCGGTAACAAGCGGGACCCCGGGTCAAGCCCGGGGTGACGTGTGGTGGAGGGTTGGGGCTCGATCTGAAACCAGGTTGGGACGGTCGGCGGATCGCTTCGGAATCGGCCTCACGCCGCCTGCTGCGAACCCTCCGCCGGCATGACCGGCGCATAAGCGCGGTCGAGGTACAGGTTTGCCAGTTCGTAATGCGCGCTGACGACCTGTTCGTGGTCGGCCTGCTGCGCCAGTTCCAACTGCTGTTCGGCACGGCGTACGAAGTAGGACATTTCGTCCGGTCCAATCGAAGACACGACAACCTCTCAAGGACGTTCAATCGTCCGTTTCTAATACTCGCCCGGCGGAACCGGACGTTGCTTGAACGCACGACAGGTTCCGGGGATGCGTGTCGCCGCAAATTCTGACGCCGTGATGACACCGCCGGTCGCAATGGGACATGCGGCGAACGACGCCGAATCAATTACATACGACGGTGTTTTCCGCCGTAGCGCCCGCCGATATAGGCGCCCAGCCGGTTCATCTCGCTGGCGGCGGCGATCGCGGCGTCGCTCTGGCAGGGCAGCGGATCATGGTCGCGGTCGGCGGCGCGGCTGGCGACCTTGGCGGCCAGTTCCTCGATATCCGCACGCGACAGCAGGTTCTTTTCGCGCAGGAGACACAGCAGGCTCTGCAGGATCACCATGCTCTTCTCGCCGGCGGCATCGCACGGTTCGATCGGATTCATCGTTCCTCTCCTTATGGTTATACAGGAGAGCATATGCCGATCCTGTCCGGACGCAAGGGGGCTGCGTCCGGTCGGGACCGGCAGGAAGTTCGACCGGGTGCCGCCGTCAGTTCAGTCCGCCCCCCAGCGTCCGGTACAGCGTGACCAGGTTGGTCGCGCGCGCCAGCCGGGTCTGTACCAGCGTCTGCCGCGCGGCATAGCTGGTCCGCTGCGCATCCAGCGTGTTGAGGAACGAATCGATCCCGGCCCGGTAGCGTGCGTCGGACAGCCGCTGGGCGGTCGCCGCCGCCTGCGCCTTGGCCGTCTGCGCCGACAGCTGCTCGCCGATGGTCCCGCGCGTCGCCAGCGCGTCGGCGACTTCCCTGAACGCGGTCTGGAGCGCGCCTTCATAGGTCGCGACAGCCGCCAGCTGCTGCGCGCGCGCGACCTCGACATTGCCGCGCCGCTGGCCGCCGTCGAACAACGGCAGCGCCACGCCCGGCGAGACGGAGAATTGCTGCGTGCCCGCACCGAACAGCCCGCCCAGCGCCGTGCTGATCGTGCCCAGCGTCGCGGTGAGCGAGATGGTCGGGAACAGCGCCGCGCGCGCCGCACCGATATTGGCATTGGCGGCATAGAGGCGGCGTTCTGCCTGCAGCACATCGGGGCGGCGCAACAGCACGGTCGACGACACGCCGGTCGGCAGGTTCGACAGGATCAGGTCGCGATCGCCCAGTTCCGCCGGCAATTGCTCGGCCGGGACGGTGGTGCCCGCCAGAAGGTTGATCGCATTCTGGTCCTGCGCGATCTGCGCGGTCAGCGCGGCGATATCGTTGCGCGCCTGCTGATAGCTGGTTTCCGCCTGCTGAACCTCCAGTTCGGAGATGACGCCGACCCGGAACTGGGCGCGGGTCAGCTCCAGCGTCCGGCCGAAGCTGGCCAGCGTTTCGCGCGACAGGCGCAACTGGTCCTGATCGGCGGCCATGGTCAGCCACGCGGTCGCGACTTCACCGATCAACGCGATCCGCGCCGCCCGCTGCGCCTCTTCGGTCGCGAAATATTCCTGGAGCGCCGCCTGGCTGAGATTGCGCACCCGACCGAACAGGTCGAGTTCGAAGGCGGAGAAGCCGACCGACGCCTGATAGATTTCGAGGTTGCCGGTCTGCGCGGGCACGCCGCCCACCCCGCCGGCGCCCCCTGCCCCGCCGGCACCGCCCAGCGCGCCGAACGGGTTGTTGGTGTAGGTGACGCCGCCATTGGCCGCCGTCGTCGGCACCTGGCTGGCGCGGGTCACGCGGTACTGGGCGCGGGCGGCGAGCACGTTGGCCGCCGTCACGCGGTAATCGCGATTATTCTCCAGCGCCGTCGCGATCACCGCCTGCAACCGCGGATCGAGGAAGAAGTCGCGATAGCCGATCCGGGTCACATCGGCCTGTTCGGCGCCCAGCACCGGGTACGGCCCGCCCTGCGGCAGCGTCAGCGGGATCGCCCCCTCCGGCCGGACATTCTTGGGCGCAAGGTTGCATCCCGCCAGTGCGGTGGTGGCGACAAGGAGGGTCAGACTACGCAGCGTCATCACTTTGCTCATGGTCATGCCCCCTGCGGCGCGGGTTCGCCGCCATCGGAGGACCGGTTGCCGCCATCGGGTTCGACGTCGTCGTTCGCGGACGGCCGGTTGGCGGACGGAGTGTCCTTGCCGCCGTGCCCGAACAGGCGCAGCACGACGACGAAGAACATCGGTACGAAGAAGATCGCGAGGACCGTCGCCGACAACATGCCGCCGACCACCGCGCGGCCGATCGCGTTCTGGCCACCGGCACCGGCACCGGTGCTGATCGCCAGCGGCAACACGCCGAAGACGAACGCCAGCGACGTCATCAGGATCGGGCGCAACCGCAGCCGCGCCGCCTCGACCGCCGCATCGACCGCATTCAGGCCGTCGGCCATCCGCTCCTCGGCAAATTCCACGATCAGGATCGCGTTCTTCGCCGACACGCCGATCGTGGTGATCAGCCCGACTTGGAGGTAGATGTCGTTGTTCAGCCCCGTCAGCCACGCCGCCAGCAGCGCGCCCAGGATGCCCAGCGGCACGACCAGCAGCACCGAGATCGGCACCGACCAGCTTTCGTACAGCGCCGCCAGGCACAGGAACACGATCAGCAGCGACAGGCCGTACAGCGCCGGTGCCTGGCCGCCCGACAACCGTTCCTCGAACGACAGCCCGGTCCATTCCAGCGCGGTGCCCGGCGGCAGCTTGGCATGGATTTCCTCCATCGCCTCCATCGCCGCACCGGTGCTCAGCCCCGGTCCGGGCGATCCCTGCAGCTGCATCGCCGACTGCCCGTTATAGCGGGTCAGCGACACCGGAGCATTGGCCCATTCCAGCGTCGAGAAGGCGGTGAACGGCACCATCTGTCCGGTGGCGTTGCGGACATACAGGTCGCCGACATCCTCCGGCGCGAGGCGATAGGGCGCATCGGCCTGGACATAGACGCGCTTCACGCGACCGCGATCGATGAAGTCGTTGATGTACCCGCCGCCCCATGCGGTCGCGATGGTCGAGTTGACGTCGGCGAGGTCGAGCCCGAGCGCGCGCGCCTTGTCCTCGTCGATCTTGACCTTGAGCTGCGGCGCATCCTCCAGGCTGAGCGGACGGACCTGTGCCACGCGCGGGTCCTGCGCCGCCATGCCCAGCATCATGTTGCGCGCCTGCACCAGCCGTTCATGGCCGATGCCGCCGGTATCGACCAGCTGCACGTCGAAGCCGGTGGCGTTGCCCAGCTCCTGCACCGCGGGCGGGACCAGCGCAAAGATCAGCCCGTCCTTATACCCGGCGAATGTGCCCATCGCGCGGCCGACGATCGCCTGCGCCTTGTTCTCGGCGCCGCTGCGCTCCTCCCATGGCTTCAGGTTGACGAACACCAGACCGGCATTCTGCCCCTGCCCCGCGAAGCTGAAACCGTTGATGGTGAACACACCGGCGACATTGCCGCTTTCCTGCTTCAGGAAATGGTCGCGCACCAGCGTCAGCCCCTTGTCAGTACGGCTGCTCGTCGCGCCGGCCGGACCCTGGACCAGCGCCAGCACCGTCCCCTGATCCTCGTCGGGCAGGAAGCCCGAGGGCAGGCGCGTGAACACGAACACCATGCCCAGCACGATCAGCAGGTAGACCAGCATCGACCGCTTCCAGCTGCGCGTGGTGCGCCGGACGCCGTTCTCGTACTTATGCTGGCTGCGTTCGAACCGGTCGTTGAACCAGCGGAAGAAGCGCGCGAGCGGGCCGTTGCCCTGCTCATGCTTGTGCGGGTCGTGCGGTTTCAGGATCGTGGCGCAGAGTGCCGGCGTCAGGATCAGCGCAACCAGCACCGAGAGCACCATCGCCGAGACGATCGTGATCGAGAACTGGCGATAGATCACGCCGGTCGACCCGCCGAAGAACGCCATCGGCAGGAACACCGCCGACAGGACGAGGCCGATACCCACCAGCGCGCCGGTGATCTCGTCCATCGACTTGCGCGCGGCTTCCTTTGGCGACAGCCCCTCGGTCTGGATCAGGCGTTCGACGTTTTCGACGACGACGATCGCGTCGTCGACCAGCAGGCCGATCGCCAGCACCATGCCGAACAGGGTCAGCGTGTTGATCGTGAACCCGGCGACCGCCATCACCGCGAAGGTGCCGAGCAGCACCACCGGCACCGCGATGGTCGGGATGATCGTCGCCCGCCAGTTCTGCAGGAACAGGAACATGACGAGGAAGACGAGCACCACCGCCTCGATCAGCGTGTGGATGACCTGTTCGACCGACAGGCGGACGAACGGGGTCGTGTCGTACGGGTAGATGACCTTGACGTCGCCCGGCAGGCCGCGACCGATTTCCTCGGCGCGCTGCTTGACCAGTTCGACCGTGTCGAGTGCATTGGCACCGGCGGCAAGGCGCACGCCGAAGCCCGAGGCGGGCTTGCCGTTATACTGCACGTCGAAGCCGTAATTCTCGGCACCCAGCTCGACCCGCGCGACATCGCCCAGCCGGACGACCGCGCCGTCGGCGTTGGTCTTCAGGCGGATATTGGCGAACTGCTCGGGCGTCTGGAGCCGCGACTGCACGCTGACCGTGGCGTTGAGCATCTGCTCCTTGGGCGCCGGCTGCGCGCCGATCTGGCCGGCCGAAACCTGGGCGTTCTGCGACTGCACCGCCGACGTCACGTCGGCGACGGTCAGCTGGTAGCTGTTGAGCTTGATCGGATCGAGCCAGATGCGCATCGCATATTGCGCGCCGAACATCTGCAACTCGCCGACCCCGCTCACGCGGCTGATCGGGTCCTGGAACTGCGACACGACCATGTCGGACAGGTCGTTGTTGCTGTGCGACCCGTCGGTCGACACGAGGCCGACGACCAGCAGGAAGCTGGCGGCGGACTTGGTGACCTGAATCCCCTGGCGCTGGACCTCCTGCGGCAGCAGCGGGGTCGCCGCCTGCAGCTTGTTCTGCACCTGCACCTGCGCAATGTCGGGATCGGTGCCCTGTTCGAACGTCAGCGTGATCGTCACCGTCCCCGCCGAGGAGGACGAGGACGAGAAGTAGCGCAGGTTATCGATGCCCTTGAGCTGCTGCTCGATGATCTGGGTCGTCGTGCGCTCCAGCGTCTCGGCATCCGCACCCGGATAGGTGGCGGTGATCGCGACGGCGGGCGGCGCGATTTCCGGGAACTGGGCGATCGGCAGGCTGCGGATCGCGATCGCGCCGGCCAGCATCATGACGATGGCGATGACCCATGCGAAGATGGGCCGGTCGATGAAATAGCGGGACATGGCTCTTTACTTCGCCTGTGCCTGGGGCCCGCCCGCCGGGGCGGCACCCTGCGGTGCCTGCCCCTCGGGCTGGGGCTTCCACGGATAGCCCTTCACCGGGGTGCCGGGCTGGAGCATCTGCGCACCTTCGATCACGACCTTGTCGCCCGGTTGCAGGCCGCCGGTAACCAGCCACTGGTCGCCCACGGTGCGCTGCGTCTGGAGCGGACGCGGCGCCAGCTTGCCATCGGCACCGATGACGAGGACGGTCGCCGCCCCCTTCGGATCGCGCGTCACCGCACGCTGCGGCACGAGGATGCCGTTGGCCTTCGTCCCCTCGACCAGTTCGGCACGGACATACATGCCCGGCAGCAGCAGCCCGCGCGGGTTGGAAAAGACCGCGCGGATCGCCTGCGTGCCGGTCGCCGGATCGACGGTGACGTCGGTGAACTTCAGCGTACCTTCCATCGGATAGGTGCTGCCATCCTCCAGCTTCAGCCGTACGCGCGCCGCGCCGGTGCCGCGCGACAGGTCGCCGTCCATGATCTGCTGGCGCAGCTTCAACAGGTCGGCGCTCGACTGCTGGATATCGACATAGATCGGGTCGAGCCGCTGGATCGTGGTCAGCGCTTCGGTCTGCGCGGCCGATACCAGCGCGCCGGTGGTCGATACCGACCGCCCGATCCGGCCGGAAATCGGCGCGCGGATGGTGGTGCGCGACAGGTCGATCTGCGCCTGTTGCAGTGCGGCGCGCTGGGCGGCGATATCGGCCTCGGCCTGCTGCGCGCCGCTCACCGCATTCTCATATTCCTGCCGGCTGATCGCGTTGATCTTGACCAGTTCGCCATAGCGCCGCGCGAGGTTGCGGGTCGAGGCGATCGACGCCTGCGCCCGCGACAGCGCGGCCCGCGCGCTAGCGACCGCCGCCTGATAGGGCGCGGGATCGATGCGATAGAGCGGCTGGCCCTGGCGCACATAATCGCCTTCCTGGAACAGGCGGGCGAGGATCAGCCCGTTGACCTGCGGCCGGACGTCGGACGTCTCATAGGGCGCGGTCCGACCGGGCAGTTCGGTGGTCAGCGTCACCGGCTGCTGCTGGACGGTCACGAACCCGACCTGGGGTGGCCCCTGCGGCGCGCCCTGCTGCTGCGACTCGCCGCCGCCGCCGCAAGCCGAAAGGATGAGCGCCAGTGCCAGTGGGGCCATGCGATTTTTCATGAACGTCCTCGACGGATGTGCTAAACGTGAGTGATCGATCACTCACACTTTGCGGCGGGTACGCCGCGATTGCGATTGTGGCAAGAGGGTACAGGTGAACCACAAGTGAATTTGTTGCAGTGCGGAGAGGCATGTCGCGCCAGCCGGGCGGCGGCACGTCGCGAAAAACTGGTCAGCGTGGCCCGGCGACTGTTCGCCGAACAGGGTTTCCACGGCACCGGCGTCGCCCAGCTGGCCGCCGAGTCGGGAATCAAGGTCGGGCAGATCTACCGCGACTTCGCTGACAAGGAGGCGATCGTTGCGGAAATTGTCGAGAGCGATCTGGCGGTCTTCCTGAACGATCAGGACATGACCCGCGCGATCGAGCATCGCGACGTTCCCGCGCTCCGGGAATGGCTGCGCGAGTTCCTGCGTTGCGGCAGCGACGGCGAACCCGATCCGCTGTTCGCGGAGATCATGGCGGAGGCGGCGCGCAACGACCGGATCCGCACCATCGCGCACACGATCAACCCTAGCGTGTCGGCGGCGCTGATGCGCGTGCTGGAAGCGCTGGCGCCCGACGAGTCGCAGGCGGAAGCGCGCAGCCGGCTGTGCGACATGATCCTGACGATGAGCGCCGGGGTCCTGTATCGCCGGATCGGCGACCCGGATTTCGAAGAAGCCGCGACCTTTCGCCGCCTGATCGGCGTTCTCGACGCCTATATCGACGTGCTGATCGGACCGGAGCCGGACCCGATCTTCGAAAACAGCCGTTGCGGATTCGTGACGCCGAAGTAGAGTTACGGAGCGCACTCCCTTGCGCAGCCGTCGCAGGCCCCGTCCGGACCACCGGGCGGGGCTTGTCGCATCCGGGCAGGTCACCCGATGTTCCGGTCGAGCACGACGAACGACAAGGCCATACGCGGCAGCCCGAACCGCGGGTCATCCATCGGAAAAGGCCGGGTTTCTCCGGTCCGCGCATAGCCCAGCCGCTCATACCAGGCGATCAGTTCGCCCCGCGAGGCGATGACCGTCATCTCCATCCGCGTCGCGCCGTGTTCCGTGCGGGCATAGGCCTCCGCCGCCGCGACCAGCCGCCGCCCGAGTCCCGTCGCCTGCCGGTCGGGCCGGACCGACAACATGCCGAGCGCCGAGCGTCCCATTCCGGCACGCTTCGCCTCGACGCAGCCGATCAGTGCATCGCCGTCCAGCGCGATCAGGATGGTGCGGTCGGGATCGGCGATCGCATCGGCCAGCGCAGCCGGATCGGTACGCTGGCCGTCCAATAGGTCGGCCTCGTGCGTCCAGCCGCCCCGCGCGCTGTCGCCACGAAACGCCGATTCGACCAGCGCGTGCAGCGCGGGGATGTCCGCCGGGGTCGCGACCCGGATCATCCGCCCCAGCCCCCGCCCATCGCCTGATACAGCGCCACCAGCGCGTTCAACTGGTCGGCGCGCGTCTGCTCCAGCGTCAATTCGGCGCTGAACAAGGCGCGCTGGGCATCCAGCTGCTCCAGATACGGGCTGTACCCGGCGCGATAGCGATTGGTGGCATGGCGCAGCGCCTCCGCCGTCGCGGTCCGCTGCGTTTCCAGCGCGCGTCGCTGTGCAGCCAGCCGGTCGACCGCCGCCAGCGCATCCTCGACCTCGCGAAACGCGGTCAGCACGCTGCGCTGATAGGCGAAGGCCGCCTGATCGCGCCGCGCGGTCGCCGCATCGTAATTGCCGCGCAGCTGCCCGCCCCGGAACAGCGGCGCCAGCACGCTCGCCCCGATCGACCAGATGCCGACCGGATTGGGCAAGGCGCTCGACAACACCTCGCCGGTCGATCCGGTCAGGCGCAGCTGCGGCAGGAACTGCGCGCGCGCCGCCGCCAACGATGCGTCGCTTGCCGCCAGCGACGCCTCTGCCTGCGCGATATCCGGCCGGCGGCGCAGCAGGTCGGACGGCAGACCGGCGGGGATCGGAGGCGGCACCAGCGCCTCCAGCGGCCGTCCGCGCGCGATGGTGCGCGGCGGGGTGCCGGTCAGCAGCGACAGCGCATTTTCCTGCCGCCGCGCGAGAAGCTCCAGCTGCGGCAGGGTCTGGGTCACGGCGGCATATTCCGCCTCCGCCTGCCGCAGTTCGAGCTGCGAGGTATAGCCCGCTTCCGCCCGCGACCGGGCGATGCGCAGCGCCTCGCCACGCGACGCGATCGTCGCCCGCACCGTTGCGATCCGCGCATCCAGCCCGCGCAACGTGACATACCCGCTGGCGGTGGCGGCGGCGACGGACAGCCGCGCGGTATCGGCGGCAGCGGCAGCGGCATCGCCGGTCAGTCGCGCGGCATCGATGGTGCGCTTGACCCGGCCGAACAGGTCGACCTCATAGGCCGACTGGAACACAGGTTGCAGCGAGGTGCCCGTCGTCGCCGAGCCGAACGCATTGAGCGCGCGCTGTTCGATCAGCCCGACGCCGGCGTCGAGCGTCGGAAAGCGCGCCGCGCGCGCCACCCGCTCGGCCGCCCGCGCTTCCGCCACCCGCGCCACCGCAACGGCGATGTCGGGATTGTTGGCGAGCGCCGCCGTTACCAGCCGCGTCAGTTCGGGATCGCCGAACGCCTCCCACCAGTTCGCCGCTACGGTCGCCGTACCGGGCAGCGTCGTGCGCCACGCGGCCGGCGGCGTGACGCTGGCCGCCTCGGGTCGCGGCCGCTTGGCCGGGGTACAGGCGCCCAGCAGCGCCAACCCTAGGAGCGCAGCCCGTTTCATCGCGCCGCCGGCGACGTGCCGCCGCGCGTATCGACCCGCGCCTCGACCGACATGCCGGGCCGCAGCCGCTGGAACAGCGGATCGTTGCGGTCGATCGCGATGCGCACCGGAATACGCTGCGCCACCTTCACGAAATTGCCGGTGGCGTTGTCGGCGCGGATCACCGCGAACTCATTGGCCGCAGCCGGGGCGATCCGCTCGACCCGACCGTGCAGCTCGGCGCGGTCCAGCGCGTCGACGCGGATCGTCGCCGGCTGTCCCGGTGCGATGCGCGCGGTCTGCGCTTCCTTGAAATTGGCGGTCACCCACACGGTCGGCGGGACCAGGAACATCATCTGGGTGCCCGCCGTCACATATTGGCCCAGCCGGACGCCGACCTCACCCAGCCGCCCGTCCTGCGGCGCGCGGATGACGGTATTGGCCAGATCGATCTCGGCCAGTCGCACCGCCGCCTTCGCATTCTCGACCGCCGCCGACAGCCCGCCGCGCCCGACCGTGACGGTCCGCACCTGTTCCTGTGCGACGCTGCGCTGCGCCTGCGCCTGCGCGACCCCCGCCTCGGCGGCGCGCAGGGCGGCGAGCGTCTGATCGCGTTCGCGCAGCGACACCGATCCTTCGCGCACCAGATCGTTGACCCGCGCCATGTCGGCCTGCGCGCGTGCCAGCTGCGCCCGCGCATTCTGCACCGCCGCGTCCTGTCCACCCAGGCTCGCCTCGCTCGACCGCTCGCTCTGCTGCGAATTGGCGAGGTTGGCCTGTTGCGCCGCCAGCTGCGCCCGCGCCTGGTCGACCCGCTGGCGATAGATGCGGTCGTCGATCCGGGCGAGCACCTGCCCGCCCTTCACGTCCTGAAAATCGCGAACCAGCACCTCCGTCACATAGCCGTTGACCTGCGGCGCGATGATCGTCGTCTGCCCACGGACATAGGCATTGTCGGTCGCCTGGATCGCACTGCCGAACGGCCACAGCCCCCAGGCATAGAGGGCCAGCGCCACCCCGCCGAGCAGCAGCGCGACGAAGCCGAGCGTGGATTTGAGACTGCCGCGCGGCGGTGCCCAGCCGCGCGCCTTGGTCGGTTCCTGCGGCACCTCGACCGGATCGGCCAGCCGTTCTGCTTCTTCTGTGGAAAGTTGGGTATCGGTCATGACATCTGTTTCTGTCGCATCTGCTGTACGGCGGCGAGATCGCCGGCGAGCGGGTTCACGCCCTTCACGCGGAAGCGCAGCCACAGCGCCCCCAGCCACACGACCATCGCCGCCGACAGCATCGCGACGCCAAGGAACACGTCGTTATAGGCAAGGATGTTCGCCTCGCGCGTCACCTGCTGCCCGAGCAGCCCGGCACCCGACGCCTGGCGCAGCGCCGAGTCGCCGAGCACGCGGGCATAGGCACCGCCCAGCTGCTGGATACGCTGCACCACCTGCGGGTCGGTCGCCGTCAGCGTCTGGGTCAGTTCGAAGGCATGATATTTCTCGCGCACGATCTGGAAGGAGCCTAGCAGCGCGGTGCCGGCGAGGCCGCCCATCGTCTGCGAAATGCTGAAGATCGCCGAGAAGCTGATGATATGGCTGGGCCCCCGCGCCAGCGCGCGAAACACGCCGATCATGATCATTGGCCCCAGGAAATAGAGCGCGGCAAAGGCGATGATCCCCTGGCTGACATACAGGCTCGACGGGCGGGTCAGGTTGGTCGAATCCGAATCCAGCCACGCGCCAAGGCCGATCAGCGCGACGGCGATCACCACCGGCTTGTACAAATCCTGCATGTTCAGCATCTTGAGGCTGACCACGACCCCGGCGATCGACGCCAGCGTCATGACGAGGCTCAATGTCACCAGCTGGTCGTTGCCCATGCCGACCACGGTCAGCAGCCCGACCGTGCCGAACGTCTGTTCGGACAGGAGGATGCGCAAGCTTGCCGCCACGATCGCGAACCGGATGATGTTGCGCCCCAGCATCCAGCGGGTGTTGAGCAGCGGGTTGGCGCGGTTATGCTCGATCAGCAGCGCCCCCCCGATCAGCGGGATGGCGGCGGCCAGCGCATAGCCCAGCCACGGCGTCGACCACCATTGGATCCGTCCCTGCACCAGCACCGCGCACAGCAACGCGACACCCGGTGCCAGCAGCGCGAAGGTCAGGAAATCGATCTTCTCGAACGCCGGCGTCCGCTCCGACGGCGGCAGCCGCAGCAGCGCGACCGCGCCGAGGCACATCAGCGTCAGCCCCAGTTCGAACCAGAACAGCGCCTCGATCCGCCCATCGGCCAGCAGCAGCGGCGACAGCGTGCGCGCCAGCGGCAGCGCCACCTGCGACGCGCCGAACCCCATGATCATCCCCGAAAGCCGCGCGGCGGCGGGCAGCGCCTGCATGATGTAGAGGAAGCACAGGGTCGTCAGCGCACTGGCGACGATCCCCGATGCGCCACGCACCACCAGCTGCACGCCATAGCTGTGCACGACCAGCTGGAGGATATTGAGGATCAGGAACGCGGCCAGGAACACCCGCGTAAAGCGCTGCATCCCGAATTGCTGGCGGAACTTGATCAGCAGCATCGACATGCACACGCTGGTCATCGACGACACGGCGGTTAGCCAGCCGCCCTCGACCGGCGTCAGGCCGAGCGATCCCTGGATCTGCGGCAGGTTCGCGATCAGCAGCCCGTTGCTGAACCCCCCGGTCACCCCCAGCAGGATGCCGGTCGCGAAATAGCCGACGCGCCGCCCGAACGGATGATCGGGCGTCGCGGGAGATCCGGGCAGGAACGGCCGCTCGTGCGGCTTGAATTCATACGCCGGGGCGATCGCCATGGCTCCATATGGGAATATTGATCGAGCAACAACTTGTCACGGAACCGATCGTTCCGGATCGGCAATGGATAAAGTCGGCCGGCCAAGCGAGCCACTGGCATCACCGGTAACATCCGCTACCATCGCGTGCATGCGTATCCTGATCCTCGCCGCCGCGCTCCTCGCCTCGACCGCCACCGCCCAGACGCCGCTCGAAGCGCCCCTGCCTCCGGTCCGCCCGTGGCACGGTGCGAGCGAAAAGCTGGTCGCGAAGCCCGCCGATCCGTGGATCACCCCGGCGGAGGCAAGCGGGTTCGTCACCACGCCGGACTATGCCGCAACCCGCGCGTGGATCGACAAGCTCGTCGCCGCTTCTCCGCTGCTCTCGATCGAAACCTTCGGCAAAAGCCCGCAGGGGCGCGACCTCTATGCCGTCCGCGCGCACAAGCCGGTGGTCGGCGGCCCCGCGACACCGAAACCGGTCGTGCTGGTACAGGCGGGCATCCATTCCGGCGAGATCGAGGGCAAGGATGCCGGCCTGATGCTGCTGCGCGACATCGCGCTGCGCGGCAAGGACCGGCTGCTCGACAAGGTCGATCTGGTGTTCGTCCCCATCTACAATGTCGACGGCCATGAACGCTCCTCACCGTTCAACCGCCCGAACCAGCGCGGGCCCAAGGACATGGGCTGGCGCACCACCGCGCAGAACCTGAACCTCAACCGCGACTATCTGAAGGCCGATGCGCCGGAGACGCAGGCGATGATCGGCCTGATCCGCCGGGTCGATCCGATCCTGTATCTCGACCTGCATGTCACCGACGGCATCGACCACCGCTATGACGTGACCTACGCCTTTTCCGGCTGGCGGGGCTATTATGCGCGGTCGGCGGCGATCGGGCGGTTCCTCGACACGCGGCTGCGCCCGGCGATGGACGCGGCGCTCAAGCGCAAAGGCCATATTCCGGGCTATTATGTCAGCACGCTCGACAATCGCGAGCCGGAAAAGGGCATGACGCAGGACGTCGACACGCCGCGTTTCTCGACCGGTTACGGCGATGTCGCGCATATCCCGACGGTGCTGGTCGAGACGCACTCGCTCAAGCCCTATCGCCAGCGGGTGCTCGGCACCTATGTCTTCGTCGAGGAATCGCTGCGGCTGGCGGGCGAGCGCGCCGGCGAACTGCGCGCCGCGATCGATGCCGACCGCGCCGCCCGACCGGCAACCGTCACGACGTCGTGGAAGCAGACGCCCGAGCCGATCTACAGCGTCGATTTCCTCGGCCTGGCGCACGACACCTATCGCTCGCCCGCCTCGGGCCGCGACGAACTGCGCTGGCTGCCCAAACCCGTCACCTTCAAGATGCCGGTCTATGGCAGCAACCCCGACAAAACGGTTACGCTGCCCCGCGCGTGGTGGGTGCCCGCCACCCTGCCGCATGTCATCGACCTGCTGAAGCTGCACGGCATCGCCATCGAACCGATCGCGGCACCGCGCACGCTCGACCTCGACATGGCGCGCGCGACCGACCCGAAGCTCGGCCGCGCCAATGAAGGCCATATCCCGCTGGAGGCGACGATCGTCCATGAACGCCGCCGCGAGACCATGCCTGCCGGGTCGGTCCGCGTGCCCGCCGACCAGCCGCTGGGCCTCCTCGCCGCCTTCCTGCTCGAACCCGAAAGCGAGGATGGCGTGCTCGCATGGAACCTCGCACCCGGCATGCTGCAACGGACCGAATATATCGAGGGCTATGCCATCGCGCCGCTCGCCGACCGAATGCTGGCGAACGACCCGAAGCTGAAGGCGGAATTCGATGCGAAGATCGCCGCCGACCCGGCCTTCGCCGCCGATCCGACCGCGCGGCTGCAATGGTTCTATGCCCGCACGCCCTATTATGACGAACGGTTTCTGCTGTATCCGATCGGGCGCGAGGTGAATTGACGGATTGCCCGCTCCGATGGACATAGCGGAGGAAGTGAACGAATTCCGCCAGTCAAACCTCGTCATCCCCGCGCAGGCGGGGATCCATACACGCCAAGGTCGTGGATCGAACCATAACCGCTGCGTCTATGGATTCCCGCCTCCGCGGGAATGACGATCCGAGCCGATAGGCCACGACAAGAACGCGATGGAGAGCCTGACCCCATGACCGCCCCTTCGATCATCGTCGTCGAGGACGATCCCGCCCTGCGCACACTGACCGCCCGCGCGTTGCAGGAAAATGGCTATCATGTCCGCACTTGTTCGGCTGCGCCCGAAATGTGGCTGGCGCTGGAACAGGGGCCGGTCGACCTGATCCTGCTCGACATCATGCTGCCCGGCACCAGCGGCATCGACCTGTGTCGCCAGATCCGCCAGAACAGCAGCGTGCCGATCATCTTCGTATCGGCCAAGGGCAGCGAGGTCGATCGCGTCATCGGCCTCGAACTCGGCGCCGACGATTACCTGCCCAAGCCGTTCGGCACGCGCGAGCTGATCGCCCGCGTCCGCGCCGTGCTGCGCCGGGGCGAGCTGAACGCCCAGGCGGCGCAGCGCGAGGAAGGCATCTACAGCTTCGAAGGCTGGACCGCGAACGTGCCGCGCCGCGAACTGACTTCGCCGACCGGCGCGCAGGTCGACCTGACCGGTGCCGAATTCGACCTGCTGGTCGTGCTGCTCGACCATGCCCAGCGCGTCATCGCCCGCGAACGGCTGATCGAGCTGTCCCGCACCCGGCTGGGCGACAGTTCGGACCGCAGCATCGACGTGCTCATCAGCCGCCTGCGTCGCAAGCTGTCGACCGCGGGCGGCACCCCGCCGATCGTCACCGTGCGCGGCGTCGGCTATATGCTGAACGTGCCGGTGGAACGCCGTTGAAGCGTTTCACGGCTTTGCCGGTCGGGCTGATCGGCCGGATCGTCGCGATCTTGCTGCTGACCATCGTCCTCGAATTCGGCGTGTCGGTCCTGCTGTACGAACGCGCCAGCCAGTTTTCGGTGCGCGATGACGAGGCGCGCCGCCTGGCGGAGCACCTCGTCATCGCCACCCGCATCGTCGAGGAACGCCCGGTCGACCAGCGCGCCGGCATGGCGACCGAGCTGACCACCGAACGCTATGCCGTGCAATGGCGCGCGACCGCGCCCGAACTGCCGGCCAGCGGCACCGAGCTGCGTGAGATGGAGCAGCAGGTACTCGCCTGGGAACCGAGCCTCGCGCCCACCGGCCTCCACCTGACCCTGATCGGCCAGGGGCGGCGATCGGTGGTCAGCGGCGCACTCCAGCTGGAGGATGGCAGCTGGCTCTATTTCCGCACCCTCGAACCGTTGCGCGCGTTCGACCTCGCCCTGGGCCGCATCCTGCTGGCGCTCATCCCGGCCATCGCGCTGATGGTGGTCGGCGGGTTGCTGATCCGCCGGACGCTGCGCCCGATGCGCCAGCTGGCCGATGCGGTCGACCGGTTCGGCCCGGGTGGCGGATCGACCCTGCCGACCATCGAGGAAGCGGGGCCGAGCGAGGTCCGCCGCCTCGTCGTCGCATTCAACGGGTTGCAGGCGCGCATCCACCGGCTGATCGACGAGCGCACCCGCGCGCTCGCCGCCGTCGGCCACGACCTGCGCACCCCGCTCGCCCGCCTGCGCCTGCGCACCGATGCCATTCCCGACCGCGACCTGCGCGACACGGTGCAGAACGACCTGGCAGAGATGGAGGCGATGGTCACCTCGCTGCTCGCCTTTCTGGGCGGGGAGAGCGAACCCGAACGCGCCGTGTTGGTCGACATTGCGGTGCTGTGCGCCAGCATCGTCGACGATGCCGCCGACCATGGCCATGACGCGACCTATGTCGGCCCCGACCATTTCGAACGCGCGGTACGCCGGTCGAATTTCCGCCGCGCCGTCGTCAACCTGGTCGAGAATGCGATCCATTATGGCGGCAGCGTCACGCTGACCCTCGCGTTAGAGGATGGCGCGACGGTGATCCGGGTCGAGGATGACGGCCCGGGCATTCCCGACGAATCGCTGGCCGACGTCCTCGAACCGTTCGTCCGGCTCGACACCGCGCGCAAGCGCGACACGGTGGGCTTCGGCCTCGGCCTGTCGATCGTCCAGCGCGCGGCGGAGGCGGAGGGCGGTCGGCTGGAGCTGCGCAATCGCGACAGCGGCGGGCTGTGCGCGGCGATCGTCCTGCCCGCACCGTTCGCGCCCCGGCAATAATTCGTTACACAGCCGCCGAACGCAGCAAGATTGCGTCGTCTATACCCGATCCTTGAACCGGTGGCCCCTAAGCTGCTGAAACGGTTTGGAGGGAACGACGATGAACGACGTGATCGGCCGCGTGTTCGGCTTCGAAAAGGATGTGTTCGGCAGCGATGCCGACCTCTATTCGAAGCTGGCGACCGACGGGCAAAGCCCCAAGGTCCTGATGATCTCCTGTTCGGATTCGCGGGTCGTTCCCGAACATATCCTGCAGGCGAAGCCGGGCGACGTCTTCGTCATCCGCAATGCCGGCAACATCGTCCCCCCCTTCACCCAGCAGAATGGCGGCACGACCTCGACCGTCGAATATGCGGTCGCGGTGCTCGGCGTCACCGACATCATCGTGTCGGGCCATTCGGGCTGCGGCGCGATGGGCGCACTGATGAAGCCGGACACGCTCGACGGCCTGCCCAGCGTCGCCGCGTGGCTCCGCCACAGCCATGCCGCCCATTCGGTGGTCGAAAACAGCTACCCCGATCTCGACGATGCCGCTGCGGTCCGCGCCGCCAGCCTGGAAAACGTCGTGGTCCAGATTTCGCACCTGCGCACCCATCCGGCGGTCGCGTCGCGCATCGCCAAGGGCGAGCTGACGCTGCACGGCTGGTTCGTCGACATCCATGCGGGCACGATCCTCGCGCTGGACGGCGAAACCGGTCGGTTCGCGCCGATCAATGCGGATCGCCCGTTGCCGGTGGCGCTGCCCGCCGCCAAGCGCCTTGCTGCGGATTTCGTGACGGCAGAAGCCGCCGAATAACCAGTTCCTGCGGGTTGGCGGGGCGAATCTTCCCTCCCCCGTTCCGCCGGCCGTGGGTTCCGCGCCGGGCGTGCTTCCCCCAAGCACGTCCGGCGCACCCTGTTTCAAAGGCAATCGATCGCCATGTCGTCGCAACCCTCTCTGATCGCCAATCTGCGGCAGGATCTGCCCGCCTCGATCGTCGTCGCGCTGGTCGCGCTGCCGCTGTGCCTCGGCGTCGCGCTCGCCTCGGGCGCGCCGCTCTTTTCCGGGCTGATCGCCGGGATCGTCGGCGGCATCGTCGTCGGTTCGCTCAGCAAGTCGCCCTTGTCGGTCAGCGGCCCTGCCGCCGGGCTGACCGTGATCGTGCTCGACGCGATCACCAAGCTGCCGAGCTTCGAAGCGTTCCTGCTCGCCGTGTTCCTCGCGGGCTGCATGCAGATCCTGCTGTCCTTCTCGCGCTCGGGCGTGCTGGGCGAATTCGTGCCCTCGTCGGTCATCACCGGCATGCTGGCGGCGATCGGCCTGATCCTGATCCTCAAGCAGGTGCCGCACGCCATCGGCTATGACGGCGATCCGGGCGGCGACTTCGCCTTCCGCCAGGGCGATGGCCTGAATACCTTCAACACCATCCTGTTCGTGCTGCGCGAACAGGTCATCTGGGGCGCGACGATCATCGCGGCGATCAGCATCGCGTTCCTGTTCTGGTGGGACAAGAACAAGCCCAAGGACGGCCCGCTGCGCTTCGTGCCGGGTCCGCTGGTCGTGGTCGTCGGATCGGTGCTCATGAACGCGCTGTTCGGCGCGGTTGCCCCGTCGATCCAGGTCAAGCCGACCCATCTGGTCAGCGTGCCGATCGCCGATGGCCTGGGCGGCTTCGTCAAGCTGTTCAGCCTTCCCGACTTCGGCCAGATCGGCAATGCGACCGTGTGGACCGTCGCCGTCACCCTCGCCATCGTCGCCAGCCTCGAATCGCTGCTGTCGGTGAAGGCGGTCGACGAACTCGACCCCAAGCGCCGCGTGACCGACAAGAACCACGAACTGCTGGCGCAGGGCGGTGGCAACATCATTTCGGGCCTGATCGGCGGCCTGCCGGTGACCTCGGTCATCGTGCGCTCGTCGGCGAATGTCGACGCCAATGCCGCGTCGAAGATGTCGACGATTCTGCACGGCACCTGGCTGTTGCTGAGCGTCCTGCTGGTCCCGACGCTGCTCAACCTGATCCCGCTGTCGGCGCTCGCCGCGGTGCTGATCCAGACCGGCTATAAATTGACCAAGCCAGAGCTGTTCACCAAACGCTGGAAACAGGGCATGACCCAGTTCGTGCCGTTCGTCGTCACCATCGCCGCGATCCTGTTCACCGACCTGCTGAAGGGCATCGTCATCGGGCTGGTCGTCGGGTTCATCTTCGTCATCGCCCGCAATTTCCGCCCGGCGGTGACGTTCGTGCAGGACGGCGAAGGCCCCGGCGCCAGCTGCATGGTGCGCGCCAAGCGCAACCTGTACTTCATCCACAAGGTCGAACTGACCAAGGAACTGGAAAAGGTGCCCGACGACTGCACGGTGGTGATCGACCTGTCGGCGACCAGCTATGTCGACCTCGACAATATCGACATCATCAACGGCTTCATCAAGAACGCGCAGTATCGCAACATCAATGTGCTGGTGCGCGGCGACATCGGCGACAAGACCGCGCCGCAGATCAAGGCCCCGCGCAAGGAGGTCGCCTACGCATGAGGGAATACAAGCACCTGCTCCTCGCCAACAAGGCATGGGCCGCCGAACGGCTGGAGGAAAATGCCGACTATTTCACGCGGCAGATCGTCGGGCAGCAGCCGGAATTCCTGTGGATCGGCTGTTCCGACAGCCGCGTCGCGCCGGACCAGCTGACCAATACCGAACCGGGCGGCATGTTCATCCACCGCAACATCGCCAATCTGGTCGATCCGGGCGATCAGAACCTGATGTCGGTGGTGCAGTTCGCGGTCGAGGTGCTGAAGGTCGGCCATATCATCGTGTGCGGCCATTATGCCTGTGGCGGCATCCAGGCTGCGCTGGAAGGCGGCGTCGACGGCCATGTCCATGACTGGCTGGCGATCGCGCGCAACGTTGTCGACAACCACCGCGACGAACTGGACGCCCTGCCCGAGGATCAGCGCGCCAACCGCCTGGTCGAACTGAACGTCCATGACCAGCTGGTCCAGCTGGCCCGCACCGACGTGGTGCAAAAGGCATTCGCGGCCGGCCAGCCGCTCGAACTCCATGGCTGGGTCTACGACCTCCGCGACGGCCTGCTCAAGCCGTTGATGGAGATCGATGCGAACACGCCGCTGGAAGCGGTGACCAAGCCGGAGAAGGTGCTGGTCTGACCGCCCTACGTCACCCCGGGCTTGATCCGGGTAACGAACAGGTGACCGGCGCCCCCACACACCAACCGTACCCCCGCGAAGGCGGGGGTCCAGAGCCACGAACGCCCCGCCCGTAACTCTGGATTCCCGCCTACGCGGGAATAGGCTGCGTACTTGGCAGGAACATCACCCCGCCATCGTCATCACCGACCCTGAATCCACCCGCAAATTCGCGCCGTTCACGAAGCTCGCCGGCTTCGACACCAGGAACAGGATCGCCGCCGCGACCTCTTCCGCCTTGCCGCGCCGGCCCAGCGTCATGCCGGGGCGTTCTTCCTTCAGGAAGCTCTTGATCGCGCCGTCGCGGTCGGTGCCCTGCTCCTCGGCGCGCTTGTCCATCATCGCATCGGTCATCGGCGTCGCGATGAACGCGGGCGATACGCTGTTCACCAGCACATTGTCGCAGCCATAGGCCTTCGACAGGCCCTTGGCCAAGTTCAGTACCCCGGCCTTCGATGCGCAGTACGCCAGTTCGTCGACATAGGGCTGGACCGCATCCTCCGACGCGATCAGCACGATCCGGCCGCCGCCACCCTTGCGCATCGCCGGGATCGCCTCGCGCGTCACCCGCACCGCCCCCATCAGGTTGATGTCCAGCGTCGACTGCCACCCGGCGTCGTCCACCTCCAGGAAATCGCCCGTCGCGCCGGTCACACCGGCGGCATGGACGAGGATCGTCGGATCGCCCAGCTCGCTACGCACCTGCTCGAACAGCGCCTTGACGCTCGACAGGTCGGTCACGTCGGCGGCGACCGCCACGACCTCGCCATGCTCGACCAGTTCCGCGCGCACCTGCTCCAGCGAGTCCGCATCCTGATCGCTGATCGCGACCCGCGCGCCTTCCTGCAACAGCATCCGCGCCGTCTCGCGCCCGATGCCGCTATCCGCGCCCGTCACCAGTGCCAGCGCGCCGCCCAGTCCGTAATCCATGGTTCTCTCCCGTCAGGAAGCTGACCAAGCTATTGAACCGGCGAGCGGTTCCCTGCCTCAAAGTTCAGCTCCGCCGAGCGTCGCAATCGCCTGGATCAGTGCCAGATGGCTCAGCCCCTGCGGCAGATTGCCGAGATAATCGCCGGTCTTCGGATCGATCATCTCCGGCAAAATCCCGGTGCCATGCTTCAGCCCGTCCATCGCCGCCGCCAGAGCCGCCTCGGCCCGGTCGTGCTGGCCGAGGATCGCGCGCGCCTCGACCATCCAGAAAGTGCACGCGAGGAAGCACCCTTCTTCCTGCTCCATCCCCGTGTAGCGATAGTGGAACGCCCCGGCGCCGAGCTCCCGGTCGATCGCGTCCAGCGTCCGCGCCAGCCGGTCCTGCCCGTCGAAACGGAACCGCACCGCCAGCGCCAGCGACGCGTCCAGCCCCTTGGCGCCCGGATAGCACAGATACGCCCCCCGCTCCTCGTCCCAGCAATGCTCGCCGATCCAGTCCATGATCCGGTCGCGTTCGCGCGCCCAGCGGTCGCGGCAGGTCGTCGGAATCTGCCCGGCATCGGCCAGCTCGACCGCGCGTTGCAGCGCCTGCCAGCAGCTGATCTTCGACATGGTGTAATGCTGCACCTCGGTCAGTTCCCAGATGCCGGCATCCTTCTGTCGCCAGCGATCCGCGCACAGATCGGCGAGGTGCGACAGGGTCGCCGCGCTCTGCCCGTCGAGGATGTTACCGCACGCCACGAACCGCTCGGCCGTCTCGAAGATGTCGCCATAAATCCCGTGCTGATGCTGGTCGGTCGCCAGGTTCCCGGTCACCACCGGCTTCGACCCGCGATAGCCCGGAATGTCGATCTCGCGCACTTCGGGCACCGGATCGCCGCCCAGCGTGTAGCAGACCTTCGGCACCCCCTGCCCCAGACGCTTCAACAGCCAGGTAAAGCCCGCCTTCGCCTCGGCATGGGCGCCAATGCGCAGGAACGCCTTGATCGTGTAGCCGGCGTCGCGGATCCACGCATAGCGATAGTCCCAGTTCTTCGGCCCCCCGACCTTCTCCGGCAGCGAGGTCGTGGCCGCCGCGACGATCGCCCCGGTCGGCGAATAGAGCAGCAGCTTGAGCGCCAGTGCGCTGCGGATCGCCAGCGCCCGCCGCGCCCCGTCACAATGCAGCTGTCCCGACCAGTCGAGCGCCTGCGTCCAGTCGCGCCATTCCTTGTCGGACAGGTCGATGCGCCCATCGATCGCCTCGATCGGTGGCACGACCAGCGGCTCGTCGGCACCCGCCACGATCCCGACCGTCGCCCGCTGCCCTTGCGACACCGCGATCCGCCCGTCGATCCCGTCATCGCCCTGCCGTTCGATGACGACATGATCGCTGCACCGGACCAGCCCCAGCACTGCGCCGACATGAAACACGTCATGCCCGCCGGCCCGCGCAAAATAGGGGCTGACCGTATCCGCCCGCCGCCCGAAGCGCAGCGTCAGCGCGAACGCGACATGCCCGTCCAGCCCCTCGACCCGCCGCGCCAGTTCGGCCCAGGGCAGCCGCCCCGCCGTCCCGCTGTTGAGGCTCTCGGTCAGTTTCGCCCGGCCCGTCGCGGTCGTGAATATCGTCTCCAGCACATTGCTGTCGTCGCGATAGCGCTGCTCGCTGGTGAACGGCTCGGTCGGCGTGATCGCGAAATAGCCGCCCAGCGTCCCGTCGAGCAACCGGTCGAACAGCGCGGGCGAATCCATGTTCGGCACGCACCACCAGTCGATCGATCCATCGGCGCCCGACAGCACCACCGCGCGTCCGTCGCCCAGCGCGCCATAGCGGGCGAGCGGCAGATAGCCCTCGGCATCGCGAAGCATGGCGGGATCGGCGGCGCGGGATCGGAACAGCATGAAACCGATAACCCATGATAAGGGCCAAATGTCCGAAAGGGCGGGAGAATGTCCGCGCGGCGTGCGTTGGCGCCCCATTCCCATCCCCACGGAGAAGCCATCCATGAGCATCGCGTCCGCCTTCGGGCTAGGCAAGAAGGTCCGCTACGCCGTCGTCGGCGCGGGCGACATCACCCAGCGCTCGATGCTGCCCGGCATCAAGCATACCGGCAATTCCAAGCTGGTCGCGATCGTCACCGGCGATGCGGAGAAGGCGGCGGCACTGGCCGAGATGTACGGCGTCGACGCGACCTATGATTACGACCAGTTCCACGAACTGCTGGCGTCCGGCACGATCGACGCCATCTATCTCGGTACGCCCAACTGGCGCCATGCCGAATTCGCCATTCCCGCGCTCGCCGCCGGCATCCACGTCCTGTGCGAGAAGCCACTGGAAATCTCGGTCGAACAGGGCCGCGCCATCGCCGCGGCGCAGGCGGCGTCGTCGGCCAAGCTGATGACCGCCTACCGCCTGCACTTCGAACCCGGCACGCTGGCGGCGATCGACATGGTGCGCGACGGCAAGCTTGGCGACCTCGTGACCTTCTCCGCGACGTTCAGCCAGTCGCTCGACCCCGACAACCACCGCGCCAAGCACGGCATCGTCGCCGGCCCGCTGTTCGACATGGGTCCCTACCCGATCAACGCCATCCGCTATCTGTTCGGCGAGGAACCCATCGCGGTGGAATCGGCGGTAGCGACCCGGCAGGCGGCTGCGGGCTTCGGCGATCTGGACGATACCTTCGCGGTCGTGCTGCGCATGCCCGGCGACCGTCTGGCGAGCTTCACCGTCAGCTATTATGCCGGCAATGTCGACCACCTGACCATCGCCGGGACCAAGGGCAGCATCCATATCGACCCCGCCTTCGGCTATGGCGATACCCAGCATCAGACGATCACGATCGGCACCGACAAGCGCGAAGAGAAGTTCAAGCCGACCGACCAGTTCGGCGGCGAGATGAAATATTTCTCCGACTGCATCCTGAACGGCGACGATCCCGAGCCGGACGCGGAGGAAGGCATTGCCGACCTGCGCGTGATCGAAGGAATTGTTGAGGCGCTCAAGACCGGCCGCCGCGTCGACCTGCCCCCCTTCGAACGCCGCCGCCGCATCAACACCGCGACGCAGAAGCAGACGCTGTCCCCGATCACCCCGCCGGAGACGGTGAAGGCGAAGTCGCCGAGCGGGAATTGAGCGGGTTCCCGTAGAGTAACCGTACCCCCGCGCAGGCGGGGGTCCAGGGTCACAAACGCAACCATTTCGCTGCTTGGCTCTGGACCCCCGCCTGCGCGGGGGTACGGCATGGGTGAGGGTTAGACGATGCCCCTACCACCCCACCCCGATCTTCCCGAAATGGTCGCCGTCTTCCTGATACCGGAACGCCTCGGCCAGTTCCTCCAACCCGAACCGCCGATCCACCACCGGCCGGAATGCCATCGCGTCCAGCGCGCGGACAAACTCCTGCTGCTCGCGCCGGCTGCCGACGATCAGCCCCTGCAACCGCGCCTGTTTCGCCATCAGCGCGGCGGTCGGCACCTCGCCACCCATGCCGGTCAGCACGCCGATCAGCGAGATATGCCCGCCGACCCGGACCGCCGCGATCGACTGCGCCAGCGTCGCCGGACCGCCGACCTCGACCACATGGTCGACCCCGCGCCCCTCGGCCCAGTCCGCGATCGTCGCGCCCCAGTTGCCATCGCTACGATAATTGACGGTGAAATCCGCCCCCAACGCCTTGGCCCGTGTCAGTTTTTCATCGCTGGACGAAGTGATCGCGACCTTCGCCCCCATCGCCTTGGCGATCTGCAACGCCCAGATCGACACGCCACCGGTGCCCAGCAGCAGCACCCGATCGCCCGCCTTCAACCCGCCATCGACCACCAGCGCCCGCCACGCGGTCAGCCCGGCGGTGGTGATCGTCGCCGCCTCGACCGCATCCCAGCCCTTGGGCGCGAGCGTAAAGGCCGTCGCCGGCAGCACGACCACCTCCTGCGCGAACCCGTCGATGCCATCGCCGGGCGTCCGCGCGAAATCGCCGACGGTCGGCCCGCCATCCTGCCAATCCGGAAAGAAGCACGACACGACCATGTCGCCCACCGCAAAGTCGGTGACGCCCTCGCCGACCGCCTCGACCGTGCCGGCGCCGTCCGCCATCGGCACCCGGCCATCCTCGGCGGGCGACTTCCCGCTCACCACAATATAGTCGTGGAAGTTGAGCGAACTGCCCCGCAACGCCACGCGGATTTCGCCCGCCCCCGGCTGCCCCGGATCGGCGCGATCGACAACCTCCAGCCGGTCCAGCCCGCCGGGCGCGCGCAATGCGACCGCCTTCATGCGTCGTCTCCCGCGTCGACCACCGCCTGTGTCATGCCATTCGGCGACAGGATTTCGATCCAGTAACCGTCCGGATCGGTGATGAAGGCGATGTCCTTCATCCGCCCCTCGTCCGGCCGCTTGCGGAACGTCACACCCAGCTCCTCGAACCGCGCACACGCCGCGGCGACGTCGGGTACGCTGATCCCGATATGGCCGAAGCCGCGCGGATCGTCGTTACCGCTGTGATAGCCGGCGAAATCGGGATCGTCCTCGGTCCCCCAGTTATGCGTCAATTCCAGCGTCGTCTCGCGGGTGAACACGAACCGCGCCCGCTCCTTCGGGTCGCTCGGCACGCTCTCCCCGTCGCGCAGGAAGCCGAGAAAATAGAGCGAGAACGCCGCCTCCTCGAAATCCAGCTTCTGCAACAACGTCATGCCCAGCACATCCTGATAGAAAGCCAGGCTGGCGCTGGGGTCGCGAACGCGCAGCATCGTCTGGTTCAGCGTGAAGCCTTCGGTTCCGGCGGGTCGGGTCATGGCAGTTTCCTTGATTTCAACGCCGCCGCAAACGCATGGGAGGCGATTTCGTCGCCCGTGCCGCGACAGCGGATGGTTGACGTGTCTGGTATCCGGCGTAACGATACAGTGTTACGTTCGAAAGGCCCGCCCGCTTGTCCGCTGCCCCCCGCCTCGCGCTGATCGCGCTGCTGCTCAGCACCACTCCCGCCCTTGCCGACCCGATCCGCCAGACCAAGGGCGACTGGCAGGACAAGTTCCGCCAGCTGGAGGGAGAGGACTGGCCGACCCCGACCGATTACCGCAACGCATCGGGCGCGCCGGGCTATCGCTACTGGCAGCAAAAGGTCGATTACGACGTCAAGGTGTCGCTCAACGAAGCGACGAAGGTCGTGACCGGCACGGAAACGATCCGCTACCGCAACAACTCACCCGATGCGCTGCCCTATCTCTGGCTGCTGCTCGACCAGAACCAGTATAAGCGGTCGTCGATCGCGCAGATGACGCAGACCGTGCCCGATGCGACGTCGATCAGCATCGGCGAGATCCGCCGGGCGGAGGCGATGAAGACGTGGGAAGGCGGCTTCACCATTTCGGCGGTGCGCGGCCCCGATGGTCAGCCGCTCGCCCACCGCGTCACCGACACGCTGCTGCGCATCGAACTGCCGCAGCCGGTCGCCGGCAATGGCGGGGAGGTCACGCTGTCGATCGACTGGTCGTTCCCGATGGCCGAGCAGAAGGTCGTCGACGGCCGCTCCGGCTATGAATGCTTCACCGGACAGGGTGAGGACGGCAACTGCATCTTCGAAGGGGCCCAGTGGTTCCCGCGCCTCGCCGTCTATTCGGACTATGAAGGCTGGCATAACAAGGCCTTCCTCGATGCCGGCGAATTTACGCTGGAATTTGGCGACTATCGTGTCGCGCTGACCGTGCCCGCCGATCACGTCGTTTCGGCGACCGGCGTGCTCCAGAACCCCGATCAGGTGCTGACCGCTACCCAGCGCCAGCGGCTGGAGCAGGCCAAATCGGCTACCGCGCCGATGTACATCGTCACCCCCGATGAAGCGGTCGCCGCCGAACGCGGCCGTGCCTCGGGCACCAAGACCTGGACCTTCGCCGCGCAGAATGTCCGCGACTTCGGCTGGGCATCGTCGCGCAAATTCGCATGGGACGCGATGAACGTGCGGCAGAATTACGCCGCCAACCCCAATGTCATGGCGATGTCCTTCTATCCGAAGGAAGCACGCCCGCTCTGGGATGCGTACTCGACCAAGGCGATCGCCCACACCATCGACGTCTATGGCAAGTTCGCCTTCCCCTACCCCTATCCGGTGGCGCAGTCGGTCAACGGCCCCGTCGGCGGCATGGAATATCCGATGATCACCTTCAACGGCCCCCGGCCGGTGAAGGACGCCAAGACCGGCCAGCTGACCTATACCGAACGCGCCAAGACCGGCCTCATCGGCGTGGTGATCCACGAGGTCGGCCACGACTGGTTCCCGATGATCGTCAACAGTGACGAACGCCAATGGACATGGATGGACGAGGGGCTGAACACCTTCCTCCAGTTCCAGGCCGAAAAGCTGTGGGACAAGGATTTCCCGTCGCGGCGCGGTGAGCCGAAGGACATTGCCGAATATATGCTGTCCGACAATCAGGTTCCCCTGATGACCCAGTCGGATTCGGTGCTGCAATTCGGTGCCAACGGCTATGGCAAGCCAGCGACCGCGCTCACCATCCTGCGCGAAACCGTGCTGGGGCGTGAGCTGTTCGACCGCGCCTTCCGCGAATATGCCACCCGCTGGCGCTTCAAGCGGCCGACCCCCTACGACTTCTTCCGTACCATGGAGGAAAGCTCGGGCGTCGATCTCGACTGGTTCTGGCGCGGCTGGTTCTATTCGACCGACCATGTCGACATTGCGCTCGACAAGGTGGTCGAGGGCCGCATCGCCGGCGGCGATCTGGAGGCGAATGCCCGCGAACGCCGCGCGCTGGCCGATGCGGAAAACACCTCGCTGACCGTGCGCAACAATGCCGGACAGCGGACCGTCACCGAACGCGACCCGTCGACGCGCGACTTCTACGACCGGCAGGACCGCTTCGCCGTCAGCCCGCAGCAGCGCCGCGACCTCGCCGAAAAGCTCGCCAAGCTGACCCCGGAGGAGCGCGCCGCCTTCCAGGTACGCGACAAATTCTACCGATTCTCGTTCCGCAACATCGGCGGCCTCGTCATGCCGATCCCGCTCAAGCTGACCTATAGCGACAACACGACCGAGATCGTCCGCATCCCCGCCGAGGTGTGGCGCTACAATCCGAAGGCGGTGACGTGGCAGTATGTCACGGGCAAGACGATCACCGGGGCGGAGGTCGATCCGCTGCTCGAAATCGCCGATGCCGATCGCGGCAACAATGTCTATCGCGGCGCCATCCGCCCCGTCGTGCTGGAGATCGAGGATGTCGAGGATCTCGAAAACCGGATGAAGGACTTCGACGTGCAGGTGAAGCCCGGCTCGCTCCAGACCTATCCCGCGCCGGTGGCGAAGTGAGGGCGCCGCTCGCCCTCCTCGCCGCTATGGCGGTGATCGCCCCGGCCCAGGCGCATCGCGGGCATGACTCGCTCGCGGTCGTGACGCTGGCCGATGGCAAGGTCACCGTGTCGCACCGGTTCGAGGCGCACGACATCGAACCCGCCTTGTCGAAGATCGCACCCGACGCGCAGGTCAGCCTCGACGATCCCAAGGCGGTCGCCGCACTTCAGAATTACATCCTGCGCCGCTTCACCCTGACGATCGACGGCAAGCCCCTCCCGCTGACCCATGTCTCGACCGACCTGACCCATTCGCAGGTCCGCATCGACTATGTGGGGAAGGCGCCGCGCAAGCCGAAAACCGTCGCGGTCCGCTCGACCGTGCTGACCGACGTCTACCGCGCGCAGGTCAATCAGGTGAATATCCGCCAGGGCAATGTGGTCAAATCGCTGACCCTGCGCGGCGGAACCGGCGGCAGCGTCACGCTCTGACACTCTGAGACCACCGTCACCGAGCGCAGACGGGGGACCCGCTTCTGATCAACCGGCTAACGGGGAAAGAGGGACCTGAAAGTCTTAATGTGCCGTACCCCCGCGCAGGCGGGGGTCCAGAGCCAAGCAAAACAACGGCCTGCGTCTGGAACCCTGGACCCCCGCCTACGCGGGGGTACGCGCTACGCCAATCGACATGTACCGTCGCAACGAACTCCATCGAGTTAGGCCTCAAAAAGCGCGAAGTCACCTACCCCCCACACCCCGCCCGCAACGCCGCCACCCGCGCCGCGCTCAACACCCCGCGATGCACGCCACATGGCCGCCCGTCGCCACCGACCGCGACGCTGAACGGCAACCCCGCCGTCCCGCCGAACAGATCCTCGCGCATCGCCGCCATCCGCGCCGCATCGGGCACCCAGCGTTGCGCCACCGGCACCCCCTGCACCATCGCTGCCGTCGCCCGCCCGCGATCGATCGGCACCACCAGCACCGTCCACGATCCCGCCGCCTCGCTCAACCGGGGCAGCGCCGCGATCTCGCCATGGCACGGCGCGCACCACGACGCGACGAACAACAGGATCGTGCGCGCGGGATAGGTCGGCGCCGCCGCCCCCGCTGGCACCGCCGCCAGCATCAGCGCGGCCGCCCAGCCGCCAAAGCCCGCCCAACGCTTCATCGCATCCCCCATCGACGCTGTAACATTGCCGTGCTTTGATCCTTGGAAACAGGGGGAAAAACATGCTCGATCCGATTCTGCACGGCCTGATGGCCCTCGCCCAGGCCGCGACCCCGGCCCAGCCCGCCGCCCCGGCCAAGCCCCTGACGTTGCAGGCGCAGTTCGATGCCGCCAACGCCGCCTATTCCACCCGCGACTGTGCCGAGGCACTGAAACTCTACGAGGCGCTGGAAAGGCGCACCGCGACCAACAAGAACGCGCTGCTGACCGGCGCGATCGCGGTGCGCGGCGGCATCTGCCGCGTCCGCATGGGCGAGCGCGAGGCCGGCGTCGCCGCCATCCGCCGCGGCCTGCCGACACTCGCCGCCAAGCCCGACGAATTCCGCGCCGATCTGGGGTCCGCCCATCTCGCGCTGGGCGACGCTGCCTATGACGCGTTCGACTATGACGCCGCCGCCACCGCCTACCGCGCCGCGCTCGACCTCGCCAAGGGGGTCGAACGGGTCGTCCCGCTGCTCGCCCTCGCCCGCACCCTATCGTTCGACCATGACGGCCGCGCGCTCGCCTATGCCGAGGAAGCACGCAAGCTGACCGAATCCGAGGCCAGTATCGACAAGGCGACGGTCGCCGCCGTCCAGACCCGCTATGCCCGCGTGCTTCTCAACGAAGGGCGCACCGCCGACGCCTATACCGTGCTCAAGGATTCGCTGAAGAAACAGGGCGGCCTCGACCAGAAGGTCAATCTGTCCGAAATCGCGACCCGCGCCGACCTTGCGCAGGCGGCGCTGCTGAATGGCGACCGCGAACGCGCCCGCACCTATCTCGCCTATACCGGGGCCGGCCGGCTCGAAAAGGCGCCCTTTGCCGGCGCGCGACAGATGGACCTGCCGCCCTGCGGCGGCCCCGCCGGCCTGAAGCCGACCGAAGTCGCCGTGGTCGAATTTTCCCTCGGCGACGACGGCATCGTGCGCAACGTCGCGCCGATCTACACCACCGGCAATCGCGCGGCGGCGCTCGCCTTTGCCCGCGCGGTCGGCGACTGGTCGTGGCAGCCCGAGGACGCGACCGCCATTCCCGCCTTCTGGCGGCAATCGGCACGGGTCGAGCTGCGCTGTTCGACCGCCGCCCAGCGCCCGTCGATCACCCAGCCGATCGACGACGCGTTCGATACATGGCTGACGTCGAAGGGCGCGCCCGCCTTCGCCTGGGAAGAACAGCCCGCCGCCCGCGCCCTGCCGCTCGCCCGCGCCGAAGTGGCCCGCGCCCGCACCGCCGGGGACAAGGTCGCCGAACTGCGCGCGCTCGGCTGGATGTTCAATTCGCAGCTGGTCGGCGCCGAGGAAGCGCGCCCGCTGATCGCCGAGGCATTGACTCTGGCGCAGGCGACCGGTGCGCCGGCAGCGGTCGCCACCCGCTTCCGCATCAGCGACGCCTATGTCGCGGCGAAGAATTACGACCAGGTGCTCGACGGCTTCCGCACCGTCCTGCGCCGGCCGGAGGTCGCCGCCGATCCGCTGTCGGCGGCAACGGTCAGGATGATGCTGGCCAATGGCGGCAGTCAGGTCCGCTCGGTCGAACGCACGCAAATGATCGACGCGGTCCTCGCCGCGCCGCTGCCCGATACCCATCCGCTGAAGGTCGCCGCGCTGCTCAACCGCGCCGACCTGTCCGCGCAGAGCGGCGACACCGCCGCCGCCCAGGCCGCGTTCACCCGCACCGGGCTCAGCAGCGACCAATGCGCGCTGATCGCCCCCACCCCCGCCGTCGCCAAGCAAGGTGCCACCAGCGCCCGCTATCCGACCGAAGCGTTGCAGATGGGCTTCGAAGGCTGGGCGCGGGTCGAATTCGACATCGCCGCCGACGGCCATACGCTGACCCCGCGCACCGTCGCCGCCTATCCGCCGTTCGTGTTCGGCGACGCCGCGCAAAAGATGATCGGCGCGACCCGTTTCCGTAGCAGCTTCCGCCCCGACAACAACACCGCCTGCACCGGCAACAGCCAGCGGATCGTGTTCAACCTGCCGCGCTGACCGGCAGCGTGACGGCGGCGACCAGCCCGCCGCCGTCCGCCTCACCCAGCGTCAGCCGACCGCCATAGAGCGCCGCTACGTCGCGCACGATGGCGAGGCCGAAGCCGTGCCCGTCGCCCCGCTCGTCCAGCCGCACCCCCGGATCGGTCGCCCGCGCGCGGTCGACGGCGGGAATGCCGGGTCCGTCGTCGCTGACCGACAGCCGCACCATCGCCCCGTCGCGCACCGCCACCACCCGCACCAGCGACCGCGCATGGCGCGCGGCATTGTCGATCAAATTTCCGGCCAGCTCGTCCAGATCCGCCGCATCGACCGCGACGCTCACATCGGCGATGTCCGCCTCGACCGCCACGCCGCCGCCGCGGTGCAACGCCCGCACCACGCCGACCAGCGCCTCGACCGCCGGCCGTAACGCGGTCGCCGCACGCCGGTCGACCGCCCCACCCCGCGCCCGCGACAGATGGTGGCGGATCGTCGCATCGATCCGCTCGACCTGTCGCCGGCGGGGATCGTCGGCCAGGTCGAGCGCCAGCGTCGCCACCGGCGTCTTCAGCGCATGGGCCAGGTTCGCCGCCGACGCCCGCGCGGCTGCCAGCGCCGCCGCATTGTCGCGCACCAGCGCGTTCAGCTCGACCGCCAGCGGCCTGAGTTCCTCGGGCTGATCCTCCGGCACATCGGCAGCGGCGCCCTCGCGCACCGCCGCCACCCGCTCGCGCAACGTCCTGATCGGCCGCAGCCCCAGCCGCAGCTGCACCAACGTCACCACCGCCAGCACCAGCGCGACGATCGCCAGCGTCGCCAGCAGCGGCAGCATCGCCCCGCGCAGCGGCTGCTCGATCGCCGCGCGCGGCACCGCGACGCCCAGCCGCACCGGCCCGGCTTCACTCTCGCGGATCTGGATCAGGCCGTGCACCGGCGTGCCGTCGCCCAGCTCGGTATCGAACGGTATCCCCTCGCGCGCACCCGCCGGATGGGGGCGGGGCGGTCCCGGCACCGCGATCGGCAACATCGCGCTGCCGTACGCTCCGCCCGGCGCATCGATCGTCCATGCGCCGCCGCGCCCGAACGCTTCCTCGACCCCCGGCCGCGCGAGCAGTTCGCGGTCGACGCTGCCATCGGCGCGCACGACGGCGCTCAGCAACTGCAACCGGTCCGCCAGCCGTTCGTCGACACCATGCGTCACGAACCGCTCCAGCACATGCCCGATCGAAAATCCCGCCACCGGCAGCGCGACCAATGTCGTCGCCACCGACAGCGCCAGCATCCGGCCATGGATCGACCGCGGCAGCCTCATTGCCCGCCCGCCGTCAGCCGATATCCCCGCCCGCGCACCGTTTCGATCAGCGACGCGCCGATCTTCTTGCGCAGCCGCCCGATGATCACCTCCAGGCTGTTGGAATCGACATCGGCATCGCCTTCATAGACCCGCTCCATCAGGTCCAGCCGCTCGATCACCGCCTCCTTCGCCAGCATCAGCGCGGCGAGCACCCGGTGCTCCAGCGCGGTCAGCTTGACCGGCAGCCCGTCCAGCTCGAACACCCCGGTCTGCGTCTCATAGGCCAGCGGCCCGCACGCGATCCGCGTCGCGCCATGCCCCGCCGACCGCCGCACCAGCGCGCGCAGCCGCATCATCAGCTCCTCGATCCGGAACGGCTTGGTCAGGAAATCATCGGCCCCGGCCTTGAAGCCGGCCACCTTGTCCGACCATCCGTCGCGCGCGGTCAGCACCAGCACCGGCAGGTCGCGCCCCGCATCACGCCACCCCTTCAGCACCGCCGTTCCCTCGCGGTCTGGCAGGCCCAGATCGAGCACCGCGACGTCATAGCGTTCGGTCTCGCCCAGATGTTGCGCGTCGATCCCGCTCGGCACCAGATCGACCGCACACTGTTCGCCCCGCAGCGCCCGCGCGATGGCGGGCCCCAGATCGGGATCGTCCTCGACAAGCAATATCCGCATGGCCGCTCCGCTAAACTTATCTGCCCCGCTCCCGTTCGTGCTGAGTAGGGGCTGAGCGAAGTCGAAGACCCGTATCGAAGCACCTGCCCCAACAGCCCCTCGACAGGGCCGACAGGCGCAACGACTATTCAAGACCGACGACAACGCCAATGTCACCCCCGCCTAAACCGAAACTGAACCACCGGGTTCAGCGTGGCGAGGGCACGACTCGCTACAACGGCTCCATCGAACAACGAAGGAGTGAAGCACATGGCGAAATTCTCTTTGGGCAGCACCGGAAAGCTGGGCTTGGGCGTCGCGATCGGCCTTGCCATCGGCGCGGCGGGCGGGGCGGGCGCGGTGTCGCTGACCCGGCCGGGCGTCGAAATGGCGCCGACCGTGGCGACCCCGGTCGCCCGGCTCGCAAGCAGCAGCGGCGTGGTGACGGTCAAGGGCCACGTCGCCGAAGTCTATGGTGACCGCTTCGTGGTGCAGGACGGCAGCGGCAAGGCAATGGTCGATGGCGGCCGCGACGCGAACGTGACGAAGGGCGCGCCCATCCAGGTACAGGGCCGCTATGACGACGGACAGCTACGCGCCTCCTATGTCGTCGACGCCGCGGGCAAGGTCACCCCGGTCGGCCCGCCCCCGCCCCGCCCCGGCAAGGGTCCCGAAGGGCGCGGCCCCGGCCCGCACGGTCCGGGTGGTCCCGAAGCCCGCGGTCCCGCTGGCCCGGGCGGCCCCGGCGGCCCGGGCTGCGCCCCCGGCGCGATGCCTCCGCCCCCGCCGCCCGCCGACGGCGCAGCCCCGCCGCCGCCGCCGGCCAACGGCCAGCTCCCGCCGCCGCCCCCGGCCGGTGCCGGAGCCCCGCCGCTCGCCAATGCACCCGCACCAGCCCCGGCAGGGGTACGAGCAACCCGCTAACCCCAGCCGCAAACCGTACCCCGGCGAAGGCCGGGGTCGAGGTCCGGTACGCTGGTTCCTTACCTGCGACGAGGACGTACCCCCCGCGCAGGCGGGGGTCCCGGCTATCAGGAGTCTCCGGGCGGCACGCTGCGGGGCGTACCCCCGCGCAGGCGGGGGTCCAGGGCCAAGGTCGAACCGGCATCGTTTGCCAACCCTGCATCCCCGCCTGCGCGGGGATACGCACGTAGGTGGAACCCGAGGTACGACCGGCCACCGGCCCTGCCACCTACCGATCCAAAGCGACCCACCGATCCCTGAGGATCGAAACCCCCGCCCCATCGTCACCCCGGGCTTGACCCGGGGTCCCGCTTCTTCTTCGACGGCAGCAAAAGAAGCGGGACCCCGGATCAAGTCCAAGGTGACGAGACATTCAGGACTCACCTCCCCCAACGCCCAAGGCAAACGACCCAACCCGTGAAGGGCGCCCCACCCACAACCCCTCCGCGCCTCTGCGCCTCTGCGCGAAATCCAAAATTCTTCTCTCCACGCCTCCGCGCCTCCGCGCCTCCGCGCGAACCAACCTTCTTCCCCAACCCCCAAGACAACCCCCCGCAACCGGTGTAGGGCGTCCCGCCCCCGCCCGGAGCCCCCCATGTCCCTCGGCCTAGATTTCGGCACCACCAATTCCGTCCTCGCCCGCGCCAATGGCGACGGCGCGACCCTCGTGCCGCTCGACGGGCCGGACGGCGCCGACGCCGTCTTCCGCTCGGCACTGTGCTTCTGGCAGGACGACGTCCCCGGTGGCATCGCGGTAGAGGCCGGCCCCTGGGCGATCGACGAATATCTCCAGTTTCCGGAGGGGTGCCGCTTCCTGCAATCGTTCAAGTCGGTCGCCGCCAGCCCCAGCTTCGACACCGCGCCGATCTTCACCAAACGCTACCGCTTCGAGGATCTCGGCCGCGCCTTCCTCGACCGCCTCGCCGCCCGCGCGCATGGCGTACTGAACGGCGCCACACGCATCGTCGTCGGCCGCCCGATCACCTATGCCGGCCACCGCCCCGACGAAGCGCTCGCGAGGGCACGCTATGACGCGATGTTCGCCGCGCTGGGCGCGCAGATCGTCTATGTCTACGAACCGCTCGGCGCCGCGTTCAGCCATGCCGCGACGCTGACGGACGCGGCCACGATCCTCGTCGCCGATTTCGGCGGCGGCACCAGCGATTTCTCGGTCGTCCGACTCGAAGCGCCGGGCAGCGACCGCCGCGCCCGGCCGTTGGGCCATGCCGGTATCGGCATCGCCGGCGACCAGTTCGACCGCCGCATCCTCGACAGGCTCGTCCTGCCCCTGCTCGGCAAGGGCGGCACCTATCGTTCGTTCGACAAGGTGCTGGAAATACCCGCCGGCCATTTCACCGACTTCACCGACTGGTCGCGCCTCGCGCTGATGCGCAACCGCAAGACCTTGGCCGAACTCGACAAACTGCGCCGCGCCGCGACCGATCCGGACGCCATCGACCGGATGATCGCGGTGATCGAGGGCGAACAGGGCTATCCGCTCTACGACGCGGTCGGACAGGTAAAGCGCGCGCTGTCGCAGGGCGACGAAGCGACCTTCGCGTTCGAAGGGGGCGGCATCGCCATTGAGGCACAGGTCACCCGCGACCAGTTCGAAGCATGGATCGCCGACGATCTCGCGCGCATCATGGCGACCGTCGACCGCGCGCTGGAGGTGGCGGGGCTCGACGCCGACGGCATCGACCGCGTGTTCCTGACCGGCGGCACCTCGCTCACCCCCGCCATCCGCCGCGCCTTTGCCGACCGCTTCGGGCAGGACCGGCTGGCGTCGGGCAACGAACTGACCTCGGTCGCCCACGGCCTCGCGCTGATCGGGCAGCAGGACGATCTGGCGGCGTGGACGGCGTAACGCTTTCCTACACGCCCGCCCCCTGCCATCCTGACGCCCGCTATTTGACAGGTCCGCCCCGCACCCCCACGCCCCACGTCACCCCGGATTTGGAGCCAGGGTCCCGCTTCCTGGCCGACAGTGTGAACTTCCGCGCAGGAAAGGTTACACTGCCAACATCCAAATTACTGAGGAAAAACGATTTTCTGCTGATACCCACCCGCTACAAAATTCGACGTACCGCAACCTTCGTCAACTTCCACGCCCCCGTTCCATCAGCGCGCGCGTCACCCCGTTGGTCCACCCGAACCCGTCCTGCAGCGGATATTCACCCCCGCCGCCCGGCTTCACCTCCTCGACGTCATATTTCTCGACCAGCTTCCCCGACGCCGCATATTCGCGCTGTACCGTCGCCAGAAACCGCTGTGCGATCCTGTCCGCCAGCGCGCGGTTGCCCGTCCGGTCCAGCCCGGCGACCGCGATCCATTGCAGCGGCGCCCAGCCATTGGGCTTGTCCCATTGCTGCCCGGTATCGACCCGCGTCGTCCGCAAGCCCCCCGGCGCCAGCAACTGCCGCTCGATCGTGCCCGCGACCCGCGCCGCCCGGGCGCCCGTCGTCAGCCCCACGAACAGCGGATAGGCCGTCGCCGCCGTCACCCCGTCGCGCAGCAGCCGCCGCTTCACGTCGTAATCGCCATAGCGCCCCTCGGCCTCGCTCCACAGCCAGCGCTCGATCGCCGCGCCGCGCTTCGCTGCCCGATCGCCAAAGTCCCGCGCCGTCGCCGTATCGCCCGACGTCGCCGCCCCCTCGGCAATCGCCCGCTCCATGCCCCACAACAGGCTGTTGAGATCGGCCGGCAAGATGCTGGTCGTGTCGATCGTCGCCAGCGTCCGCCCGTCGCCCAGCCAGCGCGACGAATAGTCCCAGCCGTTCTCCGCCCCGGCGCGCAGGTCGCGATAGGTGTCGCCGACCGGTCGCCCGGCCGCCTTCGCCGTCTCGACATCCTCGCGCCACGATTCGTCGCGCGGCGTCGTCCGCGCATCCCAATAATGCTGCAACACCGCCCCATCGGGCAGCGTCACCGACCGCTCGGGCGTCGTGAAATACGCATATTCCCGCTTCAGCGCCGCCAGCCGCCGCGCCGCCACGGCCGGATCGCGATTCTGCGACAGGCCCATCATCAGATACAGGAACGGCGGCTGCGACCGGCTGAGATAATAGGTCCGCGTCCCGTTGGGAACATGGCCATAGCGCTCGACCAGGTCGACGAACCCGTCGAGCATCGATTCGACCAGATCCTGCCGCCGATCGGCGACCAGTCCCAGCATCGTGAAATAGCTGTCCCAGTAATAAAGCTCGCGAAACCGCCCGCCGGGCACCACGAACCGGTCCTTTACCGCCAGCGCGGTCGATCCCGGCGGCGGCGTCACCGGATCGCGGGTCAGATGCGGCCACAATTCGGCGATATGCCGCTCGATCGGCAGGCGCGGGCCATGGTCGGACTCGGGCACCGGCTCCAGCCCCGGCACGTCGAAATTGGCCAGTACGAACGCCTTCAGCGCCGCATCGTCGAAACTGCCCTTGCGATAATCGGCGAGGATCGCCGCATCCGGTCGCTTCGGCACCGAGTCGACGAACGTCTTTCCGTCCGGAAAGAGTCGCCGCATCTGCACCGCTTCGAACAGCGGCCCGAACCGGTCGGCCGGGGTCGGCACGGCAGCGGCCGGCGTCGTCACGACACTCGCCACCGGACGCGGTGCCTGTGCCGTCGTACAGCCGGCCAGCAGAACCGGGATCAGCCAGCGGCAGGTTCGAACGATCGTCATGGCACCCCCGAACGGTTACGACACCGTATTAAATCATTGTCGCCTTGCCCGTTCCCCCGGCCTTGAACGACCGGGGGAACGGCCAAGCCTCACCCCACCGTCTGCTCGATCACGCCGAAGATCGGGTGATGCCGGTCGTCCTCGGCCCAGATGCGGACCGTGTCGCCGCTCTTCAGAAACGGCGTCTCCGCCTTGCCGGCGCGGATCGTCTCGACCGTGCGGATTTCCGCCAGGCACGAATATCCGACCCCGCCGTCCGCGACCGGCTTGCCAGGACCGCCATCGCCGTCGCGGTTCGACACCGTGCCCGATCCGATGATCGTGCCGGCGCCCAGCGCCCGCGTCTTGGCGGCATGGGCGATCAGCGTGCCGAAATCGAACGTCATGTCCTCGCCCGCGTCCGCCCGCCCGAACGGCTTCCCGTTCAGGTCGACGTGCAGCTTGCGGTGGAGCTTGCCGTCCTGCCACCAGTCGCCCAGCGCATCGGGCGTCACGAACACCGGCGAGAAGGCCGATGCCGGCTTCGACTGGAAGAACCCGAACCCCTTGGCCAGTTCGCCGGGGATCAGCCCGCGCAGCGACACATCGTTGGTCAGCCCGACCAGCCGCACCGCCGCCAGCGCCTCCTCGCGCGACGCCCCCAACGGCACATCGCCGGTCACGACCACGACCTCGCCCTCGAAATCCAGACCCCAGCTTGCGTCGCCCGCCGGGATCGGATCGCGGGGGGCCAGGAACCCGTCCGACCCGCCCTGATACATCAGCGGATCGTGCCAGAACGTCTCCGGCATCTCCGCCCCGCGCGCCTGCCGCACCAGCGCGACATGGTTCACATAGGCCGATCCGTCCGCCCATTGATACGCGCGCGGCAGCGGCGACGCGGCGTCGCGCTCGTGGAACCGCTCCTTGGGGATCACGTCGTGGTCGAGGTCGGTCGCCAGGTTGCGCAGCGCGCCTTCGTGGCGGTCCCAGTCGTCCAGCGCCGCCTGCAGCGTCGGCACGATCCCGCTCGCATCCGCATACCAGGCGAGGTCGCTCGACACGACGACCAGGCGTCCGTCGCGACCGCCCTTGAGGCTGGCAAGTTTCATGCGGCACACTCTCCTCTTATGTCCTGCCCCGGTTTGCGCGCCGGAACGCACAATGTCGAGCCGGGGCGTACATGGTTCGTTAGGACGTTGTGCCACAGGGTCGATCGCCGGAGGAAATGGCGATGCAGCTCACGCGCGAAACGCTGGTCGACGAACATGCCGAACTGACCGCCGTGATCGGCGAGCTGGTCGAACAGGCGGCACAGCGTCCGCTTCCCGCCTCCGCCGTCGCACCGCTGCGCTGGCGCCTCAGCCGCCTGCTCCTCGCGCATCTGGCGAAGGAGGACCGACTGCTCCATCCCCTGCTCCAACGGGGCGGCGACCCGGTCGCCGCCGCACTCTCCCGCCGGTTCGAAGAGGAGATGGGCGGCCTCGCCGACGCGTTCAAAGCCTATATGCACGACTGGAACGGCCAGCAGATCGCCGACGATCCCGACGGCTTCGAAACCGCGACCCGCGGGCTCGCGGCGGTGCTGGCCGACCGCATCCGGCGCGAGGAAACGCAACTCTATCGTCATATTCCGGGCGCTACGCCGCCCGCCGAGGTGGACGCGGGCGCGCTACGGGCCTAGTGCAGCGCCGATACCGGCATGCATGAGGGTTACAGGACGTGGCGAACGTAGCGGTGATCGGCGCCCAGTGGGGCGACGAGGGCAAGGGAAAGATCGTCGACTGGCTGGCGGAGCGCGCCGACATGGTCGTGCGGTTCCAGGGCGGCCATAATGCCGGCCATACGCTGGTCGTCGGCGGCACCACCTACAAGCTGTCGCTGCTCCCCTCGGGCATCGTGCGCGGCACCCCTTCGATCGTCGGCAACGGCGTCGTGCTCGATCCCTGGGCGCTGAAGGCGGAGGTCGAGCGCCTGCGCGAGCAGGGCGTCTCGGTCACCCCCGATACGCTGATGATCGCCGAGACCTGCGCGCTGATCCTCCCCTTCCACCGCGATCTCGACGGCCTGCGCGAAGACGCCAGCGGCGCCGGCAAGATCGGCACCACCCGTCGCGGCATCGGCCCGGCGTACGAGGACAAGGTCGGCCGCCGCGCGATCCGCGTCTGCGACCTCGCCCATCTCGACGATCTCGGCCCGCAGCTCGATCGCCTGACCGCGCATCACGACGCGCTGCGCGCCGGCTTCAACGAACCCGCGATCGACCGCGAGGGCCTGATCGCCGAACTGCGCGAGATCGCCGACTTCGTCCTGCCCTATGCCCAGCCGGTGTGGCGTGTGCTGGCGCAGGCCAAGGCGAAGGGTCAGCGGATCCTGTTCGAAGGCGCGCAAGGCGTGCTGCTCGACATCGACCACGGCACCTATCCGTTCGTCACCTCGTCCAACACCATCGCCGGCACCGCGGCGGGCGGTTCGGGCATGGGCCCGGGCGCGGTCGGCTTCGTGCTGGGCATCGCCAAGGCCTATACCACCCGCGTCGGCTCCGGCCCGTTCCCGACCGAGCTGGAGAACGAAACCGGCGAGCGGCTCGGCGTGCGCGGCCATGAATTCGGCACCGTCACCGGCCGCAAGCGCCGCTGCGGCTGGTTCGACAGCGTGCTGGTGCGGCAGGCGGCGGCGGTCGGCGGCATCACCGGCATCGCGCTGACCAAGATCGACGTGCTCGACGGGTTCGAGGAAGTGGCGATCTGCACCGGCTATCGGTTGGGCGACCAGGTGCTCGACTATTATCCCGCCCACGCCGCCGATCAGGCGAAGGTCGAGCCGATCTACGAAACCATGCCGGGCTGGTCGGAATCGACGGCGGGTGCGCGCAGCTGGGCCGAACTGCCGGCGCAGGCGATCAAGTACATCCGCCGTATCGAGGAATTGATCCAATGCCCGGTGACGCTGGTATCGACCAGCCCCGAGCGCGACGACACGATCCTGGTCCGCGACCCATTCGCGGACTGAAGCTCGAACTTACCAATCAACCCCGTTTGCTTCGAGCGCAGGTTCGAGCCTGTCGAGAACCAAAGTCGAGAAGGGTTTTCCCCGGCGGCAAGTTCTCGACGGGCGCTTCTCGACAAGCTCGAAGCTGCTCGAACCCAACGGTAGCGAATAGAACAACAAAAAAGGCCCGCCCGGATCGCTCCGGGCGGGCCTTTTTGCATCGACCGCGTTACTGCGGCGTGCCGGTCGGCGGCGGCGTGGTCGTCGACGGATCGCCGGTGGTGGTGGTCGTCGTATCGTCCGTCGTGTCGGTCTTCGACTCGCCGGGCTTGGCCGGATCGGTCGGGGCATCGACCGGGTTGGTCGGGCCGGTCGTCTGCGGTGCCGGCTGGGTGGGACGCATCGGGTCGGGGGTGCCCTGCGTCGTCGTCGGCGACGTCGGCTGAGTCTGGGTCGGCGACACCTGCGCGACGGCCGCGGTCGAACCGCACAGGATCAGCAAGCTCGTGACAATGGTCTTGCGCATTGAAATTCTCCTTGCATCAAGCAAGGGTTTCAATGCGTTACCCCACCGAAAGGGTCCAGCGCCGCGAAACGGCTCATCGCCCGATCCGGGCAGAACGCGGACGGGCCGTGGCGAGGAAGCGGTCGATTGTGGCAGAAATCTGTCCCGAATCGCGTGCCGACACACCGGCAGGCAGGCACGAGCGACGTTTTTGGTGGCGACCGATTCCCGCGGTCACGCTTCCCCGCCGCCGCCGCGATGCTCCTGCTGCACGACCGGTTCGGCGACCTTCCGGCGTCAGCCCACCTGCCCGCGATGGCGCAGCTTCTGGTCGGCCAGCACCAGCGAGACCATCGCCTCGACCACCGGCACACCGCGAATACCGACACAGGGATCGTGCCGGCCCTTGGTCGCGATCGTCGTCGCCTGTCCGTCCGGTCCGATCGTCTCGACCGGGGTCAGGATCGAACTGGTCGGCTTGAACGCTACCCGCAGCGTCACCGGCTGCCCCGTCGAGATGCCGCCGGCAATCCCGCCCGCATGGTTGGCGAGGAACTCGGGGCCATCCGCGCCCGGCCGCATCGGATCGGCATTCGCCTCACCCGAAAGCGCCGCCGCTGTAAAGCCGTCGCCGATCTCGACCCCCTTCACTGCGTTGATCGACATGGCGGCACTGGCCAGTTCGGCATCCAGCTTGGCATAGAGCGGCGCCCCCCAGCCCGCCGGCACGCCCTCGGCGCGACAAGCGACGACCGCGCCCAGCGACGAGCCGGCCTTGCGCGCGCCGTCGACCAACGCTTCCCAGCGCGCTGCCGCCGCCGCATCGGGGCAGAAGAACGGGTTGCGCCCGATCTCAGCGACATCGAACGCCGCCGGATCGATCGCATCGCCACCGATCGATTCGACCCAGGCGGTGATCGTCACCTCCGGGATCACCAGCCGCGCGACCGCGCCCGCCGCGACCCGCGCCGCCGTCTCGCGCGCCGACGACCGCCCGCCGCCGCGATAGTCGCGAAAGCCGTACTTCGCGTCATAGGCATAGTCGGCATGGCCGGGGCGATAGGCCTTGGCGACCTCCGAATAATCCTTCGACCGCTGGTCGACATTCTCGATCATCAGGCTGATCGGCGTGCCCGTAGTCCGCCCGTCGAACACCCCCGACAGGATGCGCACCGCATCCGGCTCGCGCCGCTGCGTCGTGAAACGGCTGGTCCCTGGCCGCCGTGCGTCGAGAAACGGCTGGATGTCCGCCTCGCTCAGGGGCAGGCCCGGCGGGCACCCGTCGACCACCGCGCCCAGTGCCGGGCCATGGCTCTCGCCCCATGTCGTGAAGCGGAACAGATGACCGAAGCTATTGTGGCTCATGCGTCTTCCCCCAACGCCGCAAAGGCGCGGGCATGGGCGGCCGCGCCGGGTGTGTGGACGCACGGTCCGTCGTTCAGGCGAATGCCCATGAAATGCTCGCCGGCATAGGGGCTGTCGAACCCGCGCGCCGTTGCCGCCTCGAACCCGAAGCGGCCATAATAAGCCGGATCGCCCAGCACGAACGCCAGCTCGACCCGTGCGCTGCGCAGATGCGCGATGGCAGCGGCGACCAGCGCTTCGCCGACGCCCTGCCCCCGTGCCGCCCTCGCCACCGCCAGCGGTGCCAACGCGACCGCTGCGATCTCGCGCGTGTCGGCCGTTACCTGCATCCGGCTGGCCGCGATCATGCCGACTACCACGCCCGCATCCTCGGCGACCAGCACCAGCACGAGATCGCCATCGATCGCCAGTTGCTGGACCAGCCGCGCCTCCGCGTCGCGCGGGAAACAGGCGCGCAGCAGGCTATCGACCGCCGGCGCGTCCGCACCGGTCGCCGCGCGGATGATGCTCATCGCTTACGACAGCGCGATGTCGGGCGCGTCCTCGGCCTTCATGCCGATGACGTTGTAGCCGGCGTCGACATGATGGATCTCGCCGGTCACGCCGCTCGACAGGTCGCTCAGCAGATACAGCCCCGCCCCGCCGACATCGTCGATCGTGACGTTGCGGCGCAGCGGCGAGTTCAGCTCGTTCCACTTCAGGATATAGCGGAAATCGCCGATGCCGCTGGCGGCCAGCGTCTTGATCGGACCCGCCGAAATCGCGTTCACCCGGATATTTTCCGGCCCCATGTCCATCGCCAGATACTTGACCGACATGTCGAGCGCCGCCTTCGCCACGCCCATCACATTATAATGCGGAACGACCTTTTCCGACCCGTAATAGGTCAGCGTCAGCAACGAACCGCCATTGGGCATCAGCGCCCGAGCGCGCTTGGCGACTGCGGTGAACGAATAGACGCTGATGTTCATCGTCATCAGGAAATTGTCGAGGCTGGTGTCGTAATAACGGCCACGCAGTTCGTTCTTGTCCGAAAAGCCGATGGCGTGGACCACGAAATCGATCGTCGCCCACCGAGCAGCGATCGTGTCGAACGCGGCGTCCAGCGCGCCCATGTCCGACACGTCGCATTCGATCAGGAAGTCGGCGCCCAGCTCGGTCGCCAGCGGACGCACGCGCCGTTCGAGCGCCTCGCCCTGATAGGTGAAGGCCAGCTCTGCGCCCTGCGCGGCGAGCTGCTTGGCGATGCCCCAGGCCAGCGACCGATCGTTGGCGAGGCCCATGATGACCCCCCGCTTGCCCTGCATCAAACCGTTCACGCGACTGTCCCTTTTTCGTCTGTTGCCGCACCCTCTAGCGCAGGGTCGGGTGTTTCCGCCAGCGCCGCGTTCAATTCGCCGCCGATCACCACGCCCAGGCCGACGATGTAGAAGAAAAACAGCGCGATCATCACACCGGCCAGGCTGCCATAGGTGCGGTCATATCCGCCCAGCGCATCGATCGCGAGCGGGAGGAGCTGCGTCGTGCCGATCCACACCGTCGCCGTCGCCACCGCTCCGGGCCATTTCGGGCAGTTGGAATTGCGGTATTTCTTGGGGCTGAGCGAATAGAACAGCGTGTAGAGCGCGATGAACAGCGCCAGCGCCGGAAACAGCTTCGCGATCGACAGATAGGCTGCATAGGGCTGCAGGAACGGAAGCAGGCGATAGATGACCTGCTCGACGCCGACCAGCACGACCTGAAGGCTGAACGCGATCATCAGCATCACCACCGACCCGACGATCAGCCCGATCGACCCCAGTCGATATTCCCAAAAGGGTCGCGAGAACGGGATGCCATAGGCCTGCCGCAGGATCGACCGCACCGTTTCGATGAAGCCGGTCGTGGTCCACAGACCCACCAGCGCACCCAGCCACAGCAGCGACCCCGATCGCGCCTGCAACACGTCGAGGATCGGTTGCTGCAACACGGTCGCCACTTCGGGCGGCACGGTCTGCAGGAACGCCGTCACCGCATGGATGCTGTCGCCGCTGCGCCCGACCGCCCGCGCGATCGCCGCCGCGACGATGAAGAACGGGAACAGCGTCAGCAGCGACAGATAGGCAAGGTTGCCGGCATGGGTGAAGCCGTCGTTGAACGTACCGATCGCGACACGCTTCGTCACCTCGATCGCGCGCGCAGACGGGCGCAGCCGCGCAAGCGACGGGCGCCCGTGACGGTGCCGGGCCTCGGGGCTGGTCGGGGACGGCTCGGTCATGCAGTTCGTTTCGAATGGTTTCGCAGGCGGATCAAACGCCCAGCTTCGCCCTCGGGTCCGTATTCGCGCCGCTCCACCCCTCGACGAAGCGCGTCAGGTCGGCATCATCGGCGGGAAGGTCGACCATCAGCGTCACCAGCTGGTCGCCGCGCGTCCCGTCCTTGCGATGGAATCCGCGCCCTTTCAGGCGAAGCGTCTTGCCCGACGTCGCCCCCTTGGGCACGCTCAGCATCACCGCGCCGTCGACGGTCGGCACGCGGACCTTGCCGCCCAGCACCGCCTCGGCCAGGTTGATCGGCAGGTCGACGCGCACATCGTCGCCGTCGCGGGTATAGAAACGGTGCGGCTGCACCTCGACCGTCACGATCGCGTCGCCCGCACCGCCCGGCCCCGGATCGCCCTTGCCCGACAGGCGCATCTGCGTGCCGGTATCGACACCCGCCGGCAGTTTCAGGTCGATGGTCTTGCCATCGGCCAGCGTGATGCGCTGCGGGCTGAGCGTCGCAGCATCCTCGAATGGCACCTTCAATCGATAGGCAACATTGCCGCCCTTGGGCTGGGCGCGCCGCCCGAACCCGCTGGCGAAGCCGCCACCGGCGCCTCCGGCCCGGCCGCCGAACAGTCCTTCGAAAATGTCCGAAAAGTCGCCGCCCTGCCCTTCCGGTCCCATGTCGAACCCGCCGCGCCCGCCCGGTCCGGGGCGAAAGCCGCCGGCGCCGCCACCGCCGGTGCCAAAGCCGAAGGGCGAGGTCGGATTGCCGTCGCCGTCGATCTCGCCCCGGTCGAACCGCGCGCGCTTGTCCTTGTCGGTCAGCAGGTCATAGGCCTGCGTGACTTTGGTGAAGCGGTCCGACGCGGCCTTGTTGTCCTTGTTCCGGTCCGGGTGCAGCTCCTTGGCGAGCTTGCGATACGCCTTCTTGATATCTGCTTCGGTCGCGCCGCGCGCGACACCCAGGGTTGCATAGGGATCAGCCATGCTCCGGTAGCTAGGGCGCGCCGCGCGGCTCGGCAATGGGTTGCGCGGCCGAAACGGAAGCAAAACGAAGCGCGGTTCAACGTCGGTTCACGGCAGACACGGCACCGGGAGCCATCGCCTGCGTTGGCAGCGCAACATTCGTTCCGGAGAAGCCCGTCATGATCCATGCCTCGCTGTCGCCCCAAATTTCACGCCGCGGCATCCTCGGTGCCGCCGCTTTGGTCCTCCCGGTCGCCGTGCTCGGCGGCTGTGCCACGCCGCTTGGCAGCTATGGCGTCGAGGAAGGCGTCCGGCGCCTGCTGACCCTGTCCAGCCAGCGGGCGTTCGACCGGCTGCTGCGGCCCGGCGGCTTCTATGACGATCAGCTGACCCGCCTGACCCTGCCGGAGACCGCCGGACAGAACAATGTACTGGCAGCGGTGCTGCGGACGAACGCGGTGCGTGGCCGCATCGCCATGGCGCTGAATGACATCGCGGTCGATGCCGCCGACCGTGCGACGCCGATCGTGCTCGATTCGATCCGTGGCCTTACGCTGGCCGACGCCGTCGCCGTGCTGCGCGGCGGCCCGACCGCCGCCACCGACCTGCTGGCGCAATCGGCACGCGGCGCGGTGATCGAGGCGATGTTCCCCGAATTTTCGAACGGCCTGCGGTCGGACGCGACCGAAATCCTCTCGGCGATCGTCACCGCGCAGACCGGCATCGACTATACCGCCATCGCCCGCAGCGCCGCCGATCAGGCCGGCAACGCCATCTTCCGCGCGATCGGCCGCGAGGAGGCCGCGATCCGCGCCGATCCGCGCCGCACCGGCGATCCGGTGCTGACCGCGCTGCTGCTCGGCACGCGCGGCTGACGCCGGGCTTGGCAAGGACGCCGGCACGGCCGATATCCCGGCCATGGCGATCCCTGTCGAACCCGAACTCGATGTCGCGATCATCGGTGCCGGCCTGTCCGGCATCGATGCCGCATGGCACCTGCAACGGCGCTGCCCCGACCGCCGCTACGCGATCTTCGAGGCGCGCGACGCGATCGGCGGGACGTGGGACCTGTTCCGCTATCCCGGCGTCCGGTCGGATTCCGACATGCATACGCTGGGCTTTCCGTTCCGTCCGTGGCGCGGGGACAAGGCGATCGCCGATGGCGGTGACATTCGCGATTATATCGAAGATACCGCGCGCAGCTTCGGCATCGACCGCCACATCCGCTTTCACCACCGCATCGTCCGTGCCGAATGGTCGTCGCAAACCGCGCGCTGGACGCTGACCGTCGAGGTCGACGGCGCGGTGTCGACCGTCACCTGCCGGTTCCTGTTCATGGGCTGCGGCTATTACGACTATGCCAGCGGCCATGCCCCGGATTTTCCGGGACAGGCGGAGTTTGCCGGACGCATCGTCCATCCCCAGCACTGGCCGCAGGGCCTCGACGTCGCCGGCAAGCGCGTGGCGGTGATCGGCAGCGGCGCGACGGCGGTGACGCTGGTCCCTGCGCTGGCCGCACGCGGCGCGCAGGTGACGATGGTGCAGCGCTCGCCCAGTCACATCGTGTCGCAACCTTCGCGGGATCGCGTCGCGCATCTTCTCTACCGCCTGCTGCCGGAACCGGTCGCGGGACGCCTTGCCCGGTGGAAAAGCGCCGCGCTGGGTCTTGCCGCCTTTCAGTTCGCCCGCAGATTCCCGCGCCGGATGGAGGCGTTCATCCTGAAGGGCGTCCGCCGCGAGCTGCCTGACCTGCCCGATGTCGATCGCCATTTCACCCCGCGCTACGATCCGTGGGACCAGCGGCTGTGCCTGGTGCCGGACGCCGACCTGTTCACCGCGCTGCGCGACGGATCGGCCAGCATCCGCACCGATGCGATCCGCCGCTTCACCCCCACCGGCATCGAGCTGGCATCGGGCGGCCATGTCGATGCCGATATCATCGTCACCGCGACGGGGCTGAAGCTGCATTTGCTGGGCGGCATCGCGCTCACCATCGACAGCGTGCCGTTCGTCCCCGCCGACCATCTCATCTATCGCGGCATGATGGCCTCGGGCGTGCCGAACATGGTGCTGGCACTCGGCTATACCAACGCGTCGTGGACGCTGAAGATCGACCTGGTGGCGCGTCGCATGTGCCGCATGCTGAACCATATGCGACGGCATGGCTACGACATCTGCCTACCCGCACCGCCCGGACCGGACGTGGAACGCCGCCCGCTGCTCGATTTCAGTTCGGGTTACGTCACCCGTGCGGCCAGCATCACCCCGGCGCAGGGGTCGCGCACGCCGTGGCGGCTGCACCAGAATTACTTTCTCGACTATATGACGCTCGGCTTCGGCAAGATCGGCGACGGCGTCCTGCGCATCGCCCGCGCAGGCGATGCGTCAGCGCGCGGCTGACGCGTCGACTTCCGCCCCGTCGTCCAGCACGACCCGGTCGCGCCCTGCGCGCTTCGCGCGGTACAACGCCAGGTCGGCGCGGTGCAGCAGTTCGGCCGGCGACGTGTCGCCCGTCGCCACCGCAATCCCGCCGCTGACCGTCACCCGCACCGCAATCCCGTTCGCGACGATCGGGTCGGCGGCGACGGCGGCGCGCACCCGCTCGCTGGTGTCCAGCGCTTCTTCGGGCGAAATGTCGGCGAACAGGATCGCAATCTCCTCCCCGCCATAGCGCGCCACCGAATCGACCGCGCGCACCGACGCGGCGATCCGCGTCGCGACCGCCTCGATCACCATGTCGCCGACCTGATGCCCGTGCGCGTCGTTGATCCGCTTGAACCGGTCGATATCGAGCATCGCGACGACATAATGCCCGCCCGAGCGCAACGCCGTTTCGCGCGCCGCCTCCAGCATCGCGATCATCGTCCGCCGGTTGGCAAGGCCGGTCAGCGGGTCGGTGCCGGCCAGCCGTTCCAGCCGGGCATTGGCCGCGCGCAGCTCCCGCGTCCGCTGCTCGACCACAGTCTCCAGCGCGCGCGTCCGGCGGCGCAGCACGACCGTGCGCAGCTGCACGATGCCGAACACCACCAGCACCGCCACCAGCAGCAGCGCGGCGCGCACCACCCAGCGTTCATGCCATGCCTGCGCCACCACCAGGCTCACCCGGCCGGTGACCACGCGCGGGTGCACCCCCGGAATCTGCGCCTGCAGTTCGAGGATGTAGGTGCCGCCGGGCAGGTTGGTGTAGATCGCCGTCGCCGGGCTGGCGGGGGGAATCGCGACCCAGTCGGCGTCGAACCCGCGCAGGCGGTAGCGATAGCGTATCTCCTCCGGCGCGGCATAATCGCTCAACGCAAAGGCGATGCGGATGCCGTGCCCGTCGGCATGGATGGTGCGGTCGCGCCCCAACGGGTCGAAGGGAACGACACGGCCATTCTCCTCGATCTCGCTCAGCGTCAGCGGCGGCGTGGCGGTCGGATGCGCGGCGAGCAGCCGGTCGGGCCGCAGCACCATCAGCCCCCCGGTTCCCCCGAACAGCAGGTCGCCGGTGCGGGTGATCGCCGAGACGCGCTGGCTGAACGAGTTGGCGGTCAGCCCGTCGCGGCGGCTGACCGTCAGCACGCTTTCGTGGCGCGGATCGATCACCGAAATCCCGCTGGCCCCGGTGGCCCATAGCCGCCCCGCGCGGTCGATCTGCACCGCCGCGACATTGTCGTTGGCGAGGCCGCGTGCCTCGGTGATCGCGTGGAACCGCCAGTCGTCTCCGACGCGCTTGCCCCGGGCGACCCCGCCATAGGTGCCCACCCACAGCGCATCGCCCGCCGCCACGATCGATCCGGTATAGTTTTGCGGCAGGCTGGTCGGATCGGCGGGATCGTTGCGATAGGTCGCGAAGCGGCCGCTCGCCGGATCGAACCGGTTGATCCCGCGCGGGGTCGCGATCCAGACGCCGCCGCCGCGTGCCGCGACGATATTGATGACTTCGTTGTTGGCGAGCGACGCGTCATTCCCCGGCACATGGCGATAGCGGCGGACCTTGCCGCTACGTTCGTCACGGACGAACAACCCGCGATAGGTCCCGATCAACAGGCGATGGTCGATCCGCAGCATCGAAATGACCGGCAAGTCGCCCAGCTCGGGCAGCGGCAGCGCCCGTTCGGTCAGCGTATCCGGATCGATCATCACGACCCCGCGGCCGCCGGCCAAAATCGTGCCGTCGGGGCGTTCGGCGAACGCCTTGATATCCTGCCCGGCATGGTTGCCGTCCAGCCGCAGGTGGCGGACCACCCCCTGCATGCGGTCGACCATGTCAATCATCCCGTTGCTCATGCCGACCCAGATGCGGTCGCGGCGGTCGACCATCACCCCGCTGACCGTGCGATCGGCCAGCGAATGGCGCGGATCGGGCATGGCGTTGCCGATGGTCAGGATCGCTTCGGGTGCCGGGTCGGTATGCGACGCGCCGACCTCGGTCGCCGCCCATAACCGCCCCGTCCGGTCGATATGCAGGTCGCGTACGGTATCCCCCGACAGCGACCCGCGATTGGCCTGGAGGTTGCGGATCGATCGAACGGCAAGGCCGCCCTCGGTTGCGATGCGCAGCACGCCGACGCCATCGGTCCCGGCCCACACCACGCCGTTCGGCCCGGTGGCGAAGGTGCGGACGGTACGGTGTGCGATCAACGGCGACGCGCCCGCCAGCGCCGCTGGCTGGATGACGCGGCCACCCGCCAACTGCACGAAGATGCCGTGCGATCCGGTGCCGATCCACAACCGCCCCATCCGGTCGCGGGCGATCGCCCAGACGTCGCCGATATCCGGGGTCGCCACCGCCACGAAGCGGGCCGCGCCGCGTCGCCGGACGAACAGCCCATGGTCGCCACCGGCATAGAGCGTCCCGTCGGGATCGCGATGCACCGCGAACGCGCCCTCGGCCAGCGCATCGCCCTGGCTGGTCACCGGTGCGATCCGGTCGTGCCGGGCATCGTAATGGAACACGCCCCGGTCCGACGCGACATAGGCACCGTCCTGTCCGTCGGACACGATCGACATGATGCGTGTTCCAACGCCCACCCCGGTCGCCCCGCCGATCGCGACGAAGCCGTTCGAGCCCGGGTCGTACCGGACCATTCCGCCGACATTGGTGCCGACCAGCACCGCGCCATGCGGCAGCGCCAGCAGCGAACGGATGTAATTGTCGGGAACGCCACCAGTCCGCCCGATAGTCTGGCGGAATACCTTCAGCCGCTGCCCGTCATAGCGCGCCAGCCCGCCGCGCGTGCCGATCCACATCAACCCGTCGCTGCTCTGGACGATGGCGGTGGTCGTCGAATGCGGCAGTCCGGCGCTGCCGTCCAGCGTCTGGAACCATGGCGTGCGCCAGGCCGCCCAACCGTCCGCGACCGCCGACGCGCGCGCCATGGCAGGCAGCACGCCCGCCATCAGCAGGATCAGAAGGGCCAGACGTCGCATCGACATTGTAATGAAGGATTGCGACGAGTCTGGTTTAAACGTCCTTAACGCAGTTCGTCGCTCGACCGCGATTCAAGGCCGGCCAGCCGCACCGCACCGTCCAGCGGATCGCCCATCGGCGGACACAGATGCGCGACGGTCCGCACGCGCAGCCAGGGTTGCAGCCGCGGCGCCAGCCCGCCGACCAGTGTGCAGCGCGTCACCCCGCGGGCGACGAGGGTTTCGATGAACCGCTCGACATGGCCCGCCGCATCCTCGACGATCGACCGGGCGATGGGATCGTCCGCATCGGCATGGTCCATCACGATCGGCGCCAGCGCCCCGTAATCGCGCGGCCCCGCGGTGGCCATCCACGCCACCGCCTTCAGCACGTCATGGTCGAACAGCGCCGCCACCGCATCGGCCAGCGGCGTATGCCGTGTCCGCCCGTCGAGTGCACGCAGCGCATGGCGCACCGCACTCAGCCCCAGCGCCGCGCCGCTCCCCTCGTCCGACACCGGAAAACCGTACCCGCCCAGCGCGACCTCCTGCCCGTCGATGCGCAGCAGCGCCGCGCTGCCGGTGCCGAGGATCAGGATCGCGCCATCGCCGCCACCATGCGCGCCCAGATGCGCGATCTGCGCATCGCTCGCCAGCACGACCCCAGCGACACCGAAGTCGGTCGCCTCCAGCGCGGCGCGGATTCCCGGCCGGCGAATGCCCGCAATCCCCATGCCGACGCGGACCGTCGCTCTCTCCGCCGGAAACAGCTTCACGGTTGCCTGCGCGATCACATCGGTCAGCACCGCCCGCAGCGGATCGACCCCGATCCCGGCATTGGCTGCGCCCGCCTGCCCGGTGCCGACCTCCCGCCCGGAGGCGTTGACGAGTCGCGCCCGGCAGTTGCTGCCGCCGGCATCGATGCCCAGAAAGAAGCTCATGCTTCCCATGCCCGCGCCTTGAGCGTGTGCCCGATCCCCGGATTCAGCTGGTTGCGCGGATCGAGCTTGCGGTAAAATCCGGCCAGTTCTGGCTTCGCATTATAGAGATGCCCGACATTATGCTCGGCCGGATATTGCGCGCCCACCGCATCCAGCCGCTTCCACAGCGCATGTTCGAACGCCAGCGGGTCGACGCCTTTGCGCACGATATAGTCGCGGTGGAACACGTGGCAGAAGAAATGCCCGTAATATAGCGTGTCGACCACCTGCCCGCCCAGATCGTCCGGCAAAACTTCGGCCCAGTCGCGGCTGTTGCGCGGCAGTGCGACGTCGAGCGCGACGATATCCTCGACCGTATCGCCATGGACCGCGCGATAGCGCACCGCCGCGCCTGCCGCGACGAAGCGGTGCAGGAACGCCTTGGTGGCTTCGTCGGCCGAACATTCGAACCAGCCACCGGGCAGCAGCGTGTCGAGCAGCGAGGCGGTCGCCGCCGCATCGCCGCGCGGCATCTTCAGCAGCAGATGATGTTCGAACCGGTCGCGAAATGCGCGCATTCGTGGTGGCAGATGATCGCCCAGCAACGCGCCGGCCCGCTGCAACACCCGGTCGCTCAGATTGCGTACGAAGCGCTCGGTCACGCCATCGACCCACGCCTTCGCCGCGAACAGCCGCGGCAAGCGGTCGGTGCCCAGCCGCTCGATCGCGCGGAACGTGTCGCGGCCATAGCGGTCGGCGATATCGAACGCCCCGCGATGCATATATTCGCCCGCGATCGGCAGCTCGGCGAAATCGCGCAGCATCGTCCGGCGCAGCTCGGTCAAGCGGTCGGGATCGTCGGTCCCGATATAGAAGGTGACCGTCTCGTCCTCCTTCGCGAAGGTGTCGAGCCGCACTGCAAACACGATCAGCTTGCCCGCACTCCCTGCCGCCTCGAACAGGCAGCGCGGATCGGCATTGAACCTCGCCGGCACGTCGCTGTCGATATCACGGACATGGGTGACGTAACGATGGTCGTGCGCCGGCTTGTCCGTCGCCGGATCGACATCGGCCGCTGCAAAATCCCCCCGGTCCAACCGGTCGAGGATCGCCTCCGGATCGTCGCCCAGCGCGATCCCCAGATGGTTGACCAGCCGCAGCGCTCCGTCGGCGCCGACACTGCCGAACAGCGCCAGTTCGGTATAGGCCGGCCCGCGCCGGATCAGCGACCCGCCCGAATTGTTGCAAACCCCGCCGACCACCGACGCGCCCAGGCACGACGACCCGATCACCGAATGCGGCTCGCGCCCCAAGGGCCGCAACGCCGCCTCCAGCGCATAGAGCGTCGTCCCCGGCAGGCACACGACCTGCTCGCCACCGCGAAGCAGGTGCAACCGGTCGAGCCGCATCGTGCTGATGATCACCAGCCCGCCGGGATAGTCGTCGCCATCGGGCGTCGACCCGCCGGTCAGCCCGGTGTTCGACGCCTGCATCAGGATCGACACATCGGCGCCAACGCACGCCTGCGCCACCCGCCACAGTTCGACCAGCGACCCCGGCCGCACCACTGCGATCGCCGCCCCCTCGCCAGTGCGATACCCCCGCCGGAACCGCGCGGTCCGGCGCGGGTCAGTCAGCACGTGGCGGCGCCCGACGGCCTTGCGCAGGGTGGCGATCAGTTGCTCGGTTGCTAGGCCGCTCGTCATACCATCCCGTCTGCCGCCATCCTCAACTCGCACTCACCGTACCCCCGCGCGGGCGGGGGTCCAGAGCCGGACAACGCAACCTTGGCGTTCGGGACGCTGGCCCCCCGCCTGCGCGGAGGTACGGCATCATCAAGGACGAAGCGACTACCCCCTCACCGCGTCTGCATCCGGATGCCCACCCGGAACGCCCGGCCCAGCAGGTCCGAATAGGTGCTGTTCGCCGCCAGCCCGGTTTCGGGCAGCAGGATCGGTTCGCGGTTGAACAGGTTGGTGACGTTCAGGAACACCTCCCCCTTCGCGCCGCCGCCCATATCGACCTTGCCGGTCAGGTTGAGGTCGAAATAGGTCGCGCCGTCGATCCTGTTGCTGTCGATCGTCGGGAATTGCGACACGGTCCCCCCCGGACGCCCGACCGGGCAGTTCGTCGAACACACGATATAATTGTTCGAATAGGTCCCGCCGGCGACCCCGCGCGCGGTGCCGGTGATCGCGAAATTGTCGGTGTCGTAGCTGGCGTTGAAGCGATAGATCCAGCTCGGCAGGCTCGACCCGCCCAGCTGCCCGACGATATCGACCGGCACGACGTTCGGCACGCCGCTGTCGGTGATGTTGTCGATATAGCGCGTCGCCAATGCCTTGAGCGTCACATTGCCCGGCACGCTGTCGACCACGTCAGCCAGCGGCAGGCGATAGGTTGCATCGAAGTCCAGCCCGCGCACCGTCTGCCGCGCGAAGTTGAACGGGCTGGCGCGGAAGAAGAACTCGCGGTCCCCCGTCGGATCGGGACCATAGGCGGCGCAGAACTCGGTCCGCCCTTCGAAGCAGCGGTTGATGATATCCTGCGCAAAGAACTGGCCGATCGCGTCCTGCAGCTTGATGAGGAACCCGTCGGCCGAGAAGGAGAAGCCGGGGATGAAGCGCGGCTGCAACACCACGCCGACGCTGGTCGAATCGGCGATTTCGGGCTTCAGGTTCAGGTTGCCCGTCGTCGTCTCGCGGAAGGTGACGCCGTTGCGGTTGGTGAACGGATCGGTCAACGTGTTCGTACGCGACGTGCCCGCCTGAAACAGCTCGTTCAGATTGGGCGCGCGGATGTCGCGCGACCGGGTGACGCGGAAACGGATATCCTCGATCGGCTGCCACGTCGTGCCGACCTTCCACGTCGTCACATAACCCGACGTCGAATAATCGGTCGCCCGCACCGCGCCGTTGAACTCGACTCCCGACCCCAGCGGGACCACGGTCTCGAGATAGGCTTCCTTGACGTTGTAGCTGCCGAAGGTCGGCAGGAAGTTGCCGACCGACCATCCGGTCTGGAACTCGGTGGGCACATTGCCCGACACTTCTTCCTTGCGATATTCGCCGCCGACCGCGACGCTGACATCGCCGGCCCAGGTCGCAAAGGGCACGACCGACAGGTTGATGCCCGCCACCGTCTGCTTGAGCGTCTGGTCGCGATACGGATCGCCCAGCGCATAATCGATCGCGCCCTGGCTGGTGACGCCGACGCCCAGCCGGTTCATCGGGACGCAGCCATTGGTGGGCGCGGTCAGCGTCGAGCGGCAGACGATGGTGCCGGCGGCCACGCCCAGCGCATTGCCCGCCGGCGCGAACACCGCGTCGGTGGCATTGGCCATGCGCGCGACGTTCATGATGTCGCGCAGCTGCTCGCGGGCGTTGGTCTCGCCATATTGGCCATAGGCGCTCCACACCGCCTTGTTGCCGAACAGCTGGAAATCGCCCTCCGCGCCGATCGCGTAACGCTGCACGTCGCGGCTGCTGTTGTTCTTGCGATACGGTAGGTCGACGGCGGTGGTGCCGATCGTCACCGTCTGGATACCCGCCAGCCGCGCCGCGCCCAACGTGTTGATGAGGTACGCATTGTCCGCACGCAGCGTGGTCGTCGTCGTCAGCTGCGGCCCGGCGTTGAACAGCGTTTTCTGCCAGTTGTACGATGCCTCGCCGAACACCGTGATCCAGTCGGCCAGCTGATAGCTGACCCGCCCGAACACGCCATGCCGGTCGTCATCGGCGTCGAGGCCGATATTGCGCCCCTGATCGTTCAGCTGCCAGTCGCCGCCCTGCGTCCGCGTCGGTGCGCTGCTGCCGCCCAGCGCGGGCGAATTGAAGCTGCCATAGTTGAACTGGTTCACCGACCCGCCGGCACCGAAATAGATGCCGCGCAGCCGGTTGGCGGTGCCGCCGGTCGAATTCAGGATAATCCCACCCGGCGTCGCGTTCGCCACGCCGATCTGGTTCAGCGTCAGGAACTGCGGCAACCCGTTGGTATTGGTATAGGCCGGGTTGGTGACGACCACCCGCCCGCGCGCATTCCATTCCCGATCGACCTGGAAGATGCCGTCGCGATGCGCGACTTCCCCGCTCAGCAGGATATGCCCGCGCCCGTCGGCAAAACTCGTGCCGCCCGCCACGCTGAACGAGTAATTGAACCCGTCGCCATATTCGGTGATGCCGCCGTCGGCGGTGACCTTCAGCCCCTCATAGGTCTTGTCGAGCGCGAAGTTGACCACGCCCGCCACCGCGTCCGACCCATAGGCCGCCGACGCACCGCCGGTCACGATCTCGACGCTCTTCACCAGCGATTGCGGGAAGGTGTTGATATCGACCAGTCCCGTGACGCTCGACCCGACCGAGCGCCGCCCGTCGAGCAGCACCAGCGTGCGGATTTCGCCCAGCGCGCGCAGGTTCAGCGCGTTGATCCCGGCCAGACCCGAGCTGATCGCGAGGCGCGAGTTGGCGGGGCGCAAACTGCCCGCCACCGCCGGAATCTGGTTCACGAAATCGGCTAGGTTGTTGGTCGGCGAACTGTTCTGGATTTCCTGCTGGGTCAGCACGGTCAGCGGCGTCGGCGACTGGAACCCGTCGCGCACCACGCGCGATCCGGTGACGAGGATCTCGCCCTCCGCCTGCGTCTCGGCAGCGGTCGCCTGGTCGGTCTGCGGAACCGCGTCCTGCGCGAACGCTGGGGTCGCGATGCACAGCGCAGCGAGGCTGGTCGCGCGCGCCAGTGCCGGGAGATACCGCCGGAAGGGCATGGATGTCGTCATGGTTAGCTCCCCTTCGCCCGTTGGTCGGGCTGGATTTGTTACCGGATTGGTTCCTGCGGCATCGCCGAACCGATCGTAGCCGCCGTAGCGCCATCGTCGTTCGTGTCGAAGGCGAAAGCTGCGCGGTCGCAGGGACATGCGTCAAGCGATGCGCGGCTATTATCGCTTCGTCGGGCCATAGCCGCAGATTATGGGCAGCCCTGCCATAAACGCGCCCTATGGGCCGGGGCGCGGTTGTCATACCTGTCGCCGGCACGCTGTCCGTAGAGTGCGGCAACCTCAGCCTCACCCGTTCGTGCTGAGTAGAGGCTGAGCTTGTCGAAGCCTCGTATCGAAGCACCCTCGGCGGTCCTTCGATACGCTGTTTCGACTACGCTCAACAGCTACTCAGGACGAACGTGTACCTTTTGTGCGATGCCGAGCGCCGCATCGCATGACCAGCAAGGGATGCCGCCGATGATGAACCGCCGCGCCTTTTTACAGGGATCGGCCGCCGCGTTCGCGCTGGTGCCGATGGTCGCGGGTGCCGCGCCCGCGCCCGACACCCTCTCCGCCCCGATCGAGATCGTCGACGACATTTACGGCGTGCCGCATATCCGCGCCGCGACCATCCCCGACGCGTTCTACGGACAGGGCTATGTCGTCGCGCGCGACCGGCTGTTCCAGATCGATCTCGGCCACCGGCGGGAACTGGGCCGGCTGGCCGAAGCATTCGGCGCGGACTTCGCCCGGCACGATGCGGCGGCCCGCCTGTTCCATTATCGCGGCGACCTGGATGCCGAACTGCGCAAGGTGCCCGCCAATGTGCTGGAATGCACCCGCGCCTATATCGCAGGCATCAACGCGCGCATCGACGAGGTGCTGGCCGACCCGGCATTGCTTCCGCCCGAATACACGATCCTCGGGGTCCAGCCGATCAAATGGGCGATCGAGGATATGGTGCTCGCCCGCGGTGGCGCGATCGGCAATGCCGATGACGAAATCCGCCGCGCGCAACTGGCCGCGATCGGCCTGCTTGACCTCGACGCGATCGTCGCGCCCTTGCGTCCCAACTGGCAGATGACCGTCCCCGACGGCCTCGACACCGCCGCCATCTCGCCCGCCGACTTCGGCGTGTTGCGGCAGGGCGGCCTGCCCTTCGGTCCCGACACCCCGGTCCGCGATCCGGCCGAAGGTCCGATGGAACACGCCAATGCCGGCAGCAACGCGTGGACCGTCGCGGGCAACCGCACCGCGACCGGCCGCCCGATCCTTGCCAACGACCCGCATCTCGGCATCGGCGGCTTCGGCCCGCGCCATGTCGCGCACCTGACCGCGCCTGGCCTTGACGTGATCGGTGGCGGCGCGCCCGGCCTGCCCGGCATCATGCAGGGCCATACCGACCGCTTCGCCTTTGGCCGCACGAACTTCCATATCGACCAGCAGGACCTGTTCATCCTCGAACTCGATCCCGCCGATCCTGAACGCTACCGCCACAATGGCGGCTGGAAGCGCTTTACCAAGATCGACATCGCGATCCCGGTAAAGGGCACCGCCCCCTATGTCGCGACGCTGCGCTATTCGGTGCAGGGGCCGGTCGTGTCGCACGATCCGGCGAAGCGCCGCGCCAGCGTGCTGGCGTCGATCGCGATGCAGCCGGGCGGCGGCGGCGCCTTCGCGATGGTCGCCATCAACCTCGCCCGCGACTGGGCATCGCTCAGGAAAGCGTTCCGGCTCCACCCCTCGCCGACCAATTTCCATTATGCCGATACGCAGGGAAATACCGGTTGGCAGGTGATCGGCTTCGCACCGGTGCGCAAGCGCGGCGACGGGCTGCTGCCGGTGCCGGGCGACGGTCGCTACGACTGGACCGGCATGCGCGACTTCGCGTCGCTGCCCAACGAATATAACCCCAGGAAGGGCTGGTTCGCCTCGGCCAACCAGAACAACCTGCCCGCCGACTGGCCGCGCGACCGCATCCCCGCCTTCTCGTTCCGCGCGCCCTATCGCTACGAACGCATCGCCGACGTGCTCGCCGCCCAGCCGAAGCACAGCATCGCCGACAGCGTCGCGTTGCAGTTCGACACGGTCTCGACGCCGGCACGCCAGTTGATCGCGCTATTGCCCGCCACACCCTCCCCGGCCGGCGACATGCTGCGCCGCTGGGACGGCCGCCTGACCGCCGACAGCGGCCCCGCCGCGCTGTTCGAAATCCTGTGGCGCGATCTGGGCAAGCGGATGCTGGCTGCCATCGTCCCCGACCGGGCCAAGGCGCTGGTGACCGAAATCGACCCCTCGGTCCTGCTCGGCATCCTCGCGAAACCCGATGCGCGGCTACCGGCCACCGCCCGCGACGCGATGCTACGCGACGCGCTCGCCTCCGCCTGGACCAGCGCGCAGTCGCTGCTCGGCCGCGACCCTGCCGCATGGCGCTGGGGCAAGCTGCATCAGGTCCGCATCGCCCATCCCCTGTCGCGCATCCCCGCCATCGCCGCCGCCTTCCCCCCGATCGAGGGCGGCGGATCGGGCGGCGACAGCTACACCGTCATGGCACGCTGGCTGGGCGACGGCCCCGGCTGGCGCGTTGGCGGCGGAGCCAGCTATCTGCAGGTCATCGACGTCGGCGCATGGGACAATTCGGTATTCCTGAACCTGCCCGGCCAGTCGAACGACCCGCGCAGCCCCCATTACCGCGACCAGTACACCCCGTGGATCGCCGGCCAGACGCTGCCCCTGCTGTTCAGCCGCACGGCGGTGGACGGCAAGGCCGCGCGCCGTGCTACGCTGATGCCCCCGCCCAGAAGGATTCGCCGATGAAGCGCCTGCCCCTGATCGCCCTGTTCGCCGCGCTCGCCGGTCCGGCCGTGGCAGCCGCGCCCCGGGTCGACATCGTGATCCGTGGCGGCACCATCTATAACGGCGCGAACGCGGAACCGATCACCGGCGATGTCGAGATTGCCGGCGACCGCATCGTCTATGTCGGCCCGACCCGCCGGACGCAGGCGGCGCAGATCATCGACGCGAAGGGCCAGATCGTCGCACCCGGTTTCATCGACGCCCATACCCATCCCGACAGCTATATCCGCTCGACCGACGCGAAGGAGCGTCTCAACCTCCCCTGGCTGGCGCAGGGGGTGTCGACCATCGTCATCGGCGTCGACGGATACGGCACGCCCGACGTCGCGGAGGACGCGCGCAAGCTGATGGCCGGCGGCATCGGCACCAATGTCGCGCCGTTCGTCGGCTTCGGATCGGTGCGCGGCCGCGTGCTCGGACAGGACGACCGCGCCCCGACCCCTGCCCAACTGACGCAGGAAAAGGCGCTGGTGGCCAAGGCGATGTGCGAAGGCGCCTATGGCTTTTCGACCGGCCTGTTCTACGCGCCGCAGAGCTTCGCCAAGACCGACGAGGTCGTCGCCATCGCCCGCGAAGCCGCGATTCGCGGCGGCATGTACGACACCCATCAGCGCGACGAATCCAACTATTCGATCGGCCTCATCAACTCGACCAAAGAAGTAATCGAGATCGGACGGCAGGCGAACATGCCGGTCCATATCGCCCATCTGAAAGCGCTGGGCGTCGACGTCCATGGCAAGGCCCCCGAACTGATCGCCACGATCGAAGCCGCGCGCAAGGCCGGGCAGAACGTCACCGCCGACCAGTACCCGTGGCTCGCCTCCGGCTCCAGCGTCGATGCCTCGCTCGTCCCGCGCTGGGCGAACGACGGCGGCTATCCGCGCCTGATCCAGCGCTTCGACGACCCGGCGACGCTGGCGAAGATCAAGGTCGAAATGGCCGAGAATCTCCGCCGGCGCGGCGGCGCGGACTCGCTGCTGCTGACCAGCGCCGGGATGCCGTGGACCGGCAAGACGCTCGCCCAGATGGCGACCGCGTGGAAGCTCGACCCGATCGACGCCGCGATCAAGATCCTGCGCGTCGCCGATGCCACGGGCAAGGAACCGGCCGGCGTCTCGGTCGCCAGTTTCAACATGATCGACGCCGATGCCGACCTCATCATGCGGCAGCCCTGGGTCGTGACCAGCTCCGACGGATCGAACGGCCATCCGCGGCAATACGCCACCTTCCCGCGCAAATATCAGGTCTATGTCCGCGAGCGGAAGGTGATCACGATGCGCGACTTCATCCACCGCTCGACCGGCGCCACCGCCGACATGTACCGCATGGACCATCGCGGTTACCTCAAACCCGGCTATTATGCCGATGTAGTCGTGTTCGACCCGGTCAACTACGCCCCCCGCGCCACCTACGTAAACCCGCGCGTACCCAGCGCCGGCGTCAAGGCGCTGTTCGTAAACGGCAAACTAGCGCTCAAGGACGGCGCCACCACCGGCGCCGCCCCCGGCCGCGCCCTGCTGCGCCCGACGCCGAAGAACTGCCCCACCACCTAACCCTCACGTCACCCCGGGCTTGACCCGGGGTCCCGCTTCTCCTTCTTCCAACGCCAGCCAGGAAGCGGGACCCCGGATCAAGTCCAGGGTGACGGGTGCGACAACACCGTCGCCCCAGCGCAGGCTGGGGCCTCCCGCGGCGAGGCGCGCGCCGTACTACCGCAAGATCCCAGCCTGCGCTGGGACGACGTTCGTTGCGACAGCACCACCCATAACCCAACGCTATACCTCCCCGCGACAGCACGATATGACGCGCGCGGCCACCCCGCCCTATCCCGATGGTCCATACAGCCAGCAGGGTGCGCGATGATCCCCGGTCCCTTCCTCCTCTATCTCGGCCATTCCGACGACGCGGTCGGCATCAAGACCTCGCGCGGGGTTGCGGCCTTCCGCCCGGACGAATGCGTCGGCGAATGGCGCCACGACGACTGCCCGCTGACGCTCGGCCTCCCACGCATGGACGCCGCGCAAGGCCGCGCAGCCGGCGCCAACACCCTGATCCTCGGCATCGCCAATGCCGGCGGCAAGATGGGCGACGCGCTGATCCGCGATGCGCTGTCCGCCATCGCCACCGGCATGCACGTCGCCTCGGGCCTGCACCAGCGGCTGCGCGACGTGCCGGAAATCGCCGATGCCGCACGGCAAGCCGGCGTCCAGCTGTTCGACGTCCGCGATCCCCCCGCGAACCTGCCGGTCGGCAACGGGAAGAAGCGCGCCGGCAACCGCCTGCTGACCGTCGGCACCGACTGTTCGGTCGGCAAGATGTATTCGACCCTCGCGCTCCAGCGCACTATGGTCGCCCGCGGGATCACTGCCGATTTCCGCGCCACCGGACAGACCGGCATCCTGATCGCCGGCTCGGGCGTGCCCGTCGACGCGGTGGTCGCCGACTTCATTTCGGGCGCGATCGAGACGATCACCCCGGCGCGCAGCGATGACGGCTGGGACCTCATCGAGGGACAAGGATCGCTGTTCCACCCGTCCTTCGCCGGTGTCTCGACCGGCCTGCTCCACGGCGCCCAGCCGCGCGCGATCGTGATGTGCCACGACCCGGCGCGCGAGCATATGCGCGGGCTTCCCCATTACGCCGTCCCCGGCATCGCCGAGTGCATCGCCGCCAACCTGTCGGTCGCGCGCCTCACCAGCCCCGACGTGCAGGCGGTCGGCATCGCGCTCAACACGGTCAAGCTGCCCGAGGACGAGGCGCGCCGCCTGTGCGCGCAGACCGCCGACGCCCACGGCCTGCCCTGCACCGATCCCTATCGCTTCGGCGCGGACCCGATCATCGACTGGATGCAGACATGCTTCGACACCTCGACGTCGCCCATGACCGTTTCGGCCTGAGCACCCCGTTCCGCATTTCGCGGGGGGTGAAGACGGCGGCCGATGTCGTCACCGTCACCCTTCGCGAAGGCGGAACGATCGGGAGAGGCGAAGCCGTCCCCTATGCCCGCTATGGCGAGACGATCGAGGACACGATCGCCGCGATCCGCGCCATCGCCCCGGCGCTGGCCGACGGCGCCGGCCGACAGGACCTCGCCGCGCTGCTCCCCGCCGGGGCCGCGCGCAACGCGGTCGACTGCGCGCTATGGGATCTCGAAGCCCGCCTCGCCGGCACGACGGTCGCCGCCCTCGCCGGCCTCGACGAACCGGTTGCGCTGCCGTCCGCCATCACCATCGGCCTCGACACCCCCGACGCCATGGCCCGCGCAGCGGCCAAGGTCGCGACCGTGCCCCTGCTCAAGGTCAAGGTCGACCGCACCGACCCCGCCGCCCAGATCGCCGCGATCCGCAGCGTCGCGCCCTTGCCCCGCCTGATCGTCGATCCCAATGAAAGCTGGACGATCGACACGCTCCGGTCTTTACGCGAACGCCTGATCGAATGGCGCGTCGACCTGCTCGAACAGCCGCTCCCCGCCGGCGAAGATCATGACCTCGCCACCTTCGACAGCCCCGTCCCCATCGCCGCCGACGAAGCGCTCCACACCGCCGCCGATCTCGACCGCCTCGCCGGCCGCTACGACGTGGTAAACATCAAGCTCGACAAGACCGGCGGGCTGACCGAAGCACTGGTGCTGGCCGGCAGGGCGCACGCAAAGGGATTCGGGTTGATGGTCGGGTGCATGGTCTGTTCGTCGCTGGGCATCGCGCCGGCCATGCAGCTGGGCGGCCGGGCGTCGTTCGTCGATCTCGACGGTCCGCTGTGGCTGAGCGAAGACCGCGCAGGCGGCGTCACCGACCATGAAGGCATGTTGTCGCCCGCCACGCCGGGCTTCTGGGGCAATTGATGCGCCGCTGGTTCGCGATCCCCCTGTGGCAGCGCGTCGTCGCCGCGCTGTTCCTCGGCGTCGTGATCGGCCTGTTGTGGCCGGAGGGCGCTGCGGCGATCAAGATCGTCGGCGACCTGTTCGTCCGCCTCATCAAGATGCTGGTCGTGCCGGTCGTCCTGATCACCATCGCCGCCGGCATCGCCTCGCTGGGCGATCCGCGCCGGCTGGGCGGCATCGGCGGGCGAACCGTCGCGCTGTTCGCCTTCACCACGTTGGTCGCGGTGTCGATCGGCATGGGGTTCGGCCTGCTGCTGCAACCCGGCAGCGGCATCGCCCTGTCGGGTGTCGCGCCGCACGTCCTCGGCCCGCCCGTCACGCCTGCCGACCAGCTGCTCGGCATCGTCCCCGTCAATATCGTCGACGCGCTGGCAAAGGGCGACATGCTCGCCATCATCTTCGTCGCCGTCCTGCTCGGCATCGCCAGCGTGGTATCGGGCGAAGCGGGCAAGCCGGTCGTCGCCCTCCTTCAGGGGCTTGCCGCCGTCCTGCTCCACCTCGTCCGCATCGTGATGGAGGTGACCCCGTTCGGCGTCCTCGCCCTCATCGCCAATGCGGTGGCAAGCGGCGGCACGGCGGTGTTCGTCCATGTCGGCTGGCTGGCGCTGTGCGTCATCCTCGCCTCGCTGACCCAGATGGCATTTCATGCCGGGCTGCTGCGCTTCGTCGCGCGGTTGCCGGTGGTGCGCTTCTTTCGCGGGATCGTCGATGCGCTGATCGTCGCCTTCTCGACCGCCTCGTCCTCGGCCACCCTGCCGGTCGCGCTCCGGGTCAGCCAGGACAATCTCGGCATCGCCCGGCCCATCACCTCGACCGTGCTGCCCTTGGGCGCCAGCATCGGCAAGGACGGGACGGCGATGTATGTAGGCCTGCTCGGCCAGTTCGCGTTGCAGGCGCTCGGCATCGTTCCCGACGCCTGGATGCTCGGCGTCATGCTCGCGACCGGCGCCCTCGCCGCCTTCGGCACCGCGCCCGTTCCCTCCGCCTCGCTGTTCATGCTGGCGGCGATGCTCGGCGCGGTCGGGGTCGGCGCGGAACAGACCGCGCTGGTCGTCGGCCTCGTCCTCCCCTTCGACCGGCTGCTCGACATGACCCGCACCGTCCCCTCGGCCAGCGCCAACCTGACCGTCGCGACACTGGTGGCGCGCGCCGAACACGGGCTGGACGAGGCGCGCTATCGGGGCCAAGTGGCGACATGAACCTGCGCCACATCGAAATCTTCCACGCGGTCTACGTCAATGGATCGGTCAGTGCGGCGGCCCGCGCGCTCAACATCTCGCAGCCCTCGGTCTCCAAAACGCTGCGCCATGCCGAGACGCTATTGGGCTTCGAACTGTTCCAGCGCACCAACAGCCGCCTCGTGCCCACCGAAGACGCCCATGCCCTGTTCGGCGACGTCGCCGACATTCAGGAACGCGTCCGTGCCTTGCGCGAAGCCGGCCGCAACCTGCGCAGCGGCGGCGGCGCGACGCTGCGCATCTCGGCGCTGCCCAGCCTCGCCTTGGGCGCGCTACCGACCGCCGTCGCCCGCTTCATGGCCAGGCGCCCCGACGTCCGCTTCGACCTGCAGACCGTCCATCACGACGACCTGCTGCGCAAGCTGTACGAACGCGAGACCGACATCGCCATCGCCGCCGAAGTCCCGCGCGGCGCTCCGCTCGGCAAGGTGTGGCTGGGCGAAGGCGAACTCGTCGTCCTCTACCGCGAGGCGGACCTGCCCGGCATGGCGGCGCGGATCGACCTGCCGCAACTCGTCGGCCACCCCTTTATCACGCTGGCGGCCAGCGGTCCCATCGGCCAGCTCTTCGCACAGGAACTCGAACGCCTCGGCATCGAATTGCAGGAGGTCGCCTCCGCCCGCACCTTCTACATCGCCGCCGCGCTGGTCCGCGCGGGCGTGGGGTTGAGCGTCGTCGACAATTTCACCGCCGAAGCCTCGCTCGCCGACGGCCTCGCCATGCGTGCGTTGAAGCCCTCGCTGACCTTCGACGTCCACGCCATGCACCTGCTAGACCGCCCGCCCAGCGCGCTGGCCAGCGAGTTTCTGGGCGTGCTGCGCGAGGTGATCGAAGCGGCGTAAGGCGCACCGTACCCCCGCGAAGGCGGGGGCCCAGGGCAACAAACGACACCGCCCGCGGATCTGAACCCCCGCCTACGCGGGGGTACGCTCCCCGACCGTCACCCCGGACTTGATCCGGGGTCCCGCTTCTTCTTCCGCAAAAGCCGAAACGCCGCCTCCATTCCGGCCCCAAACGTCATCCCAGCCAAGGCTGGGATCTCCCCGTAGCGAAGCGCGTGCCTCGCCACACGAGGCCCCGGCCCACGTAGAAGCGACGAACCCTCTGCTTTCCTACAAACGCCGCCTCAGCTAACCCTGCGGACGCTCTTTCGAACCGCCGCAACCCGCCCCAAACCAAACGCCACCCAAAACCGCCACGAGTGTGAACTTAGTGAACTTTGCCCCCCAAATCCACTAACCCTTTGACATCGCATCAAACCCCGCCACCACCGCATCCCCCGTCGCCGGCCGCAACTCGAAAATCCCGCTATCGAAATGCCGCGTCGGATGCACTCGATTGGTCAGCAGCGTCCACGCCAGCCCGCGCTCGAAATCGACCCACAACCCCGTCCCGGTAAACCCGGTATGCCCGATCGTCCCCGCCGAGCACGCCTGCCCGCCGGACCACCCCGGAAAACGGATCTCCCACCCCGCCGTGCGATGCCCCTCCACCGGCGTCCGGATCGCGTCGAGCATCGCCGCCGACGCCCCGTTCCCGTCGAGCAGCCCAGCTGCGAAATCCAGCACCCCGTCGACCGTCCCGAACAGCCCGGCATGCCCGGTCCGGCCGCCCATCGCCGAGCAATTCTCGTCATGCACCTCGCCCACCAGCACCCGCCCGCGCCACGAACAATGCTCGGTCGCGACCGCCGGCCCCGGCGGCGGCCCCCAGCTCAGTCCCGGCCCCAGCGGCAGCGCGTCCAGCCCCGCGCCGGTGATACGCTCGACCGCAATCCCCAGCAAAATGAAGTTGATGTCCGAATAGACCGCCGGCCCGTGCTTCCACTCGCGCTGCAACACGAACGCCCGCAGCCGCGCCGGATCGTCGCCATAGGTATAGATCGGCTCGACCGCGGGCAGGAACGTCCGGTGGACCAGACAGTCGCGAAACGTCAGCCGCCGCTCCGCCGCGCCGCCCACGTCATATTGCCGCAGGTCGGGGATCGCATCGGTCAGCGGCCGGTCGAGATCGATCCGCCCTTCGTCGGCCAGTTGCAGCACGAACCGCGTGGTCGCGATGACCTTGCTGACCGACGCCAGATCGAACCAATGCGCGCGGGTCAGCGGCACCTCGTCCGGCACCCGGCGGGCAAGGCCAGCGACCCGCACCTCCCGCGCGCCCTCGGCGGTCACGATCCCCAGCGTCGCCCCCGGTATCCGCCCCTCGGCGACATAGCGCGCCGCTTCGGCAAAGGCCCGATCGATCACGCATCATCCTCCCGCGCCCGGATTTTCGCCAGCGCCGGCAGCAACGGGATCGCGGCCAGGCTCACCGCCCCCGACAGCAGGAAGAACCCGTCATAGCCGATCACCCCGACCATCGATCCCCCCGCCCCCGCCAGCATCCGCGGCAACAGGAAAGCAAAGCCGGTCAGGAACGCATATTGCGCCCCCGGATGGCGCGGATTCACCAGCAGCGAGAGATAGACGACGAACACCGCCCCCGCAAAGCCGTTGCCGAACTGGTCGAGCGCGGTGGCGACATACAGCATCGCCTCGCTGACCGGCTGATGCGCCAGCCACACGAACCCGAAATTGCCGATCGCCGCCACGACCGCCCCCACCGCCAGCGCCCACAGCATCGGCCGCCGCGTGACCATCCATCCGCCCAAACCCACGCCGACCATGCTCGCCGCCAGCGCCACCACGCCATCCGCCCGCCCGATCTGGCTGAGCGTATAGCCCAAATCCTTGATCATCGGCTTGGACAGGTTCAGCGCCAGCACGTCGCCCATCCGGTACAGCGAGACGAAGACCATCAGCAGGATCGCGGCATACTGAAACCGCCAGAAGAAATCGACATAGGGCCCGATCGCGGTCGAGGTGCGGATCGGCGCGGTCGGCGGAGCCTTGCGGATCCATGGCAACCCCGCCGCCATCGCGACGAACGGCACCATGCACAGCCCCAGCACCCAGGGCGTGACGTTGCTCTTCGCATCGATCCCGATCCCCTCGGCCGCCGACAGCAGGACATAGCCGACCGCAGCGGTCACGGCACAAGCGGCGACGAGGATCACCGCCCCGCCCAAAATTCCGGTGGTCAGCGCCACCATCCGCCCCCCGCCCCGCCCGTCCTCGGGCCGCATCGCGGCAAGGATCGGAAACGGCAGGAACGCCGCGACCGCGATCAGCAGATAGGCGAGTGTCCACCCGCCATTGTCCGCCAGCAACAACGCCCCGCTGCCTGCCGCGACCATGGCCGTGCGGTATCCCCACAGGTTCGCGGCGACGATCGGCCCCTGCTGGTCCTGCGTCGGGAACAGCTCGATACGCCACGCATCGGCCGCGACCTCCAGCGTCGTGGTCCAGAAGGCGAGCAGCACCGCGAACAGCGCGGTGACGGGCAGGCTGGCGTCATCCGCCGTCCACGCCATCGCCCCCATCGCGGTGACGATGCCCAGCTGCGCCAGCATGATCCACCCGCGCCTCTTGCCCCAGAAGCGGCTGAACCCCGGCACATCGTACCGGTCGAGCAGCGGCGCCCACACGAACTTCAGCGTCGGCAGCAGTTGCACCCACGCGAAGAAACCCAGCACCGTCAGCGCCACGCCATGCGCCTGCAACCGCAGCGCCAGCACCGTCGAGAACATGTAGAAGGGCAGCCCGGCCGAAAAGCCCAGCAGCCCGTAGAGCAGCATCGCGCTGCGCCCTGGATGGACGACGGCGTCGGCGGGCGGGACCGCAGCGGCGGCGGATGCGGTCATGGCTACTCCGGACACGGCAAAGCGCGAACCTCAAACGATCCGCTTCCCACGTCAACCGGCCCATGACCGCCGGTTATACCCGCACGCATATTTCAATCGGCCTTGCGCAGGCCCCACTGGTCATAGGCGAAGCGATACGACCCGATCGAGAACCCATGCGCATCTCTCGCCTCGACCGCCGCATCCCCGACGCCCGGCGCCATCCACGCCGGAATGGCGATCCGGTCGACAGTCCCCCCGAACGCCCCGGCCAACGGCTGCGCCAGATCGACCAGCAGGTCGCGCGCACCCAGCCGCGTCGCCACCGCCTCGCCCCCGTCGAACGGCAGCCATTCGGTAAAGCGCCGCCGGAAGTCCAGCGCCACCTGCCCCGCCGCCTGGGCATCGACCGCCGCGCCGCCGTTGCGCTCGTTGCGGTGGTTCTGCCACGCCACCCCCAGCCGCTCCGCCAGTGCGTCGAGCAGTTCGGGATGCAGCGCCCGTTCGACCAGCAGCCGATTGTCGCGCGGAATGGCGATGTCCGGCCGGTCCTCCAGCAGCGCCAGCGTCGCCTCGACCGGCAACAGGTCGGGATAGGGCGCCACCCGCCTCGCCCCGCCCAGCCCGTGCAGCGCCCGCCCCTTCAGCAACGGCGTCAAATCCCGCTCCGCCGGCCGCAGCACGATCGCCCGCGCCTCCGCAAACGCCCCCCGCTCCGCCCGAGCATGCCGATGCAACCGCCCGATCCGTTGCAGCAGCACGTCGACCGGCGCGAGATCGGTCAGCAGCAGATCGGCATCGATGTCGAGCGACTGTTCCAGCGTCTGCGTGCCCACCAGCACCCGCCCGCCACGCCCGCGCCCCTTGCCGAACGCCGCGGTCACCGCCGTGTCCAGCCTTTCGCGGTCCGTCGCCGCAAAGCGCCCATGATGGACCGTCGCCACCCCCTCCACCGCAAAGGCCAGTTCGGGCGCCAGCTCCGCCACCGCCTGCGCCACCGCGACCGCCCCGGCCACGCTGTTGCGCACCACCAGCACCGCCGCCCCGTCGCGCGCCGCCTCCACCGCCCGCATCGCGATCGCCGACGCATCCTCCATGATCGGCGCGACCTCGACCCTGACCTGCTTGTCGCGTCCGGTCGCCCCGCGCGCCGCCCGCGGTGCCACGCCGCGCCCCGACAACGCCGGATAGGGCACTGCCTCCGCCGCTTCGGGCGACAGTGGCGTCTGCCGCAACAGCCGCGCCCGCGCGCCCGATCCCAGCGTCGCCGACAGCAGCAACGCCTTCCCGCCCGCCGCGCCATGCTGGTCGAGCAGCCGTTCGAGCAGCCCGGTCATATAGGCATCCGACGCATGGACCTCGTCGACCACCAAAAGGCTGCGCGCCAGCACGCTGGACCGGAACAGCGCATGCTTGACCGGCAGGACCCCCAGCAACGCCTGATCGATCGTCCCCACCGCCACCCGCGCCGCCAGAAAACGATTGGCCCGCTCCGCCGCCCACCGCTCCTCGCCCGTGGCGCCATCGTCCCAGCGCACCGCATAGCCCGGCAACGCCTGCCCGCTCGCATCGCCCGCCTTCAGATACCCCGGCACCGCCAGCACCGCGCGGGGACCATCCGCCCCCCATACCGAGGTCAGCATCGCATCGACCCGCCGCTGCAACTGCACCGCCGCCGACCGGGTCGGCAGCGCGAAGAACAGCCCGTCGACCTGTCCCGCGCGCCGCAGCTCCAGCCAGCGCCACAGCGCCGCCTCGGTCTTGCCCGACCCCGTCTCCGCCTCGATCAGCGCGACCGGCCCCCAATCGCCCGCCGCCGTCTGAAAGTCGTAGGGCGCATTGCCGAATGCCGCGACGAAATCGCCCGCCGGCGTGTCGAGCGCCAGCAGCCCCCGCGCCTCCGCCGCCGCCAGCGCCGCCTCCGCCCGCAGGGCGACCCGCTCTGCACCATGCGGCCCCGCCACCGGAAAGCGCTTGCTGTCCGATCCCAGCCAGTCCGCCAGCGTCACCAGCCCGGCAAACAACGCCACGAAGCGCGGCGCCAACGGGAGTGGCGGCCCGGCCTCCCACGCCCGCGGCCAGCGTTCGCGAACCGCCTCGATCAGCGGCACGACGGCGGCAGCAGGATCGCCGTCCCCCTCGGGCATCCAATGCCGGTTATGCCTGCCCCAATCGAGCGACGTCGCCGCTTCGTGAAACTCGCCCAGCGGCTTGCCATGATGCGCCATCACCGCCGCGAAATGCTGTTCGGCATCCCAGTCGTCGATCATCGCCTGCAACGCGACCGCCGCCGGCGTCCGCTTGAGCTTCGAATGGTTCAGCAGTGCGGCGACCTGGCCGGTATGACCGATCAACTCCGCCGCCGGATCGATCCGCGCCTGAAACCCGCGATTGGCCTTGCCCAGATCGTGCAGCGCCGCCAGCACCGCCAATCGCGAGATATCCTGCTCGCCGAGCGCCCGCCCCGCCGCCGCCTCCAGCGGACCGCGCCACGCCTGCAAGACGATCTCCGCCACCGCCCCGACGTCGAGGCAATGATCGACCAGCGGCAGCGCGGCCACCACGACCTTCTCCTCGTTCCGCAACAGCTTGGCCCAGGGGCGTTGCAGGTCGGGCATCATCGGCATCTCCATCCCGGCATGGTCGACGCTACCGGCGTTCGCGGCAAGGCAATTGATCCGAAACGGATGTTCCGGAAGTGACCGGCCGACATTCAGCGACGACCCGCCCCCCCTCGTCACCCCGGACTTGATCCGGGGTCCCCCTTCTTCTGCCACGCCCGCGCAGGCAAGCGGGACCCCGGATCAAGTCCGGGGTGACGGATGGGCTTTTGACCAACGGATCATCCTCCACCTGTTCGGGAAGAATATCCCAACGACGCCCATCACCGCGAAACCGGACCCAACCGCCATTGGCACCCCCCGCCCCCGCCCCCCACCCTCGCGCCCGAGAGGGGAACCGTCATGGCCAGCAGCATCCGCACGCCCCAGCCCGGCGTCGGCCAGTTCGTGTCGCTGCGCGGGCGGCTGTGGATGGTCGAGGCGCAGCCCGACGGCCCCTATGACGGCCACCGCCTCGCCTGCATCGACGACGACGCCAGCGGCGAGGATGCCCGCATACTGTGGAGCGCGGAGGTCGACGCGCGGCTGCACGATGAGGAGGCATGGGCCTCGCTCGGCCGCGAAGGCGGCGTGCTCGGCGGCGATGCCGCCAGCTTCTCCGCCTATCTGCGCACCGTCCGCTGGCGCACCGCGACCGCGGCCGAACGCGACCTGTTCCAGGCGCCGTTCCGCGCCGGCATCCGGCTCGATCCCTATCAGCTGCTGCCCTTACGCAAGGCGCTGCGCCTGCCGCGCGTCAACCTGCTGATCGCCGACGATGTGGGCTTGGGCAAGACGGTCGAGGCCGGGCTGGTGCTGCGCGAGATGCTGCTGCGCCGCCGCGTCGATTATACCGTCGTCCTCGCCCCGGCCGCGATGACCGGCCAGTGGCGCGACGAATTGCAGAGCAAGTTCGGCCTCGCCTTCGACATCATCGACGCCCGCCATCTCGAAGCGCTGCGCCGCCGTCGCGGCTATGGCGCGAACCCTTGGGGCTCGGGATCGCGCTTCATCCTGTCGCACCGGCTGCTGGGCGACGAAGCCTATGTCGCTCCGTTGCGCGACGTGCTGGAGGATTTTCGCGCCCGCTCGCTGCTGATCCTTGACGAGGCGCATCATGCCGCCCCGTCCGGTGGCGGGCGCTATGCGATCGAAAGCCAGTTCACCCGATCCTTACGCGACCTGTCCGACCGGTTCGAACATCGGCTGTTCCTCTCGGCGACACCGCATAACGGCCACCCGAACAGCTTCGCCACCCTGCTCGAACTGCTTGATCCGCAGCGCTTCACGCGCGGGGTCGCGGTGCGGCCCGCAGACCTCGAACCGGTCATGGTCCGCCGCCTCAAAAGCGACCTGCGCGCACTCGGCGAACGCTTCCCCGAACGCCTGGTCGAACCGATCGTCCTCGACCATCTGCCGGAAACCGCCCCCGAACTCGCGCTCGCCGCGATGCTCGCCGACTATCGCGCCCTGCGCGAGGCGCGGATCGCCACCCTGCCCCCCGCCCGCCGCGCGCAGGCACGCCTCGGCTTCGTCGGCCTGCAACAGCGCCTCCTCTCCTCGATCCCCGCCTTCGCCCGCACGCTGAAGGTCCATATTGACGGCCTCGACCGCGCCATCGCCGGGGCGGCAGCGACCACGCCGGTCGAAGACCCCGAACCCGACGCCCCTGACCTCGCCGCGCAGGAGGACACCGCGCTCGACCTGCTCGACCGCAGCGACGAAGCCCGCGCCCGCGCCGAAGCACTGGCCGGCGCACGGGACACCCCGCCCGCCCGCCTCGCCGCCGAACGCGCCCATGCCGCCGCGATGCTGGCGCTGGCCGAAACCGCCCGCACCGCCCCCGACGCGCGCGTCCGCTGGATCGTCGACTGGGCGCGCGCCAACCTGCTCGACGCCGATGGCGGCTGGCGCGACCGGCGGCTGATCCTGTTCACCGAATATGAGGATACCCGCCGCTGGCTCCAGCGCCAGCTCTCGGTACTGACCGACCCCGCCGACCCCTACGAAGCCGAACGGATCGACAGCTTCACCGGCATCACCTCGACCGAACGGCGCGAGGATATCAAGCGCGCCTTCAACGATCCGACCAACCCGCTTCGCATCCTGATCTGCACCGACGCCGCGCGCGAAGGCATCAACCTGCAGTCGCAGTGCCACGACCTGATCCATGTCGACCTGCCCTGGAACCCGTCGCGCCTCGAACAACGCAACGGCCGCATCGACCGGAAACTGCAACCGGCCGACACGGTCACCTGCCGCTATTTCACCTATGCCCAGCGGCCCGAGGACGTCGTGCTCGACGCGCTGGTCCGCAAGACGGAGGCGATCCGGCGCCAGCTCGGCTCCGCCGGACAGGTATTGGGCGACCGCATCGCCGAGAGTTTCCGCAGCGGCATCGACCGCGACGGGGCCCGCGACCTCGCCACCCGCATCCGCGATGCGGAGGCCGATGCCCGCGTCGCCGCCGCCGTGCGCGACCTCGACGACACCGCCGACGCCCGCCTGGCGCGCCTGCGCCGCGAACAGGCCGATCTGGCCGGCGCGCTGGAAAAGGCACGCACGCGGGTCGGCGTCGACCCGGACGAGCTGCAATCGGTGGTCGAACTCGCGCTCAACCGATCGGGCGGCGCATGGACCATGCCCGGTACGGTCGGCGAAACGCCCGTCTTCGCGCTCGACGAACCGCGCCTCGCCGGCGATCCCAGCTGGACCCCGCTGATCGACGAACTGCGCGCACGCCCCGTCCGGCCCGGCGAGCGTCCCGGCGAATGGCGCGCCAGTCCCGACGCCGCCGTCCGCCGCATCAGCTTCGCGCCCGCGATCCTGCACGACGGCCGCGACGCCGGCGATGTTGTACAGCTTCACCTCGAACACCGCCTCGTCCGACGCCTCCTCGGCCGGTTCCTGTCGGCCGGGTTCCGGCAGGGGCTGGAGCGTTGCTGCGTCATCCGCACCGCGACCACCGCCAGCCCCCGTGTCGTCCTGCTCGGCCGCCTCGCCCTCTACGGCGAACATGCAGCCCGGCTGCATGAGGAAGTGCTGAGCGTCGCCGCCGACTGGCGCGACGACGCCCCGTTGCGTCCGCTCGCCGAAGGACGCGAGGCGGAAGCGCGCGTGCTGGACGAACTGCTGGCCGCGCTGCGCGACGCGACCGACGCCGACCCCGACACCGTGCGCATCGCGACCGCCCACGCCGCGCGCAACGTCGCCGACCTCCGCCCCGCGCTGACCGAACGCGCCGACGCCCGTGCCGCCCGTGTCGCGCAGGACCTCACCCGCCGCGCCGCTGCCGAGGCGCAGGGGCTGGAGACGCTGCTCAAACAGCGCATCGCCCGGATCCTGCGCGAACGCGGGTCCGATACCGGACAGCTTGACCTGCTGCTTGACCCTGCGGAAGCACGGCAGCGCGCCGCCGACCGCCGCTCCTGGGATCGCGCCGCCACCCGGCTCGACGACGAACTGGTCCGCGAACCCGAACGCCTCCGCGCCGCCGCCCGCATCCACGCCACCCGGCTGGAGCCGATCGGGCTGGTCTATCTCTGGCCGACGGCATGACCACCGGTCCCCACGACTGGATCGGCTACCTCCAGCCAGTCGGGCTGGTCGTCGCCCCCGCGGCGCTGACTCGCATCGGCGCATGGGTCACGCCGCAGGACGCCGCCGACAGCGCGGGGGTGGCAGCGGCGCTGGCCGAACCCGATCCGTGGCCGTTCTTCCGCGACGTTCTCGGCTGGCCGGCGGCACGCGTCGCCGGAGCGCCCGGCGGCCCCGCCCTGCCCGACACGCTGCGCATCGCCTTCCCCGAACTCGACGTCCTGCTCGAACCCGACTGGGCGGTGCTGGCGGCGGACGGCACCCCGCAACTGCTGGTGCGGATCGAGGCGCCGGGGCTGCTGCTCGACCGGCGCGGCACGCTCGATGGATGGGAGGCGACGGCGCAGCAACGCTTCGAACGCCTCCTGCGCGAAACCGGCATCGGCGCGGGCGTCATCCTTGGGTCGCGCGAAACCGGCCGCCGCGAAGGCGCGACCGTCGAACCGATCCTGCGCCTCGTCGTCGCCCCGCGCGGCGAAGTGTCGGGCCATATGAGCTGGCCGCTCCACGCCCTGTCCGATGTCGCCGGGCGCGGCATGCTGGCGGGGTTGAAGCTGCTGCTCGATACCCATGCCCTCTTCACCGGCCCGCCCTCGCACCGCCTCCCCGCGCTCCTCGCCGAAAGCCGTGCCGCGCAGGCCGACGTATCGAGCCGCCTCGCCGTTCAGGTGCTCGCCTCGCTGCACGAACTGCTGCGCGGTCTCGACGCCGCCGATCCCGCCCGCATCCGCGCGCTCGCCGAACACCGGCCGCAGCATCTCTACGAAGGCCTCCTGACCGTCCTGCTCCGCCTGATCTTCATTCTCTATGCCGAGGATCGCGCGCTGATGCCCTCGCAGCCCGGCGGCGCGGCGGCGACGCTGTACGAACAGGGCTATGCGCTGGGCGCGCTCCACCTGCGGCTGCGCGACGATGCCGCGCTCTATCCCGACATAATGGACGAACGCCGCGGCGCCTGGGGGCAGCTGATCGCGCTGTTCCGCTTGGTCGGGCGCGGCGATCCGTCGGGATTCATGCAGGCGCGCGGCGGCAAGCTGTTCGACGAGGACGCCTTCCCCTTCCTGCTCGGCCGTGACAGCCCCGACGATCCGGAAGCGGTGCTGCCGGTCGGCGACGGCTGTGTGCTGCGCATGCTCGACGCGCTGCTGATCGACCAAGGCGAACGGCTCCACTATCGCGCGCTCAGCGTCGAACAGATCGGGTCGGTCTATGAAACCGTGATGGGCTTCACCGCCGAGTGCGCCCCCGCGGCGATGCTGGCGATCCGCGCGGGCAAGGCGAACCGCGTGCCGGTTTGGGTCGACCTATCGGCCCTTGCCGCCACACCGGCCAGCGAGCGCGAGAAGTGGCTGAAGACCGCCACCGGCCGCAGCGGCTGGCCGACCGCAGTTTCCCGCGCGCTACGCACCGCCACCGACGCGACGTCGCTCGCCGCCGCCCTCGCCCCCGTCGCCGACCACCGCGCCGCGCCGCGCGGCCATCCGGTCGCGGCCGGCACGCCGATCCTGCAACCGACCGAGGAACGCCGCCGCACCGGCAGCCACTATACCCCGCCCAGCCTGACCGGCCCGATCGTCGCCCATGCCCTTGCCCCCGCCTTCGCCCGCATCGGTCCCGATGCCGGCCCCGCCGACGTGATCGACCTGAAGGTCTGCGACCCCGCCGCCGGATCGGGCGCGTTCCTGGTGGAGGCGTGCCGCCAGCTCGGCGAACGCCTCGTCGCCGCCTGGACCCGCTGGCCCGCGCAGCGCCCGACCATCCCGGCGGACGAGGACGAACTGCTGCATGCCAAGCGGCTGGTGGCGCAGCACTGCCTGCGCGGCGTCGACCGCAACCCCCTCGCCATCGACCTGGCGAAACTCTCGCTCTGGCTGGAGACGCTGGCCAGCGCGCACGAATTCACCTTTCTCGACGCGGTACTGCGCTCGGGCGACAGCCTGGTCGGCCTGCCCAATCCAAAGATCGTCGCGGTGACCTGGGACCGCGTCTCGCGCCAGCACGGCTTTGTCGAGGCGATCGTGCGCGACGGCATCGACGCCGCCGCCGAACTGCGCCGGCTGATGCGGCAGGAGGCGGAGATCGCCCCCTATGCCGCGCAGGAACGCCGGCACCGGGCGGCAACCACCGCGCTCACCCGGGCGCATCTCGTCGCCGATGCGATACTCTGGTCCTACTTCGCCGCCAACAAGACCCGCGACCGCGCGGCAAAACTGGCCGAGGTGCAGCAATGCGTCCTCGCCCCCACCCCCGAAAGCTGGGCGCAACTGGCGACATGGCAGGCGGCTCTCCGCGCTCCCCCGATCGGGATCGAGGCGTTCCACTGGGAACTCGCGTTCGAGGACGTTTTCAGCCGCCCCAATCCCGGATTTGACGCGATCATCGGCAACCCGCCCTTCGCCGGCAAGAACACCATCGCGGCGGGCAATGCCGCCGCCTATCCCGACTGGCTCAAGACGCTGCACGACGGCGCGCACGGCAATGCCGATCTCGCCGCCCATTTCTTCCGCCGCGCGTTCAGCCTGTTGCGCATCGGCGGCGCGTTTGGCCTGATCGCGACCAACACCATCCGGCAGGGCGACACCCGCGACACCGGCCTCACCCGCATCCTCGCCGACGGCGGCACCATCACCCGCGCCGTCAGCCGCCACGTCTGGGAAGGCGAAGCGGCGGTCGTCGTCGCACAGGTCTTCGTCACGAAGGGAGCGACGACGACCCCGCCCATCCTCGACGGCCGCCCGGTCCGCCGCATCTCGGCCTATCTGATGGAGGGCGATCTGGATGGATCACCAACTAAATTGCAGGCCAATGCAGGCACGGCTTTCGAAGGCACAAAGGTTTACGGCCCTGGCTTCCTGTTCCGCGACGACAAGCCGGCAAGCCCGGACAACACCATCGCCGCCATGCACGCACTACTTGCGCGCGCACCGGCATCGCGGGCGGTCATCCGCTCCTTCTTGGGCGGTGAGGAAGTTTATAACGACCCTCACCATCGTCCCTTCCGCTACGCCATCGACCTTACCGGTCTATCGTTGGAGGAAGCTGAAACGAGGTTTCCCGAAGCAGTCGAGCTGCTTCGGAACGTGGTGAAGCCGTATCGGGACACGGTGCGCAATCCGCGCACGCGCGATCGCTGGTGGCTTTACGAAGCGCCTCGACCCGGCCTGTATGCTGCTACCCGCAGGCTGAGTAGTCTGTTCGTGACAAGCTGCGCTGCGACCCCGCACTGGGCGCTGGTCCGCGTCGGCAATAACGGCCTTTTCGGTAACACCCTGTCGGTACTCGCCTTCGACTCCATGGCCGCCTTCGCCACGCTGCAATCCCGTGTCCACGAAGTCTGGGCACGCGCCTTCGCATCCTCGATGAAGGACGATCTGCGCTACACCCCGTCCGACTGCTTCGAAACCTTCCCCCTGCCGCCAGCCTTCGACACCGACCCCACCCTCGAAGCCGCCGGCAAGTCCTACCACGACCACCGCGCGCAACTGATGATCGCGCGCGATCAGGGCATGACCCCGACCTATAACCGCTTCCACCGGGCAACCGACACCGACGCCGACATCGTGGAGCTTCGCGACCTGCACGCCGCCATCGATCGCGCGGTGCTGTCCGCCTATGGCTGGGACGACCTTGCCGCGCAGGCCGCGCCGGTCTTCCTCGCTCCCGACACCGAAGACGACCACCGCTACCGGGGCCGTCTGTTCTGGAACGCGCCGTTTCGCGATGCGGTGCTGGCCCGGCTGCTGCGACTGAACGAGGAACGCGCGAAAATGGAGCGGATGGCATGAACGCGGCACGAGTACGCGACGAACTGGTCGCGCGGCTCCGGCGCAACCTGATCGGCCCCAGCGAGGCGGAGGATGCCGACCTCGCCACCGAACGCCTGCCACCGGGCGAAAGCCCGTCGCGCTGGTATCTGTCGGGCTATATCGCCCCCTCCGGCGAACTGACCGCCGAGAACAGCGACACCCCCGACGCCGAATGGGACGAGATCGACGGCCTGCTCCCCGACGAAGGGTTCGGCGCGGGCGGTGCGGCAGGCGATCACGACGAACCCGAAACACCCGCCGCGCGGCGCCGCTTCCTGCCCGGCACCATCGGCCTATCGACCATGGTCGATGCCTCGGTCGACACGCTGTCGGTCACGATCGACTGGGGCGACTATGCCCCCGAACCGCCGCTGCCGCCCGACATGCTGGAAAGCGGGGCCGAACCGCATGGCGCACCGGTCGGCTGGCGGCGCGTGCCCCGCCACGCCACCGAAACGCTGCGCATCCCGCGCGAGGCGGACGGGATCGCCCGTATGCCCCTCGTCGGATCGGCCGCTACCGCCCGCCCCGGCGGCGCGCTCGAACTCGCCATCCGCGCCCGCCCGTTCGCGCTGCGCCGCGCCGATGGCACGACGCGCGCCGTGCAGGTCGTGACGGTCTTCCTCGTCAACAAACGGCTGGAGCCACCCTCGCGCTACCGCGACCTCGCTTACGCCTATCAGGTGCGCCTGACGCTGACATGCGCCACCGGCTTCGTCGCGCAGCACGACCTGTCGCGCATCGCCCGCGACGATTGGGACGACCAGCTTGCCGACCTGCACTATCGCGACAGCGCGGCCTATGCGGTCGGCCTCGGCTGCGCCACCGGCCATGTCGCCGACCCCGATGGCGCGGTCCGAAGCGTCCACACCACCCATCTGCCGCGCGCAGCGGTCGAGCGGACGGTGGCGGCACCCGTCCCCGACGTCACCTTCGGCATGGACGCCCTGTCCGGCCTCGCCGGCGACGGCACGGCACTGGCCATCGCCCTGCAACCGCTCGTCACCGCCTATCGCACCTGGTCGTCCGACCAGCACGCTGCGACCACCGCCCCCGACATCGCTACCGCACCCCAACGGGTCCGCACCGCGCAGCAACTGATCGCCGATCAGGCCGAAGCATGCGACCGCATCGCTGCCGGCATCGCGTTGCTCGAACGCGACGCCACCGTCCGAAGCGCCTTCGCCATCGCCAACCGCGCGGTCGCTGATGCGACCCGCGCCCGCCGCCCGACCGACACCCAGCCGACCTGGCGGCCGTTCCAGCTCGCCTTCCTCCTGCTCAACCTGTCGGGCATGGCCGATCCGCGTCACCCCGACCGCGACACCGCCGACCTGCTGTTCTTTCCGACCGGCGGCGGCAAGACCGAGGCGTATCTCGGCCTCGCCGCCTTCACCATCGCGCTCCGGCGGCTGGGGGCCAGCGGGCTGCTCGGTGCCGGCGTCGCGGTCATCATGCGCTATACGCTGCGCCTGCTGACGCTCGACCAGTTGGGCCGCGCCGCCGGGCTCGTCTGCGCGCTCGAACTGCTGCGCACCGGACCCGACTATCGCGACGCATCCGCCCGCCCGCTGCTTGGTGACTGGCCGATCGAAATCGGGCTATGGGTCGGATCGGACGCCAGCCCCAACCGGCTGGGGCGCAAGGGCGACAAGACCGAAGGCACCGCCGTCAAACGGGTCCGCGCCTATACCAGCGGCCGCGACTCCCGCGCCCCCGCCCCGATCAAGGCATGTCCGTGGTGCGACACCGCCTTCACGCCGCAGAGCTTTCGCTGCGTGCCGAACAGCGACGCGCCGACCAATCTCGAACTGCGCTGCGTCAACCATGACTGCCCGTTCACCGGCGACCGCCCCCTGCCGATCGTGACGGTGGACGAGGCGATCTATCGCCGCCTGCCCGCCTTCCTGATCGCGACCGTCGACAAATTCGCCGCGCTGCCATGGAACGGCGCGGCCGGCGCATTCTTCGGCCATGTCGATCGCGCCGATGCGGACGGCTTCTACGGCGCCGCCGAACCGGGGAAGGGCCGCGCGCTCGACAACGGCCACCGGCTCCTGCCCCCCGACCTCGTGGTGCAGGACGAACTGCACCTGATCTCCGGCCCCTTGGGCACCGTCGCGGGCCTCTACGAAGCGGCGATCGACCGCCTCGCCTCGCGCCGGATCGACGGACAGCGCGTCCGGCCGAAGATCATCGCGTCGACCGCCACCGTCCGTCGCGCCCGCGATCAGATCCGCGCGCTGTTCGACCGCCACGATACCCGCATCTTCCCGCCGCCCGGCATCGACCGCCGCGACAGCTTCTTCGCCTTGACCAAGCCCGAAAGCGCCGACGATCCGGCGCGCTGGTATGTCGGCATCGCGGCGGCGGGGCGCGGGCCGAAGCTGGTGTTCCTGCAAACGCTGGTGACCTTGCTGGGCGCGGCGCAGGGGCTGGCCGATGCCGAAGGGGACGCCGACGCCTATCGCACCGCGCTCTGCTATTTCAACGCGCTGCGCGAACTGGGCGGCGCGCGCCGGATCGTCGAGGATGAGGTCGCCGCGCGCCTGACCGACTATGGCGACCGCCGCCGCCGGATCGAACCGGTCGACCACCCCTTCGGCAACCGCAGCTTGGGGGAACCGGTCGAACTCACCTCACGCGTCTCGACCGATCAGGTCGCGGCGGCCAAGGCCCGGCTGGAAACCCGCTTCGACGGCACCGGCGAACCGGTCGACGTGGCGCTGGCGACCAACATGATCTCGGTCGGCCTCGACATCGACCGCCTGGGGCTGATGCTGGTGCAGGGCCAACCCAAGACGGCGGCGGAATATATTCAGGCGACCAGCCGCGTCGGCCGCAACCCCGCCCGCCCCGGCCTCGTCGCCGTCGTGCTCAACGTCCATCGCCCGCGCGACCGCATGCACTTCGAACAATTCACCCATTTCCATGACACCTTCTACCGCGCGGTGGAGGCGACCAGCGTGACGCCATGGTCGGCGCGCGCGCTCGACCGGTCGCTCGCCGCCGTGGTCGTCGCCATCGCCCGCCATCTCGACCCGTCGTTGACGCCCTCCGCCGCCGTCGCCGCCCTCGCCAACGCACCCGACACCCGCGCGGCGGTGGTCGCGCATCTGGTCGAGCGCGCGCCCGCAACCATCGACGGCGGACGCGACCGGCTGGCGGCGACCGTCGATGGCTTGCTCGACGACTGGATGATGCTCGCCGACGAAGGCACGATGGCCGGCGGGCGCTTCACCTATGACGACCGCCCGCACCGGCTGCTCCACCCGCCGCTCGATCCCGCATTGTCCAATCTGTCGCCCGCCCACCGGCGGTTCCAGGCAGGCTACAGCATGCGCGACGTCGAACCCGGCGTGCTGGTCAAGCCGCGCGGGCCGAACGGCGAACGGGTCAGCGGCGCAGGAGACATGGCATGAGCGGCAAGCGCATTACCCTTCGCCAGTCGCAGCTGGTCTTCGGTTTCGGTCCCGGCGCGATGGTCGACCTGCCCACGCGATCGGTCGTGATCGGCGGGCTGGACCTGTGGCACATGCGCGAACGCGGCAGCTGGCGTCCGGTCCACGAACCGCGTGCGACCGCCGTGCTCGAAACGCTGTTGCGGGCGACCGGGCGGCTCGCCGACGACGTGCAGCTGACCCTGCGCACCCCGCCTGCCGATGACGAGGGACGCAGCGGTACGGGCGAGCCGCCGGGGATCGAGGCGCGTATCTTCCCCGCATGGTTCGTCGCGCGCGATGCGGAGACGAAGGGCGACATCCGCCGCCGCCGCCTCGTCCGCTGGCAGGACCTCAATCCGAAGGGGCGGGCAGACTTCACCGACGATGACGGCTGCCGCGTACCCGTCACCCCGATCCGCTTCGTCGCGGGCTGTCACAAGGGGCATTTGCAGGACATCGACTGGTCCTACGCCGTCCATGTCGACCAGCCCGGCCGCTGCGTGCAGCCGCTCTGGCTGGAGGAGCGCGGCACCTCGGGCGATCCCGCCTCGACCCGCATCACCTGCGGCTGCGGCGCATCGCTGTCGCTGCGCGATGCCCAGGCCGATGGACGCTTCGGCAAATGTCGCGGACGACGGCCATGGCTGAACAAGGACGATGCGGAATGCGGCGAAAATCTCCGCTTCCTCACCCGTACCGCGACCAACGCCTATTTCCCGCAGGTGCTGACCGTCATCTCGCTCCCCGCCGCCGAGGACGAACTGACCCGGCTGGTCGAGGGGCAGATGGACGCGATCGACTGGGTCACGACCGAAGCCGAAATGACCCTCGCCCGCCGCGCCAACCCGTCGCTCCGAGCGGCGCTGGAGGGATGGAGCGACACCGAAATCGTCGCCCGCGTAGCGCAACTGCGCGCGACGGGCCACCAGACCCTCGCCAAGGCACCCAAGGTCGCCGAATTCGACCTCCTCGCCTCCGGCCTCGCGGAGATCGGCACCGACGCCCCCGACGCCCGCCTCCACGCCCGCACCCTGCCGCGCGATGCATGGGACGGCGACCGCCCGCGCCTCGCCCCGATCGCCTCGGTCGTCGCGGTGCACCGGTTGCGCGAGGTTGCCTGCCTCTATGGCTTCACCCGCTTCGAAGCCGCCCCGACCGCGATCGACGGCGACCTCGAGGAACTGCACGTCGCGGTCGAAGGCGCCGCCCTCGCCCACGACCTCGACTGGCTCCCCGCCGTCGAACAGCTGGGCGAAGGCATCTTCCTGCGCTTTGACCCCGAAGCCATCGCCGCCTGGCTCGCCCGCCCCACCGTCACCGCCCGTCACGAAGCCTTGTGGAGCGGCTGGGAACGCTGGCGCCAGGGACAGGCCTATGGCGACAAGCTGCGCTTCCCGAACCTCGCCTATTACGCGATGCACGGCTTCTCCCACGCGCTGATGAACGAGATCGCGCTCGACTGCGGCTACCCCGCCACCGCGCTGAAAGAGCGCCTCTACGCCGTGCTCGAAGAAGACGGCCCACGCTACGGCCTGCTGCTCTACACCGCCTCGACCGGCGCGCAGGGGACGCTGGGCGGCCTCGTCGCCGTCCTCCCCCGCCTCGGCGCCATCGCCGAACGCGCGCTCGACCGGCTGGCGCTATGCTCGGGCGACCCGATCTGCGCCGAGCACGACCCCGACCACCATAGCGACGAACGCGCGCTGAGCGGTGCCGCCTGCCACAGCTGCCTGCTGGTCGCCGAAACCTCGTGCGAAGCCCGCAACCTCTATCTCGACCGCGCGCTCACCGCCCCCACCGTCCTGACGGCCGAAACGGCGCTGTTCCGTGACTGATCGTAAAGCCTTGACGCAAGCCCCCGATCCGGCTCCCTTGTCCCCGGCGGAGGGGCAGATGATCGGTTGGCGGGACGAACAAGGCGACACGCATCGCGGCAGCCTGTTCGCCGCCTTCGCCGCGCTCGCGGGCGGACAGGCATGGAGCTTCCCCGCGCTCCGCCCCCACCAGCGCGAGCCGTGGCACGCCTTCACCGTACAGGTCGCCGCCCTCGCGCTGACCCATGCCGGCACCGATACGTTTCCCGCCACCGAAGCGGCATGGCGCGACCTGCTGCTCGCCCTCACTCCCGACCAGCCGGAGGCATGGGACCTCGTCGTCGACGACTGGTCGAAGCCCGCCCTGCTCCAGCCGCCGACCGTTCAGCCCACCGACCGGGCGGCGTACAAGAACCGCATCCCCACCCCCGACGCGCTCGACATGCTCGTCACCGCCAAGAACCACGACCTGAAACAGGAACGGATGGTCGCGGCGAGCGACGAGGACTGGCTGTTCGCCCTCGTCACGCTGCAGACGACCGAAGGGTTCCTCGGCGCCGGCAATTACGGCATCTCGCGCATGAACGGCGGCTTCGCCAGCCGCATGAGCCTCGGCATCCGCCCGACCGGTGGTGCCGCCCGCGCATTCCGGCGCGATGTCGAACGCCTCGTCGCCGATGCCCGCGCCCGGCCCGACCGACGCACCGGCACGATGCTGCTGTGGACCGTGCCCTGGGACGGCACGCTCTCGCTCGATTACGACAAGCTCGACGAACTCTATGTCGAAATCTGCCGCCGCATCCGGCTGCGACGCAGCGGCGACGCGATCGAAGCGCTCGCCGCCGGATCGAAATGCGCCCGCGTCGCCGCCTCCGACCTGAAGGGCAACACGCGCGACCCCTGGGCACCGATGAAGGCGGACGGATCGACCAGCCACACGCCGACCGGCGCGGGCTTCGGCTATCGCCAGATGGCGACGCTGCTCGACGCCAAGAAGATCACCCTGCCCCATCTCGCCAAACCCGACCCCGCCGACGACCGCGAAGGTCTCGCTATCGTCGCCGCCGCGCTGGTGCGCGGACAGGGCAAGACCGAAGGGCTGCACCGCCGCACCATCCGCACGCCGGGCGCGCTGCGCGACGCCGATGGCCGCCGCCTGCCCCTCGACCGCATCGGCGAGGTTGCGGGCAAGCGGGCGGAGGAAGGCTTTCAGGCCAGCCGTCGCCTCAGCCGCGCGCTGATCTCGCTGGTACAGGGCGGGCCGGACAAGGCGCGGCTGGACGATGACGGCGCCAAGAAGAAGATCGAACGCTGGATGAACCGCTTCAACGAAGCGGTCGACGGCATCTTCTTCAATGCCCCCTTTTGGGAAGAGGTCGCCGCGACCGACGACAATCACCGCATGGCATGGCGCGAGACGCTGCGCGATCTCGCCGGCGACATTTTCGACATCGCCGCCGAAGCCGCGCCGGGCACCGAAGTCCGCCGGGTCCCGGCACGCGCCCGCGCCGGATCGCTGCTGCATTATGAAATGAAGAAATGGGTCGAGGAGGCCGAACATGGCGAGTAATCCCGCCACCGCGAACATGGCCCCACCGGACGACTGGATGACGTCGATCTCGCGCCAGATGAAGGGCATGTCGAGCGGCGACCGCGCCGCGCTGCGCCGGATGGAGCTGACCAAATCGCCCGCCGCCGATGCCGTCGCAATCAAGACGCTGCTGCGCGCGGAGGTCCCGCAGTCGCGGATCAAGGACGACTGGACCCGCTTGCGCCTGATCGGCCATTTCGCCGGGCTGCTGTCGGGCACCGCCGCACTCTACGCGCATGACGAACGGCGCGGCGTCGGTGCCGCGCTGTTCGAGGCGAGCTTTTCCGAAAAACGCCTGCTGCGCCTGCTCGCCAGCCGGGGGGAGGCGCTGGGCGACCAACTGGCGCTGGCCGTCCGCATCCTGTCGCGGGAGCGGCAACCGGTGAACTTGTGGGACATCTATCACCTGCTGGGCGGCGATCCGGTCAAATCGGACGCCGCCCGGCTGCGCATGGCGCGGCATTATTACGCCGCGCAGGCCAAATCGAACTGAGGGGATTCCGCATGACGACCACCGCAACCGACGGCATCGTGCCGAAACTCATCCAGATCCATTTCCTCGCCGCATGGCCCGGCGCGCTGCTCAACCGCGACGATGCCGGCCTTGCCAAGCGCCTGCCCTTCGGCACCGCCACCCGCACCCGCGTGTCGTCGCAATGCCTCAAGCGCCACTGGCGCATGGCCGACGACCGCCACGCGTTGCACGAACTCGCCAGGCAGAACGGCGTCGAGGGCGTCCGCTCCAAACAGGCGATCGAACGCGAGGTCACCGGCCCGCTGCGGGCACGTTTCGACGGCGCCATGGTCGATGCGGTCGAGGAAGCCTTCATCACCAAATTCTACGGCAAGAATGCCAAGGACAAGCAGCAGCGTCAGGCCTTGTTGTTCGGCCGCCCCGAACTGGCATGGCTGCGCGAAGAGGCCGAACGCCTGCTCGCCGAAAGCGGGAGCGCGGCGGGCGTGAAGGCGGCGGCGGACGTCTGGGTCAAGGAACAGAAGAACAATCTCAACCAGCTGCGCGACCAGAATCTTCTGGCGGCCTCGCTGGAGGCAGCCCTGTTCGGCCGCATGGTGACCAGCGATACGAAGGCGAACCGCGACGCCGCGATCCATGTCGCCCATGCCTTCACCGTCCATGCGATGCAGACCGAGACCGACTATTTCACCGTGGTCGATGACCTCAGCGACCGCGAACAGGGCGACGATGCCGGCGCGGCCGGCGTGTTCGACACCGAACTGACCTCCGGCCTCTATTATGGCTATGTCGTGGTCGACGTGCCGCTGCTCGTCTCCAACCTGACCGGCTGCGACCGCAAGGACTGGGCCGGCGACCATGACCGCACGCTGGCCGCACAGGTGGTCGAGCATCTCGTTCACCTCGTCGCCGAAATCTCGCCCGGCGCGAAGAAGGGGTCGACCGCGCCTTACAGCCGCGCGGAACTGGTGCTGGTCGAGGCCGGCGACCGCCAGCCGCGCACCCTCGCCAACGCCTTTCGCGATGCGATCGCGACCGAGGACCGCACCTCCAACCGCTCGCTCGGCCACCGCACGGCACAGGCGATGGCCGGCCACCTCACCGACCTCGACCGGATGTACGAAACCGGAGAGGCGCGCCGCCTCGCCGCCCTGCCCGACCTCGCCGTGCCCGAAGTCGCCAATGGCAGCTTGCGCGAACTGGCGGCATGGGCCGGGTCGGTCGTGCGGGACGCGGCTGCGTGAAACACCTGCTGCTCGATTGCGACGCGCCGTTGATGAGCTTCGGCGGCGATCTGGTCGATGCTTACGGCGTGGTGCGCGACTTTCCGTCGAAATCGATGGTCGCCGGCCTGTTCGCCAATGCGCTCGGCTGGGAACGCTTCGACGTCGACGCGCACGCCGCCTTGCAGGACCGGCTGGTGATCGGATCGGCGCGCGTGGCCGAGGGGCGCCGCGAACGCGAGTTCCAGACCGCGCAGCTCGGCGCAAACGATCGCGGCTGGACCACGCGCGGCCGGGTGGAGGGGCGCGCGGGCGGGGCCGATACCTATAAATCGCCGCACATCCGCTATCGCGACATGGACGCCGATGCCCGCGTTCTGATCGCCTGTCGCCTCGAACCGGCCGACGAAGCGCCCGATCTTGCCACGCTGGCCGAGGCGCTGACCCGGCCCGAACGCCCGCTGTTCCTCGGCCGCAAGCCGTTCCTGCCGTCGCGACCGCTGTTGCTCGCCATGGTGGACGCCGACACCATTCCCGACGCGCTGGCGCTGGGGTTCGCAATGATCGAACTCCAACCCGCCACGATCCGCGCGCAATGGCCGTTCGGCGAACCGACCGGCAGCGTCGCCACCAGCAACACGCAGGACGAGGAACTGACCGACGAACGCCACTGGCCCGCCGGTGTCCATGCAGGGCTGCGCCGGGTGACGGTCGGGCGGCTCGACTGGCCGGGGGTGACGCCGTGACGCTGCATCTCGCCCGCATCGGCATCCATGTCCATGCGCTGGCCGGCTTCGCCGTGGCGCGGCGGCTGAGCGACGAGGATCTGGGCTATGCGCTCCATGCTGCCCTGCTCGCCCGGTTCGGCGATGCTGCGCCGCGCCCGTTCCGCTTCCTGCCGGATCATGAAAAGGGCCCGCATCTGCTCGGCTATGTCCACGACCGCGCGGAATTCGCCGACGCTGCCGCGCTGCCACCCGCCGATGCCGTGATCGACGCGCTGTTCGACGGCGAACCCGCGTTGCGCCCCATGCCCGAACGCTGGCGCGAAGGCGCACGCTTCGGTTTCGAGGTCCGCGTGCGGCCCGTCGTGCGCTTCGGCAAATCAGCCCGCGCCGCGCGGACCGAGCGGGACGGCGGCTGGCTGTCCGGGGCAGGCGAGATCGACGCCAACCACGCCGCACGCGAACGGGTTGCGCGCGCAGGCGGCGACCCGGATACGGTCGACCGAGAAGCGGTCTATATCGACTGGCTGGCGAAGCGCCTTGCCGACGCCGCGACGCTCGACCATGCCGACCTGCGCCATTTCCGCCGAACCCGCACCCTGCGCAACACGCACCGTAGCGAAGGCCGCCGCACCCACCGCGTCGAGGGACCGGACGCGCTCATCGGCGGCACGCTGACCATCGCCGATCCCGCCGCCTTCGCCGCGCTGCTGGCCAAGGGGATCGGGCGGCATTCCGGCTTCGGTTACGGCATGCTGCTGCTCGCCCCGCCGGGCCGGGTCGGATAGATGCTCTCGGGTCGCCTCGGCCTCGAAAAGGCGCGCATCCCCCATGCCGACCGGCAGGGGCTGGTCTGGCTGGATCGCGGGCGGCTGGAGGTGGAGGACGGGTGTCTTCGCTTCGTGACGGCGGGCGGCGGGGCGCTGGTCGCCGGGGATTATCAAATTCCCTATCATTCCATCTCGATCGTGCTGCTGGGACCGGGGTCGAGCGTCACGCATGACGCGCTGCGGCTGCTGGCGCGCCATGGCTGTGCGCTGGCGGCGATCGGCGACGGCGCGGTCCGCTTCTACACCGCGCCGCCGCTGATGCCCGACAGTTCGGCGCTGGCCCGCGCACAGGTCCGCCGCTGGGCCGATCCCAAGCTGCGCATGGAAACCGCCCGTGCGATGTACGCGATGCGCTTTGGTCAGATCGTGCGGACCCGCGACATCACCGTGCTGCGCGGACAGGAGGGCGCGCGGATCAAGCGTGCCTATGTCCTTGCCGCCGAACGCCATGGCATCGCGTGGAACGGCCGCCGCTACGACCGTGAAAACCCGGAGGCCGGCGACCTCGCCAACCAGGCGATCAACCACGCCGGATCGGCGATGACCGCCGCTGCCGCCGTCGCGGTCGCCTCGACCGGCGCGATCCCGCAACTAGGCTTTGTGCACGAGGATTCGGGGCAGAGCTTCGTCCTCGACATCGCCGACCTCTACCGCCACGACGTGCTGCTCGACATCGCCTTCGGCGCGGTCAGGGAGGCGCGGGCGCATGGTGCCGCCCCGATCGAACGGCTGGTGCGCAAGCGCGCGGCCCTGCTGTTCCGGCAGCGCAGCGTCATTCCCGGCATGATCGACCGGATCAAGGGGCTGCTGATGCCCGGCGAGGCGGCGGGGGCGACGACCTGATGCCGCTGACCGTCGTCATCACCCGCGGCGTCGAGGACCGCTATCGCGGCTTCCTCGGCTCGGCGATGCTCGAACTCGCCCCCGGCGTCTATGCCCAGCCGCGCATGAGCGCCGGCGTGCGCGGCCGCATCTGGACGGTGGTCGAGGAATGGCATGGCCGCCTGCGCCGCGGCAGCATCGTAATGTGCTGGGCCGAACCCGCTTCCGCAGGCGGTCTGGGCCTTTCCGTGCTCGGCGAACCGCCCAAGGACGTCGTGGCCCATGACGGCATTCTTCTGGTCCGCCGGGCGCTAAGCTCCCGCAACCCCTAGATAATCAGCCTCGACCAACGATCTTTGAAAAGGTAAACAATTTCACCAACCTAACGCCAAGTGTCTCCCCCGCCCCCGCGGGGATCCACCCAAATGCGCAAGATGAAGCCGCACAAGCAGAAGGTCTCCCCCGCCCCCGCGGGGATCCACCCGAAACCATGAAGATCCGCATCGGAAAAGCCGCGTCTCCCCCGCCCCCGCGGGGATCCACCCGACAGCGCCACATCGGTCAGGCCCGAAAGCGGGTCTCCCCCGCCCCCGCGGGGATCCACCCGAGATCGTCGCGGGGTTGTCGGATGGTGTGCCGTCTCCCCCGCCCCCGCGGGGATCCACCCCGTTGCGGGAATATGGCGTCGCGTTGCGCGCCGTCTCCCCCGCCCCCGCGGGGATCCACCCGTGTGGCGCGGCTGGCGGAGCTTGCGGCCCGTGTCTCCCCCGCCCCCGCGGGGATCCACCCCTTGTGAACGGAAAAGCCGCTGCCGCGTATGTGTCTCCCCCGCCCCCGCGGGGATCCACCCCAGGTCAGGAACTCCCCGACCGTCGCGTTGCGGTCTCCCCCGCCCCCGCGGGGATCCACCCGTCCGACTATACGGGTAGTCACGCTAGTATGAGTCTCCCCCGCCCCCGCGGGGATCCCCCCCCCTTCTTGCGGCCGCCGATCGGTGCGGCACGGTCTCCCCCGCCCCCGCGGGGATCCACCCCCGGAAGGCGTCACCCGCCAACGAGTGACAGTGTCTCCCCCGCCCCCGCGGGGATCCACCCTCCCATAACATTACGCTATGGGATTAGATATGGTCTCCCCCGCCCCCGCGGGGATCCACCCGCGATGGCACACTGGATACCCTCGACGAGCTTGTCTCCCCCGCCCCCGCGGGGATCCACCGTTCGCTGATGTGTGTAGCGACCCTGCTGTCTTGTCTCCCCCGCCCCCGCGGGGATCCACCCCCAATCTCCATCGCTCAGCCCTCCGTCGCCGAGTCTCCCCCGCCCCCGCGGGGATCCACCCCTTCATATCAGCAACTCCGACCACGGGATGACGTCTCCCCCGCCCCCGCGGGGATCCACCCGTGTCGTGCATCAGCTCCTCGGCGTAGTGCCAGTCTCCCCCGCCCCCGCGGGGATCCACCCGCGCTGGGCGGAGCGTCGACCATCGGCACCTAGTCTCCCCCGCCCCCGCGGGGATCCACCCGTTGCTCGCCAGAAGCGTGAGTGGGTGCGTGAGTCTCCCCCGCCCCCGCGGGGATCCACCCGAAGCGATCGACGTTGCCGATTTGATATCGTGGTCTCCCCCGCCCCCGCGGGGATCCACCCAATACCGGGGTCAAATTCACCTATGAGGAACTGTCTCCCCCGCCCCCGCGGGGATCCACCTCCTGCCCCGACAACTGCCAGCGCGACACGACAGTCTCCCCCGCCCCCGCGGGGATCCACCCAGGGCGGGCAGGTATATCAGGCCGGCCAGTCGGTCTCCCCCGCCCCCGCGGGGATCCACCCTGGAACGCCGGGTTCGCGTCGACTAAATATACGTCTCCCCCGCCCCCGCGGGGATCCACCCCATCCTGCGCGCGCGCCGTCACCTCAATGCCGAGTCTCCCCGCCCCCGCAGAGAACTGCTCAATTATTACAATACCAAATTAATACCGCCCCTTTACATGATAGCTGCAGGTATACACACTTCAACTCCGTCGCTGATTCGCGAATAAGGGCACCGAACACAAAACCGGCGGTGCGACAGAGGAGCAGACCATGGCACCATCGTTCCGGCATTCGACCGCGCTGGCGGCGCTAGCCATTGCGCTGCCCCAGTTACCCGGGATCGCGATGGCTCAAAGCACAACCGCCACGACTCCCGTCCCTGCCGGCGCCTCGACCGCCAGCGACGATCAGGGCGATGGCGAAATCGTCGTCACCGGGACACGCATCCCCACGCCGGGACTGGTGTCGAGCAGCCCGGTCGCGTCGACCAGCGAACAGCAGATCCGGTTGCAATCCGCGCTGACGATCGAGGATTTCTCGACCAAACTGCCGCAGTTGTCGGGCGGTGTGCGACAGGGGTCGCAGGGGAGCGATGCGTTCGGGGCGCAGGTGCTGGAACTGCGCAATTTCGGGCAGAGCCGGTCGCTGGTGCTCATCGACGGCACCCGCGCCGCGCCGTTCAGCTTCCGCAACTCGGTCGACGTCAACGCCATCCCTGCGTCGCTGATCAAGCGGGTCGACGTGCTGACCGGGGGCGCTGCCGCCGTCTATGGCGCAGATGCGGTCGCGGGTGTCGTCAACTTCATCCTGAACGATGAGTTCGAAGGGGTGCGCGGGACCGCCGCCAGCCGCCTGTCGGTGCGCGGCGGCGCGCAATATGGCGGGTCGGTGATGCTGGGCCTGGGCGTCGGCGACCGCGGCAATCTGGTGTTCGCCGCCGATTACACCCAGCGTGACGGTATTCTCGCGCGCCAGCGCGACTGGGCGGCGACACCGAACCAGACCATTCCCAGCATCGGCGGCGTGTTCACCGATGTCGCGAGCGGCCGCCGCTTCGGCTTTACCGATGCCGGCGCGTTCACCACCACGCCGTCGGCGACGTCGAACGTCTCAGGCAGCTACCCGCTGGTATCGCCGCTGAAGCGCATCAACCTTGCCGCGCTGTACAAATACGAGCTTGCCCCGGCGGTCGAGATTTACGGCCGCGCGATGTTCACCAACGCCCGCACCGAAGAGACCGGCACGCCCGGCGCGCAGCCGGCCAGCGTCAGCCGCACGGTTGGCATCAATGCGACCAACCCGTTCCTGACCGATGCGATCCGCAGCCAGCTGACCTTCGTGAACGGCGTGGCGCAGGTGAATGTCAGCCGCTCGCTGGCCGAACTGGGGCTCATAACCTATCGCACCGAACGCGACACGTTGCAGCTGCAGTCGGGGCTGCGCGGGCCGATCACGAGCGCGCTCCAGTGGAACATCTATGCGCAATATGGGCGGTCGATCGAAAATTCGCTGATCGGCGGCGACGGGCAGGTCGCCAATGCCAGCGGCGCGAACAATTTCGCATCGATCGTCAACACGGTCGATATCTTCGGCCCCAACCGCCCCGGCATCGCCGCGGCGCTGGGCAGCCCGATCAACGGCTTCAACCGCAAGCGCGACCAGTTCGTGACCGCGGCGACGGTCAGCGGGACGCTGGACGACCTGTTCACCCCGCCCGCCGGGTCGATCGGCTTTGCCGCCGGCGTGGAATATCGCCGCGAGACGGCGAGCATCCAGCAGGACAGCGCGCTGCTGTCGGGCAATACGTATCGGCAGGGGGTGCAGGCGGCCTATACCGGCAAGTTCGACGTGAAGGAGCTGTATGGCGAACTGCGCGTACCGTTGATCCATAATACGCCGTTCATCCGCCAGTTCGACGTCGGCGGTGCCTATCGCCTGTCCGACTACGACCTGTTCGGCACCCATGGTACATGGAAGGTCGAGGCGAACTGGGCGGTCGACCGCAATTTGCGGCTGCGCGGAACGTACCAGCGCGTGCTGCGCACCCCCAATTTCGGCGAGTTCGCCGCCAGCACATCGTCGCTGCCGTTCAGCAGCCTCGTCACGGTCGACCGGCTGCGCCCACGCTATGGCGGCGATCCGTGCGTGATCGGCACCGGCAACCGCGCGCAGTGCGACCGACTGGGTGCGCCGGCGGCGGGTTCGACCGATTCCCGTGCCGCCAGCTATCTGACCGGAAATTACTTCTACGGCGGCAATCCGGACATCCAGCCGGAAACCGGCTTTACCAAGACGATCGGCGGTGTGCTGACCCCGATCTTCCTGCCAGGTCTCAATGCGACGGTTGACTGGTATGAGTTGGACCTGCGCGGCGCGGTGGGCGTGATCCAGCCGATCGCGGCGATCACCAGCTGCTACATCACCAATCCGACTGCCGGCAACCCGCTGTGCAACCTGGTGACGCGCAACGCCAACGGGTCGTTCAAGGACGCGTTCGTCAACAACCAGAATCTCGGGCGCCTGCTCCAGCGCGGGCTGGACGTCGCCGCCAGCTATACGCTGCGGCCCGAATGGATGAACGGCGTGGGGCTGCGTGCCAGCTATCAGGGCAATATCGTCACATCGTACCTGATCCAGGCGAATCCGACCGTCAACGCGGTGCAGTGCAAGGGCACGTTCGGTGCTACCTGTTCCAGCGATGGTACGACATTGGTACAGCCGGACTACCGCCATACCGCCGGTATCGGCATCCTGTTCGATCATGGCGTGATCCAGTTCGACTGGCAGCGGATCGGCGCGGTGAAGTCCAGTGCGGCTGGATCGAGCGAGATCATCGGCGCGCAGGACACGTTCGACCTGTCGGCGTCGCGCGACTTCACCCCAGCGATCTCGATGAGCGCGGGCGTGTACAACCTGCTCGACCGGCGTCCGCCGCGCGTGTCGGCGGGTGGGGTCTTCAATACCTTCCCCGATACCTATGACATTCTCGGCCGCACGATCGGGTTCACCCTGACGGCCAAGATGTAAGCGCGATGCGCCTGCCCTTCTCGCTGGCCGACTGGCTGGTCATCGCCGCCTATCTGGTGCTGCTGGTCGCCGGGGGGTGGATCTTCACCCCCCGCAATACCGCGTCGGCGCATGATTATTTCCTGGCCGGCGGCAATGTGCCGGCATGGCTGGCGGCGGTGTCGGTGCTGTCGGCGACCCAGTCAGCGGCGACGTTTCTGGGCGGTCCGGATTATGGCTATGGCGCGGACCTCACCTATCTGACCGGCAATCTGGGCGGGTTGCTGGGCGCGATGTTCGTCGCGCATGTGATGATCCCGCGCTTCTACGCCATCCGCGCGACCACGGCGTACGAACTGCTGACGATGCGCTTCGGCATCCGTGCGACCCGCTGGGCGGGGGGCATGTTCCTCGTCGGGCGGGTCTTTGCAGGCGGTGCGCGGGTGTATCTGGCGGCGATCGCCCTCGCCATGGTCATCACCGGATCGGTCGATGCGACCGGCATATTGATTGCCGCCGCGCTGCTGGTGGTCGCCAGCGTGTTGTTTACCTTCATCGGCGGGCTGAAGTCGGTGCTGTGGAACGACCTGATCCAGTTCGTCGTATATCTGGGGTCGGCGATCGCGGTACTGGTGTTCCTGCGCCTGTCGATCCCGGCGTCGAACGAAGCGATCATCGACGCGCTGCGCAATGCCCCCGGCGGGGTCGACAAGCTGCGGCTGTTCGATGTTTCGACGGATTTGTCGCGGCCCTTCTCGCTGCTGGCGATCGTGACCGGGATCACCCTGCTCTACATCGCCAATGCCGGGATGGATCAGGACACGACCCAGCGGCTGCTGGCGTGCAAGGATGCGAAGACCGGCGCGCGCGGCCTGTACCTGTCGGTATTCGCGACGATCCCGACAGTCGGGCTGTTCATCGTCATCGGATTGTTACTGCACGTCTTCTATAACCGCCCCGACCTGATGGGCGGTGCCGCGGCGACCGCCGGGCAGGCATTCGGGGGCGAGAAGATCAGCATCTTCATGCACTATATCCTGACCCAGTTGCCAGGTGGCCTGCGCGGGCTGGTGACGATCGGGATCTGCGCGGCGGCGGTGGCGACGACCAATTCGGCGCTCAACGCCATGTCGTCGGTGCTGGTGCAGGACTTCTATCGCCCGTGGCGCGAGCGGCGCGGCACGGTGGCGGAGAGCCATTTCGTGAGTGCGGGGCGCGCCGGCATGGGCGTGATCGGTCTCGCCATGCTCGCGATGGCGGTCGCGTCTTATTACTGGCAACGGCATAGCAACATGGGGCTGCTGGAGTTCGCGCTGCAGGTGATGGTGTTCACCTATGCCGGGCTGCTGGGTGTGTACTTCACCGCGTTGTTCACCACTCGGGGTACAACGAACTCCGTGGTCGCGGCTTTGCTCATCGGCTTTGCGGTGATCGTGCTGTTGCAGCCGGGCATCGCCCGCGTGCTCGGCCTTCCCGGAGCGCTCACCGGTCTCGCCTTTCCCTTTCAGCTGTGCATCGGCACCTTCGTCGCGTTCCTCGTCTGCGCCGCTCCGGCGGGGGCGGCGGGGCGCGGCCAACCGGACGGACTTTCCGCATGAATACCGAAACGCTTGATCCTCGCTATCAGGGCGTCGAACGCTGGCCGACGCAGTGCGCCGTCGAGGCGATGCTGGAGGGACAGATGGCGGCGATCGCCGCGCTCCAGACGCAGACCACCGCCATCGCCGCCGCTGCGGACGCCGCTGCGGCGCGGTTGGAGAGCGGCGGGCGGCTGGTGTTCGTCGGCGCGGGTACGTCCGGCCGGCTGGCGGTGCAGGACGGGACCGAGCTGCATCCGACCTTCGGCTGGCCGGGCGAGCGGACGCTGTTCCTGATGGCCGGGGGCGCGGACGCGCTGACCAAGGCACGCGAGGGGGCGGAGGATGATGCCGATGCGGCGCGCGCCGAGGTTGCCGCTGCCGGAGTGGGTGCGCAGGACGTGATGATCGGTGTGGCGGCGAGCGGGCGGACGCCGTTCACGGTCGCGGCGATCGAAGCGGCGCGGGCGGCAGGCGCGCTGACCATCGGTATCGCCAACAATGCGGCAACGCCGCTGGTAGACGCCGCCGAGCATGTTGTAGTCGCGTCGACCGGGAGCGAGATCGTCGCCGGATCGACCCGGATGAAGGCCGGCACCGCGCAGAAGGCCGCGCTGAACCTGTTGTCGACCACGATCATGATCCGGTTGGGCCTCGTCTATGACGGTCGCATGGTGGCGATGCGGGTGTCGAACGCGAAGCTGCTGCGCCGCGCGCGGGCAATGGTGCAGGACCTGACCGGGGTCGCGCCGGATGCCGCCGCCGAAGCGCTGGAACGCGGCGACAATGATATCCGCCGCGCGGTGCTGATCGCGCGCGGCATGACGCCGGAGGACGCGGCGGCATTGCTCGACCGGCATCACGGACGGCTAGATGCCGCGATTGCGGCAGGCAATTGATGCGCGAAATCGCCTGGCCCAGCGGCGACAAGGACACGCCGCTCTATCTCCAGCTCGCGCGCAGCCTGCGCAACCATATCAGCGATGGCGGGATCGTTCCGGGCGGCGCCCTCCCCTCCGAACGCGACCTAAGCGAGATGGCCGGACTCTCCCGCGTCACGGTGCGCAAGGGCATCCAGCAGCTGATCGACGAGGGCATCGTCGTGCGCAAACAGGGGTCGGGGACCTTCGTCGCCCCCCGGATCGAGGCGCGCGGCGCACGGCTGACCAGCTTCAGCGACGATGCCCGGTCGCGTGGCGAAGCGCCGGGCGTGGTGTGGATCTACAAAAGCTATGCCCTGCCGACCGAGGAGGAGGCCCATGCGCTGGCGGTCGCGCCCGATACTCGCGTCGCACGGCTGGGCCGGGTGCGGCTGTCGGGCGGCGATCCGCTGGCGATCGAACATGCGGTGGTGCCGGCCGAATTCATGCCGGACCTCGCCCAGTTGCAGGACTCGCTCTACGAAGCGCTAGAGGCGCACGGCTTCCGCCCGGTCGGCGGCACGCAGCGGGTGCGCGCATCGCTCGCCACCGCGACCGAGGCCGGCATCCTGTCGATCGAGCAGCAGTCGGAGGTGCTGCGCATCGAACGTTGTACCCGGCTGTCCGACGGGCGGATCGTCGAGTTCACCCGGTCGGTCTATCGCGGCGACCGCTATGAATTCGTGACCGAGCTGAACGAGGTTTAGGGCGCGGGGTCGATCACCAGCAACAGGCGGCGCTCGCCGGTGGTCAGGATCGGCGGGGAACGGTGAACGATCGGCGCGTCGGGCGCCCAAGTCTTGCCCTTGAACATCCCGACATCGCCGGTGGAAAGCGACCGGACGACCAAGCTGTCGACCGCCGCCCCCTCGCCCAGCGCTGCTGCGTCGGCAGCTGTAAGCCACTGGGTTCCCGGCCCGACATAGGTGCAGATCAACCGGGCGGTTACATAATCGGCGTGGAACCGGCGGCACGCGTCGGTTTCCACCACGTCCAACCGGATCGATACCCGGGTCACGCCGACGATCGTCGCGAGGGCCGAAGCGAGCGTTGCGACGTCGGCCGCGAGCAGACGGGCGATCGCCGTCGGATAACCCGCCGTCGCGAGTTCGTCGGGCAACGTCGTGGCGATCTCCTCGACCGGCTGCACCATTGCTACGTCATCGACCGCGTCCAATATGACTTCGGCGATGGCGACATCTGGATACGATCGACGCCATATCGCCAGATTGACGTCCGCCGATCGGATGCAGCGCAACGCATCGATCCCGTCACCGATCCGGACGTGCGACGGCAACGCCGCGCTTGCACTCCCCATGCCGTCTTCGGGCGAAACACTCGACCGATCAGCGAGCATTGATTGGTTATGTAATAACATACCTTGTGCATACGCTCTCGCCTTGCGCTGGTCCATGCCAAAATCGGCTGCGCAAAGGGCGACTGACATTCGCAAACTGCATGATGTCTCGGGATGTCCTCCGCAAAAGATCGAACGCGGCCTTTGATCGCGCTGGTTCTACTGGTCACATTCGGCCGTCCGCGCCTAGACTGATCCGATGCAGCGGCTCGCCATCGCCATTGCCGGATGCGGCCCGGCCGGTCTCGCCGCCGCGCTGCTGCTGCACCGCGACGGTCATCGCATCACGCTGTTCGAACGGTTCGATGCGCCGCGCCCGGTCGGGTCGGGGCTGATGATCCAGCCAACCGGCTTTGCGGTGTTGCGGGAACTGGGACTGGCCGACGATTTGCTCGACCATGGCGCGCGGGTCGATCGTTTGCATGGCGAGGCGGGAAGCAGCGGGCGGATCGTCCTCGACGTGCGCTATGCGGCGCTTGGGCGACGCGCGGGGTTCGGCATCGGCGTGCATCGCGCGGCGTTGTTCTCGCTTCTGCATCGCGCCGTCGCGGTTGAAGGGATCGCCATTGAAACCGGCTGCGCGGTGACGGGTAGCGAGGCGACCGCCGGCGGGCAGCGCATCCTGCTGCTGCAAGGCGGACGCCGTGCCGGGCCGTTCGACCTGATCGTCGACGCCCTCGGCACGCGCACGCCGCTCGCGCCACCCTGCGGTCGGGAACTGGCCTATGGCGCCTTGTGGGGCACGCTCGATTGGCCGGACGCCGCCGGGTTCGATCCCACCGCGCTGGAGCAGCGCTATCGCCGGGCCAGCGTGATGGTCGGCGTGCTGCCGGTCGGCCGTCTCCCGGGCACTAGCCGGCAGCAGGCGGCGTTGTTCTGGTCGTTGCGGGCCGACCGGCTGGCGGAATGGCACAGTGCCGGACTCGAGGCGTGGAAAGCCGACGTCGCGACGCTCTGGCCCGCGACGCAGGCGTTGCTCGACCAGATCCGATCCGCCGATCAGTTGACCTTCGCCCGCTACGCGCATCGCACGCTGGCGACGCCGGCCGAGACCGGCATGATCCATATCGGCGACGCATGGCATTCGGCCAGCCCGCAGCTGGGACAGGGCGCCAATATGGCGTTGCTTGACGCCTATGCGCTCGCCCTCGCCCTGCGGCGATCACCGGATGTCGCTACCGCACTCACGCAGGCGGTCGTGATGCGGCAGCGGCATGTCCGGGTGTATCAGGCGCTGACCGCGCTGTTCACCCCGGTCTATCAGTCCGACAGCCGGCTGCTCCCCTTCCTGCGCGACCGGATCGTCGGCCCACTGTCGAAGCTGTGGCCGGCGACCCGTATCCAGGCGGCGATGGTCAGCGGCCTGATCGGCGATCCGCTCGGGCCGCTGTTCGGCGATCAGAAATCGACATTGGCCGACAGCCAGAGCCGTCGCCCCTCCTGATTGATCGCATAGGCCGGGGTGAACACGGTGTTGGCACCGCTGCGATAGGGTTCGTACACGGCATAATCGGTATCGAGGATGTTGTAGATCGCCGCCGATAGACGGAAGGTGTCGGTTACCTGATAGCTGCCGCCGACATGGAACAGCTCGTAGCCGCGGAAATCGCCGATCGCGCGCTGCTGTTCGTTGTTGCCGCGATAACGGCTGGAGCGGACTTCGGCGCGCGTCCACAGATTCGCCTTTTCCCCCAGCTTCCAGCGCAGATTGCCGTTGAGCATATGCCGCGGAATACCAATCAGCGGCAGGCCCCGGTCGGCACCGCTCAGCTGTTCGGTTTCGGTATAGGTATAGTTGGTGGTGAGCGATACGGCGGGGCTGAAGGCGAATGTGCCCGCCGCTTCGACGCCGCGTGCGCGGGCCTTGTCGATGTTGATCGACTGCGCGAACAGGTCGACCGCCGGGAACGGCCCCACGTCCAGACAGCCCGGCCGGTTCGGATTGCCGGCGAACTGGCAATTGGGGATGCCCGGTCCGGCGGCGATCTTGTCGGTGAAGTCGTTGTTGAACAGCATGACGTTGCCGCTGAACCAGCCATCGGCGTCGTAATAGACACCGGCTTCGTAGCTGGTGCTGGTTTCGGGAATGAGGTTCGGCGTGCCCAGCAACGGGGTGCGCCCCTGATTGCCGAAGCCGATGATCCCCTCGGCAATCTGTTCGACGCGCGGGGTCTTGAACCCGCGACTGACGCCGCCCTTCACGGTCAGCGCGTCGGTGACGTTCCACACCGCATAGGCACGCGGCGACCATTTATTGCCGAAGGTCGAATGATCGTCATAGCGCACGCCGCCGGTCAGGTTGAAGCCTTCAGCGAGGGTCAGCGTCGCTTCGGCAAAGCCCGCCCATTGGGTGAAGGTGAACGGTTCGGGCGCGACCCCCTCCACCATGCGGGCATGCCAATATTGGCCGCCGAGGGTGAAGGCGAGCGGCCCCTGCCGTCCGGCAAAGCGGGAATCGATAATGTCGTTGCGCGCCTCCAGCGTGCGCGGACTGCCCGCCACCTTGCCCGGTGTGCCACGCGGGATCAGGCGACCGATCGTCGCGGTTTCGTTGCGGGTCAGCGTCGTGTCGAGCGTACCCAGGCCACTGCGCCAGCTATGCGCGACGACATAGTTGGACCGGTTGAACTGCAATTCCGGTGCATAGCCGCCCGACCCCAGCGTGCCGAGCCGCCCTTCGCTATTGTCATAGGCCTGAGTGTTGCGATCCGCCTCGATCCAAAGATCATGATCCGCATGCGGGGTCAGCGACAGGCGGGCGCCGTAATTGTAGATATCGGCGCGCACCGGATTGCGGCCGAGGGTCAGCGCGGGATCGCCGGGGATCGGGATGTCCGATCCTTCGCGGTGGAACAGGCTGCCCCACAGCGTCAGGCCAATCAGGTCGCGGACCACCGGCCCCTGTGCGAAGCCGTTCACCGACTGGATATTGCCGAACCGGTCGTCCCCTTGGATCGTGCTTTCGGCGGTCGCCGTTCCGACCCAGCGGTTCCCGACCTTGCGGGTAATGATGTTGACGACCCCGCCCATCGCGTCGGACCCATACAGCGTCGACATCGGTCCGCGCACGACCTCGATCCGGTCGATCGCCGAGAAGGGCGGCAGGAAGCTGGTCGTGGTTTCGCCGAAGCCGTTGGGCGTGACGCCACCCGGCGGGTTCTGTCGCCGACCATCGAGCAGGATCAGCGTATAGTCGCTCGGCATCCCGCGGATCGAGATGTTCATCCCGCCGGTCTTGCCCGCCTCCCCGCCGACATCGATGCCCTGCACGTCCTGCAACGCCTCGGCGAGACTGCCGAAGCGCTTTGCCTCAAGGTTCGCGCGGTCGAGCACGCTGATGCTGGCCGGTGCCTCGATGATGCGCTGCTCATACCCAGAGGCGGTGACGACGATGTCGGGGGCCGCCACATCCTCGCTATCGCTCGCCCCGGCCTGCGTCTGCGCGACGGCTGGCGCGAGTGTCAGCGCCCAAGCCAACGCCCCTGCCGATACCCTGCGGCCCAATCCGATTGCCATGAAACCCCCTTATTACTCTTGCGAGTGATTAGCATTTGCGGGGCAGGTGCAATATCGGACGTCGGGGCGTCAACCCGATTGGGCAGAGACAAGAAATGTAACGTTCCGGAAAGATAACGAGCCGGTCAGGCGACCTTGACCGCAGCCATTAGCGGTGCGGCGCGCTTGATCGTCTTCATGCAAATGGTCGACGCAAAGCGCTGAACGCCGGGAAGCCGGCTCAGTTCGCTACGCAACAGTCCGTCCAGCGTCTCGACGTCGCGGGTGATGACATGGAGCAAATAGTCGCCGTCACCAGCGACCGTATAGCAGTCGAGTATGGCCGCATGGTCGAGCACGGCGGCTTCGAACGCGGCATGATGGGCGAAGTCGACCGATACCTCGACAAAGGCGCTAAGCCGCAAGCCGATGGCGTGCGGATCTATCGTGGCGCGATAGCCGGTGATGACCCGACGCTGTTCGAGCGACTGGACGCGGTTCCAGCACGGCGTTTTCGACAGTCCCACCTTGTCCGCGATTGTGCCGAAGCCCTGTCGCGAATCCTGTTCCAGTTCCGCCAGGATCGCGCAGTCGAATCGATCCATATCGCTTGCCCCCATATCTATGCACGAAGAACAGAATTCTACATTGCGGCCTCTAGCAGGACCACCTTTCTGCAGTCTCAGCGGTATCGGATGAACGCGGAACCCCATTCATCTGTCAATCGGCGTCCAAAAAGGACCCCCTATCGGCGTCCAAAAGGGACCCCCTTCGTCGAGCAGCGTTACGGGTATGACGGGTGCACCGTTCGCGCTGGTTGCGGCGTAGGGCGGGCGTAGCCCGA